>Ga0210410_10000011_pt1 | contig 410946 bp, 353 predicted proteins | sample IncBWC4MmetaG_FD_161058 | JGI IMG/M metagenome (GOLD analysis project Ga0210410, IMG submission 161058) | Forest soil microbial communities from Barre Woods Harvard Forest LTER site, Petersham, Massachusetts, United States - Inc-BW-C-4-M | ecosystem: Environmental > Terrestrial > Soil >...
CGCTGGTGGCCAACTCGAAGCATTGCGACATCGTTGTCGCCCCGCCTTTTACAGCAGTGTCCGCCGCTGTTGAGGCCACGAAAGGCACGAACATCGCCATCGCCGGCCAAAACGTCTCTTGGAGCACAGAAGGCGCTTTCACTGGCGAAGTCTCCGCCCCCATGCTCAAAGAAGCCGGCTGCCGCCACGTCATCATCGGCCACTCCGAACGCCGCCAGCTTTTTCGCGAAACCGACGACAACGTGGCCAAAAAGACCTTGATCGCCCTGGAGACCGGTCTGACCCCCATCGTCTGCCTTGGAGAAACCGGAGAAGACCGCGACGCCAACCTCACCGAGGAAGTTCTGCGGCGCCAATTCACGGGCGGCCCCGGCGCGTTGACCCACGATGAGTTCTCCCGTATCCTAATTGCTTACGAACCGGTTTGGGCCATTGGCACGGGCCGTACGGCTACGCCGGAAATCGCGGCCACCGCCCATCGGTTCCTGCGGCGATGCGCGGGCGAAAAGTTTTCCGTCCATCTTGCCTCCGCCCTCCGGATTCTCTACGGCGGCAGTGTCAAGCCTGACAACATTCAGGGATTGATGGCCCAGGAAGAATTGGACGGCGCGCTCGTCGGTGGAGCAAGCCTCGACGCCAAGTCGTTCGCCGCCATCGTGAATTTTTCTAGCGCCGCGAACTAGCGCGGAACATTTGATCTTCGGATTGAGGGGTAGGGAATGGATGCAAAAGCTGTAGTCAAGTGGGGCGTTGCGCTGCTGGTCGGTGTGCTCATCATTACTTTAGGTTTCCGCTTTGCCGGCTGGCTGCTGACCGGTTTCTTCATCTTGAATTGCCTGGTCTTGATCATCGTTGTGTTGCTGCAGAGCGGCAAAGCCGCGGACCTCGCCGGCGCTTTTGGCGGAGCAGGCAGCCAAACGGCCTTTGGTCCACGCGGCGCAGCCAACGTTCTCTCCACCGCCACCACCTGGTGCGCCATCATGTTCATGCTCTGCGCCATGGCCCTGGTGCTACGTACGGATAAAGCCGTCGGCCAAGGCGGCTCAGTCCTCCAAAACGTCTCCCAGCCGACCCCAAAGAAGACTCCGGCCACGACGCCTTCCACTATTCCAGTAACGCCGCCGCCCGCGCCGCAGCCCACTTCGCAAACTCCCACCGCGCCGCAACCCACACAGGCTCCCGCAACGTCGCAGCCTGCTCCCGCGCCACCCAAAAAGCCGTAATCAGCATTTGTAGCGGCGACTTCACGTCGCCATCTTTAGGTCTTGCGCATTTCTAGGGCGGCCTTCCGGGACTACCCGTTTGACGTTCTTGGCATTCGAACCACTCAATTGACACTCCACTCCGTTGCCTTTACGATGGAAGTCACGCGGTCGTGGCGGAACTGGCAGACGCACTAGCTTGAGGTGCTAGCGCCGCAAGGCGTGGAGGTTCGAGTCCTCTCGACCGCACCAAATTTTCGCCTTCGGCAAGAATTTGCCCTATACTCCCCATTTCCTCATCACTTTCAAGACTCTGACGCGCGCGGAGGATCTCATGTCCACTTTACGAGTTCGCTCAAGGCTCGCCGCAATGCTGGTCATCCCCATCATGGTGTCCGCGACACTCGTTCTCGCCGTCAGCGAATCCGCCCTCGCGCAGGACCCTCCTAAATACCAAGTCGATCCCGCGTGGCCGAAAGAATTGCCCAACAACTGGATTATGGGCCAAGTCGGGGGAATGGCTGTCGACCGCCATGACCACATCTGGGTTCTCCAGCGTCCCGCATTGAACACCCCCGATGAATTGGGCGCCGCGCAAACACCTCCTTGGTCGCTGTGCTGCTTAGCCGCCCCGCCCGTCCTTGAATTCGACGCTCAGGGAAACCTCCTCCAATCTTGGGGTGGTCCCGGCGAAGGTTTCGACTGGCCCAAGCGCGAACATGGCATTTTCGTAGACAACAACGATAATGTTTGGATCGGCGGCGCCGGCGACACTGATCGGCACTTACTCAAGTTCAAGAACAACGGAAAATTCTTGATGCAGATCGGCCATCCTTCCGCCGATCCCGCCAACAGCACGCGAACCGACATCCTCGGCCGTCCCGCGGGCATCGAGCTCGACGCCGAAACCCACGAGCTCTACATCGCGGACGGCTACTTGAACAAGCGCGTCATCGTCTTCGATTCCGAAACCGGCGCCTTCAAGCGCCTCTGGGGCGCCTATGGCAACGCGCCCAATGACGCCGATCCCGGCCCCTACAATCCCGCCGCGCCCGCCGACCAACAATTCCGCAATCCCGTCCACTGCGTGCACATTTCCACCGACGGCCTCGTTTACGTCTGCGATCGCGTCAACGACCGCATGCAGGTCTTCACCAAGCAAGGCAAATTTGTAAAGGAATTCTCCGTGCGCCCCCAAACCCTGGGCATCGGCTCCGTCTGGCAGTTCGCCTTTTCCACCGACGCCCATCAAAAATTTCTTTTGGTCGCCGATGGAGAGAACAATGTCATCTGGACCGTGCGCCGTGAAGACGGCGCCGTCGTCGGCCAGACCGGCCGCAACGGCCGCAACGCTGGCCAATTCCATTGGGTTCATCAAATCGTCTCCGACTCACATGGAAATCTCTACACCGGCGAAGTCGACACCGGCAAACGCATCCAAAAGTTCGTCCTCCAGCCTGGCACGAACACATCCCACTGAGCCGCTGTCTGGGGCAAACCATCTCAAACGAACGAATAACTGATATCTTTTCCTTCTCGCCTTCGTACTAACATGCAGCGCGCCAAGAAGGGGGGCTTCCTCGCCATGAAATCGCAGACTAAGTGGTTGTCATTCGCCGCCGCATTTGCACTCGCTCCGATCCTGGCCTTCGTTCCCGCCGTCGCGCCTCCGCTTCACGCGCAGGAGAAACCACCCGCCGCCGCACCTGCACCCGCATCCGACACTTTCGTCATCCGCGGCGCCCGTGTCTTCGACGGCGAGCGCGTCCTCTCCGGATCCGACGTTTGGGTCGAGAGCGGCCGCATCAAAGCCGTTGGCCCGCATCTCCAGACCGCTCCCAACGTCCGCGAAATCGACGCCCATGGCGACACGCTTCTGCCCGGCTTGATCGACGCGCACACGCACGCATGGGCCGATGCTCTGAAGCAAGCCCTCCTTTTTGGCGTCACCACCGAACTTGACATGTTTTCCGATCCCAAATTCGACGCCGATGTTCGTACCAAGGAAGCCGCCGGCCAAAATCACGATGCCGCGGACTTGCGTTCGTCCGGCACACTGGTGACCGTTGAGAAAGGCCACGGCACGGAGTACGGCATCAAAATTCCGGTGCTCGCAAGTCCCGCGGACGCCCAATCTTTTGTTGACGCCCGCCTCGCCGAAGGCAGCGACTACATCAAAATTATTTACGACAATGGCAGCGCTTACGGCCTCACGATTCCCACGCTGACAAAAGAAGAATTGGCCGCCGTCGTCGCCTCCACTCACAAACGCCACAAGCTCGCCGTCGTGCACATCGGCTCGCAGGCCGGTGCTCGCGATGCCATCGAAGCTGGAGCCGACGCCCTCGTACACATTTTCGAAGACGAACCTCCCGCTGAAGACTTCGCGAAACTCGCCAACGATCATCACGCGTTTGTTGTCGCCACCCTCTCCGTGAACGAATCGGTCAGCGGTAAAGCCAGCGGCGCATCGCTGGCCACCGATGCCCGTCTCTCGCCTTACATCGATTCGGCCTCGGTCACAAATTTGAAAAAATCTTTTCCGTTCGGTCCCGCCAGCAAGGTGAATTTCGCCAACGCCCTCGCTGCCGTCGCCGCGCTGCACAAAGCCGGCGTTCCCCTGCTCGCCGGAACGGACGCACCCAATCCCGGAACGGCCCACGGCGTCAGCATCCACCGTGAAATGCAACTCCTCGTCCAAGCCGGCCTCACGCCCTCGGAAGCTCTCTCCGCCGCTACTTCCGTTCCCGCACGCGCTTTCGGCCTGATCGATCGCGGCCGCATCGCTCCCGGCCTCCGCGCCGATCTGCTTCTTGTCAAAGGCGATCCGACTCAGGACATCATCGCCACGCGTGACATCGTCACCATTTGGAAAACCGGCTTTGCCTACGACCGCGCTCCAGCCCGCGCCGCCGTCGAAAAAGAAAAACAGGAAGCCGCCGTCGCGCGCGCGGCCGCTCCGCCCGCCGGCTCCGAGCAGGGCCTCATCAGCAATTTCGATGACGGCACGCTCAGCACAAAATTCGGTTCCGGCTTTTCCGTCTCCACCGATTCCATCGCCGGCGGCAAATCCACCGCCGACCTGAAAATCATCGAAGGCGGCCCTGCCGGAAGTAAAAACTCGCTGCAAATCTCCGGCACCATCTCCGATGCCTTCGCCTACGCCTGGGCTGGAGCGATGTTTTCTCCGGGCGCCTCGCCTTTCGCCCCCGCGAATCTCTCCGCGAAAAAATCGTTGCACTTCTGGACGCGCGGCGACGGCCGCACCTGCCGCGTCATGCTCTTCACGCAATCCGCCGGGTATATGCCCGCCCAGAAGAATTTCGCCGCCGGTCCAGACTGGAAAGAAGTCGTCATCCCCTTCAGCGAACTCGGTGGTACCGACGGCCACGACATCAACGGCATCCTGTTTTCCGCCAGTTCCTTGACCGGTCCATTCAGCTTCGCCATCGCAAACGTCTCTCTCCAATAGACTCCCGGCCTCCGATCACTACCACCTGATCGTTCGCCCGTCTCGGCCACGGCCGCTCACTTCATCCGAGTGTCCCCTTTGGCACAGACAGTCGAATTCTTAGCGTGGTATCTGTTGTACCTGTAGATCCAAGGATCTTGGTCCCTCTCGGGCCCCTTGCTGCCGCCATCCTCGATCGCAAACTGGAAGTTCTGTGTAAGGAGAGAAGCTCACATGAAAACGCGCCGGTTTGTCCTTTTGCTCTTGGCTGCCGCTGGCCTGAGTATTCTTGTACCCCTCGCAAAGGCGCAATCCACCGTCGCCTCGAGTGACTCTTCCCCCGTCACTGAGGACTCCCCCGCACCCACCACCACACACCCGCACCCGGACATTGCCTACGTTCGTCCGACCGAGAAAATGAAGCTGCGTGCCTACTTCTTCGATGCAGTCGGTCCATATCCCATCGCCGGAGCCGCCGGCATAGCAGGTGTCAATCAGGCCGAGGGAACTCCGCCAGAATGGGGTCAGGGTGCGGAAGCCTACGGAAAACGATTCGGCTCCAACCTCGCCATCGCCGCGGTCACCACCACCACGCGCTACGGCCTGGCAGAGATCTTCCGCGAAGACACCCTGTATTACCGCTGCGAGTGCAAGGGATTCTTTCGGCGCTTTCAACACGCCATGATTTCAACAGTCACAGCTCGCCGCGGCGAAGACGGCCATCGCCAATTCTCTTTTCCCGCGGTCGTCGCGCCTTATGCCGGCACTATGACCGCCGTCTACGCTTGGTATCCCGCCCGCTATGGCCCTAAAGACGCCCTGCGCATGGGCAACTACAATCTCCTCGCCTTCGCTGGAGAAAACCTCGCTTTGGAATTTATCTATGGCGGGCCGCACACGCTCTTCAGCCATTTTCATCGTCCCGCATTCGCTGGATCGGAATCCACCAGCGCCTCGAATCACTAAACCAGCATGGTGAGCCACGACGCCAGCATTCCTCGCCGCTCGATCAGCCCGGACGCAGGCTCGGCTTCGTCTCCCATGCCATCTGTGCTTGGTTCTCTTTGGAGCCCCGTAAACCACTTCCTCGAGTGGTTCGGAGAACTCGGCTTATTCGTTGGGAAGATCCTGCACGCCTCCGTGCGCCGCCCTTTTGAAGGCCGCGAGCTTCTGCGCCAGCTCGACGAGATCGGCTCCAAATCGTTGCCGGTTGTAGCTTTGGCGGGCGCGGCCATTGGTTTCGTTCTCTCTCTGGAAAGTCGCAGCAGCCTCGTGCGCTTCGGCGCAAAGTCCATGCTTCCCGCCGCTCTCGTCTACTCCATCATCCACGAGACGGGTCCCATCGTGACCGGCCTGGTCGTCAGTGGCAGGGTCGGCGCAGGCATCGGCGCGGAATTGGGCTCCATGAAGGTCACCGAGCAGATCGACGCCATTGAAGCTTCTGGCGTAAATCCCTACAAGTTCCTGGCCTTCACGCGCATTCTGGCTTGCATCCTGATGCTCCCGCTGCTGACCCTCGCCGCCGATTTCTGCGGCGTGCTCTTCGGTTGGATCGCGGAGACCTTAGTCGAGCCCGTTTCCTTTCACCGATTCGTCACTCAAGGTTTTGTCGGCGCGCACTTCAACGACTTTCTTGCTCCAACCTTCCGGACCGCTGTCTTCGGCCTGATCATTGGGACCATCGGCTGCTTTCAGGGGATGAGCACGAAAGGTGGCACCGCAGGCGTCGGGCTCTCTGCGACAAGTTCCGTCGTCCTTTCTTCTCTTTTCGTCATTCTGGCCGACGTCATTTTGGTCAAATTCATCCTGGTGTTCTTTCCATGACGCCCATCGGACAAGAAGTCTTGCTGGATGAGCAAGAGAGCCGCGCCGCTTCCGCGATTGCAAGCTCCCCCGGGACAAGTGACGCGCCCCCGGTCGTTTTGAAGAGTCTGCACCAGTCCTTCGGTAGCCAGATCGTCCTGGACGGCATCGACCTGACCGTGACGAATGGCGAAACTTTAGCCGTCCTCGGTCGCAGCGGTACCGGCAAGAGTGTCCTTCTCAAACTCATCATCGGCCTGCAACAGCCCGGCTCCGGCTCGATTCTCATCCACGGCCAGGAAATCACGCACATTCCTCTCGATGAAATGAATGAGCTCAGGAAAAAGATGGGATTTTTGTTCCAGCACGCCGCGCTCTACGACTCCCTTACCGTGGAGCAGAACGTCGCTTTCCCTTTGAAGCGTCACACAAAAATGACCGAATCCGAGCAGGGCGCCCGCGTCAAAGAACTGCTGGCAAGCGTAGGCATGGAGGCCGATCTCCAGAAAATGCCCAGCGATCTTTCCGGCGGCATGCAGAAGCGCGTCGGGCTGGCCCGCGCGTTGGCTCTCGATCCCACCATTCTCTTGCTCGATGAACCCACCGCGGGCCTCGATCCCATCACTTCGGCCGAAATCGACGAATTGATTCTCAAGTTGCAGGAGGAATATGACATGGCCTCCATTGTGGTCACGCATGACCTGCATAGTGCCAAAACCATCGCGGATCGCATCGCTCTCCTGCATGAGGGACGCGTGCTCATCGAAGGCACTTTTGCCGAGCTGGAGCAGAGCGACAACGAATTTGTCTCGGAATTTTTGAAGCGCGATTCCTAGGGAGCATCTATGTCAAGGACGGCGAGGCTCGGATCTTTTATCATTGCAACGCTGACGATTCTGGCGGCGGGAATCTTCATTATCGGGAGCAAACAGTATCTTTTCACTCCCACCTATCGGTTGAAGGCCCAGTTCCACACGGTCGTCGGCCTCGATCCCGGCGCGGAAGTCCGCGTAGGCGGTGTGCGCACCGGCAGCGTTCGCGCTATCGAACTGCCGACCAAGCCCGACGGCAAAATAACTGTCCTAATGGATCTTCGGAGCACTTCCCACGACATCATCAAGCAAGACTCCCTGGCTGCCATCGAGACCGAGGGCCTCCTCGGAAACGAGTATGTCTCCATCTCTTTTGGATCCGCCCAGGCCTCCAACGTGAAGGATGATGACACCATCGCCAGTCTCCCCCCGCTGGTCATCGCCGACCTCATGAAAAAAGCGGACGACATCCTCGACACCGGCCAGGAAGCCCTTGGCAATGTCACGGTGACCGCCGCGAATCTGAGTTCCATCACCGGCAAGATCAATCAGGGGCAGGGAACCGTCGGCGCTCTGGTCAACGACAAGAAAATCTACACCCAGTTGGACCAGACCACCGCCGGCTTGCGCGATACCGTCAACCATGCCCAGGCGGGAGTCACCTCTTTCCAGGAAAACATGGACGCGATGAAGTCGAATTTCCTGCTCCGCGGGTACTTCAAGAAACGCGGATATGAGAACTCTGCCGAGCTCGTCAAAAACGAAATCCCCCAGCTTCCCACTGCCGCGCCGCTGAAAACCTTCACGTTCGAATCCCAGCAACTCTTCGACAAAATCGATTCCGCCAAACCCAAAAACCAGAAATCCTTACGCGCCGCCGGACAGTTTCTGACCGACACAGAGTTTGGCCTCGCTGTCGTTGTTGTTTCCGCCGGTGCCACGGGCGATACGCAAAAGGACTTGGTCCTCACGCAAGCGCGCGCCATGGTCGTGCGAGACTACCTCGTCGGCAATTTCTCCTTTGACGACTCGCAACTCAAGACCATCGGTCTCGGTAAAGGCAAAAGCCCCGGTCCCGATTCCGCTTGGGGCACCGTCGAAATCATCATCTATCCCGCGGATACCGACGCTCCAACTCAAGCAAGCGCTGTCACTCCGAAATGAATCTCAAATCCATGAATCGCAGGTTCTTCGAGCGCGTTAGCCTCGCCACTGGCTGAGCCGGAGTTCCCGCATGAATAAAACCGTATCTGACCAGGTTGCAAGAAATCCCACCCAATTCAACATCGCCGCCATCGCCAAGCTCGAAGAGGAAGCTCTAGATCGCCGCACGCGCACGGAGCGCGACAGCGACGCCATCGTAAAATTTATCGGCAGCGTAAAATTCCTCATGCTCCATGTGATCATGGTCGTCGTCTGGATTACTCTTAATCTCAACATGATTCCCGGCGTGAAATCCTTCGATCCCTTTCCCTTCGGCATTTTGGCGCTCTTTGTCGCCTCCGAGAGCGTTTTCCTCACCATCTGCGTCTTGATCAGCCAGAATCGCATGGCGCGCCAGGCGGAGCGGCGCTCTCATCTCGATCTTCAAGTCGGCATGCTCGCCGAACAGGAACTCACTATGATGCTCCAGATGCTGCAAAAACTCTGTCAACACTCCGGCGTCGATGTGAAATCGGCCACCCAGCAAGTCCAGGGCTTCAGCGAAACCACCGACGTCCACAAGCTCGCCACCGAACTCGAAGAAAAGCTTCCCGAGCAGTAGCCCGCGCGTCCTTTCCTTTCCTTGCGACCGCCGACTGGCTGGCAGGCGTGTCCGCTCCCGGCATTAAGAAATCCCACAAGCGCACAGCTACGCCCAGCCACGGCCCTGCAACTTTTTCATAAGTCTTCTCGTATCATCAGACTAGCGAGCAGACGCTAAGGCATCAGAATTGTTCATTGCCGTGGCTGGATTGCTACGCGGAGACGACTACATGGCCATCTTTTGGAAAGACATCAAATACGCGTTCCGGACTCTGGCAAAGAACCCCGGCTTTGCCTTCATCGCCATCATCACCTTGGCCCTAGGCATGGCTGTAAACACCACCATCTTCAGCGTCATCAACGGTCTTTTGCTGCGCCCCATGGCCGTCCCGCACCCCGAACAGATCGCCGTCCTCGCCCTCCAGGAATCCGGCGCCGCGCAGCTCGAAAATTTCTCTTACCCCGACTTCTCGGATTTCCGCAGCCAATCCGCCTCCGTCGGCGAACTCTTCGCCTACCGCACTACGCTCGCTGGCCTCACTTCGGATAACAGAGGCGACCACTGCATCGTCAGCCGCGTCTCGAACAACTACTTTTCGGTGCTCGGGATCACTCCCGCCGCCGGGCGTCTTATCCTTCCCACGGAAGGTCTCACTCCTGGCGCGGATCCCATCGTCGTTCTGGGCTATTCCTATTGGCAGAAGCGTTTCGCAGGAGACATGAGCGTCGTCGGCAAGCACGTGGAGGTAAACGGCCATCCCGCGACCGTCGTCGGCGTCGCCCCCAAAGGTTTTTATGGCACCTACTCGATGATCAACATGGATGCCTACGTCCCTCTCAGTGCTTCTTTTACCGATGAGCTTGGCACCGCCGTCTCCGACCTGTGGACCAGGCGCGAAATGCGCAGCCTGACCGTTCTCGCTCGCCTCCACCCCGGCGTCACCGTCCCGCAAGCCCAGGCCTCCCTCAACGTCGTCGCCCAGCGCATCGCCGAGCAGCACTCGGACACCGATAAAGGCATCGCCCTTCGCGCTTTTCCAGAAAAGCAGGCGCGCCCCGAACCAGACGTCGATAACTCTTTGTCCTTTGTCGCCTTTGCTTTCATTTTCCTCGCCGCCCTCGTTCTTCTCGTTGCCTGTTTTAATATCGCGAACGTCCTGCTAGTCCGCGCTACCGTGCGCCAGCGCGAAATGGCCATCCGCGCGGCTCTGGGCGCAGGGCGCGGCCGCCTCGTTCGCCAGTACCTCACCGAGAGTTTGCTGCTCGCTTTTCTAGGCGGTGCTGCAGGCCTTCTCCTTGCCGCTTGGGCCGACGGTCTTCTCAGTTCTCTCTCCCTCGGCACTTCTCTCCCTATCCAGTTTGATTTCCATCCCGACGGCCGCGTCTATCTCTTCGCCTTGGCCGCCGTCCTGCTCACCGGCTTGATCGTCGGCATTGTCCCCGCGCTGCGCATCGCCCGCACCAGCATCAATGCCGTCCTCCACGAAGGCGGCCGCGGTTCTTCCGAGGGCCCGCGCCGCCAATTTGCACGCAGCGCCCTCGTTGCCGCGCAAGTTGCCGGCTCTCTGGTCTTGCTTGTCGTGGCAGGGCTCTTTGTCCGCAGCCTCAATAAAGCCCAGAGCCTTTATCTGGGTTTTAATCCAGATCACATTCTCAATCTCTCCCTCGACGTCAACGGCCTCGGCTTCACGGAAGATCGCGGCCGCGAATTCTATCGCGACCTCGACGCCCGCATCAGCGCCTTGCCCGGCGTCGTCTCCGAAGCCCAGGCTTTCACCGTGCCTTTGGGATACATTAGCGCCTCTGACGCTGTCATCGTTTCGGAACATCCCGTTGAACCCGGCAAACAGCCTCCCGGCGTTGGCAACAATTCCGTCACTCCTGCGTACTTCAAAACTCTGCGCATTCCTTTGCTCCGCGGCCGCGAATTCACCGAAGCCGATAGCGCCACGTCCCCTCAAGTTGCCATCATCACTCCGGCCATGGCCAAGAAATTCTGGCCCGGTCCCAACGAAGACCCCCTCGGCAAACACTTCAGCACCAAAGGTAAGCCAGAAAAACTCATCGAAGTGGTCGGCATCGTCCAGGACGGCAAATATCGCGACGTCACCGAAGAACCTCAGCCATATTTCTATTTGCCTCTCAGCCAGAGCTATTTTCCGTTGCGCACCCTCTTCGTTCGCACCTCTGTCGCGCCGGAATCCCTGGCCCTTCGCATCCAAGAGCAAATCCGCGAGCTGGCCCCCGGTCTCCCTGTCAGCGAAGTTCAATCCATGAAGCAGTCGCTCCAGGGAGCCAACGGATTTTTCTTCTACAGCTTCGGCGCGCAATTGACCGCAATGATGGGCCTGCTCGGTTTGGTTCTTGCTGTCGTTGGAATTTACAGCGTTGGTTCTTACGCGGCGGCCCAGCGCACCCATGAAATCGGCATTCGCATGGCCCTCGGTGCTGCCCCGGGTGATGTCTTGAAAATGATCCTGCGCCAAGGTCTCGGAGTGATTGCCATTGGCTTGGCGCTTGGCCTCGGCATCTCTTTCGCCGGCACCCGGCTACTCCGCGATCTTTTCGTCGGCATCAAGCCCACGGATCCGCTAACCTTTACTTCCGTAGCGCTTCTGCTCTCCATCGTGGCGTTGCTGGCTTCCTGGATACCCGCCCGCCGCGCCACCCGCGTTGACCCACTCGTCGCCCTTCGCCACGAGTAAGCTTTTTCACTTCTTTACGGTTTTATGTCAGCCGGAGGCGCGTCCACGTCTGCCTTCACAGCTACGGCGCCCGTAGCTTCCGTGGGTGCGTTCTCCCCCTGCCTCGTCAAATAAAAGAAAAACGGCGTCACTTCGAACGGCATCTTCTCCGCCTCGCCCACCACGCCTATCGGCTTGGACTTGAATAGCTTCAGCTGGTCATTCCATGGGTCCACCTTGATGCGTCCGCCCAGCGGTAGCGCGACAATTCCCTTGGCTGCCGGCTTTGCATCCGTCTCCTGGGTAGAGAATACCGCCGACGCCACCGTCCAGCTCGCCGACACTCTGTCCCCCAGGTGCGGGCTGATCAGATTCGGAATCGTCTTCGCCCGGCTCTTCAGCGCTTGCAAGAAGAGTTGCGTGCCGCCGGCCTGTTCCTTGTACGGCGAGTTCCTCAGCAGTTCCATCCCTTTCGCCTTCGCCGCCTGTTCCTCTTCCGGCGTGCGTGCAAAATCAAAGTGCCGGAACGTCTCCTTTTCGTCGAACCGCACGCGGTTGAAAAACGCAAATTGCGTGTCCATGTGATGTCCCAGCACTACATGCCCTAGCTCGTGCGCCAGAATTGACGCCAAACTGGCTTCATCCGGCAGCACATCAATCAACCCGCGGCTCAAGATGATCGTGTGGCCCAACGTGAACGACTCCAGCGTCGATGTCATCATCACGCGGCAGCGCACTTCCGGCTGGAGGTCCAGATTGTTGGTCACTTCCAGATTGTTGACCACCGTCTCCAGCGCCTTATCCACTTCTCCATAAGGCGCCAGCAACCCTTGCCTCTCCAATCGTTCTGTCACGTTGTCTTCCGCCTGCCGGCTCCACGTGCGCTCCGCCTGGAACGGCGAGTAGTCGTTCGCGCTTTCACTTCGGTCGTTCACTGGAATCGCCGCTTCCACCAGCACTTTATTCAACTCCTGCTCTTCTCGAGCATTGCCCAGGTTGTAGCCCCACAGCCGCGTCTGCGCTCGAAACGCCTTGAATCCGTGACTCCCCGCCTTCGTTTCCCGGTCGTTTCCCGCCTCGCTGTAGATGAACGCCGGCAGCCACAGGTCTTTCCCTGCATTCGTCCGCCAGCTATCAAAATCAAAATAGCTGCTCATCGCCGACGATCCGCCATACGCGCCATTGAACCGCACAATGTGGTAATTCTGATCCTCTACCCAGATGCGCCCCACGAATCGTCCCCTGCCCGACTTCGGCAGCGGATCCACGTCAAACACCAGGCAACGCACGTCGCCCAAAAATTCCCGACGCGCGTACTTGAAGTTGTAGTGCCCGCGGTCAAACCCGTTCATGTCCAGGTAAATCATCTGCAAAAATCCGCGCGGAACATATTCCTCGGAGAAAATCCCGCTCCAGCTTCCCGCCAGCTTGCGCTTCATCCCCGTATTGTGGTCCAGCGATTCCAGTTCCACGCCATTCGCCAGCAGCGCCCGGCCCAGAAAGTATTTGTCGCCGTTCGGCACCGCTCCGTGTTGCTTGTCCACGTGGACATTCTGGATGTACGTTTCCACCAGCGGCGAATATTGGCGCAGCAGCTGTACCTCCACCTGCTCTTGCGCCACAATCTTGTCCACCACTTCGCTCTCCGTCAGCGTTTGCTGCGCATTCGCCGCCAACGGCATCGCCACCACTATCGCCCCCAGCACCAGGGTTACGCGCAGGATCTTGAGGCTTCGCATAATGCCTCCACACACGACCTTGTGAGATTGGGCTGTGGCCCCCAGCCTAGTCCCCGGAATGTGCTGCGCAACCTGTTCTGACGTTCAGATTAAGGCCAGCCGTCCTTGTCTCTCACTCGCGCCCAAAGCGGCTTACGCGGCGCTTCTTCGGATTTCCTTAATCCCTTGCCCCAGATGACGCCGCAGAAGCGTCCTGAGCGTTACGCCATCGGCGTATCCCACTCGCGCAGCGATCTCTTCCACACTCTCGGCGGTCGTCTTCAGCAGATGCACCGCGCGTTCTACACGCAACTCCTGAAAATAAGAGAGAGGCGACTTCCCCATCACCGCTTGCATACGCCGGGCCAGCGTTCTCTTGCTCGCTCCCGCTGCTGCCGCCGCATCGTCGAGCGAAAACCCATCCGTGAGCCGGCCTCGCGCCCAGCGCTCGAACCGTTCCACGAGCGGATCCGAGTGCGCCAAATGATCGGCAAGAATATAGGCAGACTGTGACGGCCGCGAATCCACAACCAGATACTTCGCTGTCAGCGCCGCAAGCCTCGGGCTCTTCTGCCGGATCAGCCACAACGCCAGGTCCATGTGGCTCAGCGCCGCTCCCGCCGTAACGAACTTCCCGGATTTCACGATCATCCGCGTTTCATCCACGCGTACCTTTGGATATCTCTGCCGGAATAAGGGAGCGAGCCACCACGTTGTGGTCGAGTCCTGGTTATCGAGCAGTCCCGATTCCGCCACCACAAATGTCCCGATGCACGCCGCCGCCGTGCCTGCTCCTCGCTCCGCCCACGAGCGCAGAGTTTGCGCTGCGTCGCTCACATCGGGCCGCGCCAGCGCGGCCTGCAGCGGGCCGGGCATCTTGAATCCAATCGCGGGAACCACTACCCAATCGGGCGCCAGCCGCATGGGGACGGCCGCAACAGGAACGGTCAACCCTTGCGACGTTTTCACCACCTTGCGCACTCCCACGATCGCGACCTCGAACCGTGGCGAGGCCAGCCCGGTCATTTCCGCCAGCTCGTTCGCCGTCTCAAAGGCATCCAGAACGGTCGCCAAACCCGTATCAAAAACTCCATCCAGCGCAAGCACGTGGATTCTCATGGCAAATATGATATCAACTTTGGCGATCTTGCCAATGGCTTTTTGGCCGTGCAAGAAGCTATCTTGGCTGCGCTTGAATCGGTCCACCCAAAGGAGAAACCTCATGCCTAAACTCGCATTGTTCGCACGCTTGGAAGCCAAACCCGGCAAAGAAAACCAGGTCGCCAAGTTCCTGGAAACAGGCCTCGCCCTAGCCAATCAAGAAGTGACCACGCCCGTATGGTTCGCCCTACGGCTGGGGCCCACGACATTCGGCGTGTTCGACGCCTTCGCCGACGAAAGCGGCCGCCAGGCTCATCTCAACGGTCCCATCGCCAAGGCGCTCATGGCCCAAGCCTCCGAGCTCTTCTCCAAACCACCTGCCATCGAACAAATTGAAGTTCTGGGGGCAAAGCTTCCCAAATAGCTGCGTTGTCACGTCCGCAGGAACGCGCTTGCCGGCTTCCATTTCAGAAACGGAGAAATGCATCATGAACGAACTGCCGCGCGACCATCGCGCTTCGCCCGCTTTGTCCTGAAGTTTTACTCAGACCGGAACTGGAGAGACTATCTTGATGTCCCTGGTTCGGCCGTCACGGAAACCTCGACGTGAGCGCCCTTTTTCAGCTTCACATCGTCCCCATGTTCGTCCACTAGCGCATTTCGATACGAAGATGTCGGTGCCGAGGGGCGGCCCCGTCAACCGCAATCTGCGCCCTTTCCGGTTGGCTCGGACGGGAAGACGGTATGATCTTGTCGACGGTTCCGGGAATGCTGGAGCTTGCCGGTTCTGGAATTCGCGTTGTATCTAGCTTCAGTTCCGCTATTTTCGCGGACCTCGCCATGCGCGGCTTTCCCATTTCCTTCTTGACGCGGGCTTGCGTCTTATCTCTAGATTCTTTTTTACTTTTTTGTGCTGCATCCACCCATCATGCGATCGAAATGGCACGCCCGCAGTCTCCTATCGCACAGTTTGAAAATAGACCACCGATCACGCGTCCGCTTGATCGCAAGTGGCGGCACCCGCACCCGATGTTGTTCACAATAGGACAGACGCTCCCCTGAGCATTTCTTAAGATGTTCCCGTGATTGGATGGAACCCTCATGCTGACGTTTATTCTTCCAGTATTTCTCCTCATTGCCCTCGTGGCTAGCCTTCCCATTTGGCCGCATAGCAGGAAATGGAGTTTTTATCCCATCAGCGGCGTAGGCCTCGCCATTCTGGTTCTCCTGTTTCTATTCTGGTCAGGCCGGTTATAGTAGAGGAGTCAGAGAACCTGGTCGGCTTTCGAGTTCCCCGAGGGAGAAATCTGAAAAAGTTCACATTGTCGGAGCCCTTAATCCTAACTCCGCGCTCAAGGCGCGCGACGTTTACGTCTGCCCGCCGATGGCTGGCTACTGTTTTGTGGATGGCCATGGCCACTGCCGCCCGCGCCGCTGAGCCCCAGGTGAACCTCTCCGTAAATCAATTGAGCTTTCCCGCACAAGTGCAGGGAACTGCCAGCCCCTCGCAATTGATCGTCCTTGCCAACATCGGGGAAGCCGATTTGTCCATCAGCGCCATTACGATCGATGGGGATAACAAAGCAGATTTCGCTCAGACCAACAACTGTCCGGTTTCACCGGGCATGTTGGCTACGCGAACCCATTGCGAAATCCGCGTAACCTTCAATCCAACCGTCATGGGAACACTGTCTGCAACTTTGAACGTTGCCGATAACGCTTCCAGCAGCCCGCAGTCCGTCAGCCTGAAAGGCATCTCCACCGCGCCGGGTCCGGTGGCTTCCTTTGCGCCCGTCAGTCTCGCGTTTGGCAATCAGCCGCTAGCCACTTCCAGAGCCGTCCGCATCATCGTCTTCACCAATTCTGGTAGCGGCACTCTAAACATCAATTCTCCAATCAGCATCGACGGACCCGCCGCCGCGGAATTCCGCATTCAGGCCGTCAAGAACGCCTGTCCTTCCGATACCGGCCAGCTTGCTCCTAAAACCAGCTGCCAAATCGGTGTCGTCTTCGCGCCTGCAACGCTGGGTGCGAAAAGCGCTCAAGTATTGATCGTTGATGACGCTCCCGGTAGCCCGCACTCCATCGAACTCAGTGGCAGCGCAACGCCTCCTTCAGACACCCCAAAAACAACCCCATAACCATCACCGGACCCGCGTCCTTTGGTCCCTTGTTACACCGAAAGTATGCGGCCGAAGAACGATCGATATCGCCGCAGCGCTAGTCGCAGATCCTCGGTCGAGACATCATCGCCTCGGCTCCACTGACCCTCGAGTTTCGCTCGTTCCGTTGCGAACATTTCCGCCAGCCGCTTCATCGCCGCTGCAACCAGGCTGTCTGCCTGCTCCACTGCCCGTCGCGGCTCGTCCACAAATCCCACTTGCACCGCATCCCACCGGCCGCGAAAATCCTTCGCTTCTTCAGCGGAAAAGAGCGGCGCCGCTTGCTCCTCAAGCGCCGGAGCGGTTGCGGCTCCTGCGGAGGAACCGCTGCTGACGCGGAAGCCTGATGTAGGCGCAATTCGCACTCCGAGCCGCTCGCCGGCATTGGCCAAATCCGCGGTCGTTAACCCTGCGTCCGTCTCTTGTTCTTTCAGCTTGATGATTTCTTCCACGGTATTGTCTCCTCTTCCTGCGTTGGTCTCCAGCTCACTTCTGGGTATGGCACTAAAAAAACGATCGATGTCGTTCTGTCCACACCGATCGCCGCTGCTTCTCCCACAGTGGCATGGGCCGCGAAGCAGTCGCTCCTAAAACTCCGCGAGACGAGGATCCGGCAACAAACGGACAACGGTTCATCGCGGCTCCTCCGTGCAGTCTCGGGCCTTATATGGTGGCTCTCCCTCTAAAGAAATGCAGAATCAGCATAATGAGCCCGATGACCAGCAAAATGTGGAATAAACCGGTGGATATGTGAAACGCGAATAACCCAAGCAACCAGCAAACGATCAAAACTAATGCGATCAATCCCAACATGATTTCTCCTCCTTGCATGCGCGCGCGCTACGGAGCCTTCCCCGTGGTGGCGCACAGTGCCTCTTTCTAAACAGCCCAGAATCTTTTGCACCCCTAACTTGCGCGTCCCAAATCCGAATGTCTGTTCTCTTACGGACATCGCCATCGCTGCATTCTTTTTTTTGTAGTGCCGGGCTTTCCCCCGGTTTGTGGGGTCCCGGCGGTCTGTGCCGGAGGGATCAGCTTTCTCTTGGCCCGTGTAGTGGCGGTCTTCAGACCCGTGCTTTTGATTCTGTTTTCAACGGTGCTTTCCACAATGTCCTTTACACACACCAATGCTTGCGTGACCATTGCGCCATGTGGATTCTCAAGGGCACGTTACTCGGACTGTGGCTGTTCGGATTCGGAACTCTCGCCCGACTCTACTTTTCTATTTTCCGCAACCTCCCGCCCAACTCTGCCGTGGACATAAGACTCATCACTTCAGCAACGACACAGAATTACTTATGGTGGACCGCTCTTGTCATCTGTCTGGTTCTCGGCTCTGCCATTGCCCGCTCCTGGTCTGGCTCTCCTATTCTGTGGATCGCCTTGCTGGTCACCGGCTTAATCCCCGCAGGATGCTTCGCCTTGTTCATCGCCCTATTAGTGAAACTAAAACACACCACGCAAGGTCTTTCCTGATTTTTGAGCACGGGGCGCGGTGCCCCACACGCCGTTCTCGCGTGTGGGGTTGGACTTTCCTCCTCGCGTTCCTACGCGGGCCTGGCCGCCGCTCTTCGTGGCGTCAGAAACGCAAGGATGGCTGCCACAATCAATAGCGCTGGTACATCGCCCCACAGATGTCCCCGGTGCTCGGGGTTCGCCAGAGCCTGCGCTGCCATAATCCCGCTGTGCACCACGCTGGACCACACCGTGAACCAGATGAGGCTCAGGTTTTCAAGCGGGTTGCGGCTGGCCACCAGCAGAAATACCCCCAGCGTCGCGTAAACGCCCAGAATCATCTGCAGGTATTGCGGCGTCGGGCCCATGTGCCACGACCAGCCGGACGGCCAAACCTGGGTAAGCGTATAGACTCCGCCGATAAAGGTCAGCCCCACTAGCACCAACACGATGCGCAAGTACTTGATGCGATCTGCTTCCGTCATGTTTTTTCTCCTTAAGGCCATAGAAGGGAACTACCGCCCTCGGGTTTCCCTTCAGTTTCTCTGCCTCGCCTATTGGACTAAGCCGCTATGCGCCAAGATTCTCCTAACACTTGTCCCAGCGTCCCGATTTCTTGTCCCAAACGCTTCGCATACGTTTCGCTTGTCTCAGCGTCCCGTGCAGTTTGCCGAGACTCCCGCTGTCCTCGCCGCGGCGCGCGCCCTTCTTTCTCTTCTCCAATTTCTGCTTTCCAATTTCGTTTTCTACCCAAGCACAAATACAGCTTTCACCCTATGCAGCGAGCTTTCAATTTTGGATAATCTGAGTGCCCGGTCACTTCCACCAGAGGAGACGGAAGAACATGAGGAAACTCATCGTCGCAATACTGCTTTTTGCAATGCTTTGGACCGCTGCGCCCGCATCTTTCGCTCAAGTTTCTGTCGGAATCGTAATCGGTGCCCCGCCCGCGCCTCGCGTCGTTGCTGTTCGCCCGGTCAGCCCCGGCCCGGAGTTCTTCTGGGTCGATGGCTACTGGTATCCCGTTGGTGGCCACTATCGCTGGCATCGTGGTTATTGGACTCGTCCTCCCTACGAGGGCGCTCGCTGGGTTGGCCCTCGTCACGACGGTGAGCGCTTCTACGGCGGCTATTGGGAAGGCGAGCACGGCCGCGTCGAGCACAACCACCACTGGGACCGTGAACACGAGCGAGATCACGGCCGCCACCCCGGCGACCACTAACCCGCCGCCGGGCCCTACTGACAATTCATAATCCTGCTCCGCCCTTGTCGCCTTTGTAGGGGCGCAGAACGATCAGTGGGCACTTATCAGCCGGGGTCGCGTTGCGCCTCAGGCATGGATGGGGACGCCGAGTATTCTAGGTTGATTAGAAGTAAAAAATACGGGTCATTGTGGGCTGCTGTCCGCCGCAGCCTAGGGACGGAGTACCGGCCCTCCCGGCTGCTCGCGTTCCAGGATCGTGTAGTCGGAGGGAATCTGGAAAAGCGACGGGTTGGGCTCGGTTCGCTGGATTTTCTGCATCAGCGTGTCACTTTTATTGCTGAGCTTCGCGCCGGCAGTCACGTGCGACTGCAGGATCACCGCGCCAAGCTGGTCCGAGCACCACATGTCCTTGTAGCTGGACGCCGGCTGCGTTTCGGCGTTCGTCGGCCTAAGCGACCCTGGCCACTCGCGCAGGCCCACTGCATCGAAGCCTTCAATGATCTGGTGCCCCAAATCTTCAGTCCGGGTGTAGCGCAGCCCTTTTCGCGAATCAAACAGTCGTGTGCAAAAGGATCGCTGATCATCAACGACTGTAAGTGGAGGAAGACGGGGAGGTCGCGGAAGGGCACGCTGGATGGTCGCTGTTTTGTCCCCGGTATCGAGCCGGATGGAATTCTTGCTTACGGGATCGCAAATCCAGATGATGTGCCGCTCGACTTCGGTTTGTTGGGCATCAGAAGATTTGACCTTGTACATCCCGGCAGAATTGTCGGCGCGCACGCGGCCCTGTGAATCGCGGACCACTGCCAGGGGCCGCGTACCTGCTGTGCTTCCGGTAAAGTTGCGCAGCAGGCCGGTGGTGGAATACTCGGCCTGGAGGGGGTTGTTAGGCTCTACAGCAGCGCCTTGGAAGCCAAATGGGTTGTAGTCGCACTGCGCAGAGGCAGGGCGGACGAAGATCAGCGAAAGGAAAGTGGCGGAGGCTAAGGTAAAGACAAGCCTAAGATCTCTTGCTGACAGCATGCTGGGCCTCTCTTTCCTCGTGTTCCACCGCGTGCGCCACCCGCCCGAGGCAAGCTCAATTCTTCTTGGTATCACGAGCCGTGGCTCTTCCCAGTGCGGCAAGGTACTTTAACATTTCGCGAACTTCCGAGGCGTGGTCGCCGTCGGGAGCGAGTTCGAGGTATTTGTTCAGCGCCTCGGCGGCCCCTGCCGGTGGCGCGGTGACTTTACCAGTGACGGCGGGCTGATTCACGTAGACGAGGAGAGCGCCCTTGAAGTAGTAGGGTTCCGGCTTGCTGGGATTGACGGATATCGCCTTGTCGCACGCGGTGATCGTGCCTTCCACGCTTTTCAAGTTGTATTGCGTCACGCACAGGTTGAAGTACGCCAGAGAGGGGTCGGCATCTAAGGCGGCGGCCCTACTGTACGTAGCTATCGCTTCCTTGGTTTTGTGCAGCTTGTTGTAGGTGTTGCCTTCGTTGTTGAGCATGTGGCTGACTGCGGTTTTCTTTCGCGCGAAGTCGGCATCGGCGGTTTTGGGGCCGCTTCCGGAAATATCGCCGGCCGCCAGAATACCGCTCTCATAACTGCCCACGGCTTCCTGATATTGGCCGAGGTTGTATTGGACGTCGCCCAATTCCTCTAAGTACTCCCAGTTATCGGGATCCATGCCCGTCAATTCCAGCAGCGGGGCCAGGCCGTCCTGCCAGCGCTGGTCCAGCACCGCGGCGTTGGCCTGCAGGATGAGCGCGTTCATTTGCGAGGTTTTTTCATTTTGCTTCTGGATTTCCTTGTTCCGTTGCTTGTTGTTCTTGATGTTCGGCTCGGGCAACGTTCGAATAGTTCCGTATACGTCCGCATCGCCGGGCAGACTGGTCATCTTCGATCGGCTGACGTCAATATTCACCGTCGCGGTGCGAGCAGATTCCGCCGGGATGATCGAAATCTGCTGCTGAAGAAGGCGGTCTCCATCGGCGCTCATGACTTCCAGGTCGTAGTAGCCGTAGGGCGCGTCCTGGAGGAGGAATCTGCCGTAGTCGTCGGTCTTGATTTTGAAGCTCTTTCCCGCATGGGCATTGGCCAAGCTCAGCCTTGCGCCAGCCAGTGGTTTATTGGCGTCGGTTACGGTTCCCTTGATCTCCCCGGTTGCCGGCGCTTGCGCTTGTGCCTCGTTCTTCGCGGGGAAGAGAAGCGCGAACAAAGTTGCGAGTGATAGAAGCGCGGCGCTCAGCCTCCCCGGGCGGAGCCTCGAGGCGCGGATCGCCGGAATTCCAGCGCGAGTGGGCATGCGCGAGTGCGGGGAATCAACCGGCAAGAAGGTCACCTTCGCGTTACTACTGAGAATAGGTAACGGACGCAGAGGTTATAACACGACTCTGGCGAATCGCGAAGCGGCCGGGCAGAAGCGAAAACGTGGTGTTTCATGAGGCCAGGGAAACGATCCGGGCTTTCTGCGATCGAGAAGAGCGACATCTGGGGCCGATGGAAGGCAGGACAATCGCCGCATGAGATGGGGCGCGCCGGCTGCCCCGGGTGCCGGTCTTGCACCTGGGGCTTTTGACTTCCTGCCAACCTGATTCAACCAACCACGCATCTGGCTATCCCACTCCATCCAAGCCACTTAAAGTAATCTCTGACAAACTATACCAATATGTCATAATGGCGGACGTATTCGGCACGATCCTACGTGCCCGCGACCCATGCCCGCCAGGTAGTCCTTCTAACTCCTCCAAATTCCTCCCATCCCAGACCGTCACTTCAGCACTGTATCCAAGAAACAGCCGGAAATCAGTTCTCAGAGATGGATTGCAGAATGAGACTCTTGGTACGTACCCCCAAGGCATCAAGGAATCATCGGGACTGAGTTGCGAAGTGCTGGGGAACAAGATAGGTGTAGGGAAGAAGAGGTTTGTGATGAAAGAACAATTGGCGCGCTGTGCAGAACATCTTGGCAAGGCAGTTCGATATCTCGCCCTAAGTTCTGGCACACCTCAAGAGAAGCTGACGAGCATGTACCACAGCACCGGGCTCGGAAGCATTTACAAGGGCGATTTTCCGACTGGTTCTCTGAGACAAAATTTTCAGGCGATCACCGGCAAGATGAACGATACCAGTGAGCCCCAATTCATGGTCCACATCGCGGGCATGTCCGATGAACGAGCACGGGGGGTCATAGAACAAATCTGCCGGCTTTCCGATGATGTTTCACGGGCTCTAGGCGGCCAGAAGTAGCGGCTGGCTGGCGCAGAAGGTATGGGGTGGACATGCGCCTGGGGTCCGGGGTGCCGGTATTCCACTTGGGGCTTTGACCAATGCCAATTCAACCAGACGCCTCGCTATCCCACACCATCCAAACTACTTAAAGTAATCCTTGACTAACTATACCTATATGCTATACTAATGGATGTAACTGGCACGATCCTCCGTGCCCGCGAACCATGCTCGCCCGCCAGGTAGTCCTTTTAATTCCCCCAAAATCTTCCCATCCCACCCAGTTACTTTCTCGCCAACAGCCCTCCCCCTTGAGTCCTTCATTTGCCCCACTTAGAAAGAGTGTGCATCTCTCACATTCCACGCCACTTACTCGCCCTTTGTTTTCATACTCTTGCGCACTCTTTTGCACTCACCAAAAACCCATCTCCTTCTTTTTCAATCCCTTCCGCACTCTTCTGCAGAAACAAGGGAGGGGGAGGCGAGTGCGTTCCCAATTTCCGAATCCAGTTGCGCTTCTCGGACGTTTTGACATCAAGACATTCCGACGTTCCGAGGATTTTCTCCCTCGTGTTTTCAATTGCTTACGCACTCTTCCAAGTTACGTATCCCGTAACTCCTTTCCTTGCCACTCTTACGAAAACTGCCGTGTGCATACCAACAATTCCCATTCTGGAACTCGCCCCGCCTCAGCCCGCCGCACCGAAGGATCCCAACCTTCAAACCTGCAAACCTTCCAACCTTCCAACGGATTTCTCCCCTCGTTGCCGCCGTCCCCTTGCCTTTTCCTATCCGATGTATTCTATTTGTCCCTCCTCCATGTCCACCGACCACAACCGCGCCAATCCCTCCGAGCCGCCACAACCCGGCTTCCTGGCGCGCACTCTCTTCAGCACCAACCACAAGGCCATCGGCCTGAACTATCTCTGGCTCGCGCTCTTCAGCGTCTTTCTCGGCTTGGCCATGTCGCTGCTCATGCGCATCCATCTCGTCTGGCCCGCCGCGCGGCTCCCGTTCCTCGGCGGCGACGGTTTCTTGCTCGAGCGCTATGCCGCTCTCACCACGCTCCACGGCTCGCTCATGGTTTTTCTGGTGCTCACCGCCGCGCCGCAAGCCGGCTTCGGCAACTATTTCCTCCCGCTGCAAATCGGCGCGCGCGAAATGGCTTTCCCAAAACTCAATCGCCTCGCCTTCTGGGCCACCGCCGCCTCGCTCCTCGGCCTGACCGCCGCTTTTCTTGCAGCCCCGCAAACCGGAATCACCCTCTGGATCGTCAGCGTCGCGCTCTTCTCCGCCGCGGCGCTGTGCAATGGCATCAACTTCAGTGTCACCACGCTCGACCTGCGCGCCGCCGGAATGACTTTGCCGCGCCTCCCGCTTACCGTCTGGGCCTGGTTCATCAACGGAATTCTAAGCACACTGATCTTCAGCATTCTCCTCGCCGCCTCCGTTTGCCTGCTCTCCGATCGCCTCGCCAGCACACACTTTTTCCCCGTCTTCAGTTTTCTCTCCAGCCAGCCGCCGAATCTCGCGGCCAATACTTTGCCTGTGCTCTGGCAGCGCCTCTTCTGGTTTTTCGCCCAAGCCGAAGTCTATATCGCCATGCTCCCCTGCTTCGGGCTCGTCACGCATCTCACCGCGACGTTTTCCCGCAAGCCCGTTTGGATGGAACGCATCGTAGTTCTCGCACTGTGCGCCGTCGGCCTCTTTGGCTTTTGCGTTTGGGGCCAGCACATGTTTGCAAGCGGCATGAATCCTTTTTCGCCGCTGGTTTTCTCGCTGCTGGCTTCTTCGCTCGGCCTGCCCGCCGCGATCCTCTTGATCAGTTGGCTCGGCACGCTTTGGAACGCGCGCATCCAGCTCAGCACCGCCATGCTCTTCGCCATCGGTTTCGTTTCGCTGTTCATGGCCGGCGGACTTTCCGGAATTTTTCTCGCGCGCCGTGATCTCGCCGCCGCGGCCGTCAGCGACGATTTCGTCACCGGACATTTCCATTTGGTGATGGGCGTCGCCGCGACGTTTGCAATTCTCGCCGCGCTTTTTTTCTGGTTTCCAAAGTTTTTCGGCCGCCGCCTCAACGAGACGCTCGGCAAAATCCATTTCTGGCTCACTTTCGCCGGCGTCTATCTCGTCTTCATGCCCATGCACTGGCTCGGCCTGCTCACGCACGCCAACATTTCTTCCACCAGCGCGCTCGCAAAAATCGCCGCGCCCATCCGCGCGTTCATCACCATCGCCGCAATCGTCCTGGTCGTCGCACAAGGAATTTTTCTCCTCAATTTTCTCTGGAGCCTCTTCCGCGGCGAAAAAGTGGAAGAGCGCAATCCCTGGCGCGCCACCACCCTAGAATGGAGCGTCTCCTCTCCGCCTCCCGCCGATGATTTTGGCCCCACCGACCCGGTGGTGTATCGTGGGGCTTACGAGTTCAGCGTCCCCGGCGTCGCCGAGGATTTCGTCCCGCAACACCTTGCGCCTGCTTGCCCTGAGCTTCGCAAGGAGCGGCTTAGCGAAGGGACCAAGTAGTGAAGGCCCGTTAGAGCAAGAATGGAAAGTAGAAATAGGAAAATAGAAAGTAGAAAACAGAAAATAGAAAGATCGCAATGCCGGGCACAACAGAACTTCCAGAAATCGAACTGATCATCGAAGACATCGGCACCGGTGGTGGCGGAAAACCACCCGCCGGAGGCGGCGATGGCGATGGCGGTGGAGACGACGACAACAAGCGCCGCCGCAAAGGAACTCCTTCGCCGAAACGCTACTCCACGGCAATCACCATCGCGCTTGTATCCATATTGATGTTCTTTATGGCCCTCGCCAGCGCCTTCATTGTTTTGCGGCGCGGCAGCGACGCGTGGGTGACGGTGCGGTTACCGCCGATTCTTTTCCTGAATACGCTGATTCTTGTTGCGAGCAGTTTTACTTTGGAAGCGGCGCGGCGGCGGCTCTCGGTTTCAAACGCGTCCGGCTTTCGAAAGCTTTGGCTGCTCACCACCGGCTTGGGAATTTTATTTGTTACTGGACAATTTGTTGCGTGGCGCCAACTCGTCGCGCAGGGCGTGTACATTGCGAGCAACCAAGCGAGCAGCTTTTTCTACATATTTACGGGCGCGCATGCCGTCCATCTTCTCGGCGGCGTAGCCGCGCTTCTTTATGTTTCGTTCCGTAAACTCGACACCAAGAAAGTTTCACTCCCGGCCCTCGCAGAGATCACTTCCTATTACTGGCATTTTATGGATGGATTGTGGGTTTTTCTGCTGGCGCTTCTCTACCTGGGAAAATAATTCGAATCCGCGAGAAGCAAAACCTGCGATTCAAAAAATAAAATTCAGCATTTCATAAAATCGGCAATCGCTTCAACCACGCGCGCGATTTGATCCTTGCGCAATTCCGGATACATCGGCAGCGAAAGAACTTCTTGTGCCGCACGCTCCGCGTGCGGGAAGTCGCCGGCTTTGTGGCCGAGCGAAGCGTAGAGCGGCTGCAAGTGCAGCGGGTGCGGATAGTAGACGGTGCTGCCGATTTTCCGTTTGCTCAAGAATTGCTGCAACGCGTCGCGGCGTTCGATTCGAATGGTGTATTGATGGAAAACGTGTTCGAATCCCTCGGGCACGATCGGCGGCATGACGCCGGGAACCTGATTCAGCAAGCGCGTGTACTCGGCGGCGTTTTCCTGGCGCGCGCGCTGCCAATTCGAAAGATGGCGCATCTTGACGCGCAGAATGGCCGCCTGGATTTCATCGAGGCGGCTGTTCCAGCCAGGCTCGCTGCTGAGGTATTTTCCGGTTTGGCCGTGATTGCGCAACGTTCGAATGCGCGCCGCCAATTCCGCGGAATTGGTAGTGATCAGCCCGGCGTCGCCGTAGGCGCCGAGATTTTTTGTGGGATAGAAACTGAAACACGCGGCATCTCCTAGCGCGCCTGTTCGAACGCCTTTGTAAGAGGCGCCGATGGCTTGGGCGTTGTCTTCGATGACCGGAAGCTTGCGGGACTTCGCAAACGCCAGGATCGGGTCCATATCCACAGGCAGCCCATAGAGATGAACGACCACAATCGCGCGCGTGCGCGATGTGACGCGGCGTTCGAATTCGGCAGGATCGACGTTGTAGGTTTCCGGGCGAATGTCCGCAAGAACCGGCTTCGCGCCTAGCGCGCTCACCGCGCTCCCCGTAGCCACAAAGGTGAACGCCGGCAAAATCACTTCATCGCCGGCCTGCACTCCGCATGCGCGCAACGCCAGAATCAGCGCGTCCGTACCGGAAGCAACGCCGATACCGTGGGCTACGCCGCAAAGCTTGGCGACTTCCTGTTCGAACGCTGCGCCTTCGCGGCCCAGTACAAACTGCTGCGAGGCCATCACGCGCTCGACGGCCGTTCGAATCTCTGCGCCAATCGCGGCGTACTGCGCGACGAGATCCAGCTGCGGCACGGGTTCCGGCGAAGGGCTGGCGTGCGGAGGTGTGCTCATGTTCTTAAATGGGCAGAGTCAAGTATACGACAATTGGGTTTCGGGCTCAGGCGGAGGGGAATTGCAGATTGGCCTCAGGAGGGCGCACCCGCTGCGGCGGGCCTCTACAAACACAAGCGTTCCCATATAATGATGCGGCTCAATAAATGTTTGCCGACCGAACCAACTGGGACCGCACGCCGAACCGCCTTAGCGAAGCTTTGGCTGCGCATCGCGCCGCGGGGAAGCCTCTACTGGACATGACGGTTTCGAATCCAACGGAATGCGGTTTTCAATATGACGGCGCGGAAATCCTGCAAGCGCTGAACAATCCTGAAGCGCTCGAGTATGAGCCAAACCCGAAAGGTCTGGAATCCGCCAGACACGCGGTTGCGGGTTACTACGCCAGCCGGGGCGATGAAGTTTCTATTGATGACCTGATTCTCACCACGAGCACCAGCGAAGCCTATTCCTATGCGTTTCGAACGCTCTGCAATCCGGGCGACGAAGTCCTGATTCCTTCGCCGAGCTATCCGTTGTTTGATTTCCTGGCAGAAATTCAGGACGTCAAGCTGGTGCGTTATCCGCTGCTGTACGATCACGGCTGGCAGATTGATTTTCATGCTCTGGAGCAAGCGATTACGCCGCGCACACGCGCTGTGATCGTCGTGCACCCCAATAATCCAACAGGACACTTTACGAAGCGTTCGGAAATGGCCAAGCTGCATGCGATTTGTTCCGCGCGGCAGATGGCCGTCATTGCCGACGAGGTATTCCTCGATTTCGCGCTGGATGGCATGCGGGCTCCGAGCTTTGTCGCGCGTGCTTCGGCCCTGACTTTTACATTGAGCGGGCTCTCCAAGATTGCCGGGCTGCCACAAATGAAAGCCGCGTGGCTGGCGGTCAGCGGTCCGCGCGATTTGAAGCGGGAAGCGCTGGCGCGGCTCGAGGTGATAGCAGACACCTATCTATCTGTAAACGCCCCGGTGCAACTGGCGATGCCCACCTTTTTCGAACAGCGCCATAGTTTTCATACGCAATTACTTTCGCGCGTCCGCGAAAATCTTGCGGCGCTGGATCGCAAGTTGGCCGGGCAGAAAGCATGCAGCCGGCTCGCTGTAGAGGGCGGCTGGTACGCTGTGCTGCGGATCCCCGCGATTCGTTCCGACGAAGAGATGGCCCTCGAACTTCTCGCATTCCAAAATGTTTACGTTCATCCGGGACATTTTTATGACTTGCCATCCGATGGATTCCTGGTTGTCAGCCTCATTTCCCGAGTCAGGAACTTCTCGGATGGCATCGCGAGTGCACTTCTTTTTCTCTCCAAGTGAAGGCCCCTGGCGGAGCCACCGTTAGAGCAATACCACTATAAGGGAAGCTTTGGGACTTCATAATCTGGAAGATAAAGCGAAACGACATACAGTAAATGGAATAAATTAGTTCTAAATCGAACAGTTTAGTTCCAGTACTACCCCACTAAATAAAGAAGTTAGCAGAACTTCATCTAAAACAAACATAAAGTATAGATTGGAAAGCACCTTGCATCTCCTTTGGCCGGACCTGTGGTGGGTCCCTCAGCTTTTCCATTCTCAAGATGAAAACGACGGGAGCAAACGATATGAAACGTGTCCTAACGGGAGACTCGCTGCTGTCTCTCGCCCTCTCTCTAGTGGCGATTCTGATGGTACTCGGAGTTTTCGTGCCGTCCACTTATGCAGATGCTAACGGCCGAATTCGCGGAAGTGTGGTGGATTCGTCTGGAGCCGCCGTGGTCGATGCCACCGTGAAAATCGTGAATGTGGATACGAACTTGGAACGGACACTCACAACGACAGATGTCGGCACGTTTGACGCCCCGAATTTGCCGCCGGGAATCTATAACGTAATCGTGACGAAGTCGGGGTTTAGGACTTTCAAGCAGTCGAGCATCAAGTTGGAGGTGGCAGCGACGTTTGCGGTGACAGCCACACTTGAAGTTGGCGAAATGTCCGCGACGGTCGAAGTGACCGCGGAAAAGCTACAGGCGGACACGACGACAATGCAATTGGGCGGCGAATTAGCGGGAGCAGATCTCACGGACTACCCCTTGCTTAACCGCGCCTGGATCAACCTGCAGCAATCACTTCCTGGAGTGGTGGCATCTTCGGACCGGTTCGGTAGCAACTTTTCTACGAACGGCAGCCGCACACAGTCGAACAACTACACTGTGAACGGCACGGATTCGAACGATCTCCCGCTTAACACGCCAATCGCGAACGCGATTAATCCCGACGCAATTCAGGAAGTGAAGGTTGTGGACAGCACCTTGAACCCGGAATATGGGCGGAACTCCGGCGGGACCTTGATGGTGACGACGAAGTCGGGAACGAACCAGTTCCACGGTAGCGCATTTGAGTTCTACCGCGACACTTTCATGAACGCGAAGAACTTCTTCTCCACCAAGGTGCCTCCGTTCCATCAGAACCAATTTGGCGGGACCATTGGGGGACCAATTATTAAGAACAAGCTATTCGGCTTCTTCTCGTACCAGGGCACGCGCCAGTTCCAGGGTGTGGCACAAAACTCACAAGTGTTTACGCCAGCGCAACGGACTGGCGATTTTTCCGGAAGCGGAGCACTGGCAGGTACTTCTCCAGTTCCCATGACAGGTGAGGATGGCGTTGTGCACCCGGCAGGAACATCCTACGCTACGCTCTTTCCAACAAACCACATTCCCACCGTCGATTTCGCTCCCGTTTCTTCGAATTTACTGACCAAGTTCATTCCTCTGCCGAATCCGGTGGGAGGCACGGCATTTCAGTACTCCGAGCTGATCACATCTAACCCCAATCAATATCTTGCGCGCGTGGATTACAACCTAAGCTCGAAAGATACGATATTCTTTTATCTGTTTATACAACGGGCAAAAACGCAAGATACCCTGCCGTTCCTGCCCGGCGCAACCACGCCGCTTCCCGGGTTCGGACAATTCTCGGGGACGAAGATCTACCAGTACACGGCCAGCGAGACGCACGTCTTCAACCAGCACACGCTGAACGAGTTCAAAGTAGGCTACAACCGGTTTAACTTCGACGCAGTAGAGCCATCAAACGTCGTCAGCCCTTCAAGCCTGGGGTTCACTGGTATTAATCCGCAGAATACCAAGGCCAATAGCGCGCCACGAATTGACGTGACTGGCCTATTCACAATGGGATTCTCCGACAATGGACCGCAGCCGCGACTTGACGACACCGCGCAACTCATCGACAACTTCTCCTATACAACCGGCAAGCACGCATTCAAATTTGGAGTGGATATCCGCCGGGGCCACGTAGCGAATCCGTTCTTCTTCGATAATAATGGGGCATTCAGTTTTGCTGGAGGGGGTGCCTTCTCGACCGGGAATCCAGGAGCGGACTTTCTACTTGGGCTGCCCGACTCTTATGCTCAATCCAGCGGCAGCTTCATTGATGCCAGAGCTTGGGAGTTTTACTCCTTTATTCAAGACCAGTGGAGACTGAAGTCAAACCTGACGTTCACATACGGAATCGGCTGGCAGATCGATACACCACTGACGGATCATTTCAACCACAGCCTGGCAATCAATGCGTATCGAACTGGCCAGCAGTCGACGATTTTTCCGACCGCTCCGAAAGGGCTTTTGTTCCCGGGTGACCAGGGCATCTCGCCATCCGGCTATCGGACGCATTACAACAACTTCGCGCCCCGAATCGGCTTTGCATGGCATGCATTGAAGAAACTGACGTTCCGCGCCGGTTGGGGGATCTATTACGACAATTCGGAAGAAGAGCTCACGCTGCAAAACCTCATCGCTCCTCCCTTCGCGCTGATTGACTTCGGGGCGGGAGACGTGGGATTGACGTCGAGCTTTGCCGCACCTTTCACGGACCAGACGCTTGCGACGACGATCCCCAACAAGTATCCGTTTACGCCGCCAGCAGCGGGTGCCGCGGTGAATTTTAATTTCTTCGAACCACTCTCTTTGAATGTGATCGACCCTACATTCAACACGCAATACGTGATGAATATGCAGCTGACCGCGCAGTATCAGTTTACGCCTACGATTCTGGGGACCTTTAGTTACGTGGGTGCCCAGGGACGCAGGCTTGAGGGGGTGCACGAACTCAATCCCTATAACGCCTCGGTTTGCCTGGCCACTGCCGGTTGCCCCGCTAATAGGGCGGTTGAATTCGCATTCCCAGGTGTTGGCACGATTGACGATGGGTTCACCTTCGCTTCCATCGGCGAGCAGAGCACGTTTCTACACTCGAAGTACAACTCGTTCCAGGCCACCGTGGAGAAGTCCCTTTCCCACGGCCTGAGCCTGCGCGCGGCGTACACTTTCGCCCACGCCCTGGACAATGGGTCGAGCTTCGAAGCCGGAAACGTCATTCCGAGTAACTTTAACTTGACATACGGCAATTCGGCGTTCGACGCCCGGCATCGCTTTGTGGCGGAGTACCTATATCAAATTCCTGATTGGGGATTCCACCATTTGCCTAGCCGCATTACAAAAGGGTGGACCATTTCTGGCGTGACGTCACTCCAGACCGGGTTCCCCATTGCCCTATCTGAATCAGACTTCAGGACGCTTCAATGCACGCCGCTCATCAGTTTCTACGGATGCTGGGATCGTCCGAACATCGTTGCTCCGGTCCAGACGTTCTCGAATCCTCGCAATGTCCAGACATTGCCCGGGGCCACGGGGGTCAATCGAAAAGGTAACTTCTACTTTGCTCCTGCCAGCTTCGCTAGGGAAGGATGCACTGCTCCTACGCAACCGATCGCTACTTGCGGGTTTGGAATTGGCGACGCGGGGCGTAATCTTTTCCACGGCCCGGGCCTCAACAATACCGATATGTCGTTCTACAAGGACACGCAGATCACCGAGAAAGTCAAAATACAGTTCCGGGCGGATCTGTTTAACGCATTCAACCATGCCCAATTCAACAATCCGTCGGGCAACGTCGCCAGCTCGCTGTTTGGACGTGTGACCACGACGCGTATTCCCGCCCGCATTTCGCAGTTGAGCCTAAGCCTCAACTTCTAATTTGCGGAACCGGTGCGAACGCATTAGCGAAAGGGGCCGGCTTCGAACATGAAGCCGGCCCCTTTTATTTTCAAGCGACGACTGCAAGGGCCCAGAGATGCCACCGATTGACTCGGAAAGTGGCGTGCGGGATACTTGGGTGGGCGTGTGCTTAGGAGTGGCAACTTTTCTGTGGTGAGCTTGTGACAATTCAGGGTTACTTTCTTGAACGGTGACACGATGAAATCAACAGCCGTAAACAGTGCGAAATCCATATTATGCATGGGTGTTCTTGCTTGTTTGCTGGCTTCGCCTTCCTGCACTTTCGCACAGGGGAGTCCCGCGATGGGCGGAAGATTGGGGCAAGGGACGTTTGTCAGCCCTAATTTTATATTAAATTTAGATGTTCAAGTGCGTGGTGCAGATGGTGCGCCGCTGAAATCCATGGCAGTGGTCACGTTGTACTCTTCTTCCGGTCTTCCAGTCTCCACAGCGACGACGAAGGGGACCCAAGCCCTCTTCACGCAACTAGCGCCTGGGCAGTATTACGTCGAGGTGGAGGCGCCGGGATATTGGAAGACAAGAGAAGATGCGTTGGTTCAGCCTACGTTGTCAGATAACGTTGTTAAGGTTTCATTGTCTCCCGCGGTGGCGGGTAGCGCACCGCCTGTGTACGTTCATACGCCGCTGCTGCAGCCCGACGTACAGAAGGATCTAAACAAGGCAGTCGCGGCTCTGAAGGTCAACAACCTAGAATTAGCTCAGAAACTGATGAAACCCGTATTTAGAGTGGCTGCGAATCATCCGGACGTGTTGTACGTCATGGGGATGCTGGCGGACAAGAGAGCAAATACAGCAGAAGCTCAAAGCTATTGGGAAAAAGCGGTGTCGGTCGATCCCAAGCACGAAGTCTCCGTCTACGCGCTAGGACAGTCCTATATGCGGGAAGGGAATTATGCGAAGGCGAGCGAGTTGGGCCAAAGGGTTCTGGACTTGGACCCCAACTCGTGGAAAGCACATAGCCTGCTCGCCTCAGTAGCGTTTCGGCAGGACCATTACGGTGAAGCCGTTTCCCACGGCGAGAGGGCTTTGGAACTAGGAAAGGAAGATGCAGCCGCCATTTCGATAGTGCTGGCCCAGGCGCTTGCAGTCCAGGGGCGACGGGATGAAGCAATCCAGGTATTGACCCAATTCCTCGGCATAAAACCGGACCGCGGACAGGCCGAGATTGCAGAAGGATTGCTGTCGCGGATGCAAAGCAAGGCCGACCAGTTTGTGATAGCCGGGAGCGAAGCAGCGAAGATAGCTGTGGAAATCCCCCAGCCCGACGTCTCCCCCCTTGTCGAACACTGGGTGCCAACAAACATTGACGCGGCGGTGCCAGCGGTGGAACCGGGAGCAGTGTGCAATTTGGGCGAGGTCTTGACGAAGGCGGGAGAGCAGTTGCAACGATTGCCGGACACGTTGGATCGTTTCTCTGCAACGGAGAGACTCGAACAGCAGACAGTAAATGAAAACGGAATTGCTTCCAAAGCGGAGACAGTCTCGTTCAACTACGTTGTGTCCATTCGTGAGACACGGCGCGGCTCCCTGAACGTGGAGGAATACCGGAACGGTACTGACGAAGCTTCTGTGTTTCCCAACCACTTCGCTACTCGGGGTTTGCCATCACAAGTGTTTATATTTCACCCGTACTACCAAAATGAGTTCGAGATGAAGTGCGAAGGGCTGGCCCGGCAGGGAACGGGATTTGCCTGGCAGATTAGGTTCGAACAAAAGCAGGAAGTTCCAAGCCGCATGCAAGTGCACTACCTGAATGGAAAAAGATATCCAGTACCCCTAAAAGGGCGAGCGTGGATTGACGCAACGAATTTCCAGGTGGTCCACTTGCAAACTGACTTGCGTGAGACCTTGAAGCCCGCGGGTTTGATAGCTCAACATACTGATATTGAGTACGGCCCAGTGCGATTCAAGAAGGATAATTTGGATTTGTGGCTGCCCCTTCGAGCTGAGTATTTTGTGCAGACGAAAGGACACCGTATCCATCGACGGCACGATTTCAACGATTATCTTCTGTTCGCGGTGGAGGATAAGCAGAATATCGGCAAGCCGAAAGGGACCCCTGAGCCGCAAAAAGACCAGCCCTGAGAACGACCTACGGCACTGTCGCGGCATTCTTATCGTTTGCGCTCACCCGCGTAAACGGAAGCAAAGTTGTGTTTGTGTCGAGAAGCCTGACTAACGCAGGCGGCCGGGAGGGTCGGCGGGGGAAGGCATCGTGGCGGACTTGCCATTGCCTGCGGCGTTGGCTGTGACGTGCACTGGCGACGGCTGGGGGATGCCAGCGCCCGCATTCAGATCGATGTGGTCCTTGGCACAAGCAGGGCAGTAGCTTTTGCCGGTGTCTTCATCGCGCAGGCTGGCCAGTTCATAGCAGCCGCAGATGCAATCGCAGTAGCCCGTTTCGGAGGCAGTTTTGATGGGAATGAGTGCCATGGCAGCCAGAGTTTACGTTTTCAGGCGGCGCGATGCAAGAGGCGCTTGCAGCTCCATCCCTGCAGCCGGCTGAATCTACAGGTTCTTCAAATGCGCCAGCTTGAAGGGCGAACCTAGATGCTCCCGTAAATCCAGCCAGTGTTGTTCCGGGATGGACATGAACACCTCGACGACCCGGGGATCAAATTGGCTACCGGAACAGCGCTGAATCTCTTCCCGGGCATGAGACATGGGCAGGGCGCGGCGATAGGGCCGGTCGCTGATCATGGCGTCCAGGGAATCGGCGATCGTAAAAATGCGCGCTCCAAGCGGGATTTGATCACCCTTTAGGCCGCGTGGATAGCCGGAGCCATCAAAAAACTCCTGGTGCGCCAGCACGATCTCCGCGGCATCACGAAGAAACGGGATGCGAATCAGCATGTTGTAGCCGATTTCGCAGTGTTCCCGCATCTTCTTTTTTTCCGCGTCGTCCAGGGGGCCCGGCTTGCGCAGAATGCTGTCGGGTATGGCCATCTTGCCGATGTCGTGGAGAAAGGCCGCGCGCGCGAGAACGGCAAGGTAGGGGCCAGGGACGGGCATCTCCTTGGCGATCGAGATGCAAAACGCGGTGACCCGCTGGCAATGGCCCTCGGTTTCCGCGTCCTTGAGGTCCAGGGCGCTTCCCAGGGCCTCCAGGGTGTCATCGTAGGACTGTTCGAGCTGCTCGATGGCGCTGGTGAGCTGCGCGGTGCGCTCTTCAACGAGCTGCTCCAGATTGCTCTGGTAGCTGCGGTTTTCGATGATTAAGCGCCGGTGCTGGAGCGCGCGACCCACGCCAAGAAAGAGCTGGTCCTTCTCAAAGGGCTTCAGGATGTAGTCGTAGGCGCCGCGGCGAATGGCTTCGAGGGCCGTGGAAATGTCATGAATCGCGGTGACCATGATCACCGGCACTTCCGGGTCGTACTGGCGCATCCATTCGAGAAATTTGAGGCCGTCCATCTCCGGCATGATCATGTCGCTCAGGACCAGGTCAGGAGTGACTTTCTTCACTTCTTCCTGTGCCACGCGGCCGTTCTGCACGGCGGTGCAGTGATAGCCTTTGGATTCGAGCATGGTCGAGACGACCTCTCGAATGGCTTCTTCGTCATCCACGACCAGTATGTTTTCGATCTCCACTTGGATTAGCTCCCACTAGGCATTATATGTGACGGCACAGGGGAATGTAGGTGGCCTTGCCCAGTCAGAAAATAGCATGTTAGCGTCAATAAAGGGTCACCCCTCAAGAGGTTACGCCGTCTAGAGCGAGGTTCGCGGCAGCAAGCGCGCCGCTGTGACGGCAGTTCCGGCCGGGAGGCGGCGCAACGTGCTGGAGAATCAGGGCCTGCTCGGCATCGCGTTCTTCGAAGCGACCGCGTTCATCATTATTCTGGTCCTGTTTTTCCTTTTCCGGCGGGATCACCACCCAAGTTATTTCCGTTTTTGGCTGGTGGGATGGTGCTGCTTTACATTCTCCGCATTGTGCGAAGTTGCCTTCTTGATTCGACCGCTTCCGGGATTGCATCAGACCTTGCTTGCGGGGCAGGCTGCCGCCTTGCTGCTTTTTCTTGTCTCCGTGATGCAGTGCGCGACGGGTTCGGACCGGCGAATCTGGTCTGTCCTGCCACTGATTGGCTTGATCCTGGCTGGAATCTACTACATCGAGCGCAGAGGCTCGCAGCAATTTGCGTCACTCCATTGGGAGACGGCCCTGCTGGACAGCGTCATCTGTCTGTTTGCTGGCTGGTTGATGTTGCGCCCGGCGATGGCGCGCCGGGGACACGGCGCACAATTGCTCGCCGGGATATTTCTGCTGAGCGGGCTGCATGGTTTGGATCGCCCCCTTTGGCCGGTGAGTCTGCTCTTCCCCTTGCGTGTGGCGTTTGACCATCTCTTGGGAGTGGCGCTGGGAATCTCCATGGTGGTCCTTGTTTTGGAAGGCGCGCGCACGCGGACCGAAGAGCTGAATGACAAGATGCACCGCTTGACGCTGCTGACCGCCGCGAGCACGCAGACTCTTTCCGTTCAAGAAGTGATCGAGCAGGTGCTTTCGAATTTGGTGGAGAGTGTTGGCGCCACACATGGAATTGTCCGGCTGATCGAAGGGGAAGGCAAAACAGCTCTGCTGGTGGCCAGGGCATCGGTAGGATTTGACAAAGCATACCTGGCGCGGCACGCCAAACTTCCGGTGATGGAGCTCTGGGCGCAGCAAGTCTTGAAGGGAGAATGCCAGTTCCTGCAGTCGGAAGAGGAGCAGGATTTGGTCGCGCGGCAAAGAATGCAGGATGCCGGCTTGGGATCGCTGGTGACGTTGGCGCTCCCCGGCAAAGACGGACCACTTGGTGTGATTGCGGTAGGCTCGACGCGCAGCATTCATTTCCAATCGGATGAGATCTCTTATCTGGTGAACATTGCCAACCTGCTGGGCATGACCATGCAAAACGTTCGTCTGTTCGAACAGGTTAGCACGGTGCAGCAACAATGGGTGTACACCTTCGATTCCATCGGAGACCCCATCCTGGTGCATGATCCGCAGGGACGCATTCTGCGCAGCAACCAGAGGCTGAGCCATCTGTTGGGCCGCGAAGGCGGTGGGCTTCTTGTGGGGCGAAGCGTGACGGAAGTGCTTGCCCCGAAGAACTCCGCGTACCGGATTTGCCCGTACTGCGAGGGCGTTGCGGGGGAAGGCGACGAGCCCGATCCCTGGCTGCAGGGCTACTTTCTGTCCTCGAACTCCACGTTTGCCGATCCTTCGGGGCGTGCGCTTGGCACCGTTCACGTTTTGAAGGACATCACTGACCGCAAGCGCGCCGAAGAAAAGTACCGCACGCTAGTGTCCAGCGTTCAGGAAGGCGTGTTCATCTCCACGCCGCAGGGCCGCTTCCTCGATTTCAACGATGCGCTGCTCCGCATGACCGGCTATGACCAGCGCGAAGACTTGATGGCCATCGACATTCCCAGCGCCTTCTACTCCAACCAATCCGACCGCGAAAGGCTAAAGAAACTATTGGAGCAACATGGTTCGGTTGCGGATTTCGAGTTTGAAATGCGCCGCAAGGATGGCGAACTCCGCACCATGCTCGAGTCTTCCATCGCCGTCCGTGACGCTGCCGGAACCGTTACTGCGTATCAAGGATTTATTCTGGATATCACCGAGCGAAAACAAGCGGAGTACGAAATCCGGCGCCGGAACCGCGAGCTTATGGTGCTGAACTCCATCGCTCAGACGCTGACGGAATCGCTCGACCTCAGTGATTCGCTGCACCGCACCTTGCGCCAGATGTCCGAGCTCTTCAGCCTGGACGCCACTTCACTGTATCTTTTTGATCAGGGTGGCACTCAATTGCGGCGTGTCGCTGCCGTTGGCCATCGCTCAGACTATTCCCGGCATTTCCCCCCCGTCTCCGTGAAACCTGAATTGATGCAGCACATTAAAGCAGTCCACGCGACCTTTCTTTCCGTTCAGGGATTGCCGCTCCCTCCCGTTTTCCGTGAAGCGCAACAAAAGGAAGAGATCGTCGTCGCCTATATCGTCATCCTGTGGTCCAAGGATCGCGTCATCGGTGGCTTGGTCGTGGGCAGCCGCACGCCGCGCGAGTTTTCTCCCGCTGACGTGAACTTGCTGATCGCCGTCGGCAGCCAGATTTCCAGCGCTATCGAGCGTTCAATTCTTTATGAAGAGACCCGCCAGGCCTACGAAAACCTGCGCCGTACCCAGGAACAGCTGCTCCACAGCGAGAAACTCGCGGCTGTCGGACAGCTCATCTCCGGTGTCGCGCATGAGTTGAACAATCCGCTCACGGCCATCCTGGGCTACAGCCAGTTGCTGACCTCCAGCGGCCAAATGGGACCGCAGGGAATCGAGTATTCGGAGAAACTCTACAAGCAGGCGCAGCGCACCCACCGCATCGTTCAGAATCTTCTGAGTTTTGCCCGCCAGCACAAGCCTGAACGGGTCGCTGCAAGAATCAATCAGATTCTTGAAGACACGCTGGCGCTTCGCGATTACGACTTGCGCATGAGCAACATCCGTGTGCATCTGGATCTCGCCGCCGATCTTCCCGTAACCGCTGCGGATCCTTATCAGCTTCAGCAGGTCTTTCTGAATCTAGTAAACAACGCGGTCGACGCGATCCTGGAGCAATCCAAGGAAGGCGACCTCTGGGTTCGCACGGGAACCAACAATGACCGCCTGTTTATCGAGTTCACCGACAGCGGTCCAGGGGTGCAAGACGCTTCCCGCGTTTTCGATCCTTTCTACACCACAAAGCCCGTCGGCAAGGGAACTGGGCTGGGTTTGAGCATCTGCTACGGAATCATCACCGAGCACGGCGGAACGATCCGCGTCCGGAACATCCCCACCCGCGGCGCGGCGTTTACGATTGAGCTACCTTTTCAATCGACGGCGGCCTTGGCTTCGTCCGCACCGCCCCAAACCGCGGTACCGGGCAGGGACGGCCGAATCCTCCTATTGGATCAAGATGATTCCGTGCTGGAGGCGGTTGGAACCATCCTGCGTGGCCGCGATCACCGCGTACAGACCGCAAGAGATATGCGGGAGGCACGAGCGCTGCTGGAAAAACATGATTTCGATCTAGTGGTCGCGGATTTACAAGTCGCTGATGGCGCGGGCGGCGATCGCCTCGCGGACTGGCTGGCTCAGCACAAGCCGGCCCTAACACAAAGAGTAATATGGATGTGTACGGTCGCGCCGAATGGAAGTGCAGCGGAAAAGAGTTCCGCCAACGGCCGTCAAATTCTGCAAAAGCCATTCAAGGCGAGTGAATTGCTTGCTGCGGTGGATGAACTCCTGCTAAGTAACGTCGCGGCCGCCCCCATTGAACGATGACGCCAGTTCTGCGGCGAGGGCGGCCCGTTCCCCCAGCTCCTTCATGGCTGTTTCCATCCGCACACTCATGCTGCTGACGAAATCACTCAAAGCATCCAGCCGCGGGAGCGGCGCCAGGCCTGCACGCAATTGCATTCGAATCAATTCATACCGCCAAGTAAACTTGGCTGCAAGCCGCACTCTCTCAAACTCCTGCACGACGGCCACTTCCGGCGAAAGCACGGCAATTATCTTTGCCAGCCGCAATAGCCCCTCAAAATCCTCCCGGACCGCCAAAAGATAATCGAGGGCTACACGCCGGCGTTCCTTCCGCGCCCTCCGGGCCAGAACACCCGGCGCTTTCTGCGACAAGTATTCTAAATCTGCCTCCCCGAGGGCCTGCCGGATTTGCGGCAGGTGCGCGACATGTCCGCGACCGGACTCTTGCAGAGCATCGGAATCTGCAGGCGCTCTTCCACGCCGGTGCGTCTTTCGCATCGACCACGCGAAAAGCAGCAGGAACAGTCCGATGAGTCCGAAAAAAAGATAGAAGAACAAGCTCAATGTTTCTTCGCCTCCACGTGCCAGAATCTTCCCAACTGCTCGTTGAGCGCTTTCAAGCGAAGGTTAAGTTCAGGAGTAAGCGCTCGATAAGTTTCCTCCGGGAGCATCGTTGGCTCCGAAACAGTTTCCGGTTGTTGTTCACGCAGGGCCCAAGCCCACATGAGCAGGCTGGCCACAAAGGCCACAGTGCGGAAAAGATTCCACGCAGGCGCGTAGCTCCAACTGAATTTCTCGAGTACGGTATTGTTCACGACCGAGAGACACGAGTAGAGGAAAAGGCCCAGCGCCAAATACCGAACGGTTTGCTCCACTTCGATCTCGTAGTGACTGGCGAACAGAGAAACCATCATCAGCACGGCGGCGATTGCCAGTTCCAGGCCTCGGTCACAATTCAGAACCGCGGCCTGCCAGTGTGGTCGCGCCACCGCCCAGGAGTACACCAATACCAGCCCGGCAGTGGCCAGCAGCAGGCGCGAAGCCAGCGCCCAGATTCCCCGATACATTCCCATAATTCGCCGGCAAATCTCCGCCACCGCGAGTCCTCGCGCGGCTATCACCAGGCCCTGGGTACCCCATGCGATGTTTCCCGAAGCCACCGATTGAAATCCCCACGTCCGGTAGCTCACAAAGAGCACCGGGCTTTGCACGACGGTCACCAGAACGTAAGTGAAGAAAAGCGGGAAAGTACGGTAGTTCTTTCGAAAGACGAGCAGAACGAAAAGCCCCCATTTGAGGACAACGCTCACTCCCCAGAGCATTCTTTCAAAAGTGGCGATTTCAGCCATTCCGAACGCATGCTAACACGTTCATAACTGCCCGGTAAATAGTCAGCATGCGCCCGGAGATGGCCCTCTGGTACTGGAACCGTTGTGTGTTTCAATTCACTGAAAGCTTAGAAGACTCTCAGGAAACGGCGCCGGGCGGCATTGGTTTCGGCACGGGCGGTGGCATCGGATCACCATCAGCGCGAAGCGTTGGCTCAATCGCCGCGCCGGGCGGCATTGGTTTCGGCACTGGCGGTGGCATCGGGTCGCCATCGACGCGGAGCGTCCTGTCGATCAACGTGGCCTTACCAGTAAAGTGGTTGACGGAGTGAATAGCGGGAAGTACGATCAAAGCTGCCAGGGCAGAAGCTGCAAGGACGAATGCTGTTTTTTTCATGGGCGTGGCCCTCCTCGCAAGCAGCATGAGGAGACGCAAATCGGGCAGGTTTCCGGGCTACAAAACGTTCTGTCTGCGGAACACTTGATCTATGAAGTCGCTGACACAGCTACAGCAAAACCTCAGAATTGTTCAGGACTTCACGCTGACCACACTGGCGGTGATTCCGGGGCACTTCGCTCGGCTAGCGTACGTTTCTTCTTTGCGGGATCTTTCCAGCGGCCGGTATGAACACGCGGGGTTGGCTGCCCTGTATCCGGATGAACCTCTCCAGCAGGCCCTGCAGCTCTGCCATGAACAGATTTTCGAACGAGTTCTGGAATCGCCCCTTTCCAGCCAAGAGGAGGACTTGCGGAACTGCCTTGCAGGGATGGAAGGCGGTATTCAGGCCGCCGTCACGCATTGGTCGAGTATGGAATCCTACCGCATGCTGATGCCGGAGCAATCGCCCGGCTATCTTAAAGATCTCTTCTGTTCGAATCTCCGCGCTCTGCTGGAGATTCTCCAGGCGGAATGCTCCCTGGCCCGTTCAAGCGCGTGACAACACCGACCACCCGGCCAACTACTTCCGCTTCATCCGGCGTGCGCCACACCTCAGGTATGCAGTGCGAGAGTGGGTGAGGCTGCATAACCAGCCGGGAACCGTCCTGGTGAAACCATCCGCAGCGGTATCCCTCGCGCACTTCCACGAAATACATGGGCCGGTCATGCTCCGACGTCCATTCCCCGTCGTCGATCTTGCGTACAGACGCATCCACCAGCACGATGCTTCCTGGACGCAGCAATGGCATCATGCGCCGGTCTGACATTCCGATATACCCATAGACTTGGCGGCTGTGGCCGTTGGTCAGCACCCCTTCAAAGTGGCCCCACTCTTCCACCATCCGTGACAAGAATTCCGTGCGCCGGGGATCGAACGCCGGGTCAAATCGCATTGGAATTCGCAGTGAGATGGGAGGCGCTAACAGATGCGTTTGCGGAGCTGCGGCCGCGGTTCCGTCGTGGAAGCACTCATTCAGCGGGGCTTCGTACCATTCAAAAATATCGTGCGGATTCAGGTGATAGACCGCCGCCAGGGTGTACAACTTGTGCAGGCTGGGCACCACCCCCCGGTTTTCTATTTCCGCAAGCCGGCTGATATGCAGGACGAATTCCGAACGGCCCCGCCGTGCCGCCAGTTCATAGCTCGCCTTCTCAACCTCTCGATAGGTTAGACCTAGTCGTTCGCGGGCCTGCCTCAGACGAAGCCCAGGCTCCATGGAATCCTCAAATTGAAGTGGCTGCCCCGAAAGCCCAGTATAGCAATTTTACCATCTTGTTAAGAATTCGGAACAACTTTCTGAATTGTAGGAATAGTTCATGTGCAAAAGACTTTTGCGTGCCAAAACAGGAGTCTTTGCCGTTGCTTTTCGCCTCTGCCCTGCGATGGCAACCGGTTTTTCCAGGTCATTCAGTCATCCTGTGCAGCGGCTTATTCGGGATTCTGCTATTCTCAAAAAGATATGACCACTTGGCTGATACAGACTCGTTTCGGACTGCGCGCCGCTCTCTTGATCCTGGCCCTGTCGCTTGGTGGTGTTGTGGTTCAGGCGCAGGAAACCTCTGTCGCTCCGCCCACCCCGGATTCCAAGTCCTCTTCCGACACCGACTTCATGGCTGCCGCTGATGAAGTTCTCAGCAAGATGAGCGAAATCACTGGTCTGAAACTGCGCACGCCCCTGAAAAAATCTCTGCGCTCCCGCGAGGAGATTCGCGCCTACGTCATCAAACAGATGAATGAAGAAAAGAATCCCGCCGAACGCTATGCCGGCGCGCGCAGCGCCGAAGCCTTTGGCTTGCTCCCCAAGGGATTCGACTTCGATACTTTCATGGTCAACGTGCTCACCGAGCAGGTCGAAGGCCTCTATGATCCCAAGACGCGCGAATTCTATATCGCCGACTGGAGCCCGCTTGCGGATCAGCGCATGGTCATGGCACACGAATTGACCCACGCACTGGAGGATCAGTATTTCAATATTGAAGCCTGGGAAAAAGCCGCGCGCCCCAATGAAGACGCCGAATTGGCGCGCGACGCCGTATTGGAAGGCAGCGCCGTGGCCGCCATGGTCGATTACCTCATGCTCGGGACCGGCAGGTCGCTCAAGGATCTTCCCGAGTTCGACCCTTCCATGCTTATGGGGGATCTGAGCAGCACCCCCACGCTCGATAAGGCGCCGGCATTCATCAAGGACGCGCTAATTTTTCCGTATATGAGCGGGCTCAACTTTTCCGCCGCGATGATGAAGAACACCGGATGGGCCGGTCTTTCCGGCATGTTTGAGAAGCCGCCGGTGTCCACGCAGCAGATTCTTCATCCGGGGCTCTATCGCTCCGGCAAGGTTCCCAAGAGCATTACACTGCCGCGGATCGAGAAACTGCTCGGCGCAAACTGGTCCAAGCTCGATGAAAACGTCATGGGCGAATTCGGCTGGAAGGAAGTATTGAGGCAGTTTCTCGACGCGGACCGCGCCAAGTCCCTGGCCGCGACTTGGGAGGGCGATTGGTACACCGTGTATGAAGAGAAGCAGAGCAAGCGCCTCGTGCTGGTTACGCGCCTGCACCTCGATAGCGAAGAACACGCCGCCCGCTTCTTTGGGCAGTATTCGGAAACGCTTGAGAAAAAATATTCCGAGCGTTCGAACTTGTTTCGCCGGCCGAATTTCTTTTCCTTCGACACGCCGGATGGAGGTGTTTTCCTAAATTGCTTCGGGTTCGAGTGCGTGACCTTGGAAGGAGCTACTCGCAAGGTTTTCGACGGTCTTACGAAGGCCATCGACTGGCCGATGGCGCCGCAGCCAACGGAACGCCTCGGAACCTCCGCTCCTACGAAGACCGCGAGGAACTCTGGATTCTCGGAAAACAGGTTCGCCGCAAACCAGTCAGTCGTAAGTCGCTGATTGCTACAGACGGAAGAATTCTTAAGCCGCGCGCCGCACTGCAAGAAGCGTCAAATCGTCCGTTTGTTTCACTCCCTCTCCAAAGCGGAACAGGTCTTCGAGACATTTGGAGATTAACCCATCGGGTTCTATCCCGGTGTGCCGCGCCGCCAGAGCGCGGATTCGCTGAAGACCATACTCCTGGCCCGCGAGATTGCGGGCTTCCGTCAATCCGTCGGTATAAAGAAAAAGACCGTCGCCCTTAGCCAGGGCAAGCCGATGGATAGGGAAGCGCGTGTTGCCGAACATCCCCAGAGGTACTCCCGTGGAATCCTTCGGCGTCGCTCCGTCCCGATGAATGTGAAGCACGGGAAGATGACCGGCACTTACAAACTCCACGGAACCGTCAGGCGCAGCCCGTCCTACGACGAGCGTCGCGAACTGTCCGGCAAAAGTGCTTTCGCAGAATATGCGGTTGGCGTCTTCCACCATCCGATCGAGCGGGAGGCCGGCCTCGGCGAGGCTGCGAAATGTTGCGTGAAGGTGGCTCATGAGCATCGAGGCAGCGACGCCTTTGCCGGCAACATCGCCGAGTAAAAAGAGCAGGCCATCCTTTGTTTCAAGAAGGTCGCAATAATCGCCGCTCACCATCCCGGCGGGTTGATAGTGGTAACGCACGCCCCAGCCCGGTGGGGACAAGCTGAGTTTCGGCAACAGCGCGCGCTGGATTCGCGCAGCCAGGGAGAGATCACTTTCCAGGGCGCGTTGTTCGGCAGTCGTGAGGTGGTCGAGGCAGAAACGCACCAAAGGATCGGCCAGCAGACGTTCCGCCTCGATGCTTTCATGACATTCCTCGCAGAGACCGAATGTCCCTTCATCGAATTGGCTTAATGCCGTATCTACGGCCGCCAACAGTTGGGAAAGAGAGGCATCGGCAGCGTGTGCATGCAGAGCCTTGTGAAGGCGATTGCGGCGATGCTCCAGTTCGGAGCGGAGATAGGATCGTTCGGCAGTGACCATTGCGCCTCCTGCCAAAGGTTGCTGTTTTACGGCTGAACTTTCCATCCGATTTCCTCCTTCGAATCGAGGAACACGGGAACAGGCTTGCCTGCGATAGGAACTGCTCCGCGTTTAGTGTTCATCGGCGAAACGCGGAAAAGAATGCGATCTTTCGGCTCCCTCGCTGATTTTTATTCGATGCTGCAGGCGTGCGATTCGGTGCAGGATTCTTTGTTCCAAACGCCTGGAGCGAGCAACAAGATAGGCATCGCGGGAGGTGTTGCGTTGGCGCTGGACTTTCGAAAGAGCGAGTTGTGCAAATTCCGCCGCGCGGCTCAGGTCTTTGGCGTTGCGTTCGAAGTGGATCGCCAGTTGCTCGCATGCGTAAACCCCATCCCGCGGATCGGCTACGATTTCCTGCCAAAACTCTGCCGCCTCCTCGTGGGCGCCGCGGCGCTTGGCCATCAGCGCGAGTTCGCGCCGCGCCTTCGGGCGAAATTCAGCCGGCAGGCCGGCATCGAGCGCTTGCGCGCAGGTGGACTGTGCGCGTTCGGAGTCCCCGCGCCGCTGAAGAAATTTGGATAGTCCAAAGAGATCCAAGCTTTCCATCTCGCCCGCGGCGCATGGCGATTCGCAAAGCATGGTGTTGATTTTGCCGAAAAGAGCCGCCAGTCCGCGCAAATCCATCTGATTGTGCCGGACGATGCCGGCGATGGGCTCGGCTGGACCACCGCGTAAATAATCAAAATAAAATTGAGGAATGAGCGCCGACGCTACATCCTCATCGCGGTGCCAGCCGAGCCGTGGCGCATCGAGGACTTGGCGTTCGAGTTCCACGAGCCGCACGGAACCGAGCCGCAGCTTCCAGAGTGCGCGCGCGGGGTGAAGCAAATCCAGATGTGCAGTGAGCCGCGGCGCGGCGATAGAACGCGTCATGGTGAAGCGGCTTTCCAGCAGCGGCCAGTCGAAGGATTTGCCATTGAAGGTCACCAACACGGGGCGTTCTGCGACTCGCGCGGATAACTCGTGGAGCAGCGAATATTCTTCCGTGAAATCACGCATCAAGAATTGCTCGACCTGCAGCCCGCCGGCATCCCACCACGCCAGCCCTACGAGAAACGCGTACGTTCCCGTGCCGCCGGCGAGTCCCGTCGTTTCGGTGTCCAGGAAAAGCCATTTCTCTGGATCCTGCAAGGCCGCGCGTGTTTTGCGGGAAACGGATTCATCGCGCACGCGAGAGAGCAAATCGAGCGAGGCGCCGGAAGGCTCGGAAAATTCAGGAGTAGAGAACCAGTTTCGAATCGAGAGGTGCTCGCCGAAATGATTGGTGGCTACGCCGGCGCCGAGGAGCCGGGCGAGCGCGTCGTCTTCGTTCGGCGTGCGCAGCGTTGCCGGACGCGCCGGCGCCGAACGTGCGGGCCGGAGCGCTGCAAGACGCGAAAATCTGTCGGCGGTTGCAGCCATCTAGGCACACAGCCTGTCGAGAATCGCGAGCGCGGCTTCTTTTGCGCGCGGGGCAAGATCGCCGGCGGGGCCGACGCAGGAGGGGCACCCCGCTTCGCATTCGCAAGCAGAAATAAGTTCGCGCGTCTTTTGCATCAGCAACTCGTGTGTTCGAAAAAGCGGTTCGGAAAAGCCGATGCCACCGGGGTAGGCGTCGTAGAGATACAAATTCGGCTCGAAGAATTCCTTGGCATTCGCGGAGATGGCGTCTCGCATGCGCGTTGGTGTGAACTCATCGATCGCGCCAGAGGAGGGCGCAGCATGCTGCGCCCCTGCAAGTTCGGTGTCGTAGGCTGGAGGGCGTTCGCCGATGGCGGTGCCGAGGTCGCGGCGGTCACACATGAGAAGCAAGGTGGCGACGGATTCGAGGGCGTGGAGCAGGCCGAACATGCCGCTCTGGCGTTCGCTCACGCTGAAGGGGAGCGATTCGAAAAGCGGGCGATGCAGGGTGATCCAGTAAGAAGTCGTGTGCATTTCATTTTCAGGGAGTTCCAGTTTGCCGTCGCCAATATTTTCGTTGGTGAAGAATTTTATCTTTTTGAAGCCGACGACTTGGGAGCGGACGAGGACCTCGCCGTGGGAGAAAGACGAGGAGAGCACAGCGTGGCGCGACCCTACAACGGAATCTGCGTCGGCGCGCATTGAGGAGTTGGCGATTTCGAGGACGCGGACCTGGGTGTAGCGGACGGCATTGGTGTAGTAGTCGACATCGACTTGCTTGACGTAGGCTTTGCGTTCCTGGAAATCGAGATGCTCGACGTGATATTGGCGGCCACCGTGAAGGTAGATGGCTTTTTCGTGGACGAAAGCGAGAGCGCTGGGGAAATCGATTTCGCCAATGACGCTGGGTTCGCCGGTGAGGTCGATAATCACGAAATTGTCGCTGGTCACGGAACGCAGGCTGATGGTGTCGGCGGGATAGGCTTCGTGAGTCCAGTGGTAGTTTTCTCCAGCGAGATGGAGGAAACCAGCTTCGGCAAGGCGGGCGCACAGGTCGGGCAGGTCGACGTCGCCGAATTTTTCGCCGGGCGCGATAGGCAATTCGAACGCCGCGCATTTCAGGTGGTTGATGAGGATTTCCAGATTATCCGGCTGAATGAAAGCGTGCTCCGGCGTGTTGCCGAAGAAATAGTCCGGATGCCGCACGATGAATTGATCCAGAGGTGCGGAGGAAGCGACGAGCACTGCGCAAGAGCTTCCGCTGCGGCGTCCCGCGCGTCCGGCTCGCTGCCAGGTGGCGGCGATGGTGCCGGGGTAGCCGGCCATGACCACGGTGTCGAGCGAGCCGACATCGATGCCGAGCTCGAGCGCGCTGGTGGAAACCACTCCGCGGATTTTTCCATCGCGCAGGCCGCGTTCGATTTCGCGGCGCTCGTTCGGCAGGTAGCCGCCGCGGTAGCCGTGAATGGTTTGCGGTTTTCCCGGCTGGTGCGGATTGGCTTGCTGCAAATAGGTGAGCAGAACTTCCGTGTGCAGGCGCGAATTGGCGAAGACGATGGTTTGCAAATCGTGTTTCAGAAATTCCTGCGCGACGCGGGACGCTTCATTGATGTAGCTGCGGCGAATGCCTAGGGCACGATTGACGACCGGCGGGTTGTAGAAAACAAAAGTCTTTTCCGCAGCGGGCGCGCCATTCGAATTGAGAACTTCGACGTCGGATTCGAGCAGCCGCGTGGCGAGGTCACCGGGATTCGCAATCGTCGCGGAGCAACAAATGAATTGTGGATCGCGTCCGTAAAACCGCGCGATGCGGCGAAGCCGGCGCAAAACGTTGCACAAGTGGCTGCCAAAGACGCCGCGGTAGGTGTGCAACTCGTCGATCACGATGTAGCGAAGATTTTCGAACAAGCGCGTCCAGCGCGTGTGATGCGGCAGGATTCCAGTGTGCAGCATGTCCGGATTAGTGAGGATGACGTGGCTTTTTTCGCGAATGGCTTTGCGGGCATCGGCTGGCGTGTCTCCGTCGTAGGTAAAAACGCCGAAGCGATCGTCCAGGCGCTGATTCAGATCGTGGAGCTCGGCAAGTTGGTCCTGCGCGAGCGCTTTGGTGGGGAAGAGGTACAACGCGCGCGTGTCCGAATTCTCGAGCACCGTGTTCAGCACCGGCAAGTTGTAACAGAGAGTCTTTCCAGAAGCCGTTGGCGTGACGATGACCACGTTTTTGCCGGCGTGCACGACTTCTGCCGCGGCCGCTTGATGCGTGTAGAGCCGGCGAATGCCTTTTGCGGCGTAGGCGTCAGCGAGCTCGGGGCGAACCCAAGCCGGAAATTCCGCCCACTGCACTTCGCGCGCGGGAAAATGGCGAATCGCAGTAAGAAGTTCGCCGTTGAGATCGCGCGCGGCGAAAGCGTCGAGGACTTCATGGACGCGGGTGATGGCCGTTGGCATGGCGGCCCTGCGAACAGCAAGCGATTCGGGCATGAAAGCCCCTTTCTGGCAATTCGCCTTTTATTCGCCAACGCTAACATGAGGGTGAAAGCAGCGCAAGACGGAAAATGCCGGACTTAACGCAGAGGACACGGAGAACGCAGAGCAGCTTCCAAGGAATTCAAGAATGCGGCCGGAGGCGGAGGATCAGGAGGGCGCCGGCGAAGAAGAGGAGGGCGGAGGCGGTGAAGGCGATTTGTGCGTTGAAGGCGGACCAGAGGAAGCCGACGAGGAGGCTGGAAAAGAAATCGCCGACGGCGTTGATGGCGGCGAGGGTGCCGAAGGCCATGCCGTGTTGTTCCCTTGGAACTAACTCGGCGGACAAGGAATCTTCCAACGGTTCTTCGGTGCCGACGTAGAGACCGGCGAGAATAAAAATCACGGCGAGCATCCAGAGAGAACTTGCTCCGATGCAAAGAAGAATCGCTGTGATTCCCGCGAGGGAGTAGCCTGCGGCGAGGACGGCTTTGCGGCTGGGGACGTGGTCGCTCAGCCAGCCACTGAAATAAGCAGAACCTGCAGAGAAACCGTTGTGCAGGGTGTAAAGGCCGACGGCGAGACTTGCGGCGCGGGCCATTCCGTGTGCGGGTGTGAGTGCGCGGGTGGCGTAAAGGATTAGCAGAGAGTGAGAAAAATCGCCGGCGCCGAAGACGCCTACCCCTATTAGCAATTTGCGAAACGGAAGTGGCAGAGTTTTCAGGCCGAGAAAAAAAGATCGTTGCGGGCGCTCGGCGATGGGACGCTCGCGAACGAGCAACCAGAAAAGGGCGACGGCGATTAGGCCGGGGAGAAGCGTCCAGAGAAACACTTTGCGGTAGGAATGGCCGGTGGCTTCGAGGAGCCAGAGGGCGGTGAGCGGGCCGGCGATGGCGCCGACGGTGTCCATCAACCGCTCGAAACCGAAGGCGCGGCCGTAGGCGTTAGGCGGGACGTCGGCGGCGAGCAGGGCTTTTTTTGCGGGGGAGCGAACGCCGCGACCGAGCCACGCGGCGACTCGGCCGAAGAGAACTTGGTAGGCGTGCGTGGCGAATGCGAAGGACGCTGTCGCTAGCGCGGTGAACGCGTAGCCAAATACGGCGAGCGGCTTGCGGCGTTTCAAGCGATCAGTGAAGTGGCCTGCAGCAAGTTTTGTGAAGCTGGAGAGGCCGTCGGCGATGCCTTCGATGGCGCCGAGCCAGACGGGGCCTGCGCCGATGGCGGCGAGGAATGCGGGGAGAATCGCCGTGGCGGTTTCATGGCTCCAGTCGCTGAAGAGGCTGGTGAGGCCGACACCGAGGACGGTGCGGTTGAGCCAGGATTGTTTTTGTGGGGCGTCGGCCATAGGACGGAAGTTACAGGCAGAAGATCACATGGCAGCTTTTGTGCGTAGTAATACAATCCAAACGATCATCAGAGAAGTTAGGATGTAAGTTGCGACGACGAGCAATGACATCGACTTAGCTTGCCACACGCGCCGGAGTGAGTATAAAGACCATCCTTGAAAAAGAATTGCCGTGCATCCAGCAATGACAACAATGGCCAGAATGTGGGACGTGAAAAGAAGAATATACGTGGCAATCCCCGAAATCATTATAAAAAGACGGAGGATAGAGAATTTGGTTTTCAGAGGTGTTATCGCGCAATAAGCAGCCAGGGCCCGTTTCAGTTCTTCAAAACCGTCGACGTCTGATGGGATTGCAATCTGCTCTAGTGGTTCACCGCCTTTGACAATTAGCCAGCCACGATAGTCATTGAGTGATTCAATACGAACCAGAGGTATTTCACGAGTTCTGCCGCCTTCATGTCTCTGTATTACTTTTTTGCTGTCCAACTCCCACTCAAACGTATGTTTGGCCTTCCACATGGCATTTTTGGCAGACATGAAGAACGTGACCACAATTGTCCCCAAGACTATTGCGCCCGCGGCGCCCGCAAGTGCGATGTTCATCGAGTGGCTCAGCCCCGGCGGTTCGTAGAAGGAAAACAAACAAATGCCGAGGAGTAAAAGGATCGACGCCGCGCCAAAGATACGAAAGCGGCTCTGATACGTTCGAGGCTCTTGCGACATATAGAGAGTCATCGCCCGCGATTATAAAACATTGCAAGCCATCCAGTCGCAAGCGAATTTCCTCCCAATTTGTCTTTGACTCCGGCCATGTGGGCTATGGCACCCTATTTTTTGGCGGCGCGGTAGAGGATTACGCGTACTTTTTCGAGGGTGATTAGGCCGCCTTCGACCATTTCGTCGAGACGGGGGAGGATTTTTTCGATGCGTTCCTGGGATTCGATGACTTCGAGGATGATGGGGAGATCCTGGGAGAGGCGCAGGAGTTTGTCGGTGTGATAGACGCTGGAGCCGCCGTAACCGCCGACGCCTCGGAGGACGGTGGCGCCGGAGAAGCCGTCTTTGCGGAGCATGGCGACGATGGCTTCGTGGAGAGGTTTCCCATGCCATTTGTCGGATTCGCCGATGTGGATGCGCATCAGGGTGCGTTCGCCTTCGAATTTTTCGTGGGTCATAGAGAGCTCCGTTTTCAGTCTTCAGTTTTCAATACTCAGTTATCGGAAAAAAGCGGGCTATTGGGTTTTGTTGGCGTTCCGTGAGATCAGAGATCAGTGAACAGAGATCAGGCATTCCGTCCACCTTCGATCTTGGCTCTTTATAGTGCTATTCCTGGTGCTGCAGAAAAGTTGGATTTCCATAGCGATTCGAGTTATCTAAAAGCGATTGGCGAGGCGGATGCCGGCGACGGTGAGGAGCAGGCCGGCTAGGACGCTGGCTCCTACATAGGCGGTGGCCCAGGCCCATTCGCCTTCCTCAAGCATTTTGGCGGTTTCCCAGCCGAAGCTGGAGAAGGTGGTGTAGCCGCCGAAGAATCCGACGGCGATGGCTACGCGCCAGTCGGGGGAGATGACCATACGGTTGAGGGTGAATTGACCGATCAGGCCGAGGAGGAAGCAGCCGGTCAGATTGACGAGCAGGGTGCCGTAGGGGAAGGTGCTGGCAGCGCGGGTTTGCACGACGCCTTGGAGGCCGTAACGCGCGAGAGTTCCGGCGGCGCCGAAGATGGCGATTAATGCGAGACGCAAAGTTGCTCCAGTCCGTGGCCCGGCGGGCGCACCAGAGAATTGCCAGCAGCCCGCTCTGAAACAAAAAACTCCTGGAGCCGCTTGGCTGCCAGGAGTCATCAGACCCGGTGGAAGAGGCCGGGACGGTTGTGGCGAACTCCATCGCCTTCGAGATTTCGACTTAGTTTAGCAAATTCCGGAGCACGGAGACGCAAAATCCAAGGAGACCCAAGTGGCACGCACGGAGTAATGTTGTGGTCTCTACGCCCCCCACTTTTTTGTAGATGCGGATTCTAAAGGAGTTAGCGTTTCTGTAAGTGCTTTAGAATGTGCAGTTACGGGCGATCTTGTCAGTGCTGATTCTAAATGACTTAGTGGTTAACATAATTGGCAGAGCTACTACATGGTTGCGGGCTAAAAATCTCAAGATTTGGACGTGCTAGGTCGGTGCGCGGCAGGAAGAAAAGCGGCGGCAAGCCGCCGCACTCCAAATAGAGTTATCTACAAGTGGAATTGTAGCGGATGTATAGGGAGAGTCAAGGAATGTTTTGTAGGGCCGTGGCGGGGAAACTTGCTGGAGGGGGAGCCCCAGAAGCGGCCGCCACGGCACCCGCTACCGTCAGTAGTGAAAGCGGTAGCGAACTTGGGCGTAGATTTCGCGGGGATTGAGGAAGTGGGTTCCGCCGAAGGTGAAACTGTTGTCGAGTAGGACGCGGCGGTTGGCGACGTTGATGGCGTTGACGTCGATGGAGAAGCGTTCGCCAAAACTTTTGCCGAGAGTCAGGTCGAAGGTGGTGTGCCCGGGCAAGTGCGTGGGGCCACCGGGGGCAGCACTTCCGTCGGTGAAGCCGGACGCGTAATAGACGTCTGTTGAGGCGTAAGCGCGCCAGGGAAGCGTGTACTGGCCGCCAAGATGTAGCGTATTGCGCTGATCGTGGTCGAGGAATTTGAAGCCATTGCCAAAGGAGAAGTTGGTAAGGCCACCGTTGATGTCGCCAAAACCGAGGGCGACCTGGTTCGAATAGGTTAGATAAAGCTGGGCGCGATGATAGATCCGAGGAGAGCGGACGGTCAGTTCCCACGCATTGATTCGTGCGCCCTGGATGGTGATGGGGATGAAGATGTCGGAGTTATTGAAATTATTGTGGTCGAAGAAATTGTTGACGCGGTTCCGGAAAGTGTCAGCGTCGATTGTCCAGCCCTTGAAGGGAATGGTGACGCCGAACTGATGCTCCTCGTCGCGTTCGCCGTGAAGAGGGATGAAACCGAGGTTCTGATTGGTTGCGACGGCCAGGAGCGGGCCGGAAATCGTGATCAAAGGCGGGGCTTGATAGAAGTGTCCGTAGAAGCCGCGAAAAACCCAATTCAGTTTGGGAATGCGGACGGAAAGGCCGAAGCGCGGGCTGATGGCGTTCTCGACTACGCCGCCGGAGAAATGCGTCTGGCGAAGTCCGGCGTTAAGGGTAAGCCAATCGGTGAACTTGAACTGCTCTTCGGCATACATGGCAATGACACTGCCGTCGGGGTGCTCGGGCGTCGGCGTCAGATTGTCCGCGCTCGTTTCAGGGCAGGTGGCGGTCGGTGGAGTGGGGCAGTTGAAAGTCAGGGCGAATAGCTGATCATCCTGTTGGCCGAAGGCGTAGAGGCCGGCGCGAAAATTGCTACGGTTCTTGATCCAGGCGATGGTGGCCTGGCCACCTTCGTACTTGGAAGAGCGATTCTGGGTGGCGGAGCTGGGAATATCGAGTGGGCTGCTTCCGTAGTTCGCGGTGTTGGAGTGGAAGAAGGGGGAGACGGTGAGAAGCAGACCAGGGTTGAAGGTATGAACCCAGGAGAAGGTGGCGAGGGCGTCGGATTCGTGATTAGTGTCCCTCAGGAATTCCGGGGGCACGGTAACCTGCAGATTGGGATCGCTGGGATCGAAGGGGACTTGATAGAAGTCGCGGCGGAGCTGTGCGACGAAGCGGAGCTGATCTTTCGAACCGGCGTTGTAAATCAGGGAGCCGAAACCGCCGTAGCCGTTGGCGGCGTCGTGGATGACGGCGGAGGTGGGAGTTTGCAGGCCGAGATTGGTGCGGTTGGCATTGACGCTGCCGTAGTAGGCAAATTTGTTGGTGTGGCCGCCAAAATTGAGTTGATCGTCGGTCTGATAGAAATTCCCGGCGCCTAGAATGAGTTCGGCTTCGTTGTTGCGTTCGAATCCGGTGCGCGGGGCGACGTTGAAGACGCCGTAGGTGCGGTCACCGTAGTCGGCGGAGTAGCTGCCGCGCTGCATTTCGACGGTGTCGATGTCCTTGGGGTCGATTTGCGGGCCGAGGTTGCTGGCGATGTTGGTGTTGGGGATGGGGACTCCGTCGATGAGCCAACTGACTTGATGGCCGCCGCGGACGTGGAGTTGATCGTGAGTGACGTAGGAACCGGGGACGTAGTCGGTAATCATGGCCTGACTGTTGGTGCGCGCGGCGCCGGGAGTTTCTTGAATTTCGATGCGATTCACCAGGGTTGAAGGCGTAACGGATTCGGTTTGCGCAGGTGGGGCAGAGACGGTGATGGATTGATTCTGCGAGGCCAGCTGCAATTCGAAATGGAGGACGGGTGCGGTGCCGGAAAGAACGGTTACGGATTGCTCGATGGTAGCGAAGCCGGCGTTCGAAACGGTGACGATGTATTCGGCAAGAGGGACGGCGTCGAAATGAAATTCGCCGTTCGAATCGGTTTGCGCAGTTTGGGTGAATTCGGAGGACTTGGCTTTGAGGACTACTTGAATGTCCGCGACGGGGCGATGCTGCGGATCGTGAACGATGCCGCGGACGGTGCCGAAGACCGTGGCGTGGGCAATGCCCCCGAATAGCAGGAAAACCAACAACAAAGATGAAAATCTTCGCATAAAACTTTCTCCTCATGGAATGGTGTGCGTGCAGCGGTTGCGCCGCAGCTTGGGTGGATCAGCGATTGTGAGAAGCGGGGCGGTGCTTTTTACGCGGCCGCTGGAGCGAAACGAGGAGGGGGAGAAAGAGGTTCGATGGAACGGGGAAAATCCAAGGGGCGCGCGAACTGTACAGGCGACTTCGTGGCGGCCGAAGACGGGATGGCCATGAGCGAGGGCAGAACGAAAGCGATGGAGGTGACGGCCGAACGATCGGAATCATGACAGCAGGACATGGAGCAGGCCATCATGCCGGCCATGTCATGGCCGCAATTCATGTGATTCATGGGCGCGTCCGGAGATTTGTGGTGATGATGCTCGGGAATGGGGCATTGATCCGAAGTGCAGCAGGCGGATTGGTAGGAGGACCAAGCGGCGCCGGCTAGGGGAGCATAGAGCAGGACGACGACGAGCAGACAGAGGATCGCGCATGCTGAGCGGCGGCGACGTTGGAGCGAAGTATGCATAAGCTACGCGAATCGAAATTTGCTGCAACACACTATATCGTGACACGCCATAGTTTGCAAGACTCAAAAATGGCGGCCTGCGGAGCAATTAGATGCTGCGGCAATTATGCACTTTTCTTGCGCGGGCCGGAAGGATGAAAGCTATGCTTACTGGCGCTTGCGGCCGGGCACATCTTGACTTAGAGTGTGGCGGGTCGCAGACTTAATTCATGTCGCACATTTATATCAAGCTGGATTTTGGAACGGACGAAGAGAAGGCGCAGCAGGCGCGCCACAAGCTGGATGGCTGGAAGCAAGCCTTTCGGCTGGACAAGCGATTGCTTTACAAGCTCGATCGTCCGGAGAGTGGCGGTGCGGAAGCGGCGGTGAAGGCGGAGGCGGCTGAGAAGCCGGCGCCTGCGGGCAAAGCCAAGGGAAAGTCGAAGGAAAAGGCGAGCGAAGCGGCAGCGGAAAAGAAGGCCGCGGCAGCGAACGGCAAAGTGAGTTTGCTGGTGCGGCTGTACTTCAGCTCGCACGAGAAGCTCTCTGAGCAGCGCTGGGTGGCGCGGATTCCGGCGGAGGAGCCGTTCAAGAGCGCATCACCGAAAGTCATTCTGCAGGCCGATCCGGATTTTGAAAAAGCGGATCAGCAATTCGAAGCACTCGATTAGCTTCGAGATAGGCGGGTTTTGGCGCGTTTCGTGAACAGGCCAATTTGGCTGGTTTGAGGCGGGCCGGTAACGAGCCGGGATTTTCAAATAGAACTGAGGCAACGAGAAATCCGCTATAATTGAATTCCGCAGAGCCTCAAATCCGAACTCCAACTCGAGGGCAGAACGAATGGCGTTACAAACGCGCGTCAAACTGGGAAAGCTTGACGCCCCAAAGGTTCAAGGGCTCGATCACGAAACGCTAATTGGACTCTACCGCACGATGTACCTTTCGCGGCGGCTGGATGATCGGGAAATCCAGCTCAAGCGACAAAATAAAATCTACTTTCAGATTTCCAGTGCTGGGCATGAGGCGATTACCGCGGTCATGGGCCTGTTTTTGCGGCCCGGCGTGGATTGGTTCTATCCGTATTACCGGGACCGCGCGCTTTGTCTGATGCTTGGCGTGACCCCGCTGGAGATGTTGCTCGGAGCCGTTGGAGCCAAGGATGACTTGAGCTCCGGCGGGCGGCAGATGCCCTCGCACTGGGGCCATGCAAAGTGGAATATCGTGAGCAAGTCTTCGTGCACCGGGACGCAGTATGTGCAGGCGGCGGGAGCGGCGGAGGCCACGCTGTATTACGAAGGGCGGCCGAAGGCGCTGGCGCAGGGGAAGAAAGCACCGCTCGGAGAGCATGTCAATTACGAGCGCGATGAGATCGTGTACGTCTCCGGTGGAGACGGGTCGACGAGCGAGGGCGAATTCTGGGAGTCGCTGAATGTGGCGTGCGGGAAGAAGCTACCGCTGCTGTATTTGATTGAGGACAACGGGTACGCGATCTCGGTCCCTGTGGAAGTGCAGACAGCGGGGGGCAGTATTTCGAAACTCGTGCGCGGCTTCCCGAATCTTCATGTGGCGGAATGCGACGGGACCGATCCATTCGAAAGCTTTGCGGTGTGCAAGGACGCGGTGGAATACTGCCGTGAGCGGCGCGGGCCGGCGCTGATTCACGCGAAGGTGACGCGGCCGTATTCACACTCGCTTTCTGACGACGAGAAACTTTACAAGAGCGCGGAAGAACGCGAGGAAGAAGCGCGGCGCGATCCGCTTTCGAAACTGACGTTGGTGCTGGTTCGAGAGGGCGTGCTGGACCAGAAGCAGATCGAGGCGCTGGAAGCGGAAATTGACAATGAGGTGCGCGACGCGGCGGACCAGTCGCTGGTGGCGGAAGAGCCGGCGGTGGAGTCCATTCGAACGCACGTCTATTCGGAAGACATTGATCCGGCGTCGACCGCGTTCGAAACGCAACCGCACTTACACGGCGCGCCGAAAACGATGGTGGAAATGGTTGCGGCAACGCTTGCCGACGAGATGGCTCGCGACGAGCGCATCACGATTTTCGGCGAGGATGTGGCTGACGTCAGCCGCGAAGAAAACCTCAAGCACGTGAAAGGGAAGGGCGGAGTCTTCAAAGCGACTTCGGGGCTGCAGCGGAAGTATGGGCACGACCGCGTGTTCAATTCGCCGCTGGCAGAAGCCAGCATTGTAGGGCGGGCGATTGGCATGGCCACGCGTGGCTTGAAGCCGGTGGCGGAGATACAGTTTTTCGACTACATCTGGCCGGCGATGATGCAGATTCGCGATGAGCTGTGCGTGATGCGGTGGCGTTCGAATGGAGCATTCAAGGCGCCGGTGGTACTGCGCGTTCCGATCGGCGGCTACCTTACCGGTGGCGGGGTGTATCACAGCCAGAGCGGGGAATCGATTTTCACGCATTGCCCTGGCTTGCGTGTGGTGATGCCTTCGACGGCTTTGGATGTAGCGGGGCTTTTGCGGACGGCGATCCGGTGTGATGATCCGGTGATGTTCCTGGAGCACAAGCATCTTTACCGGCAGCCGTACAATCGCTCGGAGAATCCGGGGCCGGACTTTACGATACCGTTCGGGAAGGCGCGGACGGTGAGAGAAGGCACGGACCTTAGCATTATTACGTATGGGGCGCTGGTGCATCGCTCGGAGGTAGCCGCGGCGCAGCTGGAACGCGAGGGAATATCGGTGGAGATCATCGATTTGCGCTCGCTCTTGCCTTATGACTGGGGGGCCATCGCGGCGACGGTTCGCAAGACACACCGTGTGATCGTGGCGTACGAGGACATGCAGAGCTGGGGCTATGGGGCGGAACTGGCGGCGCGCATTGCGGACGAGTTGTTTGAGGAACTGGACGCGCCGGTGAAACGGGTGGCGGCCATGGATACGTTCTGCGCATATCAGCCGAAGCTGGAAGACGTGATACTGCCGCAGACGAGTCACATCACGGCGGCAGTGAAGAAGCTGCTGGAATACTGATTCGGCTGGGTTTAGACTGCCGAATTCGGGAAACTTTTTGATGGGTTTCCTCGTATTTAGAGGTAGTGAAGGAAGAAGGATTTGTTCCTGGAGGTGGTGCCATGAATTGCCCTAACTGCCAAAAGGATATCGCGGCGGGATCCAAGTTTTGCTACAGCTGTGGCGCGAAGCAGCCGGAAACGCCTGCGCCTAGCGCCGGTGCTTATTATGCGCCGCCTAAGAGGTTTGTGCGTTCCACGAATGACAGGAAACTTGCGGGCGTGTGCGCCGGCGTGGCTGACTATTTCGACATGGATCCCACTATCGTTCGAGTGGCGTGGCTGCTGGCCACGCTGATTCCGGGTCCTAACATTCTTGCCTACATTATTCTGTGGATCGCGGTACCCGAAGGGCTGACGGGGATGGCCGCGATGTCAGCCACGGCAAGGTCGTAAACGGCGTTTTCTCGTAGTCGGAAACGATCGCTATTTTGCTTTTTGTGGACTGGACCTGCCACTTTTGCCGCTCTCAAAAAGCGGGTAATCCAGAGAGATTGTTCCCGCCCCCACAGTTGCCAACGCGAAGCATGCGGTCATCACTGCCATCGGGAATTCGTAATTGTGCACAGCGAGGTAGCCGCCGCCGCTGTGGACTTTCCAGATGGCCACAGCCATTTCAATGACGAGCAGAAGCGCGGCGCCACGCGTAAATAACCCCAGGACCAGCAGCAGACTGCCAAAAACCTCCAAAGTCCCCGAGATAAAAACAAAATATCCCGGCAAGCCGTGTTGTATGAAAAAACCCTGCATCCCGCCGCCCTGATACGCCAGCTTTGGATAGCCGTGAGAGAAGAAAATGATCCCGAGAGCCAGGCGGAGGGCCAACAAGCCGAGCGGCTGAAGGGAATTGAGAGACTTCATGAGAGAACCTCCGCGGTTCGAAGCAAAAATTGATTCTGGATGCAGCGGCATTTTAGCAGAAATGCAAACGGCACACCGGCGCATCCGGCACCGGCAGAGTTTCAGGTACAATCGTTAGCGAACTTCGAAAGCGAACTTCGAAAGACCCACGAGAGACAATGATCCGGATTCAGAAGATTAGTGTGAGTATCAGCGCATGAAGAGAAGGCTTCTCATCGCGGTGCCGCTGCTTTGCCTTGTGGCGATTGCGGCCTGGTGGTTCCGGCCGAAGCATGAAACGCGCGGTGAAGCCTTTGTGAGCGAACGTAGCGTGACGCTGTGGGGCCGGGTGGCGCAGGTACGCGAGCCACTAGGGACGCTTCATTATGGCGATCGCGTGGCGGTGATTGCCCGGCGCAATGACAACGTGGAAGTGCGCACGGAGGCAGGCGTCATCGGCTGGGTGGACGGACGGAATTTGATGGATCCGATGCTGTGGCAGCGCAGCATCAAGTTGTTGACCCAGGTTCGCGCTATGCCGGTGCAGGCGCGAGGGCGCACCAAAGTGGCAACCAACCTCCGCGTCGAACCCGGGAGGACAGCGCCACGCCTTTATCAATTCAGCCGCGGGGTACCCGTTGAGGTTGTTGGTCGCGCCACTGCAGATTGGGTGCAGGGGACGGATGAGAAGGATTCTTCCAACGAGACGGAAGAGACGAAGAAGGAAGATTGGTTTCTGGTGCGCGGACTGGCGACTCGGCCGGCGGGCGAAAATGCGGCGCGCGCTGCGGACACCAATACCACGACGCAACCGGGCGATCAGACGGTACCGATCTCCGGCTGGGTGATTGGTCGGTTTATCGAATTTGACCTTCCGGACGCGGTGCGCGAGGGCGCGGCTTCGGCTAACCTTCGCCCGCTGGCCTGGTTTGAGCTGAATCGCGTGAGTGATCCGAACGGGGAAAAACCGCAATATTTGCTGGCGGCGGCACGCGGACCGGAAGGCCAAGCTTGCGACTTTAGCGCGCTCCGAGTCTACACATGGTATGTGAAGAAAAGCCGTTACGAGACGGCATTCATTGAGAATAATCTCTGCGCCCAGATGCCGGTGCGGGTTGGCAAAGGGCCGAAAGGCGAACCGGAGTTTCGATTTCGCGTGACGGATGGGAGCAAAGAAGAGCGCGTGTACCGTTTGAATCAGACGGTGGTGCGGCGCGTCCGCGAGGAAGGCGAAGCTGGCGGCAAGCGCAGTCCGGCAAAGCAGGCGAAGCCGGCGACGAAATAGGTTGATGGGTTTGAAAAGTCTCATCGCCGGCCGTGGTGGTCCGGTCGAATCCTGAGGATCGAGATTTCCCTCGCGCGAGATGAAGCGAGGGATCGAGGCGGAGAGCGAATCGATGACGCTGCATATCAGCGAAGGCGAAGTGCGTGAAGTGCTGAGCATGGCGCTGGCGGTGGAGGCGGTCGAAGAGATTTCGCGCAAACAGGCGACCGGGGAAGTGGTGGTGCACCCGCGGCGGCGATTCGAACTGCCGGGGAGTGGTTTTTTTCATTACATGGCGGCGGCGGATTATACGGCGGGTTTCGTAGCCATGAAGCAGTACACGTATGTTCGCGGCAGGCTGCGCTTTCTCGTGCCGCTCTACGAAATGGCTAGCGGGGATCTGCTGGCGTTGATCGAAGCCGACTACATGGGACAGTTGCGCACGGGGGCCGCATCGGGTGTGGCTACCAAATATCTGGCGCGCAAAGATGCACGCGTCGCGGCGATTATAGGCACGGGCGGGCAGGCGCGGACGCAGCTCGAAGCGGTTGCGGCAGTGCGCAAACTGGAAACCGTGCGCGCTTACGGACGCGATGCCGGCAAGCGGGAGAAGTTTTGCAAGGAGATGTCCGAGCGACTGGGAATTCCTGTGCTTTCGTGCGTTTCCGCCGGAGAAGCGGTGCGCGGAGCGGATATTGTGTCTACAGCAACCACGGCCTCGCAGCCGGTCGTGAGCGGGGCAGATCTGGCGCCGGGCGCGCACGTCAACGCCATCGGCGCGAATCACGCGCACAAGCGAGAACTGGATGACGAAGCGGTGGCCAGTGCGGATGTGATCGTGGTGGATTCCGTGGAGCAGTCGCGGCAGGAAGCGGGCGACCTGATCATTGCGTTTCACGGAGATGAGATTTGCTGGACGGGAGTGAAGAAACTGTCCGAGATTGTCTCAGGGAAAGCGACTGGACGGACCAGCGACACGGAGATGACGCTTTTCAAGTCCAACGGGATTGCCTCGTGGGACTTGGCGGTAGCGATGAGGGTTTATGCGCTGGCGCGTGAGAAAAAGCTGGGGAGAGAACTGCCGCTTTGGGCGGATGGGCCGAAGGCTTAATAGCAAATTCTAGTTTCCTTTTTCGCTGAACTTGCGGCGCAGGGCTTCGTGCAGCCGGGATTTAACGTCGATGGGAAGCTCGACAGGTTCGGAATCACAGAAAATATCCACCGTCAGCTTCGTCTGATCGACCACCATCTTGCAGTCTCCGCAATGCTCCAGATGGTGTTCGAGTTCTTGCTTCGCTGCCAGCTCGAGTTCGCCGTCAAGGTAGTTGGAGACTTCGCGAATTACGCTTTTGCAGTTCAATTGGTAGCACCCTGCCGAAAATAACGATTCAGTTTTTGCCGGAGTTTAAGCCGGGCGCGCAGTAACCGGGATTTTACTGCCGGGATTGAGATGCCGAGAGTCTTGGCGGTTTCTTCGGTAGAGAGCTCTTCCACGTCGCGCAGAACGAAAACGACGCGAAAATCCGGTTCGAGCTTGTCGATGACCTCGGACAGGGTTTCGTGCATTTCGGTTTGTGCAAAGCGCTGCTCGGGACTCGGCCCCCAATCCTCGAGTTCGCGCGGCATCATCTCTTCGTCGCCTTCGATGGGCTCGTCGAGCGAAAACTGATTGGGGCGGCGCTTGCGCAGGCGCATCAAGGCTTCGTTCGCGGCGATGCGGACCAGCCAAGTGTAGAAGCGCGAGTCTTCCTGAAAGTCTTTGAGGTGCGCGTAGGACTTGAGAAACGCATCCTGCATGGCGTCCTCTGCGTCTTCGCGGTTGCGTGTGATGTTCATGGTGAGGCGGAAGATCTTTTTCTCGTAGCGGCTTACGAGCTCCTCGAACGCAGACGCGTCGCCTCGTTTGGCGGCGGCCACGAGCAGGTGTTCATCCTCCCGTGCAACGGTGGAAGGCAGGCGATGAGGGTTCGGTGCGTTCAATGCCAGGGAAGGGCCGCTGAGCGGCCACTGCCTCGCTTTCGTAGTCTCTAAAGTAACACAGAGCACCGCGCACCTCAGCCGTACTCTGATTAGGATGCTGGCGCCGGCAATAAGATTCAGAAAAGAAGCTGAACTCATGAGCCAGGTTGATAGGGACACAGGGCAGCCTTGAGAAGGTGCCGTCCAAGCGATTCGTTCGCCGGAGTATAATGCGCTCCATGAAAAACATCCTTCGATTTGCTGGAGTTGCTTGTCTATTCCTCCTTGCAGGTGGCAACGCTCGGCGTTTATGGGCTCAAACACGCGCTTCGCAGACGCAGGAAGGCACCCAGCAGTATGCGGAGTTCGGCAATTTCAAGCTGCAAAGCGGCGTTGTTGTTCACAATTTCAAACTCGGTTACCGAACGCTCGGAAAGCTCAACCGCGAAAAATCGAACGCCATTCTTTGGCCCACTTGGCTGGGCGGTGAATCGGAAAACCTGCTCGAATTCATCGGGCCGGGCAAGGTGGTCGATAGCGGCAAGTATTTTGTGATTCTAGTCGACGCCATCGGCAATGGAGTCTCAACTTCTCCGTCGAACAGCAAAGCGCAGCGATGGATGGCGTTTCCGAGGTTCACGATCCGCGACATGGTGGAGTCCGAGTACCGTCTTGCGACAGAGACGTTTCACCTCTCGCATCTCCGTGCGGTGATGGGAATCTCGATGGGCGGCATGCAGACTTTTGAATGGATTATTGCGTATCCGGATTTCATGGATATTGCGATTCCCATGGCGGGGTCGCCACAATCGACGTCGTACGACAAGCTGCTCTGGAGTGCAGAGATCGATGCCCTTGAACTCGATCCTGCGTGGCACGATGGCCATCCGACCGGGCCGCTCACGCGCGGGTTTGGAACAGCTGAGCAGATCGATTCGATGAATCTATTCACTCCCGAGTATCGCGTGACACACACGGCAACCGGTGATTTTGCTCGTTTCGTAGAGGAACTCAAGAAGAATGCGAAGGGCGATGGCGGAACGGCCTACGATTTCATTCGCCAGCGGCAAGCCATCATGGCGCACGACCTTCCCGCTGAACTTGGGATCACGCTGGAGCAAGCTGCAAAACGCGTGCACGCGAAGCTGCTGGTAATGGTTTCGCCCGAAGATCACATGGTGAATCCGATTCCGGCGCTGAATTTCGCGCATGCGATCGACGCGCCGGTCGTGACTTTGGATTCGCCGTGCGGGCACTTCAGCTTCAGTTGCGTTTCCGTGGGTCCGATCGTCGCAGAATTTCTTGCCGATTCGGCATCGGTGCACAGCGTCACTCTGCACGACACGGTGAAGCACTAAGCGCTGGAGCTTGACAACAATTTTGCGGGCACCTAGAGTTTCGAACGAACGGCGCCGCAACTTGGGACTTAAAGGCATAGTTTGCCTTCGTAAGTCTTTGCGAGATAATGAGTTGGATAGACAAGTTTACGAGGAAGTAGCGGCGAGTGAGAGGCATAGTAAGCTGGCGTAATGCGAACTCTTCCAGACTATCTCCGCAAAGGAATGAAGCTGGTGATCGTCGGATGCAATCCGAGCGAGTCGTCGGTGCGCGTGGGTCATTACTATGCCGGGCGCGCGAATGAATTCTGGCCCATGCTGTACGAAGGCGGAGTGGTGCCGGAGCCGTTCGACTATCACGACGACAAACGGGTGATTGAATTTGGAATTGGACTTACCGATCTTGTAAAACGGCCGACCAAGGGGATCGAAGAGCTGAAGCGCGAGGACTACGCCGAAGGGCGCATCGTGCTCTCGCAGAAGCTGGAGGAGTTCGGCCCGCACGTGGTGGCGTTCAACGGAAAGATGACTTACGAGCAGTTTTCCCAGCGCAAATGCAAATACGGGATGCAGAAAGAATTGCTTTACGGCGCGCGCGTCTACGTATTGCCGTCCACGAGCGGCGCGAACGCGCAGGGCAGAAGCGAGAAGCTGCGGCATTTTCGAAAGTTGGCGCAATTGATCGCGCGCATCGAAAAAGATCGAGACACTCACGCGCACTGACGGGAGGAATCCATGAGTAACGCGTCACAACCCGTCCAAGCAGGGCCAGTCGTCATCGAAGCGAAGCACGACGGCATCGCCACGCTGGTGATGAACCGGCCCGACCGGTTGAATGCGCTGAACAATGATTTGGCAGTGGCGGTCAATGAGGCGCTTGCACGCATCGCCAAGGATGATTCCGTTCGCGTGGTGGTAATTACCGGAGCGGGACGGGCTTTCTGTGCGGGAGGGGATCTTGCGGCGCTGGGCAAAGGACGCCAGACCGGCCGCACGCAGGACTTGGAGCCAATTTTGCGCGCGGGCATGCAAATGGTGTTGAAGATGCGCACGATGCCTCAGCCGGTGATTGCGGCGGTGAACGGCCCGGCAGCGGGCGCGGGGATGAACATCGCGCTTGCGGCGGACATTCGAATCGCCGCGGAGGAAGCGACATTTGGCCAGAATTTTGTAAAGGTGGGACTTTTTCCAGACTATGGCGGAATGTTCTTGTTGCCGCAATTGGTCGGGCCGTCCAAGGCGGCGGAACTTTTCTATACCGGCGACATGGTTGACGCGAAAACTGCGTTGAGCTTGGGCATTGTTAATAAAGTTGTTCCCGCTTCGCAGCTTGAAGGGGAAGTGAAGTCGTTAGCAGAGAAAATTGCTCACGGCCCTTCGACGCCGATTCGCGCGGTGAAGAAGGATCTCTTTGCCCGGGAGGAAAAAGAGCTGGCCCGGGCGCTTGACAATGAGGTACAGGAGCAGATTCGCTGTTATCTCTCGGAAGACTGCAAGGAAGGGATTCAGGCGTTTTTCGAAAGGCGCGCGCCGAAGTTTCAGGGCAAGTAGGGTTTTCCGCACACGTGCCTCAACGATTGTGACCAAAAACCACGAGACCATTCAACTCCGGCTAGAGAATCGCACGGCGTGGAATACGCTTACCCGGTCGTCCGGTGGGTTTGGCGTAAAAATCTAGCTCAGCTTGTTGGGTGAGCTGCGGCTGTAGTAGTAAGCTTTGATGCTGATTGGAACGGCACTATCTTTTCTGTTTGACCGAAAATGAAAATGAAAATGAAAATGAAAGGCACCAATAAGTGGACGAACTAGAAATATCCCCGGCGGAGGTGAAAGCGCGGCTCGACCGCGGCGAGAAGTTGGTGCTTGTGGATGTGCGCGAGCCGTGGGAGCACCAGCTTTGCAGAATCGACGGAGCGCAACTCATTCCATTGGGTTCGCTGGCGGCAAGTTTGCAGGCGCTTCCGGATGTGGACGAGCTGATTTGTTATTGCCATCACGGGATGCGCAGCCTGGATGCCGCGGCGTGGCTGCGGTTTCAAGGAATTGAGAAGGCGAAATCTTTGGCTGGCGGAATCGAGCGCTGGTCGCTGGAGATCGATCCGAAAGTTCCGCGATATTGAGGACAATGCCTTTTTGCAGCATGCCCGCCGCAACGGTCTGCGTCCCAGCCTCAAAGGAGATTGCGTGCCAAAAGTTAAGATCAAATTCTTGCAGAAACCGACGTGAACGACTTGCCGGAAAGCAAGAGGTCTCTTGCTGGAGCTTGACGCCGAGCTGGAATCGCGCGATTTGGACAAGGAGCGGCTGTCTGAGGCCGAGCTCGATGCTTTGATTGGAAGCCGCGATTATAGAGAGTTTCTGAATACGCGGAATGAGCTCTATCGCGCGCGGAACATGAAGGAACATCCGCCGTCTCGCTCGGAAGCCATCAAACTCATGGCCAAAGAGCCGAATCTCATTCGCAGACCGGTGGTGTTGCGCGGGACGCAAATGGTGCTTGGATTTGATGAAGAAGCATTCCGGAAACTTGTGAAGTGATGTTCCCTTATTTGGAGAGCGAAGAATGGATGTGAAGACCATTGCGGTTATCGGGGCGGGAACGATGGGGCGGGGAATCGCCTACGCCGCCGCCTATGGAGGCTACCGGACCGTGCTTGAAGATATTTCGCGGCCGATGCTGGAACAGGCTGTGGGCTGGATCCGGCAATCTTTCGAAGAAGGTGTCACGCGCGGAAAGGTGGAAGCCGGCGTGCGAGACAAAGCACTCTCGCTGATCACCACGGCGAACAACGTCGAGGACGCCATCCGCGACGCGGAGCTGATTATCGAGGCTGTTTCCGAAGAACTGGAAATGAAACTTGAGCTGTTCACTATCTTCGACAAATTCGCCAAGACGGGAGCGATTTTCGCGAGCAATACTTCTTCGCTATCGATTACGGATTTCACGGACGTCACGGTGTCCCGCGATCGGTGCGTGGGCATGCATTTCTTCAACCCTGTGCCGAAGATGAAGCTCATCGAACTTGTCCGTACGCCGTACACTTCGGATGAAACAGTAGCCACTTGCCGGGAAGTCGCGGGCCGCATGGGCAAGGAGGTGGTACTTGTCAACGAGGCACCTGGCTTTATCACCACGCGCGTGAACGCGCTGATCGGCAATGAGGCGTTCAATATGTTGGAAGCAGGGATTGCTTCGGCGGGGGACATTGACAAGGCGCTGAAGCTGGGACTGAACCACCCGATGGGGCCGTTCGAACTGGTCGATCTCGTGGGGCTGGATGTGCGGCTGAATATTCTTGAATATCTGCACCGCACGCTCGGCGAAAAATACCGGCCCAATGCGTTGTTGCGGCAATACGTTCAGGAAGGACGCCTGGGCCGCAAGACGGGACGCGGCGTTTACAAATATGCGAAGCAGATGGCCAGCGAGAAGAAAGCCTAACCAGACTCGAATAGGGAAAAATTGAAAATGAAATCTCTGGCGGAAAGAATCGTGATTCAGCAGGGCGACTTGACCGAGATGGATACCGACGCCATCGTTAACGCCGCGAACAATGATTTGGTTCTTGGCGCCGGAGTCGCAGGGGCGATCCGGCGCAAGGGCGGCGAAGCGATTCAACGCGAATGCGACGTCATCGGCAGTATCCCCGTAGGTTACGCGGCTATTACCACCGGCGGAAAACTGAAAGCACGCTTTGTGATTCATGCGGCCAGCATGCAAATGGGGCGAAGAACTGATGCGGATACTCTGCGGCATTCCACCATGCATTCCTTGAGAATTGCCAATGAACGGGGCCTGAAATCGATTGCGTTTCCCGCTGTGGGCACGGGGATCGCAGGGTTTCCGCTGAAGGAGTGCGCGGAGATCATGCTTCGCGAGGCTGCCCGGCACTTGCAAGGGGAGACATCAGTCGAAACGATCTATTTCGTACTGTTTGACGAAGTTGCGGAGGGTATTTTCTCGCGCGCGTGGAGGCAGGTTCAGACGGAGCCAGCCGCTGGTACTGCGGGAGCCAAAGGCGCGTGACGCCACTTGCCGAATTACTTGCGGAACGCATCCGCCGGTTCGGCCCCATCACATTCGCCGACTTCATGCGCGAATGCCTGTACCATCCCATTCACGGCTACTACAGCAAGACCGAATTCACGCGCTTCGCCGATTACTACACAAGCGTGGACGTTCATCCTATCTTTGGACGGTTGCTCGCACGGCAGTTCTCCGAAATGTGGGAACACCTGGGCCGTCCTTCCGAGTTCATGCTCGTCGAGTGCGGCGCTGGCGCTGGGCGACTGGCCGCGCATGTTCTGGATTTCAGCGAAAGCCAACTTTCCGATTTTTACGAGGCGTTGTGCTATGTGGCGGTGGAGCGATCCAGCGCCCGTCGCGAACAGGCAACAGGGCGTTCGAAACGGCATGTGGAAGCAGGGCACTTCGCGGCTTCCATCGAAATCCCGGCGCGTATACCGGCGGGGTGCCTCTTTTCGAATGAGTTGCTGGACGCTTTGCCCGTTCACCGCACAGTGATGCAGGATGGTGCGCTGAAAGAAGTTTTTGTGAATTTCGCCAACGACCGATTTGTGGACAGCATCGCGCCACTTTCCACCTGCGCCATACAAGAATACTTTGCGACCCATGGCGTAGCTTTCCAGGAAAGCCAGCAGGCCGAAGCGGGGCTCGAGGCTTGCGATTGGATCACCGAAGTCGGCCGGCGTCTGGAGCGCGGCTACATCCTCACGATTGACTACGGGCACCGCGCTGCGGAGCTGTTCGACGACCATCACATGCGGGGGACTCTCCTGGCATATCAAAATCACCGCGCGACGGAGAACTACTATACTTCGCCGGGAGAACAGGACTTGACCGCGCATGTCAATTTTACAGCACTGGAAACATGGGGGAAGCGAGCGGGTCTTGAGACAGTGGGCATGACCTCGCAAACTTCATTTCTGTTGGCGTTGGGGCGGGGAAATGAATTGGCGGATCTCCATGAACCCGGCCAAACGGAATTAGAGCAGGCGCGCGCTCGTTTGCAGCTAAAGACGCTCATTTATCCGGAAGGAATGGGCGAGCGCTTTCAGGTTCTGATTCAGCAAAAAGGGACAGGGAGCGCCCAACTCACGGGTTTGGCAGGGATCGCTTAATTCCTACTGTGTGCCAGGTCTGCCGGAACGGCGACGTCCTCAGCTTGCCGCAAAGGGGTTTGGTTTTTTCAGGGTTGGTTTTTCGCCCGAAGCGGGAACCGGTATCGTCGATGGGGGTTTCGGTTTCGGCTCGGCTGATGGAGTAGCGATGAGAACCCCGCCTTCCGAATAAGGTTTCTTTAAGTATCCCTCGGCCATCTGTTGCGCGCTGCTGGTGTCGTCGTTTGTCTGCTTCGCTTTGCTGTACTCGTTGACGGCGCGTTCCCGCTGGCCGAGTAGGTCAAAAATCATTCCCAGATAGATGTGGCTCCAAACTTCCGTCCACTTCTCCGATGGTTCGGGCACAGTTTGCAGAGCCTCGCGGAAGGCGTTGGCCGCCGCCTGATAGTTTTTCTGGTTAAAGAAGGCTTCTCCCATGCGGAAATTGGCCAGCGGACGGTTGGGTTGAATGGAAAGCGCCCGCTGGTACTGCCCGACAGCATCGTAGAATCTTCCCTGCTGGGCGAGCTCTTCGCCGCGCGCAACCGCCGCGCGGGAACGCAGAGAAACGCTGCCTTTCAAGATGACATTGTTGGGATCGACCTTGATACCGCCTGGCTTCGGCCGGCCAAACGTTTCTACGGTGAAACCCGATTCCGTGCCAATCACGTCCACGGTTTTTTGCTCGGGGTTTCCTTCCGTATCGATGCGCAGGTCCACCGGCATCCGGAAAGTGTCCAGCGGCTGCTTAATCTTGCCGATTACACGAAAACCCTTGGGCGTGCGGTAGACCACGTATTCCAGAGAAAACTCCGGAAGACCCGTCGAATTCAGCCACTGCGCGAAAAAGCTCCGGAGGTTAGGCGGCTCTTGCGGCGGCTTCACCGAAGCCTGTGCCCGGCGCACGGCGAGGGTTTCAAAATCCTCGATGCGGGCACTCTTCTCCGCGAAGAGAAAATAGAAATCGTGCAGCAGGGTCTTGAAGGCCACATCACCCATCTGAGCGCGCAACATGTGGAAGAGCATCGCGCCCTTGTTCATCACCACGGAACGGTAGTCTGAAGAATAAGGCGCCAAACGCGCTGCTTGCGCGACAGGCGCAGCGTCCTCATACATCAACGCGCCCACGGCAAATTCGTCCACGGCCCTCAGCCCCGCTTCTTTGCCGGCATTTTGCTCGGCGTAAAGGGCTTCGGAATAGCGCGCTAGGCCGTCGGTGATCCAAACGTCTCCCGGCGTGGCAGGAAGGATTTGAACGCCCCACCATTGCGAGGCCACAAGCCTTGCAATCGTACGGTCGCTGGATTTGGGGTCCCAACTGCCCTGGCTGAGCAGCAGGACTCCGGGAGCCGCAAAATCGCGAACGGTTCCGTCCGGCAACTGAATAATGGACATGGTGGGATCCGGAATCGGCCCAAACATATCGGAGAAAATAATCACTGCCCGCGCGACGCTTGCCGCAAAATCGCCCGCATTTGCCGAAGCCGTCCGCGGAGCGTAAACCGAGATGCTGATTCCTTCCGCCTGCTTGGGATTAAGCTGGAGGTTGCTGCCGGCCACAAAGGTGCCGTTGGGCGCCGGGTTTTTGCAATCAAATGTGTAGAGAAGCCGACCGCCCTCGACGGCGTTCTTCGCGGGCATTGGTGTTGGAGCTGTGGACTTGCCTGTGCCAGCGACCGCGAAAGTATCTGGAACGTTCAGCCGGAAGGTTGCGGTGAAGCGGCTCGATGGATAATTTGTCAACGGAAACCAACGCGCAGGCAGCAACAGATAGGCGCCATCCTTGTTGATGGAAGCGGCGCGGATACCCGGTACGGGGCTATTCTCTTCGTTGAACAGGAGACCGGCGTAGGTGTAGGTGAGGGTTACATGGCCGTCCGTGGCCACCGGGCTGGTAAGTTGCGTGATGACGATCAACGGATTCTGGTTGTCGCGCTGAAAAGTCAGCGGCTTGCCATCCGGGCCTTTTACTTCCTTCACGATGAGGTTTGGATGCAGCTCGACGCGCACGCTGCTGGAGGCTTCCACGGCTTTGAAATCAATCTTCGCCGTGGCGGAAAGGGATTGGCCAATAGCGTCCAGCGTCGCGGAGACGTCGTAGTGGTCGGCGAGAAAAGTTACGGGCCGCGGCGCCTGGGCATGGAGCGGCGCGGCGGCGCTAACAAGAAGCACTAGGCCAACTAGGCAGAATAGAAAAGAAGCTCTTCGACGGAGGGTCATCGGACCCCTTTCAATTGGGTTCAACCCGGTGTTCGTTCACCTATATAGGATACCAAACCCATCAGTTTGCGTTGCTTTCGCGAGTGAGCAAAAGGCCGGCAATGGCATCGGCTGCCCGCTCCACCGCTCCCGGCGGGCCCAGGAGCCTCTGGACCTCGACTAGGCCCTGTCGCATCTCGTCAGCGCGGAGCTTGCCTTCCTTGGTTAAAGGGAGCAACTTTCCAGCTTCTTCAGCAACCCGCGCGGGTGTGAAATCGTCCTGAATCAATTCCGGAACGACGGCACGCCCGGCGATCAGATTTACCATACTAAAGAACTTTGTCCTTACTAGCGGTTTCGCTAAACGAGCAGTCAGGGGTGACAGGCGGTACACGACGATCATGGGCGTTCCGAGTAACGCTGTTTCCACAGTCGCGGTACCGCTGGAAACGATTGCCAGGTCTGCTGCCGCCAACGCGCTGTAGGTGTCACCCTCCACAAACTTGACTTGCAGCTGCGCGGGGAATATGGCTTTCAATTTTTCCACGTCCAGCCCCGGCGCTACCGCTACGGCTACGCTGAACCGGCCCTGCAGAGTTTTTAAGATCTCCGCAAGCGCTTCCACCAGCACCGGCACGTGGTGAGCGATTTCTCCTTGCCGGCTCCCCGGCAGGATGGTAAGAAGCGGGTCCCCTTCCACTAAACCGTTTTTCGTACAGAAAAATTCCCGCGTCAAGGCGGGCTTCACGTTTCCCACGAGCGGATGACCGATGAATTTCACCGGTACGCCGGCATCGGCGTAGAACTTTTCTTCGAAATGGAAAATGCACAGCGCTTGCGCAAATCGCCGCCGCACAAGATTTACGCGCCACGGGCGCCAGGCCCAGAATTGCGGGCAGATGTAGTAGACGTTTCGAATGCCCTTCGGACGCAATTTGCGCGCGAGCCGAAGATGGAAGCCGGGGAAGTCGGTAAGAATCGCCAGTGGCGGGCGCCGGAGTTCCGCTTCGTCCACGAGCCGCTTCATGGCGCGGCGCAGCGACGGCAGGCGCTTCAGCACTTCAGTAATGCCCACCACGGAGACTTCCGAATAATCGGTGATGATCTCGACACCTGCCGCGCGCATTTGCGGCCCGCCCATGCCGAAAATGGCAACGTCCATGCGCTGCTTCAGCGCAGTCGCTAGTCGCGCGGCGTACATATCCCCGGAGGCTTCGCCAGCGGAGAGAAGGAGCGGTATGGGTGGCATGAGCGATTTTCGCGGTGCTCAGTCGCTGGCCGGTAGCGGTGACGGCTCCGCAGAACTGTTTGCTTCCAACGGGATGTGCAGTTCCTGCTCCTTGTACTGGAGCTGGTAAAGGCGGTAGTAGATCCCGCGCTCGGCGAGAAGCTCTTGATGCGCGCCCTGTTCGCGCAGCCTTCCTTTGTGAAAAACCAGAATACGATCCGCGTGTTGGATGGTGCTCAGGCGGTGCGCAATGACTAGCGCGGTGCGCCCGGAGAGCAAGCGGCCAAGCGCCTCGCGAATGAGCAGCTCCGTTTTCGTATCCACGCTCGAAGTGGCTTCGTCCAGAATCAGGAAGCGGGGATTGTGCGCCAGAGCGCGCGCGAAATTGATGAGTTGCCTTTGTCCGACCGAAAGCGTTGAGCCGCGCTCGTTGACGCTGGCGCCGACTCCCTCCGGAAGCGAGCGCACGAAATCTCCTAGCCCGATCTCATCGACGGCATTTTCGACCGTGGAGCGAGTGATGCCGGGGGTGCCCAGGCAGATGTTTGTCTCGATCGTGCCGGTGAACAGAAATGGATCCTGCAGCACGATGCCAAATTGACGGCGCAAGTCCTGTAATTGAATCGTTCGAATGTCTTTGCCGTCGAGGAGGATTTGCCCTCGCTGAACATCGTAAAAGCGCAGCAGCAGGGAGATGAGCGTGGTTTTTCCCGCGCCGGTATGTCCCACGATGGCAATCGTTTGTCCAGGATTCACGCGAAAAGAGACATCGCGCAGGACCCAGTCTTCCTCGGCGGGCTCGGGGACATTGCGGTAGCTGAACCACACGTTGCGGAATTCGATTTCGCCGCGCGGATGGTCGAGAGGAATGGCGTTGGGATCCGATTGGACCAGCACCGGCTCATCGAGCAGCTTGAAGATGCGCTCGGATGCGGCCATGGCGGATTGCAGGATGTTGAATTTCTCGCTCAGATCCTGGATGGGGCGGAAAAAGCGCTGGGCGAACATGGTGAAAGCGGTGAGGACGCCAAGACTGAGGGCGCCGTGGAGAATACGGTTTCCGCCCGACCAAAAAATCAGTGCAATCGTGGCGAAGCTAAGGAATTCGACAGCCGGATAGAAGAGCGCATAGGCGAGGATGGCGTCGCGCCAGGCGAGCATATTGTCGCGATTGCGCTTCTCAAATTCATCCATGGCCTTGCGTTCGCGATTGAAGAGCTGCACGACGCTCATCCCGGAAATGTATTCCTGAAGGAAGGCGTTGATGCGCGCAATGGCCGTGCGGATGCGGCGATTGGCATCTCGCACGTACTTGCGGAAGATCATCGTGACGATCAGGATGCCGGGGAGAACGGCGAGAGTATCGAGCGCCAGCCTGCGGTCAATCTTGAAAAGCACGCCGGCCATGACCACGAGCAGAAAGAAATCGTTGATCATGGTGACGACGCCGGCAGCGAAAAGATCGTTGAGGGCGTCGACGTCCGTGGTCACGCGCGTGACCAGCCGGCCGACAGGATTGCGGTCGAAGTAGCTCATCGGCAAACGCTGCATGTGGCCGAAGATCTCGCCGCGCATGTCGTACATGGTCTGCTGGCCGACGCGCTGCATGATGCGGAGCTGCGCGTACTGGGCGAGGAAATCGAAGATTAGGACGCCCAGGAGAATCACACTAAGCCAGCCAATACCCGACCATGCCGATGCTTCCGGGATTTTGTGATTCAGTGCAGGCGTAAAATAATTGTCGATAGCCCTTTGAAAAATGAGCGGGGGGGCAAGCTCAAGCGGGGTAACGATGGCGACCAGGATGAGCGCAAGCACGACGCGCCATTTGTAGGGCTTCATGTATTGCAGAAGCCGGCGCATCAAGCGCGAGTCGTACGCTTTACCGAGGGCCTCTTCTTCGTGCAGGTTGCTCATGCGCGTTCGAGCTCTTCTTCCAGCAACTGTTTCTGGTACAAATCCGCGTAATAGCCGCCGCGCGCGAGAAGCTGGTCGTGCGTTCCACGCTCGGCGATGGCGCCGGAGACTAGTACAACGATCTGGTCAGCGTCGCGAACCGTCGAGGTACGGTGGGAGATCAGAATCGTGGTGCGGCCTTCCATGATTCCGCGCAGCCCGGTGAGGATGCGCTCTTCGGTTTGCGTATCCACGGCGGAAAGTGAGTCGTCCAGGATAAGGATTCTCGGATCGCGCACGATGGCTCGGGCAATCGCGGCCCGCTGCTTTTGTCCACCGGACAGAGTGATGCCGCGCTCGCCGACCATGGTCTCGTAGCCCTTGGCGAAGCTAACGATGTCACCTTCCAGGCTGGCGAGTTCCGCCGCTTCCCGAACGCGCTGTTCTTCAAACGCCGGCAGGCCAAAGGCGATGTTGCCGCCCACAGTCTCACCAAACAAATAGGTGTCCTGCGGCACGAATCCGATGCACCGGCGCAAGGTCTTCAAAGGCCATTCGCGGATCGGACGGCCGTCGATCAAAACCGAATTGTCTGGCGCTTCCCAGAGGCGCGCAATAAGAGCGGCCAGCGTGGTCTTGCCGCTACCGGTGGGGCCGACAATGGCCAATGTGGATCCTGCTGGGATTTTCAAATTGATGTCATGAAGTACCGCATGAGAACCGCTGCCATTGGGTTTTGCAGCGCCATTCGATCCGGCGCCGGATAGAGTCGTCGGATACGTGAAGGTGACGTGGCGGAACTCGACTTCACCGCGAGGCTTGGTGCCTTCCGGAACCTTTGCGGCGCGATCATCGATGTTCGGCTGCGCTGTGAGGATGTAATTCAGCCGGCCCATGGAAGCCGCGCCGCGCTGAAAAATATTTGTGACCCATCCAAGAGCGATCATAGGCCAGACCAGCACGGTGAGGTATCCATTGAAAGCGATGAAAGCACCGAGAGAAATCTGGTGGTGGAAAACCTGATGGCCGCCCTGCCACAACACAATCAAGAAGGTCGTGCCAATGAGCGCCTGGAGCGACGGCATGAACATGCTCCAGATTCGAATCAGGCGGATGTTTCGCGAGACGTACTCGCGGTTGGGTTCGTCAAAGCCGCGAATTTCCGCTTCCTCCTGCGCATACGCGCGCACCACGCGCACGCCGGCCAGGTTTTCCTGCACGCGCGCCGTGAGCGTAGCAAGGGCCGCCTGGATTTTCTCGTAGAGTTCGTGAATCGTTTTGCCGAAGTACCACACGGCGAAGGCCACGATCGGTGCGGGAAGCAGAACCCACAACGTAAGCGAGGGCGAGAGCGTGACCATAATCAGGATGGCCAGGATCATGGTGACGATCGTCGTCGCGCTGTACATGATGCCGGGACCCAGCACCATGCGCACCGCATTCAGGTCATTGGTAGCACGCGACATTAACTCGCCCGTGCGGTTGCGAACGTAGAATTCGGGCTCGAGAATCAACAAGCGCTTCAGAAGATCATTGCGAATGTCGAATTCGATGTCACGGGACACGCCGATGAGCGTCCAGCGCGCGGAGAAAGAAAGAACGCCCTTAATCGCCACGCATACCACGACGATGAGGCAATAGATGCCCAGCGTGTGACGGCTGCTCGGCGCGTAGTAAGGGATAGACCGGCTCAGGGTGGTCGGGTTGAGGCCAAAGGTGACGGGCGGCGCTCCCGTCACTGTGGTGTGCTCAAAAGGAACTGGATTACCGGCAAGAGTATCGGTCATCACACCGGTGGCGAGCGGAAGCACATTGCCCACAATGCCCATCAGCACGACCGTGAGCAGGCCGAAAACAATGCCGCCCGGATAGCGGCGCAGATAGGGCATCAGACCGCCCAAGTCTTTGCCGCGCGGAGATTCCTGCGAGCCTTTGGACGCCCGCTTGGCCGTGGCTGGTGGGACCGCGCTCATCGCAGCGTGGACCTCAGATCTTGCAGGGATGGAGATTCGGGCAGAAAGTGCTCGTAGGTGCGGTCAAGAGATTGGTAGCGCTTCGTAGCGGGATTAAAACGGATGCCGATCGGCAGCACGTGGCTATCGGTGACACCTTTCAGCGGCGTGAAATAAAGTTGCAGGCCCTTGTCATCGCTTTGCTCGTATTGCAGGCGCCAGCCGGTCACGGCCACCAACGGCGTTAAACCCAAAAATCCCTTCTGGTTTTTCAGGTGTTCGTCGCAGCGCAAAACTTCCGCCCATTTTCCATCCGTGTTTTCCGCCACTACCACACGCGTCACGATCGTTCCTGGCAAATTGTTGGTAGGCGTTTTTGGCACCACGTTGGCCACAAGGAATTGCTGCTTCCCATTTTTTGCAAGGTCTCCAAAGGTCAGCACTTGCGACTCGCTCCCCAAAAAAGCCTTGGCGGCCAACTGAATCTCCTCAGGAATGGCCGACTCCGCGGGCTTGGTTTCCGCTGGCGCAGGCTTGGGCGCATCCACGCCGCAACCGCCCAGAAGAATAGCCAGGGGCAATACATTCAGAAAGGATTTCAGCGGGATTCTCCGGGTCCGGGCAGCGCCTGCGCGCCAGCCCCCTCTTAGGAAGGACGGAGAGCGGCCCGCCTCGTTAGCAATCCAACAGTCGCTTTGTGAAGTTTTCTCCATCAGAATCTTGCCGCCGTCGTGATTTGCACCACTCTCACTTTGCCTCGCAATGTAACAATTCTAGCTGTTGCCCGCCTTTCGGGAAAGGACTCCCCGATTCACGATTGTCTTGGAGTTGAACGGGCTACCGCTAAGCCAGAATCGCGTCCAGACGGGATTCAAAGTTTTCCTCTCCTTCGGACCACAGCTCGCTCCGCTCCACGGGCAGCGCGCGCTCTACCGCTTCCATCCAATGGAACAACTGTTGGATGTTTTCGCGCGTCTTTGCGTGATATTCCTTCAAGTTCGCGCTGGCCTTCATCCATTGCCGGAAAGTGTGCTCGATCGGATGATCCGAGGAGTCGAATGGATTCGAGGCCGCTCCGGGCGCAAGCAGCCCGCCATGTCCAGTAAAGAAATGCTCGAAGCCCAGGTCGGCAGAGAGATGGCCGGCTGTCGCCGCGAGCCCGTTGTCATATTCCAGCCCGTGGCAGGTCAAGACCAACGGTTCCGGCTTGTGCTGCCACTTCAGGCTCTCGATATCGAATCCCCACAAATCCCACTTCGCGTTGGCGATGTACGCCGTGTCTGCATTCAGATGTTGCACTGCCAGCGCTGCAACCTCGGCAGGCCCAGTATTCAAAGGACGCAGATCCCACTCCGCCACGGGAATCTCGGTGGCGTCTACCGCTTGCACCGTCAGTTCGCTGAACGAATTCTGCGTCGCCGAAAGCGGCGCCGTCGTCAAAAAACGTGCGAACTCCGCGAGCATCGTTTCCAGAGAAAAGTCGCGCGTCCATACGCGCAGGTAAGCATGATTGGCCATTAGGGTCGATACCTTTGGGATTATACCGAGCCGGCAGTGAACTGGCGAATCGGTGTCGAAACGTCGAGCTTGAGGCTGGCTCGCTGTTTATCAGCTTCCTGTATTCGCGCTTTTTGCGCGCGTAGGAGGTTCAGGCAGGGCAAAGCTTGAGGCAATCTCTTTCAGCCGTTCGCGCAGCGATTCTCCGATGCCCGCAAAGACCTGGTTGCAGGCTTCGCGGAGTTTTTCTTCGGCGGTCGCGGCAATTCCGGAAATCATGTCGCGCGACTGGTGATCCAACGAAGCTACGGTCGCCAGCATCCACTGGTTTGAAACCTTTTCCAACTTGCTCTTGTAGTGCTCCGCGGCTTCCTCGCCCATCTGCCCGTAGACACGCTGCATTTCCTGCTGATGCGCGTCCGTCATGGACTTCCACGAATTCAGCAGCGGTTCGAATCCTTGCTCCACGCGTTTCCGTGCGTCCGCGACCCCGGCTTCGAGCGCGCCGCCCATCGCCGACTGGAAGCGCTGCAGGAATTCCTGCTGCTCGGTGGTCACGCGGTGTGCCAGTTCCACGCGCGCCGCATTCATTTCCGACCGTGATTCTTCCGTTGAACGGCGGAGCTCGTGGCCAAATCCATCCAGCTCCTGACGACCTGTGCGCTGGACTTCGTCGGTGAAGGCTGCAGCTGTAGTGTCCGCCGCTTCCGCGAATAGCACTCGCGCGCGTTCGAACGATTCGCGCACCACTTCTTCCATCTGCGTTTGCGTGTGTCCCACGAAGCTGCGGCTGGAATGATCCAGCTCGCTGGCAAATACGCTGGAAACTTCTCCGGCCTTTTCCCGCAACTGATTCGCAGCCTGCTCGACCGCACGGTCCGCCTGATTCTGAATCTGCGTCTGGGCTTTTTTCTCGTACCATTCCGCGGACTTGTATAGTTCCTCAACCACCTGGTGCTTCAAATCGCTGACTTTTCCTTCCAGATCCGTGAGGTTGCGGCCGGTGATTGTTTCCGAGGCATCCTGGAGAATCTGCTCCACGCCTCCCAGGTTTTCCCGGAAACGGCCCAGGGATTCCGCGAAGGCATCATCTGCCGCGGTGCGGATGCGGTCCTGCTGCAGTGTCAGCGCCGCATCCAGCAGGGAACGCCCTCCCGCAAGCCGGTGAATGGCCTCCTCGGTGCGCGAGATGTGCGGCCGCACCATCTCCTCGACCTGGCGATGAAACGTTGCCAGTGCTTCGCGGCTGCTATCTTCAAATGTCGAACGAATTTGCGTGTTAATCTCCTCGATCAACGACCCCGACCGCCGGTGCAGTTCGTTGCGGTGCAAATTCAGCACGTCCTCCAACTGTGACTGGAATCCCGCCAGCGCCTCCTGCTTGGCATTTTCGAGGTGTGCCGCATGGTTTTCGAACCGTTCGCCGGTTTCATGCGCCCGCGTTAGCAACGCTTCCAAGCGTTGCGATTGTTCTTGAATTGCATCTCGCAACGCGGCCGTCTTCTGCTCCGATTCCGTTACGATGCCCGCTGCCGCCTCCCGAACCACCGCGGTGTGGCGCGACATCTCTTCTTCTAACTGGGAGAGTAAACCCCGCGCATGCTCGTTCAGCCCGCTTGCCGCCCGCTCCTGCACCACCGCAAGCGTGCTTTCGATAGCCATGCGCCAACGCGTCTGGGCGGCTTCCAGTTCACCCGCAAGCTGGCCCTGCCACGAGGCCTGCACCGCGGCCAGGGCCTCCGCGGACCGCCGCTCGATCTCGTTTGCTGCGACGCTCAAGGCGTCGCGTTGCGTAGCCGCCGTCTGTTCCAATTGCTTCGCGGCTTCGCTCGCGGTCTGCGCTGCGGCCGCGGATTGTTGCTGAATCTCCTTTGCGGCTTCCCGCAGCGCTTCGTGTTGTTTCGCGGCCGTTTCTTCTTGCTGCTTCGCGACTTCCTCCGCCGAACGTGTGGCCGCTTCCACTCGCGCCGCAGTTTGTTGCTCCGTTTGTTCGGCTTGGCTCTTCAGCCGTGCCGCAGTTTCCTCTCCCTGCTGGAAGAGCGCCCGCACGGTTCCCGCCATATTTTCCAGTTGCTGAGCATGCTCGCCGCGCTGCGCTGCACCTTCGCGCGACAATCTCGAGGTCAGCTCCAGCGTCAACTGTTCGAGTTGCGGCGCCAGCCATCGAGGCAATTCATTTCGTAGCGCTTCCGCGGCCGCGGCATGAGCGGTGCGCGATTGCTCGTCGACTTCCTCATGCAGCCTTTCGATCGCCTGCGTTGCCTGATTGTCGATTTCCGCTCGTCCAGCGGCAAACTTTTGTTCCCACTGCTCGAACGATAGTCTTCGTTCCGCCGATACAGCTTGCGAGGCCGCCTCTCGGGTCGCAGCCTGGATTTGCTGTTTGGCGTCCGCCACCAGCCGCGCCACCTGCCGCGCAAGCTGCAGAGATGCATCCGTTGTACTTGCTGGAGATGGGAACACCCTGACGTTGTCCGCAGCGCCCGAAGAGGAAACCTCAGGCTCGTTCAAGGGCAGCGTAATTTCTGCTTCTGCCGTTACGTGCTGCGGAATCTCGCGGGCAGCATCGACCTTCGTCCCTGCATGGGCCACGTCCGGGAACACGAACCAGTCTTCCGGCGGAAAAGCGATGCCCCACACGTTTCCGGGAATTTCCAATTCCAGGGCCACTTGAAAAAGTTGCCGCACGGTTCTCGGTCTTTGGATCCAGGCCACGCGGCCACGAACGGTCCTCGGCGGCTGGCTGGCTTCGGGGTGCGGAATCTCCATCGTCACCCACATATTTTTCAGAACGTAATGTTTCGACTGGTAGCGGCACCCGTGGCAGTTGATGATCAGGGAGGACGTTCGCTCGACGAAAGGCCTCCCCAGCGCATCGACACCCGTCGTGACCAGCGGCACCGCTTGCACGATTCGCGTGCTGCGCCGCTTTCTCAACTCCGTATTCGCGCTGGCTGCCTCTTCGGACACCATTTCAGCTCTCTCATCGGCAAAATTGCCGCCTGATTCGCTCATACCAACCGCCGCCGTCCCTCAGTTTTTTCAGACTTCGCGAAACCGCGTGGCAGCGATGCCACGGCTTTGATCCTGCGTGTTACGAGGTACCTTCCGAGGTCGGCCTGCGGTGTGCTCCGGTCAGGAACATCCAGACTTCTTTTGCGACCCAGATTGGCCCTACCAGCAAATAAATTGGTCCCTGGAAGAACGCCGGATGATTTCCTTCGATCCGGTGGCCGAGAAATAGAAACACCCATCCGCCCACAAAAAATCCTGCTCCCCAAATCCATTTCATCAGAATGAAGAGGATGAGCCCCGCAAAAATCATCGGGATGCCCACGCCATGCAGTAATTTATTCCAGTCGGATTCGTGTTCGTGATCGTACTGCGCCATGTAGTGCGCCAAGCTCGGCATTAGCGCACCTCCTGTCAGCCGCTGCGGGGCTGCCATCTGGTCGGCGGGGACTGCCACCGTGGAATCTGGACTGTATACCCAAAACGGGCAATTGGCTAGAGCGTCCTGTGAGTACTGATAATCTCTCGAAAATCGAGCTACGCAAGTTATTGAATTGCTGTGCCTTAACCCGCCCTTATTCGGGATTCTGCAGATTCGTGACCCTATCGTTAAAGGTCTCTTCGCCCTTCAAGCGCTTTCAGCATCGTTATTTCATCGGCGTATTCCAGATCGGCACCCACCGGAATTCCCACTCCAATCCGTGTCACGCGCACTCCCAGAGGCTTCAGCAATTTGGAAAGGTACACCGCCGTGGCTTCGCCTTCCGCTGTGGGATTCGTCGCGATGATGATTTCTTCTACCGTTCCTGCCTTCAATCGCTCAATCAAGGACTTAATATGCAACTGATCCGGCCCGCGGCCCGAAAGCGGCGACAGCGAACCGCCCAGCACGTGATACATCCCGCTGTACGTCCGCGTCTTTTCAATCGCCATGATGTTGTGGGCTTCTTCGACTACGCAAATGGTTTTCTTGCTGCGCGTCGGTCCCACGCAATAGAAGCACGGATCCGATTCCGTAATGTTGTGGCAGACCGAGCAGGCGCGAATCTTTTCTTTCGCGTCGCGAATCGCATCCGCCAGCGCCAGCGCATCTTCCGGCGCAGTCCGCAAAAGGTGAAACGCCAAGCGCTGCGCCGTCTTCTGGCCAATTCCTGGAAGATGTTTCAGTTCGTCGATGAGTCGTTCGATAGGACCGGCAAAATCAGGCATGCAGCATGTGTAGCATAGCCGCGCGTCTCCGCGCAAACGTGCTGGAGATGGGAGCGTTGTTCAGTTTCTGATTTAAGCCTCAGTTTTCCACGCAGCTACTCGGGCCGGTCGCTAAATCTGGGTCGCAAGCTTCTGCAACCAAAGAGAGGACGTTGCTAGATTTCTTGCTTGAACTTACAACGCTTTTTATCGTGAAGACACCTCGCTTGCTCGCCTTGAGTTGATAGTGGCCCTCGGGTAAGTCAAGGAACGAAAAGTGGCCAGATGAATCCGTTGTGGTTGCGCCCACTAGTCTCTTCCAACCGTCGGTAAAGCACTCGACCCGCATTTTTCTCACGGGATGTCCTGTGTTCGTGAAACCAATCCACCCTTTTAGCGGATAGCCGACGTCTCCTTGCTCGACGGCTTCCACCTGCAAGCTGTCATGTTCCGCAGGTTGAACCACATCTTCTTCACGAAAACGGACTAAATGAAGGATTACCTGTTTTCGTCTTGGTGACTGGGAACTCTCGCTGATTTCGCCAATTACGTATGATTTGCCGTCTTCGATCCTCTTCGGCGTGGGATACCAAATAAGCTCTGATTGTCCAGCGTCACACTTTCGATGAATATCATTCGGGAAATCGCAGACGTCCAAACGAGTGTTGCCACTGGATGTCCCATTGGTTTGGACAAACCAGAAGCGGTAGACAGCTTCCTCGCCAGTGGGCATAAAAACAATTTTGGCCTTTCGGGAAGAATCCATCCATTCGGTCGTTCCCGGTTTCACTTCGTTGAATGCCTTATAGTCTTCTATTTCGAATGACCATTCGTACCTGGCGTCCTTTGGCATAGGTACTTCCCACTTGCGAATCTGTAACAAGTCCATAAGCTCAATAAAGGATTCCAGATTTCGCCGAGAGTCTTGGCGGATGACGAATCCGAGGACGGTCAGTATAACGGACCAAACCGCGAGTAAAGCGACAGTGATCTTGAGTCCTCTCATGGCCCCTGCGGAGCGTACTCTCCCGCGAAGCGGTATGATACAGCGGATGGCGGGCCTTTGCTTCGCTTGCGGAAGATTTGTCCGGAGGTCTGAATGCTCCATCACAAGAGATCGCGGTACATGACGTACGCGTCTACGTAGCCTAGCGTCGGATGGAGAAACGCTTTCGGAAGGCGGCCGACGATTTCAAATTCAAAGCTTTGCCACAATCGCACCGCGCGCTCGTTCGTGCTCACCACGAAATTGAATTGCATAGCGCGAAATTGGCGCCCGCGAGCGCGGCCCAGCGAGTGCTCACACATCGCACGCGCGACGCCGCGGCCGGTTGCCGATACCGCCGTCATGTATCCGCAGTTTGCAACATGGCCCCCGCCGCCCTGCTGATTCGCTTGCAGAAAATAAGTCCCGACGATCGCGCTGTTCTCTTCGGCAACGAAAACTTCATGTTCTGCGGGCAGCCAATATGCTAGAGCCGCCTGCTTGTCCATGTCGCGCGGCAGCGTGTATGTTTCACCGGCCCGAAGGATCGGCTTCATGATCTCCCAGATCGCATCGCCATCCCCCGCCTCTGCAGGCCGAATCACCATTCCCGTATTTTGACACGACTCCGGTTGCCTGCAGCCTCTCCTCGCTTCATGCGCGAGGGCAAGGTTTTCCATCTTGGGGTTTCTAGTACTTTTCTAGTATTGCCCGCCGTTAGAGTAGCCACTAAAGTCGCGCGTAATTCGTTGGTGCTCCGACGCATGCTCGAGGCGTCGCAAGCGGACTACTGCGCTTTAAGGGGAGGCGTCCAATGAAAGCTCTAAGTGTGACTTCGAAATGTATTCTTTTGCTTGTACTAGCGGCAGCTGTATTGGCTAGCGGCGTTTTCTCTGCGCCGGTGACGGTTAAAGGGTACGTCCTTGATTCCGCGTGTGCCTTCACGAAAGGTCTCGACAAGCCCATCAGCAAAGAGTGTGCCATCGCTTGTGCAAACGCCGGATCGCAACTTGTGATTCTGGCGGAAGACGGCACCGTCTACTGGCCCATCGCCGGCACGACGCCGTCCAGCGGCCAGAACCCTAAGCTGCTCCCGTTCGCCGGACAAAAGGTAAATGCAACTGGCACGCTCTATAAGCGTGGCGGCTCGACCGCCATCGTGATTGACAAGATCGAAGCCCAGGCACCTGCACAGAAGTAATTTGTTGCCGAAATCTGGATCGCGGCCAGTCATGCAGCACTGGTGTCTGAAGTGGGAATTTGCGAGCCGTTGACCACAGACGTACAACAAGAACGGAGAGTCTGAATGAGGAACCGGCTGGTAGGCAAAGTTGTGATGCTAACGCTGATCCTGGCGGCCTTCTGCACGATAGTGCCGGCGCAGGTGCCAACCGGCGAAATCAACGGCATTGTCACCGATCCCCACGACGCCATCGTCGCCAATGCGCACGTCGTTGCGGTGAACAAATTGCAGGGGATATCGCGCGAGACTTCCACCAATTCGGACGGCCTCTACGTTTTTCCAAATCTTCCCGCCGGCAACTATGACCTGAAAATCGAAGCCTCCGGATTTGCCCCCACCGAATTCACCGAAGCTATCGTCCAGCCGGGTCGCACTACCACGCTCGATGCCAAGCTGCAGGTCGCCGGCGTTGGGACAACCATCAATGTCAGCGAAGGGGCGGGCGAGATTGAGCTAACGCAATCCATGATTCAGGGCGAAATCACGTCGGCCACCATCCAGAGCATTCCCCTCAACGGTAGAAACTTTCTGGAGCTTGCCTACTTGATTCCCGGCAATCGTCCGGCCCCCAATTTTGACCCGACGAAAACAAACACTCTTGAAGTTAGCTCAGCTGGCGGCTTTGGCCGCGGTGGAAACATTACCGTGGACGGCGGCGATAACAATGACGAGGTTGTGGGCGGCACGCTCGCAAATTTTCCCCAGGATTCGATCCAGGAATTCCAGATTGCCACCGGTCGCTTTACCTCCGAAGTAGGCCGCTCCGGCAACAGCATTATCAATGTCGTTACAAAATCTGGCGGAAATGATTTTCACGGATCGGCGTTTTTCTACGAACGGGACCGCTACCTTCAGGGCCTTCCCGCGACGTTTGACCGCAGCCTCCCGACTCCGCCTTTTCACCGCGAACAGTTCGGCGGCTCCGTCGGTGGCCCCATCGTCAAAGATAAAATCTGGTGGTTCGGTTCTCTGGAATACCGCTACCAAAATGCAGCCATTCAAACTGGCGAACGAGATTTCACCACGGATGCCATCCGCCACACGGCAGCCCCCGCGGATCTCCGGGATTTGCTGCTCTCCACGCGGCTCGATGACCAGCTGACGACGCGGAACCGTTTGATGGTGCGTTACGCGTTCAATCGCTCCACCGATGTCGGCCAGGCCTCGCTGTCGCAACCCTCTCCGAATATCAGCCCTGCCGAACGCCAGAATTCTCTCAACCGCTTCCACTCCCTCGTCGCGGGCCTTACGAGCACGATCTCCTCCAATCGCGCCAATGATTTCTCTTTCCATTTTGATAATTTTTACAACGACCTTCCGGCGTTCACGCAAAACTCGCCGACCACGAATCCGGCCGGCCTGGCTTCCAGCAACGAGCTGCTTTTCCCCAGCCTCGCCGATGGTGCCAATTTCAACCTGCCTCAGGCTACCTATCTGAACCGCTATCAGTTGCGCGATGCCTATTCCTGGACTCTCGGCAAGCACGCGTTGCGTCTTGGCGGCGAATTTCAGCGCTACACAGCGCACGGCATCATCAATGTCTTTGGCACCGGCACGGTCATCCTGACATCCGATTTCGGCTTTAATGATCTCAATGGTGACGGCAAGGTGAATGATTTGGACATTCCGATCGCCGTGGCCCTCAAGAGCAGCGCACCCGTCTCGCCCGTCCCGATTCCGCACCTCGGCAACAACTATCTTGCGGGCTACGCGCAGGACGATTGGCGCATTCGCCCCAATCTCACGCTGAACCTTGGCCTCCGTTGGGAATACGACACCGACCTACTCGGAAACGACAGCACTCACGGCCCTTGCCCCAGCTTGACGGTGCAGCCGGCTCAGCCTTGTGTCTGGCTAGCCAACGTCATCGATCTACACCATGACACCGACAAGAAATCGTTTGGCCCGCGCGTCGGATTCGCCTACGACCCCTTCGGAAAAGGTGAAACCGTCCTGCGTGGAGGCTATGGCATCTATTACGACCGCATCATTCTCGAAGCGCCGAGTTTAGAACGTGTGCAGGACAATCGTGCCCTCACGGTTACACAATTCGCTGGTTCGTCCTGCACCTTCCCCGGCAACCCCGGCTCGCCGAGTCTTGGCCTGTGCTTCGCCGGTATCCCGGGTACGGTATTTGCCCCTGGAAGTCCCACACTTGCGAGTCCCTTTAGCGGGCCACATCAAACGGGCGGCGTTGGCCTTATTGTACTAAGCCCCGATTCGCACCATCCCGTGTTTCAACAATTCTCGCTGGGCGTGCAGCAGCAATTGGGAAGCAACTGGCTGATCTCCGCGGACGGATTGCACGTCTTCGGTAATAAACAATTGATCGGCCAACTCCTTCGCACCGCAAACTCAGCTTCTCCCGACATCTCCTGCCCAGGTAATAACGTGCCGTGCGTGGCCACCGATCCGCTCACGGGGATTTCGGACAACGTCACCGAGATTGGTTCCTTTGCCAAATCCTGGTACGACGGATTGATCGTCAGCGTTCAGCACAAGCCCACTAAAATCGGAAGATTCAGCTATCTCTACAACATCAACTACACCTATTCGAAAACGCTGGATTATTCCGACGACGATCAGCTCACCAATAACAACACCGACGAGCGCGTGAACCTTATAGAAGGAACCAGCGGCCTGGCAAAAGAAAAGGGGTATGCTTCCTCGGATGAGCGTCATCGCTTGACGCTCTTCGGCCAGTTGCAGATGCCTTGGAACTTCTCCTTCTCGCCGATCTACACCTTCGGCTCGGGTGTGCCCGCTGACACGCTAGTCACGGCGCTCAATTCACGCCTGCCCATCCTTTCCCGCAACGCCATTGGCCGCAGTATCAAAAACAGCGATCAGCTCAATGCCATCATCGCCCAGTGGAATGCACTGCCGGCCTGTCCCGCACCCGCTCCTTGTAAGGCTGGCCCAGACCTCCGGGCCGTGCCGGATGGCATCAACTTCTATAGCCCATTCAGCTCGCTCGATTTTCGTTTGACAAAGGATATTCATCTTGGCGAGCGCATGCGCTTGTCGCTCATCGGCGAAGCCTTCAACATTTTCAATTTCACCAACGTCCGCGGCTTCAGCAAGAACAGCTATTCCGGCCGCAACATCTCTATCTCGCCCGTCTCTGCCGCCCCCGGCGGCGACATTCAATCTGATTTTTATACTCCCGCGAGCGTAGCCGGAGGCTTTTTTGGCTCCGGCGGTCCGCGCGCCTTCCAATTTGCCGCGCGATTCAGCTTCTAAATGGGCTCGGATGAGCTCGCCGCTTTGGATCGATCTAAAATGAAATCAGGGCTGCGAAGGATTCCTTCGCAGCCCCGATTCGTCTCAGCCCAACTGTTTTGATGAAATTGTTTTGACGGCTCTAGCTAATTGTCAATCTGAGTCTGGAAAACCTCGCCTGGAAGCACAAATCTTTCCGGCACCTGGGCAGACTCTATACGCGGCAGGTTGACGGGCCGACGGTCCTGAATTGCAGGCAGATTTACAGGCTTACGGTCCGGTCGGTCGGGAAGGGAAGTAGTTTCATCCGCGCGCATCCGCTCGATCTTGATGCCCAGCGAACGCTCCAAGTGGAACAATTCCGACCTCTGCTCCTTTACGAAGAGCGTCGAAGCCAAGCCGTGTTCGCCGTTGCGTCCTGTGCGTCCCACGCGGTGGATGAAGTTCTCCGCCACTTCGGGAAGATCGTAATTGATGACGTGCGCGATGTCCTGCACGTGAATCCCGCGCGAAGCCAGGTCCGTCGCCACTAGCACGCGGAAGCGCCCCTGCTGAAATCCTGTCAGCGCCGAAGTGCGCTGCGATTGCGAGCGGTCGCCATGAATCATGGCCGCGGAGAATCCTTTGCGGTTCAAGTTGTCCGCAATACGCTCCGTCCCGCGCTTGGTCCGCGCAAACACCAGGCACTTGCCCGTTTCCTTGGCCAGCAAACGCTGCAGCATCTCCTGCTTGCGGTCCTGAGCTACTTCAAACGCTTGCACGCGCACGTTCTCCGAAGGCTTCGACGTCGAGCCAAACGAAAGCCGCACGGCGCTGCGCAGGTAATCCTTCACAATGCGCACCATGTCGCCTTCCATCGTCGCTGAAAAACACATCGTCTGTCGTTCCTTCGGCAGAATCGACACAATGCGACGAATCGCCGGAAGGAATCCCATATCCAGCATGCGGTCTGCTTCATCGAGGATGAGGATACGCAGCGCGTTGAAATGGAACAGCCTGCGATCAAGATAATCTTCGAGCCGGCCCGGAGTCGCCACAACCAACCGTGCTCCCTTGCGAATGGCCTGGAGCTGTGCGCCTTCGGACAACCCGCCGACAACCAACGCCGCCGGCAGCAATTGCTTGCCGCGCAGCGCATTAAACTGCTCCACGACTTGCATCGCCAGCTCGCGCGTAGGAACCAGCACTAAAGCTGAAATTCCCGGCGTCTTGTCCGCCAGCAACCGCTCGATCACCGGAATCAGGAAAGCCAGCGTTTTGCCGGTCCCCGTCTGCGCCGTTGCGAGTACATCTTTTCCCTGCATAGCCTGCGGAATTGCTTCGGCCTGCACTGGAGTTGGCGTTGTAAACTTCGCCGCCGCCAATCTCTCCTTCACATAGGAAGAAATCTGCATTTCTGCGAATCGCCCGGAAGGGCGTTCCGAAAGAGGCGCCGAAACTCGTTCCTTCAGAGGCTCCAAAGAGCCTTCTGCCTTCACTTCTGAAACTGTCAACATTCAATATTACTTTCTTACTGGCAGAAGCCGTCGCGGTGCGCACACGAGTTCTCGGGCGGCCGGCGGCTTGCTTTGCCAGTCTTGTTTTAGATTACGCGTAAAACGTACGGAGGATACTGGAGGCGGGGATTCTCAGATCAAGCAATGCACCAGAGGGACCGCACAACACAACCGAGGTAATAAGCGCAAAACAAGAATAGCACACTTCCGCCGGAACGCCTAACCGTCTCTTTCACTATCCTTGGAATGAATTTCCTGCCGCGCACTAGCGAATCCACCGCAGGAATGCCTGACGGATTCCCGGAGGCCTACACGCCATCGGGGTTCCGTCAGGGCGATCCCACTGCTTCGCGGTTGTCGTCGTCATCGGCCTGCTTGGCTCTCCAGCTTCACACGCACTGCCATCAACTTCCCTTGTTTCGCAGCTTCCTTTTCCTCGGTGGACTCCAGCGTTTGCCTCCCCAGCTCCATCTCTGGAAGCCAGATCTGCCCCAGGAAGTAGCGATCGCCATAGCGGTTGAACACCACCTGTCCGCTTCCTTCCGAGGTTTTACCCGAGACCGGCAGGGTCAGCACCATTGCTGCCGTCTTCCCGTCCTGGCTGCGAATTTGCAGCCAGCCATGTTCCACCAGAATCCGATACGTTCCCGCCGGCATTACTTGGTGCTCCACCTCGAAGTTGAACGGTGCCTTCAAGATGACCGACTTCTTGCCTTGGGCCGCCCCAGTGAGCGCCCCAAAGGTCAGTAGCAAGCCCAACAATCCTATGAAACTCAATGCTTTCTTCATCGTAGTTCTCCTTGTCGTATGTTTTTCTTCGTCCCCGGCGCAATTCCGCCGTGAACTGTCGCCACTCTGGGGCAGGTTATTTCGGGGCACAATGCTCTGGAGGTAATCTGCAGAGAAAACGCAGGACTCCGGCTATCTCGTTACAGACGAAAGGGTTCCGCCGTCGTCTAATTCGTTGGGAGCAGCTCAGACGATGGCTTCAGAATCTGGTAAATTGATAGGAGACTTTAGGAGCGAACGATTGCCATCACAGGTCCACAACTCCCGCATCGCCCGCTTCGGCGTCTACGAGGTGGACCTGGCTGCGGGGCAGCTTCGAAAGTCCGGCGTGCGCATCAAGCTTCAGGACCGCCCCTTCCAGATTCTCTCTGTCCTCCTCGAGCGGCCCGGTGAAGTCGTTACCCGCGAAGAGCTCGAGAAAAGGCTCTGGCCCGCTGATACTTTCGTCGACTTCGAACACGGCATGAACACAGCCATCACTAAGCTGCGCCAGGCTCTTTCAGATGAGGCGGACAATCCCCGTTTTATCGAGACACTTCCGCGGCGCGGCTATCGCTTTGTTGCTCCGGTCTCTTTTGGCGAAAACGGCGCTTTCGTCGAACCAGTGGGAACCGCAGCACCTTCAGACGCGGAACCGTTATCGTCAGCATCTCGCCAGCCTGCGGCCGCTGCTTCGCCGCTCCTCGGACACTTCCATCTTCGCAGTGTCATCTGGATTGCGACACTCTTATTCCTATGTGGCGTGGGAGCCGCCTCCTGGTTTTTTTATCTTCGACCCACTCCGCGTACCCCGTGGTCCGAAGTCCGCATCGCCCCGCTCAACGGCCTTCCGCACGAAGCCGACGTAGCCTTCTCTCCCGACGGCTCGCAAGTTGCTTTCGTCTGGTCTGGCGACCCTGAGGCGCACCAGCGGAATCACATCTATCTCTCGCAGATCGGCGCCGGTTCGCCGCGCCGCTTGACGACCTCGGAATGGTGGGAGCTCGCTCCAGTCTGGTCACCCGATGGCAAGTACATTGCCTTCATGCGTTTCTCACTGGACCACAAGGAAGACGGCATCTACATCACATCATCTCTCGGAGGCTCGGAGCGCAGGGTCTATCCCATCAGTCAGCAGCAGTACACCACGAAAGAAATCGACTGGTCTCCCGACGGCCGGTACCTGGCGTTTGCAGAAAAGAAGTCGCCGTCCGAGGCTTCCACCGTCTTCCTGCTCTCGCTCGACAATCTAGAAAAGCATCCTCTAACGTTTCCGCCGCCAGCCATCCTCGGCGATTCGAATCCGGTGTTTTCCCCCGACGGAAAAAACGTCGCGTTTCTTCGTGATTACCTGGACGCTCAGGAAGTCTTCATCCTGCCCGTGCAGGGCGGTACGCCACGGCAAGTTACGTTCGACAAGCGCATGATTTTAGGCGTCTCCTGGAACGCCGACGGCCGCGACCTCATCTATTCTTCGAATCGCGGTGGCACTCCCGGCTTGTGGCGCATTTCCGCCCATGGCGGCACGCCGGAGCGTTTGCCCGTTGGTGCCGGCGGCCGCGCCTTGCGTCCCACCGTCGCGCGCAAAGGCAATCGCATGGCTTACACCAATGTGAATTTCACATCAGAGATCTGGCGCGCCGAGCTTCCTTCCGGCGGTCTCAAGCCATCTCCACCTGCAAAATTTATCACTTCCACGGAGCTGGAAGAGGGGCCGCAGTATTCTCCCGATGGAAGACGGATTGTTTTTCAATCCACGCGAACAGGGAACTACGAAATCTGGCGTTGCGATGCGGATGGCTCCAATCTCGTTCAGCTCACGCACTTCGACGGCCCGCTGACCGGCACGCCCCGATGGTCCCCCGATGGCCGCGAGATTGTTTTCGATTCGCGCCCGGTGGGACACAGCCACATTTTCGTGGTTAATGCGGAGGGCGGCCAGCCCCGGCAAGTGACAAGCGGTGAATCGGAAAACGGCGTCGCTGATTGGTCGGCCGATGGAAAATCCATCTATTACAGTTCGAACCGCGGTGGATCCTGGGAAATCTGGAAAATCCCGGCGCAGGGTGGCTCCTCGCTCCAAATTACCCATCATGGCGGTTTCGCCCCGCAATCGGCTCCCGACGGCAAGTTCATTTACTACGCGAAAGGACGCGATCTCGCCGGTCTCTGGCGCGTCCCAGTGGACGGTGGCCAAGAAACCAAAGCCTTGGATTCACTGCCTCCGACTGCGTGGGCCTATTTTGTCGTCACCGAAAAGGGTATTTACTACGCTGATGCGCCGGACCACAAGAATCAGGGAATTTATTTCTACGACTTCAAAACGCAGAAATCTTCCGCCGCCCTGCTCCTCGATCATTTCGGCAGCGAAGGCGCGCCCGGCATGTCGCGCTCTCCCGACGGGCGGTTTTTTATTTACACGGTTCTGACGCAGCCATCCGTCAACGTCATGCTTGTAGACAATTTTCACTACTGACGACCAAACCGAAGTTGAGGCTTTTGGGTGGCGTGACAACCACAAAGCGGAATTTGACTAGAGCTTTAGAAAAGACCCGGAATCTTCATCCCGGCGATTCCCGGAATTCCACCGGCAAGATTCTTCATCTGGTTGGCAAGTTCTTCATCCACGCGCCGCGAAGCTTCGTTCACCGCCGCGCGAACCAAGTCCTGCAGCATTTCCTGGTCCTTGCTCGCGAAAACTTCCGGTTCAATGCGCAGGTCCACGATCTGCTTCTGCCCGTTCATTTTTACGGTGACCATCCCACCGCCGGCGGAAGCTTCGATCGTCACGGAATTCACTTGCCGCTGCAGGTCTTCCTGCACCTGCCGCAACCGCGAGAGCATCTGTTGGATCGCATTGACTTCCATCAGGATTCCTCTTGCCGCCGTTTCACCTCGGAGATTTTTCCTCCGAAGCGTTGCATCATCGACCGCACCATCGGATCGCGCTCGAACTGCGCTCGCAATTCCTGCGTGCCGCTCGCCGCGCGCGACGCCGTCGCGGCTGTTGCTGCAACTGCTTCGAGTTTAGCACAGACGCGCACTGCTCGCCCCAGGGTCTTGCTCGATATGCTACGGATCTTTTCCAGCGTATCTCGTCCTTCGAGCATCTCCGCAAACGGACGCTTCTCCGCTGGAAAATAAATGCGCAATTCCACGCCTTCCAGCTCCCACCGGCTGCTTTGCTCCACCAACTCTCCCAAAAACTTCTGCTGCGCCTGGATCGCCGACTTGATTTCCGTCACTTGCTCTACCGCGATTCCACTCACTTGGACCGTCGCGCCGTTGTTCTTGGCTGGCGCATCGATTTTTTCTTCCGCGGCTTCTATCTGTGCTACCGTCGCCATGGCCATCCTCGGCGCAACCGCAGTTGCTGCACCCGCAAAACTCGGCGATTCAGTCTTCGCCGTCGGCGCGTACGCTGTCGCCGCCGTCGGAGCGCTTACCAGCCGCGTCTGCACCGGAACATGCGAAGCCGTCTGCGCCGCCCCACGCGCCATTCCGGAATTCGTTCCGCCGCTCGCCGCGCCGCTCTTCATTTCCGCAAGCAATTCTTCCAATGGCGCCAGCCGTGACGCGTTGATCAGCCGCAGCAATCCCATTTCCAGGTGCACCCGCGGGTCGGGCTTTCGCCTCAGGTCATCGTCGGTCTGCAACAAAATCTGAAAAAATCGCGTCAGGTCTTCTTCGCTGAACTGCGCCGCCGCTTTCGCCAGTCCCGGCCGCTGATCGGGCGTCGCCGCGATCAAATCCGAATCCGCTCCGCACACTCGCGCAATCAGCAGGTTCCTCACGTGCCGGATGGCCTCGCGGCAGAAATGTTGTAGGTTGCGTCCCTCTTTTTGAAACGTGTGCACCAAGCCGAGCGCCCGGTCCGCCGAGCCCGATGCAATCGCCCCCACCAGCTCTTCTAGTGCGTCATCTGGCACCACGCCCAGCAGCTCACGCACTTCCTTGTCCGAAATCGTATCGCCGCAATACGCCCGCGCCTGCTCCAGCAGCGACAGCGCATCGCGCAAACTTCCTTCCGCCATCCGCGCAATCACCGCCATCGCGCCCGCTTCGATCTTCAGATTTTCTTTTCGCGCAATCTCTTCCAGCCGCCCCGCGATCTCCGCAAACGTCAACGCCCGGAAATGAAAATGTTGCGACCGCGAACGGATTGTATCAGCCAGGTTTTCCGGCTCCGTCGTCGCCATCACGAAGATCACCCTGTCCGGAGGTTCCTCCAACGTCTTGAGCAGTGCGTTCGATGCTTCACCTGTCAGCATGTGCGCTTCGTCGAGGATCACTACTTTGCGTCTCGACGCTGCCGGCGCATATCGCACCATCTCGCGCAACTCGCGTATCTGATCGATCCCCCGGTTCGAAGCCGCGTCAATCTCAATCACATCCAGCGAAGTCCCCGCCGTAATCTCCTTGCACGAATCGCACTCCCCGCAAGGCTGTGCCGTCGGCCCCTTCACGCAGTTCATGGCTTTCGCCAGGATCCGCGCCGCCGTCGTTTTTCCCACGCCGCGCGCCCCGGAAAAAATGTACGCGTGCGCCACGCGGTCATTCTTGATCGCGTTCTTCAGCGTCTCGGTGACGTGCTGCTGCCCGACCAGATCGTCAAACGTTTGCGGCCGCCACTTGCGCGCGATGACTTGGTAGCTCATTTGTGAAGTCTTCGGTTCTCCGTCTTCAGTAAACAAGTCAGAGGAGAAGTCGACAGCATCTCGCCGCTTTTCCCCTCGAACACTGGCAAAGCTTCAGTTTCCCCAGTTCTCAGTTTCGGTGAGTGGCGCAGAAAGAAACTCAGCAGCACTTCTGCGTTTTCCTCCTACTGAAAACTGACAACTGACCACTGAAAACCGCTTAAGTGAGAGGAACTTCGGGTGATCTGCGGCACCCGAGGCGATCCCGGTACCGTTGCTCCCTTCCGGGCCTGGCGGGGTTCGCGGGACCTCGTTGCACAGAGCCCGAAGTTCCACGCTCCGGCACTCGCGCAAATTCTCGCGAGTGCAGAACAAAAGTCTAGCATAGCCCCCGGAGCGCAGCTAGAACGCCCGGCCCCTCTTGCTTTGGCGACGAGCACACTATCTGTCTTTTCGAATTAGCAATGCCTTTGCACGCGCGTTTGCGCCTCAAGGCTTTGATTTCGCGGCTGGCGTGGCCGGAGCATCCGGTGGCTGCACCTCGGCCGCGTTCACCCAGTTCACTTTGAACGGACCCGCTCCGTGCACCTGCACGATGGTCTCGCCCTTGCACATTCCAAAATGCCGCATTTCTTTCGGCATCAAGGCAAAATTCCCCACGTTCATGGTCATCATCTTTGTTTCGTCAAAAGTCTCACCCATCCCTACCAGGAAAGTTCCCTTCAGCACCGTCGCGTTTTCATCCGTCGGATGCCAATGCGCCGGAATCTTCGCTCCGTCCACGCACCGCAGACGCACTACGAATGGTGTTCCCTCGCCATTCATATCCCCGGACACCGCCGCAAGATCGCACCCCTTGAAGATCGGCGTCCACTTCAAATCGCCGAAGTGCAATATCTTGGGCGGTGCCGGACTGTCTTTTTTCTCCTGGCTGTACACTCCCGTCGCAACAACAGCAAGCACCATCCCAGCCGCGCAAAAAATTCCCACTCGATTCTTTTTCATGAGTCGTTCCTCCGGTTGAACAGCTGGCGCAAAAGATACTCCTCCCGCGACCTCGGGGCAATACAAGGAAGCCTCTCCTTGCCGAACGAGAAATCACGCGTTCGAGGGACTCTTTACATCTAAGAAACATCCCCAAAATCGCGCCCGCCATATTCCAGAAATCGAGTACCCTTTTCTCGGATGGAGTTCCTCCCCATCCTCCCCGCGTCCTGGCTCTGCCGGGATGGCGGGTCCGCCACGCCAGCGGTACGCACCGAGGCATCGCCCCGGTGTCGCCTTACGATACGAGGCTAGCTCGCTCGCACACCCGTGCGCGCAGGAGGAATCAATGAAAGTCGCATTATCGTTTCTTTTGGCGGCTGCGCTCATCTGCTCCGCCGCTCCCTCGTCCTACGCCGAACCGCGCCAGGTCATCCAAGGCACGCAAGTTCATCTCACACTACTCAGCGGAATCAGCAGCGCCGTCTCCAAGGACGGCGATCCCTTCGTCGCCATTGTCGCCGAACCGGTCTACCTCGGCACCCAGTTGCTGCTCCCGGCTGGCACGCGCGTCAACGGCATCATCGGCACCGTCGAAAAGGCCCGTCACTTTTCGCTCTTTCGCGGCCAGGCCTACATGAATCTCACGTTTCGCTCCATCGAAGTCGATAGCCGCCTCATCCCCGTGCAGATGAGTATCATCACCATCGAGCAGCCGCGCGGCCAATCCGAAGGCAAGCGCCGCAAAGACGTGAAAGTGGAAGAAGGCCAGGTCGTTCAGGAAAAGCACGACGTCAAGGGCGACATCGTCGGCGCCACTATCGGCACCGGCGGCGGCACTCTGGTCGGCGCCGTTTTCAGTCATGTCGTCCGCGGCTTCGGTTTCGGCCTAGCCGGCAGCGCCGTTTACATCGTTGCGCGTAAAGGCAAGGACCTCGATCTTCCCGCGCAAACCGGGTTGCTGATTCGCATGGACAATACCGTTACGGTCCCGGCGACTACCGCCGCCAACGTGAGTTCCACTGCATCGCGCTGAAGCAGCCTCGAACAAGCTGCCAAACACTTAGCCTCGTCGCGCTGTCCACATCTTGCAAAAGGAAAGGCCGGCAAAACCTCGCCGGCCTTCCAGTTTCTAATTCCTATTTTCTGTTTTCCGCTCTCACTTCTTAGGAAAGTTCGGATCCGCCTTCACTTCGTTAATCTGCTTGGTGTGCCGTTCGCTGTGTGCCGCGATCAGCAGCACAAACTCATACGCATCCAGCTTCCCCATTGGACTGTCCATCACGTGATCGCGCATTCCGGTGGCGGATTTCAAGAAACTCTCCGTCGTCGCGCGGCTCTCCACGAAATGCTTGATCGAGCCGTCCGGCGACCCGAAGCGGTTCGTCGGCACCAGCGGTTCCGGTGCTTGCAACTTGTTTGTGCGGTCGGGAACCATCGCCAGCACTCCGTCGTCCGTTTTCTTCACGTCGCGGCCCGTTTCCCCCGCTGGCGCCATCATCACCTTTTCCTTGTCCAGCGTCAAAAGAAAATCTTCCGCAGCGGCGATGTGCTCCACCACCTGCGCCACCGACCAGCGGTCCGGCGCAGGTTTGAAGTTCCACTGCGCTTCCGAAAGCCCTTTCGTCGCCTCCAGCACATTCTTCTTTGTCGTTTCCAGATATTGCAGCGCTCGCTCCCTATCCGCCTGCGTCACTTCCTGCGCCGATGCCGCCGCTGCCCCCGCCATCATTGCAAACGCAATCAACACCCCTGCCAGGGATTTCGTCTTCATTTTCTTTCTCTCCTTTTACTTTTCTTCGGTAGGCGAAACAGGAACTTCGAGAATACCAGATTTACCGTTCGTCCTGAAGGAATGGCTCTTAAGTCAGACGCACATCAAGAAGTGCCAGCCAATACTGAAGGGATTGCAGCGCAAAACCACAAAGGATGAGCACGATGCCGAACGCCCCAAGCCGGCGCTCTGGGAGATTGTCGGCGTAGTATTCGATGTAAGGATTAACCGTTATCCCCACCCCCGTAACAACGCCGGTCACCAGCCCCACGCGAATCGCAAAAAACCACGCGTGCTCCAAGTGATGGATGAATGCGCTACAGGCAAACGCCGTGGCCGTGTATCCGACAGTGCGGATCACCGTTCCCCAAAACTGGCGCCGCGAAAACCGGGGGCGGCGGGATGCTGTATAGTCAAGCGCAGGGCGCATGCCGCGAGAGTAGGCGAACACTTGGCCGGCGGTGACGAGAATCGTGAAGGCCATTGCGAATCCGAATCCCACAATCCTGTACAGTCCAACTCCGAAACCGAGTCCCCGGATCGCGGAAAACAGTCCTTCCCAAAACAAAGAATAATGCTTCAGCCCACGAGCCGCTCGGCTGAATTCAATCGACAAAGTGATTCCGGTCGCGATACCCGAAGCCAGACCAAAGAAAAGGCCAAGGCCTAGTCCGTATCCGATTCCGAAGACGACCGAGTAGGTTACCGCGCGCGTCAGCAGCCGCAGCGGACCGTGTTGTCCGCCCAACAAATCGTAGGCCAGATAGAGAGTCCCCAGTACGTCAAGACAGATACCCGTGATGTTGACGATCGCGACTGTATGGTGATCCACGTCAGGATTGTAGCCCTAAAATCTTTGTCATCACCTCCCCACTGGCTGTTCTCTTCAAGTAGTAGATTCTCCTTTGGCTCCAAACAATCTGCTGACGGCCACCGCCACCAGCAGCAACACCACCGGGTCGATCGGGTGCCGGTATCGCAAGTTTGGGTGCGTGATGTAGTACAGCCATGGAAACACCACCAGATACGCCGCAGTGGGAAATGCGTACGCGCTCCTTCTCACGATCAGCACCACGATTCCCACCAGCCCTCCCACCGCCGCCAGCGTATTGCAAACCAGCAACACACGGACTAGCTGCGAGTCCGTGCTGAGAAATGCTTGCACCGGCGCTGGCAGACCCGTCCAGAAGGTCACAAACCGCTCCCCGGTCAACTCCACAAAAATCCCTGGATGCGCGCGGATGAATTCCAGCGCCTTCCGTTTTTCCTCATCCATGAACGCCGTCTCGCCCATCTTCAAATAGCGCAGCAGCTCCACTTCTTTGTTAATCTTCGGCGGCCACACAAACTGCCGCATCGCGTAGTTGTTGTTGTTCCCGATGTACAGCTCCAGCGGGAAATTCGAACGCAGCGGAACCAGCCGGTGAAACTGCGCGTAGTTCCTCACCGTCCACGGCACGCAGCACAAGACCGCGATTCCCGCCGCCGCCGTCGCCCGGCTGGTAATCCCAGCTTGCTTTTCGCGCCGCGCGCGGTACGCCGCCCAACCCAGCAGGAACGGCAGCAGCGACCCCAGCGATGGATTGGTCATCAACGTGAATCCCCAAAGCAGCCCGTATGCGCACCAGTCCCTTATCCGCCGCGATTCCGCCAGCTCCAGCGTCGCCCACAGAATCGTCGCCCCCAGCAGCGCGCTGAGACTCGTGTCCCATACCCATTCGAACGGCACCATCACCGCGTTGGGAAACAGCGCCCACAGCCACGCCGCTCCACTCGCAACCCAGAGCCCGCCAATCCGCTTTCCCGCATGAAAAATGGCAATACATACAGCCGAAGAGAATACTGCATTGAGAAAAAACACCGCGAAGAACGACGAGCGCGTGGCCACACCGAACACGCGAAACACCCCCGCTACTACCAACGGATATACCGGCGTCAGCCACGCTGTCGGTCCCGTCTCCCTCCCAAACGGCGAGCTGAATCCTTTTCCTCTCAACAGCGCAGACGCGATGCTCCCGGTCTCCTGCGCGAACGATGCCGGCGCCAACATCTCCCGCGGTATCTTGCGCTCCTGATCCCACCCAAATCCCAGCCGCGCTCCCAGCGCCACAAAAAAAATCAGCCAAACCGATGCCGCCCCGCCTAGCAAGATTTTTTTCACGTTGGAGGTGAAATTTGGCACTTCACCGTTGTCGTGCGTTGAGCCGTTCATGGATGAATGTCAGTAACTCCAAAAACGTACGCCCGTAGCTTGCCACAATCTCTTGGTGAGACCTGCTTCCTTGATTCCCTTGGGCTTTCGCCAATAGGATGGTCCCGCATGAATCCTATTCTCATTATCGGAGGGACCGGCACCGTTGGCCGGCAAGTAGTCTCTCAATTGGCGGCCACGGGCGCACCTGTCCGCGCTATGGTGCGCAATCCAAGCGCCGCTCCATTGCCGCCCCAGGTCGAGGTGGTTCGTGGAGACCTCTCACTTCCAGAGACTCTGGATGCCTGCCTCCGTGGCATCGACACAGTGTTCCTGGTGTGGACCGCCCCGGCAGCCACGGTTGCTCCTGCTTTGGAGCGCATCGCCAAGCATGCGCGGCATATCGTCTTCCTCTCCGCCCCGCTCAAAACGCCACACCCGCTCTTCCAACAGCCCAATCCGCTCAGAGCGATCGGAGAGCAAATCGAGCACTTCATCGAGACTTCAGGACTCCAGTGGACGTTTCTGCGGCCCGGCATGTTCGCCGCAAACGCACTCAGCTGGTGGGCGCCGCAAATTCGCGCTGGCGACGTCGTGCGCTGGCCTTATCTCGATGTTCCGACAGCTCCCATAGACCCGCGGGACATTGCCGCTGTCGCGGTCCGCGCGTTGTGCGAGGACGGACGCGCCGGAGCGGAATATGTTCTGACCGGACCTCAATCGCTGAGCCAATTCGAGCAGGTGTCTACAATCGGTCGCGTGCTCGGCCGCTCGCTGCACATCGAAGAGATCTCGCCTGACGAGGCGCGGCGTGAGTTGCTCACCATCGGCCCGTTGGTGGCAGTGAATATGCTGCTCCGGGCCTGGGCCGCGGCCATCGGCCAACCCGCGCACGTTAGCTCCACAGTTGAGGAGATCACGGGATCACCCGCACATACGTTTCTCGAATGGGCAACAGATCACGCCGCAGCGTTTCGGCCGTAATCTTCCTCAGATGGCACAGCTCACCTTGACATTCTACGGGAAGCTCTGTATCTTCACCTAGAATGTCTACTAAAGAGCACATCGATCGCATCGAGCTGCTCCAGGGCACGCTCGACTTGCTCATTCTGCGCACTCTGCTCCTCGGGCCCGCCCACGGCCACGCCATCGCCAAAGCCATCGAGTTCAACTCCGACGACGTCTTGCAGGTTGAGCAAGGCTCCCTCTATCCGGCACTCCACCGGCTCATCAAGCGCAAATGGATTTCCGTCGAAGCCGGCACCTCCGAAAACAATCGCCGCGCCAAGTTTTACCGGCTTACCGCCAAAGGCCGCAAACAACTAACGCTCGAGACCAGCAAGTGGGACAAGCTGGCCGGCGCCATCGCGCGCATTCTTCGTCCACGGCGCCAGGAGGGCCGGCCATGAAACGCCGCAAGCTCCTCCTCAAGGATCTCGATCAGGACATTCGCGACCACATCGACCGGGAAACTCAGGACAACATCGATCGTGGCATGTCGCCGGAAGAGGCCCATTATGCGGCAACGCGCAAGTTCGGAAATGTGACTCGCGTGAAGGAAGACACCCGCGAAGTCTGGACCTTCGTTTGGCTCGAGCAGCTCTTCGACGACATCCGCTTCGGCCTGCGCATGTTGCGCAAGAACCCTGGCTTTACTGCTGTCGCTGTACTAACGCTCGCCCTCGGCATCGGCGCTAACACCGCGATGTTCAGCGTAATGCAGGGTGCCGTGTTTGCCCCGCTGCCATACGTTAATCCGGATCGTTTGGTAATGGTGTGGGAGAACAATCCACGCTTTCCGCGAACGTGGGTTTCGTATCCTAACCTTCAAGATTGGCAGCGCAGTGCTCGCTCCTTCCAGCAAATGGTCGCGTTCAGGGAGGAAGGAGTTGATTTCGCAGGTCCTGGCACGCCCGAGCACCTTAATAGGAAGGAAATCTCCTCGGGGTTCTTCAGCACCCTGGACACGAAATTAACTCTCGGGCGTGAATTCTCTCCCGAAGAAGACCGGTACGGCGGAGCGCCGGTTGCTATCATTAGCACTCGTTTATGGAGAAATCGGTTCGACGGCAGCCCTGAGGTTCTGGGCAGGTCCCTCACGCTGGAGGGAGTGGATTACACTGTCGTCGGAGTCACCGCGTTCGGAGTCACCGCGTTCGGATTTCGTCTGCAAGACGACGCCGATGTCTACACGCCCCTGGGCCAGATCGATCCTCTTATCCTCAATGATCGCGCGGCCCACGACGGAATCTACGCCTTAGCCCGACTGGCGCCTGGAGTGACCTTGGCACAGGCTCAGGCGGAGATCAGCACGATACAGAACGGTCTGGACCATCTCTATCCCGATGCCAATCGAGATTTGGGAATTTACGTCGAGCCCCTCAAGCAGTTTGTCGTAGGGGACGCCGGCAAGATGCTTCTCCTGTTGTTGGGAGCCGTAGGGTTCGTCTTGCTGATTGCTTGCGCAAACGTCGCTAATCTCCTGTTTGCGCGCTCCGCGGCCCGCGCACGGGAGTATGCTGTCCGCGTAGCGCTTGGAGCGAATCGCACGCGATTGGTGCGGCAGCTGCTTACGGAAAGCGTGCTTCTTTCTCTGCTTGGTGCCGGTCTGGGACTCCTGCTTGCGATATGGGGAGTGAAATTAGTCCCGGCGGCGGTCTCCGAAAACTTGCCGCGCAGCGAAAACATCGCTGTGAATGGTCCCGTCCTGCTTTTTACGTTGTGCACGTCGATTGCCGTTGGGATTCTGTTTGGACTTGCGCCGGCCCTGAAAAGTTGGAACAGCCACCCGCAAGCCTCGCTGAAGGAGGGAGGCCGCGGTTCCACCGCCGCGCATCATCGCACGCAAAGCATTCTCGTGATCGTCCAAATGGCCTTGACCCTGGTGTTGCTGGTGGGCGCGGGCCTATTGTTCCGAACGCTTCGGCACTTATCGGATGTTAATCCTGGCTTCGACGCACAGCACATCATGACCTTCAAGGTCGGAGTTTCGCGTTCCCTGACGAAGACGGTCCCAGCCACTCGAACTGCCTATCAGCAGTTGATCGAGCGCATTCGTCAAATTCCTGGCGTGCAGGGGGCCGATTTCACGGGTTCCGTTCCGCTGAATGGGGGCTGGATTATGCCCTTCTGGATTGGCTCGCAGAGGCCGGCTTCGCTTCAGGGCGCTCCCCGGCTAGTGATGTTCCTTACAGGTCCGGATTACCTCCGGACGATGGGAATACCGCTGCTTCGCGGCCGATTTTTCAGCTCCGAGGACACCACCAATTCCCCATGCGTCATGGTCATCGATAGTGTTCTCGCCGACATGTATTTTCCAGGCAGCGATCCACTCGGTCAGACGCTATCGGCAGGATTTTCGCCTGTAGGTCCCTGCCGGATTATCGGCATGGTGGGCCATGTAAAACAGTGGGCGCTAAGCGACTCCAGCACGGATATTCGAAGCCAGGTCTATTTTCCGCTCTATCAGGATCCGGACCAATGGGTGCTACTAAACTATCCCAACATGACGATCGTCGTTCGCACACCGCTCGACGTTGCATCTGTCATGCCTGCAATCAAGGACGCGGTCTATGGAGCAGGCAGCGACCAGGCAGTTTACGACGTTCACTCGATGCGGGAGATTGTTTTGGACTCGATGTCTTCGCAGCGATTTCCAATGATCCTTTTAGGAACGTTTGCGGGGCTGGCTTTGCTGCTGGCATCCGTCGGAATCTACGGCGTGATTTCCTATTCAGTCGCCCAGCGCACGCACGAGATGGGAATTCGCATTGCCCTCGGTGCTGAGAAACGAATTATTTTTCGCTTGGTACTTGGACAGGGCCTTCGGCTGGTTCTTGCCGGACTCGCTATCGGCGCGGTAGCCGCACTCATTCTCACTCGCTTGCTGTCGAGCTTCTCACACCTGCTTTACGGAGTTGGCACAAACGATCCTTTAACGTTCTTCGCCGTAGCGCTTGCTTTGACGGGCGTGGCCGTCTTAGCGTGCTATATCCCCGCGCGCCGCGCCACGCGTGTCGATCCGATTGTCGCTCTGAGATACGAATAATCCAAGCAGGGTACTTGGAAGCAGGAAACGCCCGCACGCCGCCACCTTCCGATCTCGGCTGGAGGGGTCTGCGCCCTCCTCACCCTTATCCCAAATCTCATTTGACTCCAAGCATCCGCCAGCCTATCCCCGAAGGCAGCTGTACACTCTTCTTGGGCTTCGGTGTTTAGGGCTTTTTGTCGTATGCTCAAGTGGTTCATATTTCCTTTGCGATTTGCGTCCCAAAATGTCCGACCGCTATCTTCAGAACGGGAGCAAAACGCTTGCTCCTCTTCCTATGGAACCAATTGAGCAATCCTCTGCCCTGGTCCGGATTGACGGAGTCACGAAATCCTTCGGCTACAAAATAGCACTCAAGAATGTAACGTTTTCTGTTCCATCGGGACAAATCTGCGGATTGTTGGGTCCCAACGGCGCTGGCAAGACGACTCTGTTCCGCCTGCTCATGGGGATTCTAAAAGCCACAGAAGGGAACTTACACATTGACGGTCATGACGCGTTTGAGGAACGCGTGGAAGTCAAGCGCCTCATCGGATTTCTTCCGGATGAGCCGGTATTTTATTCCTACTTGTCCGGCAGGGAGGTGCTCGAACTGAGCGCCGCGATGCATGGCTTGGACGTGCTTGCTACGATGAATCGAATTGCCCCGGCCATCGCCAAGCTCCGTCTAGCCGACGACATCAATAATTATGCCGAAGACTTCTCGCGTGGAATGAAGAAGAAGCTCGGGTTGCTCCTGGCCATGTTGCATGAGCCCAAGCTTCTGGTTCTCGATGAGCCCACCAATGGCCTCGATGTCGAATCCACTCATCTTTTTTATGACCTTATCTTTGATACCGCCCAGCAGGGAACGACCGTCTTGTTCTCGACTCACTTGATGGATCACGTCACCAAACTTTGTTCGCACGCGGTAATCCTCAATGAGGGAACAGTCATCGCCAAAGGCTCTCTGGATGAACTGCGCTCCACGTTTGGCCAAGCCAGCCTCGAAGACATTTTTCTAAAACTGACCTCCAGACCGCCGCAGACATGAGCCGTACCCTCCGCAGCGCACCCGGATTTTGGCGTACGGTTCGCCTGTTGCTTGGCGCAACCCGAAAACGCGCGGCCGGCCGTCGCAAGCGGCAACAGGAGTTGCTCCAAACTCGAGCCGGCAAAAGCTCAACCGATTGGAGTGGCGTTGGTTTTGCCTTCGCCATTCTTTTTATGGCCCTCCTCAACGTCGGCGCGGCGTATGTCGTAACTATCGCCGTTGATTCCGGTGAACGATTTGAAGCCGAGCGCCAGGGAAAAATCGTCGTCAGCCGCGCATTTCTCAATGCAGCGAATGCGGCCGTTGAGTCCTACTCAAAAGCCGACGAATACCTCGCTCCTTTCTACTCCTACGAAGCTCGACGCATTACCTATATGTCTGGCGGAGCCCAGGCGGCTATCGAACAGAGACTGCGCGATGCGGTGCGCACCCATGGCACTCGTGGCTTCGCCACCGCTGTCGTCCCTGCGGACCGCGCGGCCGCTGAGCAACAGGGGAAAATTGTTGTTAGCCGCGAGTTCCTAACCGCATTGGCCTGGGCGGAAGCCTATTGGTACGCGAGGGCGAATCAAGAAATTGACCGTCAGTATTCCTCCGAGGCCAAGCGCACCGCCGACCAATATGGCGGCACGGAAGCGGCCATTGAGCAAAGACTTCGCCAGTCCTTGCGGACTCACGGAACTCGGGACTTTGTCACCAAAGGGGAAGCATCTCCCGGATTAGTCGCCCTTCCAAAAATAGGCCGCTTTCCCGCGATGTTGGGTTGCGTAGTTCTCATCTGGTGGGCCGTGATGCTCATTTTTCAGGGGGAAGGCCTCGAACTTGATCTTCAGCGGCGCAGACACCCAATGTGGGAATGGTTGTTTACTCACCCGGTGCCGTCTGGAGCCATTTTTCTCGCGGAGATGCTCTCTCCCCTTGCCGCCAACCCCATTTATTGGGGCGCTCCTTTGTTTGTAGGGGTTTTGTACGGCTTTATCTACGGCGCAGAACTGGGAATTCTGGCCGCCCTGCTTGTCGGGATCCCCATAACCATCGCCGCGGCATGCGTGGGAAAGGCCCTGGAGATTGGAGTGATTCTCCGATTTTCGCCACGCACCCGCGGAGCCATGATTGGGCTCATGGGTTGGATGGGTTACGCATCCATGATGCTGTTCTTCCTGAGCATATTTATCATCCCTAAAATAGTCACCGCCATTGGCAAGTTTCTCGAGCTCTTCACCGTCCTGCCTTGGCCGTGGTTAAGGCTGTTCCTGGGTGGTCAGTCGGACGGTTCCTTTTCGTTCCTTTCCGGGATCCTCGCTTGCTGGTTCATAGCCGGTGTCGCGGCTGCCGGAGCGGTTCGCTTCAGCGTATGGGGTGCTCAACGGGGGCTGAGCGGAAACTTTGCCTCAGTTGATTCCGGTCCTTCCGTCAGAAAGGGAGGAACACGCTTCGGGAAGGAACCCCTCTATCGCAAGGAGTTTCTGTGGTTCATCCGGGACCGTAGCGCCATCGTACAGACAATCTTGATTCCGCTAACGGTGGCAAGCGTTCAGGTCTTTAACTTGCGCGGGATCTTGAGCGGTGCCCAGGGCGCTTGGAATTATCTTTGTGGTGTCGCCATTTTATTCGGAACCTATTTCCTTTGGATCTTGGGGCCAAAATCTCTTTCCTCCGAGGGAAGCGCCCTGTGGATTGCACTGACCTGGCCGAGGGGCTTGGAAAGTCTGTTAAAGGCCAAGGCCTGGCTTTGGTCGATGATCTCCACTGCCATCGTCGGGTTGGTGCTGTGTTACGCAGCATTCCTCTTTCCAGCCGAGATCTGGAAAATCGTGCTCGTGGGTATTGGTTGGTTCTTTTTTGGCCGGAGTATGGCTGAAAAGACCGTCACGCTGGTCTCCGTAACTTCGTCCTCTGGTGAGCAGGAAAAAATACCTTGGGGCCGCCGGGGGGCTGCCCAGCTGGGCATGCTGACGTTCTGCATCGGAGTACTCACGCAACAGTGGCATATCGCCGTCATGGGAATTGTCTATTCCTATCTGACCGCGGCTGCGATGTGGCAAAACTTTCGCGCCCGCTTGCCCTTCCTCTATGATCCCTGGTCGGAGAAACTTCCGCCCCCGCCCACGCTCATGCACGCCATGATCGCCATCAGCATTTTGGTGGAGGGTGGGGCCGTGTTGACGGGCATCCTATTGGTATTCGCTGGACGCGAAAACCTTGCGGTCGCCCAAGCCATGAGTTATGGCCTCTGCGCTGTCATCGTTTCCGTCGGCGTATCGAGTTTTCTGAGCGATCGTGGCGTTAGGCCTCAAGACGTCTGGCGCTGGGGAGCGCCACTATCGGAGGGAACGAAACGCTGGTTGCGTGGCGATGGAACCAGCGACCGCAGGTTTTTCTTCTCGCTTCTGTCTGGAGCAGCTGGCGGGTTGGCTTTGGGCCTGTTTGCACGAGGGTATCTCGCGGTATTACATCATGTTCCAGCCGCCGCGGAAATCATCCGAAAGTCGCAAGAGCAGATGGCCCAGATACCGTACTTGAAAAAATCTTATGCCGTTATGGCGGTGGCCTTCGCTCCATTCGCGGAAGAGTATCTTTTTCGTGGGCTGCTTTTCAGGGCTCTGGATCGCGAATGGGGAGGATGGCGCGCGGTGGTCGGAAGTGCGGCTTTCTTTGCGATCTATCATCCTCCACTTGCGTGGTTACCGGTTGGTTTGCTGGGTATCACCAACGCACTCCTGTTTAGGAAAACAGGACGGCTGGCCCCGGCGGTTATCCTTCATATGGTTTATAACGCTGTTGTCTTGACCTAAGCGCTTTGCCGCTTCTGCGGGACTGCCCATGGGCACCTCTCTACGAACGCAAAGCGCAAACTTGAAGGCCGTGGCTGCCATGGAAAGGCCCGGCCTGAGAGTCTTTATCGCAGCGTGATTTTGTAGTGTCGCATCGAGACAGTCTTGCTTTCATGCTCGCGTCCCTCCCTGGTCCACAATATTTCTGGAAAAGAGGAATGAGCGCCGCGTTCCCATCAAAACTGGGTGACGCGGCGCTCTAGGGGGTTCTGGCCGGAGTTTGGCGGTTAACCTGTGGGACTAACTGGGGGTAGGAACTTTTTCGAACATGTGGCCTTTGGTCACGTTCCGTCTTTATCTCGCGTCGATTTCTTCCCGTTGCGGGAATTTCTCTTCCGCACACTTGGATCTTGCGACTTGACGGTCATGTGCTTTTAAACTTTTCAATTCTCTTGCTGTTTCGCCAATCGTTGCCGGAACTAAGTGCAAGGCCCCTGCCAAAGAATCGGCTGAACAATCTTTACGCTTTCAACGGTTTGCGAGAAGCTGCGGGATCCGTCTCTGCTTCAACGCGGGAATCTGGTTCGCTGTGGAACACCGCCCGGCTGCATCTCAGGCCGTCTAAACAGCTCCGCAATATGCTTCGCTTCTCCTGATTCCTATCTCAAGCTGCTGCGCCACCGGACTCTGCCTTGCTCCTGCTCCCTTGTACCGTCCGTTTCAGGTAGCGGTACAGGCTCGTGCGTCCAATTCCCAGTACCTGCGCCGCGCGCAGCCGGTTGCCCTGGCACATATCCAGCACGCGCTGAATGTGCACCTTGCGCACCCCCTCGAGCGACAGCGGCCGCCAGTCGTCTCCCACGACCCCACCCGCGCTCCGGTGCTGCAGTTGTTCCGGCAAGTCCGCCAAATCGATGAAATCTCCCGTCGCCGTGATGCACGCGCTGGAAATCACGTTCTCCAGTTCCCGGACGTTTCCCGGCCACCCGTGCTGCAGCAGCACCGTCTGCGCTCTGCGCGTTAAGCCCGCGATGTTTTTTCCGTAAGCGGCGTTATATTTCTTCAGGAAGAATTGCACCAGCAGCGGAATGTCTTCCAGGCGTTCCGCCAGCGAAGGGATTCGAATCTGAATGGAGTTCAGCCGGTAGAAAAGATCCTCGCGAAAATGCCCCGCCAGCACTTCCGCGCGCAAGTCCCGGTTAGTCGCCGCGATCAGGCGTACGCTGATTTGCCGCACTTCCGGTGAACCCACGCGCTGAATCTCCCGGTTTTGAATCACCCGCAGCAGTTTTGCCTGCATCGAAAGCGATGTCTCTCCCACTTCATCCAGAAAAACCGTTCCCCCATTGGCGTATTCGAATAGTCCCGGCCGCGTTTCCGTGGCCCCCGTAAATGAGCCGCGAACGTGTCCGAATAGCTGGCTCTCCAAAAGCGTGTCCACCATCGCCGAGCAGTTGCACACCGCCAATTTCTGCTGGTTCACCGGGCTGATCAGGTGGATGGCTCTCGCTACCAGCTCTTTTCCCGTTCCCGTCGGCCCTACCAGCAGCACGTTGGTGTAGTGCCGCGCCACCTTCCGCGCAAAGTCAAACACTTCCAGCATCACCGGACTTTTTCCCACTATCCCGTGAAACTCCAGATCCTTCAGCAGCTGCTCTTCCAGTGCCTTCACCCGCCGCCGCTGGTCGTACAGCGCCGCGACGTCGTCCAGGGCCTTCCGCAGCCGCGCCCGGTCAATGGGCTTCGGCAAAAAATCCGCCGCACCCCTGCGGATCGCTTCCAGCGCCGATTCCAGAGTATACTCTACAGTCATTACTATAAGATGTACTCCGGGATCGTTCCGCGCCGCCCGCTCCAAAAACTCGTACCCATTCATTCCCGGCATCTGCAAATCCACCAGCACCAGCCGGCATCGCCCGCGCTTCACCAGCTGCAAGGCCTCCTCCGGATCCGAAGTGGGGATTGGCTCGTACCCCATTTCGGCGATGACCCCACACAGCAAATCCAGCTGCCTCGGATCATTGTCCAGAACGCACGGAGTCAAGGATGCCTTTGGCGCGCTGATTTCCACAGTTCTCGATGTCGCGATGGCCACGATACCCATTTCTTCGCACACCAACTTCCACACTTCTTCCTCATCTCCCCTCAGAGCTCTTGCTTCGCAGCAAGACTGCCCTAATTCTCTCCAACACCGCTACCTCTTGAGAATGTGACTGTTACGGCCCACGCCGCTCTGCAGGACGCGGCCTTGCTGTTCTCCTTGCATAGCCCACGGGAGTCAAGGCATCCCGGAATTCTGGATTTGCGCACGCCTTGTCCCGGATCGGACCACTTCGTGGCCTTACATTCCCGCTCTGACACGGGAGACGCAGAAAGCTGGGGCAGGTGCGTTCCGTGGTGGGACATGCCAGTTACCTGTACATTTACCGTCCGAGGAACACGCTGAAGGCGAAGGATTCGACATAGTGGTAGAAGCGGATGAAAACAAAATAGGCCAGGAGCAGGCCGAGCATGGCGAAGCTGTTGCCGCGCAGCCAGTCGAGGTATTTGTAGGCGCGTTTTTCGGTCATGAAAAGCATGATGACGGTGCTGCCGTCGAGAGGCGGGACGGGCATCAGGTTGAAGGTGCCCAGGAGCAGGTTCAACGTGAAAAAGACGAGGAGCACGGTCATGGGGAAGTCCGCGCGGCCGGTGTGGGGGTCGTAGCCGAGCCACTGCATGGCGGTGCCGAGGCGCAGGCCCGCTACAGCGAGCAGCATAAGCGTGTAGTTGGCGGCGGGGCCAGCGAGGGCCATCCACGCGGAACGGTGGGGATGGCGGCGCTCCCAGCGGGGATCGTAGGGCGCGCTGGCCCATCCGAACATGGACTGGCCGCTGCTGATGGCGAAAGAGATCAGAGGAATCACGACCATGCCCCAGGGTTCGCGCTGGATGTGCGGAACGGGATTGAGCGAGACCTGTCCGCCGAGGGCGGCAGTGGTGTCGCCACCGATTTTGGCGACCAGGGCGTGGGCCGCTTCGTGGCAGGTGGTGGAGAAGAGAAAGGTGATGTACCAGATAAATCCGTAGGCGAGCAGTTCGGGGGTGAGGTCGGGCATGAAGAGGCTCTTCGATTCCTCCGGGCCAGTAGGGTAGAGGTTGCGGGGCAGGTTTGCAAGGCGAACCGAAATCGTCGGAACGTCTGAACGTCGAGACGTCCGCGCGTCGAAGAGTTGAAGAGTCGAATGGTCGAATCGTCGAGACGCTTTCGCCACAGCCATCTTTTGGATCTCGGCCATCTGCTCCGACCCCCTGTCTTTTGTAAGTGTTGCATCTAAAGGAGTTAGGGATAACGTAAGTCGTTTGTTTGCAACACATAGAGGGTGGTTGCGTATGTGTTGCAACGAAAGGGTTTAGCGGGGCGTTGTGTTGGCGAGAAAGTAACTGGGCGGGGTGGGAAGATGTTGCAGGGGTTTTAGGAAGCATGCGGTGACACCGTCAGGGGAAGCGGGCTAACGGGCCACCAGGAGAGCCCCGTCAGTTCCCTGGGAGGTACCATCTTAGGAAAAATAAGGGCAGATCACCGTCCACACCGAGACATTGTCACGGGTTAATGCCAGGGATGTTCGCAACTGAACAGTTTGGGGAATGTAGCGGCTCCAAGATGGATGCGCTACAGGATGGGAGACACAATGCCAAACGATTCGCACCAACGAGCGGCAGAGTTTCACGAACTTGCGGCGCATGCGCACCGTGCCGCGGCCGCGAGCCACGGGAAAGAAGATCACCTGACCGGGCACGAGCATTCCCGGCAAGCATTGGAATATGCCAACAAGGCATCGCAGTGGTCACAAGAAGCTCATCACAAGTCTGAGAAGTCGGCGGAGAAGACATAAGAGTACGTGGATCAGCCGCAGGAACGGAGTGGCCGGCAAAGCGCCGCAAGGCAAACTCCGGGCCCGCTCAAAGAGCTTGTGCAGTTGCGATTTCGATGCGGTTGCGCCCGGAGCGTTTGGCGGCGTAAAGAGCGGCATCGGCCTGGCTGACCAAGCGATTGAAATCCGGGGCTTGAGTTCCTGCGAAGACAGCAAGGCCGAAACTCGCTGTCACGGTGATGCGGCTTCCACCGAAGTCAAATCTCGTAGCTTGAAGTTCAGCGCGGATGCGCTCGATTACAACCCGGGCATTTTCCTGGGTTGTATGCGTGAGAATAAAGAGAAACTCCTCTCCGCCAATGCGACCACAGATGTCGCTCCGTCTAGAATTGGTCTTAAGAATTTCAGAGAATTTCTTCAAGACCTTGTCACCTGCGTCATGTCCATGGGTGTCATTGACGGTCTTGAAGTGGTCCAAGTCCGCGACGACCACCAAGAAGGAAAAGCCATACCTGGCGGCTCCGCTCAGCTGGCGGGTTGCCCAGGCTTCAATCGCTCTACGGTTGGGGAGTCCGGTTAGAGAATCGGTGAGTGCGAGTTCTTCCAGCAAAAGGTTCTTGGCCTCAAGCTGCCGATGAAGCTCCACAATGCGGTGACCAACGCCCACGCGAGCCAGCAGTTCATCGGAATGGAAGGGCTTGGTGAGGTAGTCATCGGCGCCGGCGGCCAACCCTTTGACCAGCTTGTCCTTCTCCGTGATTCCCGTCAGGATGATGAGGTATGTATACGACGCTTGACTGGAATGATTGCGGATGTGTTCGCACAGCTCTATTCCACTGAGGTCCGGCATCATCCAATCCGTGATCACCAGGGAAGGCTGATGCTCTGAAAAAAGATCAATAGCTTCGCGCCCACTTTTTGCAAACAGCAGCGCATATTGCTTTTCAGACAGCGTGTCTTCCACGAGTTTGCGGTAGATTCGTGAATCATCAGCTACCAGCACTTTGAATTCGCGTGCAGCGGCGTGCGCTTCCTGTTTGTCTAGGTTCATTTTTGGTTTTCAGTCCGGTTCTTCTTCTTCCACTGCCCAAACTGCAGTTTATTCATCAGAGAGACTACTTCGCAAAACAGGCTATCTGAATGTTGGTTCACCCTAAGCACAGGCAGCTTCGTGCAGCCAGGTGCCAAGTAAGACGGCGCAACCGGACTCGAGAGCGATGAATTTCACTCCCATTCCCATATTAGCGTGCGAATGGGCCACCACACTTCTGGCCGCGAAGACCTGTCCTTGATAGACAATTTGAATGCTAATAACAGTGCCCTGCGGCAGCGGACTGCTCATGTCCAAATAACATCCATTGGAGCCCAAGTCGCTTGTACGGGCCTCAGTTCGGACGCCGGATGTCGACTCCGTCAGCTCGGCCGGCGCAAAGAATGGATAGCGGGGCGATGCACGGCGCTCGGATTCCATCTACACCACTCTCCGTAGACGCAAGAAGCCGAGCCGTTACAAACTTTCCGTCCGGCAATGGTGCGGCCACACTTAATAAGCAACGCCATACTTCGCATCAAGGAATTTGTGTTTTTTTACCTTCATCGAGTACATAGCAACGTCTGCCGCGTGCAAAAGGGCTTCGATTCTTTCGCCGTCATGCGGATAAACCGCAACGCCTATGCTGACGGAAAGCGGCGGCCCCATCCCGTCATTGGCAATGCTGTCGCAGATACGTTGTGCCACCTTGTTGGCCGCCTCCAGGCCTGTTTCCGGCAGGACAACCGCAAACTCATCCCCGCCGTAGCGCGCCGCGGTATCGCTGTTCCGGCAGAAACTCAAAACATCGGCTACCCGGCAGAGCGCATGGCTTCCCGTCAGATGCCCGTAGCGGTCGTTGATTTTCTTCAATCCATCCAGATCAAATAGCAAAAGGGCGAACTCCCGCCCCGTGCGCTGGGAACGCTTGATTTCCATATCCAGCACTTCCGCTAGATGGCGGTAGTTCCCCAGTCCTGTCAGCGGGTCACGCGCCGCCTGTTGGCGCAAAAGATTTTCCAACTGACGCTGTTTGGTGACATCCTCGGTGATGACTTCATAGGATTCCAGTTCGCCCTGCACACCCAATACTTCCTGTGCGCTGACCCGGACTTTCAGGGTGGTGCTGTCTTTCCGTTTCCACTCTATTTCGAGGGGGTCCACTAATCCTTGCTGGTCCGGCTGCCCCAACAATTGCGCTCGTTTGGCGGGATCTTGAACCAGCTCACCCGCAAGGTTTACGCCCAAGAGTTCCTCTTTCGACGCATACCCGAGCATTTTTACCATGGCCTCGTTCACTTCGAGGAATTTGCCGTCCAGGGCGCAGCGGCAAATTCCGTAACTCAGGTTTCCAGCCAAGGCGCGGTAACGTGCTTCCGAATGCTTCAAACCGTTTTCGGCCCGGTCCCGTTCATCGCGCAATGCTTTCTCATCCAGCGCGCGATGAATGGCCACCGGAAGATGGCCAATGTGATCCATTTCAATGCAATCATATGCGCCCTTGGTAATGAACTCGGCCACAGCCTCGCGTTGCAGGGTGCCACCCACAAAGATAAGGGGGATCTGCCTCCGCGATAGGTGCAGGAGTTCCAATGCCTGGGTTCCCTCCCAGTTGGGGCTGGGGTGCTCGGCGACAACAAGGTCGTAGGACTGCGAACCTAACCGTTCGCTAAACTCTTGTAACGTGGCAACCACCTCAGCGCTAACTGTAAAATGCAGTTTGTCGAGCACACTCAGGCAGCGCTTAACATGCGCTAAGTGGCTATGAACAAAGAGGATGCGTAAGGGCGGATGTCTGCCCTCTACTCCGCTTGGGGGGTCTCGCTTGAGGCGGGCTTGAGAGGGCGAAGCCATTGGAATCCAGTAGAATTATCGGGAGCCAGGCCTTCCTGCGCCAAGCTGGCCCCCGAGAAAGTACAGATTCTGAACATGTAAAAGCTAAGACGGAAGAACATCAGGCGTATGGTCAATATTGCACAGTTTTGAATCCATGTTAACTCTTACGATGTATCCGCGGGCGCCAATAGCCGTGCCTGAAGTACCTTGCGTGGTGTTGCGAAGTCCTGCTAGCATTAGTAGTAAGCGGTGGGTCATGCAAGAGATCGCGAGTTCAAACCACATTAAACCCAAAAGAAAATCCGCGCAGAAACGCACCTTCAATGCCCAGGCTTTCCTCGACTCCGCTGGTGTGTCCAGGAAAGTTGTGGAGTATCAGAGATCGCAGAAAATCTTCTCTCAGGGTGAACCTGCCACCAGTGTGATGTACATTCGAAAGGGAAGTGTAAAGCTCACTGTTGTTAATGAGGTTGGTAAAGAGGCAGTGCTGGCGATTCTGGGGCCGCGTGATTTTATTGGTGAGGGAGTCGTGGCCGGTCAGTCAGTTCGCATGGCAACAGCGACCGCGATTGCTTCGACGTCTTTGCTCGTAATTGAAAGAAGCGAGATGGTTCGCGTGCTCCACGCGGAACATGCTTTCGCCGACCGGTTCATGTCTTATATGCTTTCACGCAACATCCGGATCGAGGAAGATTTGATCGATCAACTTTTCAATTCGAGCGAGAAACGGCTGGCGCGAACTCTTTTGCTACTCGCTCGCTACGGGAAGGAAGCTCACCCCCTAAAAATACTTCCCAAAATTTCCCAGGAGGTGCTGGCGGGAATGATTGGCACAACCCGTTCTCGGGTCAGCTATTTCATGAATAAATTCAGGAAACTAGGTTTCATTCATTACAATGGCGGACTTCAAGTCCACGAGGCTCTCCTGACCGTCGTGCTGCACGAGTAAGCGGAGTTCTGTTGCCAGGGGAAGTGTCTCTTGACAACGCCTTCCATCCATCGAAAAACGCCCAAAATCTCCCCAGGACTTTACACCCGAGGCGCTTGGCCGCCGCTAGGGCGTGGTTTGTTTGGGGAAGGCTTGGGTGGCAGACTGGGTGAATTCGAAGCGGATGAGCCAGTCGCTGGGGGCGCTGTGGCCCTTGAGTTCGGGGGCGGTGAATTCCCAGCGGCGGGCGGCTTGGAGGGCGAGGTCGGCGAAATATCTGCTGGGGCCGGGGGAATCGAGTTCGGCGGAGGAGACGGTTCCTCCGGGTTCGACGTGGACGTGGACGGTGACGCGGACTTTTCCTTGGATGGTGGCGCGGGCTTTTTCAGAGACGTCGGGCAAGACTTGATCGAGGACTTCTCCACGGCCGGGAGAGGAACTCGACGGCGCTGGCGCGTTGGCGGATGGAAAAGTATCGGTGCGCAGGGCCGCGGCGGCGGGAACAGGACTGGCCGCGGGGGATTGTGGCGGTGCGGGAGCGGGCTTTTTCTCTGCGGCGAGTTTTGCGGAATTCGAAGCGGCAGTCTTCGCGGGCGGCGCGTCGCGATGCTCGGGCTGCGCTACGGCAGGCTTAGGCTGCGAAGCAGGCGGGGCCGAAGCGGCCGATGAGGTTGCAGAGGAAGATTCGGCGCGATGACCGAGGATTTTCGGCAGCGCAAAGATGCTGACGAGAACCAGGAGAACGACTCCGACGGGAATGACGTAGTTGGGGAGAACGAGAGTTTGTTTCGGTTGCAGAGAAGCGGATGGCTGGCGGGGCGAGGATGTTTTCGGCCCGGATGGTTCGTAGCGCGGCGATTGGAGTTTTGCGGCGGGCACGGCCGGCACGGAGGAGAGCGGAACGGCCAGAGGGGAAGCCGGGGCCGAGGAAAGCGACTGGCCTGCAGCGGCGGCTACGGCGGCAGGATTCATGCGCGCGGCGATTTCGGCGATAGTCCAGCGGCGGCGGGGTTCGCGGAGCAAAGCGTGGCGGGCGATATCGAGAAATGGCTGAGGAAGGGTGTCCGGAAGGACGAAATTGGAATCGACGCCGGGCGGAAGGACCGGGACGCGTTGGGTGAGGGCTTCGACGAGGGTCATGCCCAGCGACCAGACATCACTGGCCGGAGTGAGGCCGGAAGCGGCAACTTCTGGTGCGTTGTAGGGGCTGGGCCGGGCGGTGGGCGCGTGAGACTCTGCGATCGAGGAGAGACTGTCGCTGGACAGTTTCAACTGGTCGGCGGTGGCGAGAATGTTGGAGGGTCTTATGTGCCCGTGGACCAGGCCTTTGCCATGGAGATAGACGAGAACATCGAGAACGGGCCCGAGCATGTCGCGGGTTTCTGCGGCGGTGAGAGCACGCTCGGGGAGTATCTGCGAGAGGTTTTCTTCGGCAAACTCCATTACGGCGTAGAGAAAATTGGCGTCGCCGAGGCGGCAACGGCCGAAGTCGTGGAGGTGGAGAAGATTGGGATGCGCAAGTTGCGCGACGAGGCGCCAACGCGAGAGCTGGAGATCGACTGTGGCGGGATCCAGGGGAAGAAGCTTGATGGTGGCCTTCTGCGGGGTCGAATCGCCACGCTGGGTGAGGAACACGGCGCTGTGCTCATCGCCTGCCAAGAGTTGCTGGAGCGGAAACTCGTCATCGACGAGCTGACCTTCGAATTGTTTCCAGATAGCGGTCATGTTGCACCTCCGAAGGCAAATTCCTACAAAACGGCGAATCGGGACACCTGGGCTGGCACGGTCTTGCGACCGGCTAAAAAACGCCGCGGCGTCTGAGTCAGGGCTGGAGCGTCGGATCGAGTGAATCGCAGGCGCCTGGGGCCGGGGCGCTCGTCGCCCTCATTCTGGCACGAAACGGGGAGCCAGGGGGAGAGAGGTTCCTATCGGTTATGGAGGCGTATGGCCGGGGCCCTTCGCAAAGGGCTCTGGCTTAGATGGTAGAGGATCGTTTCGAACGAGGAGGCTTCAAGGAGGCGGCGTGGATCAGAGCGCTACAGGCTGAAATGCAGGCGCGACGAAATTCGCGGAAGATTTTTTTGTGAGCGTTGGAGGAGTGCAGCAAGCCGGCGGTACCGTGAAGGAGTGCGACGAGAGAAAGAGCGAGCGGCGTGTGGCGATCGGGAGTGCCGCCGAGTTGAGCGGCGAGGCGGCGCTTGATAAATTCGAACGAGGGCATGGGCTCTTTGCGGGCGAAGGCGACGGCCCAGTCATCGGAGATGAGCCGAAAGTCGTGGGGATGGGCGGTGAAGAAATCGAGGGCACGCTTGCAAGCGTCGACCGGAGAGCGCGACGGCCGCAAGGCGGAAAAAAGATTGAGACGGGAGCGGCGGCGAAGGAGGGCCAGAAGGTCGCTCTTGTGGGAGAAGCGCTCGTAGAGCGTGGGAGTAGTGGTGCGAGCGGCGCGGGCAACGGCGCGCATGGTGAGGGCGTCTTCGCCATCTTCACTCCAGATACGGTAGGCGGCGTCGAGAATGCGGCCTTCCAAACGAGCATCAGCAATACGGGGCATGGGCAACCTTTCAGGCTTGTACGGAATTATATCCTTTACAGCGTTAAACCAACAATGTATAAATAATTGAGCCCAGATCGTCCCTCCGCTGGCCCCCCAGCAATACCAAGGACTGGAAAGCTCGAAGAGGAGTTATGTATCGATTTCAGTATTCCGTGATGACCAAAGCCAGCAGCGCGCGGGCCTGGGAGATTTTTTCCAACTGGCGGCGCTGGAACGAGTTCGCCGACATTTATGGAGAGATGCACTGGCGCGAAGGAAAACCCTGGGAACCGGGGAGCCGAATGGAGATCGAGCTAAGGCAACCAGTACCGACGGTGGTAAGCCACGTGATCACCAATTGCCAGCCGGCGCACAAGGTGGGGTGGATCGACCACTCGCTCGGAGTGGTGCTGGCACAGTGGGTGCACTTCGAAGAGCTAGTCGGAGGAGGCACACGAGTGCACACCTGGGGAGACGTTGTGCATACCGGTGTGACTATTGCGGGGCGGACGGCGGAGCAATTGATCACCAGCTTCACGGAGACGTGGTATGAAAATTTCCGAGTGGCATGCGACGAGATGGCGGCAGCCAGCGGCGATTGAACGGAAAAAGTTGCCCGCTTCGCACGGGCCGCGCAAATTGCAAGAATTCCTCACGAAGTCCGATGAGTCTGGTTCCATATTTCCAGCCAACACATGATTGCCCCTGGCAGGATTCCCAAAGGAATCGGAGTAAGACGCTCGAGAAAAGGCGAAAGAGAACTGTTCCAATCCGGGACAAGCTTCCTCTAATGGAAAAAATCCTTCCCCTTTCGCTCCCTTTACAAACTCAAAAAGACTGATCGCAAAAGAGTTGGCGCGTGCGCACTCGACCGCCAGTGGCGGGTGGCGTGCGAACCATTTATGGGGAAGTAAGGGTGTGCGCGATGGGCGGAGAAGGATGGAGACAGTGGGCATGGGAACGAGTAACAGATGCCGCGGAAAGCCAAATTGAAGCTGAGATCCAGGATACCGGCACGCGTGAGGATGGTCGCCGGTAGTCAGTGAGGCAGCTGAGATGTGGAAATTCAGCGATGCATCGATCCATCGAAAACTGCTCCTGGTGGTCTTCAGCACCAGTATTCTCGGTCTGGCCGCGGCCTGCCTGGCGTTCGAGATTTACGAGCGGATGAGTTACCGAGCGTCGATGGTCACGGCCTTGGCATCGGATGCCGATACTTTGGGGCTGGTGACGGCAGCGTCCCTGACGTTTAACGATCGCAAATCCGCGGTGGAGCTGCTGGCCACGATTCGCGCGGGAACCAACATCGTGATTGCGACTCTGTATGACAAACAAGGAGCAGTCTTCGCAGAATACCGGCGCGCTGGGCTGGATCCGGGTTTCAAATCGCCGGCTTGGAAGGAAGAGGGGCCGGTATTCGGAACCGAGAACCTGACGCTGTGCCACAGCATTTTTCTGGGAGGCGAAAAGGTCGGATCGATCGTGATCGTTTCGGATCTTTCCGAGCTTCAAGAAAAAATGGCGAGATACCGGGAAATCTCCCTGCTGGTGCTTTTGCTAGGCGCCTCCGCAACTTTCCTGGTGTCCTCGCGGCTCGTGCGCTTGATCACGGAGCCGGTCCTCCAGCTTGCCGCGCTGGCCGAACGAGTTTCGACCAAAGAAGACTATGCCTTGCGTGCCCCCGAGGGAAGTAAAGATGAGTTAGGAAAACTAGTCAGCTCGTTCAACCAGATGCTAGAGCGGATTCAGGAGCGCGACGTGGCCTTGCACGGCGCGAAGGAAGAGCTGGAATTGCGGGTGTTGGCCCGCACGCAAGAGCTGCAACTTGAGATTACCGAACGGAAGCAGGCCGAGGATGGGATGCGCCGGGCGAAAGAAGCCGCCGAAGCCGCGAGCAGGTCGAAGAGCGAGTTTCTGGCCAATATGAGCCACGAGATTCGCACACCGCTGAACGGCGTCATGGGGATGACGGAACTTGCGCTAGAAACGCAGCTTACGCCTGAGCAGCGCGAATACCTGGAAACCGTAAAGATGTCCGGCGATTCCTTGCTCACGGTGATCAACGACATTCTGGACTTTTCGAAAATCGAAGCTGGAAAGATCGACCTGGAGGCTGCCGACTTCAGCCTGCGGGATTGCCTGGAGACGACGCTGAAGACGCTGGCCCTGCGCGCGGACGAAAAAGGATTGGAGCTGCTCTGCGAGGTCGCGTCGGAGGTGCCGGAAATGGTGCGTGGAGACTCGAGCCGGCTACGGCAGATTGTCAATAATCTGGTCGGTAACGCCATTAAGTTTACGAACAAGGGTGAAGTGGCGCTGAAAGTCAATATTGAGACGCGCGAAGGTGACGAACTTCTGCTGCACTTCACGGTAACGGACACCGGGATTGGCGTCGCGGAAGAAAAGCGGGACTCGATCTTCGAACCGTTTACGCAAGCAGACACCTCTACGACTCGAAAGTATGGGGGGACGGGTTTGGGTCTGACCATCTGCACGCGCCTGGTGAAGATGATGGGCGGAGAAATTTGGGTACGCAGCCAAGTGGGCCGAGGAAGTGAATTTCACTTTACGGTGCACCTCCGAGTCGCGGATTCGAAAGCCATCGAAATCGGAACGATTGCCCCGCCAGAGGTACTGAGAGGAGTGCGGGCACTTGTGGTGGACAACAACCGGACCAACCGGCGCATCCTGGAAGGAATGCTGAAGCGTTGGGAAATGAACGTAACATGTGTGGAGGGAGGGGAAGAGGCCCTTGCGCAGCTCGGCGCAGCGCGGGGAGCGGGAGGTCCTTACGGGCTGGTGTTGATGGACATGCACATGCCAGGAATGGACGGGTTTACGCTTGCCGAACGAATCCGCGAGAAGCCGGAACTGTCCACGGCCACCATCATGATGCTGACTTCGGCGGGGCATCGCGGTGATGCGGCGCGTTGCCAGGAATTGGGAGTCTCTGCGTATCTGCTAAAGCCCATACGGCAGTCCGAATTGCGAGAAGCGATTGCTTTGGTGCTCGGAGCCAAGGAACAGAAGGGCGCGATTCCGCTGATCACGCGATACTCGCTACACGATGAACGTGAGCCCTCAGCTTCGTTGCGCATTCTTCTAGCAGAAGATAATTTGGTCAATCAGCGGCTGGCCACGCGCCTCCTGGAGAAAAGGGGTCACTCTGTGGTGGTGGCCGCCAATGGGCGCGAGACGGTCACGGCATTCGAAAGAGAGAGTTTCGACCTGATATTGATGGATTTGCAGATGCCGGAGATGGATGGCTTCGAGGCCACCACAGTGATTCGGGAGAAAGAAAAGGCTACTGGAAGTCATCTTCCGATCGTGGCTTTGACGGCGCATGCCATGAAAGGCGATCGCGAAAAATGCCTGGCGGGAGGAATGGACGGCTACCTTACCAAACCGATCCGGCCCCAGGAACTTGATGAACTGCTTGAGAGTTATGTGGATCGGCGGAAGAAAGCGGCTGAAGAGCCCGAAGGAATACTGAGCAAGAAAGACTGAGAGTCCCCGGAAGTTCCTGAAGGGCGTAACATTTATCGGGATACAGGTTGCCTGGGCGCGGGAATGGCGAGAAGCAATCGTTTTGGGCCGCTGACAAAGGGATTACCGCGTTCGTAGAAACGCAGAGGGAGGTTAGCCGCGCGAGAGATACCGATACGCACGGTTTTGCCGATGGGGCCGGCGGCGCGGCGGGTAATGCCCAGCCAGAGTTTGCCGGGAGCGCAAAGGTCCAGGCCATCGTGGCGGCGGTCGATTCGAAATGCGGCGGCCAGGCGGCCGGGACCGCGGGTCAGGTCGAGAAGGCGAGTGGAGTCTCGGTTTTGCTGCATCAGCGCGATTCCGTCGAGTGGTTCAAGCGCGCGGATGAGAATCGCTGCCGCCGTTCCGGCTCGCTCACTTACCACGTTGAGCATGAAATGCGCGCCATAGTTGAAGAAGATGTAGGCGTGCCCGCGCGAGAGATACATCGAGCGAATGCGCGGCGTGGGGCCGCGGAAATGGTGACCGGCGGGATCGCCCGGCGGGTATGCTTCGGTTTCGACGATGCGGCCGCTGACGCGCCCGGTTGGGAGATCATGGACGACGACTTTGCCGATAAGGAAGCGCGCGAGTGCGACGGTGTTTTCCGGAAGTTCCGAGCGGCGGAGGCGGCGGACAGAGTTTTGTGGGTTGAGTTTTTTCACGGAAGCAAATGCTTATGGGGCGGACGAATCCGGGGGCTCGTTGTTGAAGAGTCGGGCGAGTTCGGCGTGGTCGATGACCACCGCGGGATCGTTTTGGATGGCGTCGAAGTATTTTTTCTGGAATGCGTCGCCGGATTCCGTGGGCACGAACATTTTGCGGGCGAGCGCAATGGAGCCGCTGGTGTATTCGGCGGTGATGGGTTCCTTGGCGGCGAGCGTTTCGTCGATGCGCACGACGAACTCGGAGATATTGTGCAGCCAGGCGAACTGCGCGTGGTCAATGACCAGACGGAATAATTCTCCGGTGTTGACGTAGCCATGCTCGCGCTCGTACTCGCGACGCTCCATGTTCAGGAGCGTCTTGTGCAGCTTGAGGAGCGCGAGGCGCAGCGTGATCAGTTTCTCGCGGGCCGCGGAATCGTTGTTCGACGAGGGCAAATTGGAGTTTGCGGAAGCCATTGTACGGATAACTAATCTATTGTGCGACAGTCCGCGAACAATTTCAAAATGAGCAACTCAGTGATAGCGCTGCTCGCCAACGGGGAGGGCGATCGGCAGACGATTGCCCGGAGGTGGAAGCGGGCAGGTGGAGTAAGGCGTATACGCACAGGGAGGGTTCTCCAGATGATTGAAATCCAGGACGAGCTCGCCGGGTTTGTCGAGGCCATTTGTGGGGAAGCCGGTGTAGAGGAAGCGGCACGCGCCGAGGTGGTTGTGGTGCTGGTGGTGTCGCGGAGAATGAAGAAAAGTTTGGCCACCGCGGGATCTTCAAGTACCGGCTCGAGACGAAACGTTTTTCCCTGCAGAGTAAATTCAGCTGCTCCGGGTACGGGCTGATCGTATTTGGTGCCGACCAGCGTGGCGAGCGTGATGGTTTTTGGCGGTGAGTAAGGGATCCATTTGGCGGTGACGCGATAGGAGGCATCTGGCGGATACAGATTGAGTCCGTGAAATCCCACGATTGCGGGAGAATGGGAATCCTTGATGCGCAAGGCAAAACGCTCTTCGCGGCGGATGACGTATAGGTTGAGCGTGCCGATGGTGAGATGGGGCGAAACTTTGTCATTGTTGGGCTCGGCGCGGAGCGCCTGCGGCTTCGCAGGGGCGCCCGCGACGAGGAAGTCCGGCGGAAAACCGCCCGGAGGTGGATTCAACGTTACGGTTTCGCCTTCGAGATGGAGAATCGCGAGATGCGCGGGGTTTCCGGCGGCGAGATGGATCTTGTTGTCCAGTGCGGAACCGAGAGAGTTGTCTCCGAGCTGCAGCCATTCGAGGCCGGTGAGGGAGAGCCAGCCATCCGGCTTCAGGAGATTTTCGACGTACTGCGCGCGCCATGCGGCGAGGTCCTTTTGCCACGAAGGGTCCTGCGCGAGAGCGGATATGGAGAAAAAAGCGCAGAGCGCGGCGATGAGCAGCGTCTGCCTGAGGTAGTGGCGGAATCGCATGTCGGATTATAACCTGAACCGCCCGGCCCTCGAACCCCGCGCTACCCGGAGAGAAAGGTGCCGCAATCACAAAACAAATCTGCGGCCCTAACGAATTTGGCGCTTGTGAGTGTATGCTTTGTGCTCGTCAAGCCTGCCGGAAAGAGGCCTTTGTTTTGAGACGGTTTGAAAAACTCTCTTCGATCCATTCGAATCTCAATTGGCGCGTTTGGTTTTACAATGCGGAGGAAGTTTGATGATTGTCGGTGTGCCCAGAGAGAGTTTTCCCGGAGAGCGGCGCGTTGCGCTGGTACCCGCTGCGATTCCCAACCTGGCCAAAGCAGGACTGGAAGTGGTGGTGGAGGCTGGAGCGGGAATCGGCGCAGGTTATCCGGATGGAGATTATGCAGCCAAAGGCGCAAAGATTGCCGCCGATCGCAGCGAGGTTTTTCGCGCCGCTGATATCGTGGTGCAGATCCTGTGCTATGGATCCAATGACAAGACCGGCAAAGCCGACGTGGCGCTTTACAAGCACGACCAAGTGCTCATCGGATTTCTGCGGCCGCTAGGCTCGTTGGACACGATCAAGGAAATCGCCTCGAAGGGTGTGACCTCGTTTTCCGTGGAATTGATGCCGCGAACTACGCGCGCGCAGAGCATGGACGTTCTCTCCTCGATGGCCACCATCTGCGGCTACAAAGCGGTGGTGCTAGCTGCAGACACTTCACCGCGGATTTTTCCGATGCTTACGACGGCGGCGGGAACGATTACGCCGGGCCGCGTGTTGGTGATCGGCGCTGGTGTGGCGGGTTTGCAAGCGATTGCCACCGCGCGCCGGCTCGGAGCGGTGGCTTCCGCGTACGATCTGCGGCCTGCGGCCAAAGAGCAAGTGCAGAGCCTCGGCGGACGGTTCGTCGAACTCCCCATTGAAGCCAAAGACGCGGAAGATGCCCGGGGCTACGCGCGCGCGCAGGATGAAACTTTCTACAAGCGCCAACGAGACTTGCTCGGAAAAGTGGTTGCGGAAAGTGACGTGGTGATCAGCGCTGCGGTCATCCCCGGGAAGAAGCCGCCGATCCTGGTGACCGAGGAAATGGTGGCCAGCATGGCGCCCGGCTCGGTGATTGTGGACCTGGCTGGTGAGCGCGGCGGAAATTGTGAACTGACGCGCCCCGGAGAGATTGTGGTGGAGCACGGGGTGACGATTATCGGGTGGTTCAATCTGGCGAGCACCGTGCCCTATCACGCCAGCCAGTTGTACGCGCGCAACGTGACCGCCTTCCTGCTGCACCTTGTCAAAGACGGAAAGCTTCAACTGAATATGGACGATGAAATCATTCGCGAGACGATGCTGACGCGCGGCGGGGAAGTGGTCAACGCGCGCGTGCGCGAATTCTTTACGCTGCCGGTTTTGGCTGTGGATTCGAAGGAGGTGGCAAAGTCATGAAGCTGGACCTGTTTACCAGCCTCTACGTTTTCATGCTGGCGGCCTTCATCGGTTTTGAGGTCATCCGCCGCGTTTCGCCGCTGCTCCACACTCCGCTGATGTCGCTCACCAACGCGCTCGACGCCATCGCCGTGGTAGGAGCGATTCTCCTCGCTGGCGAATTCCACGCGCATGGCGCGACGCTCGCGAAAATCCTCGGAACCATCGCCATCGTCGCCGCCACCAGTAACATCGTCGGCGGATTTCTGATCACTGACCGCATGCTCCGTATGTTCAAAGCCAGCGGGCCAAAGAAGCCATGATCAATCTTCCCGGCAGGGACCAGATCATCGAAATCACCTATCTGATCGCCACCGCGCTTTTCATTCTCGCGTTGAAGTGGTTGAGTTCTCCGAAAACGGCGCGCCGCGGAGTTTTCGCCGGCGAGCTGGGAATGCTGCTGGCGATTACCGGAACTTTGCTGCACATCGGTATCGTGGAATACAAGTGGATCATCATCGCGCTGGTGCTGGGAACGATCATCGGCGTCCCGCTCGGCGAAGTGGCCATGACCGCCGTGCCGCAGCGAACCGCGCTGAGCCACGCATTTGGCGCGCTGTGCGTAACATTGGTGGGAACTGCGGAATTTTATTTGCGGACGCCCGATGTGCCGCGCTTCATGATGGGTGTGCTCTCTCTGGAAGTCATTCTCGGTTCGCTGACGTTTACCGGCAGCTTGATGGCCGCGGGTAAGCTGCAAGAAGTCTTGCCGCAGCGGCCGATTACTTATAAGGGACAGAACTTCGTCAATCTTGGGCTGCTGGCAGTGGCCGTCGTCGTTGCCGGAATGCTGGTGGTGCACCCGGAAAAAACTTTTCTCTTCCCGGTGATTGTCGGGATTCCGCTTTTATTCGGCGTGATGATGATTGTTCCCATCGGCGGGGCCGATATGCCCACGGTGATCTCTCTGTTGAATTCCTACGCGGGGCTTTCTGCGGCAGCGATGGGCTTTGTGCTGGACAGCAAACTTTTGATCATCGCGGGCGCGCTCGACGGAGCATCCGGCCTCATCCTTTCCGTGAACATGTCGAAGGCCATGAACCGTTCGTTTTCGAACGTGCTTTTCGGTGCGTTTGGCCAGGAACAAACCGCTGTTGCAGGCAAGCAGGAGGCGCGGCCGGTCCGCAGCGCGACTCCCGAAGAAGCAGCCGCGATTCTCGCGGCGGCGAATAAAGTGGTTATCGTGCCGGGCTACGGAATGGCCGTAGCGCAGGCGCAGCACAAAGTACGCGAGCTATTCGACGCGTTGACCAAACGTGGTGTGGACGTAAAATTTGGCATTCATCCCGTGGCCGGCCGCATGCCGGGCCACATGAACGTCTTGCTCGCCGAAGCGGACATTCCTTACGACAAGCTGCTGGACATGGACGAAATCAACGGCGATTTTCCGCAGACCGATGTGGCTCTGGTCATTGGCGCGAACGACGTCACCAATCCTGCCGCGCGCACGGACGTTTCAAGCCCGATTTTCGGCATGCCGGTGTTGGATGTCGATAAAGCCCGCACCGTCATGGTCATCAAGCGCAGCATGGGTGCAGGCTTTGCTGGAATTGAAAACCCGCTCTACTACCTCGACAAAACGCTCATGCTCTTCGGAGACGCCAAAGCGTTCGTCGGTTCGATTGTGCGCGAACTTGGCGGCGGCCACGAATAAGTCCACGCCGGCGGCAATACATCGGCGCTTACACCCGACTGAAATCGAAGTAATGACGCAGCGCGCCCGTGCTTATTCGTAGCGCAGGGCGACGATGGGATCGACACGCATAGCGCGCCGAGCGGGAATATAACAAGCCAGCAAAGCCACGGTGAATAGCACGAACGGAATAGCCACGAAGGTCTGCGGATCACGCGGGCTAATGCCGAACAAGAGATGCGACATGTAGCGCGTCAACGCGAAGGAGACAACAATCCCCAGCGAGCTTCCAACCAGTGCAAGTCGCAAGCCTTGGCCCAGAATAAGCCACAGGATGTTACTGTGTTGCGCGCCGAGCGCCACGCGGATCCCGATTTCATTCGTGCGCTGAGTAATGGCGTAGGACATCACTCCATAAATTCCAACCACGGCCAGCGCGAGCGCCACCGCTGCAAAGATGCCGAGAAGCGTCAGATTGAATCTTTGATGGTCGAGAGAAGAGGCGACAATCTCGTTCATGGTGAAAACTTGCGTTACCGGAAGCTGGTTGTCGATGGCCCACAGCCGCTCTTTCACTTGCGCGAGCAGGGCTCCCGGGGCCGCAGCTCCGCGAATCGTGGGATACATCCAGCGCTTCCACTTCTGCGCCGTTTGTGAGTAAAGATCGTAGACCGCGGGTTCTTCAGGCTCGCTTGGGCCAAAGTGCTTGATGTCGCCGACAACGCCGACGATGGTCATCCAGTCCGGCGGATCCGAGCGCGCCCAATCGACCCGTGCGCCCACAGCGTCCTGCCCGGGGAAGTATTGCGCGACAAATGCGCGATTGACCAGGGCGACGTGTTGGCCGCCCGTGCGGTCCTGCGGGCCGAAATCACGCCCTGCGAGAAGGGGGATTCCCATGAGCCGGAAATAGTCGCCCGCGACCGTGCGCGTTTGCACTTCCGGTTCACTGCCCGCGGGAAGCCGCGGCCGGCCCTCGATCACAAAATTGTGCGTGAGGTAGTCACCGGTCATCGGAAGTTCGCTAACAAGGGCCGCTTGCACGCCCGGGATGGAGTTTAGCCCGTCGAGAAGTTCCCGGTGAAATTGCCGCTGTTTGGTTTGTTCGCGGTAGCGCGCTTCGGGAAGCTGGAGGCGCATCGTCAGCAGGTTGTCGGTACGGAATCCCGGGTCGATTCGATGCAGCAGCACAAAGCTGCGGATCATCAGGCCCGCGCTGATCAGCAGGACGAGTGCGAGAGCAATCTCCGAAACGACGAGGAACTTGCGAAGACGATGCCCTGATGCACCGCCCGCAGTCGTGCGTGTGTCCTCTTTCAGCTTGGCGCTGACGCCGAAGAGCGTTGCACTAAGGGCCGGAACCAATCCGAAGACGATTCCCGTAAGCAGGGAAACAGCAAAGGTGAACCCGAGAACCGCGGTGTCGATCGAAGTGTTTGCGATTCGGGGAAGATCTGCGGGAGTCAGCGTCATCAAGAGACGCACGCCCAGCGCCGCGAGGACCAGCCCGGCAACTCCGCCGAGAAGTGAGAGAAGAACGCTTTCGGTCAGCATTTGGCGGATAAGGCGGCCGGAAGGCGCTCCCAGAGCGGCGCGAATCGCGATTTCCCGCTGGCGCGTGGCGCAGCGCGCCAATTGCAGGCTGGCAAAATTCACGCAGGCAATCAGCAGGACCAGACCCACGGCCGCGAACAGCACCAGCAGCTCGGGCCGTACGTCGCCGAAGATCGCGTCTTGTAGGGAGAGCAGGCGCCGATGGATATCCGTGAAGTCACGAGCGGTATTGTCCTCGGGATAATGGAGAGCGAGCCATTGGTCGACGATTCCCATTTCGGCGCTTGCTTGCGCAATTGAAGTCGAGGGCTTCAGCCGGAAAAAGGTGTGCAGAAAATGGACCCCGCGTTCTTTTGCAGCCGATGGATCGACTACACGGAGTGACGCAAGCACGTCCACGGGCCTGCCCGGCAGCCAGAATTCGCGCGGCAGCACGCCGATCACCGTGTAGGAATTGCCGCTGAGACGAATGGACTTTCCAAGAATCGCAGCATCTCCGCCGAAATAGCGCATCCAGAAGCCATGCGTGAGTACTACTAGGGCTGGTCCTCCGTAACTGTCCTCTGCGCGCGAAAACGCGCGGCCGACAATGGGAGTGAATCCAAGTGCGTCGAAGAGTTCGGCGTTGCAAAGCCCGCCGTAGATCTGCACGGGTTCGCCTTGCCCGATGAAGTCGAGCGCTGGCTTGGTAATCCCCCCGATGGCCGCGAACGAATTCGTTTGCCTCTGAATGTCTTCCAGGTCGGGAAGAGATTGATTCGACTGCAAGGTGAAGAGCTGTTCAGAATTGGGATAGGGAAGCCCGCGAAGGAGAACGGCGTTAACGACGCTGAAGATCGCGGCGTTCGCGCCGATACCGAGAGCCAGCGTCAAAACCGCAGCCGCAGTAAACCCCGGAGCCTTGCGCAGCGTGCGAATGGAAAAACGGAGATCCTGGATTAGATCCTCAAACCGGCTGACGCGCCGGGCGTCGCGGCATTCTTCCTTGCGAAGTTCGAGGCCGTCGATGTCCCGGAGCGCGCAGCGGCGCGCTTCCTCAGGAGTCAGACCGCCATCTAAATAATGTTGCGTTTTTTGCTCCAGGTGGAACTGCAGCTCGTCATCGAGTTCGTGCTCGACGGCGTCGCGTTGGAAGAGGGAACGAAGGCGAAGAGGAATCGAGTAAATCCATCGTTCGAATCGCATGTCAGGCCTGCTCTAGTTTGATGACGTGGGAAATCGCTGCGGACAGCCGGTTCCAGTTGTCCGCTTCGCGCCCGAGATGATGCCGGCCCATACGCGTGAGCGAATAGAATTTGGCGCGGCGGTTATTCTCGCTGGGCCGCCATTCTGCTTTGATCCAGCCTTCCTGCTCCAGCTTGTGAAGCGCGGGATAGAGTGAGCCGTCGCTCACTTGCAGAACATCGCCCGAGACCTGTTTGAGGCGGAGGCTGATGGCGAAGCCATTCAGCGGCTCGAGCGTGAGGATTTTCAGAAGCAGAAGATCGAGGGTGCCTTGAACGAGATCCGAAGGTTTGGACATTTGAGCGCTCTCCCTTGGTAACCGAGCGGAGTATAGGCTTGTTCCACTCGGTAAGCAAGGGGAAAGCGCCAGCTCACTCTGTGCTGCACCTAACCCTGCGGGTTACTCGTAACGCAGCGCGACCATGGGATCGACGCGCGTGGCGCGCCGCGATGGGATGTAGCAAGCCGCGAGTGTGACGCTTGTGAGGATCACCGCGACGGCTGCAAACGTCAGCGGGTCGGTGGGTTTCACTCCGAAGAGCAGCGTGGCAATTAACCGGCTTGCCGCGAGCGAACCCGCAAGGCCGAACGCCAAACCAACAGCGGCGAGTCGCGCGCCTTCCGCCAGCACTTGCTTCAACACGTCCTCGCGCTGTGCGCCGAGCGCCATGCGGATTCCGATTTCGTGCGTGCGCTGGGTGACAGTGTAGGCCATCACGCCATAGATGCCCACCGCGGCGAGACCGAGCGCGAGCGTGGCGAAGGCCACCAGCAGCGTCAAATTGAGGCGCGGCTGAACCACGGAATTCGAAAGCAACTGGTCCATGGTGCTGACTTCGTAGACGGGCATGTTCCTGTCGACGGCGAACACTTGCTGGCGGATGGCGTTGGTCACGCTGGCCGATTCGAGGCTCGTGCGTACGGCAAGATACATGGTGCGCGCGAAAGAAAGCTGCGTCAGAGGGAAATAAGACTGCTCGCGCCCTTCGACGTCGGGGCCATAATGTTTTACATGGCCGACCACGCCGACGACGGTGCACCATTCGGGCATGAGTGGTTTGGAGTTGGGGACGGTATTCACGGCGATGCGTTTGCCAAGAGGATCCTCGTTCGGCCAGAATTTCCGCGCAAAATCCTGGTCCACTACTGCAACACGCGGCGCGTCCGCTGTGTCCGCCTCGGACAGAAAGCGGCCGCTCACCAAGGGAATCTGCATGGCCTGAAAATATCCGGGCATGACCGTGCGGTAGTCGGTCTCCGCGTAAGGCAAATTGTTGATGGGAGCGTATCGAGGGAGATCCGTGAGGGAGGTCTGTTCGAAGAAAGTTGAGCCGGAAGAATAGGAATTGGTGAGAGGCAACTCAGACACTGCCCCGGCTGCTTGCACTCCGGGAATCGCTCTCACACGATCGAGAACTTGCCGGTAAAAAGCATTGAGAGGAATTCCGTCCGGATACGTCTTTGCTGGCGGTGAGAGCCGCATCGAGAGCAGATGCTGCGGCTGGAAACCGGGATTGACTTCCACTAGCCGCTGGAAGCTGCGAATCAGCAAGCCCGCGCCGACTAAAAGCAATACCGCCAGCGCGATCTCCGAAACTACTAGGACGCCCCGCAGGCGCCGGGTGCCTTTCGCCGCGGAAGTGCTTTGCCCCGTCTCCTTCAGCGCATCCTGAAGATTAGCCCGGCCCACATGCCAGGCGGGAGCAAGCCCGAATATCAAACCCGTCAGCAGGGAAATCCCGAGCGTAAAGCAGAGCACCAGTGGATCCACGCCGACTTCGTCTCTTCGGGGGAAATTCTCTGGGACCAGAAGGCGAAGGCCGTATACGCCCCAGTAGGCGAGGAAGAGACCGAGCGCGCCTCCTGCAGTTGCCAGAACCAAACTCTCGGTCAGGAACTGACGCACGATGCGCGCGCGCCCCGCACCCATTGCGGAGCGAATGGAGAGTTCCTTTTCGCGCGCCGAAGCTTGCGCCAACAGCAGGTTGGCGACATTGACGCAGGCTATCAGCAGAACAAAGCCCACCGCACCTAAAAGAACGAGCAGCGCGGGCCGGACGTTGCTCACAATCTGATCTTTCAGGGGAATCGCGAACATTCCCCAACCGCTTCCTGGTCCGTAGTTGTCGGGATATTCGCGCGCGAGCTGCGTCGCGAAACGGTCCAAATCGGCGGAGACTTGCGGCAAGCCGACACCCGACTTCAATCGTCCCGTAACGTGCAGGTAGTGCGAGCCGCGATTCAGTGGCTTGGCCCGGTCCAGGCCCAGCGGAAGCCACAAATCGTTTTTGCCGCCCAGCGCAAAATCATTGCGGAGAACTCCGACAATGGCGTACGCCTGGCCGTCAAGCTCGATGGATTTTCCAACGATCTGTGGGTCTGCGCCAAAATGGTTCTTCCATAGTGCAAAGCTAACCAGCGCTTCGTGGTCGTGGCCCGGCTGGTCCTCATCGAGGGTAAAAGTCCGGCCGACTTCCGTTTGGACGCCAAGAATCTGGAACAGCGTTGCGGAGCCGGCGGGAGCAGACACTTGTATCGGCTGAGAATCCCTGCTGGTCAGATTGGCGCTGTTCCCCAGCGAATACGCGCCCAGCTCAAGGAAGGATTGGTTGCGGTCGCGCAAGTCCCAATACTCCGGCTCCGACAGCCAAAGGCGAGGAATGCCTTCCTTGTCCATTTTTCCCCACACATTGACGAGTGTTGCGGAGTCTTTGTATGCCAGGGGCCGGAGAAGCACGGCGTTGACCACGGAAAAAATGGCCGTGTTCGCGCCGATGCCGAGAGCCAGCGTCAATATGACAACGATGCTGAACCCCGGATTCTTCATCATCATGCGGATAGCGATTTTGATGTCTTGATTGAGTGTCCCCATGGTGCCTCGATTCTTTTCGGTAAGAAACGTGAATTGAGCCTTAAGTTTCGGTTCGAATTAGCAATGCTATTCGTATCGCAACGCAACGATCGGATCGACGCGCGTGGCGCGCCTCGCTGGGATCGAACAAGCCACGAGCGCGACCACCAGCAAAAGCACCGCAACGCTCAAAAAGGTAAACCAGTCGCCGGGAGTAACGCCGTAAAGCAGGCTGCGCAGAAGCCGCGTAAGTGCGAGCCCGGCCACGATGCCGATACCGACACCGGCGAGCGTCGCGCGAACCCCTTGGCGAAGGACCAAGCGCAAAATATCCGGACGCTGTGCTCCGAGCGCGACGCGAATTCCGATTTCGCGTGTGCGCTGCAGCACCATATGGGAGATCAAGCCGTACAAACCCACCACTGCTAGAATCAGCGCCAGGGTGGCGAGGCTGCCGATCAGGTAAGACGGATACCGCCGCAGAAATACCGAAGGAGATTGATTCGCGATCTCTTCCAGCGATTGCGGCTGAATCATGGGAAGCTGAGGATCCATGGCGTGGAGCGCGCTGCGGGCAGCACCGACGAACGCCACTGGCTCGCCTGCCGTGCGCACGATGTAGCTCAGGAATGTATTCGGGCCTTGATCGTTGGCCGCGTAAATGATGGGCGAGGGCGGTGCTGCGAGATCAACGGACGCAGTATCCCCGGCTACACCGACGATCTGAAGAAAGGGATTCTGCGCGCTGAACGTAAAGCGAATGCGTTTGCCGATGGGGTTCTCGCCGCGGAAATAGGCTTTGACGAAGGCCCGGCTCACGACGACGACGCCCGGCGAATCGTTCGAATCATTTGCGGTAAAAAAACGCCCATCCACCAGTGGGATTTTCAATGAGGGAAAATATCCCGTGCTCACGCCAAGGATTTGACATTCGTCTTCCTGTCCGGCGGCCGTGGGCCGGCCTTCCACAACGAAGCGGATCGAGCCGCTCCCGCCGCTGGCGGGGATTCCTGAGGTTTGGCCTACATCCACGACGCCCGGCAAGGAGCGCAGCCGCTGTGTGAATTCGTGATCGAAGCGCACCGCCGCCGCGCTGTAGTACGGAGGAGTTTTATCACTGGGATAGGATGCGTCGGGCAAGTTGACGGAGAACGTCAAAACATTGTGCAGGTTGAAACCGGGATCTTGCGCGAGGAGCGCGTGGAGGCTCTTGAGCAGCAGCCCTGCACCAACCAGCAGCACGAGGGAAATCGAGATTTCAGCGACGACCAAAGTGTTGCGCAGCCGCGCGTGGCCAGCGCTGGTGCCGCCGCGCGTTTCATCCTTAAGCACGTCGTTCAGCGATGCTCGCGAAGCGTCCAACCCCGGCGCCAAGCCGAAAAGAATCCCGGTGAGCAACGTAACTCCGCACAAAAAAAGAAGCACGGGCAGGTTGATCCCCGCATTGCGCAAATAGGGCATGGCCTGCAACTGAGATTCCGGAATCGCCGCCACAAGAAGATCGACGCCCCAATGCGCTCCCACCAGTCCAACCGCGGCCCCGATCGACGAGAGCAGCAGGCTTTCCGTCAGCAACTGCCAGAGCAACGTCGCGCGGCTCGCTCCCAGCGCGGAACGCACCGCAAATTCCTTGCGCCGCCCGATCGAGCGCGTCAGCACCAGGTTGGCGACGTTCGCGCAAGTGATCAGCAGCACGAATCCCACCGCTCCCAGCAAGATCAGCAGGAGCGGACGTACCTTTCCCACGATCTGCTCGCTGAGACTTTCCATCACAAAGAAAGTCGAACTGTTTTCTTTTGGATAGGCACGCGAAAGTTGTGTGTTGATGCTTTCCATCTCCGCGCGCGCTTGCTCCGGCGTAAACCCCGGCGCCAGCCGCCCGAACACTGTCAGCCAACGCAAACTGCGGCGCGTAATGGGATCCCCGGTCTGATGAATGGGCACCCAAACCGGCGCGGAGTTGGCTGGCGCAAACTCAAATTCGCGCGGCAGCACCCCGATGATGGTGGCCGGTTTGCCGTCCAGATGAATTACGCGTCCGACGATTTTCGGGTCGGCGCCAAACTCCGTGCGCCAGAATCCATCCGAGAGTATCGTCACGTGCGGTCCGTCGGACTGCATTTCGTCCTCGACGAAATCTCGTCCGAGCGCCAACTTGACGCCGAGCGTTGAGAAAAAGTTGGGAGTGACCTGGGCCGCGAAGGTATTCTTGGGCTCGCCGTTAACCGCCAGCGTGAAGGCATCACCGCTGTATCCCGCGAAAGATTGAAAGCTCTTCGCCGTGTGCTTCCAATCCAGATAATCCGGGTAAGAAGCTTGCGCGCCGGTAAAGCTATTATCCAGCTGACTGCGCGTCTCACCGACATGCAAAAGCTTGCCGGGCTCGCGATACGGCAGCGGCCGCAGCAGGGCCGAGTACACCACCGAGAAAATCGCGGTGTTGGCACCGATTCCCAGGGCCAGCGTCAACACCACCACCAGCGCGAATTCCGGACTGTTCCACAGCGCGCGAACGGCGTAGCGCAGATTTTGCATGAGTGTGCCCATCGTCGAACCTCCAAGTACAAGTAGACTGCCGGGCAAGTCGTTGACCATCCGCGGATCGGCTAGGTTGCTGAACAAGAAAGACTTGTTGGAGGAAGAGAATCGACGAGAACGGGGAGCATGCGCGTTATTGGGACGAGCAGTGCGGTATCGGACAGCCCGCCGCCCGGAATTTGCCCTGGCTTACTTTGCGTCGTGGAAAATAACGCCGAGTGTATATCGTGTGCCGCGGTGCAACCGGCTGACGCCGTGCCGCAGATTCACGCGATAGTACCCGCGCGATCCTTTCACCGGCCGGTAACGCGTCGTAAAAATAATCGCCTGCCCGCAATCGGCGACAACCACTTGCGGTTTGGACTGCGCCCGCGGCTGTTGCTCGACCAAGATGAATTCTCCACCGTCCCAATCGACGCCATGTTGCCCCAGCAGAAAAACCATTTGTAGCGGAAAGCTGACCTCGCCGTAAAGATCCTGGTGCAGACAGTTATAACCACCTGCCTCATAGTGCAGCATCAGCGGCGTCGGCTTCGTCTGCCCTGCTTTATGACAAGTCTTTAGAAACGCCTCATGCTCGAGCGAATAGCGAGGAGTCTTTTCTCCAAGCGCTTCCGCCCAGTGATTCGCGACTTCCGCAAGGTACGGGTACGCGCTACGCCTGAGCTCGACTACCACTTCCGGCAACGGCTTGGCAAAGTATTTGTAATCGCCGACGCCGAATCGGTACCGCTCCATAATAATGTGACTGCGAAACCGGTTGTCGTCCTTGAACAGTGCGACGAGTTCCTCGCATTCCGCGCACGAAAGCACCGTCGCCGTAACCGCGTAGCCGTTTTCCGAGAGTGAACGCCCCGCCGCCTCCCAGTCCAATGTCTCGATCCGTTCCGCGATCGAGAGAGTAGCGGCGGTTTTTCTGGCAGCATGAGCCATGCGTCCTCCCATGATTCTCGGAATAAGCGCGCAAACAGAATTATGAATCTGCGCATGCCGATAAATCTATCCGGTCTGCGCCGTCAAATTTTGCTATAGTTTAGCCATTCATTCGGTTTGTGGAGGTTCTCATGAGCGAGACGAATTCCATTCTCAAGGGTTCCCGCCGCACATTTCTCCAATTGTCGGCTGCTGCCACTGCGGCAATGGCCTTCCGTATCGCTACCGAAGCTACGCTTGCCGCCGAAGATCGCAATGTCATGCACCCCGGCGCTGTGGTCATCGACGCCAACGAAAACCCTCTTGGCCCGTGCGACGCTGCGCGCAAAGCCATTGTAGACATGGCCTCGCAAGGCGGCCGTTACTCCTATTGGCTGAAAGAAGAATTTGTCAAGACTTTCACGGAGATGGAAGGCCTGAAGCCGGAATACGTGCGTGTGTTTCCTGGCTCCAGCGAGCCGCTGCATTTTTCCGTGCTGACGTTCACTTCGCCGACGCGCAGCTATGTTACTGCTGACCCCGGATATGAAGCCGGCATGAAGGCTACGAAATCCTCCGGAGCGCGCATCGCCAAGACTCCGCTGACAAAATCCTACGCGCATGACATTAAAGCCATGATCGCCGCAGCGCCGGACGCCGGCCTGTTTTACATCTGTACCCCGAACAATCCGACCGGCACGATGACTTCGCATTCCGACATCGAGCAGTTACTGGCTGCGAAGCCCAAAGGCTCCGTCGTGGTCGTCGACGAAGCGTACATCCATTTTTCCGATGGCACGAGTGCCCTCGACCTGGTGAAAGCCGATCAGGACGTGATCGTGTTACGCACGTTTTCGAAAATTTACGGCATGGCCGGCATTCGCTGCGGCATGGCCATCGGCCGTCCGGACCTGGTCTCGAAGCTGGAGTCCTTCAGCGGCTGGGGCGCCATGCCCATCACCGCGATGGCTGCGGCCACCGCCAGCCTGAAGCACGAGCATCTCGTTTCCGAGCGCAAACAACTGAACGCCGCCATCCGCCAAAAAACTTTTGATTGGCTCGACCGCCAGGGCTACTCCTACGTCCCCTCTCAGTCCAACTGCTTCATGCTCGATGCCAAGCGCCCTGCCAAAGAAATGATCGACGCCATGGCCGCCAAAAATGTGTACATCGGCAGGTCGTGGCCTGTCTGGCCCACGCACGTCCGCATTACCGTCGGCACGCAGCTGGAAATGGATAAATTCCAGGAAGCCTTCCAAGCCGTCATGAAGGGTCAAACCACCAACAGCCTTGCAACTCCACTCAAGACGCGCCGTCGGTCTTATCCTGACGGCCAGTCTTGGCCCAGCGCTTAGCGGTCCACATATTCAACATCGATGTGCGAAGTTCCCTATTAGGCGTGAGCTTCGGATGTCAGTGTCTTCGGCGGTTCCTTCGCAGCAACCTCATGGAATTGAGCCGTTTCGGTTGAGCCTGCGAGGGCGGTGGTGGACGAGTTGCCGCTGGAAACGACTTGCGCGATTTCGTCGAAATAGCCGGTGCCGACGAAGCGTTGGTGCGTGACGGCGCGGTAGCCGAGTTCCTGCGCGGCGAACTCTTCCTGTTGCAGTTTCGAATACGCCGTCATGCCTGCCTGCGCATAGCCGCGCGCGAGATGGAACATGGACATGTTCAGCGCGTGGAAGCCGGCCAGCGTGACGAACTGGAATTTGTAGCCCATCTTGCCGAGTTCCTGCTGGAAGTTCGCGATGGTGACATCGTCGAGCTTCTTCTTCCAGTTGAATGACGGCGAACAGTTGTAGGCCAGGAGTTTTCCCGGGAATTTCGCGTGAATGGCTTCGGCAAACTTTTTCGCTTCGCCAAGATCGGGATGCGAAGTCTCGCACCAGATCATGTCGGCGTACGGAGCATAAGCCAGCCCGCGCGCGATCGCGGCGTCAATTCCGCCGTGGAATTGGTAGAAGCCTTCGGCAGTGCGCTCGCCGTAAATAAATTCGCGGTCGCGCGGATCGGCGTCAGAAAGCAGGAGCCCCGCGGAATCGGCGTCCGTGCGCGCAATTAAAATCGTGGGAACGCCGCAGACGTCGGCGGCTAAACGCGCGGCAATCAACTTTTCAATGAACTCGCGTATCGGCACCACAACTTTGCCGCCCAGGTGCCCGCACTTCTTGGCGGAAGAAAGCTGATCTTCGAAGTGCACGCCCGCCGCGCCCGCCTCGATCATCGCTTTCATCAGCTCGTAGGCGTTCAGCGAACCGCCAAAACCGGCTTCCGCGTCCGCGACAATGGGCGCGAACCAATGCGTGCCAGACATTTTGCCTTCCGCGGATTCAATCTGGTCGGCGCGAAGCAGCGCGCGATTCAGACGCTTCACCAGGTTCGGCGCGGAATCGCTGGGATAGAGGCTCTGGTCAGGATAGACATCGCCCGCCGTGTTACCGTCCGCAGCAACTTGCCAGCCGCTGCCGTAAATCGCTTTCAGTCCGGCCTGCACCATTTCAATCGCTTGATTGCCGGTGATCGCGCCCAGGGCCGGAACGTACTCCTCCGTATGCATCAAATTCCAAAGCCGCTCCGCGCCCAGCTTCGCCAGCGTGTATTCGATCTGGATCGAGCCGCGCAGCCGCAACACATCCGCATACGAGTACGGCCGCGTTATGCCGTTCCACCGAGGATCGTTGCTCCAGTGCGTCTGGGGAAGATGTTTGTGCCCATTGCCGTTGCTGTGGCCGTTGCCGTTAGCGCCGTTGTTTCCGTTGGATGACATCTGATGCTCCTTGCTTTTCTGATCTCCTCAGAGGCCTAGCAACTCTAAGAAACACTCCTCAAGCCGGATTGAACTCCGCGCGGCGAATCATCTCTTCACTGATGGCCCGTGCTTCACGGAGCGTGACAACGGCCTGCGGGTCGTTGTCCATCGTCGTCTCGCGCACCAGCCGCTCCAGTTCTTCGTCGAATAATTCGCGAATCAGTTCCGGCGTGTGCCGAATTGGCAGGCCAGTTTCGTCTAGCACTTCGACGAGATTGGCATGCTTCACCCGCTGTGCAATCATCAAGCGGTAAATGCGATCGGTGGCCAGGTCTTCCATGTAGCCATCGAGGAGACTCGCGCCTTTGCCGTTCAGGACGCCGTTGCGATAGCGAATCACCGTTCGAATTGCCGCGCGCGTTCCCGCCAGCGTCCGTTTGCCGACGCCAGTGGGAATAGGCCGCAAATCGGGATGTCTATTCGCAGTCTCCGGCCGCGCGAAAGCCTGATTGGGAACAGGGAATTGAGAAACGGCAATCTCGTTCTGATCCGGATGCCCAGTCCACGCGCCGTCCATCAGTGAATTTGCTTCGTTCTTCTTATCTTCGGCCAGAACTTTCAACGCACGTGCGTTCAGCTCGGCATCCTCGCGACTTGGAAACAGCGCGGTCATTCCGCCGATTGCCAGCAAACCGTGCTTGTGGCAAATATCCGGAAGAAGATTCCGCAGATTCTGGAAGAAAGCCACGTTGTGCGGAATGGTGTTGCGGTCGTGAAGCACCCACTCCGGATTTTCCAGATTGAAATGGATCAGGCTGGCCATGTAGTCCCAGCGGCCCAGGTTCAATCCGATGATGTGGTCCCGCAAAATCCAAACGAACTCTTCCATCTGGTAGGCCAAGGGATGAGATTCCACCAGCGCCATGCACTTGATGGAATTCGCAGGCAGCTCTTTCAGGCGCGCGATCATCTGGAAAAGATCGCGCCACCACAGCGCCTCGTCCGCGGACTCCGATTTCGGAATGTAGATGCAGAGCGGATGCTTCAAGGCCTTGAAGTCCACCTGATAAGCCACCATCGCGACGTCAAAAAGGGAAGCTGGCAACAACTCGCCGGGCAGCACTCCGGCCTGATGAATGTGCAGACCGCGCGGCCGCGTAAAGATGACGGTTGTACTGGGATTGATCCCCACGGTCTTGTTGCGCTTGCGGTCGAAGTACGTGAGGCGGCCCGCCAGCGCTTCCAGAATATTTTTGATCCCGCGCGCGTTGTGCTCCCACGCATTGGCGTTCGAATCTTCAAGATCCAGCATCACGCCGGGAGCGCCGGAGTTGAGCATTTTCACCACGAGATCGGCGTCGTCGGCCGGGCCGGTCATCTGGTTGCGCTGATCGGTGCACCACGCGGGCAGCTCGATGCGCCAGGAATTTGTAGTCGCCACCGAGGGCGGCAAGTAATCCGGCAGTTTGCCGGCGTGCGCCTCGGCTAGCGCATAATCGCGGCGAGCGATCAGCGCACGCTGGCGCAGTGTTAGCGCGGCATGCAGTGGAGCAAGAAATTCAAGAAAACCCTGGGGGAGATCGCGAGCGGAATCAAAATCCGGCGGCGCAGAATTGAGCGGCACGACGCGGTTCGAAAAAGGCCGTGGAGCCAGCGCTGGGTCCAATTTGCTCGTCGCGGTTGCCATAGTCCAGTTCAGCCTTTCCCTACAAAATTGAATTCGAACCGCATGGAGAGTGAAGAAGGCAATTCGAAGGCCAACAAGATGCCAGGCGAGACTGCCTAAGCCCCATTCTTTCAAGCAGATAAAGACGTGCCCGCGGAAACAGCAGAGAGCCGTGGCAAACGGCGGTCAAACCGACGAGAAATTTGCACACCAACGGCGAGATATTTCCCGTGCCTGCCTTCTTGTTCAACATATTGAACACATGTTCAATCCTGGAGTCTCTTCTACCGAAACGCCCCAGGCCGCGCAACTGTCTGTTCAATATTCTGAACAGATATTCTATAATTGGGACGATAACGTTTCTCTATCGGAGGCCCTCATGGCCGTTTCGGATACCAGTCCCGCAACCGCCGTCGAACGCGCACTGAATATTCTCGAAGCCGCCGCCCAGCGCCGCGACGGCCTCACCAATTCCGAAATCAGCCGCAAGCTGGGAATTCCCAAGAGTTCCGCCAGCTACATCCTTCGAACCCTCGAGCATAGGGGCTATCTGCGGCGCGATGCAGAGTCTGGGCGCTACCGCCTGGGCCTGAAAATCCTGAGTCTGGGCGGCGACGCCCAGGGAAACCTGGAAATCGCCGATGTGGCCCTTCCATTCATGCGCGTGCTTGGCGAGAAGATTCGAATGACCGTGCACCTGGCGGTTTTGGATCAGGGCGAAGCGGTTTACGTTGAAAAAGTGGAGGCGCCGGGATTTTTCAAGGTGAATACCTGGGTGGGCCGCCGCATGTTTTTGCATTCCACAAGTGTCGGAAAATGTTTGTTGGCGTGGCTGCCCAAACAAGAAATAGAAAACGTGGTGCGTCAGCACGGATTGAAAAAAAGAACGCCAAAAACAATCACGACCATTTCGAAATTACTCGCGGACCTGGAGCACGTAAAACAATCAGGTTATGCCGTGGACGATGAAGAAAATAGTTTGGGTGCGCGCTGCCTGGGTACACCGATTTTTGACGCCATGGGCAATGTCACCGCCGCAATTGGCGCCAGCGGTACGCTCACGCAAGTCGATGAAGCCAACATGCCCAGAATGATCGAAGCGCTGAAGGAAACGGCGCGGCGCATCACGCGGCAATTATTGCGAAGCGGAGCGGCAGGGGCCGCGTGAATCACGGCCCCGCCCTGGCAACAACTTGTTTATTTCAGCCAATCACCAAGTTATTTTTCACCGAAAAAACATTCGGCACTTGATTGGCGCGCATTCCGGCGAGGTTTTTGTCCATTTCATTGCCGACCGCGCCCTCCAGCGTGACGTTGCCGTTCTTCACGATGATGTGAATCGACGGCACGGCCTGCTCGGCGTAGCGCGAAAGGCCAGCTTCGCCGTAAATCGCGCGGTAGAGCGTACGGCGGAGCTGGTCATCCATGGGCGACGCCGGGAGTACCTCGATGTTATTCACCACAGTGGTGACGCCCTCGACGCTCTTCACGGCGGCTTCGGCATCGGACTTCAACGTGGGCCGCGTTACCTGGCCATAGAGAGTCACCTTGTCGCCTTCGACCTTGTACGCCAGGTTGTCGAACACGGAGTACCACGGCAGCATCACGAGCTGGTGGCGAACTTCCTTGATCAGTCTCTCTTGTGGTTTTTCACCGCGCTGCGGAATGGCGTTTTCCGGCCGATTGGTTAAGGAATTTGCTGCTGCGGCAAAAGGCGCAGCCAGCGATGCTGCTACGAACAGGGCCCGGAGTTCCATTTTCATGACTGCCTCCTGGACAGACGTTTCAATGTGCATCCACCAGTTAGATTCAAGATGCAGGGCAAATGGGTGCACGTTTTCGTGCGGCAGGTGAGTGTTAGCATATTTCTTATGGGGCCTGCAAGAGTATGAAATTGCGCAGGGGAACGAAACTTTGTGAGTGCAGCGGTGTTGCACAAGAGCCCGCCGCGGCAAAAGGAGCAGCGTAGTGCTGGTGATTGCGCATCGCGGGGCATCGGGGCACGCGCCGGAAAACACTCTAGGGGCATTTAAGAAAGCCGTCACGATGGGCGCTACGTTCATCGAAACGGATTTACAGCTTTCGCGGGATGCGCGTTTCGTGGCCGTCCACGACGCCACGCTGAATCGCACCACGAACGGTGAAGGCCTTGTGCATGATATGACGCTCGCGGAATTGCGCCGCTTGGATGCGGGTACGTGGTTCGGAAGCGAGTACGCCGGTGAGAAGATTCCTACGCTCGAGGAAATCCTGGCGTTCTCCAAGAAAAATGACGTTGTTTTTTATCTGGAGCTGAAGCCCCAAGGATCGTGGGGCGGGGAGCATGCGCTGATCGGCGCGCTGCGGGAATCGGGAGAGATACCGCGCGCGGTGGTCATTTCTTTCGATGCGGCGGTAGTTTTGAACTTGCGCAAGATCGAGCCGACGTTGATGACAGGTCTGTTGTACGACGGTCAGATTGAAAACCCGATCGAGAAAGCCGTGGAAGTGGGTGCACGGCAATTGCTGGTGCGCGGAGATTTGGTGACGCCGGTCCTGCTGAGCGGGGCGCGAAAAAAAGATTTGCAAGTGGTGTGCTGGACGGTGAATCATCCAGCGCACATGCGCGCGTTGATCGGAGCGGGAATCGACGGAATCATGAGCGATTATCCGGACCGGCTGATAGCGGCGGTGAAGAAAGAACCGGAGACGGTTCCTTGACAGCCGGGCGCGGCTCTGAGAAAGGTGAATTGGCAGATTCAAGACTGTGAATCCTTTCCGTTGAGCAGCAGGGCATGAAGAGCGGCTAGGTTGGAGACGGAGAGTTGTTCGGCGCGGGAATCGGGGCGGAGAGTTAGCGAGGCGAGGGCTTCGCGGATCGTGGCGGGGTTGGCGAGCGGGCGCAGGTTGTTCACCAGGGTTTTGCGCTTCTGCGAGAAACACAATTTCACAAAATCGAGGAAACGGGATTTGGCTTCGCGGGAGGAGTTTGCCTGCGTTCCCGCGGGGGCGGGCGTGGTCGAGCCGACGGAGAGTTTTGTGCGTTCGCCGGGGAGGCGGAGGGTTACGAGGGCGGAAGTGACTCTGGGCGGCGGGTTGAACGCGCTGCGAGGAATCTCGAAGACGAATTCGGGGCGGGAATAGAGCTGCGTGAAGACGGAGAGATAGCCATAGTCGCGCGTGCCTGGCTGAGCGGCCAGGCGGAGGGCGACTTCAGTTTGGATGACGATGTGAATTTCGTCGATGAGATCGGCGAAGGTGAAGAGGTGATGGAGGATGGGCGAGGTGATGTAGTAGGGGAGATTGCCGTAGACGCGGATGCGGCGGCCCCCTGCAGGGGGTGAACCGGCGGCGATAGCGGCGAGATCGGTTTTGAGAATGTCACCGGGAAAGACGTGGAGATTGGGGGATTTTTTCGCGAGGTGGCGAAGGCCCGAGATGAACTTGGGATCGAGCTCGACGGCGTGGACGGGAACTCCGGTTGCGAGGAGGTGTTCGGTCATTTCGCCGTGGCCGGAGCCGATTTCGATCCAGCAGTGTTGATCGTCGCGTGGGAGTGGCACGGTGGAATGCGGGGAAACACGGATGGCGCGGGCGATCTGTTCGCGCCAATCGAGGTCTTCGAGGAAATGCTGGCCGAGGCGTTGGCGAGCCATGGGTGGAACAGTGTAGCAGGGGCGCGTGGTCGAAGCGTCGTAAGGTCTGGGTGTTTAGGTTTAGAAAGCAGAAGTTTGAAGCACGCTAGTCGGCGGCGGGGGTGACTTTCTCGGCGTGGACGGTTTTCTTTGCGGGATCGAATTGGCCGGCGAGCAGGATATGCGCGGCGGGGAAGTCCTTGACGGCTTCGGGATTGTCGACGATCCAGATGACTTGATCGGCGTCGGCGACGAAGACGGCGCGCTGGGGTTTCCATTCGGGGTGACCGACGGAGGCGCCGCCACGCCAACATTTCTGGACGCAATCGGCGCGGCCGGGCTTGGCGTGTTGGGTGCCACAAGCTTCATCGCTGATCCAACCGGATCGGGGTGCGTTCTTTTGCTTTGCGGACAAGGAGCCGAGCGCTACGAGAGCGCAACCCAGCAAGGAAGCAAGAATGATTCTCGAAGGATTGGGCATTTGTGGAAGTATTCCCCTCTTAGGCTTTCCGGGCAAGGAAGAGGTGCCGCGCCTGCGGCGCCGTGGGGTGCCGGCGAAGGAGAAAGAACGGTTCGGAAGACCCGCCACTACAAAGGGCTTCGCACCGGCAGGATCGGTGGAAGCGGTTCAAGAATGCATGGCGCGCTGGGGAAACGGGAGCACACGAGGCTCTTCGAGTTGTTTGCCGGATGGGACGCGGCGTGATTGGCGGTGGGAGCGGCGTGCACGGTTTCTGTGCCTCTCGCCATAGATCCATTGGTACAGGGCATAGAGCAAGAAGTCACAGCCAAGAATGCAAAACGCGAGAAACACGGTAATTGTCATAGAACCGCACCCGGACTGATGTAGATCACCAGTGCGGACCAACAAAGCGTAAGAAAGCAAAGGCTAAAAAGTCCTGAGCGGTTTATGAGGGATTTGTTAGGAGGGGACTTTCGTTCGCAATGAGAAAAAAAGATAGAAACGAAGAGTCCCCTTGAACGTTTAGGGGAATGTGGTACATTCCCCTAAGGAAGTTATGGGGGCAGGACTAGAACTGCCAGAATGAGGGTTCGGGATGGAAAAACAGGGGGATTTGGTGCAGGGGACGCTAGACATGCTGGTGCTGAAAGCGCTGGCACGGGGGGCGAAGCACGGGTACGCGGTGGCGGAGTGGATTCATGAGAGTTCGAATGACGTGCTGCACGTGGAAGAGGGCGCGCTGTACCCGGCTTTACACCGACTGGAATTGCGGGGGCTGCTTTCGGCGGAGTGGGGCGCTTCGGAGAATAACCGGCGGGCGAAGTTTTATGCGTTGACGGCGGCGGGGCGGAAGGAGTTGGCGCAAGAAGCGGAGTATTGGCGGAGGATGTCGGGGGCGATTGCGCGGGTGATGCAGACGGCGTGATGGGAAGAGATCAGAGAACGGAGATCAGGAATCGGAGAGCGGCGAGCTGGAGTTTGAGGCTGGAGACTAGCGGAACGGGGCTTGAGAGAGTCCGGAGAGATGGTTATGAAAATGTGGGCGAGGGTGAAGGCGCTGTTTGGGCGGAAGCGGCTGGAGCGGGATTTGGAGGAGGAGGTGGCGTTTCACCTGGCGATGCGCGAGGAGAAGAAGCGCGCGCGGGGAGTTGCCGCGGAGGAAGCGAAGTATGCGGCGCGGCGGGAGTTTGGGAATGCAACGCGGGTGAAGGAGATTTGCAGGGAGATGTGGAGTTTTGCGTCGCTGGAAACATTATGGCGAGATCTGCGGTATGGGGCGCGGGCGCTGGGGAAGAATCCCGGGTTCACGACAGCGGCGGTAATGGCAATTGCGCTGGGAATTGGAGTAAACACAGGGATTTTTTCGGTTTTGAACGCGGTGGCGCTGCGGCTGCTGCCCATTCCCGCGGCGAGCCAAGTGGTGAGCGTGGACCAGATTTTCCACGGGAGAATTCATCGCAACGTGCATGGCGAGGGGAGTTTGTTCTCGTATCCGGAATATCAGGAGTATCGGGAACACAACCACGTTTTTACCGGGCTGCTGGCGTACGAGCCGTTTCTACAAGTGACGCTGGGTGGGGCGAGCCCGCAGCAGCTGTTTGGCGCAGCGACGTCCTGCAACTATTTTGGAGTGCTCGGAGTGCAACCGGTACTGGGTCGCGGGTTTGTGGACAGCGATTGTAGCGGGCCGGGAGCGAATGCCGTGGTGGTGCTGAGTCAGGATCTTTGGCGCACGACGTTTAACGCGGATCCTGCACTAATAGGCAAGAGCGTGCTGCTGAACCGCTCCGAGTTTACGGTGATCGGGATTGCGCCGGCGGGATTTGGAGGGACGGAGCCAGTGCCGAGCGCGTTTTGGGCGCCGCTGACGATGGAGCATGCGTTGGACGCTTTGGAGGCGGAGCGGGACTTCCTGGGGGATGCGGACACGAGCTGGTTGGCGCTGCTGGGGCGCGTGCAGAACGGCGTGTCGCTGGCGGAAGTGCGCGCGGACCTGGGAGTCATTGCCGGGCGAATCGATCACGATCATCCGGGGCGGACGACCACACTCACAATTCATACGGCGACGTTTCTGGGGCGGCCGGAAGAACGGAATCTCGTGTTCACCATCGGAGGAGTGATTCTGGTGGCTGTCGGATTGGTGCTGCTGATTGCATGCGCGAACGTGGCGAACTTGTTGCTGGCGCGAGCGTCGGCGCGGCAAAAGGAGATTGCGATTCGGTTGTCGATCGGGGCGAGCCGTTGGCAAATCGTCCGGCAATTGTTGACGGAGAGCCTGTTGATTGCGCTGCTGGGAGGCGCGGCTGGATCTGTGTTGGCGTTCTGGTCGTTTGAGGCCATCACGCAATTTGTCCTAGCGCATTTGCCGCACGGATTCCCGCAACTGGCGTTGAACATGAGCCCGGATTACCGGGTGCTGGGGTATTCGCTGGGATTGACGGTGATGACAGGGATTGTTTTTGGATTGGCGCCGGCGCTGCATGCCACGCGGCCGGACCTGAGCACGGCGATCAAGGAGGACAGCGGGGGACAGGCAGGCAAGGCGGGGAGTGGCGGATTCTTGCGGAGCACGCTGGTGGGGCTGCAGGTGGCGGTGTGCATGATTCTATTGATCGCGGCTGGATTGCTGATGCGCGGGCTGTATTCGGCGCAGACCATCGATCCGGGATTCGAGATGGCGAATGTGACGCAGGCATCGTTCGACCTGGGTTCGCAAGGGTACAGTGAAGTGCGGGCGAGCGCGTTCCAGCAAAGCATGATGGAGCGAGCGGCGGCGATGCCGGGGGTGGACGCGGTGGCGGAATGCGGCGCGACTCCTCTCAGCGATAATCATAGTGAAACGTCTTTCCAGCTTCCCGGCGAGACGGAAGGACGGCAGATCGAGTTCAACGAAGTTACGCCGGGGTATTTTAATTTGTTGGGAATACCGATCGTGCGCGGGCGGGACTTCACGGCAGCGGAAGCGCGCGCGGGTGTGGCGGAGATTATTGTTACGGAGTTTACCGCGCGAACGCTGTGGCCGGGACAGGAAGCGGTCGGCAAGGTATTGCGCAAGATCGGCGATGCAGACCGGATGGTAGTCGGCGTCGTGAAGGATGCGCAAGTTTCGCATTTGGGGGAGACCGAGAAAGTTTATGTATACCTGCCGGCCGGGCCGAAAGAGCAAGCGCGCATGGTCTTGCTGGTGCACAGCGCTGGGGCATACGAGGGAGTCGCGAAGGGAATCCGGGAGGCGACGAGGGCGCTGGATGCGCAAGTCGTGGTGGATGTGACGAAGCTGGGGGACAATCTGGAGATTTGGCGCACCCCTTCGCGGATTGTGGCGGCACTTTCGGGGGCGCTGGGAACGCTGGCGCTGTTGCTGGCCTCGATTGGAGTGTATGGTGTGGTTTCGTATGGCGTGAGCCAGCGGATTCGCGAGATTGGGATTCGAATGACGCTGGGGGCGGACGGGAGAGATGTGATGAAACTCCTGCTGCGGCAGGCGATGCGGCCGGTGTTGATTGGAGCCGCCGTGGGAGTGGCGGGATGCGCGGCGGTTTCGCAGATACTTTCGAAAGTGCTATATGGAATCGGGTCGCATGATCCCATTGCTTTCGTTGGCGTGCCCGCGTTTCTGCTGGGGATTGCACTGATGGCGAGCTACGTTCCGGCGCGGCGGGCGACGCGGGTGGACCCGGTGGTGGCGCTGCGATACGAGTAGTGAAGTTCCATTCAAACTAATCCTCCGTTGGCAAATTTAGTGGATTCTCCGGCTTGACGGGCACGGACGCGTTCGATAGCGTAAAATGAGTGCGTCGCTGGTCGCCAGCGGATGGTGAGAACACTGTGAGAGTTCTGTTTGTGGCGTCGGAGGGGCTGCCGTTCTCGAAGACGGGCGGCCTGGCGGACGTGGTGGAGGCGTTGCCTAAGGCGCTGGTGGCTCAGGGCCACGAAGTGGCGGTGGTGTTGCCGCGGTACCGCGGGACGAGGACGTCAGCGGTAGTGATGCCCAGCCTGACGATTCCGATGGGCGGGACGCGGCTGCGATTTCCGGCGATTGCGGATGGCACGCTGCTAAACGGCGTGCGGTACTACTTTGTGGATGACCCGGCGTATTTCGACCGCGATGGTTTGTATGGCGGGGGCAGCGGAGATTTTCCGGACAACCCCGAGCGGTATGCGGAGTTTTGCCGGACGGCGATTGAGATTGCGAAACATGTCTGGCCGGCGGATGTTTTTCATTGCCATGATTGGCAGACGGGACTGGTGCCGGTGCTGCTGCGGACTTCGTATAGCGATGATCCGCTGGTGAAAGATATTCCCGTGGTGTTTTCGATTCACAACATGGGGTATCACGGGCAATTCACGCGCGACGTGCTGGAACGCGTAGGAATTCCACAGGGAGTTTTTCATCCTGGCGGAATTGAATTCTTTGGGTTTGTGAATTTTCTGAAGGGCGGGCTGGTTTTTTCGGATTATCTGACTACGGTGAGCCGGAAATACGCGGCAGAGATTCAGACACCGGAATATGGATATGGATTGGACGGCGTGGCACGGGTGCGAGCCGACCGGCTGGTAGGGATTTTGAATGGGGTGGATTACTCGGAGTGGGATCCGGCAAGAGACAAGCTGATTGCGGCGAAGTATTCGGTGAAGGACTTGGGCGGGAAGCAGGTGTGCAAGCAGGAGCTGCTGGAATTGTTCGGATTGTCGCACGATCTCCTGGAACGTCCCGTACTGGGAATCGTTTCGCGGTTCGCGGACCAGAAGGGATTTGATTTGATCGCGGAGAAGGCGCATGAATTGATGCGCGAAGACCTGGTGTTGGTGGTGCTGGGAACCGGGGAAAAGAAATATGAGGATTTCTTCCGGGCGCTGGCGGCGGCGTATCCGGGGCGCGTGGGTGTGAAGATTGCGTACGACAACGTGATGGCGCACAAAGTGGAGGCGGGAGCGGACATGTTCCTGATGCCGTCGCGGTACGAGCCCTCCGGGTTGAATCAGATGTACAGCTTGAAGTATGGTACGGTGCCGATTGTGAGAGCGACGGGCGGGTTGGACGACAGCATCGAGCCGTTCGATTTGGAGCACGGGACCGGGACGGGATTCAAGTTTAAGGAATATTCCGGTGAGGCGCTCTTGTATGCGGTGCGGCAGGCGCTACATCATTATATGGATGAGCGAATCTGGAAGCGCATCCAATTGAATGGAATGGCGAAGGATTTTTCATGGAAGGGGCCGGCGGCGGAGTATGCGAAACTGTATGAAGCGGCGCGGGCCTCGCGCGGACTCGAGGCAGGCGCTCCAACAGCAGGAGTGGCCTCTCCGGGGGCGGGCCAAGCGAGCCGGGGAGCGAGACAAACTGCTCAAGGATCGGGGCAGGCCGCAGGAAACCAAAAGCCTGTTGCAACATCTAATTAAGCTGATAGAGGAGAGATAAGCGGCGGCCTGCGGGCAAGCTGCTGATAAAAAAGAACATGGCTGACAATTCAATTCAAGCAGTAACCGATGGGAATTTTGAAGCGGAAGTGCTTACGGCGAGCAATTCGCAGCCCGTGATGGTGGACTTCTGGGCGGAGTGGTGCCGGCCGTGCCACATGTTGGCGCCGACGGTGGCGGAGATTGCGCACGATTATGCGGGGAAGCTCAAAGTGATGAAGTTGAACGTGGATGAAGCGATGAATTCGGCAGGGCGTTATAACGTGCGGGGGATTCCCACACTGCTTGTGTTCAAGAACGGGCAGGTGGTGGAGCAGATTGTTGGTGCGGTGCCGAAGGATCAGATTACCAAGGCGCTGGCGCGGCACTTGGCGTAAGGAGAGACTGAAGTTTTGGGAAGGCGTGTCGCGCTTTTTGCGTGACACGCCTTTTTGTTTGTGCAGAGCGGAGAGTTGCGGCTAGAGTGTTTCCAGAGAATTCTCGATGATAAAAGATGAACACAAAATTGTCCGCTGCGACTGGGCGCAGAAAGAGGTGAACATTCCTTATCATGATGAGGAATGGGGCGTGCCGGTGCATGAGGAGCGGACGTGGTTTGAGTTTTTGATTTTGGAAGGGGCGCAAGCGGGGTTGAGTTGGGACACGGTCTTGCAGAAGCGCGCGCGGTACCGTGAAGTGTTTGACGGATTCGATCCGGCGAAAGTGGCGCGCTATGACAAGAAGAAAGTGCGGGAGCTGCTTAGGGACGCGGGAATTATCCGGAACCGGTTGAAGATTGCGGCGGCGATTGGAAATGCGCGGGCTTTTTTGAAAGTACAGGAGGAGTTCGGGACGTTTGACGCGTACATTTGGAGATTTGTGGGTGGGCGGCCGAAGCAAAACCGGTGGAAGACGCACAAACAAATGCCAGCTAAGACAGCGGAATCAGATGCGCTGAGCAAGGATTTGCAGGAGAGAGGATTCCGGTTTGTGGGGTCGACGATTTGTTACGCGCTGATGCAGGCGACGGGGATGGTGAACGATCACCTGGTGAGTTGTTTTCGGTATGCAGATTTGGCTCGCTAGCATCGGCTAGAAGGCTTGCTTGCGTTGAGGGCGGGGCGAGCTTACGATTAGAACCTGCCGTTTCTTTGTGCTTTCCAAAGCAGTTACATAATGTGGGCGTGACGACGTTGAAGTGTGGGCCGGTTGAAAATGGTGAACGGAGGCACAGCCAGAATTGGCTGGAGCACGTTGAGAGAGGGTCGGGATGAAATCGGTAGTTGTCGTGGGAGCGCAGTGGGGTGATGAGGGCAAGGGCAAGGTGGTGGACTACCTTGCCGGGTCGTTTGACTACATTGCGCGCGTGGCGGGCGGCCATAATGCGGGTCATACGGTCATCATTGGGAAAGACCGCTATGTGTTGCAGCTGATTCCATGCGGGATTTTGCGGCCGAAGCGGCATGTGGTGATTGGAACGGGCGTGGTGGTGGATCCGGCAGCGCTGGTGGCGGAGATTGAGACGCTGGCGAAGGCGGGAATCGACGTGAAAGGGCGGCTGCACGTCAGCAATCGCGCGCACTTGATTTTTCCGTATCACCGGGAACTGGACAAAGCGGCGGAGGGAGCGCGGGGAGCGGATAAGATTGGAACGACTTCGCGGGGAATCGGGCCGGCGTACGAGGATAAAATGGCGCGGCGCGGGCTGCGGATGTGCGACCTGCTGGAGCCGGAGCTGTTTCGAAAGAAAGCGGCGCACGTTGTGGCGGAGAAAAACCGGCTTGCCAAAGGCGCCTACGGCGCGAACATTGATTTTTCGCATGAAGCGGAAGAGACACTGAAGCTGGGCGAAAAAATTCGCGAATACATTTGCGACACGGCGGAATTGGTGAACGGCGCGCTGGACGAAGGGAAGTCCGTGTTGTTCGAAGGCGCGCAGGGAACGATGCTGGACATCGATCATGGGACGTATCCGTTCGTGACGTCGTCGAGCGCGACGTCGGGCGGGGCGGCGACGGGCGTGGGCGTGCCGCCGACGAAGATCAAACACGTGCTGGGGATTTCGAAGGCCTACACGACGCGCGTGGGCAGCGGGCCGTTTCCGACGGAGATGCCGGATCTGGACGCGCAGGAAGTGCGCGCACGGGGGAAAGAGTTCGGAGCCGTGACGGGACGGCCGCGGCGTTGCGGATGGCTGGATCTGCAAGTGCTGCGGTACGCGAAGATGATTAATGGGATCGATTCGCTGGTGATCACCAAACTGGATGTGTTTGATACGCAGCGGGAGATTCAGATTTGTGTGGGGTACAGGTACAAGGGCACACCGCTGAAGGAAATGCCGGCACTGGCGGAAGAGTACGAGCGTGTGACGCCGGAGTACAAGACACTGCCGGGATGGAATGAGACGACCTACGGGGCGAAAGAGGGAGCGAAGCTGCCGAAGGCGGCGGCGGAGTATTTGCGATTCATTTCGGATTTCTTGCAGGTGGAAATCGGGATGATTTCGACGGGGCCGGAGCGGGATGCGACGATTGTGCCGGAGGGGACGCTGCTGGCGCGGTGGTTGTAAGAAAAAGGAATTAGCACAGAGTTCGCAGAGAACACAGAGAACGCAGAGAAGAGCGGCGAAGAGAAACAGAGCGCGACGGGCTGAAGCCCAGCACCTACACAAACTTTCCTATGCTCAGCTACGAGCAAGCTCGCCAGATTGTCGTCGAAGAAATCGGAAAAAGGAGAGGTTCACGCGCAACTTCTGGAGTGAGCGTGTGGGAGGCGCTGGGATTGGTGTTGGCGCAAGAGGTGAAGACGGATCGGGAATATCCACCGTTTGACCGGTCGACGCGGGATGGATACGCAGTGCGGGCGAAAGAAGTGGCGCCTAGTGCGAGCCTGAAGTGCGCGGGCGAGATTAAGGCGGGCGATACCGTGACCGAGGCGTTGGCGGCGGGGACGTGCGTGCAGATTATGACAGGCGCGGCGGTTCCACGGGGCGCGGATGCGGTGGTGATGATCGAGCACACGCAGCGTGAGGGCGACATTGTGCGATTCGAACGCGCGGTGCAGGGCCGGCAAAATATTGTGCCGCGGGGAAGTGAGGCTGCAGCCGGTCAAAGCATTTTGCAGCCGGGGATGCGACTGGGATACGCGGAATTGGCGTTGGCAGCGCAGGTCGGGGCGGTAGAGTTGCAATGCGCAAAGAGGCCGCGCGTGGCGATCTTGTCAACGGGCGATGAAGTGGTGATGGTTAGCGAGACGCCGGGCCCATTTCAGATTCGAAACAGCAACAGCGTGTCCCTTGCGGCGCAGGTTCGGATTGCGGGTGGAGACCCGGTGGTTTTGGGAAATGCGGCGGATCGAGTTGAGGATTTGGGAGAGAAGATCGAACGAGGGCTGAAAGAAGATGTATTGGTGCTCTCCGGCGGCGTTTCGATGGGGAAGTACGATCTGGTAGAGAAAGTTTTGACCGCCATAGGAGCGGAGTTTTTCTTCGATGCGGTGGCGATTCGCCCGGGGAAGCCGGCGGTATTTGGGTATTGCCAGGGGAAGCCGGTGTTTGGGCTGCCGGGGAATCCGGTATCGACGATGGTGACGTTCGAACTGTTCGTGGCGCCGGCGATCGATTTGTTGAGTGGCGCTGAGGCTCGGGCTTTGCCTCTGGTGAAGGCGCGGCTAGGCGAAGCGCTGAATGAAAAGCCGGGGATGACACATTTCTTGCCGGCGCGTGTGGAGTGGCGCGAGACGGCGGCGGAAGTGAAGGCGCTGAAATGGCAGGGGTCGGGAGACATTGCAGCACTTGGAAAGGCGAATTGCTTTTTGGTGGTTCCGGCGCACCGGGAGAAGATTGCGGCGGGCGAGAGCGTGTCGGTGTGGCTGAGGAAGGATGTAGTCTAAGCGCGCGGGAATGGCGAAGCTATCGCATTACGGGAAGAAGGGGGAAGTGAGGATGGTGGACGTGTCGGCGAAAGCGGTGACGACACGGACAGCGAGAGCACAGGGATTTGTAAGGATGAAACCGCGGGTGGCGCGAGCCGTGAAGCGGCTGAAGAACCCGAAGGGCGACCCGCTGGAAGTAGCGCGGATTGCGGGGATCGCGGCGGCCAAGCGGACGGCAGAGTGGATACCTCTTTGTCATCCGCTGCCGCTCACGCACATTGATGTGGCCGCGCGGCTATGCAAGAATGGCGTGGAAGTGCGCTCCACTGTAACGACGACCGCCCAGACGGGTGTGGAAATGGAAGCCCTGGTCGCCGTTGCCGCCGCAGCCCTCACGGTCTACGACATGTGCAAAGCCCTCGATAAAGGGATGGAAATCACGGGGATCGTTCTCGCCGAAAAGACCGGGGGGAAGAGCGGGGATTTTCATCGAAAAAAGCCTGGATTGAAGGGCCGGAAATGAGCGCGGCGGGCGGAAAATCCGTAAAGCTGCTGTTGGCGGAGGATAATCCGCTGGTGCGCGAGCTGATCGTGAAGGGGATGGAGCCGTACTGCGAGGTGGAGACAGCTACAGATGGGGCCGACGCACTCCTCAAGGTGATTGACGATCCGCCGGACGTGATCCTATGCGATTACAAGATGCCCGGGCTGGATGGGCGGCAACTTTTCGAAAAACTGCGCGGGCGCGAGGCCACCAAACACATACCATTTTTGTTCATGGCCAGCCGCCCGGACATTGAAGAACGATTGCGGCCGCTGGTGGATGGCGTCGAGGATTTTATTCCCAAGCCATTTCTGATCAAAGACCTGGTGCGCATCTCGAAAAAAGTGGTAGACCGGCTGCACCTCGAGAAGCTGCAGAAGAGAGCATCGCGACCGGGAGTGATTCAGGGCCGGCTGGAAGAGATGAGCATGATCGACCTGATGCAATCGCTGGAGATGGGACAGAAATCCTGCCGGTTGGTCGTGCGGCAGGGCGGCACCCAGGGCGAGCTGTACTTTGCTAGCGGACAGTGCCGTGACGCGAAGGTCGGCAAAGTGGAAGGCGACGACGCGGTGTACAAAGTAGTTTTGTGGACCGAAGGCGAATTCGAAATTGATTTCAACGCCGCAAATGCTTCGAAACGCACAACGACAACGCGCAACACGACCGGCTTACTGATGGAAGCGATGCGGCTGATGGACGAGTCCAATCGCGATGCGGTAGAGACGAAGTGAACTTCTTTCAGAAACCTTCCCGATGCGCGTAGCAGTCCTGACCATTAGTGACAGCACGGCAAAAGGCGAGCGGGAGGATTTGTCTGGCCCTGCGGTGGTTGCATTCTGCCGTGGACTGGATTGGGAAGTCACATCGGCTTTGCACGTATCCGACGAACCGGCGGATATCCGAGAGCAACTGCGGACCATTGCCGACGCGGGGCGCGTGGATGTGCTGCTGACCACGGGGGGAACGGGAATTGGGCCGCGGGACAATACTCCGGAAGCGACGCAGGCGGTAGCCGACCGCATCGTGCCCGGGATTTCTGAAGAGATGCGGCGCAGAGGGCTGGTGCATACGCCGACGGCGGTGCTGTCGCGCGGCATGGCCGCCGTGCGGCACAAGACACTCATCGTTAATTTGCCGGGAAGTCCCAAGGGCGCGGTCGAATCGCTCGAGGCGGTGGCGGCTTTACTGCCACACGCCGTGCAAGTGCTCCACGGCGCGCGCCACGATTGATCCCTACTGGCGCGGAATCACAGGAAGAACAATTCGGGATGGGTGTTTTCTGCTGTGGAAGATCTTCACTACACAGGGGAAAGTTCGTGAGCTAGTGGCTTCGGAATTTCCCGTTTGCAGATTGCGGGAAAAGTGCGGGAAAAAGGCGCCTGAGATTTGCACGCGGATGCGGTGGCCGGCGAGAAATGTGTTGCTGGTGAGCATGCGATTCAAGTCCAGTCGGGTGATGCTTCCGTTATCGAGATAGTCAGGATGCAGTGATTGCTTGCGATAGCTGGCGCGAAGTACGTCGAGACCAGGGCTCATGAGATTGAGCGCGGTGCCGTCGGGCGCGACATCCAGAAGCCGTACCCATAGATCAACATCGCGACAACCCGCGGACAGATAAATCTCCGCATGGATGGGTCCGGTAACTTCCACGTTGGCCGGGAACGGATCGGTGTCAAAGACAAGAACGTCCTCACGTCCAGCCAATGCGCGGTAGTCGTGTGCGCCATAGGCGGTATAAGGATCAGTGAGAGGGTGGGCGGGATCGGACTTTAGTGAAGAATGGGCGAAATTCCTTTCCGAAAAAGAGTGTTCCAGAGTCCCGATTTTATCGCCCGCGGATTTCGAAGATAGATAGAAGGATTCGGAACGTGCGCGCTTGAGCGGCCAAGCGTCTTCGTCGCGCCAGACGTTTTCTCCCATCACAAACATGCGGACGCGTTTTTCGCGGTCGACGCCATTGTCAATGCCGCGGACGTAATGATCCATCCAGCGGAGGATGAGTTCGTCGTAGTCGATGGCGGCGGTGGGGCCGAAATCGCGTTCGCCGGAGTGGGATTCCTCCTGACCGCCGTGCGTCCAGGGACCAATGACGGTGCGCGTGCGTGGATCTCTTTCGCTACGGCGCGCGGCGAGGAGTCCGTTGAAGTTGATTGTCGCCCCGTCGGGTCCGTAGGCTTCGTCGTACCAGCCAGAGAAATTCAATACGGCTGCGTGAACGCGGTCGTATTTGTTGCGGAGCTCGGCCCAGTTCCACCAGAGATCTGCGGGCGGATGCGCGAGCCATTCGTAATAGAAGGGCGCGAGGTCTTTCAGATCGGGGAGATCGCGAAGAGGAAGAAATTCCTGCAGGCGCTGGTGTTCCAGCTTCCACGATTCGGCGGCTTCCTTGTGAGTTTTGGGGCCGGAGAGATTCTTGCGCTTGCGAATGTCCGGGGCGATATTGAGCCAGATCCAATCGAGCCAGGAGCCGTCGAAGACTCCGCCGGAATAGAAAAAATTGCGCGGGGTGGAGAAGGTCATGGCGGGGACCATGGCTTTCAGATGCGGCGGATTTTCGACAGCAGCGAGCCATTGAACGGCGCCGGGATAAGAGAGGCCAAAAGTGCCTACGTTGGCGTCGGACCAGGGTTGCTTGGCGGCCCATTCGATGGTGTCGTAGCCGTCGTGGCCTTCGGTTTGATAGGGCGTGAATTCTCCATCGGAAGCGTAACGGCCGCGGACGTCCTGGACCACAACGGCGTAACCGCGGGCAACCGCTTTCTCAAAACTCTTGTAGCCACGCAGGGCCGATTCTTTGTTGTACGGAGTGCGATAGACGAGTGTTGGGAAGCGGCCTGAGTCGCTGGGGAGCAGCACATCGGCTCGAAGAACGACGCCATCGCGCATGGGAACGGCTACGTTTTTGGAAATCTTGAAGGGGGGATTGGCCGGGGCTTGCGGCGGAGTCTGGGACAGAAAAGGTAATGCGCTTGCCAGAACAAACACGCTGAGCAAGTAAATGGAATTCCGGATGGCAGGAAGCCGGTTTGCGTGGGCGGCTATCATCAAGCGCAGGATTGTACCTGAAGGCGTGGTGAAACGGCGGTTGACGGAAGGGCGCAGGTCGTCAAGAATGCTTGGATCATGGTACTGAAACTATCGGACAAGAAACTCGCGGTTTTGGGGACAGGGAAGCTCGGCGGAATCCTGCTACGGGCCTATTTGAAGCAAGGGCTCTTCGAGGCCAAGCACGTTACAGCGACGGTGAAGCACGGCGAGAAGGCGGCGGCGCTGGCGAAGGAGCTGGGCGTTGCGGTGACGACGGAGAACCGCAAGGCCGTGCAGGGTGCAGACATTGTGTTGCTCGGCGTGAAGCCGCAAGTGGTGGGCGAGGTGTTGAAAGAGATTGCGCCGAAACTGAACGCGAAGGCGTTGGTGATTTCTGTGGCGGCGTCGGTGCCGACGAGCTACATCGAGCAACGGCTGGGCGGGAAGGTGGCGGTGGTGAGGGCCATGCCGAATACGCCATCAGCGGTGGGTTGCGGCATGACGGGGATCTGCCGTGGCGCGCACGCTGGCGCAGAGCATCTGGAGATGGCGCGGGCGATGTTCAACGCGGTGGGGCGCACGGTGGTTGTTGATGAAAAGAATATGGATGCGGTGACGGGGCTTTCCGCGAGCGGGCCGGCGTTTGCCTACATCATTCTGGAATCGCTAGCGGAGGCGGGGGTGAAGGTGGGCTTGCCGCGCGATGTGGCAACGCTGCTGGCGGCGCAGACGATGAAGGGTGCGGCCAGCGTGGTCCTGGAAACAGGTGATCACCCGGCGCTGTTGAAAGACGCGGTGACGACGCCTGCGGGGTGCACCATCGACGGCATCATGGAGCTGGAAGAGGGCAAGCTGCGCGTAACGCTGATCAAAGCAGTGGTGAAGGCGACTAGCCGGGCGGGGGAGCTGCTGTTTGACAAGTAGCGGGCTCGATTCGAATCTGTCGCACCACGGATGAGATGGTTGATTGCGGCGGAATTGATGGTAGGATGCTGCGCGTGAGGGAGTGATGCCGAGCGAATACGTTCCTGTATTGCTCTATGCTGCGCTGGTGATTGCTTTTCCCGCGGTGACGCTGATTGCGGCGAAGCTCATTCGCCCGAACTCCACAGGCTTTGGCGCGAAATTGAAGCCTTATGAGTGCGGAATCCCGCCGGAAGGGAATGCGCGGCACAGGTACTCCGTGAGGTTTTACATCATCGCCATGTTGTTCGTGATTTTTGACGTGGAGACGATGTTCCTGATCCCGTGGGCAATTCTGTACAAGGGGTGGGTGGCGGCACACATGGGGATTTTTGCCTTGGTATCAATGGTGGTCTTCATTGGAATTTTGCTTGTCGGGTATCTGTGGCTGTACAAAAAAGGCGCTCTCGAGTGGGCCTGAGCCGGTGGGGGACTGAAAATGTCCCGGCGAGCCGTTTCTCAAAGAAGTTCTTTCGATTGACGGGTTTCGCGGCGTGTGTTAGAAACGCGGCGTTCGAATTCTAGGCTGCTCCGCGGTTGTAGGTTGTGAGCGCGGGGCCGTTCACTGTAACCTGCTGCACCCAGGGTCAATGGCTGACGAGCCGAAGCAACCACAACCACCGCAAGTGCCCACGGGCGAAAAGCCCGCGAGCACGCCATCCCCCGTCTCAACTCCCCCGGCAAAGCCTGCGGATGCTGGTGCGCCCGCGGCACCCGCAAAACCTGTGGCTCCGGCGAAGCCGGCAGCTCCCCCCGCTCCTCCCAAGCCTCCGGTGGTTTTGCAGACTCCGCTCGATAACGAGATGGTCGCGCGGTATCGCGCCAAGTTCGGCGCGGCCATCGTGGAAGTGATGGAGGATCGCAAGCAGGCGATCATCACGGTCGAGCGCGGGCGGCTGGCGGAGATTGCGCTGTACACGCGGGACGAAGAGAAGTTCGACATGCTGTCGGACTTGACGGCGGTGGATTGGCCGAAGCGCGAAAAGCGCTTTGACGTGGTGCTAAACCTCTATTCCTTTGCGAAGAACGAGCGGTTGCGGTTGAAGGCCCACGCCGGCGACGGTGAACAGGTGCCGAGCACCGTGGGTGTATGGCTGGCGGCGGATTGGCTGGAGCGGGAAGTTTTTGACATGTTCGGGATTGTTTTTTCGGGGCACCCGCATCTGAAGCGCATTTTGCTACCGGATGAGTGGCAGGGTTATCCGCTGCGGAAAGACTACGACATCCTGCAGCAGGATACGGCTTGGGTGCGCGAAAACCTGGGAATTGAGAGCGGGCAGTAAGACGGATTTAGCGGTGATGGGGAGACAGCGCTGAGTATTGAAGTCACCAACGAGGGCAAGACGCTGCTGGGGGCGGAAGAGCTGGTCATTAATATGGGACCACAGCATCCGTCGACCCACGGCGTGCTGCGCGTGGTGCTGAAGCTCGACGGCGAGCGGGTCATCGGGTCGGAATGTGTGATTGGCTATCTGCACCGGGGCGTCGAGAAAATCGCGGAGAACCGCACGTATCAGCAGTTTGCTCCTTACGTGGATCGCATGGATTACGTCGCGGCAGTGAGTAACGGCCTGGGATATTGCGAAGCCATTGAAAAACTGATGTTGGTGGAAGCGCCGCCGCGCGCGCGGGTGATTCGAACGATCCTGACGGAGCTGCAGCGCATCGCGAGCCATCTTTTGTGGCTGGGAACGCATGCGCTGGACATCGGCGCACTGACGCCGCTCTTTTACTGCTTTCGCGAACGGGAAGAAATTCTGAAAATCCTGGAAAAATATTGTGGGGCACGGCTGACAACGCATGCGTTTCGAATCGGTGGGCTGCAGTACGAGGCGTATGACACGTTTGAAAAAGATGTGGAGCGCTTCTGCAACGATTTCGAATCGCGCATTGTGGAATATGAAACTCTGCTGACAAATAACCGCATCTGGATCGGGCGCACAAAGGGTATCGGGATTCTGACTGCCGCGGATGCTATCGCGTTTGGCGTGACGGGGCCGGTGCTGCGGGCCAGTGGCGTGAAATGGGATATTCGCAAGGCCGCGCCCTATGCGGCTTATGACCAGTACAAATTTGAAATTCCCGTAGGCACGACGGGTGATACGTACGACCGTTATCTCGTGCGCATGGAAGAAATGCGGCAATCGCGGCTGATCTGCTTGCAGGCGATTGAGAATATTCCGGCCGGGCCGATCCTGGCGAAAGTGGGCAAGGTGTTGAAGCCGCCGCCGGGTGAGGTGTATCACGCGATTGAAGGGCCCAAAGGCGAGCTGGGCTATTACGTGGTGAGCGACGGAAGCGTCCAGCCGTATCGCGTGCGCATCCGGCCGCCGTCATTCATTAATTTGCAGGCGTTTGACCGCATGGTGCGGGGACATCTCGTGGCTGATGTGGTTGCGATTATTGGGACGATTGACATTGTTCTTGGGGAAGTCGACCGGTAAGGTCGCTGGAGAAATGAACCGCTGATGCAGGCTGTCATTCAAACGACGATTGATTTTCTGAAGCTCTACTGGGCGCCGCTTTTGTGCGGTGTCGTAATAGTTGCGGTCCTGCCTCTGATTGTCGGCTACGTCGTCTTGGTCGAGCGCAAGTTGATGGCGGACATGCAAGCTCGGCTCGGACCGATGCGCGTGGGCCCACATGGCTTGCTGCAACCGATCGCGGATGCTGTGAAGTTGCTAATTAAGGAAGACATCATTCCGGAGGACGCAGACAAACTGGTGTTCTGGCTGGCGCCGGTATTTTCCGTGGGAGCGGCGCTGTTGGCGATCGGCGGACTGGCGTTCGGGCCGGCGTTTCAAATTGGAGTGAATCTCAACATTGGACTTTTGTTTGTCGTAGGTATCAGCGCGCTGGGGATTTTCGGAATTGTGTTGGGCGGATGGGCTTCGAACAGCCACTACTCGTTGATGGGCGCGCTGCGAAGCGCGGCACAGTTGGTGAGTTACGAAACCGCCGCGGGCATGGCGCTGGTGAGCGGATTGTTGCTGGCAGGTACGCTGAACATCAAGTCGATTGTGGAGGCGCAGACGAGTGCGGGAGTTTGGTTTGGATTTCTGGCGCCGGTGGCGTTCTTTACGTACTTGGTGGCGTCGATTGCGGAGACCAATCGCGCGCCGTTCGATTTGCCGGAAGCGGAATCCGAACTTGTGGCCGGCTACATGACGGAGTTCAGTGGGTTTCGCTGGTCGCTTTATTTTCTTGCGGAATATACCAACATGATTGTGGTGGCCTCGGTGGCGACGACATTATTTCTTGGAGGCTGGCTGCGGCCTTTCGCTGGAATCCATTGGTTCAGGTTTAAGGGCTTGGATCTTCTAGACTTGTTCCCCCCACTTTTGATACTTGCAGTAGGTGCTTATTGCATCCTACGCGTTCCGCGCCAACCGACGCGCGTGCAGCAGGTGTTCATGCTGGTTGTCGCTGGATTGTGCTTTGTTGTTGCTCTGGTTCTAGTGGGGCCAGTGCTTCTGTTGGCTCTGAAACCTGCGATGACAGAAGCGGTGATGCCGTTCTACTTGGGGATTCACGGCGGCTTCTGGTTCATCTTCAAGGTCAGCGCGTACATTTACTTCTTCATGTGGCTGCGATTTACGATCCCGCGCTACCGGTTTGATCAATTGATGCGGCTGGGCTGGCATTTCCTGATTCCGCTTTCCATCATCAACGTTTTGCTGGTCGGCCTGTCCCTGATTGTGGGGAGCTACTACCATTTGCAGGGCTGGGCGCTACTGCTGGCCACGACGCCGGCGGCCATCGTCGGACTGGTGGCGGCGTTAATCATTCTTGGCATTGAGCAGAAGAACAGGGCGCGGCAGGAAGCCGCGGCGGCTGCGGGTTTCTATGCTGGATAGCGTCATATTTTATTTTTTTGCGGGGATTGCGGTGGGCAGCGCGGCGCTGATGGTGACACGGCGCAACGCGGTGCACAGCGCCATCTTTTTGATCACCACCTTACTAGCGACGGCGGGCATTTTCCTTCAGTTGCGCGCGGAGTTCTTGTTCATCGTGCAAATTATTTTGTATGTCGGCGGGATCATGGTGCTGTTTATTTTCGTGATCATGCTGGTCAACCTGGACGTGGCGCTGCACCAGATCAAGTTTGCCCGGCAGAAGTGGGTGGCGCTGATCGTGGCGCTGGCATTGAGCGTTCAGGTCGGACTGATGTTCTGGAGTTCGGGGAAAAGCGTGGGGCAGATCTGGCCGGGGCTCAACGCGGCGCCCGCGAACCGGCTGCCTCCGAACGCCGAAGCAGTGGCGAAGAGCCTGTTCAACGAGTATTTGCTGCCATTCGAGATCGCTTCGGTATTGCTGCTGGTGGCGATGATTGGGGCGGTGGTTATGGCAAAGAAGAGGGCGTAGAGAGCTGATGCTACCGATTGGACATTACCTGTTTCTGAGTCTGGCGCTGTTCATCCTCGGGGTGATCGGGATGATTACGCGGCGCAACGTGATCGTCGTGCTGATGTCCATCGAACTGATCCTGAATGCCGTGAATATTAATTTGGTGGCGTTCTCGCGTTTGTATGGCGATGTGGCGGGACAGGTATTCGCCCTGTTTATCATTGCGGATGCGGCGGCGGAGGCTGCGGTGGGACTGGGAATCATCATCGCTTTTTTCCGGAATCGCGAGACAGTGTTGGCGGACGAAATGGATTTGCTGAAGTGGTAGTTTTGCACGGCAGCAAGAAAGTAGAAATGAAACTGGCATGACGCCCACGGGCTATTTTCTCGATCATCTCTGGATGATCCCGCTCTTTCCGCTGGTCTCGGCGGCCCTGATGCTTTTTGTGGGCAAGCGGCTGCCGAAGATTGGCGTCAACGTGCTCTGCGTGGGCAGCGTCGGGTTGGCCTTCCTTTACGCGCTGGGGGCGGTTTCGCAATTATTGGCCGCCGACCCAGAGCATCGTGTCGCTCAGCAGATCATGTTCGAGTGGCTGACGCCCGGCGCGATGCAAATGACCGGCGGGCACCTCGTGCGGTTTGTAGCGGACTGGGGATTGCTGCTGGACCCGCTGTCCTGCGTGATGGTGCTGGTGGTCACAGGTGTCGGTTTCCTGATTCACGTTTATTCCGTCGGGTACATGGCGCACGAGGGCGGCTATTACCGTTTCTTCGGTTACATGAATTTGTTCATGTTCGCGATGCTGACGCTGGTGTTGGCGAACAATCTATTGCTGATGTTCGTCGGATGGGAAGGCGTCGGCCTGTGCAGCTATCTGCTGATCGGATTTTATTTTTTGAAGAAGTCGGCGTCCGATGCGGGGAAGAAAGCATTCATCGTGAATCGGATTGGCGACGCCGGATTCTTGCTGGGACTTTTGTTGACGGCAGTCACGCTAGGCACCATTCGATTTACTTCGCTGGGTTTGCCGGATTCGGCGGGATATTCGGGGATATTGCAGTCCTTGGAATCGGCTGTTCACGCCGGGACGCTCGGTTCAGGCGCGCACGTTCTCACGGCAATCGGACTACTGCTGTTCGTGGGAGCTGCCGGAAAATCCGCGCAGATTCCGCTCTATATCTGGCTACCAGACGCGATGGAAGGCCCGACACCGGTCAGCGCTCTGATCCATGCAGCCACGATGGTGACCGCGGGCGTGTACATGGTGGTGCGAATGAACCCCGTTTATCAACTGGCGCCGTTCGCGTTGGACGTGATTGCGGTGGTGGGAGCGGTTACAGCGGTTTTTGCGGCTTCAATGGCCCTGGTGCAGAACGACATCAAAAAAGTTTTGGCGTACTCGACCATCAGCCAGCTCGGCTACATGTTTCTCGCCCTGGGCGTTGGCGCGTTTGCCGCTGGCATTTTTCACTTGACGACGCACGCCTTCTTCAAAGCCCTCCTGTTCCTCGGCGCAGGCAGCGTGATTCACGCGATGTCTGGCGAACAGGACATTCGAAAAATGGGTGGCCTATGGAATAAGATTCCGAACACGGCGAGGACCTTTGCCGTCGCCACTCTGGCGATCGCCGGCATTTTTCCGTTCGCGGGATTTTTCAGCAAAGATGAAATTCTCGGCCAGGCCTTCGACCGTTTCTTCCTACTGTGGATTGTCGGGTTTTTCACCGCGGGCATGACGGCCTTTTACATGTCTCGCCTATTTTTCCTGACCTTCATCGGCTACTGTCGTGCTGATGAGCACGTAGAGAAACATATCCACGAATCGCCGCGCGCGATGACCGTTCCACTCATGATTCTGGCCGGATTTTCCCTCATTGGTGGCTGGATCGGCTGGCCGAGTGCTCTTCGCGGAGAGAACCGTTTCGAAAAGTTTCTTGATCCCATCCTGAAGGGCGTATTGCCGGAAACAGGAGAAGTGAATATCGCGAATCACGCTCTCGCCAAAGAAATTCTCTTGATGCTGGCATCGCTCGGGATTGCCGCCGCTGGAATTTATTTAGCCTACGAGTTTTATTATACCAAGCGTATCGCCCCGGAACTTGTCGCCAAAAAGTTGCCGCGATTTTACAAATTGCTCGTCCACAAATATTACGTCGATGAAATTTATGACGCCGTGATCGTGAATCGCGTGAAGGATCTGAGCACTTTGTTCGGGCTGTTCGACGGCAAGGTGATTGATGGAGTGGGCGTGGACGGGGCGGGGTGGCTGGCGCGGTTCGGTTCGACCCTTTCAATGTGGTGGGACAAGTGGGTGATCGACGGGCTGCTGAATTTCGGCGCGAAGTTCACGCAGCTCCTCAGCTATCCGATTCGCCTTTTGCAAACGGGAATGTTTTCGAGCTACGCGATGGTCATCCTGATGGGACTGGTCGTTATTCTGTATTTCTACGGGCATCACATGCAGACGCTGCTGCGCGGCGTGCACTGAGAGGCGGAGAATGGACTTTCTTGCACATCATATATTGAGCGTGGTTCTGTTCACGCCGCTGGTCGGTGCGCTGTTGTTGCTGTTCGTGCCGCGCGAGCAGGACGTCATCCACCGGGTCGTCGGCAATCTCTTCGGCGCGCTTGGGTTTGTGGTTTCGCTGCCGCTGCTTCGCTGGTTCAAACCGGAATGGGGCGGTTTTACGCTGGAAGAAAATGCCGAATGGATTCCGTCGATTGGCGCGAGATACCACCTGGGCATCGACGGCATCAGCTTGTTGCTGGTCATGCTCACGACGTTTCTGGGGATGATCGCCATCTTGTCCTCCTGGAGCGCCATCAAGCAACGACAAAAGGAATACTACATTCTGCTTTTGCTGCTGCAGGTTGGCATGCTCGGCGTTTTCGTTTCGCTGGATTTCTTCCTCTTCTACGTTTTCTGGGAAGTGATGCTTGTCCCGATGTATTTCCTGATCGGCGTGTGGGGCAGCGATCGGCGGCTGTACGCGGCGATCAAGTTTTTCCTATACACACTGGCGGGATCGGTGGTGATGCTGCTGGCGATTCTGGCGTTGTATTTTTACGCGCCGGTGCAGCCGGACGGATTGCGCACGTTTGATGTGCCCACGCTGCTGACCGCCGCACAGCATTTTGCCGATCCGCTGAAGGTATGGCTCTTCTGGGGTTTCTTCTTCGCGTTTGCGATCAAGGTGCCGATGTTCCCGTTCCACACTTGGCTGCCGGACGCGCACACGGAAGCCCCGACGGCGGGCTCCGTCATTCTGGCCGGTGTGCTCTTGAAAATGGGGACGTATGGTTTCATCCGGTTTTCACTACCGTTACTGCCGGCGGATACCGCGATGCGCGCCAAGATTATTCACATCGTGATCGTGCTCTCACTGATTGGCATCATTTACGGCGCGATCGTCTGCCTGATGCAGAAGGATATGAAGCGCCTGATCGCTTACAGTTCGGTGAGCCATCTTGGTTTCTGTACGCTGGGAATTTTCGCGCTTACGCCCAACGGGCTTTCTGGCAGCGTGCTGCAGCAGATCAATCACGGTATTTCCACCGGCGCTCTGTTTTTGATTGTTGGGGTGCTTTATGAACGGCGGCACACGCGGCTGATTTCCGAATTTGGCGGGTTGGCCACGCCCATGCCGAATTTCGCAGCCATCTATCTCATCATCAGCTTGAGTTCGCTGGGAATGCCGCTGCTGAACGGGTTCATCGGAGAGTTCACCATTTTGCAGGGCGCGTTCCAGGTGAGCAAGGCGTGGGCTGCGTGGGGCTCGCTGGGCGTCGTGCTGGGCGCGGCTTACCTGCTGTGGCTCTACCAACGCGTGATGTTCGGCCCGGTGACGCAATTTGCCAACGAAAACTTGCCGGACTTGAATTTGCGCGAGTATGCCACCCTGATTCCGCTCGTGTTTCTGGCGTTCTGGATCGGCATTTACCCCAAGCCCTTTTTCGCCTTCATAGAAAAGCCGGTGCAGAAAATCGTCGAGCAAGTGAATCCGGACTTTTACAAAGCCGAGCGCGCCAAACTGCCCGCGCCGGAAATCCCTGCTGTCGCGCTTGAGGCGAAATAGCCGCCCGCATGAGCATCCCATTCATCGACGCGATTTTCAGCTATCTTCGGGGAGACGGCGCCCTCATCGTGCCAGAGATGGAGCTGACTCTTTTGGGGCTGGGCATTCTCATGATTGGATTTTCTGCCGATGAAGTGGCAGAAGAGAATTGGTTTTTCCGTCTGATTTTCAAGGATTTCAGCGCCAAGGCGGCCATAGCAGGAACCGCGTTCGCTGCCTTCTCTCTGTGGGGTTTGCGAGCGAGAATCGCCTCAGGCGGCGGCGTGTCAATTGGTTTCCACGAGTCGGTCGTGGTCGATGGATTCTTTCTTTTCTTCGGCTTCCTCTTCCTAGCCTCGACTGCGCTGGTCATCCTGCTCTCCGTGAAATACTTGGAGATCGAAAAAGAGCAGGAGGGCGAATACTACGCTCTGCTCCTCTTTGCTTGTGTCGGCATGATGCTGATGGCCTCGGGCATCGATCTGATCGTTATGTTCCTCGGCCTCGAGACCATGGCTCTGAGCTTCTACATCCTCACTGGCTTCTTGCGGCGCGAGAAGCGTTCGAACGAGGCCGCGTTGAAATACGTTCTCCTGGGCGCTTTCAGCTCCGGAATTCTGGCTTACGGATTCTCGCTGCTGTACGGCCTTAGCGCCTCGACGAACATCGGCTCCATTGGGTCAGCGCTGGGCCAGCGTAATCAACTGGTGGGGGCCATCGTGCGCAGCCAGCAGCCCGGTGCGGCCGGCGAACAGATGAGGCAATTCATCGCGGCGCGAATGCCCATGGCTTCGCACTTGGACCCGTTCACGCTTCAGCTGCTTCCGATTCTTGCGTTCGTGCTTGTGCTCGTTGGCCTGCTCTTCAAAGTAGCGGCCGTGCCATTTCATCAATGGGCGCCGGACGTTTACGAAGGCGCGCCTACGCCGGTCACTGCGTACATCAGCATTGCGTCCAAAACGGCGAGCTTCGCCTTGCTCCTGCGGTTGCTACTGGTTGTATTTTCGGTTTCGCAGGAAACCTGGATTTACGTCATCGCGGGCGTAGCGATTGCGTCGCTCACATGGGGAAACTTGGCGGCATTGACCCAAACCAACGTGAAGCGCCTGCTGGCCTACTCCTCCATCTCACATGTGGGATACATTTTGCTCGGTCTCGTGGGAGGGAATGAAGACGGGCTGGTGGGCATCGCGTACTATTTGTTCGCCTATGTGTTCATGACCGCCGGCGCATTTGCCGTGGTCATCGTGCTGCGTCAGAAAGGGTTGATCGGCGAGGAGCTCGACGACTTGAATGGCCTGTACCAGCGCAGCCCCGCCGCCGCTGTGCTGCTGCTGATCTTCATGCTCTCTCTAGCAGGAATTCCGCCAACGGCGGGCTTTATGGGCAAGTATTTTATTTTCCTATCGCTGATCGAATCGCACCATCCACTGCTGGCATTGTTCGCGGTGCTCTACATCGTGCCCGCTTTGTACTACTACTTCCGCATCGTGGCCCACGCCTGGCTCAAGCAGCCGGGCGAAGCACCGCGCCCGGTGATGACCAGCGCGCAAGCCATCGCCCTGGGTGTGACGGTGTTTGTATCGCTCGCCGCAGGGTTGTATCCTGAGCCGTTCACCAAGCTTGCGCACTATGCCTTCGGACGATAAACCGGACCAGAAGAGCTCTCAGGAACCCGCCGCAGACAAAGCGAAGGACTCTTCCAACCAGTTCGCGCTTGCCATGGAGCTGCCCTTTGTTCTTGTGGCGGCGGTCCTGGTAGGCGCGCTGATGGGGTACTTCCTGGACCGCTGGCTGCACACGCGGATGGTTTTCACCTTGCTGTTGGGCGGCGTCGGATTCTTTGCGGGCATTCGAGATATCTTGCGGCGGTTTCCTGGAAGCAAAGATGGCTCCAAGCGAGATTGAAGTGTGCCGCGCTGGGAGGACGGAGTGGCGCATTGCGTGGCTGACGTTCGCTCTGGGTTTCTCCGCTGCCTCAATCGTCGTCTTAATCGGCCATAGGCGATGGGGCGCTGGCTTGGCGATTGGCACCGCACTTGCTTGGCTAAATTTTAGATGGCTTCGCCGCGGTGTAAGCTCATTCGTCCTTGCCTCCAAAGCCCAGTCTGGCTCGGAAAAGCCCCGGGTCCCCACAGGAACTTACTTTTTCATGCTATTGCGCTACGGCTTGATAGCGTTCTCCGTGTATGTTATTTTTGCTTATCTAAAGGTTCCCCTTTTGAGCATGGTTGTTGGTTTGTTTTCTCTGGCAGCCGCGGCGATAGCAGCAAGTGTGTATGAAATCTTGCGTCCTGTGGATTGATTAATGGAAAACCATGTCAGTTGGCTTGCGCAGCTCGTGAACCACATCTTCGGGCGTTTCGCCCTGGCCGTCCTTTCGGCGCTGAACATCAAGCCGAACAATCCTGAAATGCCCATTCCTGAACATGTGGTGATGGCGCTCTGCGTTTTGGTACTAGGCACAGGGCTGGCGCTTCTGCTTCGTTCGCGGCTTTCCGTGGAACGGCCGGGTGGCATGCAGCAGGTGGCGGAACTGCTGCTGACAAACCCCATGGGATTCGGGCTGAATGACATTCTAAAAGAAAACGCGGGCCACCAGTGGAAGAAATACGTTTCCTTGGTCGGCTCCGTTTCCATGTTCATCCTGTTGTCCAATTTGCTCGGTGTGTTTCCGTTGTTTTCTTCTCCTACGGGAAAGGTATCTGTGCCCTTTGCCTGTGCCATCGTTACTTTTTTTTATTTCAACTGGCAGGGTGTCCGGCATCATGGGCCAGTGCGCTATCTGGGAACGTTTACAGGTGGTGTGCACCCAGCGCTATGGATTCTGATCGTCCCCGTTGAGATTCTGAGTACCACGGCCCGCTTGATGTCGCTCACGGTCCGGCTATGGGCCAATATTTTTGCCAGCGACATGATTTACGGACTATTCCTTGGGCTATTTGCAGGGCCAGTAGTTTGGGGACTGACCAAGTCGCCCGCGCTTGCGGTTGTTCTGGGTGTTTTTCCAGCCTTGATCCCGCTGATTTTCGTGGCCTTGCATATTTTTGTTTCCGTCATTCAGACCTATGTGTTCACAGTGCTGCCCGCGGTATACATTGGCATGGCCGCGTCGGATCACCACTGACAAAGGGATTGAGTTTCGTACGGCCGCTTCAGCGTGAGCCCGGCTGCACGGTGTCCGGGAACCACCTCCTGGCGGCTATTTCATGAGGAGGAAACAATGAAGAAAACAGCAGTAGTTTTGATGGTGCTCCTGGCCATCTTGATCGTCGCTCCGGCGTCGTTCGCACAAGCCGGTGCGGCAGCGGAAAAGCCGCCCATCAATCCCACGGCACTGATCATCGCCGCGGGATTCGGTGTGGCCATCGCCGCGTTCGGGGGAGCCTTCGGGCAGGGCCGGATCGTTTCGTCGGCATGCGAAGGCATCGCGCGCAATCCAGGAGCCGCGGATAACATTCGCGCAGCTATGTTGCTGGGCATCGTTTTCGTCGAGACCCTTACTTTGTTTACCTTCGCGGTGGGTTTCCTCCTCTATTTGAAACTGTAATCGCGAGACGCATTGGAATTGCAACGGCTCGGAGGTGCAAGCCTCCGGGCCGTTTTCTTTTTAGAGACGGTAGGATTCTAAGTGTAGGCGCGGGGCTTTAGCTCCGCCCGTCCGTCACTGGATTTTCAGCGGCCGAAGAGCGTGGGTTGGAGAATGAAATTGATGACAGTATTGGGTAGCACGCCAAAAAGGATGGTCCCGATGGCCGTGACGGCGAGGACGACGTTGACCGGCAGAGGAAAGCTTACGGGAGCGGCCGCGGCGGCCTCCGCGCTCGGTTCGCGCATGTACATCACGACGATGACGCGCAGATAGTAATACGATCCGATGACGCTGTTAATTCCCATCAGTACGGCGAGCCAGAGCAGGTGCGAATTTACGGCGGCCTTGAAGATGTAAAACTTGCCGAAGAAGCCTGCGGTCACCGGCAGGCCGAGCAGCGATAAAAGATAGATGCTTAGCATCGCCGCAACGACTGGCTGTCGCTGCGAGAGTCCGGCGTAATCGTCGAGCGAGAGGTTTTTCTCACCGGCGCCGCCGAGCTGCGAAACGATGGTGAAGGCGCCAAGTTTTACCAGCGCGTAGCTAAGCAGATAAAACAGCACGGCCGCATAGGCTGCGGCCGCTTCTGCCCGCCCACCCTGAGCCATGGAGGTAACCGCGGCAAAGGCCACCAGAATGTAGCCCGCGTGGGCAATCGAGCTGTAGGCCAGCAGCCGCTTCATGTTCGTCTGCACCAGCGCGCCCAAGTTTCCGGCGAACATTGTGAGCACGGCGAGAATCCAGAATGCCCAGAACCAGAAATGCGTGGCAGCGGGAACCGTTGCGAAGATGCGCAGTAACAAAGCGAATGCCGCTGCCTTGGGCCCCGCGGAAAAAAGCGCGGTGACCGGCGTTGGCGCGCCTTCGTAGACGTCCGGCGTCCATACCTGGAACGGCGCTGCCGCTACCTTGAAGCCCAGGCCGATCAGAATCATCGCGAGGCCAAGTTTCAATAGCGAGCTCCCCGGGTCTGCGTTGCCCATCTTGTCCAGCATGGTCGTGCCCGTTGAACCGTAGACGAGCGCGATCCCGTACAGAAAGAAAGCCGTGGCGAACGAGCCGAGCAGAAAATACTTCATCGCCGATTCGCTGGACTTCAGCGAATCGCGGCGGTAACCCGCCAGGATGTAGCTGGAAATCGAGCTCATCTCCAGACCGATGAACGCGGTGAGCAGTTCCTGCGCGGAAGCGAGAACGCCCATGCCCGCTGTCGCGAAAAGCAGAAGTGCGTAGAATTCCGCTGCCGGCAGCTGCTCGCGATCGAGATACGGCCCCGCAGCGAGAACTACTAGAAACGCGACTGTGCCGACGAGTAGGTGAAAGAAAAAGCTGAACGCGTCGGACTGAATGAGTCCGAAGAAGCCCAAGCCGGCGCGCTGAAACGCCAGCCAGGATGCTCCGGTGCCGGCGAGCGCTCCGACAATGGCGAGGCCAGAGAAGAAATGGCGGCTGCGCGCGAAGGGCTGCAATAGCATGGCCAGCACCCCGAAAGCGCACCAGATCAATTCCGGGAGGACGCGGCAGTAGTCGGCGACGCTGGGAATCGCGGAATTCATTTAGTGAGTTCCCAGCCTTTCCGCCGCGGGCGCTTTGGACGTGGAGGACGCAGTCGCCGTTGATTGCGGCGCAGTTGCACCCGGTGCATCGGCCTCATACGGCCGCTGCGGCTCGACCTGGTCGATCACCGTTTGCGCGGCTGTGGCGGTACGCCTCGTGATAAACGCAGAGCCAACGCCCATCCAGAGTGTTATGACGGCCATGGTTGCCAGAATCCACTTCTCGCGCGCCGATACATCGGGAAGCGTTCGATTCTTTTCCTTGGTGATTTCCCCGAAAAATACACGCTGATACGACCAGAGTAGGTAGCACGCCGAAAGAATCACACCAAGCGCGGCCCACGTTGCCCATTGCCAGTGGCGTTGATAGGTTCCGAGCAGAATCAGGTACTCGCCGACAAACCCATTCAAGATCGGCAAGCCCAGTGAAGAGAGCGCAACGAACAAGAAAAACGCCGCAAGCTTCGGCATCGGCGTAGCCAGGCCGCCGTACTCGCTGATTTCAAACGTATGTCGGCGGTCGTAGAGCATGCCGACAAGCAGGAACAGTGCGCCCGTGGAAATCCCATGGGCCAGCATCTGATAAACCGCGCCCTGCATCGAGATGTTGTGAAATGCGAAGATACCGAGCACAACGAAGCCCAGGTGGCTGACGGAAGAATAGGCCACCAGCTTTTTCAGGTTCGGCTGAACCATCGCCACCAGCGCGCCATAAATGATGCCGATGATTGCGAGCGTGGCGACCCAGGGGGCGGCGCGCCGCGATGCTTCCGGGAAGAGCGGCAGGCAGAAGCGAATCATGCCGTAGGTGCCCATTTTCAGCAGCACGCCCGCAAGCATCACGGAGCCGGCCGTGGGGGCTTCGACGTGCGCATCCGGCAGCCAGGTGTGCAGCGGGAAGAGCGGCACCTTGATGGCGAACGCCACGAAGAAAGCGAGGAACAGAAGCATTTCTGTTCGCGGCGCGACCTGCAGCACGCCGTTCGCAAGCATTTGCTGAACCGTCGGTAGGTCGAAGGTACCCGTGGCGTTGTAGAGCCAAATGATGCCAACCAGCATGAAAATCGATCCCGCCATGGTGTAGAGGATGAATTTGACGGCGGCGTAGACTCGCCGCTCGTGGCCCCAAATGCCGATCAGCAAGGCCATGGGAATCAGCATCACTTCCCAGAAGAGGAAGAAGAGGAACAGATCGAGCGAAAGAAACACACCGACCACGCCGACTTCCAGCATTAGCAGCATGATGAAGAATTCTTTCACGCGGTGCTCAATGCTTTTCCACGAAGCCAGCACGGAAATCGGCGTCAGAAAGGTAGTGAGGATTACCAGGAATAGACTTATGCCATCAATGCCCAGGTGATAGTTGATGGGTGGCTGATGGATCCACTTCGCGAATTCTTCCAACTGATACCCAGCAGCGCTGACGGAAACCTTTAAGAGCAGGAAAAGAGAGAGAATGAATTCCGCCAGCGAGACCGTAAGAGCCAGATAGCGAATATATTTGTGATCGTCGCCGCGCAAAAGCAGTAGCGCCAGCGCACCCACGGCGGGGAAGAAGATCAGAACCGTAAGCAAGTGTCCGCCGGCCAGCATCAGCGCACCATCCCGACAACTGGCTTCCCGGCGCTCGTCCAGAAAAAGACGACGGCGATGATCACGATCGCTCCGATGACCACCCACACCGCGTAACTCCGTGTATTGCCCGATTGCGTGTGGCGCACACCGTCGCCAACGGCAGTGAGGCCGTCCGCGACCCCATTGACCGCCCCGTCGATACCGGCCACATCCACCGTTTTCCAGAAAACGTTTGTGGAAATCCACAGCAGCGGCTTGACGATCGCCGCGGCATAAAGGTCGTCCACGTAATACTTATTGAGCAAAGTGGTGTACACGCCCTTCATGGACTTGGCGAGCTCTCCAGGTTTGGACGGCCTTTTCACATAAAGCCAGTACGCGACTCCCAATCCCGCGAGTGCCGCACTCACGGCTACAAACGCCAGGGTTAATTCCAGAGTGTGCGCCGCTGCTCCGCCTAAAACTTCGGCCGATTCGTTGCCGCCAAAAACTGGAGCGAGGAAACCACTGAAATAGTCTTTACCCTGGAAAAACGCAGGCAAAGCAAACCACCCGCCCACAAATGAAAGCACTGCCAACACCACGAGGGGGCCGAGCATGCTCCAGGGTGATTCATGGACGTGCACCTTGCGCTCGTCGTAGCGCGGCTTGCCGTGAAAAGTGAGAAAGATCAACCGGAACATGTAAAACGACGTCAGCAACGCGGTGAGCAACCCGAAGGCGTAGAGCGGATGGCCGCCAGGAATCTGAAACGCAGCAAGGAGAATGGCATCCTTGGAGAAGAAGCCAGCAAAGAAGGGAATGCCGATAATTGCCAACGTGGCGATCAACATGGTCGCGAAGGTGTATTTGATCTTCTTGCTGAGACCGCCCATCTTCTGCATGTCCTGCTCGCCGCCCATGGCGTGAATCACGCTTCCTGCCGCAAGGAAGAGCAACGCTTTGAAAAACGCATGCGTCATTAAGTGGAAAATGCCCGCGGAAAAAGCGCCCACTCCGCAGGCCAGGAACATGTAGCCCAGTTGGCTGACCGTCGAGTACGCCAAAACCTTCTTGATGTCCGTCTGTACTAGCCCGATGGTCGCGGCAAAAAACGCCGTGGCGCACCCGACAATGGCTACAACCACCGACGCCGTTTCTGAATGCGTAAATAGCACGTGAGAACGCGCCACAACGTACACGCCGGCGGTCACCATGGTGGCCGCGTGAATCAGCGCGCTGACCGGCGTTGGCCCTTCCATCGCGTCCGGCAGCCAAACGTACAGCGGAAGCTGTGCCGATTTTCCGCAAGCCCCCATGAACAGTAGAAGGCAGGCGATTGTGAACGTGCCGAATTGGCCCCAAGATTCAGACTGCCAACCAGCCGCGTGCTTCAGATCGAACAGTGTGTTGAAATCCAGAGTATGGAATGTCCGGAACAACAGAAACATTCCGAGCATGAATCCGAAGTCACCGATGCGGTTGACGATGAACGCTTTTTTCCCCGCATCCGAGGCCGACTTCCTCAGGAAATAGAATCCAATCAGCAAATAGCTCGCGAGGCCCACCCCTTCCCATCCTACGAAAAGCAAGACGTAGTTTGCGGCCAACACCAGAATGAGCATGAAAAACATGAAGAGGTTCAAATACGAAAAGAAGCGGTAGTAGCCGCCTTCATGCGCCATGTACCCCGTCGAATAAATGTGGATGAGCCAGCCAACTCCGGTGACCACCAGCACCATCACCACCGTGAGCTGGTCCATCTGCAGATCGAAGCCCGCGCGGAAATTGCCCGCGGCGATCCAGGTAAAGAATTCCTTGCGGAAGAGCACTTGTCCGGAATCAAAAAATTCGCGCGCCGATTCGAGAGCGAAAGCAAACGAAAGCCCCGTCGAGCTCAGCGCCACCCAGTTCACAATCTTGTTCGGCCACTTCGCGCCAAACAGACCGTTAATCGCCGAGCCCAGCAGCGGCAGCAGCGGAATGATCCACAGGTATTCGAGTATGGGGCGCGCAGGCATCAGAGTTTGAGTAGATCCACGCGCTCGACGTTCAACGACTGCCGGTTGCGCGCAATCAGAATGATGATTCCCAGGCCCACTGCAGCTTCTGCGGCTGCGACCACAATCACGAACAGTACGAACACCTGCCCGTCAAGTTTTCCCACCGCCCGGCTGAACGCCACAAACGCTAAATTCACCGCATTGAGCATCAACTCAATCGACATGAAAATTGTGATGATGTTGCGCTTGAAGACGAACGCGAACACACCGAGCCCGAACAGCACTGCGCTCAAAATGACGTAATAATTCGTCGGCACCATCTCAGCTCTTCTCCCGCTGCGCCAGCACCACCGCTCCCATAATCGCGACGAGAATCAAAAATGACGTCAGTTCAAACGGATACACAAAATCCCTGAAGAGCATGTTGGAAATGCCCTTGGTCGAAGACATATCGCCCGTTTGCTGCGCTGCCTGCACCACATCCGTCGAGCGCGCAATCGTCGCGGCAATAAACCCCGCCAACGCCGCTACCAGCAGCAATCCCGGAACACCCGCCAGCTTCGAAATGCTGGTGTGCTCCTCGACGCCCGCATTCAGCAGCATGATCACCAGCACAAACAGCACCATGATCGCGCCGCCATACACGATGATCTGCACCGCGGCTACAAACTCCGCGCCCATCAGCAGGTACAGCCCAGCGAGCGCAACCATCACCACAATTAGCGAAAGTGCGCTGTGAATCGGATGCTTCTGCAAAATCAAATTGATCGCGCCGATCACTGCCAGTCCCGCAAGCACGAAAAAGACCGCGAGCGGCGCCGTCATTTCGCGCCCCACTGCATCTTCGCCAGAATCGCGAAGCTGGTCAGCACCACGTTCACAATGGAGACCGGCAGCAGCAGCTTCCAGCCAAAGGCCATCAGCTGGTCATAACGAAAACGCGGCAGCGTGCCGCGCATCCACACATAGACAAACAAGAAAATGAAGATTTTCAACAGTAGCCAGAACGGCGCTTGAATAAACGCATTTACACCCGGAAACAAAATGAAAACCGCGCCCAGCGCGGTGATTACCGTTCCCGCGGCAGGCAGGATAATCTTGCCGAAAACCGTTTCATACCGGATGCCATCCCAAATTACCCACAAGCCAAAGGAAATCAAAATGACCGACGGCACATAGTGCGTGAACGTCCACGAAGCAGGGAAGGGAGACAGCCATCCGCCGAAAAACATAATTGAGCAAAGGCAGGAAACCGTGATCATGCTGGTGTACTCCGCGATAAAAAACATCGCGAACTTGAAGCTGGCGTACTCCGTGTGAAAACCCGCAACGAGCTCGGACTCTGCCTCCGGCAAATCAAAAGGAGCGCGGTTCGTTTCCGCAATCGCCGCAATAAAAAAACAAATGAAGCCGAGAATCTGCGGCCAGACGTTCCAACCCAAAATCCCCAGCTCCGGGTGATGCGCTTGCGCGTTAATAATGTCCCGCAAATTGAAGCTGCCCGCCAGCAGCAGCACTCCGACGACCGACATCGTCAGCGCCAGCTCGTAGCTGATCATCTGCGCCGAACTCCGCAGTCCGCCGAGCAGCGGATACTTGCTATTAGAAGACCAGCCCGCCAGCGCAATGCCGTAAACTCCCAGCGCGGTAATCGCAAAGAGTGCGAGAATCCCGATATTCAAGTCCGGCGGCGCGATGCCCAAATAAACATCGTGGCCAAATAAGTGGATCGGGTCTGGGCCAAACGGAATAATGGCGATGGAAGTCATCGCCAGCGCCAGAGCGAGAAGCGGCGCTAGGTAAAAAACAAATTTGTCGACTCCGGCGGGAGTCGGATCTTCCTTGAAAAGAAACTTTACTCCGTCCGCCAGCGGCTGCAGCAAGCCGTGCGGGCCCACGCGGTGCGGCCCCCAGCGCGATTGTATGTGCGCCACGACTTTTCGCTCGAACCACGTAAGGTATGCATTCACCGTGAGCACAATAAAAAGCAACAACACAATCTTGACCAGCGTGATAATCAGCTCGGCATTGCTGGAGAGAAAGGTGCTCACGGCTTCGCCTTGGCCTCCGGCACAGATTCCATCATCGTGCAGAAGCGCCCCAGCGTGCCGCTCGTGAAAAGCGTGTCTTCGGCCGAACGAATCGAGCCCACCGGAACGTCGTACGGCGCGTGCCCGTTCTTTGCGAACTGCACGCGCGACGCTTCAGCGCCGCCTGTGAGTAATCCCGCCGCTTCAACGTTGTACGCGGGCACCGCTTTGCGAATCTCTTCGAACACCACCGAGGCCGTCTTGAAATGAAATGCCTTCCCCAGTCCCAACTTTTCGAGTTGGTGCGAGAGAATGCGCAAGAGATCGAAATCACTTCGCGGTCCCATCACTTCTGCCGCCTTGTGCAGCAATTGAATTTCGCCGGAAGTATTCGTGACCGTCCCGTCCTTCTCATAAGCCGAAGCCGCGGGGAAAACGATGTCCGCGGCCTTCGCCGTCTCCGTCAGAAACATTTCGTGAACGATCAGCAAGTCCAGCTTCCCGCGCCCGTAACTCAGCGTCCCAAAATGCGCAAACGGATTTGCACCGACAACGTAAAGCGCCTTCAACTTGCCGTTCTGCGCGGCTTCCACCATTTGCGGCGTGGTCAAGCCCGCTTTCGACGGAGTTACCCCTCCCCACAACTTTTCGAATTTCTCGCGCGCGTTTACATCATCCACGTATGCGTAACCGGGCAAGCGATCCGGCAGCACACCCATATCCGCGGCGCCACGCGAATTCGCATAATCACCTAGCGCCATGTAACGCGTCTTGCCGGGGAGTTTCGAACCGAAAGCCACCACCTGCGCGATCGCCGCGCCCGTAACTTCGGCGCCGAACACGATGGCTACATCGGATAGCGCCTCGAGTCCGGCCTTCAATTGAACGAGTTGTTCCACCAACTCCGTCGCAAGCTGGCCCTCTTCATGCGCCAGCCATTTGAAAACAGCCATTTCTTGTCCGGCGGAGATTTTCACAAACTGGGCAGCCTTGCGCTTCAGCTTGATCTCTTTCGCATTAATGACGAAGAGCTTCGTCCCAAAATGCCGTATGCCGCTGCGAATTTGCCAGCCCACCAGCGGATTCTGATTCGTCGGATCATTTCCGATCAACAGCACCGCTTTCGATTGATACAGCTGCTCCATGGTCAGCAGGGAATCGCCCGCCCGCTCGCCCAGCGCCGTTACCAATCCCGTGTAATCAGCCGTGCGGTGATGATCGACGTTATTCGTCCCGAACGTCCCGCGCGCCAGCCGTTGCAACAAGTAATTCTCTTCGTTCGAAGTGCGATTCGAACCGATGAAGCCGATGGAATCCTTGCCGCCAGCGTCGTAAACAGCCTTCAGCTTTGCCGCCGCCACTTGTGCCGCCTCTTCCCACGAAACAGGAAAAAGTTTGTCGCCCTTGCGCACCATCGGTTGCCGGATGCGCTCCGCGTGCCTGGTAAAGTCAAAACCAAAGCGCCCCTTCACGCACAAAAAGTCTTTATTAATTCCGCTCAGGTCGCGGTTGTTCGAACGCAAGATCTCATGATTGCGCACGCTCAGCGTGGTCTTGCAGCCATTCGAACAGTGCGTGCACACAGTCGAAACATATTGCATCTCCCAGGGCCGCGTTTTGTACCGGTACGTCCCGCTGGTTAGCGCTCCCACCGGGCAAATATCGATGCACATCCCGCACTCTTCGCATTCCAGGTGATCTTCGCGATTCGGAATAATCACGCTGTTCGCGCCGCGCATCCCCACGCCGAGCGCCTTCACGTCCATACCTTCATCGCACACACGCACACAGCGGAAACACAAAATGCATCGCGGCGCATCGTAATAAACCAGCTCCGACCACTTCTCCTCCGGCCGGTGAATCTTTTCTTCCACAAACCGGCTGGTATCCGCGCCGTAGCGGAAAACCATATCCTGCAATTCGCACTCGCCGCCTTTGTCGCAAACCGGGCAATCCAGCGGATGATTCGTCAGTAAAAACTCCAGCATGTACTTTCGCGCGTTGCGCACCTGCTCGCTGTCCGTTCGAACGATCATGCCCTCGGTGGCAATAACCGTGCACGCCGTCTGCAGCTTCGGCGCTTTTTCGATCTCCACCAGGCACATTCGGCAAGCCGCCTGCAGCGACAGCCCGGGGTAATAGCAAAACGAAGGCACTTCCGTCCCGATGCGCCGCGTCGCTTCAATCAGCAGCGTCCCTTGCGGCACTTCCACGTCGCGGTCGTTAATCTTCAGGTGAATCAGCTTCTGGTCTGCCATGGATTCCTATCGCGAGCCGACTAACGCTTCCGCGGACTTGTACGCACAGCGCCCCTTCAAATGCTCTTCAAATTCTCCGCGCCACTTTTTCATGATACTGATAGTCGGCATCGCCGCGGCATCACCCAGCGGGCAGAACGTGCGCCCCAGCATATTTTTCGCCAGGTCGGCGATGATATCGATGTCTTCGGGACGCCCGAGGCCTGCGTGGAAGCGTTCCAGGATCTTTCGCAGCCACGTCGTTCCTTCCCGGCATGGAATGCACCAGCCGCATGATTCGTGGGCGTAAAAATGCATGATGCGCCGCGCCATGTCCACCATGCAGGTGTTTTCGTCCATCACCACCATGCCGCCGGAACCCAGCATCGAGCCGGCTTTGGCTACCGAGTCATAATCCATCGCGATGTCGATTTCATCGCCCGTCAACAAAGGACAGGAGCTACCGCCCGGTATCACCGCCTTGATCTTTTTGTTGCCCGGGATGCCGCCAGCCACTTCGTAAATGAACTTCTTCATGTTCATTCCCAGAGGCACTTCATAAATTCCGGGCTTATTGACGTGCCCCGCGATGCATAACATGCGCGTCCCGCCATTTTTCGGCGTGCCGCGATTCGCGTAAGCGTCGCCGCCTTCGAGAATAATCGATGGCACGGCGCTCAGAGTCTCCACGTTATTGATAATCGTCGGGCATCCATACAGGCCGACAACCGCGGGAAAGGGTGGCTTGATCCGCGGATAGCCGCGCTTGCCTTCGAGCGATTCCATCAATGCTGATTCTTCGCCACATTCGTAAGCGCCCGCGCCAGTATGAATGAGCAGGTCGAAATCGAATCCCGAGCCAAGAATGTCCTTGCCGAGATAACCGCGCGAATACGCTTCTGCAATCGCCGCGTCAACGATGTCCAGCACGTAGCGATATTCTCCGCGAATATAAATGAAGCCCTGGTGCGACCCGATTGCGCGCCCCGCAATGATCATTCCTTCGATCAGCTGGTGCGGATCCATTTCCATCAGCGGACGGTCCTTGCAAGTTCCTGGCTCCGATTCATCCGCATTGCAAATCACGTATTTCGGCTTCGGTGAATCCTTTGGCACAAAAAACCACTTCATGCCCGTGGGAAAGCCCGCGCCGCCGCGCCCGCGCAGATTGGATTTTTTCACTTCGTCGATGATGCCCTCCGGCGTCATCTGTTTCAGCGCTTTTTCCAGCGCCTGATAGCCTTCGTGCTTCACATAAACGTCAATCGTGTGCGAGTCCTTGATGCCCCAGCGCTTGCTGATCAGCGGTGTTTCCGACGGATGCCGCTCGTGGAGCGCCCCGGAAATCACTTTTTCCGGTTCAGGCCTCCGTCCCGCATCTAAATCCTGAATGATGCGATCGAACTTGATCGGCGTCAGGTTCTCGTAAAAATCGTAGTTCACCTGCATTGCCGGCGCACCCGTGCAGGCTCCGATGCATTCCACTTCTTCCAAAGAAAAAACTCCGTCCGCGGTTGTCTCCTTGTGTCCAATTTCCAGCCGCTTCTTCGCGCGCTCCAGCAGCGGGTACCCGCCTTTCAGCATGCACGCCACGTTCGTGCAAATCTGCACGTGGTGCTTGCCCATCGGCTTGCGGTGCAGCATCGAGTAGTACGCCAAAGTTTCTTCGATCTGCACGTTGTTCAGGTCCAGCCGCCGCCCGATTTCCGCGATCATTTCGTCGCTCACGCAGCCATATTCATCCTGCGCGTACATCATCATGGGGATCAGCGCGCTGCGCTTCACCGGATAGCGGTTTTGCAGCAATTCAAACTTCGCCGAAAGCGGGGCGGACAGTTCCATGGTTATCGGTCGACTTCTCCCAAGACGATATCGATCGTGCCGATGCACGCGATGACGTCGGAAATCAGCTGCCCTTCGATCAATTTTGGCAACGCCTGCAGATTAATGAATGAGGGCCCGCGAAAGTGCGCTCGCAACGGCTTCGGCGATCCATCACTGGCAATGAAGCATCCCAGCTCGCCCCGCGGCGATTCAGTCGTGACAAACGCCTCGCCAGGTGCCGGTGAAAAACCTTCCGTGAAGATCTTGAAGTGGTAGATGAGCGCCTCCATCTCCGTCTTCATTTTTTCCCGCTGCGGGGGAATCACGCCCGGGGCCTCGGCTATCACCGGCCCTTCATTCGTAATCTTGTCCAGCGCCTGGCGGACGATTTTCAGGCTCTCGCGCATCTCCGCAACACGCACCATATACCGCGCGAAGCAATCGGACTCCGTGCGCGTCGGCACCGCAAAATCAAACTCTTCATAGCTCGAGTAAGGAAAGTATTTCCGGTTGTCGTAGGCCACTCCCGCGGCGCGCAGCGTCGGCCCGGTCATGCTGAGCGCAATGGCGTCTTCCGCGGAAATGTACCCGATGCCCTGCGTGCGCCCCATCCAAATACGATTCTTCGTGAGCAGCGTTTCGTATTCATCCACGCGGCTCGGCATCATTTTCAGAAACCGCTCGACAGCCGCCCGCCAGCCGGTCGGTACGTCCAATGCCAGCCCGCCGATTCGAATGTAGCTGGTCATCATCCGCTGCCCGGCGAACATTTCGAAAATCTTCAGAATTTCTTCGCGCTCGCGGAAGCAATAGAGGAAAACCGACATCGCGCCCAAATCGATCGCGTGCGTCCCCAGCCAAACCAGGTGTGAAGAAATCCGCTGCAGCTCCACCATCATCACGCGGATGTATTGCGCGCGCTTTGGCACTTCCAGCCCCAGCAGCTTTTCCACCGCCAGGCAATACACCAGGTTATTGCCGAGCGGATTCAGATAATCCATCCGGTCCGTCAGCGTGATGGCCTGCGAATAGGTCTTGTCTTCACACGATTTTTCAATTCCGGTATGCAAATATCCGAGGTCGGGAACCGCCTTCACCACGATTTCGCCGTCCAGCTCCAACAAGATCCGCAACACTCCGTGCGTCGACGGATGCTGTGGCCCCATGTTGAGGACCATGGTTTTCGCCGCGCCAGTTGCGGTTTCCACGGTGGTCATGGCGTGGTGCCCTTCTTGAAGAGCTCTCCCGTGTTGGGCACGTCGCGATAACCCTGCACGGGATAGTCCCTGCGCAGAGGATGGCCTTCCCAGTCGTCGGGAAGCAGGATGCGTCGCAAATCCGGATGGCCGCTGAAGCGAATCCCGAACAAATCGAAAATCTCGCGCTCCAGCCAGTTTGCCCCCGGCCACACAGGCACCAGCGAATCGACTACTGGATCGCTGCCGGAGAGCCGCACTTTCAGTCGTACTTTCTCCCGTCGCGGGATGGAAACTAGATGGTAGTTCAATTCGAATCGCGGCTCGTGCGGATAACGATCGACGCAGGTCGCGTCTGTCAGCAGGTTGTACTGAAGGGCCTTTTGCTCGCGGCAGCGTTCAGCAGTGGCTCGAAGCAACTCGGGCGGCACAACGATCGTGGTTTCGCCTCGGAATTCTATGATTTCAGCGACCGCCTTCGCGTTCCACGCACGCAGTTGCTCGGCTACAACATTAGCGTTTTGGCTGGAAGTTTCCGTCACGATTTCGAATCCCGCAAGCGCCGGCTATTTATGCCAGTCCAGCGCGCCCTTTTTCCAGAGATAGAGGTAACCAACTAACAGAATCGCGATGTACAGCATCATCTCCGCGAATCCGTACCACGACAAACTGCGAAAAATGTAGGCCCAGGGATACAGGAAGATCGCTTCTACGTCGAACAAAATAAAGACGATGGCCACGAGATAAAACTTGACGGAGAACGGCTGCCAGGCGTCCCCCGTAGGTTCCATGCCGCATTCATAGGGCTGCTGCTTTGCCCGGCTCGGCCGTCGCCATCCGACCAGCACCGAGACAGCCGTCAGCGCGCCGGCAAGCGCCGCGGCGATCAGCAGGTGTAAGAGAAGCGGAGCGTAACTATGTAAGCCAGAACCACTCATGGGCGACTTGCTATAATAACGACTCCACCGCCGGTCGGTCAAATGCGGTGAAGAAACTCCCGCGGGGCAGTTTCGCGCCATTCGCGGACAGGGGCAAACCGTCAGATGCTTTTTGGCCACAATTCGAACGTCAAGGCAGGCGACACCACCTTTCACGTTCAAACCGAGGATCGCGGCACTGCCAACGCGCTTATCGATACCACCGTTTACTTCAATGGGCGCGTGCTGCACCGCCGCACCAACAACTATTTTGATTTGCTCCCTTTGAATCCTGACAGCGAGCAATTGCTTAAGCAGCGCCTCGACGAACAACACCGCGCTGTTGTCGAAGAGATTCGAACGAGAGCGCTTCACCTCTCCCTGCCGCAGGAATCCAAGCCTTCACCATCTGCCGGGGTTTCGAACGCACCCGCAGTGCCGAAAGTTTTGACGCTGGTGCTGATCAACGCGAAGAGTTGGCTCGCCGGGAAACGCGCTACCCTCGATGTTTCCGTCCAGAACCGGGACAGCGGCGAAGCCGTGAATCACGCGCGTGTCGTAGCGCGCGTCGATGGCGCCGCCGATTCGAACGAATTCAAAACCGAAACAGGAATCGACGGCCGCGCCCAGCTCGAATTTGACGTGCCAAAACTCTCAGGGGCCGAGCCTGCACTGGTCATCGAAGCCTTCGACGGTGATGCCAAGGGACATTTGCGGTTTCAGCTGCGCGCGAGACCAAAAGTCCCCGCCGCGAGTTAGCGATGGAGACTACCGTCACCATTACCGTCAACGGAGAAAATCGCGCGGCAAGCGTGGAGTCTACTGTTGTTGATTTGCTCTGCGAACTCGGACTCAACGCCGGGCGCGTGGCCATCGAACGCAACCTGGAAATCTTGCCGCGCCCCAAATGGCGGGAAACGCGCTTAGCCGCCGGTGACCGCTATGAAATCGTGCAATTCGTCGGCGGCGGCTGAGTTTTACTCGCGCTTCTTGCGCGCTCGCCATTCTTCGGCGGTGATCTCCCATATCTCCGAAGGCAGCTTTCCACTCACGTATTCACGCTCTCCGCTCCAGACGATGCGCATCCCTTGCTTTTCGGAAATGCGCCGGGAACCTTCGTTCGCAATCGCTTTCGGCGCACGCAGCACGGGGAATTTCAGCACGTCGAACCAGTAATCGGTAACCGCGTCGCACGCTTCGGTCATCAGTCCATGCATTTGCCGTTTTGGATCGAGCCAAAAACCCCGGTTTGCGTGTTCATTTCTGGCCAGACTGATGAGGCCAATCACTCCACTCGGCGCGCTCTTAAGCCTTAACGTCCAATACCACTCTTCGCCGCGTTCCATCCCGGGAAGCGCAACATCCCGGCAATATGAGAGTGCGCCATCCTCCGGATATGGCCACGGTACGCTCGCATTGAGGTACTTGACGACCTCCCATTGCGCAAACATTTCCTGAATTTGCGCTGCGTCGGCAAGCTCCAGCGGGCGCAGGATAAGCCGTTTCGTTTCGAGTTCGGGCGTCATCGCGGAGCCGTTACTAAAATTCCAGCAAATGTCCCATCTTTTTCTTCTTGGTCTGCAGATACGCGCGGGAAGTTTTCGAAACGCGCGGCTGGCAGGGAACGCGCTGAACCACGTGAATTCCGGAGCGTTCGAGCTGACGGACTTTTTCTGGATTGTTCGATAGCAGCCGAATTTTTGTCGCCCCCAGTTTCTTAAGAACTTGCGCGGAAAAATCGTAGTCGCGTGCATCCGCCGCAAATCCCAACTTTTCATTCGCCTCGACGGTATCCATTCCACCGTCTTGCAGTTCGTAAGCCCGCAGTTTGTTCATCAAACCGATCCCGCGGCCTTCCTGCGGCAGATAAAGAAGGATTCCCGAGGGCGCCTGCCCGATTTTTTTCAACGACAATTCCAGCTGCGCCCGGCAATCGCAGCGCAGCGAAGTCAGCACATCGCCCGTCAGGCATTGCGAATGTACCCGTACCAGAGGCGCAATTCGGCCTTTCAAATTGCCTCGAACCAAAGCCACCGCCTCCTCCAGCGGCCCGCGGCCTTCGAACCCATAAATGGTGAAGCGTCCGTAGCGGGTCGGTAACTCCGCGTGTGCGGCCATCTGAAGACTTGTCTTTTTTCCCTTTGTCTGTTTCCGCACTTGTGATTTTCTGCTCATGGGAATTGCAAAGTATAGCAGGCCTCCCGCATCCCGCGAATTCGCCGGCGCGTTTATTAAGCTCACTCTCATTGCTTTTTCAATTTAGCGACATCCTCTTCCGCTTCGTACAGCGCCGTCGTAACCGTCACCGGACGCTGCAAGCTTCCCAGCCTCACATTCTTGCTCAGCAGGGTGGTTTCCGCTGCGGCGTTGAACGGAACTACTGTGCCGCCCCCCTCCGAAACGTGACCGAATAGCACGCGAAAAGGGAATCGTTTGTTATCGCTGGTTCTCACAAACACTCCGGTAAATTCGACGTACGCAGAATCCGCGCTGATGTCCGCGCCCGTAAAATGAATTGCCGTCCCCGCCCCACCCGGCTGGCTGAATCGCGCGACAGCCACCTCCACTTCCGACTTCATTTCGGTGATCAACCCTTCGCCCAAGCCCGTAAAACGAGCTTTGACCGCGGTGGTGGGAAAAGAATCGAATTTGTATTTCATCCCCGATTGGCCGATCACTTGCAACTTGCTCTTCTCAATGGGAAGCATGGCCGCATCGAACGTGAATCCCTGGCCCGAGGTCGTGTTCATAATCTGCCGTCCATTTGCGCTGGACGAGATAGAGCAGTCCAGCCACGCGTTGCTGTTGAAAACTAACGGCGGATATTGCCGCTCACTTTTCCAGGAGTCGCTCTTTTCTTCCCCCGCTGCGCCTACGGGTACGGATCGGCTGCAGGCAATCAGCGAGACGAGCAATGCGGTGGACGCGAGATAAATGGCCAAATTCTGACGGTCTCCGATGTTTGTCATTTTCATCTGCATTCTCCGTGCGAAAAATTTCATGGTGGGAGCCCTTTCCCACTTGCGAATGGTCTCAGGAATTTGCGTAGCCGGAAATCGAAATCCCCCACAAACAATAGTGCACCCCAAGTCTTCAGGCCCGGCTTGGAACAATAGGTCGAGCAGTACGCTTTACATCGAGCCTGGGATTGGCTAGCGTTAGCCTGAGAAACACCGGCGATGGATACGGCAACACCAGTCCGCGACCTGCTGTTTACCTTGTTGCTCAAGGTGGGCGTGGCGTCGTCCATTGCAGCGCTGCTCGCGCGGTGGAACACCTTCCGCCGCGTGCTCTTCACCGAAGAACGCGACGTCGATCAAAAATTGAAATTGATGATGTTCATGGTCCCGCCCTTGATCCTCGGCGTGCTGCTGCGGCTGGTGGGCTCTGCCTATAAATTCGCCGATCTCTCGATGGAAGGCGCGTTTCTCATGGGTCTGCTCGGCGGACGCGTCGTTGGCCCTATCGGCGGCGCCATCATCACCATTCCCGCCTTGATTTCGCACGAATGGCTCGGCATGCCGGTGGCCTCAACCGCGGGATTGCTCGGCGGATTGATTCGCCAGGCCATTCCCAACAAAGAAGACCTCTGGAATTTCGGCCCGTTCACCTTTCTGAATATTCCGAAAGCCACCGTGAAATTGCTGCGCAAAGCGGAATTGTCGTGGGAAATGGCGCCATTAACCACGTGCATCGCCCTGGAGCTGGGCCGCGTCGCGCTGGTGAATGCAACCAAAACCAAATGGCTCTTTGCGATCGATCCCCACTGGGATTGGTGGCTGGGGCTCGTGGTCATTGCCACGCTGATGTCCGTTGCCGCGCCGCTGAAAATCTGGAACAACACGCGCATCGAGATGAACCTCGAGCGCCACCAGCAGCTTTTGCTGAAAGCGCGGATGGATGCGCTCTCCAGCCAGATCAATCCCCACTTTTTGTTCAACACGCTCAATACCGTTTCGGCCCTGATTCGCTTCGATCCCGATTCCGCCCGGGGCGTGGTGCTGAAACTCAGCAACATTCTGCGGCGCCTGCTGCGCAAGCATGAAACCTTCGTGCCTCTCCAGGAAGAATTGCAATTCATCGACGATTACCTGGACATCGAAGTGGCGCGTTTCGGCCGCGACAATCTGGAAATCGTCAAAGAACTCGAAGAAGAAACCCTTGAGGCTTTCGTTCCCAGCATGCTGCTCCAGCCGATTGTGGAAAACTGTCTGAAGCACGGCCTTGCCCCGAAGCTCGGCGGCGGAAAAATCCAGCTCCGCACTGCAACTCGCGACGGACGCTTGCACATCGAAATCGAAGACAATGGCGTGGGTATCTCCGAAGAAAAAATGCCTCACGTCTACGTCGAAGGTATCGGGCTGAGCAACGTGCGCGAGCGGTTGCATGTGCTTTACGGCGCTGATTTTCGTTTAGACATCCAAAGCCGCCCGGGCGAGGGCACGGTCATCCGCATCGATATTCCTGCCCTGGTTCCTGCGATGCAGACAGTGGGATGACGGACCTGACGAATCGTAGAGGGACCAGAAAAAACTGCTTCCAGACATGAAGCATTTTGGCGATTGGCGCGTATAGGATGTCATGGGGGTGAGACTATGACATTCGACATATGGGCTGGGACTTCGCGGTTAGGCCGGCTAGGGGCGGGGATCCTTTGCGTGGCGTTGGCCTGGGGCACTCCGGCCCAGGCAGCGAAGCCACGCGAGAAGCTGCTGGCAGCGAAGAAGGCGGCTTACGACGCAAACTTCCAAAATGATGAGAAAGGCTTGCGGGCTGCCGCGGCGGAGCTAGATGCTCTGGCCACCGACCGCGAATTGGGCCCTCTTGCGCTCTACTACGCCGGATGGACGCGCTGGTCGCTAGCCGCTGCACAACTTCAGGCGAACAACAAAGAGGATGCCATTGCGTCGCTGAGCCGCTCGGTGGAGGACCTTCGGAAGGCCGTGGCGTTGCTGCCCGAGAATGCTCCTTCGCAAACTCAGGCAGAATTCCAATGCCAATTGGCGTCCTCGCTGATTTCGCTGGCGGTGGTGGACGGCACAAAAATGGCCCAGATTCTCCCGGAAGTGATGAAATTCCGAAAGCAGGCCTTGGAACTTGCGCCGGCGAACCCCCGCGTGGTGATGATGGACGCGGGCATGGTTTTCAACACACCGGCGCAATACGGCGGCAGCCAGGAGAAGGGCATTGAACGCTGGCTGGAAGCCATCCGCCTGTTTGAAGCGGAAAAGGTCGAGGACCCCCTCCAACCGGACTGGGGCCGGGCGCTCGCCTACGGCTGGCTGGCCAGCACTTATCTAAGAATGACCCCGCCCCGGACGGCTGAGGCGAAAGACATGGCGAACCACGCGCTTGCCCTGCGCCCAGACTTCTGGTTCGTTAAAACGCGAGTCCTGCCGAAAGTTTCATAAGAGTGATCAAGCCGAGCCCCGGCTGGCGAGGCTTCACGGAATCAGGATTGGGCGGATTCGCCCGTGAAGGCGATAGACGCTGAAGTCTTTACGGTCCACGGTGAAGATTTTGCGAAGGCCTTCCCGCTCGGCGACGCGGAGGACGGCGGCGTCAGCTAAGTCCATGGGGCGGTTGGCGTATTTGCGCATGAGTTCCCGGATCCGTGGCACATCGGCGGAATCAAGCGGGAGGAGCTGTATGGCGCCCCGCTCCAACATTTCCCACAGGGCTGCTTGTCCTTTGGGTAGGTCCGCTAACAAGTACATCGCCTCGGTCAGCGGTGGCCACACGGTAGCCAACGGCTCGCGTACTCCCTTGAGAGCAGCCACACATTTGGCGTGATGCTGATCACCCGCATCTACAAGGGCTACCAACGGCCCCGCATCCACGAGGATCATCGCCGGACACGGCGGCGCTTCAGCAGCTTAGTAAAGGCCCGGCCTGTTTGCGTCGAGCGCTTGGGATTATCGCCGTGAACGACGCCAATCAAATCCGCTATTGCTTCAAAGGGGGAAGAGACAGGTTCTTGCAGGTTCGTCCACGACTCGATGGCGCGGCGAATGACTTCCGAGGTGGAGAGACCTTTCCTGCGTGCGATGCGCGCGAGGTGCTGGCGCGTTTTTGGGTCGAGCCTCAAGGTCAGAGGGGATGCCATAGCGTCACCTGCAGATTCAATTATAGTGTATTACGATTTGTAATACAAGAAGCGTTTTGACAAGGGGGTGGTCCGCGGATCTGGTCGCGAGCTCATTTTCCTATTCGTCACGCAGTGCCACCATGGGGTCGACGTGTGTCGCGCGGCGCGCGGGAATGTAGCAGGCGCAGAACGCGGAGAGCAGCAGCACGGCGGTGACGCCGCTAATGGCCGCGGGGTCCATGGCGTTGACTTGATAGAGAAGGGTCTTCATGACACGGCCCACGAAGTAGGTTCCGCCCAGGCCCACCACCAGCCCGCCAAGCGCCAGCAGCATGCCTTCCTTCAGCACCAGACGAAGCACTTGATTGGGACCGGCACCCAGCGCCATGCGCAGTCCGATTTCGTGGGTTCGCTGCGCCACTGTGAAGGACATCACTCCATAAATCCCGATGGCCGCAAGCAGCAGCGCGACTCCGGCAAATCCTCCGAAAAGCACCGTGGAAAAGCGATCACTCGCCAGAGACTCATCCACAAGTTGATCCATGGTCTTCACTTGATCGAGCGGAAGGTTGGGATCCACGGAACGAACGACCGCGGTAATGCTCTTGGTCATGCTGGCGGGATCGCCAAAAGTGCGAACCGCCAGGCCTGCCTGCGGCCACGGGCTTTGGACGAACGGTACATCGATTTCGGGAAAGCCGTCACCGCGGACGCCGCCATTGTGGATGTTGTGGTAGACGCCGACGATTTGCCATTCGATCGGCGGGCCAAGCTTCGTGACTCCAGGAACCAACTGCTCGACGACCACGCGTTGCGTAAGCGGGTCCAGGTTACTCAGATATCTTTTGGCGAAAGTCTCGTTCACGACGGCGACCGGCAGCCCGCCGGCGACGTCCTGCGCGGTGATTTCCCGGCCTTTATCAATGTGGATGCCAAAAGTTTTGAAATATTCCGGGCTGACCATGTTGAAACCCGCTCCGGGGCGGGAAGAAGGATCGGTAACCTCCTGTCCCGCGAGATGGAAGGGCATGCCAAAGTTTGTGCCGATGATGGGCATGCCCGTGGAGGCGGAAACGGCGGTGATTCCCGGGAGTGCGCCGATCTGGTCGAGGAGCTGGCGATAAAACGCGTTGATTTGCTCGGGCTTCGTAAAGCGTTCATTCGTGACTGGGAGAAAGAACGTAAGGATGTGATCCTGCCGAAAACCCAGGTCCACGCGCGTCAATTTGTAGAAACTGTGAATTACCAGTCCAGCGCCGGCAAGTAGCGTGAGCGCCAACGCAAATTCGAGAACCACCAGCGTGCGGCGCAATCCGTGGCGCCCGGCGCTGACTGCAGAGCGTCCGCTTTCCTTCAAGACATCACTCAGGTTGAGGTGCACCGTTTGCCACGCCGGGGCGCAACCAAAAAGCACACCGCACAGAAGGCTTGCCTCCAAGCTGAAGAAAAGGACCGGGAGGTTCAGGCGAATGTCCGCTTCCGAGGGCAGGCTGAACTGGGGGATCAGGGCGACAATACCCTTTAGCAGGCCCCAGGCGAGGCTGATGCCCAATATGCCGCCGATCAAGGACAACGCCAGGCTCTCGGTCAGGAACTGAGCGAAGAGCTGGCCGCGCGTGGCGCCCAGAGAAGCGCGCACGGCAATCTCTTTTTGGCGAACCGTTCCGCGGGCGAGAAGAAGATTGGCGACGTTGACACAAGCGATCAGCAAGATAAATCCCACGGCGCCCATCAACAACCAAAGATTCTTAATCGTGTCCTTGCTGATGAAGTCGTTCTGCAAGGGTTCCACCGTGGCGCCCCAGCCCTGGTTGGACTTTGGATAGACTTCTGCAATGTGGCGCGTAACGGAATCCATGTTGGCGTTGGCTTGTTGCAGGGTAACGCCAGGCTTGAGGCGCCCCATCACTAAGATGAAATGAAAGTCGTGGTTGATCTGCTCCGGTTTGAAGGCCAGCGGGACAAAAAGTTGGGCTTCCAGACGGTCGGGCTGGCCCTTGGCAAGAACTCCGACGACCGTATAAGGTTCGTTGTTCAATCGAATGGGCTTGCCGATGATGTCGCGGTCGCTGCCAAAGCGTTCCGCCCAAAGTTTGTGCGTCATGACAACCACGCGGTCTTTTCCCACAACTCCTTCCTCGGGGAGAATATCCCGCCCGAGCATGAAGGGAGTGCCTACCATGTTGTTGAAACCTGGAGTGGTCAGGCGCGTTTGGATCATTTCGGGGTGGTCGCCCGAAGAAACGCTGTAGCTGCCGCCGGTCCAAGCGCAAAGATCCTGAAAGACGGTGCTCTGGCTCTTCCAGTCCAAGAAATCGCCGGCAGAGACGCCGTTGCGGCCGCCTCTGACCTTCGACCAGACGATGACCAGCTGGTCGGGATTGGGATAGGGAAGTGGAGAAAGCAGGGTGGCGTATACGACGCTGAAAATCGCAGTGTTGGCCCCAATTCCCAGCGTAAGCGCCAAGAGCGCGACGGAGGTGAATCCGAGGTTCTTAGCGAGCAGGCGCAGGCCAAAACGGATGTTTCGTCCCAGATTCGTCATGCCTCGACCTCCAGACATACGTGACGACCACCCGTTGGAGGAATTAGACGTTTGGAGGCACTAGATGTCACTGTTCCTTTCGAAAAAGCGCTTCCGGATTTCATGAAGCGAGACGCAACCTTGGGCTGCTAATCAGCCTTCAGTTTGCTCGCGAGAGACTTGGGGGCGGTCAATAGCCAGGCGGCGCGTAAGGCGCGTCGCACAGTAGGTTTTCTGGCGGCTTTAAGGCGGACACTGGTGGCTCCGCGCCGTCCCCAGGCGCCTGCGCAGGGCACGAAGACACCGGGCTGGGCCTTCATGAACATTTCTTGCTCGAGAGGCGTGAGCTTGACCATGGCCCAGCCGGGCTCGGGGTAACCTAGAGTTGCGAAGATCTTGCCGGCGACGCGGAAGTCGGGGTGGTCCATGTGAGATTGCTCGGAAGTGTCGGGGAGGCTTAGGGCGAGGCGACGAAAATCATTGGGGGTCATGGATGACTTCACTCCCTGTGAGGGAGCCATGAAAGCACGGGAAGGGGCGGGAAGAAAGGGCTTGACAGGGGGGCTTGCGCTACTGTATGTTCTGTATGTACAGAAATGAGTGATTAAACCAAAATGACGCAAAACACACTCACGCCCGTGGCGCAGAAATTCATTTTGCATTGGGGGGAGATGGGCACGCGGTGGGGCATCAACCGCACCGTGGCGCAGGTGCATGCCCTCCTTTTTCTCTCGGCGCGGCCCGTGCCAGCGGACGAAATTTCCGAGACGCTGGCGGTGGCGCGGTCGAATGTGAGCACCAGCTTGCGGGAACTGCAGGGGTGGCGGATCGTGCGCGTGGTGCACGTGCTGGGCGACCGGCGGGACCATTTCGAGTCCATCAAGGACGTGTGGGAGATTTTCCGGATTGTTTCGGAGGAGCGCAAGCGGCGGGAGATTGATCCGACGCTGCATGTGCTGGCGGAGTGCGTGCAGGAGGCGAAGTCCGATCCGAAGGGTGACGCGTATACGCGCGAGCGGCTGGAGAGCATGCTGGAATTCTTGACCGCGATGACGGGATTGTTTGAAGAAATTATCCGGATGCCGACGGTGGCGTTGAAGGGCGTGGTGAAGCTGCGGGGGAAAGTCATTACGCTGTTGGGGAAAAAGGCAGTCAACAGTTGAGAGTTCAAAGTTGAAAGTCTCGGAAAAAGACGGAAAAGGCCTAACGCGGAGAGCGCAGAGTACACAGAGGCCGCGGAGAAGAGGGAAGAAGAGGCGGCGATGATTTCGCTGGTGAGCGAGTACACGGACGGGAAGGGGCGGCACGCGCGAGGGTGGTTTTTCTTTGACGCGGAGTGCCGGTTCTGCACGCGGATCGCGCGGTGGCTGGCGCCGATTCTGGAGCGGCGCGGACTGGCGCTGGCGCCTTTGCAGGATCCGCGCGTAGGCGCATTGCTGGGATTGTCGCGCGACGAATTGATGCGAGAGATGCAGCTGCTGCTGAGCGACGGGAGCCGGTATGGCGGGGCGGATGCGGCGGTGGCCCTGGCGCGCGAGATCTGGTGGGGCCGTCCGCTGCTCTGGCTTTCAAAGATTCCGGGCATGATGGAAATCCTGCGCAAATGCTACCGTTGGGTTGCCGCCAGCAGGAGTTGCGTATCCACCAGCTGTCCCGCGGAACGGAAAGTTCCCTCAGAATGAATTCTGCTCGACCACTTCGAATTGTTATACCCGGTGGCAGTGGCCAGGTTGGGAATATCCTTGCCCGGCATTTTCATTCCAAGGGCGACTCTGTCGTTGTCCTATCCCGAAGAACATTTCCGGCACCCTGGCACGTCGCGATTTGGGATGGGGACAATCTAGGGAATTGGGTAGGCGAGCTGGAAAAAACCGACATAGTCATCAATCTCGCGGGGCGCAGTGTCAACTGTCGCTACAACGCGGCCAATCGACGCGAGATCATGGAATCCCGAACGCAATCCACTCGTGTTCTTGGAGCGGCAGTGAATCAGGTTGCTCATCCTCCCCGTCTCTGGATGAATGCCAGCACTGCCACCATCTACCGTCACGCACTGGACCGTGCAATGGACGAGTTCACTGGAGAGCTTGGCGGGATCGAGACGAGCGCGCCCTCCTCGTGGCGGTTCAGTATCGATGTGGCGAAAGCTTGGGAAGAATCCTTTTTTGCTGCTGATACCCCAAACACGCGCAAAATCGCTCTGCGCAGCGCGATGACCATGAGCCATGATGGTGGCGGTGTTTTCGATGCTTTGCTTCGTCTTGTACGATTTGGCCTCGGAGGCGCTTCCGGCTCGGGGAAGCAATTTGTATCCTGGATTCACGAGGCGGATTTCGTACGGGCCATCGATTATCTGATCGCCAAGGAAGAGATGACAGGGCGCATAAACATTGCGGCCCCTGGGCCTTTGCCAAACGGTGACTTCATGAGTGCCCTGCGGCAAGCGTGGGGAAGCCGCATCGGACTTCCCGCCGCGGAGTGGATGCTGGAACTTGGAGCGGTCTTTCTGCGGACGGAAACGGAATTGATACTTAAGAGCCGCCGTGTCGTTCCTGGCCGCCTGCGCGAGTCTGGCTTTCAGTTCCGATTTCCCGACTGGCCTTCTGCCGCGCAGGATCTTGTACGGCGGTGGCGGATGGAGAGGCAAAGGAGCCGTGCGGCAGTTTCTCGTCCAGCGGACCAAGTTTCTCCACGGGTGTAGCAGGCAGTCGCACGCATTTTTGCAGAGAGCAGGTCGACGATGGCGTTTCAGTTTTCGGACTTGTGGCGATGGGACGGCAAGGTGGACCGCGGGAAGTATGCGGCGGTCGGACTGATCGGTGTGGCGATCAAGTACAACGTGGACCGGCTGATCGCGGGTTCGTTCTTAGGTTACGACAAGAGCTTTTTCTTCAACTATTTGGCTCCGCTGGGCAAAGCCGCAAGACTGAACCATCTCTCGAATACCGAAGCGAAGTTTCTCGCGACACTTCTACTTTTTTCGATTCCGTTTCTGTGGATCGGCGTGGCGATGACGGCGAAGCGGCTGCGGGATGCAGGGCAACCGGTTTGGCTGGTGGTGCTGTTCTTCATTCCAGTGATCAACGTTTTGTTTTTCCTGGCGCTGTGCGCGTTGCCGCGGCAAGAGCGCGCGGCGTATTCCGAAGGGGCACCATGGCCCGGGCCTGGCGTCGTGGCGGGGATAATTCCGCGGAGCGCGCTGGGGAGCGCGGTGCTGGCGATTTTTCTGACGACCATTTTGGGGCTGGTGTTTGTAGGACTCGGAACAGTGGTAATCCAGGCGTATGGATGGGGGCTTTTTGTGGCCCTGCCGTTCTGCTTGGGAATGTTCTCGGTTTTGCTGCACAGCTACCATGAGCCTCGCGATTTGAAGACATGCTTGAGCGTGGCGCTTCTGCCGATCGGGATATTAGGGGCAGTACTACTTTTGGTGGCGATGGAGGGTCTCATTTGTATCTTGATGGCGGCACCGTTTGCGATCGTGCTCTCGACGATTGGTGGAATGATCGGGTACAGCATTCAAGATCGCCATTGGGGAGCCCGGCAAAGACCGGCAATGTTGTCGATCGTGCTGTTGCTGGTGCCGGCTTCGTTTGGGATCGAGCATGTGGCGGCGCTGCGGGCCCCGGAGTTTGTTGTGCGTACAGCGATTGAGATCAATGCGCCACCGGAGAAAGTTTGGAACCAGGTGGTGGCGTTTGCGGAGATACCGCCGCCGAAGGAATTGTTGTTTCGCGCAGGGATTGCGTATCCGATTCGCGCAGAGATCTCCGGGCGCGGTGTCGGAGCGGTGCGGCATTGCGTATTCTCGACGGGACCGTTTGTTGAGCCGATCGAAGTGTGGGACGAGCCGCGGCTGCTGCAGTTTGGCGTGACGGCGAATCCGGCACCGTTGAACGAGCTTAGTCCGTACGGAAACATTCAGCCGCCGCATTTGCACGGCTACTTCGTTTCCGAGAAGGGCCAGTTTTTGTTGACGGCGCTGCCGGGCGGACGGACGCGTCTCGAAGGAACGACGTGGTATCACGACACGATCTGGCCAGCGGCGTACTGGCGCCTATGGTCGGACTACATCATTCATCGGATTCATCTGCGTGTGCTGGAGCACATCCGGGATGTAGCGGAACGAAGCTGATCCTTCCTGAGATTTTCCGATTACAATCCTGAGCCCTCTCCCCTTGGAAAGGGCGACCCAAAGGCACAAGCCCACAAACCGAGCTTGGGGCACCTCCGCGTCTCTTGACTTCGGCGGAGAGTATTAGGGTGCGGTCCTCTCGGCCATTCCTGCGGCGCAGAATTGCACGTCCTAGCCGCCGGCGTTTTTTCAAGACAGATGCCTGAGTTTGCGCTGCCTTTTAGTGTACAAGAGCGAAATGTCGGCGTTTGCGAGCCGGGCATTCTTGCTAACGTTTACTTAGGTTTGACACAGTTTTGCCAAAACACACTAACTTCCGCAAGTAAATGAGGTACACGCCATGAGACTTTTTGCGCTTGCAACAATTGCCGCGGTACTGTTTTCCGGCGCGCCATTTCCCCAGGAGAAATCCGCGAGTGCGGACGAAATTCAAATCAAGCAACTGGAACGCGCGTGGAATCAAGCGGAGGCTCAGCAGGAAGTTAAAGAAGTCTCCTCGTTGCTTGCAGACACTCTCGTTTACACCGACTACGATGGCTCGTTCATGAACAAGGCGGAATACCTGAAATGGGTGGCTGCGCCGGAGCAAAAGGCGGATCACCTTTACGATGAAGGCCTGAATGTTCAAGTGTACGGCGACGCGGCCGTGGCTACCGGCGTTTATCGCGAAACGGGCAAGAACAAAGGAAAACCCTACACGGTGCGCTCGCGCTACACAGACACGTGGATCAAACGAGGCGGCGTCTGGCTTTGCGTGGCCAGCCACAGCACGCTCATCCCAGCCAAATAATTGGCTGGCAAATAACCCGGAAGGGACACGTCTATCTCGCGAAGCGCCTGACGCTGTAGGAAATGGGAAGGCCAATTACGACCATGTGCACCAACAGCCCTAAAATCAGGTCGTGCAGTTTGTAGGGGCCCCGGGAATGAAGCGCGGATAGCGGCAAGACGACAAGATTCATGACCTCCTGTACGGCGGCGCCAAAGAACAAGCCGCACACTAACGGGTATTCCTTCATGAAGGCCAGCCAGCGGCTCGCGGTGTAGTAGATAGCCGCTGCCGAACAGGCAATGAAGAAGTGCAGGAAGACACCCAGAACATAGGTGCCGGCGCCTCCCTGGAAGGCGTCCCTGCCCAGCAGGCCGCCTGCAATCACGAGTGGAATGTCCCATCCAAACAGAATGCAAGCCTGAAGCAGGTCCAAGGTCCCGGCAATCCCTCCGCCGACTGCGATGGCCAATAGTGCGTTGCTCTTCCTTGATGCCCAAGGTGCAGAAGCTTCCATCATCCGAGTTCCTCACTTTCAAAAAGCGATCTGCTTGCAATCAGCAAGTCCGCGATATTCAGGTCAGACGCAGGAAGTCCTAAGGCAAGGTCTGAAACGTCCTGAAAAGTTCTGAATTGCACTGCCAGGGGGCTGGCGCGGCTGCGGGAACGTCTAATCGCAAGACCGGTGAAACGCGGTCGGCGTTTCTCGACGGCGTTGGTATAATCAGTGAGAACACTTTCTACTCTAGAACAGCGCAGTCAGCGACCCAACATGGAACGCCCAACCACGACAATGATTCGCATCGGCGCCTGGTGCGTAAATCCGGCCTCCGGCCAGATTTCGCGCGATGGAGAGACCGCGAGGGTAGAGGTGCGAACGATGCGGTTGCTGATGTGTCTTGCAGAGCGCGCCGGCGAGGTCGTCAGCATCGATGACTTGCTCAACCAGGTCTGGTCAGATGTCAGCGTCTCTCCGGACTCCGTCTACCAGGCGGTGGCATCGCTGCGACGTCTGCTCGGCGACGACTCCAAGCAGCCTGCTTACATTGAAACGGTCCCGCGGTTAGGGTATCGCTTGGTGGCGACGGTCGTTCCCTGGGCGGAGCCGTCCGGCGCCCAGACGGGCGCTGAGCTGGGCTCTTCCCAGGCGGACAACGAGCACCCGACCGCGGCGAGCACCGATCTGCCGAAAAAGTTTAGCTCCCGCCTTAGAGTCGGCTTAGTGTGGGCCGCTGGCGCGGCGGTTGGCCTGGCGCTCGTTGTTGCTTTCACGATTCGCGGCAAGGTAGCCACCAACAATCTCTCAGCCTCGCCCGTAGTTGCTGCGCAGCCGCAGAAATCGATCGCCGTGCTGCCATTTCTCGACCTGACCGACGAGATGAATCAGGAGCCATTCGCCGACGGGATGACCGAGGAACTGATCGACAAACTCAGTAAGATTCCGGGGCTTCAGGTACCGCCTCCTACTTCGTCGTTCTATTTCAAGGGCAAACTATGGCCGCATTCCAAGGGGACTCCGCGAATAACCATCGCCGATGTGGCCAAATCGCTGGGTGTCGCTTACGTACTTGATGGGAGCGTGCGCAAGTCAGGCGCAAGGGTGCGGGTCGCCGCGCGGTTGATTCGCGCGGACAATGGGTACGTGGTCTGGACTGAAACCTATGACCGGCCCTTGGACGACATCTTGATGGTTCAGGACGATATCGCAGGGGAAGTAGCAAAGGCGCTGAGGGCCTCCATCGATGCCAAGCCGGGCGCCACTAGATAAATAGTCCGTCAATCGTGTGGCTTGAGGGACCAGACTTGCACGATCCGGGAAACTCCATTACGCTGGCGGAGTCGTCAGCGGAGCTTCCCCCCTCGCCCGCTATCGGTTGATCCCGTTGCCACTCAAATTTGTTTCGACGAAGGATGACGTATGACGCGCAGAAATACGTGGGCCATTCTAAGCATGGCGGCGATGCTAAGTTTGCCGCTGGCCGCCTGCAAAGACACAAAAACTTTGGAAGAGAACGAACAATTGAAGGCCAAGGTGGCGGAGCTGCAGAAAGAGAACGGCCAGGTGGGGAATGATCTCGAAACCATGACGGCGGCACGCGATACGCTAGCGAAAGAGAATGAAAGGCTGAAGGCCGAGTTGAAAGCGAAGAAGCATCCTGCGAAGAAAACGGCGAGGAAGAAGCATCGTCAGAGCTGACGGGATGGGTTAGATTTTTTATCAACAGGAAAGGGAGGCAGGAGCATGAAGACGTTTGAGGTGCAATTTCGGTATCAGAATCGAGATGAAGAAACGGTGGAATCGACGGTGAAGGCAGAAGCATCGAGTCTTCCGGGAGCGGTGGGGAAGGCGGTGCGAGAGTTTGTGAAGGGGTTGGACCGGAAGCAGAGATTCGATATGAACAAGAACGGCCTCGAAATTAAGGCTAAGTCTGCCGGCGCCGCGGAGGCGCACGCTGCCGCTAGCAGCTGAGGGGCGCAAGATGTAACCCCAAGACCCAGGCTCGGGTACCCTCGTCTCTTTGCGTGCCTCTCGAATATCTGTGCAGCGGCCTCATGCAAAGCCGTGTGATGTAAAATGAGCCCAACGGAGACGCGGGAATTTTTCGTGCGTGTCCGCTGAGGGCACGTGAGCGAACAAATCCAAAAAATTGCTGATTCCTACCGGGCCGTGACGATCAAGGGCGCTTGGTATGGGCCGACGGTCGCTGAGCTTTTGGCGAAGATTCCGCCGGAACTTGCCACGGCGGCGCCGGTTCCCGGGGCTCATTCCATTTCGGAGTTGCTGCAGCATTTGCTGCTGTGGAATGAAAGGATTCGAAACACGTCGGAGAGCCATCCGATGCCGCGCTGGGACGCGGAGAAGGAATGGGCGGAGCCGGCGATTCCGTGGAAGGAACTCGTGGCGCGCTGGAACCAAAGCCGGGATCTGCTGGAGGAGAGGATTCGAAAGTTTCCTGCCGCAGATTTGACGAAGCAGGTTCCGGGACGCGATTATCCGTACGAAACGATGTTCCATGGAATCTTGCAACACTCGATTTACCATTCCGGGCAGATCGCGATGGTATTGAGCATGCTTCAGTCGCGGTCCAAGTAGCCCAGAAGAACTGTCCTTTCGAGGTTCCGAGGCGCGAATGTAGCTTTGGATCGAAGGCACGCGCCGAGGCGGTTGCCCCTACGAGAGGATGCCCGTTACCTGCAGGTCAGGAATCTTCGAGAACGCGCTTGTAGTAGCGCTCGTAGGCGGGGATTACGTCGTTGGCGCAGTATTTTTTCTTGGCGTTGACGCGGGCGATTTTGCCCATTTCGCGGCCGCGGTCGGCGCGGGACAAGAGTTCGATGGCATAGCGGGCCGCTTCCTGCACGTCGCCGGGTTCCACCAGAAAACCATCCACACCATGCTCGACGACTTCGGGGACGCCGCCAACGTTGGTGGCGATGACGGGGACTTCGCAGGCCATGGCTTCGAGGGCGGCGAGGCCGAAGGATTCGAGCTGCGAAGGAAGAAGAAAAAGATCGGCGGCGGCGAGTTTTTCGTAGACATTGTCCTGCTTGCCGAGGAAGTGCACGTCTTTTTGCAGGCAATATTTGCGGACGAGAAACTCGGCGGCACCGCGGTCCGGGCCGTCGCCGACGAGAACAAGTTTTGCGGGCATTTTTTGTCGGACGAGGGCGAAGATTTCCACGACGTCGGGGACACGCTTTACGGGGCGGAAATTCGAAAGGTGCATGAGGATGGGTTCGCCGCCGGGGGCCCATTGCGCGCGGAGGCCTTTGTCGGCGATGCGATTGTAGAGATCGCAGTTCACAAAATTGGGAATGACTTCAATGGGACGCTTGATGTCGAAGTCCTTGAGAGTTTCCTTCAGAAGATAGTTTGAGATGGAGGTGACGCCGTCGCTCTGCTCGATGGAGAATTTCGTGATGGGAAGGTAGCTGCGGTTACTGCCGACGAGGGTGATGTCCGTGCCGTGAAGCGTGGTGATAAAGGGCAGGCGGCGCGGGGCAGCCATGGAGCGCGCGAGCAAGGCGCTGACGGAATGCGGGATCGCGTAGTGGACGTGGAGCAAGTCGAGGGATTCGGATTCGAACACCTCGAGCATTTTTGTGGCGAGCGCCAGGGTATAGGGAGGGTGGTCAAAGAGCGGATAAGAGGCGACTTCCACTTCGTGAAAGTGGATGCGCGGGTCGTTAGGGTTCATGCGGATGGGCGGGGCGTAGCTAATGAAATGGATATCGTGGCCGCGCGCGGCGAGTTCCATGCCGAGCTCGGTGGCGACGACACCGGAGCCGCCGTAGGTGGGGTAACAAGTGATGCCGATGCGCATAGAGGATGCTTAGAATCTCCGCCCAAAATGCGGGCTTATCACGATACATCAAAATCAAGTTTCCGCGTTCTGGCTCCTTGCGGGACGAGGGAGCCGAATGCTAGAGTCGCGGCCACGCGCGGGAAGGACAAAAGGCCCGCGCTGCATCCTAATTAGACGCAGGAGCAGGGAAGAACGTGACACGACTTTCTGGCAAGGTGGCGCTGATTACGGGTGGTGGGACGGGGATTGGGCGGGCGATTGCGATGGCGTTTTCGCGAGAAGGCGCGAGCGTGGCGGTGGCGGGACGGCGGCTGGAGAAGCTGCGCGAGGTGATTGTCGAAATCCAGAGGAGCGGCGGGGCGGGATTGGCGATGCAGTGCGACGTAACGCGTGCCGCGGAGGTGGCGCGGGCGGTGAAAGGAACAGTAGAGCGGTTTGGGCGGCTGAATGTGCTGGTGAATAATGCCGGCGCCTTGCATGTTTCGACGGTGGAGGGCATTAGCGAGGAAGAGTGGGACCGGCTAATGACAGTGAACATAAAGGGGCCGTTTTTGATGTCGCGAACCGTTCTGCCGGAATTTCGAAAATGCGGAGGGGGAGCCATCGTAAACATCGGCTCGGTGCTCGGACTGCTGGCAGTGAAGGATCGCGCGGCTTATTGCGCATCGAAAGGCGGCGTGACGATGCTGACCAAGGCTATGGCTGTCGACCATGCGCATGAAAATATTCGCGTGAATTGCATATGCCCTTCGATTGTGGAGACCGAACTGGTGAAGGGCGTATTTAACGAGACAGCAGAAGGACAAGCCATGCGGAAAGCGCGCATTGCGACCATTCCTCTGGGACGCATCGGGCGGCCGGTAGATGTAGCGGAAATGGCGGTGTTTTTGGCGTCGGAAGAATCGTCGTGGCTGACGGGTGCGGCGATTCCGCTGGATGGGGGGCTTTCGGCTTACTGAAAGAGCGACGAAGCGCGATGACGAAGAGAATGACGAAAGAGGAGAAGCGCGTCACCGAAATGGTGCGGCGACGGATCAAAGAGAGCCGTTCGACGGAGTTGCTTGGATTTGACGTGGAGAGCGTGCAGGCGGGACGAGCGGTGTTCCGGCTAGATGTAAAGCCGCGGCACAAGCAGATTCACGGCGTGGTGCATGGCGGGATCCTGGCGGCGCTAGCGGACACGGCAGCGGCGATCGCGGCATTTTCGGCAGTGCCGAAGGGTACGGAGATTGTCACGGTGGAGCTAAAAATAAATTATTTGGAACCGGTTCCTGGAGGACGCATCAAGGCGGATGCACGCGTGCTACGAGCGGGAAGAAACTTCGTTGTTGCGGAATGCGAGATCTTCAACGAGAACGGTTCGCTGGCGGCAAAGGCGCTGCTCACCTTCGGCGCCGCAGCAGGGCATTCCATCCATTGCTAAATTGGTCGAGTGAGAGTTTACTCGTCGCCACCCTGGGCAGACTCTTCTCCGTCCTTGTGGACGTACTTGATGACGCGCTTGAAAATCAGCAGGTTGGGGCTGCCCTGACGCGTGAGCTTGATGCAATCGCGGTCGTACCATTCCACGGTGCCGCGAAGCACTTCCCCATTGTCGAGCACCACTGCCATTGGAGTGTGGGACTGCATCTGCTTGACCCAGTAGAAGTTCTCCGCGTGGGTCATCTCGGGGGGTGCGGGTTTCTTGCTCGGTATGGGCCCGTTGTGCGATGGGCGGGGAGCGCTCTGCTCCTTGACGTCCGGAAAGCCCGGACGAAACATGCGGCGGTTCACCATGACTGCTCCTTCTGACGAACGGGGATGGTGTTCTTTTCCTAAGATGCGCTCGGGAGGCTGTGGGTTACAGTCTAGCGAGTAAAAAGCGGAATGGCGAATATTTGTGGGGCCGGCTTATGGGCGGGGCCCGGAAGCGGCGGGCGTGCTGGGCGCGAGTGAGGCAGCGAGGGCGTCCAGGCCCAGCTGACGATTGAGGTTGCGGCGCGCGCCAGCGTGGAGCTCGTCGAATCCGGCAATGGCGCGCACAACCCAAGCCGAGTCCACGGATTTGCTGAGCGACTCGAGTTCCCTGGCGAGCGGCAGGTTGCGAAGAACGGGTTCTTTTATCTTGGACGTGAGTTCCAGTAGATCGGTGAGCAGACCGTAGAAAACGGCGATCTGATCTTCGAAAGAGGACCCGCGGTCTTTGGCGAGGGCTGATGTGTCGGTGAAAAGCTGCGCGAAACCCTGACCCTGCGCGGCGCGAGAGAGGATGCGAAGCGCCTGCTTGCGGCTATCGGCAGCTGCGTCGATGTCCATTTCCATGGCAAGGCCAGGGCTGCCTTCGGCGAGTTGCGCAGCCAGGCGGATTTCGGCGGGCTTGCGGTCTGTTTTTTCTTTCAAGATTTTTTCGACGGCGGGTTGCGGAAGCGGCGCGAAATGAAATTGCAGGCAGCGCGAGACGATCGTGGGCAGCAGAGCGTAAGGCGACGGAGCAGTGAGAATGAGCGTCGCCGAGCCGGGCGGCTCCTCAAGGATTTTCAGAAAAACGTTAGCGACGTCCCAGCGCATGGTCTCCGCGCCATCAAGAATGAAAACGCGGCGGCGGCCCATCGGCTGAAAGTAAGCCGCGCGTTGAACGGCGCGCAGCTGGCCTACGCGCAACATCGGGCGCGCGACGGGGCTCTTCAAGCGAACGGGATCGGGTACGAGCGCCCAAACGTCTGGGTGCGATTGCAGAATGAGAGGCATGCGTTCGACGGTGGCGGCGTCGGCGCTTTCGCCGCGCTCTATGAGGCCCTGCTCGACGAGCTTTTGCGGATCGGCGAGCAGAGCGATGCGCTGGCAGGTGGCGCACTCGCCGCAGAAGTCGTCGGGCAGGCGCTCGCAGTTGGCGGCTTGCGCGAACATGCGCGCTAGCGTGAACTTGCCGACGCCGCGCGCTCCCGTGAAAAGCAAGGAGTGCGGAACGCGGCCGGAGCGCAGCGCGCCACGGAGCGCGGTGACGATTCGCTCGTTGCCGAGGAATTCAGAGAATCCCATAAGCTATCGTCCCTCGCCCGCGCGTGCGGAGGAAAGTGCGCCTTCGACGGCGGCGAGAACCTCCATGGCGATCTCTTCGGGCTCGCGCATGGCGTTTTGCATAGCATCAAAACACTGGATGGTGGCCCAGGGCACGCTGCGAGAGAGCGAGTCGTACATTTCGGCGGCATCTTGTAGGTGGCGGAAGCTGGCTTCCTGCAAGTCTTTTTGAGCGGAGGTATAACTCCGGGCAGCCTTGAGCGTGATCAGGCGCTGAGCCTCGTGCGGGGGCACACGGAGATAGAGGATGAGGTTTTCGCGCGGCAGGCCATAGATGTTGTATTCGAGATGCTCGATCCAGGCGAGGAATTCGGAACGCTTTGCCGGAGGAACGCGCGCGGTTTGGTGCGCCAGGTTGGAGCCGATGTAGCGGTCAACAATGACAATTTGGCCGTTGTCCAGCGCGGCTTCCAGCTTGAACTTGGATTCGAAACGGTCGCCGGCATAGAGCAGGGCAGAGAAATGGGGGTCGACGCTTTCGAGCGAGCCGAAATCTCCGTTCAGAAACTCGCCGACCATCTTGCCGAACCAGGAATCGTATTGCGGGAAACCCGTGGAATAGACGGAATGGCCGCGGGCTTTAAGAGTGAGGGTCAGGAGTTCGACCTGCGTACGCTTGCCGCTGCCGTCGATGCCTTCGACGGCGATGAGTTTTCCGGAAGTGGGCATCTTTGGAGTGCCCGGGAGAGACACGGGCAACGATCAAGCGTCAGTTTAGCTGGAGAGACTCCGCGCCGCAATGCCGCGCGTGCTAGGATTCAAATTCGAACATGACGCAAACCTCGGTGCGGGAAAATTTGCTTCAGATTCAGGAGAGAATTGCGCAGGCTGCGGCGCGCGCGGGACGGCGCGCGGAGGAGGTCACACTGATCGGCGTGTCGAAGACGCATCCGGCAAGCGCGATTCGGGAAGCCTACGAGTCAGGGATTCGGCACTTCGGCGAGAATCGGGTCCAAGAATGGGAAGGGAAGCGCGCTGGGACAGAAGGTTTGGCGGCGGCGTGGCACTTGATCGGCCATCTACAGAGCAACAAGACGGCACGGGCGGCGAGACTTTTTCACAGTGTGGACTCGGTCGATGATTTTGCAATTGCGCAGCGGCTGGACCGCGCGCGGGGCGAAGCGGGTATCAGTGGTAAGCTGCGCGTGCTGATTGAAGTTCGAGTGGCGCCCGAAGAGACAAAGAGCGGAGTAGAGATCGCAGGGCTACCGGACTTGGCGGAAAAGATTGCTGACCTACCAAGGTTGCAGCTGGCTGGGCTTATGTGCATTCCCCCATTTTTGGAGGAAGCTGAGCAGGTGCGCCGATATTTTCGGCGTTTGAAAGTCCTACGTGACGGGCTAACAAAGGCGTTTGACATGGCCCTGCCAGTTCTGTCGATGGGGATGTCGCACGATTTTGAAGTAGCCATCGAAGAGGGTGCAACGGAAGTTCGCGTGGGCACGGCCTTGTTTGGAACGCGGAGCGCCGGATAGCCGGATAAGTTCGTGGAAAACGAGATGCTGGAGACACAGGAGAGAGATGGCGGCGTAATTTTTTCCGTGCGCGTTCAGCCGCGGGCGAGCAAGGACGAAATCGCAGGAGAAATGGGCGGCGCACTGAGAGTGCGGCTGAGAGCACCGGCCGTTGAAGATCGTGCGAACGAGGCGCTGGTGGAATACCTGGCGCAACTTTTGAAAAGACCCAGGTCGGCTGTTAGAATTCTGAGCGGCGAAAGAAGTCGCACGAAACGCCTCGAAATCAGCGGTGTGACACAGCAACAGATTTTTGGCTTGTTGCTCGAGGACGCCTAACGAAACAATTTGTCTTGCATGACAGGAAAGATGGAGCTACTCCCCCTATGAGCGCGGACATCCCAGGCATCCAGAGTGACTTGCAGACCGCGAAACTGCACGGCTGGCTTTTTTACGATTTTCGAGGCCGTGACCCGATTGCGCAAAATATTCTCCAGTTGCCTGCAGGGATGCGAACGCGGCGATGGTTTTATTTCGTTCCGGCAAAGGGAACGCCGAAGAAGTTGGTGCACAAAATCGAGTCGGAGTCGCTGGCCGCGTTACCGGGCGAAACGCTCTACTACGCAGGGCAAGACGAGCTTCGAAACAATGTGAAGAAAATTCTCGGTCGTGCAAAGAACGTAGCCATGCAGTATTCACCGAAGAACGCAATTCCGTATGTGGCGATGGTGGATGCCGGGACGATTGAATTGGTGCGCAGCTGTGGTGTGAAGGTGGTGAGCTCTGCAGACCTGGTGCAGAAATACGAGGCGTGCTGGAACGCGGAGCAACTGGAGTCCCACCAATTCGCGGGCGCGGCCATCGATCGTATCGTCCGCGAAGCGTTTCAGTTTGCTGCGAAATGCGTTCGCGAGAAAAGGACTCTGACGGAGTTCGATCTGAAAAATTGGATCTTGAAGGAGTTTGAAGCCGCGGGAATCTGGACGGAAGAAGGGCCGGACATTGCGGTGAATGCGCATGCCAGCGATCCGCACTATGGGCCCACGGCGGAATCCGCGTCTCCCATCCGTGAAGGCGATTTGCTCTTGCTGGATGTGTGGGGAAAAAAGAAAACGCCCGGCAGCGTCTACTATGACGTGACATGGATGGGCTACTTGGGCGCCAAAGTGCCGGAGAAATATGCCAAAGTTTTTGGGGTCGTGCGTGAAGCGCGCGACAAGGCCGTCGAGTTGATTCGCAAGAATATCCAGGCGGGGAAGCCGCTCCAGGGCTGGCAAGTGGACAAGGCAGCACGCAGTGCCATCGAGAAGGCAGGCTACGGGAAGTATTTTTTTCATCGCACCGGCCATAGCATTGGTGAAAAAGTGCATGGCAACGGCGCGAACATGGATGGGCTCGAGACACAGGACGTGCGCCACTTGATCCCGCGGACCTGCAATTCGATCGAGCCGGGAATCTACCTGCCGGAGTTCGGGATTCGCAGCGAAGTGAACATGTACATCGACGAACACGAAGCGCGGGTCACCGGCGCGATCCAGAAAGAAATACTGCCGCTTCTGGCGTAGCCGAGGCGAGAAAGAACAAGATGGCAGACGAAACAGCTGCACCGTTGGCACCGCCGCAAGATTCCCGCCGCGAAGCGGTGGCGTTTCTCATCGGGGCGGCGGGATGGTTGGTACCCGGATTAGGCCACGCCATTTTGAAAATGTGGGGCCGCGCTGCGGCATGCTTTTTGACGGTTGGCCTGTTGGTGCTGTTTGGCGCAGGGATGCGGGGAAACGTCTTCAATTCGAACGGGAACGATGCATTCGATACGCTGGGCTACGTCGCGGATCTGGGAGCGGGAACATTTTATTTCGTTGCGAGATCGCTGGAGACCGACGGACCGGACGTCTCTCACGCGGATGGCGATTACGGAACGCGCTTTCTCGCCGCTGCGGGCGTACTGAACCTGTTGGCTGCACTGCACGCATATGAAGCTGCTAGAGGGCGCAAGGCATGATTGCCGCCACGGGTTTCAAGCTCAGTCATTTGCAAGCGATGCTGCTCTTCGCTCTGGTGATTTCCGTCGCGTTCGGCTTCCTGGGCCGCCGCCGGCCGATCGATCGTGTGAAGTATATTATATGGTCGCTGTTCCTCTTCCTGCTGATTGGCGTAGGCATCGGCTGGGCGATGTATCCCTTCTCACGGTAAAAGAACACGGTTTTCACGGTTGATTTGACAGAATTTTTCAGCGGATGCTATTGTCGATAGAACAAGGCCGAGGTAGCTCAGTGGTAGAGCAGTCGATTCGTAATCGACAGGTCGTGGGTTCAACTCCCACCCTCGGCTCCATTTTCAAATGCGTTCTGCCCGCCTCAATCGTGCCCTGGTACTTGTTTCGGACTAGTTAGTCTTGCCTTAGGCCTTTCATTGTCTATCAAATCGGCTTCGCCAACGGCCTTCATGCAAAGTCACGTTTGGTGCCTGGCAGATACTTACTTTCAGGCTCAGCTTGCTTCAACCGGAATGGGTGAGCCTAAAGGTTTCTAAGCAGTGGCGCGCGGTGTCAAGTTCAGACATCCGGCTGCCTTCCTGCTCCAGCAAATAATACTCGACTCCTCCTCCGCCCTCGGCGGCCGCAAAAATGTTTTTCCAATCGGCGGCGCCTTCGCCGAACATTACCTTGAATCCTTTCGCGGGGTCCGGCGACCAATCTTTGAGGTGCAGCGAGCGAATTCGGCCGGGATTGGCGCGAATCCACGCCACCGGATCCCCACCGGCCGCCAGGCAAGTGCCCACATCCAGCTGCAGCATGATGGAAGGCTTCGTGTTCTTCGCGAGGATTTCGATGGGCCGCTGGTTTTCGACGCGAAGGAACTCCTGCTGATGGTTGTGATAGCCCGCTTTCAGGCCCGATGGCTCGAGTTGATCGGCGGCAAAGTTCAGCGAATCGGCGACTTCTTTCCAGGCGTCCAGCTTGCCTTTCGGATCCGACCAGGCCATGACCACATACCTGGTGCCGAGAATCAGGTTCATGTCGCGCGCCCGGCCGATTTTTTCCTTGGTCATGTAAGAGCTTTCATTGTGCGTCGAGTAGCAGCGGATGCCCAGGTCGTCCAGCAATTTGCGCATTTGTTTTGTCTGGCTTTCAGTCCACTCAAAATACGGCGCGTAGAACTCGACGCATTGAAATCCCATCTGCGCGACGGCGCGCACGGTGCCCTCAGGGTCTTTCTTCAATTCGTTGCGAACGGAGTAGAGTTCGAGACCAATGGGGATCGCTGCCGCCGCGCGGGCCGAAAGAGCCCACGGCAGCACCGCGGAATAGGCTAGAAATGAGCGTCGCGATAAAGGATGGATTGGCATTGCCGCATCCTACTTGAGATTTCAGGGGATTTCATGCGATTTCGTCATACCGTCGTTTGCTCCAGCTAGGTAAAGCACGTCACCTACTCTGCCAATCCAAATTCAATTGTTGTGTTTCGCTGGTGGCGCAGTTTGTGTCGGCGCTTGCGGACCGGATTGCTCCGGATTTGCCTGGTCGGCCCTGGCTTTCCGAGCTTTGGTCAGCAAGCTCTCTTCTCGGCGTACCATTTTCTCCATCTCTTCGAGCCGGTGAAAAACTTCCAACTCGGCGTTGGCCTTCTCCTGCTGCTTGCTGCGCGTGTACAAGAGGAAAAGCTGGTAGTGCGCTTGCGTATTGTCCGGGCTGAGAGGAAGGACGCGTTCGAAATACTGCATCGCTTTTTCCGTTTGTTTCTCTCTGGCATAGGTACGTGCCAAATCGAACAACGCATCCACATTCTCAGGGTCCAGCGCGACAGCCTGCTCCAGTTCTTTCTGAGCTGCGTCCAAATCGCCCTGTTCCAGGAGAATAAAACCCATTCCGGCACGCGCCCGCACGTGCTTAGGATTGATCTTCAACTGCACCACCAAATGCTCTTTTGCCTGATCCATCTGCCCTTGTGCGCGGTAACAGTAGCCGATCAAATACTCGATGTCTTCGGTCTTGGGATCCAGCTTCGCGGTTTTTTCGAATGCGGCCGCCGCGGCGGAATAATTTTCAGCGCGAAAGAAAGCATTTCCCAGGCTCAAATTGTAAAGCGCCTGCCCGGGGTCCAGCTCTGCCGCACGCTGATAGCTTTTTGCGGCTAGCTCCCAATTGCCCACCGCGAATTCTTCGCGTCCCAAGACATAGTGGTATTGCGCGCGGTCGGGGGCACGCCCCGTAGCATGCTGGAATTCGAGGATGGCATTCTCGTGGTCCAGCCTTTCCGCCGCGATCAGCCCCAAACGAAAGTGCGCTTCAGGGATTTCCGGCTTCATGTCGGCGGCTTCCGCAAGAACACGCACGGCATCATCCAGATGCTTCAAATTGTGGTAAGCGATGCCGAGATTGTAGAGAACCTCGGGAGTATTCGGCCGCAGCTCATTGACACGGGAAAAAAGATCGGCCGCGCGCTCGTATTGCTCTTCCTGCGCGAGCGCCAGCGCGAGATTGAAGAGCATCGCCGCGTCGTTCGAATGCGTCTTCGCCAACTCGTCCGCGGCGGCCAGCGCTTCCTCTGTGCGGTTGGCTTTCAGCGCCGCACGCAGAAACAAAAATGTAATGGCCGGATCATTGCCCTGCAGCTTGCGCGCGATATCGAAATGCTCTGCGGCTCCCGCATACTCTTTCAACGGTGCCAGCAACATACCGAGGTTGTAGTGCGCCCGAGCGTTTTTGGGATCGAGCTTCACCGCCAGCTCCAGTTCCTTGCGTGCCAACAGAATCTTGCCTTCCTGGAGCAGCAGATTTCCCAAGTTCCCGTGAACCGCTGCGAACTTGGGATCCAGCCGAATCGCTTCGCGGTATTGCGCTTCCGCCGAAGCCGGTTGCTTTAATTGTTCGTAAACAAAACCGAGCAGGTTGTGCGGTCCGGGAGAGGAAGGAGACAGTTTGGCCGCTTCTTTCAGCAACGGCTCAGCCTCCTGGAATTTACCGGTTTGCATGAGCGCCCCGGCTGCCTGCAACGCTTTTTCTGCGTCAGGATTTGCCTGTGACGGCGGGTTTGCTGGTTTTTGTTGCGCAAGAGAAAGACCACCCAGCGCAAAAGTCAGCGCGGCTAAGAAAGCGATTGTGAAACACAATTTCACTTCTGCGGCTCGTTCGAAACGCCCTTGCCCTCGACGATGGTGAAAATTCGGTTGACCCCGGGAAGGGTGATGTTTTCTTTGACCCCGTCGGGCCAGCGAATCTCCAGTTTGTCTACCTGCTTCGCTTTCCCAATCCCGAAGTGCAGGCGAAAATCATTGTTGGAAATGTAGCTCCCTCCGCTGATCACGTCATCGCGCTGGGTCATGCCATTGGCGGTCAGGAAGGCCTTTGCCCCGATAGCGTCGCGCGGGCCCTTCGAGCCGCCAACCAGTTTCAGTTCGACCCAATTGTTTCCGTTGTCCACCACGTTCCGCAGAAGCACGGGTGGGCCATCGATGTTGTTTAGCACCACGTCAATCTTTCCGTTGTTAAAAAGATCACCGAACGCCGCGCCACGTGCGCACACCACGTCGGCCAGCCCACTATTCGTGGCCGCAGGCACCACCTGGAAGTGCTTGCCGTCCACGTTATGGAAAAGCAGCGGCCGCTGCGCGTAGGTCATGCCCCAATCATTCTGGTCCACGCCCGGATAGACGTGGCCGTTGGCGTCGAAGATGTCTTTCCAGCCGTCGTTGTCATAATCGAGGAATCCCGTGCCCCAGCCGAGGAAGGGAATGGTCACCGCCGCCACGCCCGCCAAAAAACTGACGTCCGTAAAATTTCCATCGCCTTCGTTTTTGTAGAGCGTGTAATAGTCGTCGGAAAACGTCGTTACGTAGAGCGACAAATGCCCGCTGTTGTCGTAATCGCCGACGCCCAGCCCCATTGCCGCTTGCTCGCGCCCATCGTCTTTCAGCGCAAATCCCGAGGGATAGCTGGCATCTTCGAAAGTGCCGTCGCCCTTGTTTAGGAAAAGATAGTTCGGCACGGAGTCGTTGGCTACCGCCAGGTCCAACTTCCCGTCATCGTTAAAATCCGCAAAAACAACTCCGAAGCCGTAGTAGCCCTTTTCATTCGAAACGCCGGCCTTTTTGCTCACGTCCGTAAACGTGCCGTCGCCATTGTTGTGGAAGAGGTGGTTGTGTTCGCCCGGTAAGCCGCGCGGCCCGCACATCACCGGTTTGCCGCGGTATTGGCAAAAGCTGTATTGCGTGGCAGCGGTTCCCGCGATCGGGGGGTTGTTCATGTCGAACTTCACGTAGCCGGTGACGTAGAGGTCCAGCTTCCCGTCGCCATCGTAGTCGCCAAACGTGGCACCGCTCGACCACACGGGCTGCGCGCCGCTAACAGCTACGCCGGCTTTTTCTGCGACGTCGGTAAATGTCCCATCATGATTGTTGTGATACAGCCGGTTCTTTCCGTAATTTGTCACGTACAGATCCGGCCAGCCGTCATTGTCATAATCGCCGACGGCGACGCCAAAGCCCCATCGGTCGTTCGAAACGCCGGCTTTCTCCGTGACATCCGTAAACGTGCCATCGTGATTGTTGTGGTAGAGCGCGGCGCGCGGCAGCTTCTCCTTGCCGCGCATCGCGTCGAACGTCGAGCCATTCACGAGATAAATGTCCGGCCAGCCATCGTTGTCGTAGTCGAAGATCGCTACTCCGGAACCTGGCGCTTCCAGGATCAGGTTTTTCTCCGGCGACCCGGAGACATGATTGAATTTGTCCAACCCCGCTTTCTTCGTCACGTCCTCGAAAATGATCGGCGCCCCGTCCACAAAGCCGCCCGCGGTAATCGGGCGGTGTTTCTCGTCGAGCACTGGCGCGAAGACGCCGCCCGTGGACGCGCCGCCGGATTGCGCGGGCGCTTGAGTCTTGGGCATCTCCTGCGGCTTGTCCTGCTGTGGTCCACCGGCGAAACCCGGAGTTACCAACGCCGAGCTGAGCATGCAGGCGAGGGTCATTCGAATCGATTTGCGTATAAGCTCCATCATTTTTTCTGGCGGCCTCATCTCACGGTTTTGGAGTATCCATGCCCATTCCTGCCGCAGCGCGCCGCTCGCGATTCAAGCGATCGACCTCGGCAAATTCTTTAGCCGCTTCAACTTTGTGTCCCGCGCGTTGCAGGCTCAGCGCCAGCTGGTAGTGAACTTCAGGACTCTTTGGAGACTCCTTGGCCGCCTCCCCCAAATACCGGATGCTGTCTTCGAGGTTGCCGGTCTTTGCCAGCAGGCGTCCTAATGCCATGTTGGTTTCGAAATTGGCGGGTTCGAGTTCGCGCGCCTTGCGCAGTTGGGCTAGCGCTTCCTCTGTATTCCCGATCTTGCCCAGGATGCCGCCCAGCCCTACATAGCCGCGCGGATCCCCAGGGCTGAGTCTCTGGAGCTCCTTGTACTGCGCTATCGCCTGATCTTGGTCGCCGGATACCTCCAGGACTGTTGCCAGCAAAAAACGCGCCTCTGGGTCAGCGGGACGCAGGCTGACGGCCTTCTGTAGAGCCACTGTGGCCCCGGCCGTGTCGCTACGCGCATAGCGCGACCTGCCCAAATACAGTTGCGCGTCGAAGGAGTTTGGATCCATCTCCGCTGCGCGGCTTAGCTCTGCGATGGCTTCGTCGTAACGTCCCTGCGAGGAGAGCGCAATCCCCAGGAGGGTACGGGCATCCACGGAACCGGCGTCAAGCGCCGAGGCCCGCCGCGCCTCCGCCTCGGCTTCTTTCGAATGATGCCAATTCTCCAGCGCCAGCGCATTCAGGTAGGCCACAAGAAACGAATCAGGCCGCGCCGCGGCGAGAGGGCCCAGGATCGAGGCCGCTTCATTCCACTTGCCCATTCGAACGAGCGCGGCACCCAAATCCTGGCGTGCGGCCAGCGAATTTGGATTGATCTGCAATGCTCGGCGAAAGCTCGCCGCCGCCGCTTCCGGGTAGCCAAGGTCCGCCGAGAGTAAGCCCTGCGCGTATTCGAGGCGCGCATCCCCTGGTGGCAACTGATCTTTCAGGATGCGCAGCTGCACACCGGCAGCAGGGAAGTCCTTTTCCTTTCGAAGCGCGGCCACCAGCTCAAATCGCAAGTCCGTTTGGTTGGGATAGAGCTCCAGAGAGCGTTGCAGGTGCTCAATCGCCTCTTTCGAATCGCGCCCGCTGGCCAGCAGTGCTCGCCCCAGCAGCCCATGCGCCGCATAGCTCTTGTCCTCAAGCGCCAGAGCTTGCCGAGTCTCCGCGACGCTCTCCGCCGGTTTTTGGCTGAGCAGAAGCCCATAGGCCAGATTAATGTGGAATTGCGCGTTCGAAGGCGCCGCTTCGGTAGCCGCGCGAAGATCGGTGAGAGCGTCGGAAACCTGATTGAGCTGCAGCCGCAGCAGGCCGCGCGAACTCAGCAGGGAAGCGTCCTTGGGGTCCGCCGCGAGCTTGGCGTTCAACTCGCCCTCGGCCTTCTCCATGGCCTTCGCCGGGGGCGCAAATCGCTCCTGGTGGGAGAGTTCCCCAGAAGTTTGGCAAAGCGCGCACAGCGGCGTGCCGAACACTATCAGGAGGGAAACAAGCGCCCGCAACACTATTTTTATTTTTTCGAGCAAGCCCATGAACCGTTTCATTGTAGCAAGTCGAGAAGTGTCCGCACACGACCCAAAAAAAACGTCGGCCAGGGCAAGTGCCCTGGCCGAGGTAGTACGAATCAAATGTAGCTCAGCCTAGAAAAGAATCCTTGCACGGTACTGAACGAGGCGTCCAGGCAGCCAAGTATTCTGAAAGAAGCCGAAGTTGCCCCCTCCATGATCAGAATTGGGCACCAAAGCATTGGCCTGGTTAAACATGTTGAACCCTTCCAGACCGATCTGCATCTTTAGGCGTTCGGTGATCGATATGTTTTTGAAAAGGGACATGTCCGTGCGGAAATAGCCCGGCCCTGTAAAGTGGTTGCGGCCAGAATCTCCGTAGCAGAACTGGTTTCCGGCAAGGTTGTTGTAGCAGATTGAGCCTGGATTCGCAGGATTAGAACCATCAGTGAACGAAGCAAAGTTCAAAACGCCGTTCAGATAGGCGGGCCCGACCTGATTTGCTGGTCGCCCGTTCTGTCCAACGGTGAAGTGCTGGCCGGTCGTCCCGTTTAGCACAACGTTCCATTGCCACCCGCCGATGACTTTGTCCGCCTTCTCGCTGACGCTGCCAGCATATTTCTTGCCCTTTCCGAATGGCAGGTCCCAGAGAGTGCTGGCGACGAACATGTGGCGGTGGTCCAGGGACGAATCAGAGCGATCTGCATTGAAGTCGAACGCGTTGACAGGACCGCCTACGTTACCGCGCTGTTCTCCGGGATTCCCAAAAAGGCCTGAAGTATTGTCACGGTTATGACTGAAGGTATACGCAACTGTCGAAACGAACCCCATCGAATAACGTTTCTCCAGCTTCGCTTGGAGTGAATCGTAGTCCGCGTTTGCGCGTCCTTCAAAGATGCGCACATCACCGAAGAAACAAGTTGGGCTCGTGCAGCCGAAATTGCCATTCGTAGTTGACACGCTGCCCAAACCGTTCGCGTTAGCTCCCAAGTCTCGTTCGGACAGGAGATGCCGGCTGCGATTCCCAGCATATCCGACATCGAAGAGAAGGTTATTCGCAAACTGATACTCGACGCTCAGATTTCCTTCGTAGATAGTCTCGTTCTTGAAGTTTGACGGAATCGTGTAAAGGACTGTGCCCGTTGTGATGACCGGAGGATTTGTTACCGTCGCCACTGGTGGCCCAGTCTGGAAGTTGTTTACTTGGCCGGGGCAAGGGCAAAAGATTTGGTTCACGTTGGGTGGGTTGAGGGCAAGAGGGTAATCCCCGCCAAACCCTTCCACCGCATAAAACACCCCTGCGCCTCCCCTGAGCACGAACTGGCGCTTCCCGCCGAAAGCGTAAGCGAAGCCGGCCCTGGGACCAATATTGTTGTATCGGGTGCTCGAGAGGTTATTCCCTCCCCCCTTTGCAGTTTGTAGAGTAAGAGTCGCAGGATTGAAATTAGCGATCCTCCCCGAATCTTCTCCGTAAAGAGGAAAAACATCCCAGCGGACGCCAAGGTTCAATGTCAGATTGTTTGACGCTTTCCAGTCGTCTTGTACGAAAAAGGAGTACTCCGTCGACTTAAGCACAAAGGGATTGGCTCCTCCTGCAACCGTGCCGCTATTGGAGAAGTCCGCGTTGACACTTAGGAGGGCATCGGCCTGATTGACGCCCGTGTGCCCGGCGCTAACCACGCCCCCTGCTCCCACACCGCCGTTTCCCCAGGCAAAGGCGCCCTTCAGGTCGCCAAAGCCGCCGGAATCGAGTTGGTCAATTTCTCTCGGCCGAATCTCCACCCCACCCCTCCAGGTGTGCTTGCCCTGGATGTACGTTACGGAGTCGCCGATGTAGTAGCTCTTCGATTTCTCAAGGAAAATGCCGCCGTCTCCGGAGAACTCAAGCTGGCCCGGCGGATTGCCGCCGCCGAACCCGATCAACGCGCCGCCGGTAGTAGCCGGGGTGCCTTTATTACAGTTGGGGATTCCAATGTCGTTACACCATGTCGGACTGATTCCGCAAGCCCCGTTTACCCCGCAGTTAAAGATGCCCAGTTCCACAGATGTGTAACCGAACCGCAATTCGTTCAGCAAGGTCGGCCTGAAGATGTGAGTGTCTGTTACGACCACCTGACGCGTGTTTCCCAATTCGTTGCCAGCGCCGAACCCTGCGGTGGGCAGAACCGGAAAGAAATTCGCTCTCACGCGCTCCTGATTGTCTCGTGTATAGCGAGCCGAGAGGGTGTTCTTGTCCGAGAACCGGTAATCACCCTTAACGTCGAAGGAATCAATCGTTTCCTGATTGCGCCGCACACCCGCATAATTTGGATTGCTCCCTGAATTGGGATCAACCACATCTGGAATATTAGGAAGTGGAAATTCGTTGAAGTATTTTTGCGCGACGGGACTGAAGTCGGGCCGAGTAGTGAGGTTGGGAATCACGTTTCCGGGGAAAGGCGTTCCCGTTACCGGATCGACCAATTGTTGTGTAAACGAAGAAAAATCGCCATTCCGTGCTCCTTGTGTTGGCACGGCGGTCGTAAAATGAGCGGGGATCAAATTGCGCTGCCCGAGATAGTCTCCAAAAAAGAATAGTTTGTTTTTGATGATCGGCCCGCCGACCGTAGCCCCGAACTCGTTGATGTGCGTAACCGTCTTCGGCAAAATAGCTCTAGCCCCCGCTTCTGTCAGCACGCCGCCGCTATTCAGAATTGCCAGCTCACGAGCAGCTCCAATACCAGGATTGGTGGCGTTTAGTGCGGTATTTTGTCCGTAGTAGGAGGCCGTTCCATGAATTTGATTCGTGCCAGACTTGTACGTGGTATTTATTTGCGCGCCGCCACGGCCGGACTCTGCTTTTGCGAGACTGGTTTCAACGCGGAACTCCTGAATCGCGTCGGGGTTTGGAAACACACCAATCTGCCCATAGATCGGCTCGTTATCGTCCACACCATCCAGAACGAAGTTGTTGTTACCGGCCCGCAATCCATTCGCGGAAATCGCCGAGCCACCAGAGCGTCCGAACCGTGCTGCGGGCGTGTCACCTTGGGAATTAGACACGCCATTACTCCCGGCGCTGGCGTCGCCTTGATTAAAGTACGAGGAGTCCGTCAGCTGCGCGGTAACGTCGCGGCTCACACCAGGCGTGAGTAAGGCTAGATTCGTAAAGTTACGGTCGCGAAGTGGTAGCTCAGTGACCTGCCGCCCGGCGATGACTGCGCCATTTGAACTCGTCTCCGTATTCAGCAGCGGCACTTCCGAAGTTACGGTCACCGACTCGGTCGTCGCGCCCACCTGCAGCGCCAAGTTCACTTCGCGCACATCGCCGATGCGCAATTCGATGTTGTCGCTGACGGCCATCTTGAAGCCCGCCATCGACGCTTCCACCTTGTACATGCCGACCTGCAAAACGGACGGCACGACGAAGCGCCCATCGTCATTCGTCGTGGCATCAAACGTCGCGCCTGTATTGATGTTGGTCACCTTGACCGTCGCGCCAACCACATTCGCTCCGCTGGGGTCCGTAACCCGCCCCGTGATCGAAGCGCGGTCGTTCTGCGCGAACACCGGCGCGCACACCAGCAGAATTGCCATCACCCAGCCCATAAAACGCAGGGTAGCCCTGATCATAAAGCTCCTCTTCCTCGACGGAATCTCAGTTTTAACGTGACTGCTGTGGCACCCCAAACAACCCCCTGCGCAAGCGACTGATCCTCGCCCACACAGGATTCCTCGTGTGCCCGCGTACAAATCCCCCTCGACGCGGGAAGGGCACAATTGGACCCAACAAACTCCTATTTACGATGCGTCTTATCAATTAAATTGAATCATGGGGAAGTCTCACTCCGTCTGATACGGTTACAGCAAATAAATCAAGCACTTGCAGAGAGTTCCGCGCCTTGCTACCCTCTTGTTACATCGATGTAACAGGATGCCTGTGACCGAACGCGCGCAAAGTCTTGGGCAGATTGAACGTCTTGCCAACAGCCAGACCCTCCATGGCTCGGAGTCCCTGTGCAAGTTGCTCCGCTACCTTGCTAAACATGCACTCGACCACCCCGGCGCCCCCCTCAAGGAGTACCAAATTGCAACCGAGGTCTTCGGACGCCAGACCGACTTTGACCCCCAAGTGGATTCCATGGTTCGCGTGCAGGCTGGGCGCTTGCGAACCAAATTGGCCGAGTACTACGCTTCGGAAGGCGCCGAAGACCCAACTTGGGTCGAGTTGCCGAAAGGCACCTACGTCCTTACCTTTCACCATGGCGCCCCTGGCTCCGCGCGAAACCATTCCGGCGCTTCCATTGATCCCCGTCATGAACTCCGCCACGAACCCGGATTCCCCCCAGCCACACCGCGCAAGTGGATTGCGGCGGTCGTCGTACTCTCCGTTCTTCTGGCTGCGGCCCTAGCTACCGTCGGCGTACTCTTCCTTCAACGGAAAAATGGCGACGTTCAAGCCAGCGGCGACATCCCGCAGGCTCCTGCCGCATTCCACATTTTCTGGAAAGGTTTCATCACCGGCCCGGACGAGCCTTGGGTGATTTTCAGCAACGCCGCCTTCACCGGCCGCCCGGACATCGGCATGCGCTATTACGATCCGGCGCGCGACTCCAAGACGCAGATCCTCGATCACTACACCGGAGTCGGCGAAGTCCTCGCGGTCCACGAGCTCGATACCGTGTTCGCCATGCTCCGCCAGCGCATTCGCGTAAAGCGCGGCAGCCTTTTTTCCCTCGATGATGCCAAGAACAACGATCTGATCTTCATCGGCTCGCCTTCGGAAAATCTCTCCTTGCTCGACATTCCCGGCACTCAGGAATTCATCTTCAAGCAAGTTCCTTCCGGCCCGCGCGCCGGGAACATGGAAATCGTCAACATGCATCCGCAGTCCGGCGAACCGAAGGAAGTCCTCGCCACGGCAGCGAACCAGCCGCTTGTCGAAGACTACGGCGTGATTGCCCTTGTCAAAGGATTGAATCCTTCGCGGTCCGTTCTGATCCTCGCCGGCACTACTACCATGGGCACGCAAGCCGCCGTCGAATACATCTGCCGCGAGAACTCCCTCGAGCAACTCCTGTCGCGCCTGGCCGTTGCCCGCTCCGGCGAGCTCCGGCCGTTCGAGGCATTGATTCACGTTAAGGTTGCGCGTGGTGTGCCTGTGGGGAGCGAACTCGTCGCTGTTCGTCGCAGGGCTTCGTAACGCTCGCGCGCTATTCCTTCAGCGTCGCCGACTGTGGCCTGCCGCCTGGAACGACGCTTCTCACAATTACATACAAGACCGGGATGAAAAGAAGATTGAGCGTCGTCGCCGCGATCATGCCGCCGAACACCGTTGTGCCAACGGAAATCCGCCCGGCCCGCCCCGCTCCCCGTGCCAAAACCAGTGGCACCACGCCCAGAATGAAAGCCAGCGACGTCATCAGAATAGGCCGCAGCCGGATGCGCGCCGCTTCAATCGCCGCCTCCACGACCGGCATTCCCTGATCGCGCAGCTGCTCCGCAAACTCCACGATCAAAATCGCATTCTTGCTCGCCAGCCCGATCAACATCACCAGCCCGATCTGGCAATACACGTCGTTCTGCAAGCCTCGCAAGTCCTGCGCGCCAATCGCCCCGAGCAGCGCCACCGGGACCGCCAGCAGCACGATGAACGGCAGCACGTAACTCTCGTATTGCGCGGCCAGCGTCAAGTACACCACTACCAGTCCCAGAGCGAAAAGAATCAGCGCTTTTCCGCCAGACTCAATCTCTTCCCGCGACAATCCGCTCCATTCAAAGCTCATTCCATTCGGCAAGGTCTTGGCGGCCAGCGCTTCCATCGCCGCGATGCCGTCCCCGCTGCTCTTTCCTCGTGCCGCGCTTCCGTTGATTTCCGCGGACCGAAACAAATTGTAGTGGCTAATCACTTGGGGATTCGCCGTCTGCTCAACCGCAACCAGGTTGCCCAGTGGAATCATCCTCCCATTGTCGGAGCGCACGTAATATTGCCCCATGTCCTTAGGCTCGGAGCGGAATTTCGATTCCGCTTGGACGTACACGCGATACGAGCGATTGTTGAAATCGAAATCGTTTACGTACACCGACCCCATGTACGTCTGCAAAGTGTCCGTAATCTGCGTCAGCGGAACTTGCAGGCTTTTGGCTTTCTCCCGGTCGATGCGCACGAGATACTGCGGGTCATTGGCCGTAAAACTTGCAAACAGCCCCGTGATCTCCTTGCTCGCGTTTCCCTGTGCCACCAGTTGATTGGCCGTCTTCGCAATCACTTCCAGGGTGTTCCGCCCCAGATCTTCCAGCTCGAACTGGAATCCGCCAAATTGTCCAAGTCCTTGCACCGCTGGCGGATTGAACGGCGCCACCAGCGCGCCGGGAATCCCCGCCAGTTGCCCCCGCAGCCGCCCAATCACCGCTGCTGCCGAATGCTCCTCCCCTTTGCGTTTGTCGAATCCCTCGAGATTGGCGAAAATCATGCCACGGTTCGGAGCATTGCCCGTGAAGCTGAAGCCTGCGATGCTGAATGCGCCCGTGATTTCCGGCACGCGCGAGAGCTGCTCCTCCACTTTGGCGCAAATGTCCCGCGTGTACGTCAGCGAAGCGCCCTGCGGCGACTGCACGATAAACATGATGTAGCCCTGATCGTCTTCCGGAATAAACGCGCGCGGAACGCGCTGATAAATCAGGTAGGTGCATCCGAGAAGCGCCAGAAAAGCGACCGTTGCCGCAAGCCTCCAGCCCAGAACGTGTTGAAGTGCGGTTTGGTACCAACGCGTTCCCGCCATAACGACCTGGTTGAACATTTTGAAAAAGCGGCCTTGCGCCCGCTCCCTATGGCGGCCCAGAAAGATTGCGGAGAGTGCCGGAGTCAGTGTCAGGGCGTTGAACGCTGAAATCGAAACCGAAAACGCGATGGTCAATGCGAATTGCCGGAACAGAATTCCCGTCGTTCCTGGAAACAGCGCCACCGGCACGAAAACCGCTACCAGCACAAGCGACGTGGCGATCACTGCGCCCGCCACTTCTTTCATCGCCACCGACGCCGCGTTGTGCGGTTCGGTAATCCCTTCGACGATGTGCCGCTCCACGTTTTCAATCACCACAATGGCATCGTCCACCACCAGCCCCGTCGCCAGCGTGATTCCAAACAGCGTCAGCGTATTGATCGAGAATCCCAGAATCTTCACGAAGACAAATGTGCCAATAAGCGAAACGGGAATCGTCACCGCCGGAATGAGCGTGCTCCTCCAGTCTTGCAGGAACACGTAAATCACGATGACCACCAGAACGATCGCTTGCAACAGCGTGATCAGCACATCCTGGATCGATTCGCTGATGACCGTGGTGGTATCGAAAGCGACCGCATATTTCAACCCCGGCGGAAAGTTCTTCGAAAGTCTAATCAGCTCTTCCTTCACCGCCTTGTCGACGTCCAATGCGTTCGCGCCCGGTAGCTGTGTCACCGCAAGTCCGATGGCTTCATGTCCGTTGAATCGCAGAAGCGATCCGTAGTCTTCCGCGCCGAGTTCCGCGCGCCCCACGTCCTTCAATCGCACCAGCGTCCCGTCCGTCCCCGTTTTCAAAAGGAGGTTGTCGAACTCCGCTGGTTCCGTCAGCCGGCCAAGCGCCCGCACGCTGAACTGAAAGTCTTGTCCGTTCGAAGCGGGCTGCTGGCCGATCTGCCCGGCGGCTACAAGAATGTTTTGCTCCTGCAGCGCATTCAGTACGTTCGAAGCGCTCAATCCTCGCTCCGCCATCTTCGCGGGATCAAGCCACAACCGCATCGCGTACTTGCGCTCTCCAAAAATGATCGCGTCGCCAACGCCTGGCACGCGTTTAACCGCGTCCTTCACATACACGTCGATGTAGTTGCTCAGGAATAGCCCGTTATACTGTTCGTTTTCTGAATAAACGCCCGCAGCCAGCACGAATCCCGTCGCCTGCTTGGTGATGATCACGCCGGTGTTCTTCACCGCGTTAGGCAGCCGCCCCAGCGCCTGGCTCACCCGGTTCTGCACGTCCACCGCGGCAAGGTCCACGTCGCGCGTCACATCAAATGTCACTGTAATCGCGCTGCTGCCGTCATTCCCGCTCGTCGACGTGATGTACTTCATCGAGGGCACGCCGTTGATGGCTTGTTCCAGCGGAATGGTCACGGCAGACTCGACGGTTTGCGCGTTCGCTCCGATGTAGATGCTGGTCACCAGCACTTGCGGCGGCGCCAGATTCGGAAATTGTGCGATCGGTAGCGTAGGAATAGAGATGGCGCCCGCCAGAATGATGAACAGCGCGCACACCGTGGCAAAAACCGGCCGTCGAATGAAAAAATCAACGAACAAAGCGGGATTCCGTTCTAGTCTCGATTGGAATAGTGCGGCTCATTCTTTCAGCAGCCGCTACTTCACTGCGCTGCCCTTGCCGGCGTCTTGAATCTGCTCGGCGACGGGAAAGCCGTCCTGCAAAAACTGTGTCCCGGAAACGATGATGTGGTCGCCCGTCTTCAATCCATCGAGCACCGCAAAATCATTGCCCATGGTATCGCCCAGCTTTATCACTCTTTGCCGCGCCACTGTTCCTTTGCCTTCGTTCACAGCGAGGTAGGCAAAGAATTGTCCGTTGATCCGCGTGACCGCCAGCACCGGAATCACCGGACCTTCGTGCGTTCCCCAGGTGATCTGCGCGCGCACCTGCTGCGCCACCCGCAGCTTCCCCTGCGGATTGGCGATCAGCGCTTTCGCCAGAATCGTCTGCGTGTCCGTTTCCACTTGCGGCGAGACAAACGTGATTTGCGTTTCGATCCCTGCTTTTCCCGTGTCATCCACCAGCCGTACGGGAAGCCCAACTTTGAGATTTTTTCCGCGTTCGGCAGGAATGTAGATGTACGCCTCCAGCGCACCCGGCTCGTCAATCGTCGTCAGCAACGTCGCGACCGTCACGCGGTCGCCCACCCGCACAGGAATATCTCCCACGACTCCATCCATCGGCGAGGTCACCCCGTAATAACGCAGCTCCACCCTCTGCTGCTTCACCTGCTCGTCCTGGGATTTCAACTGCGCCACTGCCGCGTCGTAGTTCGATTGCGCGTTGTCAAACTCCTGTTTGCTGATCACCCCGGCGGCGGCCAGCTTTTGGGCGCGCTCCAGCGAAACTCTTGCGTAGCGCAAGTTCGCTTCCTGCGCCGCCCGCGAGGCTTCCTGGCTGCTGAGCGTGGCCTCCTGCTTCAGCGGATCGATTTGCAGTAGCTGCGTCCCGGCGGATACTTTTTCGCCCGACTTCACGAAAATCTTCGTGATGTGCCCTTCCACCTGCGGATTGATGGCCGCCGAATGCCGCGATTTCAAGATCGACAAATACTCTGTCGTCTCCGCGATTTTCACCGCCGGCGCAATCTGCACTTGCACTGGCATGGCCGCCGGCGCCGCGGCTTGAGCGCCGCCCGCGGTACTCTTCTGACAGCCGCTTGCAAGAGCGACCGCTGCCAGTACCAGCAGCAGGAAAGCTCCTTGGAGCTCCGCGCTTCCAGCCCGTCTTCCACGTCGCGTTGGGATAGTGATGTTCATCTTTGTCAATCTAACTTCAAATCTTACGATAGTCAGATGTCTGCGCAAAATCGGGAGAGGACGCGTCTCCCCTATTGGACGCTCTCGAATGTCATTGGTTACTTAATGTGGCTTGCCCGGTAATCAGTAGAAATCGCGCGAGTTGATTCTCTTGCTGGAGAGCCCAAGCTGAAGCACGTCCATCTGTTCTGGACGGTCGAAAATCTTGCCAGGAAAAAAAATCTTCACGAATATCCGCACGCCCCCAAACGCTATGCCCAGCGCAACGGCGACCACCATGAACAGTCCGGTGGCCAGGAAAATCCTGCTGAGAATCACCAGCCACGGCGGATCGGTAATCGTGTGCGTCGGCTGGTTCCACGTGACGCGTGTCCCGTAATTCACCGCTTCACGCAGCGAATCGCCAAACGTTTTCGAAGATGGTTCCAGCACGAGGGTGAGCAACGAGGCATTGCGCTCGATCGTCGTGCCCGCCTGCTTCGCCGCTGGCGAGAGCGCTTGCTCCAGATGCCGCAAATGCTGCTCCGCAAGTTGCGGCGTCGGATATTCAATCAGCAGCACCACCGCCGAATCGTTGCCCCTGCGATACTCCGCAAGCATCGCCTCCGCTCCGGAATTAAATCCGGCTTCGCTCGAAAGCCCGGCGAACTGTTCCCGCTTCAGCGTTGCCAGCCCGTTCTGAAATCCCGCTGGGCCCAGCGCATATTTCTGCGTCCCATCCGTGAAGCCTTTGGGCAGAAACGCACGAATCGGCGGCAGCGGCGTCTGGTCGGAATGTGCGCTAACTGCGTTCACCAGCGCCACCAAATCCGCAGTGGAAATGGCCGGCGTCGGCCGCACTTCCAGAATGGAGTTTCCCACAAGGACAAACAGTCTGTCGCCATCCACAGCTGAAGTTCGATCCAGCAACGACGGATGCATCTCCGGGTGGATCAACGCGGTGTAAATTTCATATGCGCTGCTGGGATCGTGGTATTTCTCCAGGCTGACGTCAACCTTGGCAGTTCCGGAAGAGTACTCGCAGTATTCGCCCGTCGCGCGCCCGCTTTCCTTCCAAAGTTTCAAATAGTTCAGCGGCGCTTCGGTTTCAATCCATTGTTGACTTGGCTTGCCGGACCAGTTTCCAAAATGTGTGGGGAGCGCCATTTGCTGCGCGAACGAGCACGGCGCGGCGGCCAGCGCCAGCAGGAAAACAGCAATGAAGGCAGTTTTGCGCATCCCGGCTTCTATTAGACACCAAAAGCCTAGTTTTGGTTTCTCGATTGTTCGACGGCGGCCGCCGCCGCAGGCCGCTTCAACACGGGCTTCCCCGGCAGGTTGACCGTAACACTATTCATGCTCTGGAGGTAGCTGGCCACACCCTGGTACAAGCCCTCCGCCACTCGCTGGCGCTGTTCGGGCTGTTTCAAGAGCTTTTCATCCGCCGGATTGCTCAAAAACGAAATCTCCGTGAGGATCGACGGCATGTCCGCGCCAATCAGCACCACAAACGGCGCTTTGCGCACCCCGCGGTTTCGAATCGACTTGCCGGATTTTTCTACCTTCTTCGAAAGTGAGTCCTGTACGTCGATGGCCAGCTCTTTCGATTCGTCAATCTTTTCCGTTCGCGCGATCTTCATTACCAGATCCTGCAAGTCGTGCACACCCTCTTGCGCCGTGGCGTTCTCCCGTGCGGCCACTTCCATCGCCTCCGCCGAACCCTTCAAATTCAAGTAGTACGTCTCGATGCCCCGCGCCGCGTGATCCTGGCTGGAATTCGCATGAATGGAAATGAACAGGTCCGCTTTGGCTTGATTCGCAATGTTGGTCCGTTCTTCCAGCGGAATAAACGTGTCGTCCGCGCGCGTGTACACCACCTCCGCGCCGGGTAACTTTTGTTGAATGATCTTGCCCAGCCGCAGCGCCACGTCCAGGCACAAGTCCTTCTCCATCAATCCGGTCGGCCCGATCGTTCCCGTATCGTGCCCGCCATGGCCTGCATCGATCACGATCCTGCCAATCTTTAGCCCCAGCGCGCGCGTCAACGTGGACTGGCCGTCCCGCGTCGGTTGCGGCGCGGTGGAAGGTTGGATCAAATCCGGCTTGGTATTCGCGGCCTTCACGGATTTCGCTTTTGTGTTTTTCGCTGCGGGCGCGGGATTGTGTGCCGCTGCCTGAACGCTGTTTCCCCCAACGGACCCAGCAATCGCATTGCTCGAACTGGCCGTCGCTGGGACCGGCACAGATGGATTGACAGCCGAACTTTTCGATACTACATTTTGAACGGTTCCCTTGCCGCTGCCCGGCGCGGCATTCGCATTCTCACTTGTATCTTCTTTCGCCGCTTGCTGCTGCCCGCTCTTCGTTTTGGCTGTGCGCATCGGCGCCGTTGGAACAGAATTCGCATAAAGGTCGATTACCAACTGCGCCGGATTGTTCGTCAGCGAAGCCGTATAATCCTTCACCCCGTTCACGTCCAGCACCACGCGCACCACGCCCTCATGATTCTGCGCGACGCGCACTGCCGTCAGCAGATTCCCCTCCACGTGAATATTTCCTCGCGCCACTTCCGGCGTCAGGCGCGCGGCATGTAAATCAAAGAAAATCCGGTCCGGATTCGCAATCCGTCCCGAAGCATATTGCACGCTGTCCTCGAGATCGATCGTCACCCGCGTGGCATCCCCATTTGCCGCGGCCCGGATGCGCCGCACCCGCGGTATTTCTGTCGAATCCGAATGCCCGACCGATTTGCCTCCCGAATGCACCGGAGCATTGGTCCGCGTGTCTTCCTTCGCCGGTTCAGCCGCCGCGGACTTCACTTCCGCCGTCAATGTCGAGGCTTGCTCATCGCTATTCTGCAGCAGCGCCAATTCCGCCAACGCTTCCTGCACCTCCCGTTTTCTTGGCGAACGTGGATAGCGCTTCAAGAAATCTTCGTACGTCTTCTTCGCCAGCGCCGCATCGCCTAGCTGGTCCCGCCGCAGCTTGGCCATCCGCAGAATCGCATCCTGGCAATAATGGCTCGCCGGATATTCGTGCACCAGGAATTGGTAGGAATCCACCGCTGACTGATAGTAGCTGCGCCCAAAGCGGTCGCCCATCTCCGCGTATACTTCCGCGACCGCCAGCAGCGAATCCGGCACTTCCGGAGCGCGTGGCGTAATCAGCGCCACGCGGCGATAGCTGGAAACCACTTGCTTGTAATCGGCCAGCGTGCGTTTCTCAGCCGATTTGCTGTTTAGCGCGGCGCGTTGTTCCTCCGCCCGCGCGAATTGCGTGCTCGCGGCTTGCCGCCGCACCGTTGTCGAGGCATCTCCAGCTTCCGTTCGCGTCCTCGCCGCGGAAACCGGTGCAATGCCCGCCACCATCGCCAGCGATACAAAAACCGGCGAAACACAGGCGAAGCCATTGCGCCAATTTTTTTTGCCAGGAAACATCAACCGGCATCCCCCAAACACAGCCTACACATTACCCCAACGCGCCAGGCACTGTGCAAATTCATCAAATTCCGAGCCTCAAAATACACTACGCCTGGAAAACTGAGGCCTAATCACTAAACACCTGAGAAGTTTTTTAGTCGTTGGTGAATACGATGCGGCCGCTCGGCGTGACGTCCCTGTGGATGGCGTGTGCATTGATAAACGCGCCCTCAAGCCGTCCCGATCCCGGCCGGAAATAGGCATTCTGTACTTTCTGCACGTAATTCCGCGTCTCTCGAAACGCTGGAATGCCGTGTGCCCGGTCAACCGCTCCCTCACCCGCATTGTACGCCGCCAGCGCCAGGTCCAGGTTGCCATTGTAGCGTTCCAGCAACCATTTCAAGTGCTTGACTCCCGCGTCGATGTTCTGTTGCGGGTTGAACAGGTCGTAAGCTCCGTATCGTTGTGCCGTCGTTGGAATCAACTGCATCAATCCGCCGGCGCCCTTGTTCGAATACGCCCGCGAATTCCAATTTGATTCCGTTTCGATGACCGCGCGAACCAGTGCAGGGTCCACGTGGTGCCGCTCCGCCGCTTCTCGCACGAGCTTTTCCGCGCCGTCGCGGTCGATGCTCATGCCCGGACGGCTTCGTCCCGTTAGAGAAGATTCAGCGGGCAGGTAGATGGTGGAACGCGACTTCAGGGCGCCCAGCTTGATGGTTGCCGGTGGTTCGGCATTTACGAATAGCTGCCGTCCGCTTGTGTCCATGACCTTGGCGATCTGTGCGTTGGCGCTCGGCGCAAAGAAGCCTGCGCAAAGGGCCAGCGTTCCCATCAGAAGCCATGCCATATGTGCCGTGCGTTTCGCCATCGTGCCTCGGGGAAGGCCAACAACAATTTTGGAACCCATCTCGGAAGGAGTAGTTTTCGACATTTACCCTAAAACGGTCAATGTCCCTTCCGTACTAGTGACCCCTACCGGGCGGTCTACCCTGGGGGAGATCGCCGGGAGAGTGACTCGTCTTGCGAAGCCGTGTTGGCAGGGGATCTCAGCTCGGTTAGAGCCGTATGAGCCCGGCCGACAGGCTTCTGGCGCTGACCCCATTATAGCAAGGGTTCGAGTAGGGAGGGGATACTCAATAGGGCACTTTTTAGGGCTGCTGTGTCCTTGCCGCCAGCCTCGGCCAGGTCCGGACGGCCGCCCCCCGACCCCCCTACCTGCTTGGCAAGTGCCTGTATCAGCTTGCCAGCATGGACTTTAGCGGTCAGGTCCTTTGTTACCCCCGCGATGAGCGCCACTTTGCCGTCCTCCGGCATGCCTAGGGCGACCACCCCCGACCCCAGCTTCTGCCGCAGGGTGTCCACCAGCTGCCGGAGGCCTTCGCGGTCCACATTTGCCACCTCGGCGGCGATCAATTTGACTCCTTTGACCGTCTGGACCCGGGCCGCCAGCTCGTCCACCTGGCTCAGCGCCCCTTTACGCTTTTGGGCTTCCAGTTCCTTCTCAAGGTGCTTGGCCGTCTGCGACAGCTTCTCGACCTGCTCCAGAATACCCTCCTCGCCCACGTTCAACGTTCCTGCCACCTGGCGCAAGATTTCTGCCTGCTGTTGATAGTGTTCAAGCGCGCCGATGCCGGTCACGGCAAAAATCCTGCGCACACCCGCCGCGACCGATTCCTCGCTCACAATCTTCAGCACTCCGATGTCGCCCACGCGGTGCACATGCGTCCCGCCGCAGAGCTCCTTCGAGTAGAACCCCCGCGCCGCCCGCGGATCGGGAATCGTCACCACGCGCACGTTGTGCTCCGGATACTTGTCCCCGAAAAACGCCAGCGCCCCGGAAGCCAGCGCCTCTTCGAGCGAAGTCACATTCGTCTCGATTTGGGTGTTCAGCCGGATTTCGTCGTTCACCTGCTGCTCAATGTCCCGCAACTCCTCTGCATCCACCGCCGCAAAATGCGAAAAATCAAACCGCAGCCGCTCCGGCGCATTCAGCGAACCCGATTGCTTCACATGGGTGCCGAGGATATTCCGCAGCGCCGCATTTACCAGATGCGTCCCCGAATGGTTGCGAATAATCCGCGCCCGCCGCTCCGCATCCGCCACCACCGTCACGCGGTCGCAGACCCGCAGCGTTTCCTTAGCCACCACTTTGTGTGCCACCAGTCCCGCAACGGGGCAATAGGCGCTCTTCACTTCCGCAAGCACTTGGGACTCCGAGCTGTCGTAGAGCGCGCCGGTATCCGCCATCTGCCCGCCCGACTCCGCATAAATCGCCGTGCGGTCCAGAACGACTTCTCCGCTCTCGCCCGCCTTCAGTTCATTCACCGCCCCATTCTTCGTGATGATCGCTTCAATGCAGCAATCTTTCGCGCACGTCCCATGGTAGAACTCCAGCTCCGTCGTAAACCTGTCCGCAATCTTCCCAAACGCCGGATTCGCCGCCTCCTTTCCGGAACCACCTTTCCACGACGCCCGTGCCCGCGTCCGCTGTTCCTTCAAGGCGTTGTCAAATCCTGCTTGGTCAAAAACTATGCCAGCATCCCGAGCCGCGTCCTGAATGAAGTCTATTGGAAGTCCAAACGTGTCGTAGAGCTTGAACGCGTCCTCACCGTCGAGCATATGGCGGCGATCCCGAATGTAAGCGACTTGATCCGGGGATGCTCCGCCGACCACGTGACTGATCACCTCATCCGGAGTCGAATCGAGGCCTTTTTGGGCGACCTCAATTAAGTCATCTAACCTCAGGAGCGCGATGCTAAGCGTGCGCCCAAACCTTATTTCTTCAGCATCGACGACTCTCGTCACTCGGTCCTTTGCCCCCATGATTTCCGGATACGCATCCCCCATTTCATCGCAAACGGCCGACGTCATCTGACTCAGGAACGGCTTGTCTTGCCCCAACAGACGGCCGTGCCGAATTGCTCGGCGGATGATTTTTCGGAGGACGTACCCGCGTCCATCATTGGAGGGCATAACTCCATCGGTGATGAGAAATGTCGTGGCGCGGGCGTGATCAGCAATGACGCGAAGCGACGCGGCTCCGCCCTTGCCTTCTTCCAGCTTTTCCTCGCGGTTGAAATCCACGCCACAGAGTTCGGCGGCTCGCTTCATCAGCGGAACGAAAAAATCCGTATCGTAGTTCGAAATGACCCCCTGCAGGACGGCAGCCACGCGTTCGAGGCCCATGCCGGTGTCCACGCAAGGCTTGGGCAGGGGAGTAAGGGCACCGCTGGCATCGCGGTTGAACTGCATGAAAACGAGATTCCAGATTTCGACGTAGCGGCCGCAATCGCAGGGAAACTTGCAATCGGCGTGGCTCTCCTCCGAGGCGGCGGGGCCCATGTCATAGAAGATTTCGCTGCACGGCCCGCACGGACCGGTGTCGCCCATGGCCCAGAAGTTATCTTTCAGGCCGGGAATGGCGAAAACGCGATCAGCGGGAACATTCTCAGCCAGCCAAAAGCCCTTCGCTTCTTCGTCCACACCTAAAGTTGTGCCCGGAGCGACTTCCGCACCGCCAAAAACGGTGACATACAACTTGTCTTTCGCAATGCCGAACCATTGCGGAGAAGTGATTAGCTCCCACGCGTATGCAATCGCATCCTTCTTGAAATAATCCCCGAACGAAAAATTTCCCAGCATCTCGAAAAACGTATGATGCCGCTTCGTAAACCCCACATTTTCCAGGTCGTTGTGCTTCCCGCCCGCGCGCACGCACTTCTGCGCCGTCGTCGCCCGTAAGTAATCCCGTTTTTCAAGCCCCAGGAAAACATCCTTGAACTGGTTCATCCCTGCATTCGTAAACAGCAGGGTAGCGTCCCCATGCGGCACCAGCGACGAGCTCCGCACCCGCCGGTGCCCTTTGCCCTCAAAAAACTGCAAGAATTTCTCGCGTATCTCGTTGCCGGTCATTTTTGTTTGGTGCCTTTTCCGGGCACGTCCACCTCGTCTCTTTTATGAAATCAATCCCTAGAGTATCGCAGAGCACGGCAGAGCCCCGCAACGAACCTCCATCCAGTTCTCCGGTTTCTGAACATTGCTCCGGTGATGCTCCTCGCAAAAAAAGAAGGCACCGGAACGTCCGGTGCCTTCTCTCCGCAAAGAGTCTTGGCAATAAGCTACTGTGGGCAAGGCACCGCGGATTGCGGCAGCGCCGTCGTGTCGGGATAGCTAAACGCTCCGCCGATCGCATCCGAAGTCGCGCCCATTTCAAACCACTGCAACAGGGCTTCGGTCTGCGGGTGATAAACAAACACTTCATTCCGCTCCTTAAGCTGTATGGCCACCGTGGCGTTCGGCAATACCTCTACCGGATCGCCCGTTTCCAGGTTCCCCTGGCAAACCTTGGAAGTCGGCGGCTGGCCCGGGAACTGCCATCGTGGCACCGCGTTGTTTCCAAACGGGTCGTTGAGGGCTTCCGAAGTTTCATGCGAGAGCGAGGTAACATCCGCGAATCCTCCGTTAAGCAACCCAGGAGAGATCCAGGTTGTAAAGATGAAAATCCAGCGCGGTTGCGGCGTCTGGGTCGAATCGAAAATATAGTTGTGGAAGCCGAGCACGCAGCAGTTCGCGGGCTTCCCGGTTTTGTCGATCGAAAACAAAAGAGTGTTCGGCCACGCCTGCATGTTGATGGCGTCCGTCGTGTAATTGTTCCCGATAATGTCGTTCACTGCCTGGTTGAAAAAAAGCGCGTTGAACAGCAAGTCCAGCATTTCGACGAACTCCGTTCCATCCGGGGCGTGGCCAACAAAGTACGATTGCACCGTCACGATGCTTCCGTCCTGCAACTGCACTTGGACGTGTCGCGGTATATCGATCGTCACGCGGCTGACGATGCTCGGCTCCAGCACCGTGTGCCAGTTTTCTCCCATCGTGTTGAAGAATTCCGCGCGCTGCACCGCGTCGCCGAACTGAATATGGCGCCCCGAGGTGTAGTTCGCTTCTTCAAAGTTCGGAGAATCCGTCAGGAGATCCTCGAAACTGAATGGCACGCTCGCGGAAAAGCCCGCAGGCGCATTCAAAAGATTGAGCGAAACCGCTGTGATCTTCGCCGGAATTTCCGTCTTCCCGCCGAGCAGCGGATTGTTTCCGATCATAATGTAAGGGAAGACGCGGCCCGCAAATGGGCCTCCTTGAGCGGCAAACGCGCCCGCAAATGTGGGTACCGTAAGCAGGCCAGGAATGTTCCCGCCTGGGTTGTTGGGGATGCCCCCCGAGTGACTGCTGTTGTTTCCCGCCGCGCCATTTGGCCCGGCGTTTGTGCTCGCAGCGCCATTGCCTGTCATGAAGACTTCCCTGGAAGTTGTTGCGCCCGGCGGGAACAACAGGACAAGTCCTGAAGCCGCTGAATTTGCCGACGGCGCGGAGCCCAACGCGACAGGCAACGCTTTTGTATAGCTGGGAGTAGCCTGGGCTGCGAAGGGAGAGGGTTCACTCTGAGCGGTCTGGGCTGTGGTGCGCGTGGCAAAGCAGGCCAACACCACCGTTCCCACGAAGAGCATTAAATATCGTTGCGAACTTGGCATTCATTTTCTCCTGAGGACACTTAGACTGGAAAGCTACGGGACAATACACTCACTGTTATATGAATGCAAGAATAACTACATAAAAAAAATTAATAATCGTTGGTCGTCGGTTTTCTCGGCCAAATTTTTGAAAACAATGGCATCATGCTGCCGCAAAATATTGATTTCCATATTCTTCAGCCCTTCAAGGAGAACTATCGGTCGGTAATGGAAGCTTCAGTACCAGCAGCACGGGCAGCTCCGATTGCCTGGGACCAGGAACAATTGTATTGTGAATCTCTCTATGCCCGTCCGTCGCAAGACCGTTCTAATCGTCGGCGGAATCGCCGCGATACTTTTGCTCGCGCTTGTTTTTGTTGTTCCCGCTCTCATTAACGTGGATCGGTACCGGCCCCAGGTGATCTCCTATCTCCAGGGAAAAACTGGAAAGCAGGTCGAAATCGGACGGCTGGCACTAACCTTTTTCCCTGTCGCGATTCACATCGATCATTTCAGTGTGAAGAACCCTCCGATATTTCCGCCCGGCTACGTCTCCCAGGTGGCGCGCATTGATGCCGTACTTAGCGTCGGAGCGCTCCTGCGCCGGCAGGTGGTCATCAAGTCGCTGGTACTCGAAGGCCTTGTCCTGAATATGACTTCGGATCCCGACGGCCCATGGAACTTCGAGAATCCACAAGCAAAGGATTCGCAAGACACCTTTCCTCTCGGAGTGATTTCGAGGGTGCAAATCAAGCGCGGGCAATTGATCGCGTCGAATCTATTGCCATCCGACGCAGCGGGCCCCATCTTTTTCGAAGCCCGTGACATCTCATGCGACCTGGAACAGGTGAACCTGATGGGAATTATCAATCCTTCGTCGTCTTCGACGGATGGACAAGGCTCTGTGAAGGCAGGTCTTCTGCGCTTCGGCTCGGTCGAGGCAAGAAATCTGATCTCCAAACTTCGCCTGGAGGCCAGGCATATTTTGTTCACGGAGGTTAAGGCGGAACTCTATGGCGGGAGCGCCGCGGGTGACCTGAGTTTTGATTTGTCGGGGAAGAACGTGAAGTTCAAGACCAGTGCGCGGCTCAATGGAATCAACTTGGCCCAACTCCTGGCTGCTTTCCCGAACGGTGGCGGAAAGATGACCGGCAAGATGGAAGGAGACATAAAGTTAGCAGGAGATATCGAGCACAACCTGCACCCGCTGGCGGGATTGCATGGAGCCGGGCACGTGACCGTGCGCAACGGCCAGGTGCCAAGTCTCAAACTCAATGCCAACTTGATGAAACTGGCGCACTTCAACGATCTTGGCCCGGCGAAAAATGATCCTTCCGCGTTTAACTTGATCACCACGGACCTCGAGCTGGCCAATCAGACGATTTCCAGCAAGGTGATCGACATTGACGGCTACGGCGTCGATGTGGATGGCTCGGGAAGTGTCAGCATTTCGGGTTCAGACCAGTTGAACTATCGCGGCTTAGCGGAGATCACCACCAAGGAAGGCTTCTTCACCAACACCATCGCCCGGCTGTCTGGCGCCACACTAAAGGACGGCAAGTTGCAGTTTCCTTTTCGCATCGGCGGAACGATCGATAACCCGGTATTTTCCAAAGGCAAGGGCGACATAGACGTGGACGCCGTGCAAAAACATCCGTGAGGAAAGTGCATTGGGTCAAGGCACTCACCGAACTCTGATGTGGCATCCCACCGCAACCCGAGGCTTCCATGGGAGAAATGATTCAATTCAAGCGTCCGGACGGGAAGACTTGCCCCGGCTACTTGGCAACTCCCAAGTCAGGACCAACCGCGCACGGATTTGTGTGTATCCAGGAATGGTGGGGGCTCAACGACCAAATCAAGAAAACCGCCGAACGCCTCGCCGAGGTTGGTTACCACGCGCTTGTGCCGGACCTCTATCGAGGCAAAGTCGCAAAGGCCTCCGATGAAGCCAGCCACATGATGGACAACCTTAATTTCCCCGATGCCGCCGAGCAAGACATTCGCGGTGCCGTGCAATATCTGAAGCAAAGCTCCAAGAAAGTCGCCGTCGGCGGCTTTTGCCTCGGCGGTGCCCTGACCATCCTCGCCGCCGCGCGCGTCCCGGAGATGGACGCCGGCGCCTGCTTCTACGGCATCCCGGAACTCTCAGTTGCCGAGCTACAGAAGATCAAGATTCCCCTGATCTGCCACTTCGCCAGTCAAGATGGCTGGTGTACCCCCGCCAAAGTCAACGACCTCGAAGCCGCCCTCCAGCAATCCAAATCCAAATTTGAGATTTATCGCTACGACGCCCAGCACGCCTTCATGAACGAGTCCCGCCCTCAGGTCTACGACGCCCCCAGAGCCAAACTAGCCTGGGACCGCACCCTCACCTTTCTGAAGCACGTCCTCGCGTAACCGGCCGCATGACGCTCTGCCGGAAGTGCAGAGTTCACTCCGCACTTCCACAGGTTGCATCATGAATTGTTGAACGGGTGGAACGAAAGGCTCTCTGATGCCGCGAATCTACGGATTGTTGTTCTTGGCTTCCTTCACGTCCTGGCGCAGCTGCATCGATACCACCAGGTATTCGCGCTCCTTCGAGTCGCCTTCGGGGTCACGGAGATACAGTTTGTCCTTGTGAATCCGGAATTGCACCGACTCGCCGACCGGTAGAAGCACGGGATGCTTTTCGTCCTTGGGCCGGATGCGATAGGTCAGGCGCGCTCCCTGGAGTATATACTCCTGGCAGAGCACTTCCTTCGTTTTCTTGTGGGACGAATCCGTCCCGATCAGTTCGCCAGTCAGGCTCTTCCCGTCATTTTCGGCCGTACCGCACATCGTCGAATCCATGGACAACAGCACACCCTTGTCGTAGCTCGGTGGGTCTTTCGCAAATAGGGCCGGCGACGCAAACAGCACTAAACCTGCCACAGCAACGCCGAGTTTCATGCGCTTCTCCTTCGTCTTATCGACCGGCATTTCAACCACGAGATCACGCCGCTCGAAGCCGTTAGCTTCCTGATGGAGTTACGCATTTCTGTCTCCAAGAATTAACATCTTTGTTTGCACTACGATGCAAGTGGCTTCGAGACATCGCGCTAGACACAATGGATAGAAATGTTACCAAGGAAGAAAAAACTGCAAAGCCGCGTCTCCGGTAAGGACCTTACGCTGATGGCGACGACTGGCTTCAGATTTACCTTGACAGGGACGGTACTACTCTTGTAACATAAGTTGTGATCCCCAGCCACCATCGCTGGCTTGCCTCGCTGTCTCTCCACCGTGACCAAAAGCTTGTCACTGCAACTCCTTCGCTTTCACATCCTTACAAATGCCCCTTCCCACAACTCCTTTCGTTTGACATCCTTACAAATGCCCCCGTGGTATGGGGGCCCCCCGCTTTTTCTGGACGTTCCAATGTCAAGGCCTTCAGACATTCAGACGATTTTCTCCCCAATATTTTCAATCACTTCCGCGCTCTTTTGCACTCTGTGACATCAAGAGTAACGCTCATCTCCTTTCCTTTCTTAGGCTTGCGCACTCTTTTGCAAAAACGGGGGGGTGTGGGGGGGGACTTTCCCAAAATGGAACGCTACTCCGTCTCTACGTCCGGCACTTCTTCCTTCACAATCGCCCTCAGCTCCCGCCTCACCACGTCCGCCGAAAACCCCGCCCGCAGCAGGCTCCCATAAATGGAAGCCATCTTCTTTTCATCAATCTCGCCCCGGTACGACCGCAGCTTGCGCTCGATCCGCTGCCGCACCATCGCGCCTTCATCGCTGGTCTTTGCGGTCTCTTCCAGAGCCTCCGCGATCTGCCGGTCCGGAATCCCACGCGCACGCAGATCGCGCGCCACGCGGAATTTCCCCTGCTTGCGCGATTCCGTCCGTTGCCGCGCAAACTGCTTCGCATATCGCGCATCATCGATCAGCCCGTTTTCTTTCAGCCGCGCCATCACCAGCTGCACCAGCAATTTGTTTTCGCTGCGCCGCTCCAGCTTTCTCTTCATCTCCTGCAGCGAATGCGCCCGCCGCATCAGCGCGCGCAGCGCCACATCATAAAGCTCCGCTTCCGTCTCGAGCTGTCGAGGTTTCCCAAACATGCAGAAAGCATAGAAGAGAAAGCAGCGAGTGGCTAGTGGCGAGACAACAGGTTGACCGTCGTAAGACGAAAGGAAAGTTTGTGACGCGTGTGCCGTTATTCCTTCGCGGGTTTGGCGCCAGGCAGGCGGCTCTTCAGGAATTTGATTTGGCCGTCGTGGTTGGACTCGTGTTCCGCTACGTGAAACCACTTCCCGTAGTTGTTGGCACCGAATTCTTTGTCGATTTCCATCAGCCATTTGTCGTCGCGTTTTTTGAATTCGGCGAGGTTCTTATCGCGGGATTCGTGGAGAGTGTTGAGGTAGTAGTCGAGGCTGTTGCCTTTGATGGCTTTGCGCGCGGGCTCGCCGAGGTTCATCGGGATGTCCCATTTCTTCTTGCTGTCCTCGGACCAACCGTCCCACTTCATGCCACCAAAGGTATTCATCCCGTAATAAGTTTCGGTGGCGGCAAGGTGGAGAAGCAGCGCCCCGATGGTGTTGGCTTTGCCGTCGAGAAGAAAGTCGAGATCCTGCTGCGACATGCCCTTGACGTTGTGAACGACTTGCATGCGCGTGAAGGCGAGCATGGAGACAAGGGTTCCGATTTCAGGGGAATAGCCTTGGCGAGGGCCAACGATCCAGGAGTCATCGTCCTGCGCAGCGGCGGGTTCGGGCATCAACGCGAAGCCGGAGAAACCGGCGGCAAGCGCGGCGCTAGCCTTGAGAAAATTTCTGCGGCTGGGCATGCATTCGGATGGAAACATGGCGGCCTCCGTTCAAAGCGTTGCTCGGGGCAAATCCCGATGAACGCGGCGATGATACTGCGCGGTTTACGATTGAGCAAGTGTTGGGATGGATAGGGAAATATGGAGTGCGGCAGCCTTGCTGCTGCTTTTCCGTCCGCTACGAGGTAGAGCACGAGCGCATTCAGGGGGGGGTGCCGTCTGGAGGAAAAGATGAAGTAACCACGGAAAGAAGTAAATACTCAAAGAAGAGAGTCAACTAAGGGACGCGTCAACCGGGTGGCCAGCCGAAAAACAGAGAGACTATAGTAAGGCACCCTGCGTAATCCTATAGAAAGGTTAGACATGAGCGGATCTAGAGTCGTCGAGGAGCATTACAACAAGCCACAGCTTGAGCAACTCATTCTTGAGGCGCTCTCGCGCGCGGGACATGACGAGCAACACCTCAAACCAATGGACCTCGCTCCGGTGGACGAGTTTCATCTCGGCGCATTGGAATCCACGCAGGCAATGGCGCCGTTCATGAAACTGTGGCCGGGGATGCACCTACTCGACGTGGGATGCGGCATCGGCGGACCGGCGCGATATTTTGCGGCGGAACACCAGTGCCGGGTAACCGGCGTGGACTTGACCGAACAATATGTCAAAACGGCCGAAAACCTGACCAGGCTGACTTGTCTGGAAGACCGTGTTTCGTTTCGGCGCGCCAGTGCCCTGGAGTTGCCCTTCGAGGTGGGAAGCTTCGACGGCGCGTACATGATTCACGTAGGGATGAACATCGCCGATAAGGCCGGCGTGTTCCGCGGAGTAGCGCGCGTGTTGAAGCCGGGAGGGCTCTTTACGATCTACGACATCCTGCGGACGGCGGAAGGGAAACTCGAGTTTCCGGTTCCCTGGGCAATTTCGGAAGAATCGAGTTTTCTGTCGGACCTCTACGCATACACCGAGGCGCTGCGTTCCGCGGGCTTTGCTATTAAGCATGAGCGGGGCCGGCGCGAGTTTGCAATCGAGTTCATGCAGAGGATGGTTGGGCGCGCTGCCGTCCCCCCTGTCCTCGGAATACATCTGCTTATGGGCGATCAAGCGCCGATTATGCTCAAAAATGTTTTTGCCGCTGTTCAGGCAGGAATCATTGAACCTGTTGAACTCGTTGCTTCCCGCTGAATGGGCAGCCGCAGAGACTGAAGTCTGTGCTATCTACTTCCGGGCGAAGCGCTCGAAGTCGGCCATTTGGGAGGCCATTTCCTCGCGGGCGGCATCGGCGGCGGAGCGGATACCCTGGATGCGCAGCTTGAATTCGTCAGCGTTGGAGGCGCGCGCCAGAGCTTCGTCGAGAGTGATGAGCTGCTTGGTGTAGAGATCGAAGAGCGACTGATCGAAGGTCTGCATGCCGTACTGGCTGGTGCCGGCGGCGATGGCGTCGTGAATCAAGCGCGTTTTGTCCGCGTTGATGATGCAATCGCGGATGTACCCGGTGGCAATCATGATTTCGCAAGCGGGGACGCGGCCTTTGTCATCGGAGCGGCGCACCAGCCGCTGCGACACAACAGCTTTCAAAGTCGCGGCGAGCTGCAAACGAATCTGTTTTTGTTCCGGCGGCGGAAAGACCGCGATAATACGCTGAATCGTCTCCGTTGCGTCGAGAGTATGCAGGGTGGAAAGCACCAGGTGGCCGGTTTCCGCGGCGAGCAGGGCGGTGGAAATGGTTTCCAGGTCGCGCATTTCGCCGACCAGAATCACGTCGGGGTCCTGACGCAAGGCGGCGCGCAGCGCGGTGGAAAAATTCGCCGTGTCGACTTCCACTTCGCGCTGATTGATGAAACTTTTTTTGTCGCGGTGCAGAAACTCGATGGGGTCTTCGATGGTGATCAAGTGGTCGGCGCGATTGGCGTTGATGCGGTCGATCATGGCCGCCAGCGTGGTGGACTTACCGGAACCGGTGGTTCCCGTAACCAGCACCAGCCCGCGCTGTTCCTCGCAAATTTTTGTAATGACGGCAGGAAGATTCAATTCTTCCGTGGTGCGAATTTTTGTCGGGATGACGCGCAGCACCATACCGACGTTGCCACGCTGCTGAAAAACGTTGACGCGGAATCGGCCCAGGCCCGCGACGCCGTAAGCCATGTCCAACTCCGCCGTCTCCTTGAACTTTTGCTTCTGGCGGTTGGTCATCATGCTGAAAGCCATGGAGAGCATTTCTTCCGGCGTGACGCGAGGCACATCGGTGAGGGGAGCGAGCAAGCCGTCCACGCGCAAATAAGGGTGATTGCCGACTTTCAGGTGCAAGTCGGACGCTTTGTTTTCCACTGCGCGACGGAGAAGATCATCAATGCTGACGGCCATATCGTGTAAACCCCGCAAGAATGCTGCCAATAACCGACACTAGCACCCGCCAGAAACGCGGACAAGGCAGCTGCGCGGGCCGGTTGCGCGGTAGTTAACTGGCCGAAAGGGTGAGTTGTTTCGGTTCAGGGTTTCTTCAGATAGAGGACATCGTAGAGTAACCCGGCCACAAATCCTCCTGCGAGCGGGCCAACCCAATAAACGCCGTGGTGCGCCCAATGCGTCGCAGCCACCGCAGGTCCAAAAGCGCGTGCCGGATTCAGCGCGGCGCCTGTGAAAGGAAAAGCAACAAGAATGCCCAGCGTAATGCTAAGGCCAATGCCAAAGCCAGCGATGGAACGGAACGCACCCTTTTCATCAACCGCTGTCGCGAAAACCGTGAGCACGAGAAAGAAAGTGGTTACTCCTTCAAGCGCAATGCCGGCCCAGACGGGGAAATCTCTTGCAAGCTGCGGAACGCCGAGCGCAACCGCACGCCAGGTTTCGTCGGGGACCACGGCGCGCAGCAAAAACGCAGCGGCAGTCGCGCCGGCAAGCTGCGCGGCCCAGTAAAGAAAAGCGTCGATGGTGGTCACGCGCTTGGTGACCCAGAAGCCGATGGTCACCGCGGGGTTGAAATGTCCGCCGGAAATGTGCCCCAGCGCGGAAACCATAATGGCAAATGCCAAGCCGTGTGCGAGCGCGATGGCAAGGAGGCCGATGCCGCCGGTGGCGTGCAGGTATTGATCGGTGCAGATGGCACCGGCGCCGAAAAAAATCAGCGCAAAGGTTCCGATGAATTCGGCAACCAGTTTTTGCGATGTGTTGTACATCGAAAATCCTCCCTCAGAAGAAAGGAAAACGCGCCCGTTCGAACGGCTGCATTCTAGCCGGAATGCGCCGCACAGCGCCACCCCGCCGCGCAAGTTTCAGCAGCTTGACGGCGAACGCTCAATTCAACGGCGGAAGGCCGATTTTTTTCAGGAGCCCCGCGAAGCGCGGATCATCCGCCCAGATGGAATCCACCTCCGTTCGTGCGCGGATGACATTCATTCGAGTGTCGCCCTGCTGATAGGCGAGCTCAAGTGCGGCGAAGTAGTGATCCTTTTCGCCCAGACCAGAATAGATGTCGGCGATTCCGAGCCACGAGACGTATTTCGTCTTGGATTCCTCGATCAGCTCACCCAGAATCTTTCGAGCCTCCGTGGTTCTGCCGGCTTTCGCCAGTGTGTATCCAAGAAACCCGCGGTAATAGGACGATTCCGGCATTGATTGGACGGTTTTTTCCAATTCCGAGACGGCCTCATCGAACCTTTTTTGCAGGATCAAAACCTGGGCGTAGCAATAGTGAGCGATCGGGTAGTTCGGATCCATATCGAGGGTCTTGCGGAATTGCTGCTCGGCTTCCCCAAGATGCTTGGCAACCATCAGTGACAGTCCCAGATTGATTTGAATGTTGGGACTGAACGGCTCCAAGGCCACCGCCTTGCGGTTTTCCTGGATCCCTTCTTCATAGCGGCCAGTGGCGTACAAGAGTTCCGCGTACCAAACGTGTGCATAGGCGTAGCCGGGATTGAGATCCATCGCACGCCGGAACTCACGTTCTGCCTCCGCAAAGTTCCATTCGAACACCAGAAGCACGTTGCCAAGCGAGGCATGCGCTTCCGCAAGGACGGGATCCAGTTCGGCGGCTTTTTCCGCGGCTTGGCGAGCTTTCGCACCGGCTTCCTTCGGGGAGAGCACGGCGGTGTTGCGCGACAAGGAGAAATAAGAGTCGGCAAGCCCGGAGTAGGCGAGCGCGTAATTCGGATCCTTGGCGATGGCTTGCTGAAAGTAGTCAATCGCTTTGGTGACTCCGCCGGTGGTTCGCCTGTTCCAGTAGAATCGGCCTTGCAGGTACAACTGGTAGGCTTCGGCGTCTTGTGTGGGGCGCTGGGCAACAAGATTTCGCTGAGAGCTGGAGAGCGTGAGCCTCAGATTCTCAGCGATATCCCGGGTGATGTCCGGTTGCAGACTGGTTACATCGCTTAATCTGCGCTGATACTGCTTGCTCCAGATTTGCCGGTCGTGATCGGCATCGACGAGTTCGGTGCTGATGGAGATGGTGTCGCCCTGCTGAAGCATGCGTCCGGTGAGGATGGTGTGAACTCCGAGCTCTTGCGCGACGGCCTGCGGCTGAATGTTTTTCCCCTTATAACGATAGACGGACATGAGCGAGACGACTTTTAGGGACGAAATCTGCGACAGCGTGTGCACCAGATCCTGGGTGATTCCTTCGCTGAGGTATTCGACATCGGGATTGCCGGTGGCATTTACAAATGGGAGCACGGCCACGGAATCCATGGAGATTTCTTTCTCGTGCTTGACTCCGAAGAGCAGCGCTAGTGCCACGACGACAGCGATGGATAGTCCTGCGGCGAGTACGCCCATGCGCAGTTTCGAATTGCGCGCGGGGGGCGCGGCTCTGGTGACGGCCGCAGTGGCGGCAGTCACACGCGCGGTGTCCGAGTCGCGCTTCAGGCGCTTGAGGTCGGCGCCGATCTCAGCGGCGCTTTGGTAGCGCAGGGCGCGGTCTTTTTCCAGGGCTTTCGAAACGATTTCGTCAAAGCGCGGAGGGAGATTCGAATTGAGCGTGCTGGGATTTGGCGGGGTGCGTTCGAGAATGGAATGAAAAATTACCGCGGAAGTCGAGCCCGAAAAAGCAACGCGCCCGGTGGCCATTTCATAGAGGACCGCGCCCAAGCTGAAGAGGTCGGTGCGCGCATCGAGCTCTTCACCGCGCGCCTGTTCGGGAGACATATAGGCGACGGTGCCGATAGCGACCCCGGGGCTGGTGAGAGCTTCCTCGGCCGTCGCTCCTTCCATCGTGCCAAGCGTAGTTCCTGGCACGCCGCTTTCGGGCGCGAGTTTCGCCAGACCAAAATCCATCAGCTTGGCTTGGCCGCGCGCGGTCATGAAAATATTTGCAGGCTTGATGTCGCGATGCACGATGCCTTTTCGACGGGCAGCGTCGAGCGCGTCGGCGATTTGGACGCCGATTTCCAGGAGCGCATCGGTGGGAAGGGCGCGGCCAGCGATGCGCTGCTTGAGGGTCTCTCCTTCGAGCAGCTCCATCACCAGGAAGGACTTCCCGTCGTACTCTTCAATGTCGTGAATGGTGCAGATGTGCGGATGGTTCAATGAGGAAGCGGCGCGGGCTTCACGGCGAAAACGTTCCAGCGCCTGAGGATTCTTGCTGAGTTCTTCGGGAAGAAATTTCAGGGCCACGCGGCGGCCGAGCTTGAGGTCTTCAGCAGCGTAGACCACGCCCATGCCACCGACGCCGAGCTGCTCCAGAATGCGGTAGTGACCAATGGTTTCGCCAGTCATGTATGGGGAGGCCGCTGCGCGAAATGATAGGTGTTGCGCTGAAATGAGTCAACGCGAGCAGCGCAAGGTTGATAGTCGGCAGTTAACAGTCAAGCGTAAGAAAAAGAAAAGAGATATCAGGTGTGAACGCGTTCCTTTAGTTCGAACACGATCTGGCTAGCGTGAAGCGGCGCCGACGGGGGCGTTTACAGGCGTGAGCCAGCCGTGGCGATCCGGTTTGCTGCCGCTGGTGATGGCGAAGAATTCTTCCTGGATTTTGCGGGTGACCGGTCCGGCGGCGCCTTTGCCGACCTCGATGTGGTCTACCGAGCGGATAGGCGTGACTTCGACGGCGGTGCCCACGAAGAAAACTTCATTGGCGATGTAGAGCATTTCGCGGGGGATGACGCTTTCCTTCACGGGGATGCGCAGATCTTCCGCTAGCTTCACGACAGCGTCGCGGGTAATGCCGGGAAGAATGCTCGTGGCCAGCGGCGGCGTATATAATGTGCCGTCGTGAACAAGGAAAACGTTCATGCCGGAACCTTCGCTGACGTGACCGGCGGAATCCAGCGCGATACCTTCCGCGTAGCCGTTGAAGGAGGCTTCCATTCGAATAAGCTGCGAATTCATGTAGTTGGCGGCGGCCTTGGACATGGCAGGCAAAGTGTTCGGCGCGATGCGCGTCCAGGAACTCACGCCGACGTCCACGCCCTTCGCGAGAGCTTCCGGGCCGAGATAAGCGCCCCAACTCCAGCAGGCCATATAGATGTCAATCGGTGAGCTCAGAGGATTCACGCCCACTTCGCCGTAACCGCGCAAAACGATGGGTTTCACATAGCAAGAATTCAATTTATTCAGGCGCACCACCTCGCAGGCGATGTTGGAGAAATCGTCCACGGAGTAGGGAAGCTCCATGCGATAGATGCGCGCGGAGTTGATGAGGCGCTGCATGTGCTCGCGAAGGCGGAAGATGGCGGGACCCTGTTTCGTCTCGTAGCAGCGGATGCCCTCGAAAACCGCGGAGCCGTAGCTGACCACGTGCGAAAGGACGTGCAGCTTGGCGTCGTCCCAGTTGATCCACTTTCCGTTGTGCCAGATTTTCTCGGTCGGCTGAATCGGCATGATTGCTCCCTGATCGATAGTGCCACTCGCGGTGGTACAGCTCGAAATCGCAGAATACGGTACGGCGGAGAAAGCGTCAATGCGCCAAGGGTGCTGGAACGTGGCGGGAGCGAAACCAATTTGGCGCGTGGTCCTGCGGCGATTACAGGTGCCGAGTTACTTATGGGAGTCGGCTGGCGGCGCGGATTTCGAGGGCCCTGTCAGCGATTCAAACATAGCCTGAGCCTGAGCCATGGTCCGATTGGTTTTGTTCTCCCATATCCCCAAAAGGAAGAAGGGAATAGCGGTGGCGGCGGCAAGGAGCTTGGCCCTCCGGGGAATCTTAGACTCGGGCTCCCAGCGGAAGAGTTGCGCCGACAAGAAGAAGGTAAGGGCACCCCAGACGGCAAGCGAGCAAAGCGCAAGCAAGACATCTACCCTCCAGGGAGCCACAGCCCAGTAGATAGCACTTTGCAAGCCGGTAACGAGGTACGTGGCGGGAAGAAAGAGGCCGACGCGCTTTGCGACTTGAGGAAGATTGGCGAGGGGCACCGTGGCACCGGAGAGAAAGATTAAGGGGAACCAGATGATCTGATTGATGACCTGCGTCTCCTGCATGGTGTTGGTAACGCTGGCAACGACGAGGCCCATGGAAGCGAACGAAACGGTTCCGAGAGCGATCAGCAGAAACGTCGAAACGAGATTTCCAAAATGAATGACATGAAAGATAGAGCGCGCGAAAAGGAATTCGAGCAGGACCGTCGGCAACGTAAGCACAAAATTGGCTACGACGCTGGAGGCCAGCATGTCGCTAGGAGTCACGGGCGTCACGTGGAAGCGGCGCAAGATGCCCTGTTCGCGAAACATGACGAGAGCCGCGCTGAGGCCCCAAAAACTTCCCATCACCGTCAGGGCAATGACCGGGCCCATGAAATACTGGACCACGTCGGGAACCCCTTTTGCGAAGACGCCTGCATAGAGGAAGAAAAAGCCGAAAGGCATGATCACGCTGAAAAACAGAAACATTTTATTGCGCAGCGTGAGCTGAATGCGCATGCGAGTCAGAGTGGCAAAGTTTGTCAATCGCGCAACCTCCTTCCGGTCATTTCGATAAAAACGTCCTCGAGCGAGGGAGTGGCGATTTCCAGGCTGATCAATTCGTTTCCCTGGGCTTCGAGATGTTTGACGAGCGAAACGATGGCTTGCGGCGGACGTTTCGAATGAATCACGCAGGTTCCATCGACCACGCGCGCGTCGGCCACACCGTCAAGTGTCTTCAGAACGCCGTCTGTCTCGGGTTTCGAGAGGCGGACTTCGATCCGCGTGGCGCCGCCGGAATGCGCCTTCAGGTCGCGGGGTGTGCCGAGGGCGATGACTTTGCCGTGGTCGACGATGGCCACGCGATCGCAGAGGCGTTCGGCTTCCTCGATGTAATGAGTGGTCATCACGAGCGTTTTTTTTTCACTCTTGAGCTCTTCAATGATGTCGTAGATTTCGCGGCGCACCTGGGGATCGAGGCCGGCCGTTGGTTCATCGAAGAAGACGACCTTGGGATCGTTAACCAGTGCCATGGCCAGAGCCAATCGTTGCTTCTGGCCGCCGGAGAGCTGGTTGTAGAACGTGTTGCGCTTTTCCTCCAACCCGAAGCGCTTCAGCAAGTCTTCCGGATCACGATGCCGCTTGTAGAAGCTGGAAAAAAGCCTCAACGCTTCCATCACTCGCAACTTGTCAGGAAGCGATGTGGATTGCAGCGCCGCGCCGATTTCATGCTTCAGTTCCTGGGAGTCCTGCTGCGGATCCAATCCGCAAACGGAGACGCGCCCGCTGTCCAAAGTCCGCAAACCCTCGAGAATTTCAACGGTGCTGGTTTTTCCGGCGCCGTTGGGGCCGAGCAGGCCGAAGACTTCACCTTCTTCGACGTTGAAGCTGACGCCGCGAACCGCTTCGACATCGCCGTAGCGTTTGACGAGATTCTCAACTTGAATCACGGAATTTGCCATCGCTACAGACCACCCACTCGGAACGGGCCACCCTGGAAAAGAGCGTATAGCATACCGCAGAAGGGCGTTGGCCTCGCAACGCCAGGGTACCCGCTGCTTGAGAACTCACTTTGAATTACGTTTGCGGCGAGCTTTCTGTTTCACTATGTGTTTTGCGGAAGGCTTCCAAAGGTGGCGGCGGAGGTCGACGCGCGACTCGATCAGCGCGACGCCTTCGCTTTCGAGCAGCTTTCGTTGCAGGGAGGAGTAGGGTTCGCGGATGAGCAGTTTTCCGCGCGCGCCCAGAACGCGATGCCATGGAATGCCTTTGCCCGAGGGCGTGGCCGCCATGGCGCGTCCCGCGGTTCTCGCTCCGCCCGGAAGGCGCAGGGCTTTAGCGAGGGCTCCATAAGTTAGAACCCTTCCGCGGGGAATTCGTTGCACGAAGCGATAGACGTGAGCCCAGGACATTTCGAATGCATCTCCAGGTGCTTTGGAAAAACTTGCACGCCATCCTAAGAGCGCGCTGACGAAACAAGCAAGAGAAAAATCCCACAACCGGGTTTAATGCAGTAGATGCACGCCGAAAGGAATTTGGGAACCGCAAGGAACGGCCGGCATCTAATCAAGCAGGGAATAAGAAGAGTCGGAACGAAGTCCTAAAGAATGAGAAGAATTTATGGATTGCAGAAAAAAATGTGATGAGAAACACGGAGCGAGTTCAGCTCTCTTGCCTGCGTTACTCATTGGACGCAGTTCTTACAGGGAGCACGCTTCTTATGTTGGCGGTGCGGTGAAAGAGAATTACACTGCTCCGCATGACATTGCCCTGAGGTGACGTCATGAATGAATACATTCTTCCACTCGATCCCAGCAAGCGCAGCACCGATACGCTGGATTTCCAGTCCGCGTTGCGCACGAAAATCGTCGGACAGGAGGAAGGTGTCCGGGCGCTGGTGGATTTGTATCAGGTGTTCCGCGCCGGATTGAACTCTCCCGGCCGTCCGGTGGGGAATCTCCTTTTTCTGGGGCCAACAGGATCGGGCAAAACACGCATCGTGGAAGCCGCAGCGGAAATCCTGTTCGGCGATCCGCGTTCGATTGTGAAAGTGGATTGCGCGGAGTTCCAACATTCCCACGAAATTGCCAAACTGATTGGCTCACCGCCGGGCTATCTGGGTCATCGGGAAACGCACCCCTTGATTACACAGGAATCGCTGTCGGCCAGTCACAACGACAAGCTGAAACTCAGCTTCCTGCTCTTTGACGAAATTGAGAAAGCCAGCGACGCGCTCTGGCAATTATTGCTCGGCATGCTGGACAAAGCCACGCTGACCCTGGGCGACAATCGCAAAGTGGATTTGTCGCAAACGGTGATCTTCCTTACCTCCAACCTGGGCAGCGGCGAAATTACCGACCTCATGCAGGGAGGCATGGGCTTTGTTCAGCCCGGCCCCACCCCGGCCGCGGGATTGGATCAAAAAGTGGAACGCACGGCCACGGAAGCAGCGAGACGCAAATTCTCGCCGGAATTCATGAACCGCCTGGACAAGGTAGTGGTCTTCCACCCTCTGCAGCGCGAGCAGCTTCAGGAAGTGCTGGATATTGAGTTGGGACAAGTGCAACAGCGCGTGCTGGATACTGCCAATGGACAATTCCTGTTTCGCGTAACGCCGTCCGGGCGGGACTTCTTGCTCCAGGAGGGCACCGACCAGCGCTACGGCGCGCGGCACCTCAAGCGCGCCATCGAGCGCAACGTGGTTTATCCGCTGGCGAACCTGCTGGCCACCGACCAGGTCAATCTCGGAGACCTGGTCTGCATCGATTGGGACCAGAGCCACAACCGGCTGACGTTTGTGCGGGAAGGCGAGGGGGCATTGATCGCGAATCCGGCGCCTCAGGTTGCCGGAGTCGCCGCTTCAGCCGAAGCGAAGGATGGCAAGTCCGTGGACGCACCACCCGAGGCCGTAAAGGAAGAGCGCAAGACCCGGACGGCACAGCCGGCAGGAGCGCCAGCGGCAACTCCGCAAGCGCGCAAAAAACAAGATCGCTCCAATACTTAAAGTAGGACTTTAACTGGGAATTGGGGGCGCGTCGAAAGATGCGCCTCTTTTTGTCGTTGGGTGACTGACAGAAACTGTTCCAGGCCTCTCACTTTGCGCGCGCATGGCACAGTGTCTCACCGGTTGAGACAGTTTCCAGAATTGCAACTCTTGTATGTTGTTGAGTTTGCGCTGTTTTTCGACATCTCTCCCTGCGTATAGATTTGGCACTCCCCATGCACTATTCCAGGTTTGCGCATGGTTGAGACGCGCATTGCGCCCAGGGCAGCTGGACGCAAGGAAGGATCGATGAAATGAAAGCCGCCGCCCGCCAGCAGCTGGATCCCACCATCCGCAGCAACGATACGCGTGACTTTCAGTCTTCTCTACGCGCCAAGATTGTTGGGCAGGAAGAGGGCGTACAGTCCCTTGTGGACATGTTCCAGGTGTTTTGCGCCGGATTGAACTCTCCGGGCCGTCCTGTAGGCAACCTGCTGTTCCTTGGGCCGACCGGTTCCGGAAAAACCCGCATCGTCGAGGCGGCTGCCGAGATTTTGTTTGGGGATCCGCGCGCGGTCATTAAGGTGGACTGCGCGGAGTTCCAGCACTCGCACGAAATCGCCAAACTGATTGGTTCGCCTCCAGGATATTTGGGTCACCGCGAAACTCATCCGCTCATTACCCAGGAAGCGCTGGCTGCTAGCCATACCGACAAACTGAAGCTCAGCTTCCTGCTCTTCGACGAAATTGAAAAGGCCAGCGACGCCCTGTGGCAATTGCTGCTGGGTATGCTGGACAAGGCCACACTGACGCTCGGCGACAACCGCCGCGTGGACCTCTCCCAGACGGTTATCTTTTTGACGTCCAACCTCGGCGGCGGAGAAATCACGGAATTGATGCAGGGCGGCATGGGCTTCGTTCAGCCGAAAGACACTCCGGCCGCCGGACTTGACGAAAAAGTGCAACGCACGGCTACCGAAGCGGCGCGGCGCAAATTCTCCCCGGAATTCATGAACCGCCTCGACAAGGTGGTGGTGTTTCATCCCTTGAGGCGCGAGCAGCTCGAACAAGTCTTGGAAATCGAACTCGGCCAGGTACAGCAACGCGTGCTGGAAACGGCCAAAGGGCAGTTTCTGTTTCGTGTGGCTCCCGCCGGCCGCGACTATCTTCTGATGGAAGGCACGGACCAGCGCTACGGTGCGCGTCACCTGAAGCGCGCCATTGAGCGCCACGTGGTCTATCCTCTGGCAAATTTGCTGGCCACCGAGCAAGTGCATCTCGGCGACCTCATATGCATCGACTGGAACAAGGAACAGGACCAACTCACGTTTATCCGTGAAGGCGAAAACCTGGCATTGCCGGCCCGCCGCCCGGAACCTGCTCTCTCTGTGCGCGCAGTTCCTGCCAAGAGCGGCAAGGCGGTTGATGTTCCCGCCTCGACGACTCCGGAGCCTTCACCGCGCATGGCTCGCTAACCGTAGCTTCTTCTCACTCGGTTTTCGCCCGGATGGCTCACCATCCGGGCTTTTTCTTTTCAACCTTCGTCCATGTAAAGTAACCTTGCATTGTGACGGGCCATCCTACTTTGCGAGGGTTCGGGAGGCTGGTGTGAGTGTGCGTCGGCCGAGTTCAAAGTCGTCCAGGATTGATGCCATTCGAAGGCCACAGCCCCGAGTGATGAGGTTTGCGATTGGGGCGCTCTTTTTCTTCGGAATGGTCTTTCCGTTTGTTTCGACTTCGTTCGCGCAACGCACACAATTCAAGCCGGGTTTGAATACGTTTTCCCCGAAAGAAGACATTGAACTTGGGAAGCGGGCTGCCGCTGATGCTCAGAAGCAGCTGGCGCTTTGCAATGCGCCACGAGTCGATGCTTACCTGACGGAACTGGGTACTCGCCTTGCCCAAAAACTTCCTACCGGTGGCGTGCAGTATCCGTTCGAATTTCATTGTGTGAACGACAAAGCCATCAATGCCTTCGCCCTGCCGGGTGGATATGTGTTTGTGAATCGCGGCACGATCGAGGCAGCGGACAATGAAGCGCAACTCGCCGCGGTGCTGTCGCACGAATTGTCGCACGTGGCTTTGCGGCATGGCACAAACCAGGCAACCAAGGCGATGGCAGCTCAGACGGGCTTGGGAATCTTCGGTGCGATTTTCGGCGATAGCACGGGCGGGGCGCTGCTGACGACGCTGGGGACGTTCACGGCCGGCGGCCTGCTCTTGCGCTATTCGCGCGCGGCGGAATCGCAGGCCGACATCGTGGGGACGCAAGTTCTTTACGATTCGGGTTACGACCCGCGCGCCATGGCGCAGTTTTTTGAAAAGCTCGACGCTGAGACGAAAGGGAAGAACCCGCCGGAGTTCTTGTCGGACCACCCGAATCCCGAGCGCCGCGTGGAACGTGTGAACGAGGAAATTGAAAAACTCGGCAGCGTGCAGCCCAATGCAAAGCGGGACTCGGCTGAGTTTGAAGCCACCAAGCGCGAAGTCCTAGCGTTGCCCGTCGTGAAAAAGTCTGCTCCGGGAGTGCCAGGAGCCGCGGGAAGTGTGGCACCGCCCACGCCTCCTTCCAGGAATTTCGCCACATATGAGGCGAGCGCCTACACGCTCAAATACCCGGATAATTGGAAAAGGTATCCCGATAGCGATGGCGGCGGCGTTTCATTCGCACCGGAAGGCGGGGTGGTGGACGACGGCAGCGGCCACAGCGCGTTGGCATATGGATTGATCGTGAGTTTATCGCGAACTAAGAACGATCCCGGCGATTCGAACGCCTTGGACAGCGGCACGCGGCAAGTACTTCAAAACCTCCAGAAGGCCAACCCGAGCATGAAGATTACGCGGCAGGGCGAGCGCCTTCGCCTGAATGGTCTGCCCGGGCTTTCGACTTACTTGAGCAACGATTCTCCCGCCGGGGGCATTGAGACCGATTGGGTCATCACCGTTCTGCGCCCGGAGGGCGTCCAATATTTTATCTGCGTCGCGCCCGAGGCGGCCTACAGCAGCTACGACAAGACGTTTTCTTCGATCCTCGACTCCGTGCGGTTTTCAAAGTAGAAGGAAGAATCAACGCCGAGGCGCAGAGTTCGCTGAGAAGAATTGCGCGGACAATCTCTGAAAAAGCAAGAGGGCGCCCCGGCACGGCCGGGGCGCCCTCTTGCTTTTGAACGTTCAGTGAGTTGGCTACTCTCAGTGGTTGCCGCGGTCACCGTCGCTGAACAGGGACGGCAGAACCGGTGTGCCTTCCGCCCTCACGGCATCCAGCGCATCCGGATCGAGTCCCAGGATTTGCAGGATGGTGGGAGCCACCTGAGCGGTTTCCACAAAGCTGTTAACGGTCTTGGGACGAAAGTCAGGATTAGAGACGAGCAGCATCACGTTGGTGTCATCCCAGGCAAAGCCGCCGTGCTCGGATTGTTTCTTTAGGTTGCCCGTGTAGACCACGCCGTGGTTTGGAATCACGACAATGTCCGGGGTGCGCGGGTCGCCACCTTCCCGCAAACGGCAGCACGGACCGGGAACGTTGGGAACGCCCGGCGGGTTAAAAATGGTGTTAACCGAAGCACCATAAAGGATTTCGCCGATTCCGGCCGCAGTGGCGTTGTCTTCAAGCATGCCCACGACTTTGCTGGTGTCGCTGGAATTGGTGAGCCACAGCTGGGAAATGTCATCCTCGGCCAGCCCGAGCCCGTTTTTGGGATCGCTGTAGACCGCTGGGAGAAACGCCCCGATGATCCCGGATGGCGGCGTGCCGTTGTTACCCGACTTCCCGGGAATCGGGAAGAAGCGGTTCGGGTCGATCGGCGACTGCCCGTGTTTGGCGGTGATTATGATCGCCGTCGAGTCCAGCAGGTGGCGGCTCCTGAGTGCGCTAACCATTTGTCCGATCGCCGCGTCCACGAATGCGATCTCGGCCGTCATTTTGGGTCTTGGGGTACCCTGGGCATCTTCATAGCCGCCTGTGTTTGCGTCAGTTCTGGTGGCGGACGCAGGTTCAATGAGCTTTTGTCCGACGCTGACTGCCTGGAAGTTCATGCCGAAGATGACCGGCACCGGCTGTTTGCTGGTCCCGAGGTGGCTCTTGCCATTGATCCAGTTCACGACGGCGTTTACCTTCAACTGGTCGTAGCATTTGATGGAGTCAAAGTCGGTGGTCCAATCACCGCCGGTGTTTTGGGAAATGTGAGAGCAGTCGGTCCCGTTCACGGTCTTGAAACCCGGGATGTCAATCACGTTGGAATTCACTTCGGGCGAGTAGTAATCGTCCACGTTGCTGGGGCTGGAGGTTCCCGTCGGCCCGGAGACTACCGCGTATACGGCATGCTTGTCGGACCAGGCCGTAAAGCCGCCCGCCGCGTGGATCACACCGTAAATCGTGTTCGTGCGGACGAAATTCCAGGGGTAAACCGGCTTGCACCCATTGAAAGGATCGCGCTCCAACTTATCGGGGTCGATGGCAAGAACGCCGCCGTCGAAAGTGGAATAGGGACCGCCGCCGTTGACCTTGGTCTCGTCGAAATCGTCGCCTTCTTCGTATTCGGTCTGCGTTCCGTTGATCTGTCCTTGCTTGCATGCGTATTGGCTTCCTTGATCCTCGCCGGGTAGTCCATTCCCGGTGTGCACCTTCGGAGCGGCCAGGACGCGATCATAAGCCACGTCGTAGAACGCGCCTACCGTTCGGGGGCTCCCGCCGGTCACGAGCGCCATCAGCCCAGGGAAAGAATCGGAGGGCCGCGAAGTACTCGTACGCGTATAGTTCACTCCCGTCTTGCCCAAGCCGGCCAGGGTCGGACAGGTGTTGGATGCCACGCAGTTTTCGTAATCAACCGCGTGCATGCCATCAATGCTGATCAACAGAACATGCTTGATTTTGCGGCCTTCACCAAATTCATCGTTGGCGCGAGCCGGGGCCGGAGTCGTGGCGCCGAGCAGGCCAATCGAGAGTGCAACAGCGAGCAGTCTTTGTTTCAATGGAATCTCCTTTGCTTAAGTAAGAGGATCGAACCAATCGTCCCGGCGGAGAGGATAGGCGCGCAATGTTACAGAGTGGAGAACTTCTGGTGTCGGCCTAATGAATCAAGCGCGAAAACAGGGGGAATCTGAAGGAAATTTCACTTGGGAGAGGCCTGGTACTGGGATTCCTAGATAGTGCAAAGAAATTTCCGCATGGTCTCAACAGCTTGGAGTCAGTTTTTCCACGTCCAGTTCAGTCTGCGGCTTCGCTGCGCGAGGGGACGGGTTTCCAGCGCAAAACGGGCTTTCGCGCGGCACCGACTTCGTCGAGACGCCGGACGCGCGTGGTGTGCGGCGCGGTCTTCACAATTTCTGGATTCGTGGCGGCTTCCTCCGCGATGGCTTTCATCGCATCGATGAATAGGTCGCACTCTTCCTTGGATTCCGATTCGGTCGGCTCGATCATCAGCGCGCCAGGAACGATCAAGGGGAACGCGGTCGTATACGGATGAAAGCCGTAGTCGATCAGCCGTTTGGCGATATCCATGGTGTTCACGCCATTTTTTTTCTGCAGAGCGTCGCTGAACACCACTTCATGCATAGACGGCAGGGAATAGGGCAGATCGAAAACGCCTTCGAGATTCTTTCGAATGTAATTCGCATTCAATACCGCATCTTCCGTGGCCTGCCGGACCCCCGGGCCATAAGCGAGGATGTAGGCCAGCGCGCGAACCAGCACTCCGAAATTGCCCGCGAATGCCTTTACCCTGCCGATGGAATCCGGACGCACCGGTTCCAATGCCAGGCGTCCGCCTTCTTTTTCCACCAGGATGGGCACGGGCCGAAAGGGTTCGAGAATTTTCTTCATCGCTACCGGCCCGGCACCGGGGCCGCCGCCGCCGTGCGGCGTGGAAAATGTTTTGTGTAGGTTCAGGTGCATCACGTCGACGCCGAGGTCGCCCGGCCGCGTCACGCCGGCCAGCGCGTTCATGTTCGCGCCATCCATATAGAGCAGCGCGCCCTTGGCGTGCAGGATTTCCGCGATTTCCGGAATGCGCTGTTCGAAAATGCCGAGCGTCGAAGGATTGGTAATCATCAGCGCGGCGACGTCCGGGGTCACCAGGTCGCGCAACTTCTCCACGTCGATCTGTCCATGCGATTCGGACTTGATGTTTTCGACTTCGTAGCCGGCAATCACCGCCGTGGCAGGGTTCGTACCGTGCGCGGAATCCGGAATCAGCACTTTCTTACGGGGGTTTCCTTGCTTCCCGAGGTAGGCACGAATCAGAAGAAGCCCGGTCATTTCGCCGTGCGCGCCCGCCGCGGGCTGCAGAGTGATGGCGTCCATCCCAGTAATTTCCAGCAGGCATTTTTCCAGCAGCCGCAAAATCTTCAGGCAGCCTTGCGAAAGTTCCTGCGGTTGGTACGGATGTTCGGTGGCAATTCCGTCCAGGCGCGCGACGAATTCGTTCACGCGCGGATTGTATTTCATCGTGCAGGAGCCTAGCGGATACATGCCCAAATCGATCGCGTAATTCCACGTTGAAAGCCGCGTGAAGTGGCGGATCACCTCGATCTCGCTGACTTCGGGGAATCCTTCGATGCCTTCGCGGCGGTGGTTCGCTCCCAGCGCTTTCGCCGGATCGGCGGCGGGCACATCCAGCGGCGGCAATTCGAACGCGCGCTTCCCCGGCGACGATTTCTCGAAGATCAGTCCTTCACTTTGATTCGTGTGGCGCCACGCTTTCTTGATTTTGTCGTTCATTCCCGGCTTTCTGTTTGCCGACTAAACGGGTTGCTCGAGCGCGCGCTTCAATGCACCCGCAAATCGTTCGATCTCCGCGCGCGACGTGGTTTCCGTCACGCAAACCAGAGCGCGCTTGGTCAGCTCCGGATATGCTGTTCCCAGCGCGAGCGGCCCGATGATTTTGTCGCGTAAAAGCTGCCCGTTGATTAGTTTCACCGAACGTGGCAGCTCCACCACAAATTCATTGAAGAACGGCGCATCAAAGGTGCGCTTCACTCCAGGAATCTTCAGCAATTCGGCGAGTGCGAATTGTGCCTTCGACAAATTCTGTTGCGCCATCTCGCGCAAGCCTTCTTTGCCGAGCAGCGTCAGATGTACCGTCGCTGCGAGCGCGCATAGTGCCTGGTTGGTGCAGATGTTGGAAGTAGCTTTCTCGCGGCGGATATGTTGTTCGCGCGTCGCCAGAGTCAGCACAAAACCGCGCTGGCCTTCGGAGTCCACGGTTTGCCCCGCCAGCCGCCCCGGCATCTGGCGCACATATTTATCGCGAGAAGCAATCACGCCAGCGAATGGGCCACCGTAGCTCGGCGGCAATCCAAAACTCTGCCCTTCCATCGCCACGATGTCCGCTTCCGCCGGCGGACGAACCAGCCCGAGCGAAACGCCTTCCGCGACCGCTACGACGTACATCGCGCCTGAAGCATGGGCCGCACTGGCCAGGGCAGCATGCGTCTCGATCACGCCAAAAAAATTTGGCGATTGCACCACCACAGCGGCGACGTCATCCTTCAGCGTGGCCTTCAACGCATTGAGATCCAGGGTGCCGCTCGGCGTGAACGCGATCTCCTCCACTTGTAATCCGGAATTCTTCGCGTACGTCTTCAGTACCTCGCGGTATTCGGGATGCACCGAGCGCGCCACCAGCACGCGCCGGCGCCCCGTGAGCCGCTCGGCCATCAGCACCGCCTCGGTCATTGCCGTCGAGCCGTCGTACATGGAGGCGTTGGCGACTTCCTGTCCGGTGAGCTGGCACATTAACGTTTGAAACTCAAAAATTGCCTGCAGCGTGCCCTGCGTGATCTCCGCCTGATATGGCGTGTACGAGGTGAGGAATTCCCCGCGCTGGATGATCGCGTCCGTCACCACGGAGCGCAGATGGTTGTAAACTCCTGCTCCAAGAAAACTCGTATACCCGTTTGAATTTTCCGCCGCGCGGTCCTTGAAATACTGAATGACCTCCGCTTCGGAATATGGACCGGGAATATTCAGTGCTTCGCACAGTCGAAATCGTTCCGGAATGCTGGAAAATAATTCGTCGATCGATTTTGCGCCGATGGCGCCGAGCATTTCCAGGCGCTCCGCAGGGCTCTTCGGGAGATAGCGCATTAGGCCGAGGTTTCCTTGGATTTTTCGGCGATGTAGGCTTCGTAAGCGGCCGCGTCCATCAATTTGGCAACGTCGGCGGGATTCGCCAGGCGTACTTTGATCAGCCACGCCGCGCCGTGTGGGTCCGTATTGAGTTTCTCGGGTGTATTGTGCAGCTCGCCGTTGGCTTCGAGTACTTCGCCCGCGGCCGGAGCATAAATCTCGCTCACTGCCTTGACCGATTCCACCGTCCCGAAAGACTTTCCGGCCTCGATCTTCGCGCCGGGCTTCGGCAACTCCACGAAAACGACATCGCCCAATTCATGCTGCGCGTAGTCGGTGATCCCGATGGTTGCCAGGTCGCCCTTCGCGTCAACCCACTCGTGTTCTTTGGTGTAGCGGAACTGCTTCGGATAGGTCATCACGCTGCTCCTTCAAATCTCTTCGTTCGAATCAGGATACGCTGGGTGCCGCCGCTTTTTTCTGCCGCTTGTAAAACGGAGTCGGAACCACCTGCGCCTTGCATTTCTGGCTGCGAATCTCCACGTACAAAATTGTCCCCACGGCCGAGAGCGCCGGAGGCACGTAAGCCAGCGCAATATTTTTCCCCAGCGTCGGCGAAGGCGAACCGCTCGTCACCACTCCGATGGCCTCGCCCGCTTCATTGCAGCAGCAGTATTCGTCGCGAGCAATTCCACGGTCGATCATCTCAATGCCCACCAGCGTGCGCTTCAGCCCTGCCGCTTTGGCGCGCTCCAGCGCCGCGCGCCCCACAAAATCGCCCTTCTCCATCTTGCAGTAGCGCTCCAAACCCGCTTCCCACACGTTAATCTTGTCGCTGATCTCGTGTCCGTAGAGCGCCATCTTCGATTCCAGCCGCAGCGTATTGCGGCATCCCAGTCCGCAGGGAATGATTCCGAATTCGCGCCCCGCTTCCATCACCTGACTCCAGACTCTTTCGCTGGTCGCCACATCCGACGGCACGTAAATCTCAAATCCATCTTCGCCGGTGTAACCCGTGCGCGCGATCAGCGTATTCTTCAACCCGCACACGGTTCCATGCGTGAACCAATAATTCTTAATGCCGCTCAGATTCGTGTCCGTCAGTTTCTGCGCCACATCGACCGCCCGCGGTCCCTGAATCGCCAATTGCGTGTATGCGTCGCTCAGTTCCTCGACCACGCAATCGAAGCCCTTGGCGTTCGCGCGCACCCAGTTGATGTCTTTCTCGCGGGTGCCGGCATTAATCACCAGCAAAAAATCATCTTCGCCCAGACGGTGCACGATCACGTCATCCACAAACGTGCCTTCCGGATAGAGCATCGCTGAATAGTGCGCCTGCCCGATGGCCAGCTTCGACGCATCGTTCATGCTGATGTGCTGCACCGCCGCCAGGGCGCCGCCCGGCTTGCTGCCGCTGCGGATTCGAATGTCCCCCATGTGGCTGACGTCAAAAACGCCGACGCTCCCGCGCACGGCTTTGTGTTCCGCAATCAATCCGCCGCTCGACGGGTATTCGACCGGCATGTCCCAGCCGCCGAAATTCACCATCTTTGCACCCAGCCGGCGGTGCAATGCATTCAGCGGCGTCTTGCGAAGCTCGCTTACAGTAGGAGTTGTGACGGATTCCATTCCAGGCGCTCGGAAGAAATCGATATTAACATGCGCCTACACACGGGTCAAAGAAGCTCCGCACCAGCGAATTGGTGCGAACCCGAACGTGGAGGTAAACGACTCGGCGTATCTGCCTGACCTTCGCCTTGCCGCGCCGCTATCGCTCAGGTACAGTTTTCTCGGAGGCCTCCATGCAAGCTCCCACCGTTTGCGCGCAGTGCGATCTGCCGGAAGAGCGCTGCGTCTGCGAAAAATACTGCACCATCTGCAAAGGGCAGCACAACGTGCGCCTTTGCATGGACGGTCTCTACTATTGCCCGGATTGCCGGGAAGCCTGCGACGTCTCCATCGCTAGCAGCCGTGGCCACTGAACCCAAATCTTTCCACATTCAGATCGACCCCGATGCGCGGTTCGCCGCCGCCGTCGGAGGCGCGGCCCGCTACCTCGCCGACGCCGCGGGACTAAAGGACGACGCTGTTGCTCAACTGCAGGCTTCCATCGTGTCAGCTTGCAGGGAAGCTTTCGACCACTTGACGCCTGACCATCCACACCTGGAGGTAACGCTCACGAGTTTCCCAGACCGCATCGAAGTTGTTCTGGCGCATCAAGGCGAATCTCTCCCCGCTGTCGGACTCGATTCCATTGCCGGTTTCGCTGCGAAAATGGCCGGTGGCGGAGCCGTTCACGGCGGCTTGGCGGGCGTCGACCGCGTTCAATACGAAACCCATGGTGCCGAAACCGTGACGCGCCTGACGAAATACATCGGCCGAGTCGCGCCCAAATTGTAGAGTCCGTTTTCCGAGGCAGGCACTACGCGTCGTCGCATCTCAAATCAAGAAAGGGCCGAACAGCAGTGCTGTTCGGCCCTTCTTGATTGCTTGGCAATTCGTCGAGAATTCTACATCTTGAACGCGAACGTATTCTTTCGAATGAGCGCCGTGATCTGGTCATCGCTTAGCGACAATCGCAGCGTCAACCGGTCTCCCCCCGGCGTCACCCGCACTTGATCCAGCAGTGCTGCCAGATCGGGATTGTCCTTCTGCGCCTGATAGTGTTTGTAGAGAAATCCTGCCTGGACCAGCTGCCCCAACGTGTTGGCATCTTCCGTCGAGCCGCACACTGCCTGGAACTTTCCGTCGATACTTCCGCTCGCCTCAATGCTGATGATCATGTTCTGCATGCGTGCCACCAGCTTCGCTGCTTCGGGGAATTGCTCCACTTCCGGTGCCAGCTGTTGCATCGCCAGCCGCGTGTACGCCGGGTCAAGCACGATCCACACCACGCCCGAACCGTTCGCTTCATTGATCAGCGGGAACAGCCGGTCGTTGCGCAACAGTCCTTCTTCGGTGCCAAAACGCACTTCAATCATTTTCTCCAGCACCGCCCGGTGCCCGAATGCTGCGGTGCTCGAATCCAGAAAAAAGAAAAAGAGATCGCCCGGCCCCGAACCGGTCCCGAACGCATACAGCGTGTAGCCTCGCGCTTTGAATGTCGGCAGCTTCTGCTGCTTGAAGTACGCTTCCGCCGAATTCGGACTGTAGGTTCCCAGTGCCACGCCCACGACTTCTTCCCCGGTGGGCACCGCCGTCGAGCCGGCATCCTCGGTCTTCGCGGTCATCCCCTCCGGTACCAGCGCCCAGGCCAGTTCATCGACCTGCGAATTGGGATCCACGCCCGCCGATGCCAGGAATTTCTCGAATTGCCTGAACCGCTCGGGGAGCATCTGCTCCTTCAATTGCGGAAACCATTTCAGCGTGCGGGCCTTTTTCAGATCGGCATACGCAAATTCGCCGACCTGCTTGGGAAATAGCGCGATGATATCCGGGCCCAGGCGGCCGGCCCGCGCTGGTTTCGGAACCGCCAGAGCCATCGCTACCAGAATGCCAGTAGCCACGAGTCTGCGAAGGTTTGCGCCCCATCTTGCCGAGGACACACCTGAATTCGTGGTCAGTTTCATGTATTGCTCCTTTCGAAGGGGCGGAGGGAAGTTCTATTCTACGCGCTTGTAGCGCGAGGCGTATCACCAAGTCGCTCCCGCAGTGCCGCCATTTTTGTTCGCATGGACGCCACATACGCCGCGTCCATAATCCCGGCCAGGTTGATCTCCACGTTCGCTAGCGCTCCGCGGGCTCCCGCGCCGGACATCAACTGCGCTACTTGTAAGTCTGACTTCATGGATGCCGCGGCGATAGCCTCCAGTTGTCCCAGGCGTTCGAAAAGCGCAACGCTCCGCTCGGCCACCTGCAGCGGAACCTCGGCCGCGCCCTTCGTCGTTGTCTGAATCGCTTCTTCGCGCTGCTTCGTTTCCTGCGCATCTCCTTGCGGCATCTTGAATGCCGCCATCACTGCGTCATAGGACGCCGCATCGCGGTCAATAGCCTCAGTAAATTCATCGGAAGCACGACGCAATTCATCCAGTGCCGCGGAAAGCCGATCCACAAACTGCGCCTGCGATTTTTTCTTCCGCGAGAGGCCCGCCACCATCTGCCCCAGCGACGCGGCCAGCGCTCCCGCCATTGCGGAAACGCTTCCGCCTCCCGGCGTCGCTGTCGGTGAAGCCACGGCATCCAGGAACGGCCGTGCCAGCCCGGCGAGTTTTCCATCCTTCGCGACGTCCAGCGGGGCACCGCTCAGCGCGGCGGCTAACTTGTTCTCGAATACCTGCGCGGGGGAGAAGTTCTCCAGTTGCAGGAAAAAATCCGCGGCCATCTCAATCGCTTTTTTCGGAATCAATCCGACAATTTCGCTGCCCACGGGCATCACGCCATACCGTTCCGCTTCGCGCTTCACCATCTCGTACACGCGATGCATGGGCGTCTGTTCAAAATCCGTCAGGTTGATGGACACTTGAGCCAGCTTGCGCGCTTTCAGCTCCACGCCCATCGATTTCACGTACCGCAGTCCTCCCGATGAATAGCGGATCGCCTTGGCAATCTTGTTCGCAATCCCCACGTCGGAAGTATTCAAATTCACGTTGTACGCGATCAGAAACTTTCGCGCGCCAACCACCGTCACTCCCGCCGTCGGATGCAGTTTCGGTTCTCCCACGTCCGGCTGGCGGTCGTGATTCTTTTTCATCTCCTCGCGCAGTCCCTCGAATTGCCCGCGCCGCACATTTTCCAGGTTCGCGCGATCCGGCCGTGTGGCCGCCGCTTCATAATAAAAAACCGGTATCCGGTAGCGCTTCCAGACCTCTTCGCCCACCCATCGCGCCAAGGCCACGCAATCCTCAATGGTCACGCCTTCGATCGGAATAAATGGAAGCACGTCCGTTGCGCCGACGCGCGGGTGCGCGCCGGTGTGCTTGGTCAAGTCGATCAACTCCATCGCCTTGCCCGTTCCCAGCAGCGCCGCCTCCGCCACGGCATTCGGTTCGCCGGCGAGCGTAACCACGCACCGGTTGTGGTCCGCGTCCATCTCCCGGTCCAGAACGTATACGCCCGGCACGCCGCTCATGGCCGCAACAATCGCGTCGACTTTTGCCGCATCCCGCCCTTCGGAGAAATTCGGCACGCATTCAATCAATCGATTCATGGTTTTGGTTTCTTGTCCTGTCGCCCCGGCCAATTGGCCGGCAGTTTTGGTTTGCGGTCCGGCAGCGTGGGCCGTGTATAAACGAACGTCGGTTTCTTGGTTTGTCCCCCGCCCGGTGCGGCCTTAGCCGCTCCCGCTTCTGTCTTCAGCGGCCACTGCGGCCCAATCATCGGCTTCAGGTTTGGAGACAGCGGTACCTTTTCTACCTGCCCCGCCGTTTTGGTATCTTGCACCCGTTTTTTCACAGCTGTCGGACCCGACTTTTCCTTGAAATACTTTTTCAGTTGCCACGCGAACCACGTGCCGCCCGCCACCCACATTCCCATCACCATCGCATCCGGGGCGTTCATTCCTCCGGCTTTCAGCAAAAGGCTGAGGGTCAGCCAGATTCCGACCAGAAATCCGTAGAAGTATTCTTCGAACAGCCCTTTCGTTTTCCGCGGCCCAATCTTCGGCAGGCGCACCCTCTTAATAGGGCGCTTCGAAAAGTTAGATTGAGGCTTGTTGGTTGCCATGGATTACGTGACCACGCTTCACGGTCATCCAGCAATGGCTCACACCAAAATAATAGGGAATTTCGCGGTAGTCGGCCACTTCGAATACCGCCAAATCCGCTTGTTTGCCAACCTCCAGCGATCCTATCTGTTTTTCCCGCCTCAGGGCATAAGCCGCATTGATAGTTGCGGCGGTAATCGCCTCCGCGGGTGTCATTCGCAATTGCGTGCACGCCAACGACAGAATCATCGGCATGCTCAGCGTCGGACTCGTTCCCGGATTGTAATCCGTGGCCAATGCAACGATCGCTCCCGCGTCAATCAGCGGCCGAGCGGGCGCGTACTCTTTCAGCCCAAGATGAAAATCGCAGCCCGGCAGCAGAGTCGCCACGGTATCCGATTTCGCCAGCGCCGCGATGTCCGCGCGATTCACCTTCTCCAGGTGATCGCAGCTCACCGCCTTCAATTGCACAGCCAACTGCGTCGCTCCGCTTCGCGAAAGCTGCTCGGCATGCAGCCGCGGCAGCATGCCCCACTGTCTCCCCGCTTGCAGGATGCGCTTCGCTTCCTCCTTTGTAAACGCCCCGCGATCGCAGAACACGTCGCAGAACTCCGCCAGCCGCGTCTCCCCGATCCGCGGCATCAGTGACTCCGTCAGGAGCTTGATGTAGCGCTCAGTGCCGCCGGGCTTGCCGCGGAACTCTGCTGGGACTACATGGGCCCCAAGGAAAGTGGAAACAATCTCCAGCGGCTGCTCCGCATTCAGCTCCTTGTGCAGCCCCAAGATTTTCAGTTCGTTCGCGACGTCCAACCCATAACCGCTCTTGGCTTCCACCGTAGTGGTTCCATGCGCCGCAAACAATTTCAGCGCCGCAAGTGCTCGTTTCTTTAGCACAGCGCCTGTCGCCGCACGCAGCTTCTTCACCGAATTCAGTATTCCGCCGCCCTTGCGCGCAATCTCCTCGTAGCTCGCGCCCGCAATCTTCAGCTCATACTCTTCCGCGCGGCTCGCCGCATGAATCAAATGTGTATGCGAATCCACGAAGCCCGGCAGCACCACGCGCCCGCCCACATCCAGCTTTTCCGCCGAGCGCGCCTCCGGCAGCGCCTCCATCTCCGCGCGTGTGCCGATATCCTCAATCACCCCGCCGCGCACAAGCAGTGCGCCATCCTTGATAATGCCCAAGTTAGAAAGGGAACCGCCGCGCCGCGGTCCCGATCCGCGCAGCGTCAGCAGTTGCGATGCACCGGTAATGAGGAGGGAATCCGGCAAGCTCTAGGTATTATGCCGGACGCGCACAATTCCTGCACCTCGGGAAGTAGGGCAGGCATTCCTGCCCGTCCCGTTTCAAGCGCTGGCCGCTTGACCCTTGAACGCCGGGAGAAACGTGCCCTGCACAAACATTTCGAACGAAGTTGACGTCGTGTTCGCCGCGGTCCGAGGCTCCAGCGCTTTCATGTAGCCGTTATTCAGCGACCCCGCCATTTCGCAAAGCAGTATCGCCAGGCTCTTGGACATTCCCATGCCCGTCATCGCCTGAATTACCTGTTCATCCGGCAATTGAATGTAGCCCAGGGCCGGCTTCCCAATCGCCGCGCCTATGATTCTTGCCGCCTCGTTGTAGGAGATGTCCCGCTGCCCGAGGAGCTCCCGCGTCTGCTGGCCCTTGAAATCCCGCCGCACCAGAGCCTCTGCCGCCGCCGCGCCAATATCCTTCGTGGCGATCATCGGCACCAAAAGATCCGCCCGTACTGGCCCGGCCATCATCCCAAACCCCTGAATCACTCCAACTTGTCCCAGCGTGTTTTCCATGAAATACCCGGCCCTTAGATGCAGAGCGTTCAGCCCGCTAATCCCTGCCAACTTGGTCTCCATGTTGTGCAATCCCACCACCGGGCCGGTCTTTTCCGGTTTGTCCGCGCCGAAGCTGCTCAGGGTCACGGCATGGGTTACGCCAGCCGTCTTCAGCGCCTTGGCGATGGAATCCGTCACTTCTTCCTGGTGTTCGCGGTATTTCGGACTCTTCACGTCGGGAGGAATCAACACGTACACCGCCTCAGCTCCCGCGAACGCTCGGCTCAACGCATCTGTATCGAGAATATCGGCCGCAAACGCCTCTGCGCCCCGGCTGACAAACGGTGCCAGTTTCTTGCTGTCCCGTCCCACAACACGAACTTTCTTACCTCCATCCAGCAACTTGTGCGCAACCACTGATCCCGTATTTCCCGTGGCTCCCAAAATGGTGTACATGGTGCCTCCTTGACTTCCATTTAGATGCGGGGCTCTCAGGAAAGATATGCTGGGAATCGCTCTCCGCGTTGGTGAGGGAGCCAACGAGCTATAGCATCGGAACCTTAACGCCGGTCTTCTTCGCAAAAGTAATCGCTTCGGGATATCCGGCATCCACGTGGCGCACCACGCCCATCCCCGGATCATTCGTCAGCACGCGCTCGATGCGCTTGGCCATTTCCTTCGTGCCGTCCGCCACGGTCACCTGTCCTGAATGCTGCGAATAGCCGATCCCCACGCCGCCGCCATTGTGAATCGATACCCATGACGCCCCGCTCGCCGTATTGATCAGCGCATTCAGGAGCGGCCAATCCGCAATTGCATCCGACCCGTCCCGCATCGATTCCGTCTCCCGGTACGGCGAGGCCACCGACCCGCAATCCAGGTGATCGCGGCCCATCACTACCGGCGCCTTGATTTCGCCCTTGGCCACCAGCTCATTCAGCGCCAGCCCAAACTTGTCACGCTCGCCGTACCCAAGCCAGCAAATCCGCGAAGGCAGTCCCTGAAACTTCACGCGCTTCTGCGCTAATTTGATCCAGCGCTGCAAATGCTCGTCCTGCGGAAACATTTCCAGCACCAGTTGATCCGTACGCGCAATATCCGACGCCTCGCCGGAAAGCGCTGCCCATCGGAAGGGGCCCTTGCCTTCGCAAAACAACGGCCGGATGTACGCCGGCACAAATCCTGGAAAGTCGTAAGCGTTCTTCACGCCCTGTTCGAACGCAAATGTCCGAATATTATTTCCGTAGTCAAACGTCACTGCGCCTAGCTTCTGCAGATCCAGCATTCCCTGGACGTGCTGTGCCATCGCCGCCATCGAATATTTTTTGTACTGCTCAGGATTTTTCGCGCGCAGCTCCAGCGCCGCTTCCAGCGTCATCCCATTCGGCACGTATCCGCCGATGGGATCGTGCGCGCTCGTTTGGTCCGTCAGCAAATCCGGCACCACCCCGCGCTTCGCCAGCTCCGGAATCAAGTCCGCACAATTTCCCACCAGCCCTACCGAAGTCGCCTCACCCTTGCGCACCGCGTTCTTCAAAATCCGCAGCGCCTCGTCCAGCGAAGTCACCATCACGTCGCAATAACCCGTCTTCACGCGCCGTTTGATGCGCTCCGGATCAACGTCAATCCCCAGAAACGCCCCGCCATTCATCGTCGCCGCCAGCGGCTGCGCTCCGCCCATTCCGCCCATGCCGCCGGTCACCACCAACTTGCCCGCCAGACTCCCGCCAAAATGTTTTTTCGCCGCCGCCGCAAACGTTTCGAACGTCCCCTGCAAAATCCCCTGCGTCCCGATGTAAATCCAGCTCCCCGCCGTCATCTGTCCGTACATCATCAATCCCGCGCGGTCCAGTTCGTGAAAGCGGTCCCAATTGTTCCAATGTCCCACCAGGTTCGAATTGCACAGCAGCACCCGCGGCGCATACTCATGCGTTCGAAACACCGCCACCGGCTTCCCCGATTGCACCAGCAGCGTCTCATCCGCCTCCAGCGTCTTCAGCGACCGCACAATCGCATGAAAACATTCCCAATTCCGCGCAGCCTTACCCGTCCCCCCATAAACAACCAGCTCCTCTGGCTTTTCCGCCACCTCCGGATCGAGATTGTTCAGCAGCATCCGCAGCGCTGCCTCCTGCTGCCACCCCTTGCACGAAATCTCCATCCCACGCGGCGCGCGATACGGCCCCTTCAACAAATTCGCTTCCGCTACTGTCCCTGGCAAGGTCGCACTCATACTTTTTTCACTCCGCCGCTCATCTTAGCGCACGCTCTCCCCATTTGCACTCGCACGGCTTCAACCTAAGCAGACTTCCGTCGATCCTTTCGCTTGCGACTCGGTCGCACGTAGTGGAACCGCACCAAGTAAATCTTCTCGCTTCTCCCGTGCTTCGCCACCTTCAGCAGATCCAGCACGCCCAGAAATCCCGACTCGCGTGCCAGCTCCGGAGTAATATCCGGAAACCCGATCATCTCGATCGAATCGATCTCGATCGCGCCATCTCCCATCGGGTATCGCGCGCCCACTCGCACGTGCGGATGCATCCAGAACCGCACGCTGCACGTGATTTCCCCTAGCTGAACGCCCTCGCGTAACCGCTTCGTGAACACCATGGCTTGAGTTTACTCCGTCCGGCCGCCTGCATCCGAAGGCAATGTTCTATAATCCGTGGCGCTTCCAGGAGCTCCCATGGATATCCGCTGCGTCATTACCGGCCAGAACGAATCCGGCAAGTCGATTTTCATTCGTAACACGCCCGTTAAGCCTGTAACCCTCGCCCTGTTTCCGGGCTACGAATTCCATCGCCTATGGGGAAGCGATTCCGTCCCCGAGCTTCCCTCCGACGGCACGCCGCCGCCGCACCCTTGCTATTTCCCGCCAATTCACGGTTTCCGCTTCGGCTTCTTCACCATACCGCCGGACACAACCACACGCATCGATCGCCTCAACACCGCGTCGGCCATCGAAGAAATTCAGCAAAAGCTGCCCGGCATGCTCGACGTTTTGGAACGCGACCATCCCGGCATGCATACCACCGACACCGTGGATTTCGACGTGGTTGTCTCCGGCGAAGTGGTTCTAGAACTGGATGACGGCGCCGAAGTTCTTCTCAAAGCAGGGGATTGCGTGATTCAGAACGGCACTCGCCACGCCTGGCACAACCGCTCCTCGGCAGACTGCCTCATCGCCGTCACATTGCTGGGAGCGCACCGCAAATAGACTCCAGGGCCTCGCTGAATGGGCTCTCTTTCTTTGAGCCCAGAGTGGGGCTCTAGTTGGTCTTCTGCTTGCCGGGAGTTTCCTCCGGCATCTTTTCAACCTGATGCCAACTTGAATTGCGGTTGTATTCCTTCATGCCTTTTGCGAGAACCGCGGTCTTCGCACCAAGATCCTTCTCATACACCACTCCATCTTGGTTAACGATGAAGGTCATCACGCCCGACGACCGGTATTCCGCCGGATAGGCCACGAATGCGAATCCTTCGGTCATCTTGCCGTTTACCACGAAGCTCTTCGCGCCACCAGTGCTGGTTTTCCCCTGGCTCGTCAGGATGCGGTAAAAATAACCGCGGTAGGGGGTGGTCGGTGGCCCGTCCTGGGGCTTGACATAGCCTTCCGCAACGGCCGCCGCCACCAGCGGGCCGATGGGGCTCTGGGTTTCACCCTCGGCAATTTTCCAGTAGAGTCCATTATGCTGCCCTTCATCGCTGAAGATTTTCTGGGCGTACTCGCTGTGCTGCGCGGAGTAGTATTCCTTTTCCGCCTCCACGAGCTCCTGGCACACGCGAATGCTCGACATTTCATTCCGGCCAATTCGCCGGTACAAGATTTCCTTCTTGCCCGCCGCGGTATCGAAATACCAGGAGTTGCCCTTGTTCACCAGCGGAATGGGCCACGGCCAATTCTTCGCGCCGATATACAACATCACCGCCCCATCGGGCTCTTTCACCAGGCGGTGCATTTCCTGATATTTCTGCACGAAATTCGCGCGGTTATTGGCGTCCTCGGTTTCGTCTCCCGAATACACGATTTGCTTTCCGTCGGGTCCCAGAATCTCCATCAACGCTTTTTCATCATTGTTTCGCGCGGCTGCGACAAGCGCATTGCTCGCGTCCTCCGGCGATGAAAATGCTTTCGGGCCCTGTTGCTGCGCCAGTGAATTGCTTGCAAAACACACCGTCACAAACATCATGACCGCGGCTAGCTTGGAAAGAGTGCCCCAATAAGATTGGTCGTACATCAGATTCATTCGCCGCATATTGCTACTCTCCAGTTCTGAATTTTGCAAACTGTTCGGAACACAACGACACCGCGATTAGGGATGCCGGCCACCGCCACCCCCGCCGCGAGGTGCTCCTCCGCCACCTCCGCCGCGAGGTGCTCCGCCGCCGCCCATGCTGGCTCTTCCGCGGGACGAGTAGTCCCTTGTCTGTCCACCATGGTCGTAGCCGCTGAATGCGCCCGACCGCGTTCCACTTTGACCGCGGGGTTCCGCGTATCCGCGGGCAGCCCGGTTGTTTCCCTCAAAGGGTCTGTTCGCTCCACCTGGGCGATTGATCGCTCCGCCGCGCGCGCCTCCTCCTCGGTAGTAATTGTTGCGGTTGTAGAACGTATTGCTCCGCGAGTAGTACCTCGCGTGGTTATAAACTGCGTAGTGGTTGTGCCAATCGAATCCCCAGTGATGCCACCCCCATCCATACCCGCCGTAGAAGCCGATTCCAAAGCCGATTCCGAAGGAGAGGTATGGGCCTTCGTACCAAATTCCGGGGTACGGATACCATCCCGGCCAGGCCACGATCGGCCCCCCGTAGACCAGCCACGGATCATACGCGGGGACGTAAACAACTTCGGGCTCGGCTGGCTCAATATCGATCGTCGAGTCTTGTGTCGTTACCGTTTGCTGCGGCGTGCTCTTCAGATTGCCAGCTTCTTGCGCCCGCTGGCGCATCACCTGCACGGCATCCATTACATCCTGTTCTTGGTTGTAATAAGCGTCGCCCAAAGAAGACGTCCAGGACAGGTTTTTATCCATGTTCCCAAGCACGGATGGAAATGCGGTGAGCGCCTTGACGCTCGGGTCCCAAGTCTCTTGATCAACGGCTTGACCCAAAGCGTCACCCTTCAAATCTGGATGTGCCTGCACCCATCGGTCGGCCTCGACAACTTGCTCGGGGAAAGTCGACGCCGCGAGGACCTGCGCCACCAGCGAATCCGGATACAGCGCAATGGGCGCTACCATCTGCTGCAACTGCTCGGGAGTGTGTTGCTGGTAGGCCTCAGCTTGCGGCGCCTGCGCTGGAGCCGGCGCATCTTGATACGCCGAGAGATTCTGAGTCCACGCCCCGAAGAATAGACCCGACGACAGCAGGCAAACCAAAACCCTCTTGCCGGCCCGCGGCACCGAGGCCTCTGTGGCCCATCCGGATGTTTTCATGTTCTTGAACCTCCTCCGTGCCTTCATCGCTGGAGGCCTCCACAATATACAGATGTTTGAAACTTCGTCAGAGTTTCAGTTTTTATTGTAAGCAAGGACTCTTCAGCGAGAGCGTTCCAGTCTTCAAACGGCCATATTCTAAAGCCAAAGACTGAGAACTAGGAACCGAAAACTAAGAACTGAAAACTAAGAACTGAAAACTGAAAACCAATCTTTGATCCAGATCACTCTCCGCAGCTCATTGCACGACCAAATCCGATAGAGTAAAGTGCAACTCAGGCCATGAATTACGGAACGCTTCCCTCACGCTTCCTCAACGCCGTCGATAATCTACCGAATCCGCGCGCCCAGATGATGCGCCAGGACAACCGCTGGCAGGCCATCTCTTCCCAGGAATTCCTTCGCCGCGTTGCCGGCCTCTCTACAGCCCTGGTGGAACTCGGCGTCAAACCCGGCGACCGTGTTGGTCTTTTCTCCGCCAACCGCCCCGAATGGCACACTGCGGACTTTGCCACCAGCGGCGCGGGTGGCGTCGTCGTTCCCGTTTACTTCAACGAATCGCCCGACCGCATGACCTACATCCTGAAACACTGCGGCGCAAAAGTCATCTTCGTTGCCGATCTCCCGCAACTCCACAAACTTCTTGCCGTCCGCGCCGATCTTCCCGAACTCGAGCAAATCATCGTTGCCGACGCTGGCCCCGATCTTCCCCCCGATTGTCTGCGCTACGAAACGCTGATCGCCGGTGCCGGCGCAACGGACATTTCCTCGTATCGCATGCGCGCCTCGCAGGTTCTCACTGGACAGCTCGCGTCTCTGATTTACACCTCCGGCACAACCGGCGAGCCCAAGGGTGTCATGCTAACCCACAGCAATTTCTGCTCTAACGTTTCCGACGTAGGGGATGATTTCCGCATCGATCCCGTCAAGGACGTCGCGCTGTCCTTTCTCCCACTCGCTCACGTCTATGGTCGTATCATCGACTACATTTACATTTTTCAAGGCGCGCCGCTCGCCTACGTCGAATCCGTCGAGGCTGTCGCACAAGCCCTTCTCGAGGTGCGTCCCACCGTTACCGCCGCCGTTCCGCGGGTCTTCGAAAAAATCTACGCGCGCCTCATCGAACAAGGCTCCAAGGCCACGGGGATCAAACGGGTGCTCTTTGATTGGGCCATGGGAGTTGCGCGGCGCTCTATTCCGTGGCGCACGACCGGCGCTCCCGCAAGCCTCGGGCTCAAACTCCAATGGAGCCTTGCCAACCGACTCGTATACGAAAAAATCCGGCAAGGGACTGGCGGCCGCCTGCGCCTTGTCTGCTCTGGCGGCGCGCCCCTTTCCAAAGATCTCGCTGAATTCTTCTGGACCGTCGGCATCCCCATTTATCAGGGTTACGGACTGACGGAAACTTCTCCCATCGTCTCCAATAATTTTCCTGCAAATCGCGTCGGCAGTTCCGGCAGGCCCATCGCCAACGTTCAGGTCCGCATTGCGGAGGATGGCGAAATTCTCGTCAAAGGTCCCTGCGTCATGCAGGGCTACTACAAAAATCCCGAGGCCACGCGCGAGGTGATTGATGAGGACGGCTGGTTCCACACCGGTGACATCGGCTACCTCGACAAAGACAACTATCTCTACATCACCGATCGCAAAAAGGATTTGATCAAGACCGCAGCGGGGAAATTTGTCGCCCCACAACCCATCGAAAACGCCCTGAAGACCAGCCCTTACATCCTGAATGCCATGGTCGTCGGCGACAAACGGAAATTCATCGTCGCCCTGATCGTCCCAAATCCAATTACCGTCTCCGCCAAATTAGCGGAGCAGGGAATCACCTTCGCCTCCAACAAGGCCATGGCCGCGCACCCCGCGGTTCATTCGCTCATCGATGCGGAGGTGAAGCGCCTCACCATTCACCTGGCGCAGTACGAAAACATCAAGCGCTTCGCCCTGCTTCCCGAAGATTTCACCTTTGACAACGGCAGCCTCACCTTTACTCTCAAGCTCAAGCGCCGTGTCGTTGAGCAGCAATTCGGCGAAGTCATCGAATCCCTCTACGCGGATTTCGCGGAACCTCGCCCAATTCATTAGGATTAGCTCTTTCTCGGATTTCTTTTCGTCTCCTGTGACTTTGGGCACTTCCTCCGGTGTCACGCATCACCGCGCCTCAGGCTGAAGAATGTGAAGTTTTTAATGAAACAAGTCCCCGCGTTCGGACATCTAAGCCAGTGAATCCCCCCCAACGCCAAAAAGGAGAGAATCAGCCATGAGCAAAACAGGGACCGCAGCAGTTCGCATGTACAAAAGCAGCGTGGGCGAAGAAATCGAGTCCAACCGGCAAGCTGTCGTGGCGCTTCTGAATGCCCGCCTCGCGGATAGCGTGGATCTCCGCAGCCAGGTGAAATGGGCCCACTGGAACGTAAAGGGCCTGCATTTCATCCAGCTTCATCAACTCTTTGATTCTGTCGCGGCACATCTCGAGGATCAAACCGACACCATCGCTGAACGCGTCGTTACTCTCGGCGGAGTTGCCAACGGCACCACTCGCGAAGCAGCTGCGAAGAGCGGTTTGAAAGAAGCCGATCTCTCCGCCTCGGACGGCGCCTCGCAGCTCAAATGGCTCGTTCACAACGTGGCCCATCATGCCAATGCGCTGCGTCAGGCCGTCAATGAGAGCGACGATCTGGGCGACAAAATCACCACCGATCTCTTTACCGCCCTAACGCGCGAACTCGACAAGGACCTATGGTTTCTCGAAGCGCACTTGCAATAATTTTTGCCGCAGTTTTGAAATAAAAAAAGGCGGCGTATCGCTCTGATACGCCGCCCTTTGATTTCGGAGTCGAGCCCCTGCAGGAACTACCGGGCTAGAGAGGCTTTCCGTCTGCATCCAGCAACTTCATCTCGCCTAATCCGAGTTCCTTGACACCGGCTTCGATTTTCGAGCGATCGCCGACGATCACCCAGATCAAATTGTCTGGATGCACAATCGCTTTCGCCGCGCTGGCAACATCGCCTGGCTTGAGCGCCCGGATTTTGCTAGCCATCGTATCGTAGTAATCGTCTGGCAATCCGAATTGCACGAGCTCGTTAATCGAGTCTCCGACGGCTGCCTGGGTCTCGCGCGATCCGGGCAAGCTGAGCGTCTCATTGGCCTGCGTTTTCGCCAGCTCCTCGGGTGTTATCGGATGTTCGCCGAGAATCCCGCGGAACTCCTTATTCAATTCGGCCAGGGACTCCTTGGTTTTGTCCGTTTGCACCGGCGCAAATGTCACCCACGGCCGCTGGGCGCGCGCGCCCAAGAGGACTGTGCTGGTGCCGTACGACCAATGCTTGTCTTCGCGCAGGTTCATGTTGATTCTTGAGCCGAAGGTGCCGCCCAGGCCGTCATTCATCGCCTGAATGGCAATCTCATTGGGGTTTGCTGTCTGCGGTGCAATGTTTCCCACGATGATGATGGACTGTTGGGCGCCGGGTTTGTCCATCAGGTACACGACGGACTTCGACGGCATTTGCACATTCTTGACGTTCTTCTCCGGAGTTTGTCCTGGTTTCCAGGTGGCGAACAATTTTTCGAGCTTGGGCTTTACTTCATTGAGAGTGGTATCCCCGGTGATGACCAGCGTGGCATGGTTCGGCTTGAACCAAGTGTCGTGGAATTTCGCGAGATCCTCGCGCGTCATCTTCTCAACGCTGCCCGTGGTCCCGGATCCGGTAAGCGGGTTTCCGTAAGCATGACCTGGGCCGTACAAGAGTCCGGGAAATACGCGGAGCCCCATCTGGATCGGCGTGACTTGTTCGCGTTGAATTGCGGCGATTTGCAGTTTCTGTTGCCGCTTGAAATCGGAATCCGGAAACGCAGGATTCAGGATGATGTCCGCGAAGAGATCAAGTGACGGGTCCAGCTTGGTCTTGAGTGTGGAAAGCCGCACCACCGACAGATCAAGATTTGAATAGGCATTCAACTGCGCGCCCAGCAACGCCTGCTGATCGCTGATTTGGAGCGCCGTCCTCGTTTTAGTGCCCCCGTTCAAAAGCGACATGGTCATGCTGGCCGTTCCCGGCGATGCGAATTGGTCCGCGGCGAATCCGGCGTCCACATCCAGCCAGAAAGTCACTAGCGGAACTTCATGACGCTCCGCGAGAATTACTTTTAGCCCATTCGACAGCGTTGCGCGCTGCAGCTTGGGAAGCTTCAATTCCGGCGGCGTGGTTGTCTCCGGAGCCTTTGAGCGATCCGCTCCGGTCGCGGCCACCTTGTAATCCGGGAATGGCTGTACCTCCAGCGCGTAAACACCGTCGGTAAGCCAACGGTTCGCCACCACTTTCAAATCTTCCGCGGTCGCGTTTTGAATGCGCTTCAGCGTTGCTTTGTATGCGTCGGGACTTCCCAGGAACACCTGGCTCTGTGCCAGCCTGTCGGACTTTCCGCCGAATCCGCCGATGCGCTCGATACCGCGCACGAAGTTTGCTTCATTTTGCGCCTTCGCGCGGGCCAGCTCTTCGGCCGTCGGCCCTTCCCTCAGGAAGCGTGCGAGTTCTTCATCCAATTCCTTTTCCACCTGCGCGAGGTTGCCGCCGGGTTTGGCGGTCGCCTGCACGTAGAACTGCCCGCCAATCTCATTCAAACGCACAAACGCGTTTGCGTTGGTCGCGATTTGATCGTCGTACACCAGCCGCTTATAGAAGCGCGAGGTTTTTCCCGAGCTCAGCACATCGCTCACGAGATTCAAATAGTCTGCGTCGGGGTTTCCGTATTCCGGGACGTTCCAAACTTTATAGATTCGCGCCTGCGGGACGCGGTCCTGCACAGTTCCCCGGTGTGACCCCGTCATCTTGGCAATCCAAACTTGTTGATGCCCCACCGGCGGCCCGGCCGGAATATTGCCAAAGTACTTTTCTACTTTTTCCCTCGCGGTCTTTACGTCGATGTCTCCGGCCAGCGTAATCACCACATTCGACGGCCCGTAATACGTCCTGAACCATTCCTTCACGTCGTCCATGGAGGCGGCGTTCAGGTCCGCCATTTCGCCGATCACCGTCCACGAATAGGGATGTCCCGCCGGATAGGTATTTTTTGTGATGAGGTCAAACGCAACGGCGTATGGCTGGTTCTCGCCTTGCCGTTTTTCGTTTTGCACCACGCCGCGCTGCAGGTCCAGCGTCTTTTGATCGATCGCGCCCAGCAGGAAACCCATGCGGTCCGATTCCATCCACAGCGTAAGGTCCACCGCCGACGTTGGAACGTTTTCAAAATAGTTGGTGCGGTCGTTGTTCGTCGTGCCGTTCAGGTCCGTCGCACCGATTTTTTCCATCGCGTCGATGTAGCGGCCCGGCGAATGTTCGCTGCCGCCGAACATCAAATGTTCGAAAAGATGCGCGAAGCCTGTTTTCCCCGGCTTCTCATTTTTCGATCCCACGTGGTACCAGGTGTTGATGGCTACAATCGGCGCCTTGTGATCTTCGTGGACGATCACCGTCAGCCCGTTACTCAGCACAAACTTCTGGTAGGGGATATCCACGTCCGCGCTTTGTGCGCGCGCGCCCCCTGCCAGTATCGCGAAAACCAAAATCATCAGCACTACTCGAATCTTCATTGCAAAATCCTCCGTAAGAATTCTCTACGAATCTCGACACCGATGCCATTCCCGTGGACACACAACCACCTCGGCTATAGACGATTACAATTCCTGGAAGTCACATGGAAGCGGGATTCTGTGCCGGTCAACGAGGTCTGCCTATCTCCTGGTCTCTCGGCTTGCGAGTTTACACCGCATCAATGGAATTAGAAAAACTATTTCCACCGACACTTTGCGCGCGGCGTTTACTCCGATCGGGTCGGGTGCCCGCGTTATGTTCATCTTCCTGGATTTGTCCTCGCGCCCTTGAAGGTCTAAAATCCCATGGAGGTCACCCATGCCGGACAATCTGGTCATCGCGGGCCGCGCTTTCAAATCTCGCCTCATCGTTGGAACAGGGAAGTACCGCAGCTTTCAGGAGATGGCCCGCTCACACGCGGCCTCCGGCGCGGATATGGTCACCGTCGCGGTCCGCCGCGTGAACCTCACCGATCGTTCGAAAGAATCACTGCTGGACTACATCGACCGCGAAAAAATATTCATCCTGCCCAACACGGCTGCCTGTTACACGGCCGACGAGGCCATTCGGACGGCGCGACTCGGCAGGGAAGTGGGCCTTTCGAATTGGGTCAAGCTTGAAGTCATCGGTGACCAGCAAACTTTATTTCCAGACACCGAGCAGCTCATCGAAGCCACGCGCGTCCTTGTGAAGGAAGGTTTCGTCGTTCTCCCTTACACGAATGACGACCTCATCGCCGCGCGCAAACTCATTGACGCCGGCGCCGCCGCGGTTATGCCTCTGGCCGCACCCATCGGCTCCGGTCTCGGCGTGCAAAATCCCGCGAACCTCCGCATTCTCCGCGAACGCATCACCGAAGTTCCCATGATTGTCGATGCCGGCGTGGGCACCGCGTCCGACGCCGCCGTCGCTATGGAGCTTGGCGCCGACGGCGTGCTCATGAACACCGCCATCGCCGAAGCCGCCGACTCCGTCCTCATGGCCGAAGCTATGCGCGACGCTGTCCTCGCCGGGCGCAAGTCCTATCTTGCCGGCCGCATGCCCAAGCGGCTGTACGCTTCCGCTTCGAGCCCTCTTAGCGGAGTTGTCCGGTAGCGTCCTACTGACGCAGATTGCCGTGCAGCTCCAGTTGTATTTGTCAGTTCGGTGTGGCTTGTTTTTCGCCAGATTTGGGCCCGGAGTCTTTGAGCATTTCCGCGACTTGCTGCTGTATTCGCTCTGTCATCGCGTCCATCTGCTTGCGGAAAAGGGGCATCATCGCCTGCATCGCCTCCGCCATCATCGCTGGCATCTCTTTTAGGAGTTTTTGGCCCGTCGGTGCAGCATAGAATGCCACGATCGCGTCAATGTCGCCCTTCGTTAGATGCTTCTGGTATACCGGCACCATGGATTGCAGCATTTCATCCCAGGGAAATCCTTTCATCATATCGTCCACCATCTTGCTCATGCGCACTTCGAAGTCCGCCGGGAGTTTGTCTTTATCTTTCAAGTATTGTTCGTGCATCATCTGATGCATCGGCTTAACCATCGCTTCCATCATTTGGTCAATCATTTCGCGAGAATGCATTACATCGAGATATCGCTGGACGTCCTCCTTGGTCGCCGGACGATCCGCAGGGGACTGTTGAGCGGCGCCCGTCGTCACAAAGACGAAGCATACGGCCAAAGCCAGAAAGAAGCGTTTCATGATTACCTCCACTTAATTTGAACGAGGTTATCCCTTCCAACCGTGGATAGATACCTTCTTCTTCGCGGGTCCTGCTGACCGCTTAAGCAAGCGGAAAACGTAGAGACAGGCGCCCTGCGGGAATCCCAACTTGTGTTAAATCCTCCAGAAGAAAATGCGCCGCCGCTCGCGGCTAACCTCCAGCGGCTTTTTTGGCCTGCGCGCTGTCGTAGCTTTCGCCGTAGATGGCGGGCACTTTGCCGCCCATCGGGCGCAGGTAGGTGGACAACTGGCCGCGATGATGGATGGTGTGGCTCAACCCGAGCTGCACGAAAGACACGGCCGGCCGCTGAAAGAGTCCGCGGAAATCCACCATCTTGATGAGCTGTTCGCCGTTCAGCTTGGTGAGCGCCTGGCAATTCGCTTCGAACCGCTCCGCATACCACGCCGCAAAGTCGGCCGGAGTCTTCGCGCTCTCCGGAAACGCCGCCGGTGCGGTGCTGAATTCACCGTTGATGGTGGTCTCCAGAAACCGATTCTCCGCCGCCGCAATGTGCCGCACCAATTCGAGCGCTGGTTTCGAGAATTGATCCGGCCGGAAGTCCGGCTTGTCGGCCGGCACCGCTTCCAGCACCGCTCGAGTGGTGCGATGCTCAGCCTTCAGCGCGGGTAGATACACTTCGTTCAACACGAAAACAGCTTGTTCAGGCGTCATTGGCTTTGACATTTTCTTCCTCCAAGGAAATCACAGACCGGGACTATTGCTGCTAGATGCGGAGCTAGCCGGTTAGGTTATTCTACCGCATGCGTGGAGGGTAGCTGCAACGCCGCGCTACTCGTAGCGCAGCGTCTGGATGGGGTCGACGCGCGTGGCGCGCCGCGCCGGAATGTAGCAGGCGGCCAGTGCCACGCCAAATAGAAGAATCGTGACGCTCGCAAATGTCGGAAGATCCGTGGCCGTCACGCCAAAGAGCAAGCTGGCCATCAGGCGCGTCAGGGCGAACGCCGTCGCCAATCCTACGGCAATTCCAATCGCCACCATTCCAGCGCCTTGCTTCATCACCAGTCCAAGCACGTCACTGCCTTGCGCGCCCAGCACCATGCGCAAACCGAATTCCTTCGTGCGCCGCGCCACGGAATACGACACCACTCCGTAAATTCCCACCGTCGCAATGGCCAGTGCCACGCCGGAAAAAAGGGAAAGCAGCAGCGTCAGAAATCGTGGCCGAGCTTGCGCACGCAGGAGAACATCGCCCATCAGCCGCACGTTGTCGACTGGCAGCGTCGGGTCGATTTCCCCCAGTTGTTCGCGCACCGCGCTCGCCAGCATGCGCGGATCGCCGCCCTGTGCGCGCATCACCACATACATGTTGTTATAGCCCTGCCCCGCCGGCTGGCGATGCGGCATATAGATTTCCGTGCCCGCCGGCCGGTCGAGCCCGGCGTTCTTTACGTCGTCCACGACTCCGACGACGGTGCACCACGTCTTGCTTCCGCCGGGCCGCACACGTCGTCCGACGGGATTCTGGCCGGGCCAGAACGTCGCGGCCATGGTCTTGTTCACGATGGCCACTTCCGGCGCGTCCTGGACGTCGCGCGCTTCGAACAGCCGGCCATCGATCAAGGCGATTCCCATGGTTGCAAAATAATCCTTGCTCACCGACTGGTAGAAATCGACGTTTTGAATCGGGCCGCCCTCCTTCAATACAAATCCTTCGATGTCAGTGTCGTTCATGTTCGGCGGGCGCATCGGCGCCAATCCGGAAACCAGCGCGGCAGATTGCACTCCAGGGAGATTCGTCAAACGGCTTTCGAACCGTGTCCAGAAATCGGTGATCTTGGCGTTGTCGGTATACGTTCCGCTCGGCAGAGAAACGCGCATGGTCAGCACTTCATCGGCGTGCAGGCCGGTGTGCACCTCCTGTAATTTCCAGAATGCGCGCAGCATCAACCCGCAACCAATCAGCAGCACCAGGGCCATCGCCAGCTCACAGGCCACCAGAACGCGCCGGAAGATTTGCGCTCCCGCCGCGGCCGTCGTGCTCCCCGCCGTATCCTTCAGCGATTCGGAGATTCCGCTGACTAGGAGCGGCGCGAGCGGCGCCAGTCCAAAGAGAATCCCGGTGAGCACGCTGGTTGCGAGCGTAAAGGCCAGCACGCGCCAGTCCATCGCGATTTCATCCGCGCGCGGAATGCCGCCCGCGTTGGTAAGCTGCACCAAACGGACTCCCGCAAAGGAAAGTCCCACGCCCAAAACAGCGCCGCAGAGCGCCAGCAGAATTCCTTCGGTCACAAATTGCCGCGCCAGCCGGACCAGACTCGCGCCCAGCGCGCCACGAATCGCGATCTCGCGCCGCCGAGCCTCGGCGCGCGCCAGCAGCAAGTTCGCCACATTCACGCTGGCGATCAGCAGCACAAACACCACCGCGCCGAGCAGCATCAATAGTGCCGGCCGAACGCTAGCAACTACTTCTCCCTGCAGAGGGAAGCTGACGATAGTGTGATTCTTCGGATCGAAGCTATGGACCTTTGGCACTTTTTTTTCGCCATAACTTTGAACTAGGGAGGCCAATTCCCCTTGCGCTGCGCCTCCGCTGATTCCCGGCTTGAGCCGGCCCAGTAGGTAAAAATTGTGTCCGCCGCGGTTGCCAGGCTTGGCGGGGTCCAATTGCAGCGCGCTCCAAATTTGCGCCGGCTCCTGCTCGCCCGGAGGAAACTGAAAGCCCTTGGGCATGACGCCGATGATGGTGCACTTCGTTCCATCCAGATACGTCTCGCGTCCGACGACATTCGCATCCCCCGCAAAAACGGTTTGCCACGTGCCGTAGGAAAGATCGGCAACGGCCGGCGCTCCCGGCAAATCATCCGATTGCGAAATCAAGCGCCCTTTGATGGGCGACACCGCCAGCGATTCCAACAGTCCGCCGCTCATGAACGCCGCCGTCACGCGAACCGGCTGCGTCTTCCCAGCCAGGTTGACTCCGCCCGAGACCCACGCGTCCAGCGATGCCCACGCATGCGTGTCGCGCCGCAGATCCAGAAACTCTGGACCCGAAGTCCAGAAGCGGTGCAGCCCGCCGTTCGGAAACGTCGGAAACTCGGTGTAGACGCGTATGAGCTGTTCTGGATGAGAGTAGGGAAGCGGTTGCAGCAGAACAGCGTTCACTACGGTAAAAATCCCAGTGGTCGCGCCAATCCCCAGCATCAGGCAGAGCACCGCCGCGGTGGTGAATCCCAGATTCTTGCGCATCATTCGAACGGCGAATTGTACGTCTTGCCACAGCGTTTCCATCCGATGCCTCCAACTGCAAAGGTACGTTTGCAGATTCCCGCCCGGGTCCGGTAACTGCTGTCAATAGACGACGCAAAGGGGCATTTGTCTCCCCGCTCCCTTAGAGCATTTTGCCGCCGTGGCGTCCGGTGCTTTCGAACAACAAGAGAAGGTTGGAGATCCCCAGGAGTTCGCGGATTTGCTGATTAGCATTGACCAGTTTGAATTCACAGCGGCTGGTTCTCGCCGAAACATAGAGTCCCACAATGGTCCCGAGTCCCGAACTATCCATAAAAGGAACTTCCTTCAGGTCCAAAACAATCCGTTTCTTCGCGCCCATTGCGCTTTTCGCTTCACTTTTGAGCAGAGGAGCATTTTCCACCGTTAATTTCCCGTGACATTCCACGACCGTAGCGTCCTCGTTTTCGCGGATGTGAATTCGAAACCCACGCGTCGAGCTGATCGGAGAATTTTGTGACATCTGTGCACCAATCGGGAACCGGGGCCGTGCTCCTGCATCTCTTCCTAAAGACTTCGGCATGGCGCACTGATTTAGTGCACACCGGTTGCGTCGCAGTCTATCCTTCGTCTGCTTGCAGTTCAATCCGGAACGAGTTCTTGGGGAACGTGCCTACGAAGAGGTTTCTGCGGTGACCCCGGTCGTCGCAAGCTGCTCCCTCGACAGGAGCCATGCTTCCAGATGCTCGCGTCCCTTGCCATGCAGCGTATGAATGAATATTCCAGCCATTCCTTCCTTGCTCGTCCAGGCGACCTCTCCTCGGCCGCGGACCGCCGCTCCAAACGACACTTCGAAATCGAATTCAATCATCGAGGAATGGATCAGCGGTCTCGCCGCGCGCACCGCCATCCCGCCTTCGCTCAGGTTGGTCATCTTGGCGTTCTGCTCACCTTCCGCGTCTTTCAAAGTTACGGGGAGACTCACCGGATGCCGAAAGTAGCGCCGCCGCTCGCGCTCCAGCAATTCCCTTGCGATGGTGATGTGCACCGCTACGCCCTCGGCAGCCAGCGGCTTCAGCAGAAGGAAGTTGGCGCCCGCGCTCAAGGTTACGGATGCCTCTTTGGAGCTTCGCACGCACGCGAAAATTACCGCCTTGGCATTGGACGTTCCGTGGCGGATGTCCGCGATCAACGCCAGCGTATCGGGAACTTCCAGATCCACAAAGACTCCGTCGATTTTGCGCCGGCTTAGGGATTCGCGGGCGGCGTCTGCCGTTGGGGAAAGGCTGAACTTGCCTCCGCACTTCTTCACGCCGCGGGAGACTGCGGTCGCCGTGGGATAGTCGTTGGACACCACCACGAACTCAAGCATCAACGGAGAGGTCATGGCGCCCAAGAGTCTCCATCACCAGGCTAGGTCTCTTTGATGGTATTGCAATTCTAGAGAGTAGGTGTGAACCGATATTCTGTCGAGGCCTTCCGCATAACCTGACATCCAATCCAGCAACGGGAGCCCATGGTTACGGATAACCTGCGGCGTTCCAGGCCCAGCGCCTTCCCCCTGCTCGCTTTGGCGGCGCTACACCGTGCGGAGGAGCAAGTGCCATAGCACGTCCACGGCGGCATGGACCAGCGCGGAGGCAAAGATCGATCCGGTCTTGCGCCACGTCCAGCCATAGAAAAAGCCGGCGATCGAAGCAAGCAACACGTAACGCCAGTTGGGGAACCCCATGTTGGTGATGTGCGAGAGGCCAAAAAGAATGGAAGCCGTCCACCAGCCGGCGAGCTCACTCTTGGACGTACGCGCGAGCAAATTCTGCAGCAGACCGCGAAAGAGAAACTCTTCCGGCCAGGCGGTGAAGAAAAGAATGCCGAGCGACAAAAAGGGAAGTGACTTCCAATCACCGAAGCGCGGCGCGAATTCGATGAAGTGAATAGCCCGTCCCAGCGGGATCGCGATACACCCAAAAACGGCGAAGCTCGCGAGCACGAAAAATCCCCAGTGGCGGCCCCAGCCGATCGAATACCCAATGCCGTCCACTCGACGCAATAGTAGGAACGACCCCAGCGCGACGTTCACGCACAACAGCACGGTGAAAACGTATGCCAGCCGTCCTCCCGGATACGGCCACAACCAATGCGACATCGACCATCCCCACGCATTCGGCAGCGGTTTCACCGCCAGCCAGACGGCGAGAATGGTTACAAAATCCTGCCAGGATCCTGGAGGCCGCTGTTTTGCCGAGGCAGCCAGCGCCAGTGGTAAGAAAACGAGAGCGGCGATCGCGGCGGAACGCGTGAAAGCGAAAGTATTTGTCCCCAGGGCGTAAATCAGGTAGACAAGGAACACCGTGACGCCGAGCAAGTAGCCGCTCCTGGCGCCGAAGCGCGCTGCGAGTCCAACCGACACGCCCCGCGCCGCAAATAGCAGCATCACCAGAAAGAAGAACGCGAACGCCGTCAGCGTGGCCGCAAAGCCGCGGCCGCCGTAGCCGAACCAGGAGGCGTACAACGCTCCGGCGAGAGTGAGCGCCGCCCACAGGCCGAGCATGGAGGGCGGGCCGAGTTGACGAGTGGCAGGCAAACCAGGATTGTAACGCAGAGCGATGACAGACCAAATGCAACCCGCGGCAAGACGACTCGCCTACATTGACTGGATGCGCGGCCTTGCGTGCGTGTTGATGTTCCAGACGCATTGTTACGACTCCTGGCTGAGTCCGGAGGCCCGCAAGTCGTCGCTGCTGGCGTGGTCCCGGCTTGGCGGCACGCTGCCCGCCCCTCTTTTTATTTTCCTTGCGGGGCTCTCCCTTGCTCTTGTCACGGAGCGACTGCGCGAAAAGAGAATCGATCGCAGCGCGATCGCCAAGCAAACCATTTTGCGCGGCGCGGAAATCTTTGGCATGGGCCTGCTGTTTCGCGTTCAGGAATTTGCGCTCGGCTATCCCTGGTCTCCCTGGACGGATCTGCTCCGCGTCGACGTACTGAACATTCTTGGACTCTCGATGATGCTGATGGGCGTGTTGTGCTGGGTCACGGGATCCGGCGATGTGGCGGCAGCAAGAATTCGCACACTGGTCGCGGGCCTCGTCGCCGCTACGATCGTCGCCATGGCTACCCCGCCGCTTTGGACTACTCATCGCCCGAAATTCCTGCCCTGGCCTCTCGAGTCCTATATCAACGGCGTGCACATCTTCAACCAGCCGCAGCCGTGGCTCTTTCCGCTTTTTCCCTGGGCGGCCTTCGCCTTCGCGGGGCTCGCCGTCGGCTTTTTTCTGTTTTCGGATTTTGCTCAGCGCAGGGAAGGGCTTGCGTTTGCCGCGCTCGGCGGCGCCGGAATTCTCGCCGGCTATTTCTCGATGCTCTTCGATTCCTCGTCCATTCATCTCTACGCTGTCTACGACTACTGGCACAGCAACCCGGATTTTCTCCTGCTGCGCTGCGGCATCCTGCTCGTCATTCTTTTTCTGGTGTATGCCTGGTGCCGCTGGGGTTTCGCGCAGAAGGGCTTCAGCCCCATCATCCAGTTGGGAAAGACCTCGCTGCTGGTTTACTGGGTGCACATCGAATTCGTCTATGGAAGATTCTCGATATTGCCAAAGGGCCAGTGCAGCGAACTGAAAGCCACCGGCGGCCTAATCGTGATTTTCGTTGCGATGGTAGCGCTGTCTTTGTTGCGGACTTCGTGGAAGAAACGGGCTGTTAGGGCTTCCGCGTAGAACTTTGCGGCAATTGTCGAGACTGCGGAATCTTGATGATCACTTCGCCGGGCCGCGCCAGTCCCAACTCGTCGCGCGCGATGTTTTCGATCTTGCTTGGATCGGTCTTCAGCTCTTTCACTTCTTGCGCCAGCTCCAGATTCTCCTTGTTCAGCTGCTCAAGACCGGCCAGTACCTTTTTGATTTCGTTTTCCGTGCGCCGCATCGCCAGGTAGCCGTGCGTGCCGAAAATGTCGTGTACCACCAGCACCACCACAAGCAGTCCCAGCAGCACGCGCCCGTTCTGCTTCAAGAGCGCCCCAAATCTCTCGCCGGCATCCATCTTTTTTAGTTTTGCAGAACCCATTTCGTCGCTTCGCTCGTTAATTTTGCCGAGGCCGCCGCGCTTTCCGCTTCCACGTACAGGCGCAGGAGCGGCTCCGTCCCCGACAGTCGCAACAGCATCCACGCTCCGTCATCGAACACAAATTTTGCTCCATCCGTGCGGTCAATGGATACCACTTTCCGCCCCACGAGTGTCGAAGCGTCCACCGCCACCCTCTTCACCGCATTTGCCTTTTGTTCGTCGCTGAGGTGCAGATTCTCCCGCACCGGCCAGAATTCGCGCCCAAGTTTTTTGAACATGGCCCGAATCTGTTCACCGATCGAAGCGCCCCGCGCCGCCATCATTTCCGCCACCAGCAGGCACGCCAGGATCCCGTCTTTCTCCGGAATGTGCCCGCGGATGGTGAGCCCCGCGCTCTCTTCGCCGCCCAGCGCGATCTTGTCCTCGCGAATCAATTGCCCGATGTACTTGAAGCCTACGGGCGTCTGAAAAATACTCTGCCCGTGCGATTTCGCCACCGCATCGATCATTTGCGTGGTGGCCACGCTTCGGGCAGCCGGCATCTTCCAATTGCGCGTCTCGACTAAGTAGTCGTACACCAGAGCCAGAATCAGGTTCGGCTGAATCCAGGTCCCATCGCCATCCACAATTCCAAAGCGGTCCGCGTCGCCATCGGTCGCCAGCCCCGCCGTCGCTTTCGAATCTACGACTGCCTTGCGCAGCGGCGCAAGATTTTCCTCAGACACATCCGGGCCCGTGCCGTCAAACAGGCAATCACGTTCCGCGCGCATCGCCTGCATCGAGACGCCATGATCCGCGAGCGTTCGGTCCAGATACCCCGCGCCGCATCCGTGCAGGGCGTCCACGACAAATTTGGATTTCGCCTTTCGCAGCGTATCGAAGCGCACCAACTCTGCCAGGCGCTTCAAATAGTTCTCCCGCAGATTCACCTTCTCGCCGATGCCATTTTTGCCATGAGAACTTACAGCGGGCGTCATCGGAAACGGCCCGTCTTTCGCAATCATCTTCGCCACGCGCGCTTCAATGTCTTTGGTGACTTCCGGCAGCGCCGGCCCCGCATCCGCCGTAGAAAGTTTTAGCCCATGATACTGTGCCGGATTGTGGCTCGCCGTGAAGTTGATGGCCCCGTCCAGCTTCCGCTGCATGATTTCGTAAGCCACTGCGGGCGTCGGCGTAAACGTCTCGCAAAGCAGCGTTCGAATCCCATGCTGCTGAAGGATATCGACAGCCAGCTGAGAAAACTCTTCCGAGTAGAAGCGCGTGTCATAGCCCACGAGAATCGTCGGCTGCTTCGCCTTCTCTTTCACGTGTTCCGCAATCGCATTCACCGCCAGCCGCACGTTCGCAAACGTAAAATCGTCCGCAATCAGTCCGCGCCAGCCCGACGTTCCAAACTTGATGGGAGATGTCGTCATGGAGCGGTATTCTAGTCTCACTTCGCCGAAGACAAAAGCATTTCGCCATGCCCGGCGTTCGAATCGGAGAGGGAATCGATGAAATCAGCACGACGGTATCGCCTGGTGCTGGTCACTTGCGGCACGCTCACGGAGGCCCACCTCATCGCGCGCAGCCTCGTCAGCAAACGCCTCGCGGCCTGCATCAACGTCGCGCGCAGCCCTGTGGTCTCCTACTACACCTGGAAGGGAAAGCTGGAAAAATCCCGCGAATACTTAATGGTGATCAAGACCACCGCCAAGCATCTCGCCACCCTCGAAAAAGAAGTGAAGCGCCTCCACTCCTACGACCTCCCGGAATTCCTCGCATTGCCGATCGCCGAAGGCTCCAACAAATATCTTTCCTGGGTGCAAGCCAGCGTCGCGCCACTCCGCAAGAAACCTCGCTACTCATAGCGAAGCGAAATCATCGGGTCAACACCAATCGCCCGCCTTGCCGGAAGATAGCCCGCCGCCAGCGCCACAACTAAGAGCAGCGCGCTGAATCCCGCGAGAATCGCGAAATCAACGCTCACCACCCCGAAAATCAAGCTCGCCATCGCCCAGCTGATGGCCCAAGATATCGGCAACGCGATCGCCAGCCCGATTCCCGTAAGCTTCAAAGCTTGCCCTAGAATCAATCTCCGCAAATCTCCTGGATTCGCTCCCAGCGCCAGCCGGATCCCAATCTCATGCGTGCGCTGCGCCACGCTTTCCGAAAGCACTCCATATACTCCAATCGAAGACAGCGCCAGCGCCACTGCGCCGAAAACCCCCATCAAAACCCCAATGATGCGAACGATGGCGATGGAGTCCGCGATTTCTTCCTCGAGCGTATTAATTCCGCGCAACGCGATCCCCGGATCTGCTTGACGCGCCACCTCTCGTACCGCGGCCACAAGGCCCATCGGATCCGACGCCGTTCGAACCAGCATGGTCATTGATCGTTGCGGCGACTGTGCAAACGGCCTGTAAATCACTGGCCGCGAAACCGGGTTCCACCAATTCTGCCGGACATCTCCCATAATGCCGACAATCGTGAGCCACGCTTCCGTGGAATCCTGCGCCCCGAGCCTAATTCGATGCCCCAGCGCGTCCTCCTTCGGCCAGAATCGCGAAGCCATCCCCTTGCTAATCACCGTCACGCGCGCGCCATCGGCATTGTCCGTTTCCAGAAAAATCCGGCCCGCCACCAGCGGAATCTTCAGCGTGTCAAAAAAATCGCGGCTGGCAACCTGCAAATCCGCCGAAGGCATCTCGCTGGTCTTCAGCGCCGGCTGGCCCTCGATCGTGAAGTAGCTGGTATCATTGTCCACATTGCTCGCGGGAGGATTGGTCACCAGAGCCGCATGCTGAACGCCCGCCAGTGATGCCGAGCCACGCAGCAGCTCCTGATAGAAACTCGCGACCTTCACGCTATCCGCATAGGTTTTTTCCGGCAGTGAAACCTCAATCCGCAAAATGCTGGCCGGCTCAAACCCCTGATAAATGGTCGCGAGCCGCTCAAATCCCTGAATCGTCAATCCCGCGCAGACCAGCAACACCAGCGCGAATACCACCTGGGCCACCACCAGCACACTGCGCACTCTGCGCCTCCCGGGCGTCACGGTGCCCGCGCCGGTTTCCTTCAGAGCCTTGTTTGGTTCCACCCGGCTGGCATGTAGCATCGTTGCAAACCCCAGAATCACTCCGACTCCGAGCGCGATCAAAACCGTGAACGCCAAAACGTTGCCGTCTACTCGAATGCCGTCCCAACCGGGGACCCACTTCGTCCAGCCCGCGGGGATGCTCGTGCGCAGCGCGCGCACGCTGCCAAAAGAGGCGGCGATGGCCACGATTCCGGCAACGAACGAGAAAAGCAGCGTCTCCGACAGAAAGAGCTGCCCTAGCCGCCCCCGACTGGCGCCGAGCGCCGCGCGCAATGCAATCTCTCTCTGCCTGCCAATCATGCGCGCGAAAACCAGGTTGGCCAGATTCGCGCAAGCCAGCAGCAGCACAAATCCCGCCGCAATTTGCAGCAACATAAACAGGGGCAGGGTGAACATATACAGCTCTTTCCGAAGCTGCAGGACGGTCGCAATTCTGCCGGAGTTCGTCTTCGGATACTCTTGTTCTATGCGATGCGACAGCCCGGCCATCGCCGCTCGTGCCGCTGCCACGCTCGCTCCCGGTTTCAGCCTCGCCAGCGCGCTCTCTGTAAGCTGCGTCCGGTCGCGCTTTTCTTCGGGACTGAGCGCCAACGGCACCCACAATTCCACCGGCAACGGGTAATCGAAATCTTTCGGCATGATTCCCACAACCGTATGAACGCGGCCGTTCAACGAAATCGTTTTGCCCAGCATTGCGGGATCGCCGCCGAAGCGCCGCTGCCAGAAGCCGTAACTCACGATCGCCACTTGATCCAGGCCTGGCTGCGCTTCTGCCGCCGTGAAAACTCTGCCGGTCGCGGGGCTCATTCCGAGAACATCAAAAAAATCCGCCGAAACTTTCCCGCCAAGCACCGGCTGCATCTGGTCGCCAGTTCCCATGCTGAAGCTCTGCATTTGGTAGGTCGTGAACTTCTCAAACACCTGTGAATTCACGCGCAAATCCTCCGCGTCCGCCGCAGCCACATATCTCGCGTCGTAGCCTTCATCGATACCGCGGCCTTCCCACACGCGCACGAGACTGTCGAGGTCACGGAAATTGTACGGATGCAGGAGCAGCGCATTCACCATGCTGAAAATCGCCGTATTCGCGCCGATCCCCAGCACCAGCGTGAGCACGCTGATCGCCGTGAACCCCGGACTCCTTCGCAGCGATCGAAAACCGTAGCGCACGTCCGCCAGCAGCGATTCGATGCGGTTTACTCCGCGGGCCTCACGGACGTCTTGCTTGAATCTCTCCACACCGCCAAATTCCAGTAGCGCCGCCCGCCGAGCTTCTTCAGGAGACATCCCTGCTGTCACGTTCTCAGCGACTTCGCGCTCCAAATGAAAGCGCATCTCCTGGTCGAGCTCCCACTCGACCGCGTCCTTGTGAAAAAAGCTGTTCACTCGATGAGCAACGCTTCGCCACCAGCGCATCGCGCACCTCCATCCTCACGCTCTCTTCAAAACCAGCCCGATCGCCACCGACAGCCGCTCCCAGTTGGCCTGCTCGCTCTGCAGATATTTCTTTCCGGATCTCGTCAGCGAATAATATTTTGCACGCCGGTTATTTTCAGACTCGCCCCATTCCGCCTCAATCCAACCCTGTTGCTCCAATCGATGCAGCGCGGGATACAGCGCCCCTTGATTCACCTGCAGCACTTCCTTCGACACCTGCCGGATGCGCCGCGCAATCGCCCAGCCATGCATGGGTGCAAGAGCGATGGTCTTGAGAATCAGCAGATCCAACGTGCCTTGCACCAAATCAGTAGGTTTGCTCACGGCGCTCCTCTCAGTTACTGACAGGGAGTCTACCGCCGCTCCTATCAATAAGCAAGGGGAGCGTTCGAAAACAATGAGTGCCGCTTTGAGGGTTAGGCGATGACCTGATACTCGCTCTGAACCAGGCCGCTCGCATATTGCCGCGTCGCAACGTGATGCAGTCGCACATCGCGCTCCAGAGAGCCAAAGAGAGGAATTCCTTCACCGATAAGCACGGGAGCTCGCGTAATAATGAGGCGTTGCACCAGCCCTGCACGTAGGAATCGTTGCACCGTGATCCTCCGTCGACATATAGATTGCGCGCACCACTGGCAGCGAGTTTCGAAACAATTTCCGCCGGAGTCCCCGCCATCTGTTCCACAGCGCCTCCTAGCACCGCAGACAAATCGACGGGTCTGCTGCTCAGCACCACTACCCGCTTTTTGCCGTACGGCCAGGGATCAAGCTTTAGAACTGCCTCGAAAGTATTGCGCCCGATCACGAGCGCATCGACGCTGGCCATGAATTCCTCGTATCCGTGGGGTTCCCCGCCGCCCGCCGGTAGGAAATCGAACTCGCCATTCGGCCGCGCAATAAAGCCGTCAACGCTGGTCCCGACAAAAACGGATACCGTCATGGTGTGCTCCCGCAGTCGCCAACAATCCAAGAGGCCACTGCTTTCCCTAGCATATACAATCAAATGGAGTCCGGTGGAATGGTCGACCGGACACTGCGATTCTCCGTAGGAGCCCATAAAATTATGAATGCCAAGAAAGTCCGGCCAAAGACCGTCACCGAGTACATCAACGCCGCACCCAAAGACGCCCGCAAGAAACTGCGCGAGATGCGCGCCTGTATTCGCGCCTCTGCACCCGGCGCCAAGGAAAGCCTCAAGTGGGGAATGCCCGCCTATTCCTATCAGAGAATTCTGGTTACCTTCGCCGCGCTCAAAAATCACATCGGCTTCTACCCGACGCCCCTGGCCGTAAAAGCCTTCGTGAAAGATCTTACAAACTATGTCACCGCCAGCGCGTCCATCCAGTTTCCTCTCGAGAAATCCCTGCCACTCGCTCTCATCCGCAAAATCACCGCCTTCCGCGTTCGCGAGAGCCTCGAGAAAGACGGAAAATGGAGAACCTGACGATCATATGAGAGTACCTTCCGCGTCATTCGCCGCCCACAAACTCCGGCTTCGCCCCCTGTCTTCTTCGAAAATGGAATACGGAGGCGCCGGTGCCCTCGCGCATCTTGATCGGTCTTTGCGTTTTGCTGGGAGGACTTCTCTTCGGCTGGCTCGTGTGGCGCGGCTCTGCATCGCGCCGGCCGACCGGCGAAGCTTCCGCACCCATTACCATCAAGCAGCCCGTCGCTTTCACGAACCACACGTTTGACCCTGCCGCGCCGCCGCCCGATATGCCTCCCCTGGCCCACGGGGAAAACGCGGAGTGCGACTCCAATTTCCTCTCCAGCGCTAGCGTCCGCGGCGAAACTCGGCCATCGGATGCAACACACGCCAACGTCACCATCATGCAGATCAATGTAACGCTCCAACTCAACATCAACATCTGGGTGCCAACCGGCGTAACCCAACACGTCATTGAACACGAGGATGGTCATCGCCAGATTTCTGAATCCTACTACCAGACCGCTGACAAACTTGCCGCGCGCATCGCCGCCACCTACATGGGCAAGCAAATTGAAATCACCGGCGCGGACCTAGGCGCCGAGTCCAGCAAAATGCTCCAACAAATGGCCACCGAGATCACCGAGCAGTACAACAAGGAACTAAACCCCGGCCCCGCGCAGCTCCTCTACGACTCCATCACCGACCACGGCCGCAACGAGGTCGCGGTCCGGGACGCCGTCGCCCATGCCCTCAAGAACACCGCGATCGAGTCGCTCAGCCGCTGAGTCTGTCCTATACTTTCCGCTGCACTCAGTTCGTTAATGATGCGGTCGGCGGGAGGGCTCGATGTCCAATACTTTCGGCACAGACATCCTAATTCAAGCCAAGGATCCCAGGAAGGCTGCCAACTTCTACGTCAGGCAACTCGGCTTTGCGATTACGGGCAAGACTGAAAATATGATTAGCCTGCACGGAAGGAACATCAATCTGTTCATTGAACGAGGTCCCGCATTGGGACCGGTTCTGGAAGTCACCGTCAAAAGTGTCCAGAAAGCCAAAGCAAGCCTCAAGAAAAAGGGCTGCAAAATTGTGAAGGACGAACCCGACTTTCCCAGGTGTTACGTTAAGGATCCCAACGGCCTCATTTACAATCTGACAGAATGACGAGGCTTTGAGGCGCCCGTCTTCCGAAACCTAATTCATCTGCATCGTCTGCTTCCGCTCGCTGGTCGGCGGGACCAGACCCTTCATGCGCATGTACACCACCACGTTTCCGTAATGTTCCCATGTGTGCCACAAGTTCCAGTTCAGCATCGCGAACCGCGTCCTGCTCGTCTTGCCAAAATTGACGGTTTCCGCGCCAGACCCATCCGTCAGCGCTTCGTACACTCCATCGCAATAGGCAAAAGCCTCCTTGAGCGCGCCAATCAAGTCCGCTTTCTTGGAAAGCCGGTTCTCAATGTCGGTATAGGTGGCCTTTCGAATTTCGCCCTTGGCAGGAGCGCACAAATTGTATTGGTCGTCTGCGACATGCGCCACCTGTTGGCCAAAACTGCGCACGTCGGCCGATGGCTTGAATCCATAGTCCTCTTCCGGCATCTTTTCCGCAGCCCGGATAAAGAAATCTCTTACGCTTTTGTAATCCTTTTTAAGATCCGTGCTCAGCGGATTACTTTGCGCCCGCAGCGTTGCTCCCCCCATGATCGCCATTGTGATTGCCACTACCAGTGCCCTTACCAGTATCCGATTCATGCCTCAACCCTCCGACGCGTCATCCTAATTCCTTCGACGTCGCGAGAGCAAAAGTGGTAGTCATCTATCGTCTACAGCAGGCGTCTTTCACCGCCCTCTTGGATGGCACTCGGCTATCTTCCTACCGCCGCTCGCGTCCAAATCCAGCAAAGGCTACTTCTCAGAGGGTGTCCGATGAAAAATTACGAATGGCTCATTCTGCTTCTGCTCGCTTGCGGTTCCTTCCAATCCGCTCGGGCTCAAGTGCACTCCGAACTCGCCATACCGCCCAACGGCAACAACGAGCGCGCCGAAGTCTCCCAATGGATCGGCCTTGTCAAAATCAGCATCGACTATCATGCCCCCAACGTTCACGGTGGCGGTGGCGCCGACCGCACCGGCCACATCTGGGGCGAGCTCATCAACTACGGCTTCACGGATGAGGGCTTTGGACCGTCTCACGCTGCCCCTTGGCGCGTGGGCGCCAACGAAACCACCACAATCACACTTTCGCACGACGTCAAAGTTGAAGGAAAAGATTTGAAAGCCGGTACCTATGGCGTCTTTCTCGATGTTGAGAAATCAGGCCCATGGACCTGGATTTTCTCCAGGGCTGCGAAAGGCTGGGGCAGCTACCAGTACGATTCCAAGGACGATGTTCTAAGGGTCGCTGTCGATCCCGTCGATGCCCCCTACACCGAATTCATGACCTTCGGCTTCGACGAGCGACGCCCGGCTTCCACAGTCGCCTATCTCCAGTGGGAGAAGAAACGCATTCCCTTCAAGATCGAAGTTCCCAATATCAATCAGCTCTACGTCGACCAGATACGCGAGGACCTTCTGAACTGGCCCGGCTTCAACTACCAAAACTGGCAGACCGCCGCCCAATTCTGCGCCGATAACAAAATCAATCTCGAAGAGGCGCTCGTCTGGGCGGAAAAGGCCATCCACGAGCCATTCCGCGGAGCGACGTTCGGCGTTGAGGACTTCTCCACGGTGTCCACCAAAGCCGCCGTCCTCGATGCCCTGGGACGCGCCTCCGAAGCCGACGCCGCTATGGATAAAGCTCTCGCCCTGCCCGACACGAGCATGTTCAACATGTATATCTATGGCGCCCGCCTCCTGCGTGCATCGCGCAATGAGCGTGCTCTCAAGGTCTTTCAGCTCGACCAGCAGCGCCATCCGGAAGAAAAGTTTTGGACCTATCTGGGCCTGGCTCGCAGCTACACCGCTCTCGGCGACAAGCCTAACGCCATCAAGAATTGGGAGACCACCATCACCAACGTCCCGGATAACCGCAAATTTTTGATTCCTCAATTCCAAGCCACCCTCAAAAAACTCAAAGAAGGCAGCTAGAGCACGCCGCGGAATCGGCATGCCCAACCCCGGTTTGACCGCCGATCTCATTGCCTCATGAGTCTCAACGCACGCACCTAAACTATAGGTCCTGCGGAGCCTTTGGCTTGTAAGGGTAACCCCGAGGCTTAGGTGCGTGACCGTTTCGGTAGTCGTCCAGGTCGGTCTCGCTGATGTTGTAATGTTCGTGCGGAGGATGGTCTCCGAAAACAGCCAGCTCGCGATGGAGCCTGAGTGAGCAGATCTCCGGAGCGTCCTGAAAGCGCACGCGCCTGGAATCAAATGCTTCGTTTCCAATTGTCAGTGTGAATTTGCTGGTCTCGTTCAAGGCACGCCGCACAATAAAGCTATACTCACGCCCGAGCGCCTTCGCTTGGAAACCAACGTACTGGACGCTTACGCTCTCAGTCATCGGAGCCCTTTCGTTCCAGCTGGCGAAACGCTCTACCGGCCGGCGACACCCGTATCGTTCTTGCTGGTCGGCAGGATGTGGGTCTTGCGGCACAGGAACCGTCGCCCATTGCGAGCGCGGCGGAAGGTGTGTGACTTGACCTTTCAATTCTACACCTTTACGCCGTGTACCGCCCAACAATCAGGTCTCGAATTAGACAATCCAATCAATTCGTCATGCAGCTCAGCCCTGATAAAGAGCGGCTCCGGGCTGAGGGGGCCGGACTTGACGCGAATGCTGATGTCGGATAGGCTCCGTGCAATTCTAGGTGAAGTTCACTCTAGGTCCGTCAGGCCACCCAAAAATCAGGATTCAGACGAAAATGAGAAGGAGTCCGCTTATGAGAAAAGTTGCGAGTTCGCTATTGGGATTGTCCCTTGCGCTGGGAGGCGCGTGTGCTGCATTAGGACAGGAAAAATCGGCAGGCACCGCGCCGAGACCGAAAGTGTTGCAGATCATGCGCGAATATACGAAACCCGGAAAGTCCGGGATGGTGCACGACAAGGCCGAAAGCGCGTTCGTCCAGGCGATGTCCCATGCCAAATGGCCTACAAATTATGTGGGCATGACCTCGCTCACAGGCAAACCCCGAGCGCTGTTTTTTACGTTTTACGATTCCTTTGAGGCCTTGGAAAAAGACGGCGCCGCCGTGGCGAAGAACGCCACCCTGTCCGCTGCCATCGACCGCGCCGGCGAAGCGGACGGCCAGCTCCTCGATTCCATGGACCAGGGCATTTTCTATTTCAGTGATGAAATGAGCTTGCGGCCGAGGGCCGACCTTTCGCAGGTTCGTTTTCTGCAAATTTTGAGTTTCCATGTCCGTCCCGGACATGACGAGGAATGGAACGAAGTAATGAAACTGGTTAAGGGTGCCTACGAAAAAGGCGTTCCCGATGCGCATTGGGGCATGTTCCGTCAGATGTTCGGCGGCGAAGGAGGCACTTACTTGGTGCTCATCGGTCGCAAATCGCTTTCCGAAATCGATAAGGGCATCCTGCAAGATGACATGAAATTTGCTGCAGCTCTGGGCGAAGACGGCATGAAGAAACTCAATGAGAAGTTCGGCGCCTCCGTCGACTCTTCGCAAGAGCAGTTGTTTGCGATCAACCCGCGGATGAGTTACGTCTCCGACGAATGGATCAAAGCCGATCCGGATTTCTGGAAGCCGAAGGCGGCCGCAGCTCCTGCAATGAAGCCCCCTGCGGAAGACAAGAAAGCGAAGCCCTAGCTCCAGGCAGCACCCTCAATCCTCAAGGGCGCCGGAGCGGCTCCAAGAAATTCGAGCCGCATCCGGCGTTTAGTTATTTCGAAAGCGTGTTGAGGGGAGCTGGTCGATTCTCAGACGTACAGAAGCGCCTGGTCTAGGTCCGCGATGATGTCTTCGACGTCCTCGATTCCCACCGACAGCCGAACCAGTCCCTCGGTAATGCCCACGCGCTCCTGCGTTTCTTTAGGCATCGAGGCGTGCGTCATCATCGCCGGCAGCGAAATCAAAGTTTCCACCCCGCCCAGGCTTTCCGCCAGCGCGCACAGCTTCACGTGATTCAGGAACCGCCGCGCCGCTTCCAGCGAACCCAGGTCAAACGAAAGCATCGCGCCTGGCCCTTTCTGCTGCCGCCGCGCGATCTCATGCTGCGGATGCGACGGCAAGCCCGGGTAATGCACCTTCCTCACTTTCGGATGCGCGTCCAGATGCCGCGCCACGCTGATTCCGTTGGCATTGTGCTGCAGCATGCGAACCGCCAGCGTCTTGATCCCGCGGGAAATCAGGAAGCAATCCATCGGCGCTAGCCCGCTCCCCGCGGAACGCTGGATGAAATAAATCTTTTCCGCATCCTCCGGCCGCGTCAAAACCACCGCCCCGCCCGTCGAATCGCTGTGGCCATTCAAATACTTCGTCATCGAATGCACCACGATATGCGCGCCCAACTCGATGGGCCGCTGCAAGTACGGGCTCAGGAAAGTGTTGTCCACCACGATGGTCACGTTGCGCTCGTTGGCCAGCTTGGCCATCGCTGAAATATCCGTCACCCGCAGCGTCGGATTCGTCGGCGTCTCCACGTACAGCATCTTGGTGTTCGGCCGCAGCGCCATTCGAACCGCATCCGGGGTCGACGTGTCCACAAAGCTGAACTCCAGCCCAAAGTGCACCAGCAATTGCGTCGAAAGGCGGAACACTCCGCCGTAAACCGCTTCAGAAAGCACAATGTGGTCGCCCGGCCGCAGCAGCCGGAACACGGCGTCAATTCCCGCCATCCCAGAAGAAAAAACGTACGCGCTGTGCCCGCCTTCCAACTTTGCCACCGTGCGCTCCAGCGCTTTGCGGTTGGGATGATTCGTCCGTGCGTAGTCGTATCCCTTGTTCTTTCCCAGCTCTTCGTTTACGTAAGTCGACGTCTGATAGATCGGCGCGACAATCGCTCCCGTCGCCGGATCCGGCTCCTGCCCCACATGTATGGCATTGGTCGCAAAACCCATCGTGCTCTCCTTGCAAGAACTCGTCTGACCCCGGCAGTGCCCGGGCTAAATTCGTGGCTGACCCCTACCAGGAATAGATTCCTTCCACGGCATACGGTTTCCGTCGCAGGAGAGGACCGTGCGGCGGATTTGGCAGATTTTCGGGTCGAAGGACGAACGACCCTCGACTGGTCCAAGTCAGTTTCATGGTTGATGCGCCACGGTCTTGCCTGCCGACCAGTTTCCTGAGAACTTACATGAGCCCCTTCGGTGAGTCAATTGGACTGCTTCGAATGTTTCCACTGCCGCAGGCTGTGGAGCAGCGCATTTCCTCCGTTCCGCATCGAATCAGTCAGGAGACAGACTTGACCCAGGCCCTCCCTCCGTGGAGTATAGAGTCCGGCGACCGATGAAAAAGTTCCCATTAGCCTTTTGTTGTCTAGGCCTTGCTGCGGCCATTCTGACGGTGAGCCACGCCGCGGCTCAGAATCCGCCGCCTGCAAATTCGCCCGCCTCCCCGTCCCCTTCCGAACAGTTGAGCCGCGTCACCATTGAAGTCAGTGGCGGCGAAAAGGACGTGCCCGTCGAAAACGCCAGCGTCTACGTAAAGTACATCGAAGAACGCAAACTAAGGAAAGACCAGAAGCTGGAACTCAACATAAAAACAAATCGCGAGGGCATCGCGCATGTAGCCAACGCACCGCTGGGCAGAGTCTTGATTCAAGTTGTCGCCGAAGGCTGGAAAACCTACGGCCGCTGGTACGACATCACAGAAACCAAGCAAACCTTCAAAGTCCATCTCCAGCGTCCGCCGAAGTGGTACTGAACAGAAAGCTGCAGAGCGATCCAAACGATTGAGAAGCAGAGAAATATTTTCCCGTGTTCCCAAAATATTTTTCGCTGCGGATGTAGTCGAACGAACAACTCATTTGTTTTTCATGCGATGGCTTTTCTTTGCCATCTCCCGTTCGAATGGTTTGCACTTAAATTGTGCAAAGCGTGCAACTCCGTTGAAGAACGGGAAGTTAGCTCGTCGCCCCCGCCCGATTTCCACAAACTTTTCAACACTTGTGTTGAAATCTTAATGTCCCCGAAATATTCTTCTCCTTATTCGGCACTCGCCTTGCTCGCGCTTTGCCTCCGCGAATTCAAGATGATACAGTACGAAATTGGTTGCGCCTCATGACCGATACCTACGACGGCCCATTTTCTCTTCTTCAAATGTTTTGGGGCAGCATCTCCGCTCGCCCGCTTCGCAGTTTTCTCAGCGTTATCGCCATCTCCATTCAAGTTGTTCTTGTTCTCTTGATCGTGGGCCTCACCTCCGGCGTCATTTCCGAATGGGGCAAGCGCGTCGAAGGCGTCGGCGCCGATATCATCGTCCAACCGCCCAACTCTTCGATCTTCTTCGCCTTCTCTAGCGCCGTCATGCAGGAGTCGCTCGGCCAACAGCTCGAAGCACTCAGCGGCGTCGACGTCGCCGCGCCCACCGTCATCCTCACGGAACCAAAGAGCTTAGTCATGGTCTATGGCATCGACTACAAAAAATTCAACGCCCTCAGCAGAGGGTTCTTGTTTCGAACCGGCCGTCCGTTCGAATCGCCAGACGAACTCATTGCCGACGACATCATCGCGCAAACCCGCCATCTGAAAGTCGGCAGCCACATCTCCTTGTTGAATCATGAGTTTACCGTCTGCGGCATCGTCGCCCACGGCAAAGGCGCGCGCTATTTCATTCCCGTTCGAACCGCCCAGGAACTTGCCGGCGCCGAAAAACGCGTCTCCATGTTTTACGTTCGCAGCAAGGGCGATACCGAGGCCGCGCGCGCCCAAATCGTCGCCTTAATGCCCGACAACAGCGTTCGCTCGCTTTCCGAATACGTTTCGCTGATGAGTTCCTCGAATTTGCCTCAGCTTCGTCCCTTCACCCGCACCATGGTTGCCCTCGGCATCGTCGTCAGCTTTCTCGTCGTTCTGCTCAATATGCACACCATGGTCATGGAGCGCACCCGCGAGATCGGCATCCTCAAAGCTCTCGGCTTCTCCCGCCTCGATGTCGTTCGAATGCTCCTGGGCGAAACTCTCATCCTCACCCTTTTCGGCACCGGCCTCGGCATCGCGATCACCTTTCTCACCCAGGCCATCTTGAAGCAGACCAATCCCGGCCTTACGATCTTGATCTCCCCCGGTTGGATTTTTTCCGCCGTGATGCTGGCTGTCTTCGGCGCTGCCACCGGCGCCGTCTACCCGGCATTGCGTGCCGCGAGTTACGATCCCGTCGTCGCACTGGCCTACGAGTAGGGAAGTGCTGTCCAGGGCCCATGGAATAGAACACAGCAAGAATAACAGGAGCGAAAAATGAAGAGATTGCAAGTTCTGGTCCTGGCGGTGCTCGGGCCCAGTTTTTTCAGCATGGCTCACGCCCAAATGGGCGCAAACTGGTTCAACAAGCCCGCCATCGCCGAGGTTATCAACCCCGTCGTCGGCAAAGGTGCGCAGTACCAAACCACCCACGGCGACAAATCCAATGCCGCGCCGGAGTTACAGGAAATCACCATCGTCGGCAAGGAATCCTTCGAAGGCAAAGAAGGCTTCTGGATGGAAATAGCCCATCAGGAAAAGAATCAGAAGGGAATGGTCTACGCGAAGGTCCTGTTCACCCGGGAAGATTTTCAGTTTCACAAAATGATCATGCAACAGCCCGGCCAGCCCGCTATGCAGATGCCCTTTAGTCCCAGCGACAAAACCAAGGCTCGCATGCACGATGAAATCGAAAAATGGTCCGCCACCGGCACTGAAACCATCACCGTACCGGCTGGCACGTTCTCCTGCAAGCATTGGAAAAAAGACAAAGGCCCCAACGACACTGGCGAAAGCGAAATCTGGACCAGCGACAAAGTTTCGCCTTTCGGTGTCGTAAAAGAAGTCTCCCCCGGCCGCACCATGTTGCTCGTCAAGCTCATTTCCGACGCCACCGACCACATCACCGGCCCGGTAACTACCTTTGACCCCGAAGCCATGAAGCGTCAGATGATGGAGCGCATGCAGCAACAAAAACCGCCGCAGCCCTAATTCGAACGCTGCATCTTACGGCTTGAACTGTCGCGCGAAACATAACCTTATATTTTGCGGCTCGAGCCAATCTTGATTCCGCGAGCTTCACTTTTGTGGTCAAATAGCTCTGTGCCCAGACAGAAGGATCAGCATGCCCCCTTCCGCTGACAAACATTTTCATCCTCGTATTCTCGACCGTCGCGATCTTTCCACGGACCTGTGGCTCCTTCGCCTCGATCCCGGCGGCCCGTTCGAATTTCGCGCCGGCCAGTACGCCACTCTCGGATTCGAACGCGACGGCCAGCGCACCGAGCGCGCCTACTCCATTGTTTCCTCCCCTTACGAAAAATTTCTCGAGTTTTTCCTCGAACTCGTCCCCGATGGCGGCCTCACTCCTTATCTCCACACTCTCGGCGTAGGTGACACCCTCTTGTGCCGCAAAATCGCTAAGGGCCGTTTCACCCTCGACCTCCGCAGCGGCCGTACTCACCACCTCCTGGTTTCCACCGTGACTGGCATCGCGCCGTTCGTCAGTTACGTTCGAACGCTTTATCGCGATTGGAAAAGCGGCAACAGCGCCATGCCCGGCGACCACAAACTTTATTGTCTTCAAGGCGCGAGCCGGTCGTGGGAGTTTGGTTATCGCGAAGAATTAGAGAAGGTTGCAGCGGAAACGCCCTGGTTCAAATACGTCCCCACGGTGAGCCGTCCAAGAGAGGACCCGCATTGGTCCGGCGAGACCGGCCGTGCCGATGATCGGCTCAGCAAATACATAGACTTATGGAGTTTGCAGCTTCAGGAGACTACCGCTTATCTGTGTGGCCATCCCCACATGATAGAAAACGCTCGCGGCATTCTCGAATCTGTCGGCTTGAAGAGGGACGCTGTTTTCCAAGAACTTTATTTTCAGCCAGGGAAAGGAACGGCTCCCGGCCTCGCCGACTCTGCCGCTTCCTAACTTATTTGTCCGAACTCGACAGTCTCACGCCCTCACGCGCCGGGGAGGTTGGCTTCGAGCTGGCTGGAAATGTCATCGAGCACGGCCAGCGGGACCAGCAGGTGCACGTTCTCGCCAGGATCCACAACATCAATCTGCAATTTCCCATCGTGCGTGCGAATTTGCACGTGCTCATTGGCGTCCTGCACGTCCACCAGCTCGAAGTCGGGAAACTTTTTCAATTCCTTTACGAAAGCGTGTGCGACCGGCGCAAACTGCCGCGCCTGCTCCGAGACGTGCTGCATGTGCTGCTTCGGAATCAACCGGAACGCCATCGGCACTACTGCCGCCGGCGCCCAGAAGTGCACGTGCGAGCCGCCTTCGCGGAATTCGTCCACATCCACGCGGATCACTCCTTCGTGAAACGTGTACGCCCCTGCCAGCACCAGTGTCCCGCCAAGTCCCAACGCCGCTTTCGCCAGAAAAATCATCTTCGCCTCCTGCCGCCGCGATTTTCGCGCGCAAAATTCAAATCATTCTGTTAACGAGCCAACTATTCCGTCACGTTCTTCGAGTCCAGCCACACGCGCACGGTGTTGTCGCGATCCTTCACGCTCACCAGCTCGGTATCGCCCGCCGCCGAAAGCGCATGCAGCGCCGCCACCAGGTCCAGCTCGTCCTTGCCCGCGGAGAAAAGCGCATCGATCACCTTCATCGGCACCTTGACCTCCACTTCGTTCTTTTCTGCGCTCTTTCCGACGGCGCTCTTTTCCGCGGCGTCATCCTTATCCTTCATCCCATGCTTTCCGCGGTAGCCGTGATCCAGAACATGCACCAGCAGGTACCCGCCCTGCTTCGCCACACGCACGTCGTTGTCGCTGCCTTGCACGGTCACGTATTCGCCGTCCTTTGAGCTGCGGATGGCATCGACGAGCGCGTGCAGGTCCACGTCATCCATGTGCGCACAATCAATCTTGACTTTGCCGTTGTGCAGCCGGTCATGGTTTACCGCCGGGAGCACTCTTTCCGCCAGCTCCAGCGGCACATTGACGCGGACGGTTTCGCCCTTGCCATCGGTGCTGATGACGCGGACATGCAGCCAGCGGTCGGCCTTCGTGGAAGTCGTTGTGGCCGCGGAACTTGTCTTGTCTGTTGTTGCCTGCGCCCACGCTCCGATCGGTGAAAGGACCATCGCGGTAGCAGCAAGGAGCGTCACCTTGCCAAAAAATCTCTGTCTTGCGCTGCTCATAATGGATTGCCTCCTGGCCGGCTCCGGGCCGGTGCTTGTAGAGAAGTACGAGGAGGCCTGTTGGAAAGTTCCACGAACTGAAGGGGAAGGAGTCGGCGGAAGGTCGGCAAGTGGGAACGTCGGGAGGGGAGAAGGCGTTGGAAGGTTGCAGGTTGAAGGTTGGGATTCTCCGGAGTTGAAGGCCGCGAAGTCCAAGGGTCAAAGGGTCGAAACAGTTGCCGGCAGGACGCCAATTGGGAGATTGGCGATCCCGGGCTGCGTTCCAGAATGGGAATTATTGGGTGACACCCCGGCAGTTTTTAGAAAGAATGTGGAAATGTTTGATTGGAAAGGAGTTGTGAAACACTTTTGATGCAAGGAGCGACAAGAGAGTGCAGAAGAGCGAGCCCCCCACACCCCCCGGGCATTTGTAAGGATGTGAGCCGTAAGGGTTTGCGAGAGGGGGCATTTGTAAGGGTGTGCAGGGGAACGAGTTAGAGCAAGGCCGTTGAACGTTTGCACGTTAGAACGTTGAAACGTCCCGCAGTTACGTCCGGGATGCAAACGGCGCATTGCGGAGAAGAAATAGGCGGCTGGGGCCCAAGGCACGGAGCGCGCCCCATCGAGACTCCCTTCGAAGCTCAGGGTAAACAGGGCAGGCTGGGCAGAGTTGTGGCTGAGAATCACGACTGATGGTAGCCTAAATTAGATATATTGTCAAGTATTTCTTTGGTATAAGACTTCAATAAAATGGCGTTTGCTTCGAATGGGGGTATAAGGGCAAGAAAACAAAGGGGTAGAGTTCATTGAGGGTGCGCAATGGCGTTGGGAGCGCCGAACACTTGCCGTCAATGGGCGAACTGCCTTGCCTTTCCCCTGGCGAATCCTTAATCCGCCTCTCTTCATTTCCACAGCTGTCCACAGCCAACTTCAGCGACCGTCTTGCGCTGCCCAAACCAAACGCGCATATTGCCCTCCCCTAGTCCGACTCATCGTTTGGAGGACAGGACATGATGTTCGCCATCGTCTCTCGCGGCAGAAAGTCTGGTATCCGGTTGCTCCCGCATCGCTATAAAGACAACCGCTACCACGTCAGCCTCGGAAAAGAAGGCCCGTACATCCCTATCTCCGATGACCGCGATATCCCCTCTTACCTCGCCAATGGCTACTCCCTGCGCATGAGTAATCGCGCCGAAAGCCATAATCCCAGCCTGATCAGTCCCAAATCCATCCGCGGCTGGAAGTAATCGAGTCCTCAGCATCGGGAGTACCTGCCTAGAGTATGTGTCCCCATAGATACTACGGTAGTACTCAGTGTGTTATTGGAGACAGAACTAAATTGTGTCCAGAGATAGCCTTTCCATGAGTTAAATCCAACAATGTTCGGCTTGCATGGCACGCCGAGAGAACTGACCCTTAGGCCTGTTGAAAGGCACAATGACTACCCCTATTCTCTCCCCAAAAATCCTTCTAGTTGAAAACGATCCAGCGGCCGCTGACAAGATTCGCTCAGCGCTCACCGCGGCCGGCAGCGGTTCATTCGAGGTGATATGGGTTCGCCAACTTTCCGAGGCTCTTGTGCGGCTGAGCCAAAATGGGATTGATGCTATCGTACTCGAGTTGTCCCTGTCTGACAGTCACGGCATTGAGACGTTCGACAAGTTGTTCATGGCCGTGCCCGATATCCCGATTCTGGTCCTCGGCAACGGTAACGAAGCCCTGGCGAAAGAGGCTGTACGGCGCGGTGCGCAGGATTATCTCCTGACGGGTCACCTCGATAGCTATTCGCTGCCGCGCGCACTGCACAACGCCATCGAACGCAAGGCCGTTGAGGATGCCTTGTATATAGAAAAAGAGCGCGCGGTGGTCACTCTCAACTCGATTGGTGACGCCGTCCTTTGCACCGACATTTCCGGCAATGTCACCTATCTCAATCTTGTTGCAGAGGCCATGACCGGTTGGCCCCGGGAAGAAGCCATTGGCAAACCCCTCGCCGAAGTCTTCCGAATTGTTGACGGCGGCACAGGCAAGACCGCTCGAGATCCCATGGAGATGGCCATCGAACTAAATAGGACGGTCGGACTGACCGTGAATTGCGTCCTCATCCGCCGCGACGGATTGGAATCCCCCATTGAAGATTCCGCCGCGCCGATCCACGACCGGATAGGCCGCATCACCGGAGCGGTGATCGTTTTCCATGATGTGAGCGCAGCGTGGGCCATGTCGGTCCAAATGACGCACCTGGCGCAACACGATGTGGTCACGAATCTACCCAATCGCCTGCTGCTCAACGACCGGATCACTCAGTCGATTGGCTTGAGTCGCCGATGGAACAGACCTCTGGCTGTGATTTTCTTGGATTTGGATCGTTTCAAACGCATCAACGATTCCTTGGGACATGCCGCAGGCGACAAGCTTCTCGAGTCCGTTTCCAAGCGATTGCTGGCCAGCGTGCGCGCTTCGGACACGGTCAGCCGCGTGGGCGGAGATGAATTCGTGATCCTGCTTTCGGAGATTACCTTTCCGGAAGATGCGGCCACCAGCGCAAAAAAGATTCTTCTTTCGCTCAACGCACCCCACTCCATCGGAGGGCAAGACCTGCATATCAACGGCAGCATCGGCATCAGCGTTTACCCGGAAGATGGAGAGGATGCCGAAACGTTGATCCAGAATGCGGACATGGCCATGTACCACGCCAAGGAAAACGGGCGTAACAATTTCCAGTTCTTCAAGGAGGAAATGAATCTCAGGGCCGTGGAGCGCCAATCTCTGGAAGGCAACCTGCGCCTCGCCCTCGATCGCGAAGAGTTCTTGCTGCATTATCAGCCCAAGGTAAATCTCGACACGGGGGAGATCACCGGAGTCGAGGCGTTGATACGATGGCAGCAGCCCGGCCTTGGACTTGTCCCTCCCTCCCAATTCGTGCCCATCGCCGAAGATTGTGGCCTGATCATTCCGATCGGCCGTTGGGTGCTGCGCGAAGCATGCCGGCAGGCGCGCGAATGGCAAGACGCTGGACTGTCGTTTAAGCGGGTTTCCATCAACGTTTCCGCCGTCGAGTTCCGCAGTAAGGGCTTTGTCGAAGGTGTCCGGACGATACTGTCGGAAACCGGCTTGGAAGCGCGCTATCTCGACCTCGAGCTCACCGAACGCGTCCTTATGGAGGATGCCGAATCCACGGCCGCTGTGCTTCAAGAGCTCAAAACCATGGGCGTTCACCTCGCGGTGGATGACTTCGGCACCGGTTATTCCAGCCTCAGCTATCTTCAGCAGTTTCCCATTGATGTCTTGAAAATTGACAAGTCCTTTGTCCATCGCATCACTTCCGATCCCGATGGCTCTTCCATCGTGAGCGCCATAATTGATATGGGCAAAAACCTCAAGCACCGCGTCATTGCCGAGGGTATCGAAACGGAGCAGCAGCGCGCATTCCTTCAGGCCCACCATTGTGAGGAAGGACAAGGCTACCTCTTCAGCCGGCCCCTGGCCGCTGCACAATTTGCTCATCTACTGCAGATGGGACTAGCAGAAACTATTGTTCACTGAGGGGCAACACGCGGGTGGCAGCTTGAACCTATCCGTATCTTTTAGGGTGAAGGCGTTGCGCGGTGGGCGGCTGGATACGTTGAACCGGTGCTATGCTGCGGTGTGATCCGGCATCCCAACCACGGAGGTCAGACTATGAAATTACTGGCGGCACTTGGCGTTCTATTGTTTGTTTCCGTGCCCGCTCACGCACAGGGGGCAAAGGCTTGTGAAGAGTTGAAGGATGAAATCGCGAAGAAGCTGGATGCAAAAGGCGTGAAGGGCTACACGATGGAAATCGTGGCGAAGGACAAGGACGCGGAAGGCAAAGTTGTGGGCACGTGCGACGGCGGCACCAAGAAGATCCTTTATAACCGTGCCTCAGCTCCCGCCCCAGCTCCGGCCAAGGAAACTCCCAAGCCATAATTCGCGGGCGGGTGGCAGATCCTCAAAGAAGTGCCGAGGACTCCCCAAACCCTGACTGCGCCCGACGTATTGATCTTGGGTCCAATTCCACTTGTTTGGTTAGCGCGTTTATCAGCGCTCATCCTTGGGTGTAACAGCCGTCCCGTCCGACCAATGGCCGACTGGGATCATGAACTCAGTTATTGGCTCCGGGGCGCCCTGAAACTGTGGATTCAACATAACCGGGGAGCCAGGCAGATCCGCACCCCAAACCTTGGAATCTGTCAGGGGGATGTAAAACATCAAATGCGGAAGCCAATGCCCGGCAGAGTCGTTTAGGTACCCTTGGCTCGACATCATGTAGCACATAGCGCCCGGTTCCAGGGCTGGCAGTTCTTTCGTCGCGAATGCCTTGATACCCTCGATAATCTGAGCTTTGGACAGTCCAGCCAATACCAACTCCGTCCTTTTGATTGTGAGTGGCAGGATGGATCGCGCCGCCGGCGGATTGAAGCAGATCGGACCGCGTATCTTGGGGTTCCAGAACTGCGGGAAGTCAAATGGAGACATCCATGATCGCTCCACGATGCAGACGAAACCGTTCTTGCCTTTGATCGCCGTTTCGTAGCCATGTCGTCCGAGGACCAAGACTCCGGCATCGCCTGAGATGGAGTCCGGCGCAGCACTACGGGCCATTGCGATTTCCGCATTTCGATCCGCCATCAAGTACTGATCGATTGGGGCCATGCTCGGATACGGTATTTTAGTGTCCTGAGTTTTTGCTTCCCACGCCGCAACGAACATGACGAGCACAGCGATGCTCACCAATGTGCTCGTCCTCATGCTTTTTCGTTCCATGACTTCTCCTGATTCTTAAGATCGCATTATCGGTGAGGGGTGATCCTGCTCCGGCAGCATACATTGATATCAACGTACCATGCGTCATGAACTCTTGGCAAGATAGATTGATATCCATATTATTTGTCTATGGTCACTGTTGCGGGCCCGACCTTTGAGACAACGCTCCAAGTCCGCGATTCCTGTCTCTGTCTTCACGTACAACGAGCGGCCAGAGCGCTGGCACGGCGCTTTGACGATGCGTTGCGCCCACTCGGTCTGACAAACGGACAATTCTCGCTAATGATGTCCCTGAACCGTCCGAAACCACCAGGTATGGCAGCAGTGGCCTCGCTACTTGCGATGGATCGGACCACGTTGACGGCCGCTCTCAAGCCTTTGCGGCGCCGCGGTCTGCTCAAGATCACGGCAGACCCTGCGGACGGACGCGGGCGTCTGATGACCCTGACGGCAAAGGGGCGAAGATTGCTCGCACGCGCCGTTCCGGTCTGGAGGAATACCCACGCCGCAGTCGAGGCACTTCTGCGCAATGGCGATTCAGATCGTCTTCGAAACAATTTACAGGCACTCTCCTGAGCAAGCGTACAAATCACATCCTATAATTTCGCATCTCGGCCTCCTTTGGCCCGAGCTTTGTAGGTGAACACCGAACAGTTTACTCGGGCCGTCGCGAGGCCGGTCTCGTTAAGACATCAATCGGGACTTGAGGATTGCTTCCGGGTGGCCCGTCACTCAGGCATGATCACCAAAATGTTAGGTTCATAGCAAAACCGAGTGACTACGAAGCTTCGGGGCCGCTATCGTGGCGTCATGAATCGCCGCCAATTCCTCCGGCAGACAAGCATTGGCGCATCGCTTGCGGCGGCCGCTCCGTTTTCTCTGCTCTCTGGATGTGGCGCAAGACGGAGCGTAACCTCCGCTGCAAATCGTGCCCATGCCGCTCCCGATATTTCTTTTATTGGTGGAGCATGTGGATTGCCTCCCGTACATGTCTCCGCAGACCGTGAAACACGAACTGTTGTTGGTCTTCGCCCCTACCGGCCTTCAGGCTTTGTCGTACGGCGGAGAAACTGGATGACACGCTTGTTGTTCACAACTACGGCCACGGCGGAGGCGGAATAACTCTTTCCTGGGGAACAGCGAAACTCGATATGGACCTGGGGCTTCCGGGCCGCACCGGGCCCGTGGCGGTGCTGGGATGCGGAGCGTGGGACTCGCGACTGCCAGATTACCGCAAGAGTCCGGCGCGGCGGTCACAATTTACGCGAAAGATTTGCCGCCGAACACGACCTCGAACATTGCCGGCGGGCAATGGTTTCCACATTACGTTTCGCAACATGACAAACGGACGGCGCTCGTGGGACGAGCAGGGCTCTTTCGGAAAAGAGAGTGCTTTGCGCGCGATGCTGCCGGAGTTGCGCGATCTGTCTCCGAGGGAGCATCCATTCCCGAATAGCGCGTTTGTGCGGCAATTCGACACAATGATCGTCGAGCCGCCGACTTATTTGTCGGCTTTACTCGACGGAATCCGGATTGCAGGAGCGACGATAAGAGTGGTGGAAATCCGCGATCGAGGCGTGATTCAGAACTTACCGGAGAAGCTGGTTTTCAATTGCTCGGGATTAGGCGCGAAAGCGCTGTTTGCTGATGAAGAATTAACTCCTGTGAAGGGACAACTCACAATCCTATTGCCGCAGCCCGAGGTGCAATATTCAGTCGGCCAAGGCGACATCTACATGCTTCCCCGAACGGACGGGATTCTCCTGGGCGGCACGCACGAAATGGGTGTATGGACGCTCGATCCGAATTTGGATAAGAAGCAGGAAATTCTCGCGCAGCATAAGGCTTTTTTCGACGGCTTCAAGAATTGCTAATCGTTCTTGGCCGCTTTATTCTTTCTAATACAGCATATGAGACAATCAGCCTGTCGCAAATGCAATTAAGTAGTGAAAATGCCGTTGTCTTTGCCGGTCAGCATGTCCGGCTGATTTCGGCGTTGCCCGGCTGCGCCGCATGGGCGTAGGCTGTGGATCAGTTGGCATGCAGTCTTCCTCCCCTGATCAAGGGATAGCATGGACCGGAACACGGTCAGTCTAGTGATTCCTTACTATCGAGCAAGTCAGACCATCGCTCGTGCCGTGGAGAGTGCACTGGGGCAAACGGTTCATCCCCTAGAAATCCTCATCGTTGATGATGGAAGTCCTGAAGACACGGCTGAGGCAACCAAACAGTTCGGTTCTTCCGTGACGGTGATCCGCAAGCCGAACGGGGGAGTGGCGAGCGCGCGGAATCTGGGGATCGAGCATGCGAAGGGTGAGTGGATTGCATTTCTCGACGCGGATGATTACTGGGAACCAGAAAAGCTCGAGCGTCAACTTGCCGTTTCAGAAGAAGTTGGATTTGTTGGCGGCATGTCGTTTATGGAATACGCTGGCAAGCCGCGTTGCGTGGGGGAGCCTGAGAACCCCGAATTCTTCGGCAGAGTGTTCAAGCCACACGGCGTAGAGGCATTCCAGGTCGCCATGAACATTATGTCGGGTGTTGTGCTTGTGCGCCGGAAGACCTTGGGCGATCACCGCTTCGTTTCGGGCTTGGACACCGCCGAGGACCGTGATCTTTGGATCAGGCTGGTGGCAACAACAAATATTTACTTCGTCCCCGAACCACTCGCCACTTATGTTCAATCGCCTGGCTCACTCTCCAACAGCGATGCAGATCGGGATTGTATAAGTATGCTCAAGGTCGTGCATCGCCACGCGGCGCTACTTGGCGCAAAGGAATTCCGTAAACAAAAGGCGGTCGTGTACCGCCGTTGGGCAGGCGCTCATCTTGCTAAAGGGAAGCCGCGGTCTGCGATAGGCCCAGCCGTACGCCGGCTTGCGATTGAACCTACGTCTCCACAGGCGTGGTGGATAGTGTGTAAATCGTTAGCACGATCAATACTCGCGTAAATCTCTTTTGCGCGATTGCCTCGACTTCGATATGCATTCAGCATCCCTGTTGTCTTGTTTTGTTTTGTCTCGAGCACCGATTCATAAAGAAATCGGCGGCTGACGTCCTGCTACCGAACTTCCAACGAGTCAACTCCCGGTAAGCGCCTTAATCAAGCATGTAAATTATTCCGAATGTACCGCAGGAAAAATCCAGAAACAGTCTGAACTGCTTAGCGACCTAGTGTGAAGCGCCTGGTACTGCAGGTTGCCACAATTCGATCGGGTTTCCCTCAGGGTCATGCACGCGCGCGAAGCGGCCGTTGGGATACGACTGCGGGTCCATCTTGACCTCGATTCCCGCGGCTTGTAGCTGGGCTGCCATTTTGTCGAGATCCCGGACTCGAAAGTTCAGCATCCAGACCTTGGTGGGATCCCCGAAATAGCCGCTCGTCTCCTTGAATGGAGCGAAAGCGGTGGGTCCGGCCTCTTGCTGCCAAGGGGATTCCCCGTAGCTCGTTGGTATGAGCGAGATCCCCAGGTGTTGCTGGTACCAAAGCCCCAGCGCTTTCGGGTCTTTGGCGCGGAAAAAGAATCCTCCGATTCCGGTCACTTCTTCCATTTCTGTTCCCCCAGCGATCCCATCGCGAACAGCGGCCCCAGCAGGAGAAGGGGAGACCTTTGGCTGCGCGGGTGCCTGCGTGGCTACGCCGAGTTGGTTGCGCCCCAAGATGAAGCTCGAGCCGAAAGCAAATGACAGAGTTCGAAGCAGTTGGCGTCTTTGAAAACTCATCCCATCCTCCCTCCAAGAAGAGCGCGGCCCGACCTACGATACCTGCGCAACGGGATTCTGGAAAGTGTAAAGATGAAGCTCTGGGCGAGTTGTCGTCAGGCCAGCGGCAGAGGGGCTGGTTCGGTGGTCTTTGCGCGCCAGAGCCAAATCAGTACCACGAGAGATTCGATGCCCAGCAATGCGCCGAAGATAATGGGGAACCATCCCTCACTGATTTGGCTTCCGCCGTGTCCGCCTCCGAGAGCCATGAGCGGGCAAACAAGAAGAGCCAACTGCATCGCATGGCGCGCGACCTGATGCGCTTTGCCCAGGCTGGCGGCAAGGCCATCGCAGAATTTCCATGCGGCAAAGCCGACGGTAGCAACGAGCAGGCCGCCGGCCGGCTGCCAGGCCCGAGTGCTTGGCGCGAAGACCAGCACCCAGCCGAACAGGAGCAGAAAACCGCCGACCAGGATGAGGCCGACGGCAAGGGCGTAAGGCCCCACGTCAGGAAGTCTGTGGTCGCCAGGGGAGCGAGGCTGCTGCGCGCGGCGCAAGAGAAAGAATCCCCAAAGCGAGGAAAAAAGGAGCAGCCCGGCCCACTCTAAAGCAATGATCACGGAATCGGAAGCGAGATCGAACGGCTGGCCGGGATACTCCGGGTGCGCAAGTACGGAGCAAACTGCAAAGGAAAGAATAGGAAGCTGCCACCCGAGAATCGGGTGACGCGGCGAAATCCAGATGACCAGGGGAACAATCAGCAGTGCAAAGAACGCGGGACCCGCTGTAGTGTCGCCTCCGAGAATGTAGCCGAACGAGAGACCGAGGGCGACGCCCAGCGCGGGGCCGGCAAAGTGGCGCAGGGAAGAGGGTTCTTTCATGAAGGATGACCGCTGAATCCAGAATATGCGCGCGGAATGCCGAGTGGGTACGAAATGCGATTGGGGGTGTTCAAAGGGAAATTAGAAAGGCAGAAATTCAAGAGGAGAAGCGAGAAATTGGAAGTCAGAAATCAGAAGAAATGCGGTGCACAAAAAAATTGAGGGCGCAACCGCTGTTTAGGCTGGTTGCGCCCTCTAAACTGAGCCGTAAAGTCTATGACCTTGCCGCTTCCAACCGGCGATGCAACCCGCCGTTAGGCTTGCTGCACCCACCGAAAGGAGCAGACAGGGCTTCGAGCTTCGCAGTTCAAGTTCGCAGACGCAGCGGCGGTTAAGCGCACCACGCCCTCTAAACTGAGCCGTTCAGTTTCTCACCTCGCCGATCCCATCTGGCGGCGTAACCCACGGTTAAGCGGGTTGCGCCCTCTAAACGGGGCCAGCAAGGCTTTGGAGCTTCCGTTCCAGTTCGCGGCGCAACCTGCGGTTTAAGCTTGCTACGCCTTCAAAACTGAGCCGTAAAGTTCTTAAGCTTCCCGGTTCAATCTGAGGCGCAAGATAAGGCTTCCCGTTTCCCGCGTCAATCAAAATCGGATGAAACACTTGTGCAAATCTGTGGACGCATGTGCAAAATTCCGGCGACGAGGAAACGGAGCGAGAACTGGAATTCAGAAAGTGAACTAGAAAACGGGGAACAGAGAAGCCAAGTCAAAAACAAGAGCTCCGCACACCGCAACTGCGGCGTGCGGAGCTCTCGCGCGAAGAGTTCGCGATTCGCGAAGCGGCGTTCAGGGAATGACGGTGATGCTGGTGACCGGATGGATTTCCATCCACTGGCCATGGAAAGTATCCTGGACGTAAGTGCCGACAATACGCACGTGCGAGCCGACAGGCGGCAGGTTCACGTGATCGGTAAATCCCTGGCACGCGGATTGCGCGTCGGGCTGAGTGACGGGGAAGCGGCAGATAATCTCGAACACCAGATTGCCGCCCTCGTCATTGATGTTTCCAGCGTTCAAGAGATTTTTGAATTCGGCGTCGACATTGAGCCAGCCGTGAGTGTCGCCGTCGGCTTCATGGCGGACGCCGTCGGGTTGCGAGCCCTTGGTGGCGTCGACCATAGTACCGGTGACGGCGATGCAGGACTGCTTCTGGATGAGGCGCGCGGGATGGTAGACGTGAGCCTGTAGGCCAGGGTCGCAGGTTGTATCAACTGGCCCACGCCCAGGCGTGGGCGAAACAGGAGTTGTGGGGGTGGGCGTCACCGGCGGTGGAGCTTGCGAAACGGTGACAGCCTTTGCGGAAACCCAGCCGACCTGGTCGTCTTCGGTGCGGACGTGATAAAAGCCGCTGTCGGGATTTAGGTCGACGAGAGTGACGCGAGCGCCCTTGTGGAGATGCTCGACGACGGGGCTGGAGGTAGAGGGATCACGACGAAGAATGACGCTGCGATTGGTGGTGGCTTGCTGGGCCCAAATGGAAAATGGGCAAGCGAGCAAAAAGAGAATGCAAATGGAAATTCGCGGGAAATGGATTTTCATCGGACCTCGCCTTCTGAGATGAACTGGTGGGAGAGTTAGTGGAAGAGTTGTAAGGCGAAAGATACTGAATTGTCAAGTGCCGCGGACAAAAGAAGGCGAATTATTTTTTCGAGGATTTTGTTTTTGTGTTGGAAGCGGGTTTGGCGGGATCGGGGAGTTCGACGGGCCAGAGTTTTTTGTCGCGTTGCAGGCCGTAAACGCCGACGTGGTTGGATTCGGAAGTGCCGACCTGGCCGATCCACACGACCCGGAATTGCCCTTTGCGCAGGCTCCAGCGGCGGCGAACTTCGATAGTCTGGCCGGGAGAGGTGAGAAAACCGATGCCGTCGAGGCGGGCGCCGTCCTTGCTGAGATCGACGGTATAGGCGGTCTGCGCGAAGGGATTGCCTTTGGCATCGATGCCTTTGACGATGACGCGAAGAGATTTTGCGATGCGCGGCTCTTTGCGATTTTTTTTCCAGAAATCGGCGATGGGCTTCTTGAAAGCCAGGCCGACGCGTGTTTCGTTGTCGGAATAGCGATCGACGTAGGCTACGCGGACTTCCTGCTCGGCGCGGCTGGCTTTGTGGATAAGAAAAACGGTTTCACCGACTTCCAGCCTGGTTTTCAGAATCACAAGACCGCCGCTGGCATTGACCATGATGGTTTCGGTGTCTTCGTGAAAGGCGCCGCCTTTTCCGGCAAAGCCGTAAACGACTACGGGCACGCGCATGGCGAGGCGCGCGCTGGCGCGGGCAATCTTTTTAGTGGGGCTGGCGGTAGCGCGAGAAATGGAACGCCCGGTCTGCGCAGGCGGAGCGTCGAGCGCGGCGATTTCGATGACTTCGGAGGGCACACCGATTTGGGCGCCGTGCTCGCGACACTTGAACTCCCAGGATTTCTCGAGGACCTGTTCGAGGGATTCGTCGCGGTCGTTGAGCGTGACCCAGGAGTCGCTGTCTCCTTTGGCGCACGAGAGCCGGACTGCAAAGTTGCGAGGCATATGGATTCCCTACGTAAATCGATGATACCTGTTCGGGGAAATGCCGGAGGGGAGACAAGAGGGGACGTTCTTCGAAAAGTTACCCGTCCGCGGGGACAGGGTGGGGGTGATTTCGAACGACCGAAAAAAGGCCGAGCTGCAAACTTCCGGCTATTCCGGCAGGGGCAAGCGCACTAGAGAAACGGAGCTATTGCTTTTTCGCCGATGTAGAAGCGGCGACATACGCAATTGCGTTGAGTTTCTTGTATTCAGCTTTGGCTTGACGCAGGATCGGGATATCCGAGTCCACGTCCTTCCAAGTGGAGAAGAAATCATCGTAGGCCTTGCGGCTTTTCTCACGGTCTCCTAGCCCGGCGTAGGCTCGCGCGAGACCGAGTTGCGCCAGCGGAGCAAACACGCCCCAATCGAGACACCCGCGATCAACGATGGCATTCTCGAATTCAGCGGCAGCTTCGGCGTGCTGCCCTGAAGCCAAGTAAATATGTGTAAGAAGATAACGGACCGGTTCTCCGCCCGGTTCATATCTAGTGATTGGAGAAGGCAAATTCGCGGCCTTAACGGCCTGTTCTCGCTTGCCTTCGATGATAGAACGAAGGAGCGGCAGATAGATTCTCTGGATCATAGTGTCCTCAGGACGCAACCGATCGAGTTTCGCTGCCAATGCTTCGGCCTGGGTCACTTCGCCAGCATCCACTAATGCGCCGGCGCAGTGCGCGAGTCCCAATGCACTGCCTGTACTAGCCGCTTCAGCCTGGCGGCAGAGATTCCGTACCAAGGCATAATTGCCCAGATAGGATTCAACTCTGGCATGCCAGGCAAGCTCGGAGGCAACATTTTCCATCCGGTTCGTGCGGATCTGTTGTTTCACCAAGGCGTCGCTCAGGGATCGAAACTTGCTGACGTCGCCGCGCAAGAATGCGAACTCCATCTGTAAATGGAGCCACGACGGATCATCCCCTGGAGTTTCGCGGGCAAGCTGTTCCATCGTTGCGGCATCGTTCTCGAAAAAGGCAATTCGGTACCGCATTGATATCTGAAATGGGGTTAGGGCTCCTTTCTCCCGCCATTGGTTAAGTATTTTTTTGGCCTCCTGAAAGCGACCCAAAATCAGGAGTGCTTGGCTGGCATTGGAGTAGTGCTGAGCGGACGGTACCGGGGAATGGTCAATCGCCCATTTGAACTCTTGTAGAGACTCTTCCATTCTGCCCAATTGCCCGTAGGCGATCCCCAGCAGATTGTAGGCATACACACTCCGCGGATATGCTTGCTTGTACAAAACAAGTACAGCGACTGCCTTTTCCAGATTGCCCGTTATGGCCGAATGATAAAGCGCAGTCGTCTGAAAATTCTCCTCTTGAGTGAGACGGCTATCCTTTAGCTCAAAGGCCTTGGCAAAATTCTTGCGGGAAGCTTGCTCGTCACCAACGCTGTGATAGGCACTTCCGAGCGCCCCGTAAGCGGAACAGAACTGTGGGTCTAGTTCGACGGCCCTTTCATAGAGGGGAATGGCCTCGCGGCGCTTTCCAGAACGATACAGAGTCTGGCCTGTTCTGTAGGCTTGTAACGCCTCGAGCGAGCTAGTAGTAGCAAGATCAAGTGGGGCGTTGTACTTCTCGAGAGAGGCCAGACTTTCGCCCAGTTGCCTCCGCAACTGCGAGCCTGCTTTGCCCAGTGCGGCGACAACACCATTCTTAGTCTCTGCCTCCTCCTGCCGCCGCGCGATGGACTTCTGCGTGCGTGCGTTGATGGCTTCCAAAGTGATCAAGTATCTGTTCCCGAAGGCAGCAATCTCCGGTACGACTACGGCTTTGAGCCCTTGCCGTTTACAGATTTCGATACCGAGTTCCTGTGTAACTCGTTCGCCTGGATCATGGCGCATCGTGCGCATCGTCTGGCGGACGTCTGCTTCCGAGAAGAGGCTCAAAAAAGGAGACTCGGTGAGTTTGACTTCGAGGGCCTTGTCCAGAGAGTTGTCAAAGATGGGATCACCTGTCTTGTTGACAAAGCTTGCCAGGAGGATGACGTCGGTCCCGGTCAGGGCGGGCCGAGCGAAAAAGACACGCCAGGTAATGAGGGCTGCAGCAAGGAGGAAGACTGCGACTCCAGACACAAGGACAAGGCGGCTCTTGATCCAGGACTTAGGCGCTGGCCCTATAGAAACCACTGGCGCGCGATGTTCTTCAACGACGGCCAATGTGGGCAGGGCGCCGTTTTCGACGCGAGCGATGAAGCGGTAGCCACGGCGGGGCAGAGTCTCGATATAGCGGGGTTCATCGGCTGAATCGTTCAGCACATCGCGCAGCTTCTTGATGGCACTGTTCAGGCCGGTATCGAAGTCGACAAAAGTGTCCCCAGGCCAGAGCTTCTGACGGAGTTCCTCGCGGGTAACCATTTCACCGGGATGTTCCAGTAAGAGGGCAAGCACTTGAAACGGTTGGTCCTGAAGCTTCAGGCGAATGCCATGCTTGTACACCTCGCCCGAACGGAGGTCGACTTCAAAGGCACCAAAGCGGGTCCTGCGGGTTCGGGCTGTGGCTTCCATGGCAGGCTTTCGAGGTTTGCCGGTAGTCTATCACCAATAACTTAGAAACGAAGGAATTATGTGCCGTATTAGATGCGTGTACCCGGTAACTCCCCTGAATTCAAAGAGCTGAACCATCAGACCCAAAACATGCACAGACCATACGCCCACCATTGCGCCGCAGGCCCACTTCGCTTCAATGTCGCCGCACTCGGGTGAGTCAACAATCGAAGACACAACCGGAGCGAGGAGCTTATGTCCAAAATTCGAAATTCGACAAGGGTTCTGTTGGGAGTCGTTCAGAAAGGTCGCAAATCAACTGAGTCTCACCCAGGACTTTTTCTGTCACTTTGCCCGCGCGTCGCCGGCGTGACTATTCGGAGCGCGATACTGGCGCTGCTTGTGGTGCTGCTCGCCACTAATCCCGCAGCAGTATCGGCGGCTGCGCCAGACCCGGTGCTGGAGTGGATCGGCGTCATGAACACCGCGGTCCTTGCGGGCGGCAGCAGTCCGCTGGTGAGCACCCGCGTGGTTGCACTGGTGTCGGCGTCGGTATTCGATGCCGTGAACGGCATTGATCCCCGCTTCCGGCCGCTACACGTGAGACCGGACGCACCGCATCACGCGTCGCAGCGTGCCGCGGCGATTCAGGCAGCCTACGCGATTCTAGTAGACGTTTATCCGCCGCAGAGTGCATCGCTCACTACTCAGCGGAATGCATCGCTCGCTACACTCGCATTAACCGAAGAAGCCAATTCCATCGCCGCGGGGGTCGCCTGGGGGCAAACTGTCGCGGATGCCATCTGGGCCTGGAGGCTGACGGACGGGAACACGCCCACGCCGCCGCCATTCCTCGGCGTGCAGAGCATCGTCGGAATGCCGGGCGCCGTTGGCTTTTGGCGCCCGACACCGCTGGCAAACGGCGCGCCCGGCGCGTCCGGAGCGGGACCGCAGTACGCCTCGATGACGCCGTGGGTACTGACGCGGCCATCACAGTTCCGCTTGCCACCACTGGCGCTGAACAGCCCGGAGTACGCTGCAGATCTCAACGAACTACGGGTTATGGGAATCTTTTCTGGCTCAGGGCGCACTCAGGATCAATCGGATCTCGCGTTGTTCTGGGCCGGGAACACCCCACTTTACTGGAACCGTATTGCTGCGCAGCTTTCCGCGGCACGCGGTCTGACGCTGACCGAGAATGCGCACTTGTTTGCCTTGCTGAATGTCTCGATGGCGGACGCGGGAATCGCGTGCTGGGATAGCAAGTACCGTTACGTTTTCTGGCGGCCAATCACCGCAATCCGAGCCGGCCTTACTCCCGCGGATGCCGATCCGACCTGGGTGCCGTGGCTGGATTTTTATCCGGCCGGCACTCCAGCACATCCCGAGTATCCCTCGGGCCATTCCACGGTGAGCGGGTCAGCCGCGTTTATTCTTGCCGCGGCGTTTGGAGAGAACACGGCGTTTAGCGTCACGTCGGAAGTACATTCGGGCACTCGTTCGTTTGCGAGTTTCTCGGATGCGGTGGCAGAAATCGCTAACGCGCGCGTGTTTGGCGGGATTCACTTCCGGACCACCTGCGTGCGCGCAAATACGCTGGGCAGAGCGGTGGCGGATTACGTGTCGAGGCACGCGATGCGTGCGCGAGGTGATGACCGGGACAACGACCGAGACGATGAATAGTTCGGGCAAGTCCACGATCCAGGAAACAGCCGCGGAGGCAGTCATGCAACGAATGAGACAAAACGCGAGGTTTGCGCCCGATGTTGCGACCTTTCTAGTCCTATCGACCGTTTCGGTTTTGAGGTGAAACATGCAGAACTCACGCGCATTTAGGCGATCTCAATCAATCACGAACGTGAGATCTCATCCGATTGCCATTGCACTGATTATCATCGTAATGGGTGGCGTCTGGGGATGCGGCGGAGGCTCAACTCCCTCGTTTACCCCCGCGCCCCCTCCTCCTCCGCTCATAAGTGTTACGGTCAAGCCCGATTCCATCACGGTGTTGCGAGGCGCGACGCAGTCTTTTGCGGCCACGGTTACCGGAACAACTAACACGGCGATCACCTGGAGCGTGCAAGAAAACCTCGGCGGCACGATCGATAGCGCGGGTCTCTATACGGCCCCGCAAGATACGGATGGCACGTTTCACGTCGTGGCGACGAGCCAGGCCAATTCGGCTGCCAAAGGCACAGCGGCTGCGGTTGTCGTTGCACGGCCCCAAGTAACAATTTCTCCGGTGGCGGTCTCGCTATTTCCTGGTGGGACGCAGACCTTCACGGCAGCTGTCGCAGGGCTTGCCAATTCTGGCGTGACTTGGACAATTCAGGAGACAGGTGGGGGGCTGATAAACGGAGCCGGGTTCTATACCGCGCCGAGCGCTACAGGTTTCTATCATGTGGCCGCCACCAGCGTAGAGGACACGACGCTTACAGCGCACTCTACAGCTACCGTGACTACCTCCGCCGGTGGATTTACACCAACAGGGAGTCTGCATGGGGCGCGTGCATTTCATACTGCCACGTTGCTAGCCAATGGAAACGTGCTGGTGGCTGGGGGTACCAATGACAGGAATGACTCCTTGTGTATCGGCGGTATCGCTTCGGCAGAACTGTATTCTGCTGCCGGTTCCTTTGCTGCAACCGGGGCATTGACCGCAGCACGGTACCTTCACAGTGCCACGTTGCTGCAGAACGGAAAGGTATTGGTGGCCGGAGGATTTGGAGACACTTCCAACTGTCCCTTCGCGGATGTGCAAGCGCAAAACTCCGCAGAACTCTACGACCCTGTTGCTGGTTCCTTCAAGCGGACGGGCGACATGACGGCCATCCGCGGTGGGCATACAGCGACTCTGCTAACGAATGGGAAAGTTCTGGTTGCTGGGGGAGATCAACCAGGTGGAGGAAGGGATGTGGCCAATGCCGAACTCTATGATCCGAGCAGTGAGACTTTCACTCAAACGGGAGAGATGGTCGTAGCACGCTTTCGGCACACAGCCACACTGCTGAAAAATGGGAAAGTCCTCATCGTAGGTGGCTACCAACTAAACTCGCCAAACGCAACTTCCACGGCGGAAGTTTATGATCCGTCGACTGGCAGTTTCACCGCCACCGGTGGCATGGCTATGGCCCGCGGAGAACACACGGCGACGCTGCTCGCTGATGGCAGGGTGCTGATCGTCGGTGGCGTAGCTTCCGTTCCGGGCAGCAGTAATTTGCAGGTGACTGCCACTGCGGAAGTTTACGACCCATCTACGGGTTTGTTTTCAACGACAGGATCGATGACCGCAGCCCGAAATTCACACACGGCGACGCTCCTTCCGAGCGGAAACGTGCTCATCGCTGGCGGCGGCGATGACAACTCCACCGCCGAGATCTACAATCCGACGACTGGTGCCTTCAGCATTACAGGTGGTATGGAGGTCGGGCGTTCGGGACACTCCGCAACGCTGCTGCAGACTGACATCGTTGGTGGGATCGTACTGGTCGTTGGCGGAGGTTCCCTCGTTCCTGTCGCGACCGCCGAACTCTTCTTCGAAGACGGGAATTTTTGGGACTACTGAATCGATGACCAAACCCCGAAGATTCACTCGGTGAGCGAACCTCCCAAAGAGCTGTCGACCCAGTTCCGAGGACTAGGATGGGGTAGTTGCGAGCGGAGCTCTCTGAATTTTAGGGAGAGCTGTGGCCAGCGCACTGGAGGACGCCGAGGTAAGCGCGCCATGGGCCGACGGCTTCGCGGTATTGGTGCGCCATGACTCGGGAGAGTTGGTGGAGATGGGTCAGGTCATGAGCGGCCCATGTGGCGAGAAGTTGGGAGAGAGTGACCACGCCGAGGGCGGGGTGATGGCCGCGGAGAGCCAGATCTTCCTGGCGGAGACTCAGGGCACGTAGTTCGCGCAAATTTTCCGAACGCAAATTCGCAAATTCATCCAATAACTGGGGCAGGGATTTGCCCTGGCTCTCGCGGATCTGTGCCAAGCGATCGAAAGGTGGAAACGGCAGGGTCTCGCCGGATTGCAGGATGATCTTCGCGCGCGGCATCCAGTCCGTGCGTTCGCCGTGAATCAGGTGGCCGATGATTTCGAAGGCGGTCCAAGTGTTTTCACCTTCGTTTTGATGCGTCCACGAATCCGGAAGATCGCGCAGAAGGGCATTGAGAGCGGCTGGGGTGCGAGAGAGAAGCGAAATCGTTTGCGGCAAATTGTGTTCCATGGCGCTCCTCGGATCATAGAAAGCGATTCTGCGGACTGTTTGATTGTAGCCGCTCTGGGGCGCGGGCGCCGGCGAGCCGCGTTGGAGCGCCAGCTAGATTGCGGCGAGGACAGCACCCGGGAGCCGAGCCGCGGATTGGGCAATGGGCTGTAACCTTTGCCGAATTGCGAACTCGAATGGGGCGAAAGGGACAAGCTCCCAAAGGGCTACCCGGAGATTTTACATAGAGGAGAAAATTCGAATGGTTCGTACGATCAAGGCTGGATTGGGATTTGCGGTGCTGACGGCGGCTTTATTGCTTCCGGGATCTGGGTACGCGCAGGATGCGATGAAACCAGAGCCCATGAAGCAAGACAGTATGAAACAAGATGCCATGAAACAAGATGCCATGAAACAAGATGCCATGAAACAAGACAAGATGCAGGACGACAAGATGATGCGCGACGGCAAAGCGAAAACACTGGAGACGGGCAAGTTCCATGGGAAAGTGCACAAGACGGAAGGCCGGGCGACGCTGTATCAAGAGGCAGACGGAAAGCTGGTGTTGCGGCTGACCAACTTCAAGACCTCGAACGGGCCGGACGTACACGTCATTTTGGTGGCGACGAAAGACGCGATGGATGACGCCAACTTCTTGAAGGACAACACGGAAAAGATCGAGCTGGGGAAACTGAAGGGAAATGAAGGCGACCAGAATTATGAAATACCGGCGGGGACGGACCTGACGAAATTCCGGACGGTTTCGATCTACTGCGAGCGGTTCAACGCCAACTTTGGCGCCGCGCCGCTGGAGAAGTTCTAAGGATTGGAACGGGAAAGGAATCGGGCAGGGCAGCCTGCCCGATTTTTTTTGAGAGAAAAAACGATGAATACGAAGACAGGTTCCAGGGTTTCACGAAGAAAATGGATTCTGGCGGCGATAGGGATTCCGGTGCTGGCGGCGGCGTGGTGGGCGTTTCGGCCGGAGAAACTGTTTGTGAATCAAAAGGTGAATGAGGCGGCGCCGATGGGGTTGAGGGAGCAGCCGGAAGCGCTGTACACGGGGCGGCTGGAAGGGAAAGTTCATCCGACAAACGGCCGTGCGACGATTTACAAGTCCGCGGATGGCAAGCAATACTTGCGGCTCTCGGATTTCACGACATCGAATGGGCCGGACGTGCACGTCCTGCTGGTACGCGCAGATGACAAGGCGCTGGGGCAGGAGATCGTGAAAGGCGAGCTGGAGGGCCTGGAGCTCGGTTCACTGAAGGGGAACCAGGGCAATCAGAATTATGATTTACCGACGGCGGTGGATTTGAATCAGTATCAGACGGTAGCAATTTATTGCGAGAGATTTCACGCGATATTTGGCGTGGCGAAGCTGGAGAAGTTTTGAGGGGAAGAGCGCACAGCGAGCAGAGGAATGCCGCCTTGATCGGACCGCTTGCAACGCGAGTCTGACTAAGGCGGCGACACTTTGTTATGGGAATGAAAGAAACAAATGACGCGGGACTGATCGCGCGGATTCTCGGCGGCGAGAAGGAATTGTTTCATGAGCTGATCCGGCCGTACGAGCGCATGGTGTACCTGACGCTGTTTTCGATTGTGAAGAACGAGGCGGATGCGGAGGATGGGGCGCAGGAGGCGGTGATCAGTGCATTCCGCAACCTGAAATCATTCCGGGGAGAGGCGAAGTTCAGCACTTGGCTGACGATGATTGCGATCAACGAGGGGCGGAAGCGGCTGCGGAAGGCCAAGAGCGCGGCCGAGGAATCAATTGAAGAAGAAGCGGAGGAGCATGAAGGAGATTACACGCCGGCGCCACTGACGGACTGGCGGGAGATTCCGCTGGAAAGATTGGAGCGGAAAGAGATACGGGAAGCGCTGAGGAACGCGGTGGCAGATCTTCCGGGCATCTACCGGCAAGTGTTTACGTTACGGGACCTGGAAGAATTGAACGTGGAAGAAACGGCGCAAGCGCTGGGAATCAGCGCAAATGTGGTGAAAGTGCGACTGCACCGGGCGCGCATCCTGCTGCAAAAGCGGCTGGTGCCATTCCTGAAAACGACGGCGCCGGCGCGCAGAGGATTCTTCGGGAGAGCGCTATGAAGCTGGAATGCAAACACGTGTGGGAGCACATTTCGGAGTACATCGACAAGAGCGTCGATGCGCAAGTGCGCGAGGAGATCGAGCGGCACCTGGAACACTGTGAAATTTGCTCGGCGATTCTGGATTCGACGCGGAATATCTTGGTGTTGACGGCGGATGAGCGGACATTTGAATTGCCGGTGGGGTACAGCAAGAGATTGCATGATCGTCTGAAGGAAGAAATTGAGAAAGTGAAGCAAGCACCGCCAGGTGGCGGGCGGGAATAGCAGAAGTTCAGCGCCCGGCGAATAGGATACGATGAGCGAAGAATTCGGCGGCCAGCAGGAAGAGCGTAAGCACAGAGAGGGAGAATTGAAGCCACTCGGACGCTAACTTTTGCCTAGACACGGGCTGCTGGCGCCAAGCGGAGGCGGGGCGCCTGCGCAGTCTCCAGACTTGCCAAAGAACAATGAGGTTCAGGAGAGAGCCGGCCAAAGCAAGGAGCATCATGGGGATGCGGATGGCGTCGATGTGCATGCGGTCGGCGAGCTTCAATGCCCCAGATGCGGCAGCAAACGCGCCGATTCCTATGAGCAGGCGGACGCCGTTGAGAGCGATGAAGGCGCTGCAGACGCTTTGGAGAATCGCAAAGAAAAGGCTGGACCAACTGACGAGTTTCCATTTGTCGGGCATAGCCATCGGAAGTGTCTCATTCTAGCGGAATTGAGGTTTCGGGTTACGGCGTGAGTGGAATCCATTTAAGGAAGATGGCGGCCAAGGGCGGAAGTGTGAGCACAAGAGAATAAGGACGGCCCTGAGCGGGCTGGTCGGCGGCGTCCTGCCCGCCCATGTTGCCGACGTTCGAACCGCCGTAGTGGGCGGCGTCGGAGTTGAGGATTTCATTGTAGTGGCCGGAGTTGGGGACGCCGAGGCGGTAGCCGCCGCGGACGACGGGGGTGGCGTTAATGACGGCGACGATGAGGTCTTCGGGTTTTTTGCCGCTGCGGATGAAGGAAAAAACGCTGTTGTCGGAGTCGTTGGCGTCAATCCATTCGAATCCTTGCCATTCGAATTCGACTTGATGGAGAGCGGGCTCTGCGCCGTAAAGATGATTGAGGTCGTTGACGAGCTTCTGGATGCCGCGATGGGAATCGTGCTGGAGCAAGTGCCAATCTAGGCTGTGGGCTTCACTCCATTCGTGGCGCTGGGCGAATTCCTGGCCCATGAATAATAGTTTCTTTCCCGGGTGGGCGTATTGATAAGCGTAAAGCAAACGGAGGTTGGCGAATTGCTGCCAAATGTCGCCGGGCATTTTGTGGAGAAGAGAATTCTTTCCGTGGACGACTTCGTCGTGAGAAAAGGGAAGCAAGAAATTTTCGGTGAAGGCATAGAGGAGCGAGAAGGTCAATTTGTTGTGCTCGTACTTGCGATGGACGGGATCGTGCGAGAAATATTTTAGGGTGTCGTTCATCCAGCCCATGTTCCATTTAAAACTGAAGCCGAGGCCGCCGAGATAAGTGGGGCGCGAAACGGCGGGCCAGGACGTAGATTCTTCGGCGATGGTAAGTGTGCCGGGGAATTTCTGGTGGGCCACTTCGTTCATGCGCTTGATGAATTCGATGGCGTGTAGATTTTCGCGGCCGCCGAACTGGTTGGGGATCCATTCGCCGGGTTTGCGGGAGTAATCGAGATAGAGCATGGAGGCGACGGCGTCCACGCGCAGGCCGTCGATGTGATATTTGTCGAGCCAGAAGAGAGCGTTGGAAATCAAATAGTTTTGGACTTCGTTGCGGCCGTAGTTGTAGACGAGCGTGCCCCAATCGGGATGCGCTCCCTGGCGCGGGTCGGAATGTTCGTAGAGATGGGTGCCGTCGAATTGTGCGAGGCCGTGAGTATCGCGGGGAAAATGCGCGGGAGTCCAATCGAGAAAGACGCCAAGGCCGGCTTGGTGGCAGCGATCAACGAATTCCATGAATTCCGAGGGAGAGCCGTAGCGGCTGGTGGCGGAGAAATAGCCAAGTGTCTGGTAGCCCCAGGAGCCGTCGTAGGGATGCTCCATGATGGGGAGAAGCTCGATGTGTGTGTAGCCCAGATCTTTGACGTAAGGGATGAGCTGGTCGCCGAGCTCGTGGTAGGTGAGCCAGCGGTCGTGAGCTTCGGGGACGCGGCGCCAGGAGCCGAGATGGACTTCATAGATGGAGACGGGCGATTGGAACCAGTTTTTTTGCACGCGATGAGCGAGCCAATCGGCATCGTTCCATTTGTGATGATCGAGGCGGGCGACGACGGAGCCGGTGTTGGGGCGAAGTTCGGAACGAAAGGCATAGGGATCGGCTTTGAGTGGCAGGATGTTTCCGGCGGGGCCGACGATTTCGTACTTGTAGATGGCGCCCTCGGGAAGCTCGGGGAGAAAGATTTCCCAGATGCCGGAAGCGCCGCGGGCACGCATGGGATGGATGCGTCCGTCCCAACCGTTGAAATCGCCGACGACGCTGACACGTTTTGCACTGGGGGCCCAGACGGCAAAGTGGACGCCGCGGACGCCTTCGAGGGTTATGACGTGGGCGCCGAGTTTTTCGTAAGTGTCGTAGTGGCGGCCTTCGCCCATTAGATAGAGATCAAATTCGGTGAGCACGGGAGGAAACGCGTAGGGATCGAAGAGTTCAAAGGGGACACCGTGATGCGTGCGCCCCTGGATTTTGTAGCTGCCGGGAGCGGGGGCAGTGGTTTGATTTGAAGGCCAGGCGGCTTCGAAAAAACCCTCAGGGCGGAATTTGACGGCGTCGGTGACTTTGGCGGGAGCGAGAGTGGCGCCTTCGACAACGATGGGCTTTAAGGAGATGGACGCGGCATCTGCCCAAGGGAGGAAAAAGCGAACCGCCCAGCCATCCTTGACGGGATGCGGCCCGAGGAGGGCGAAAGGATCGGAATGACGCGCGGCGAGGAGGGCGTCGATTTGCGCGAGGAGGCGAGGATCGAGTGAGGTTGAAGAGGTAGGCTGCAGAATGGGGCGCTGCTCGGACAAGGGCACTGTCTCCGTTTAGTGATGGAAATAATGACGATGGGCGAGCTTAGCCTGAAAGATGGCCCGCGTCCCTTAAATCTTAGGGCGTTGGGGGCACAATTGCTATCTCGTTCGCTGGATAAGCAAGTTTCCGACGACCGGGCAAACAGGCACTGAGTTCAAAGCTGGTTTGATTCCCAGTATCACCTGCGACCAGGGATTCATCCTGTAGAATTGGCCCGTCGCGAAATCCCCATCAGAAGTGTGCCAAAGTGGATAGTTTTGCGACACGCCTGTGCTTATCCTCGGCCAATGAGAATGCGGGACCTCTCGCCAAGAGCGCTGCTTGCTGTCGCTTGTCCTAAGTGCGGGGTCGCTGCCGGCAAACGCTGTTTGCTGTATTCTGGTGGCATGCGCAACGAATCACATGTCGACCGAAAGCTCGCTGCGATTCAGGCTTTTGAAGTAAAAGGAATTTCTCCTCCCGAGCTGGATGAATCCTAGTAAGCCGGAGAGGATGTAGTTAAGATGACCAGGTCGCTTTTCAGGCGGGAGAAGACTATTGATAATACCGCCAGCCATTTTCCCGGTTTTGTTGTTCGGGGGAAGCGGAGATTCCCAGGGGTATTCAAAATACTCCTGGTCTTGCCCGTAGTCTGTCTAGCCCAGCAGTCACATTCCTTCCAGCTTCATTCCCCTTTATTGCAAGCAGCGGGCACCATCAGTGCTGATCCTCAGTTAGGACCGCAACCGCCTTGCGGAGCGGAACCGATTCCGCCCTACCCGAGTCTGGATGCATCGGCTATCGCAAAGTCATGGAGCGTGCCTGATTTCGGCCGCGACTGGCGGCCACCCGCGTGCACCGGTTGGTCTGAGGTGGGATTTACAACGCTGGTAACCACCGTCGCTCGATTTCGCTATACCTCGGAAGCGGGAGGTTTGCTTCGCCATATCGGGGCAATTTCAGCGCGCGCAGGAGTGCGATATTGGTCGACCACTCACAAGCAGTGGCAAACATTGGTTGTGGACGCGTATGCGGTGACCGACTCGCACTCCGGGCAACGTCGCGAAGATTTCACTCTCGATGAGCTGACGGCAGGAAAAGTACTGTACTTTGAACAAGCCGACAACCTCTCAGGCAAAGCCACCTACCGCATGCACATTGCTGAGGTTTCGGCAGACCGACTCGTCTTCGATATCCAGAACGTCACCACGATGCGCTATTTCTTCATACCTATTTTTCATCCTGGTGAGGTGCAGTCGATCTACTTTCTGGATCGAGAATCAGATGGTGTGTGGCGTTACTACAGCATTGTGCGCACAGGAAGGGGCGCCAACCGGCGGCTTGTGGGAAATGAGTCTTCCTCAATCAATCGAGCAGTTGCGTTCTACCGCCATCTCGCTGGAATTCCAACCGACCAAGAACCGCCGGCGGCGCGATGAAGGAAGAAGTTACGGAGTCTTCGCAACAGCAATAATGGGTATACCGAGACGCAGAGCTGCTTGATCCGCGGGAGTGAATGGCGTTTCGCTAGGCGGCACGGCGGGGCTGCACTATAATTCGCGCCGAGATGGCGCTGACTCTAGGCACAAAACTTTGGCCGTATGAGTGAGTGGGCCGCTGATGCGGGCGGGATGGGAGAGGTGTATGGGGCGAAGAGTGCGCGGCTGGATGCAAAGTGCGTCAAGGGCAAATAATTTCAGCGGGTCTGTGGAAGCTGAATAGGTCAATGAGGGAGCGGACGAACAAAATGCGGATTCATTTCGGAGTGCAGGCATTCGTTTTGATTCTTTGCGGAGTGGCGATGCTTATGAATGGACCAGCGAGTGAAGCGCAAGATCGATCGCAGGGGCGGTCCATAGTGATTTCGAAAGGCGGGATTGTGGCGGCGGAGTCCCCGCTGGCGGCGCAGGCGGGAGTGCGGATCCTGGAGCGCGGCGGGAATGCCGTGGATGCGGCGATTGCGACGAACGCGATGATGGGCGTGGTGGAGCCGATGATGAACGGCATCGGCGGGGATTTGTTCGCGATTGTTTACGATGCAAAGGCGAACAAGCTGTATGGGATCAATGCGAGCGGGTGGGCGCCGAAGGGATTGACGATCGAGTTTTTGCAGAAGCAGGGGCTGAAGAGCATGCCGCAGCAGGGAGTGAACGCGATCACAGTGCCGGGTGCTGTGGATGGATGGCAGAAGCTGGCGGACAAGTTTGGGAGGAAGAAGCTGGCGGAAGATTTGGCGGCGGCGATTCGAACGGCGCAGGACGGTTTCCCGGTGCCGGAATGGACGGCGGCGTATTGGGCGTCGGAAGTGGACTATCTGCGCCGGGATGAAGAGGCGGCGAAGACCTATCTTCCCGGGGACCGCGCGCCGAAAGTCGGCGAGATATTTCGCAATCCGGAGCTGGCGTGGTCGCTGCAGCAAATTGCGCAGCATGGACGGGATGCGTTTTACAAAGGGGAAATTGCCACGAAAATTCTGGAGTCGATGAAGCGCCACGGCGGACCGATGACTGCGGAGGATTTGAAAGAGTATTCGAGCGAGTTCGTGGAGCCGATATCGACGACCTACCGGGATTGGACGGTTTATGAATTGCCGCCAAACGTGCAAGGGATGGCGGCGCTGGAAATGCTGAACATCATGGAAACATTTCCGATGGGGCAGAAGGATTGGGGATTTGGCTCGACGAATGCGCTGCATGCGATGATCGAGGCGAAAAAACTAGCGTATGCGGACCTGCGGAAATACATTGGCGATCCGCGGGGGCGGAAACTTCCGGTGGCGAGGCTGATTTCGAAAGAGTGGGCGGCGGAGAGAGCGAAGCTGATCGATGCGCAGCGTGCAAACTGCGAGGCGACCGCGGGAGAGATGCCGGTTGGGAACGATACGACCTATTTGAGCGTGGTGGACCGCGATGGGAACATGGTTTCGCTGATTCAGAGCAACTACGAATCGTTCGGCTCGGGGATTGTGGCGCCGGGAACCGGATTTGCGCTGCACGATCGCGGGGGACTTTTCAGCATGGATCCCGCTTCGCCGAATGCGCTGGCGGGAAGGAAGAAGCCGCTGCATACAATTATTCCGGCGTTCGCGCAGAAGGGCGATACGCGGGTGGCGTTTGGGATTATGGGCGGGTGGAACCAGTCGCAGGCGCACGCGCAGTTCATGGCGAATCTTGCGGACTTCAAAATGAATATTCAGGCGGCACTGGAAGCGCCGCGGTTCAGCAAACATACGTTTGGCGGATGCGACGTGATCCTGGAGAACCGATTTTCGCAGGCGGTGCGGAGCGATCTGACGAACAAAGGACACAAGATTGAGTTGAAGGGGACGTTCACGAGCGATGTGGGCGGGGGTCAGGCGGTGATGCGGGACTTTGCGGCGGGGGTGAACTATGGGGCTTCGGACCCGCGGAAAGATGGGCAGGCGGCGGCGGAATTACCGTTTGAATAAGATATTGTGACTAAGATATGAGGGACAGAGAAGGTTAGGAGTCTGCAAGAAACTTCCCAAATGACGGCTCGAAGGGAAGAATTCTGCCTCTGGGAAAGGGGCAGCGCTGGGCCAGAACGCCTAAAGCCTGTATTTAGAATACCTTAGGATGTGGCCGCGTGGCCAGTGAGTTGCACCTGTACCAAGGGACAGGGAACGCGGCCCGCAGCTACGCGACCTGGATGTGGAGACCCTGATGGGGTACGGTCGAGTGGCTTTGAGCCTCGTACGAACCTTTGCGGCGGCTGCGGTCCTCTTTTTCATCCTTCCAGCGAGCCCTGCACAAACGGTTGACCTTTCCGGACGCTATCAATGCGCGCAGGCGAAAATGCACGGGAAAGTGATTCCATGCACGGCGGCGCCGCTAATCCTGAAGAACGATGGACGATTTGAATTGCGCGGGTGGGAAGGAAGTTACCTGGTGAATGGGGAGTGGGTGGAGCTTTCGGATTCGCTGGTCCGCGCGAAAGCCAAGATCGAACCGGGACATAAGATCGTATTGCGTTATTACGGGAAGCACGGGCTGGTGGAAATGACGTTTGAGCGGCGTGTGACGGAGCTTGGAAAGACCGCGCTAAGCTGAGAGCAGCACGCGAACGAACTATTTAGCGGTTAACCGTATTCTGTAGGTCCTTTCCTTCAACAATCCATTTATTTCACGGATGGCTGCCAGCCGCGGCCGCGCAGGACTTTGCCTGCGGCGGCGCCGGTGAGTTTGCCGTGGTCGTATTCGACCTGGCCATTAACGATGGTGAAGTCAATGCCCGTGGAGAGCTGATCCGGTTTGGTGAAGGTGGCATGGTCGATGAGGGTGGCGGGATCGAAAATGGTGATGTCGGCAAAATAGCCGGGCTTGAGGAGGCCGCGGCTGTCGAGGTGTTCGCGCTGGGAGGGGAGCGAAGTGATTTTGCGGATAGCGGCCTCTAGGGGCATGAGATGCTCGTCGCGGACATAGTGTCCGAGGAAACGGGGCATGGAGCCGAAGGCGCGGGGATGCGTGTGGGGCTCGTAGGTGGGACCGTCGAGAGACATTTCGTTGGCGTCGAGACCGATGCTCGTCCATGTTTGGCTAAGGCCAGTGCGGAGATCTTCCTCGCTGGCCATGAAATAGATCGCGCCGGTTTGCGCGTTGTCGGCGAGGACGAAATCCATGAGAGTGTCTTCGGGGGATTTTTTCCAAGCCTTGGCCACATCGTCCACGGTTTTGCCCTCGAATAGTTTTAGATCGGGTTTTTGAACGGAAGAAATGAGAACACCGGCTCCGCCACCGCAATCGTAGAAAAGATTCTCCCAGTCCGGATGATCACCCACTAATTCTTTTTTGATGCGCGCGCGAACTTCGGGATCTTTCAGACGAGCGAGCAGCTTTTGAACACCGCCATCGGCGACCCAGGGTGGAAGCGCGGATGCCAGGGCGGTGGCCCCGGCGGGGTAAGGATACATGTCGGCGGCGATATCGAGGCCGGAGTCACGGGCGAGCTGGATGGTAGCGACGACATTTTTCATGGTGCCCCAGCGAGGCTTGCCACTGACTTTGAGATGAAAGATTTCAACGGGGAGATGGGCTTCGCGGCCAATGCGGATGGCTTCGGCGAGCGCGGGCATTTCCGAAGCGCCTTCGCTGCGCATGTGTGTGGCGTAGAGGCCGCCGTATTTGGAGGCGACTTGGGCGAGGGCGATGAGCTCTTCCGTTTTGGCGAAAATATTTGGCGGGTAGATGAGGGCGCTGGAGACGCCGAGAGCGCCGTCCTTCATGGCTTGCTCGACAAGAGATTTCATTTGATCGAGCTCAGCGGGGGTGGGAGCGCGATTGTCGTCGCCGATGACCGCTTCGCGGATTTGCGCGGAGCCGACGTAGGTGCCGATATTGAGAGGAGTGCCTTGCTTTTCGAGGCGGCGAAAGTAACCGTCGAGCGTGGTCCAATCGATGGAAAGTTTGTACTGATCGAGAAAGGGTTTTATGGGGGCGATGGTTTTTTCGTTTTGCGGGGCGATGGAGCCGCCTTCGCCGGTGATTTCGGTGGTGATGCCTTGGGAGAGTTTGCTGATGGAGCGATTGTCGAGGAGAAGAGAGACTTCGGATTGGCCGAGCATGTCGATGAAGCCGGGAGAAACGATGCGGCCTTTGGCATCGATTTCGCGTCTTGCGCGGGCTTCGTGCAGGTCGCCGATGGCGGCGATTCGGTCTCCATTGATAGCCACATCGGAGGAGTACCAGGGATTGCCGGCGCCGTCGATGACGTGGCCGTTGCGAATGATCAGATCGTATTCGGCGGAAGTAGCAGATGCAGACTCGCTGAGATCCGCGTCGTAGGCAGCTGCGGCGATTTCGCCGAGGGCTTGGCCGGCGATTTGTTGAGCGGCGTCGGGATCGGGAGCGAGGGAGACGTGATTGACGTAGGCGGCGAAGGCGAGTTTCTTGCCGTCTTTGGTGATGACGTAGCCGGCGAGCCCTTTGCCGTTGAGCATCATTTTGCTGTTGAGCTTGTCACTGGAGCCGAAGGTTCCGGTTTTCGCGAAGACGTGTCCAGCGCCGGGTGAAGTGGTTTGAATTTTCGCGAGCGTGCCGTCTTTGCCGAGAATGGGCAGAGCTTTGAAGAAGACGGAATAGTCGGGGCGAGTGGTCCAGTAGGTAAGATAGTGCACTATGAAATCGGGGCTGAAGAGATCGGCCCAATCGCCGCCGGCGCCATCGGCTTGGGCAGCGCCGGAAAGATCGAGTTGGGCGGATTGCAAGAATTCCTGCTCGACTTTGAATCCGGAGTTGAGAGGATTCTTTAGGTCTTTGGCGACAAGGGTCCCCAGGAGATAGGGGCCCACGCCGGCGTGGAGATTCTGGCTGACTTTCAAGGTGACCTTGATTTCCTCGGAGAGCGGAAGAGAGAAGTGCTCGGCCACTTGGTTCTCGGAAGTGTAGGAGCGCGCGAAGGAAGAAAAATCCGCGGTAGCGGGGGTGGTTGGGAGTTTGATCTCGACGCCGGATTCGAGTAGGGCTTCGTGTAGAACGGTTTCTGCGAACTTTGAAGGGGAGGGAACGGCGAGAGCTGCAGTTTGCGGCGCGGCGCCAAGAGGCAGATTTCCGGTGAGAGTGACTACGACGGAACCGTCAGGGTTTGTAGTGGTGCTGGGTGTATCAAAGGAAGGCTTGGTCCCGGCGGGAGTTGTGATGATTCGATTGATGAATTTGATGTAGGAGGTGTGAGGAGAAGATTCGAGTGCGACGGGATCGCCGCTTTTGGCCCCAGGCGTGGCAACGAGATCGATGACGTTATCGTTGACCATGATCGAGGACATAACGACTTCGGTGCCGCCTTCGCGGGGGCCGTCGGGAAAAAGTGTTGTGTCAATGAGCACGCGGCCTTCGATTTTGCGAATGCCTTTGGCGGCCACGTCTTTGGCGAGTTGCTTGATGACCATGAGGGGATCGCCGGGGAGGGCGGGGCCGTCGTAAGAATGATCTTCATCGACAAAGGCGAGGGTTCCATCCGGCTGGATGCGATTCGAAAGGTTGGGGTCGCCGCTGGCGACAAGGATGAGATCGCCCTTGAGTGTGCCGTGTTTGTCGATGGGCCCGGTGCGGTAGATGCGCGTACGGAAAACGTAATCCTGCCCCAATTTCGCCAGAAGCGTGCCTTCGGTGAGAATTTTGGTGGTAGAGGCAGGCACGAACAATTTGCCAGCGTTGAGGGCATAGAGGACTTTGCCGGAGTCGAGTGAGTAGAACTCGATGCCGAAATTGGCGTGAGCGAATTCGGGGCGGCTCATGACTTTCTCGACGCGCTTTGCGAGAGAAGGCTCGGACTGTGCGCGGGCGTTCGGGAGTGGCGCGGCGAGAAAGAGAAAAGACAGCGTGACGATGCTGATGAGAGACAACCTTCGCGAATTCGTTTTCAAAGCAGAATCCTCCAAGAAATGTTTCGGTTTCGCTGCTAGTGGGCCACGTTTAATCCATTGGCCGAGTCGAGCTTTTCGAACGGGATATTCGAGATCGCGTATTCCTTCCAATCTTTGTAGTCGAAGTGCCACCATTCGGATTCGTAGACGGTGAAGCCTTCGGATTCCATGGCGCGGCGGAGGAGGTCGCGGTGCCAGCGCTGGAGCGAAGTACCGCCGGGATAGCTCGGGAAAGACCGCGTGGACATTTCATCGTAGGTGCCGGGCATTTCGATGGGTTTTCCCGATGACAGATCATAGAGCGTGAGATCGACAGCGCAGCCGCGATTGTGGCGGGAACCCTGCGCGGGATCGGCGACGAAGATTTTGCCTTCGGGCGGGGTGGCATCCCAGAAAATTTTTGTGACGTACCACGGACGATAGGCGTCGTGGATAAGCAGGCCGTAGGCGAGCGGTCTGAGTTTTTGCTGGACGCGGAGGAGGGCTCTCGCAGCAGGACGCTGGAGAAAGGCGCGGGCTTGGGAATAGACAGGAGTTCCCAGGAAATCGTTGGCGGTGGCGTAGCGGATGTCGAGATGAATCGAAGGATCGAGGGCAGTCAGTTCAACTAGCTCCAGGCCCCGGAATGTGCCGGCTTCTGTGGGCGGCGATGCAACGAGGGCTTCCTTGCGCAGTTCCTCGATGGAGCGAACTGGTTTGATGCGCGCCACGTTTTTGGCATCAACGCCGTAGTCAAGACGATCCAGCGACATCTTGCCAGTAATTAGGACTAGTCCACCTGAGGGTTGACGGCCGAAGCGCACTAGGGGTGCGTCCGGTTCATTCGACGCGGGAATTGCGAACGAACCTGGCGAAACCTCCTTCAACTGCCATTCCTTGGTCTGATTAAACTGGAATAGCTGACCGTCACGCTCCAGAATCACACGGGGTTCTTTCGGAGAGCCATAGTCGCCAATCCAGGGTTTCCAATCAGCGCGAATGTCAGCAGGTTTAGGACTAGGGAGAAGCGCAGAACTCTGTTGAGAAGCGGCGGGGAGAGCGAAGCAACAACAGAATAGGAAAACTAGAAGAGTTCGTTGCTTGTAGCAAATGCGGTCACCTAGCACGCCAGGTCTCCTTTTCGGTGGTCCAGCGTTCAATGAGGTCACGGCGGACATGATAGCCGAGTCCGGGAGAGGTGGGGACTGGAATCGTGCCTGTCGGGGGAGATTTCGACGGGGGGATCGATGATGTCTTCTTCCCGCAACAAATGTTGCAATTCAGTGCCACGCGCCAACAGAAACAATAAGAGAGCGAGTGAGAGGTGTCAAGAGGCTCTGAAATGTGGCGGACTGCGAAGGGGGTCCGGTAGGGAATCGTGGAGCCGCCGCGTCCTAGAGCGTGTACCAGCGGGAACCCTTGCGTTGCTCCTCAGCAATTTCCTTTGCCAGGGCTAGTGTTTGCGCGCGGCGATATTGGCCAACGGCAGCGAGAAGGGTATTCAGCAAGGCAACAGGAGCAGCGTAAGACGCGCCGAAGGACGTGGATTCAATGGAAGCCAGAAAAACTTCGTCGCATTCACGCGCAAGAGGAGAAACATATGTATCAGAGATGCCAACGCAATAGGCACCGCGAGCGCGGGCCTGGCGCGCACCTTCGATGGTCTGGCGGAGCCCACGGCGGAAGCTGATAGCGAGCACCAGATCCTTTTTGTTCACGGCGCGCACGACATGCAGAGTCCTGCCCGCGGAGGTGGCGGCAAAAATCGGCAAACCTAAGAGACTGATTTGATATTCGAGGTAATAGGCAAGAGTGACGGCGAGATCGCCGGCCAGAATCACGATACGACGGGCATCATAAAAACGTTTGGCCAGGGCCACGAGGCGCCGGGCTTCCAGGCTGTTTTTCAAACCTTGAAGGTTCTTAAGATCTTGCTCAAGAGAGTCGCGGACATGGGAAGGCATACTGACGTCGCCGGCGGACCGCATAGTATCCAGAGAGGTGGCGTAGGCGAGAGAGAGCTCATGCAAGTGGCGCTGAAATTCGCGGTAGCTGGCGAAGCCAAGTCCGCGAACGATACGAACGACGGTTGCGGGATCGGTGCGAAGACGCTTGGCCATTGCGCGCACGCTGAGCAGCACATATTCGCGCGGATGCTCGAGGATGGGCCGGATGATTTCCTGGCGTTTGATGCTGAGCTGGTCGATGCGCTCTGCAAGATGCTGAGCCGTTGAAGGAGATTGAGCCTCTTTGCGCTTCATCACGCGAGAGGATTGCCCAAATTCAGGCGCGTGTCAACCGCAGGCGAATCGACCACTGAGTCCGCGTGGTGAGCCGACGCAGCGTTATTTTTTTGAAGTGGCTGCCTTGTTTTCCAGGCCGGGCGCGGTCACCGGTTGGAGGAAGGGCATCATGGCGCGGAGTTTGGGACCGAGCTGCTCGATGGGATGTGATTGTTCGCGGTGGCGAGTGGCGAGGAAATTCGGGCAGCCCTTTTCGTTCTCTTCAATCCAGGCCTTGGCGAAGCTGCCGTTGCGGATTTCCGCCAGGATTTTGCGCATCTCATCGCGCGTTTGCTTAGTAATGATACGTGGGCCGGCGGAATAGTCGCCTTGCTCGGCGGTATCGCTGACGGAGTAGCGCATGTAGCTGAGACCGCCGCGGTAGATCAGGTCAACGATGAGCTTGAGTTCGTGGAGGCATTCGAAATAAGCAACCTCGGGCTGGTAGCCCGCCTCGGTGAGTGTTTCGAATCCGGCTTTGATCAATTCGCTGACGCCGCCGCAGAGTACGGCTTGTTCACCGAAGAGGTCGGTTTCCGTCTCCTCGGTGAAAGTGGTTTCGAGTACACCGGCGCGGGTGCAGCCGAGTCCTTTGGCGTAGGAAAGCGCGAGGGCTTTTGCGGTGCCGGTGGCGTCCTGCTCAACGGCGAGGAGCGCGGGAGTTCCGCCGCCTTCGGTGAAAACTTCGCGGACGCGATGGCCGGGAGCCTTCGGGGCGATCATGGAGACGTCGACGCTGGCGGGAGGCTTGATGGTGCCGAAACGGATGTTGAAGCCGTGTGCGAACATCAATGTCTTGCCGGGCTTGAGATTAGGTTCGATGGCATCGCGATAAAGTTTGGGCTGCTTGGTGTCCGGGGCGAGAATCATGATGACATCGGCCCAGGCGGCGGCTTCCGCGGGCGTGTTGACCGTCAATCCTTCTTTTTCGGCTTTGGCGCGGGAGGCGCTGCCTTCGGGGAGGCCGACGCGGACGGAAACGCCGCTATCGCGCAAGTTCAGCGAGTGCGCGTGGCCTTGGGAGCCGTAGCCGATGATGGCGACTTTCTTCGCTTGAATCAGGGAAAGATCTGCCGAATTGTCGTAGTAAAGATTTGCCATTTGCTTCCTCTCGTGACCGGATTGCGATCGCAAAAACAATTAAGTCGGAAATACTTTCAGCATTCCTTGCTGCTTCGCCGCGCCCAAGAAGCGAACAGGCAAAAGTACCTGTTCTACTGAGACTCCGCCACTACGGGTTCGGCGGAATCGGACGCAGCGGTTGGGGGACGAAGAAGGTCTCCGCCGCGGGTCATGGAGATGCGACCGCTGCGGGCCATTTCCAGAACGCCGAACGGGCGGAGAACTTCGAGCAGGCCGTCGATCTTGTCGACTGCTCCGGAAACCTCGATGATCAAGGACTCGGGAGCGACGTCGACGACACGCGCGCGGAAAACTTTGATGAGTTCCATGAGGTGCGGGCGATTCTGCTGGTCGGCGGAGACTTTGATCAAGGCGAGGTCGCGCTCGAGCAGCGCGCGGCCAGAGACGTTTTCCGCGAGTCGCACGTCGACGAGTTTTTCAAGGCTGGCTTCGAGGCGATGCGCGCCCTTTTCGTCCGTGTGCGCGACGATGGTCATGCGCGCGATTTCCTCGTTTTCGGTGGGGCCGACGGTAAGCGAGTCAATGTTGATAGCCAAGCGCCGCGCCAGGGAAGAGACACGGTTGAGGACACCGGGTTTGTTTTCGACATAAGCGACGAGTGTTTGCATGTTGTCCTCTTCTCTTACGGCTCCGTCGAGGTTTCGACGAGCGGACTGTTGGGGCGGCGAATCATGTCACTGAGTGATGCGCCGGCGGCGACCATGGGATAAACGGAATCTTCCTGCTCGACGCGGAAGTCAATGAGCACGGTTTCGCTGGATTCCCGTGCGGAACGGATCATCGGTATGACTTCGGCGCGCTTGGTGATGCGCTCGCCGCGTATGCCGAAAGCGTTGGCGAGGGCGGCGAAATCCGGAGCGACGAGCGGGGTGGCTACGTAGCGCTTATCATAGAAGAATTCCTGCCACTGCCGGACCATACCGAGGAAGCCGTTATTAATGATGGCGATCTTGATGTTGATCTTTTCCTGGACGATGGTGGCGAGCTCGCTCATGGTCATCTGAAAGCCCCCATCGCCGACGACGACCCAGACTTCGGCATCGGGCTTGGCAAATTTCGCGCCGATGGCAGCGGGTAGAGCAAAACCCATGGTGCCGAGGCCACCGGAAGTGATGAGCGTGCGCGGGCGATTGTGATGGTAGTACTGCGCTTCCCACATTTGGTGCTGCCCGACATCGGTGACGACGATGGCTTCGCCGTGGGTTTCTTTCCAAAGATCATTGATCACGTGCGCGGCGTAAAGATGGCCATTGTCGGGAAGGCTTTGGATGTCGACAACAGCGGAATCGCCCTTCAATTCGCTGATGTGGCGAATCCATGGGCCACGGTCACGGGTTTCGATCTTGGGAATGAGTTTCTCAAGGACCTCGCGAGCGTCGCCGACAAGTGCGGCGTCAACCTTTACATTCTTGTTGATTTCGGCGCGATCGATTTCGATGTGAATTTTGCGAGCGGTCTTGGCATAAGTGCGCAAGTCACCCGTGACGCGATCATCGAAGCGCATTCCGACGGCGATGAGGAGGTCGGCTTCCTGGATGGCGTTGTTGACCCAGGCTTCGCCGTGCATGCCCATCATGCCGAGATTCAGCGGGTCTTTGGCAGGGAAGCAGCCGATGCCGAGAAGGGTCATGGCGACGGGAAAACTGCCGGCACGAACGAATTGTTCGAAGGCACGCATGGCGCCGGAAACCAGGATTCCGTGTCCGGCGAGGATGACGGGGCGTTTAGAGGAATTGAGGAGTTCGACAGCGCGGTCAAATTCCGCTTGATCGTGATTGGTACGCTGGCGCTTGGGCGGAAGCTTTGGCGCGGAGGCTTCCCAATTGAATTCGGCGGAAGCTTGCTGCGCGTCCTTCGTGATGTCGACGAGGACAGGGCCTGGGCGCCCGCTGTTTGCAATCACAAAAGCTTCGCGGATGGTGCGCGCGACGTCTTCGGCGCGGGTGACCACCCCGTTGTGCTTGGTGATGGGCATGGTGATGCCGGTGATGTCGATTTCCTGAAAGGCGTCGGAACCGAGGACTTTGCTGCTCACCTGGCCGGTGATGCAAACGACCGGAGAAGAATCCAGCATTGCGGTGGCGATGCCGGTGACCATGTTGGTGGCGCCGGGGCCGGAGGTGGCCATAGCGACTCCGATGCCGCCGCTCGCGCGGGCGTAGCCGTCAGCCATGTGCGTGGCGCCCTGTTCGTGGCGCACAAGGACGTGGTGCAGCTTTGATTTGCCGAGCGCGTCGTAAACCGGGAGAATCGCGCCGCCGGGATAGCCGAAGATTTCGCGCACGCCAAGACGCGTGAGGGATTCGCAGAGAATTTCCGCACCGGTGAGCTTCATAGAGTCCTCGAAGGGGAGCCAGGTTGAACTGGCGCTGAAAAGGATGCTGGAACGGCGGTGATCGCGCCAAGAGCAGCCGAAGAAACAAGGAAAGAGTATTTGGCCATGACGCCGCTCGAATAGCGCGGCGCAGGCGGTTTCCACGTCGCGAGACGCTTCTGAATCTCGGTGGCAGTGAGCTCCACGTTGAGCTGGCGATTGGGGAGGTCGAAAGCGATGATGTCGCCGTTCGCGACGGAGGCGATGGGACCTCCGTTGGCGGCTTCGGGGGCGACGTGTCCGGCCATTAGACCGTGAGTGGCGCCGGAGAAGCGGCCGTCGGTGAGAAGAGCGACGGAATCGCCGAGACCTGCGCCGACGAGCGCGGCGGTGACCGCGAGCATTTCACGCATGCCGGGGCCGCCCTTCGGGCCCTCATAACGAATGACCACCACATCTCCTGCTTTGATGGTGCCGTTTTCGACTCCTGCGAAAGCGGCTTCTTCGGTGTCGAATACGCGAGCGGGGCCGCGGAAATTTTGCAGATTGTGGCCGGCGACTTTTACGACGCATCCTTCGGGGGCGAGATTTCCTTTCAGGATGACCAGACCGCCGGTCGGCTTGAGAGGCGAGTCAAGCTTGCGGACGACTTCCTGAGACGGCGTTTCCTTGGCGGCGGCGGCTTCCTGGGCGAGAGTACGACCGGTCACGGTGAGGCAGTCGCCGCGCAATAATCCGGCTTCGACCATGCGCTTTGCGACGAGCGCGGTGCCGCCTGCCGCATAGAGATCGGTGGCGACAAAACGCCCGCCAGGTTTCAGGTCAGCAATGATCGGTACTCGTGAACTGATACGATCGAAATCATCAATGGAAAGAGGGAGCTTTGATTCGGCCGCGATGGCGAGAAGGTGCAAGACGGCGTTAGTCGAGCCGCCGGTTGCGGCGACTCCGGCGATTGCGTTTTCGATTGCAAATGTGGTGATGATTTTCGAGGGCGTGACATTGCGACGCAGAAGATCGAGGACTAATTCACCGGCACGGTGACCGGCATTTGCTTTCGCCGCGTTTGTCGCGGGAACGCTCGAGAGTCCCATCGGCGCGATGCCCAGAAATTCGCAGACGAGCGCCATGGTATTTGCGGTGAACTGCCCGCCGCACGCGCCGGCGCCGGGGCATGCCGCGCCTTCGAGCGATTTGAGTTGCGCGTCAGTCATTCCGCCCCGAGCGTGGAGGCCAACGGCTTCGAAGACGTCCTGAATCGTGACAGAGTGACCTTCGAATTGGCCGGGAGCAATGGAACCGCCGTATAGAATGAGCCCGGGAATATTCAGGCGAGCGAGGGCCATAACGCCGCCGGGAATGGTTTTGTCGCAACCGACAAGGACGACGAGAGCATCAAAGAGATTGCCGCGCGTGACGAGCTCAATGGAGTCCGCGATGACTTCGCGGCTGATGAGGGAAGTGCGCATGCCCTCGGTGCCCATGGTGATGCCGTCTGAAATGGAAACGGTGTTGAATTCGAGCGGAGTGCCACCGGCGGCGCGAATGCCGTCTTTCACGTGCTGCGCAAGTTCGCGGAGGTGATAGTTACAAGGGCCAATTTCAATCCACGTGTTGGCCACACCGATGAGGGGCTTGCTGAAATCCTCGTCGCGAAGGCCGGAAGCGCGAAGCATGGCGCGCGCGGGCGCACGATGCGCTCCGTCGGTGAGCGTATGACTGCGCGGCTTCGGAGATGAGTCACTCACTACTTAGTCCCTTCGATGGTCCATCCACTGTGGCCATCCGGAGAATTGCTGCCCGAAACTGAGTGATAGCCCGATGAACTTCCAGCGACCTCTAGCCAGGCAGCTATCCTCATGTATGAGAAAACCGGCGGGTCTACGGGAATAAGCCGCCCTTCGGTCCAGTCTACCAAGCAACCAGCCACAACTGCCGAGGGAATCCGATTTTCCTGATGGCCAGACGAAAAGATACACGTTGGCCACCAAAGAAAGAGCATGAGGCTTGGAGTGTCAATGAGTCAAATTAATAGAAATGCTGAATCGAATAAACACAGATTATAGGTCAATAATCCGGATTTGAACTTCGTGGAGCGGTGAACGGAATTCGGCTGAGCTCGGCAAACGGGCATCTTCCCAAGAGTACGGACATCTAACCGTTATGGGATTCAATTTGCAAGAAGAGCTAATGGGGGACGGATGGGATCAGGGACGGAGGTACTTGTCATTGGAGGAGGGCCGTCAGGATTGGCGGCGGCCATCGCGGCACGACAAAAAGGATTTGAAGTTACTGTAGTCGACGGCGCGAAGCCGCCGATCGACAAAGCATGCGGAGAAGGGCTGATGCCGAACACGATCTCGGCTCTGCGCGAGCTCGGGATCGCAATTGATGCGCGAGACGGCCGGGTCTTTCGGGGACTGCGCTTCCTGGATGCAAACAGCGAGGCAGAAGCTAACTTTCCGGGGACACCGGGAATCGGGATTCGGCGGACGGCGCTACACCAGAAGATGCTCGAGCGAGCCCAGCAATGCGGCGTGTCTCTTCTTTGGAACACGCCGGTTAGTGGCCTGAGCTGTGGAGGGGCAATCGTTGGCGGTAGAACAATGAAGGCAAAGTGGGTGATCGGCGCGGATGGAATACACTCGAGGGTGAGGCGCTGGAGCGAACTGGAATCCCATACGGAGAACGAGGCACGCTTCGCGCTGAGGCGTCACTATCGCGCGAGGCCATGGACAGATTGCGTAGAGATTTATTGGGGCGAAAGGATGCAGGCTTACGTGACGCCATTGGGGAATGAGGAAACCTGCGTTGTCCTGGTTGCGGCACAGCCGCGGGTGGAGTTTTCAGAAGCTTTGCGTGAATTCCCGGGGCTGGCCGCCCGACTGGCGCATGCGGAACTGAGCAGCGCGGAGCGCGGCGGATTTACAGTGACGCGCAGGCTCAGCCGTGTGCACCGGGGGAATGTCGCGTTGACGGGAGACGCGTCGGGGAGCGTGGACGCCATCACCGGTGAAGGGCTTTGCCTGAGCTTCCGGCAGGCCATTGAGCTTGCGGATGCATTGGAAGCGGGGAATCTTGAGAGCTATCAGTCAGCGCACAGACGACTCTTGAGGCGACCCAATTTTATGAGCAGGGTGCTGCTTCTGCTAGGACGAAATGTGCAGTTGCGGCGGCGCACGTTGAAGGTGTTGGCAAAGGATCCCAGTCTCTTTGCCCGCCTGCTTTCCGTACATGCAGGAGACGGTTCGGCGTTGCAGCTTGGTGCAACGGGCCTGCACTTTGGTTATCAATTCCTGACAGCATGACTCGGCCCATCCGATGACAATAACACCTCGAGTCGGAGTAACGCGGCTGCTCTGCGTGACGGCGCTTGCTATTGCGGCACTGCTTGTATTGAGCGCTTTGCCGCAGCATGCCACACCACAGACAGCCACCGGCGAACTGGCTCTTGTGCTTGATCCCGCGACAAGCAAGGTGCACTGGACGCTTGATAGTTCGCTGCACACCGTTCATGGAACATTTGCGTTGAAGAAAGGGACGCTGCAGGTAGAGCTTGCGAGCGGGAAGGCCAGCGGCGAAATCGTAGCAGACGCGACAACCGGAAATAGCGGCAACGACGGGCGAGACAAGAAAATGCATAGAGAAATCCTGGAGAGCGGACGATATGCGGAGGTTGTCTTTCGGCCCGATCGCGTCGAAGGGAAAATAACTTCGCAGGGGGCGTGTTCCGTGCGGATCCATGGCATCTTCATGCTGCATGGCAGCGAGCACGAATTGACGATACCCGTTCAGGCGGAATTGGGGACGGACCATTGGTCGGGCAGCGCGAAATTTGACATACCCTACGTCGACTGGGGACTGAAGAATCCGAGTAACTTCCTGCTGAAAGCAAGCCACACGGTGAACGTCGAACTAGAATTAAAAGGGAGCCTGCAACGCTCCACCGCGCCCTTAGGGAGAAATTAGTCTTCCGCTTCCTGAGTCACGATGTGGACATCGACAGCGGGTGATTCGCGCAAGAAGCGGTGAACTGCGGATAGGTAGAGATACTTGCGCCAATCGTGGACCGCGGCACGCCCGAAAATCACATGGGTGATGTGCTTCGAACGAACGAATTCCGCGACGGTGTCGGCAACGCTCCGGCCTTTTAAGCGGACCACCTTCGCGCCCAGGCTTTCCGCGAAACGCAGATTGGCGCCCAGGGCATTCACGTTTTGTTCTTTGGCGCCGAATTCACGATCGACATGGACGACGTAAAGCTCGGCATCCATGCGGCGCCCCATGCGGGCTCCGCGCGCGATCAAGAATTGTCCTGAGGGATTCGAAGAGATACACACGGCGATGCGTTCGCGCACTGCCCAGTTTTTCCGGATGTCCTGGGCTTCCATATAAGATTCGAGGCTGCGATCGACCTGTTCTGCGACCTGGCGCAAGGCAAGCTCGCGAAGAGCGATAAGATTGCCACGGCGGAAAAAGTTCTTGAGAGAGCGTTCGACTTTTTCCGAGCTGTAGACATCGCCACGCTTCATGCGGTTTTGCAGGGCTTCCGGGGTGAGGTCGACCATCACCGTTTCGGTCGCAGTGAGAGGAACCCAGTCGGGAACAGTCTCGCGCACGGTGATCCCGGTAATGGAGCGTACAACGGGTGCGATGCTTTCAATGTGCTGGATATTGAGCGTGGAAACGACGTCAATTTTTGCGGCGAGAAGTTCTTGAACGTCCTCATAGCGCTTTCGGTGCTTGCTACCGGGAATGTTGGTATGAGCAAGCTCGTCGACGAGAACGACCTGGGGATGGCGAGCGAGAATGGCGTCGACGTCCATCTCCTCGAAAACCGTGCCTTTGTATTCGATTTTCTTTCGGGGAACAGATTCGATGGTGGTGATGAGCTCTTCGATGCCTTTACGGCCGTGGGTTTCGACGACGCCGGTAACCACATCTTCGCCGCGGTTCTTCCGGCGAATAGCTTCGCTCAGCATGCTGAAGGTTTTGCCGACTCCGGGAGCGTAACCGAGAAAAAGTTTGAAAATGCCGCGGGACTTTTGCGGCGGGGAAGCAATCTCCAACCATTCTTCCGGCTTCTTCGGCAAAGGATTATCTTCTCCGCGGCAAACGGGATGCCTGGGCTAGAATAGACAAATGCAGAGATTTCTTGCCGGCCGGACGTTCGGCTCCTTGCTGTCCATATTGATTATTGCCGGCATCGCGCTTCTTTACCGTCAGGTCATTCCCGCCAATCAGACTACTGTTGCGCTTTCGTTCCTGCTGGCAATTCTAGCAGTTTCGGCGGTCTGGGGGATGGCCGTCTCCGTTTTCATGTCCGTTGTGGCGGTGCTGACCTTCAACTATTTCTTTCTGCCACCGGTGGGAACTTTTACGATTGCCGATCCACAAAACTGGGTGGCCCTTGCGGCATTTCTATTTACCTCGATCATGGGAAGCCAGCTTTCGGCGAGGATACGAAAGGAAGCGGACGCGGCGCATAGCCGCCGGCGCGAGATCGAGCGGCTGTACAAGTTCAGTCAAAAGTTATTGGGAGAAGGCAACGTCATTCAGCTGATGAATGCGATTCCGAACTATATTGTGGAAAGCTTTGAAGCCGGCGCCTCAGAACTGTTCTTGCCGCATAAGGACAAATTCTATCGGTCGGGATTTGGAGCTTCGCACCTGGATGAAGAAAAAATGAAGGCCGCGTTTTTCCGGGATGAGATGACCATCGAAGCGCAGCAGAGTTTGTATTTCATCCCCGTGCGTCTGGGAGTGCGAGCGATCGGGAGTCTCGGAATCTCGGGAGCGCGGCTTTCGCGGCAGACGCTGGATGCCGTAGGCAGCCTGGTGGCGATTGCCATTGAACGCGCGCGGGCTGTGGAGCAATTGAGCCAGACGGAGGCAGAGAGGCAAGGAGAGCGGCTAAAGTCCGCGCTGCTGGATTCCGTAACGCATGATTTCCGCACACCACTGACTTCCATGAAGGCGGCGGTGACGAGCTTGCTGGCCAGCGGAAAAACAGACGCCGCGCAACGTCAGGAACTGTTGAGCATTATTAATGAAGAATGCGATCGATTGAACCATCTTGTCGAAGAGGCTTCGGAGATGGCGCGCCTGGAAGCGGGGGAGATCGAGTTACATTTTGCGCCTACGCCGGTCGAAGAGATTGTTCAGGAAGCTCTCGCGCAGATGAAGTCTTCGCTGGCGGGCCGGAAAGTGGAAGTAAAACTGAACGCTGAATTGCCTCGGGTGCAAGCCGATCTGGAGCGGACCAAAGATATATTGGTGAATTTGATCGACAATGCCAATTTGTATTCGGAGAAAGAGGAAGCAATCACAGTCTCCGCGGAACCTACCGGCGATTACGTGACGATCAGCGTGGCTGACCGTGGACCGGGGATCGACGATTTCGAGCAAGGCATGATCTTCGATAAGTTTTACCGGGGGAAGGATCAACGATATCTTGTGCGGGGAACGGGAATGGGCTTGCCGATCGCCAAGGCTATTGTGGCGGCGCACAAGGGAACGATTAGCGTTACAAGTCAGCTTGGTCACGGTTCGGTGTTTTCGTTTACGCTGCCCATCGCCCGGGGAACGGAAGAATAGGAATGAATACCGCCAACATCCTGGTCGTGGATGACGAGCCACAAATCCGGCGCGTCTTGCGCTCCACGCTCTCCAGCCATGGCTATGTGATTACTGACGCGAAGACAGGAGAAGAGGCTGTGGAATCGGTGCGGAAGAATAAGCCCGACCTGGTGCTGCTGGATGTGAACATGCCGGGGATGGGAGGTATCGAAGCATGCCGTGAGATTCGGCGAGCGTCGGAAGCGCCTATTATCATGCTGACGGTTCGAAACGCGGAGAAGGACAAAGTGCTAGCGCTCGATGCGGGGGCGGACGACTACGTGGTGAAGCCCTTTGGAATCGAGGAGTTGCTGGCGCGCATTCGCGCGGCGCTGCGGCGTTATGCTCCTGGTGACGCGTTGCCTCCGTTTGTTTCGAAGGACCTTGCTCTTGATTTTGAAAGCCGGCAACTGATCGTGAGGGGCGAGGAAGTTCACCTGACGCCGAAAGAATTCGACGTCCTAAAGCATCTGATAGCTAACCAGGGAAAGCCGCTGACCCACCGGCGCATCCTGCAATCCGTTTGGGGACCGGACTACGGCGAGGAGACGGAGAATTTGCGCGTGGTCATCAATCAATTGCGGAAGAAAATTGAAACAGACCCCGCGCACCCGAAGTACATTCGAACAGAGCCGTGGGTGGGTTATCGATTTCAGCCCCCGCGTGTCAGTGCCGCGAAAACCTTTTCCCGAAGAGCCTGACGATTAACGCTTTGGATGCCCTGCATCCAAGGCGAGATTCAGCTCAAGAACATTCACGCGAGGCTCACCGAGAACGCCGAATTGCCTGCCCAATGTGTGTTGAGCAATGAGTGCGCGCACAGCTGCCTCGCTCATGCCGCGCTCACGCGCGACACGCGGCACCTGAAATTCCGCGGCCGCGGGTGAGATGTGCGGGTCAAGTCCCGAAGCAGAGGTGGTGACCAGGTCCACGGGAATTTCCGCGGCGGGATTTTCCGCGTGCAGTTTCTCCACGTCGGCCTTGACGCGGTCCATGAGCTGATGATTGGTCGGGCCAAGATTCGGGCTGCCGGAGGAGGCGGCATCATACCCATTGCCGGCTCCCGAAGGCCGGGAGTGGAAGTAGGCTGGGGAGGAAAACGGTTGGCCGATGAGCTGCGCTCCTACGATCTGGCCTTGCCTCATGATTAATCCGCCGTTGGCTTGCGCGGGGAAGAAGAGTTGCGCGAGGCCTGTGACCGCCAATGGATAGAGCAGTCCGAACAAAACGGTTGTGAAAAGGGTCATCAGGATGGCGATTCGGAGATTCTGTTTCATAAGGCGCCTCAAGCCATGTGCAAATAGCTGATCATTACGTCGATGAGCTTTATCCCAAGAAAAGGTGCGACCACGCCGCCAACTCCGTAGATCAGAAGGTTCTGGCGCAGCAACGCCGCGGCGCCGACCGGGCGATAACGAACTCCGCGCAGCGCGAGCGGAATTAGCGCGATGATGATGATGGCGTTGAAGATCACCGCGGAGAGAATGGCGGACTGTGGAGTGTGGAGGTGCATGACGTTCAAAACTTCCAATTGGGGAAACGCCGCGGCGAACATGGCGGGGATAATGGCGAAGTATTTTGCAACGTCATTGGCGACGGAAAAAGTCGTGAGCGCGCCTCGTGTGATCAGCAGCTGCTTGCCGATCTCGACGATCTCGATGAGCTTGGTCGGATTGGAGTCGAGGTCGACCATATTACCGGCTTCTTTTGCGGCTTGTGTGCCGGTGTTCATGGCCACACCGACGTCGGCTTGCGCCAAGGCAGGAGCATCGTTGGTGCCGTCGCCCGTCATAGCCACCAGCTTGCCTTTTGCCTGCTCGCGCTTGATGAGCGCCATTTTGTCTTCCGGCTTGGCTTCGGCGAGAAAATCATCGACGCCGGCCTGACGAGCGATAGCGGCGGCAGTGAGCGGATTGTCGCCGGTAATCATCATCGTGCGAATTCCCATCGCGCGCAGATGGTCAAACCTTTCGCGCATGCCGCCTTTCACGATGTCCGTAAGTGCGATGGCGCCGAGCACGTGGCGATTTTGCGCGACCAGGAGAGGAGTTCCGCCTCCATTGGCAATCTCTCGAATGATCTGCTTGATCTCCGGCGGCACCGATTGGCCTCGCTCGGAGGCGTATTTTTCGATGGCGTCCGGGGCGCCTTTGCGGATTTCCGAGCCATCCATGTCCACGCCGGACATGCGAGTTTGCGCGGAGAAGGGAATGAACGTTGGATTGTGTGGCGCCAGTTCACGGCCGCGCAGACCATATTTTTCTTTGGCCAGGACGACGATGGAGCGGCCCTCGGGAGTCTCGTCGGCGAAGGAGGCAAGTTGTGCCGCGCTGGCAAGATCCATTTCCTTCACGTTGGGGCAGGGGTAAAGCAAAGTGGCTTGGCGGTTACCAAGCGTGATGGTTCCGGTCTTGTCGAGCAGCAGTACGTCGACATCGCCGGAAGCCTCCACCGCGCGTCCAGACATGGCAATAACGTTTCGCTGAATGAGCCTATCCATGCCGGCAATTCCGATTGCCGAAAGGAGTCCGCCAATGGTTGTCGGAATCAGGCAAACGAGGAGCGAGACGAGCACAAAAATGGTTTGCGGAGCTCCCGAATAAACTGCGAAAGGCTGCAGCGTCGCGACGGCCAGTAGGAAAATAATCGTCAGCCCCGCCAGCAAGATATTGAGCGCGATCTCATTGGGGGTTTTCTGACGCGACGCGCCTTCCACGAGGCGGATCATGCGATCGAGAAAAGTCTCTCCGGGGTTTGAAGTAATGCGCACTCGAATTTCGTCGGAGAGAACGCGCGTGCCGCCGGTAACCGCCGAACGGTCACCCCCGGATTCGCGGATGACGGGAGCGGACTCGCCGGTGATGGCGGATTCGTCCACCGATGCGACCCCCTCGATGACCTCGCCGTCGCCGGGAATGAATTCTCCCGCAGAAACCAGTACAACGTCGCCACAACGCAATTTCGAACTGGCGATGCATTCCGTCGAGCCGTTCGCACACAGACGCCGCGCTTCGGTTTCCGCTCTCGCCTTGCGCAGTGTTTCCGCCTGAGCTTTGCCGCGTCCCTCTGCCATAGCTTCAGCGAAATTTGCAAAGAGCACAGTGAACCAGAGCCAGAGGGTAATCTGCAGGCCGAAGCCAAATTGCCCGGCATGATCCAGGGTATCGCGCACCAATTGGATCGAAGTGAGCAATGCTCCCACTTCAACCACGAACATGACAGGGTTTTTGATCATGGTGCGCGGGTGCAGTTTCCTGAAAGAGTCCACGACAGCGGTCTTCAGGATCTTCGTGTCGGAGAGCGACGTTGACTTGACTTGTGAGCCGTGGTCCATAGGTTCCCTAGAATGACTTTCCAGCGAGCATCAACAGATGCTCGAGAATAGGGCCCAGACTGAGCGCCGGGAAAAAAGTGAGAGCCCCAACTATCAAAATTGTGGAAACAAGCAAAACGGTGAAGAGAGGGCCGGTCACAGGAAAAGTGCCCAGAGAAGCGGGCGCGGCTTTTTTTCCCGCAAGATTCCCAGCGATTGCGAGAATGGGAATCACAACAAAAAATCTCCCCAGCAGCATGGCGAAGGCGGTGCTGGTGTTGTACCAGAGCGTGTTCGCGTTGATGCCTCCAAACGCCGAACCGTTGTTGCCGACCGAGGAAGTATAGGCGTAGAGAATTTGGGAAAGACCGTGAGGGCCTGGATTAGAGATACTGGAGGTACCGAACTTCGCCACTATGGCCACCGCGGCAAACACTAAGATAGTTAGCGAGGAGATTAGAACTGACAACATCGCCATTTTCACGTCAAAGGACTCAATTTTCTTTCCCAAGTACTCCGGCGTTCGTCCGACCATGAGGCCGGCGATGAATACGGCCAGAATGACAAAGACGAGCATGCCGTAGAGCCCTGATCCGACGCCGCCGAAAATGACTTCACCCAGCATGATATTGACGAGAGGAACCATGCCGCCCAGGGGTGTAAACGAATCATGCATGCCGTTCACTGCACCACAACTAGCATCGGTGGTCGCAGTGGCGAAAAGAGCGGAGTTCGCGATCCCGAAGCGAACTTCTTTGCCTTCCATGTTTCCGCCGGAATGAAGAGGGCCTGCAACTTGATTGACACCGATGAGTTGCGGATTGCCACGCGCTTCGGCGCAGTACACGGCGCCAACCGCAACGAGGAACAGCGCTGTCATCGCTGCCCAAACAGCCCAACCATGACGAGGCGAGCCGGTCATGCGCCCCAGCGTGTAGGTCAATGCGGAAGGAATCGCAAAAATAAGGACCATCTCAAAGAAATTTGAAAAGGGCGTGGGGTTCTCGAAGGGATGGGCGCTGTTGGCATTGAAGAAGCCGCCGCCATTGGTGCCGAACATTTTGATGACTTCCTGGGAAGCCGTCGGACCGAGGGCGATGGTTTGTTGGGTAACAGTCTGCGTAATCGTTTTACCATCCGCAGATTGTGTTTGCACCGTTTGCGGTTCGAGCAGCTGTGCCTGGGAGTATGGCTTGAGGTTTTGGACGATTCCCTGCGAAATGAGCACGAGAGCGCCAACGAGGCACGCCGGCAGCAACACCCACAGAAAGCAACGCGTGAGGTCAACCCAAAAGTTACCAATGGTTTTCGACTCGTGGCGCGCCACACCTCGGATCAACGCAATAGCCAAGGCGATGCCCACTGCAGCGGAAGCAAAGTTGTGATACGCCAGGCCGGCCATTTGTGTGAGATAGCTCATGGTCGATTCCGGTGTGTAAGCTTGCCAGTTCGTGTTGGTAGTAAATGAGGCCGCGGTGTTCCACGCCAGATCCGGGGAAACGTTCGCGAGGTTCTGAGGATTGAACGGCAGCCAGTGCTGGAGGCGCTCCATCAGGTAAAGCACAAGCATGGAAACGCCGCTGAAGAGCAGCATGGCGATGCCGTACTCGGTCCAGGGCATTTCCTTATTCTCGTCGACGCCAGTGACGCGATAGAGCAGCTTCTCGATAGGCCGCAGCGCGGGATCAAGAATCGTACGTTTCCGCTCAAACACGCGGACGAGGAAAATGCCCAGCGGCTTGGTGAGCAGGAAAATCACGGCGAGAAAAAGGCCGATCTGAAACCATCCGTTCGCGGTCATGTTCAGAATTTCTCCGGTTTGAGCAAGGCCACGAGCAGATATCCAAGCAGCAATACACAAATTACGATAAGCGCGATATTCCCAAGCACAAAAAGTCTCCGTTTTACTTCAATCGCTCACAGGCGCGAAGATACAGAATAGCCGCCCCGAAAACGAGCACCGTCACCACAATGAAAACGAGATCGAACACTGAATTCTCCAGGCCCATGGTATGGGAGAGAGGCTTAGAAAGTGATGAATTGTAGCTAAGGATTTTGTGAAGGGAAAGCCGGTGTGGCCGAGAGGCCGCGCAATTTTAATGCTTGTGGGCTTCCGGCCAATAGACGAACTGGAAGGAAGTGGTTATGTTTTTCTGGAGCGTAGGAGCGAGCAAGGGGAAGAGCCATTGCTCGTATTGAACCAGCGCGGAAGTACTCCAGTCGCGGCTCAATTGAAACTCCGCACGAACGGAAGCGTCATTGATGGTGCCGCCGTTGGGAATAAATCTTGGATCGACTTTGACGTGGCGATATTCGAACTGGAGGGAATTGCGTGCGCTTAGCCAGTAGCGGCTGGTAGCCTGAATCCCTGAGCCGTCGCGGCCCACCCAGTCGCCCATCAATACTTTTCGATTGGTGTAGAGGTCCCGATAGTAGTTGTCCCAATAGATGTAGCGGCCCGGGCCATCCGTTCCCACAGTGTTGGTGAGCGGCGCTTCGACGCGCAAATCAAGTTTTGCCACGCCCGGGAAGTGCGTCAGGTACAGACCCGGGCTGATCCCTGCGCGCCGTGGAGCCGCAAGCGGAGACGGATCGTCGGCGGAGATGGAATCGTTGTAGAGCGTCAGCCACTTTCGAAGAAACGGAAGTCGATAGCTGAAATCGAATCCGCCGTCGCGCTTTCCGGGATCTTTGTTGGCAGGTTTGACTTGATAGCTGGTGGCGCTGAAGTAGGACAAGAAAAGGCGGTAGGGAGTCAGGGGACGTCCCTCGCCGCCCACCACTACCGTGCGAGTGAAGCCGAACTCAAGGTTTCGCGTGGGCTTGAAGCTGATTTTTTCGCCGTGAAAGAAGGGATTGGGCGAGAGAATGTGGCCTTGCAATTTGCCCAAGTAGGCATTCCAGCGCATGGGCCCGAGAAATCGAAGAATCCAAGGGAGATGAAATGGCGAGACGCGGTCGATGTGAAACATCTGCACCGGTGGAGCATTGTCGCTGAATAGCAGCGGGCCACTTTCTCCTGGGCCCCACCATTGGCTCTCCTGGCCATAGGAAAGCTGCCAGTTTCCGAGGTTCAAACCAACGTAAGCGTCGAGCAAGCGCGCCTGGTTACGCGCGGCTGTGGGGGAGGGCGTAATTGCGGGCACAACATCGACCGCTGCGATGGCATTCTCGGCGGCCACGGGGATGGCTGGGCCCGAAGGCGCGCGCTGATACTCTCCGCGAGCGTAAAATACCCAACGTCCCGACGTAGCCCATCCAGAAAACCCGGCGACGCTGTTGAAGCCTTCCTGATACGGCCGGCCAAAATCATTGAAGAGGGTCTGGCCAAAGTGATAGCCGTCCGTGAGCGGGGGGCCGGATATTTCGGTCAGTCGCGTGTAGACAGACTCAAGATGGAAAGCTCGATTGTCTCCTCCGGCGAGAAGATCGATCTCTGGCGTGAATTCTTGCAGCAGCGATTCGTAGAGGCGTGAAGCATCCGATTCGTTTCCCGATTCCTGCAACTGGTCCGCCACTTCATTGACCAGCCGCGCACATTCGAGACGGGTCCACGGCTTCATTCCAAGAATGGCATCATTTATGTCGCCCATTGCCACGAGACGGTCGAGCAGTGGATAGATCCAGCTATCCAGCGGAACGTAAGGCGAACCCATGGCACTCGGTGTACGGTCCGTCGGGACGACTGGCGCGTCCGACAGATCCTCCGCCGTCCCACCTCCGACTTCGGAATGGTGGTGCGCACGATAGACTTGCCAGCCGGTCAACCATCCAATGCCGTTCCCAACGAGAACATCCGAAGGAAAATGCTTTTGCCCGCGCACACGGGCAATGGAAATCGCAGAAGCGGCCCCGTAGGCCAGAAATTTCGTCAGAGGGCCTGGGTACTCGTGCGCGAGGACACTGGCGACGGCCCAGGCAGCAACCGCGTGGTCGGAGGGAAACGAATCGCCGCCTTGCCAGAGTCTGCCGTGAAAAGAATCCACTCCGGGGCGCTCCCGGCCCGTCGCGTACTTCAGCGCGGTTGTCAGCAGAAATCCATCCAGAGCCGCTTCGCCGCTTAGAATTCCGGCTTCTTGCCTGTGTGGATCATCGGTGACTCTGCCCCACAAGTAGAGGCCACCTGTAGCGCCCGCGATTCCGGCGAGGCCGTAGTTGGAAAGACTTCGGTAGTTTTTCAGTGTGCTCGGCGAACTTGACTGGTGCAGGTTTACATCCCGGTCGGTGACCAGCAATCCCGCCGTGATTCCCGCGAAGGGCACCAGCCAATCGGCATATCCAAGACGAAGATGGGCTGGACTCGTCCAGATGTCCCGCTGATCGCGAGCAATATTCTTGAAGAGTTGGAGGCCAAGCTTATTCTCTGCTGCCTCATCTGAATTCGGCAGTCTTGCTCTTCTAAAGTCTGGAGTGGAGCCGCCAGCCTCGTTCGGTTTTGCCCTCTCGTGTTCAATGAGCTGCAGGGAATCTTGTGGTAGGGCAGTTGGTGTTTTCCAAGGGAATAGACCCAACAACAAGAGGAGACCCCGTGAACCCACGCGAAAAACTATCTGCGTCCTTGGTGATGGCAAAGTGAGTCGATTCACGCCGTGGCATTGGCAAGATAGAGGCCAATGTGATCATGGCTGGCTCTCTCTTTAAACACTTGAAAGAAAATAGGTTGGCGAATTCCTTGCGAAAAAAGCAAAGGCAAATTCCCAAATTGGTACGGGGGAAGTCCCGATCCGAACTGGAACCGCTAAATCGGCAGCCGGAGCCGCGCTTCACAGCCGCGAGAGTCCGAGCGATTGACTAAAGTGAGTTCGCCGCCGTGGGCTTCCGCGATCTGGCGGCTAAGGACAAGTCCGATGCCCGAGCCACCCGGCTTGGTGGTAAAGAAGGGAACGAAGAGATTCGCGGTGTTGGGTAAGCCTGGACCATCATCCAGCACTCGCACGTCTAACTGCGAGCCGTGGCGCGACCAGCCCACCTGAACGGCGCCGCCCGTTTCGAGAGTGGCATCGGCAGCGTTTCGAACGAGATTGATGAGCAACTGCTCCAGCTGATCGGCATCCGCCGAAATGACAACTTTTGGGCCTTCGACAACACTGACTTTCACGCGCGTCTCAAGTTTTACCGTCCGGCTAATCCAGTCCGAGACGTTGACCGGCAGCAACTTCGGCTGTGGCAGCCGCGCGAGGTGCGAGTACGCGGCCATAAAGCGGCCGAGCGCTTCGGTGCGAGAGCGAATAATGCTAAGGCCCTGGCGCAGGTCGTCCAGAATCGCCGTGGACGATTCATTCTGCATCTCAGATGACTTCATGGCGCTCGCGAGTCCACTTTCGAGCCCTTGCGCAACAGATTGTATCGGGGCAAGCGAGTTGTTCAGTTCGTGGCCGAGAACGCGGATCAGGCGCTGCCAGGCCTTGCGTTCTTCGTCGCGCAGCGTGCGGCTCAGATCGCTGAGCACGACAAGATGATGCGGCAAACCTCCTTCGCGAAAGGAGCCTCGCCGCAAACCCCAGCGCCCGGAACCGCCGGGAAAATTCAGTTCCATCGTGCGAGCAGAATCGCCGTCCAGGCAAGCAGCGAGGCCCAGCTCTTCCGCCGTGAAACCCAGCAGGCGCTCGGCGGGGCGCGCCAGGAGTCGCTCTCCCGCGCGGTTGACGAGGCGTAGCTTCGAATTGTTGTCGAAAGTAAAGATGGCGAGGTCGATCTCTTCCATTACCGTGCGCATGAGCGCGATGGCTTCCAATGCGCCCAGACGCTGCTGTCTGAGCATTTCGCTGAGCGCGTTGACTTCAATCATTACCTCGCCCATGGCGTCGTCGCTACGCGCGCCGCGAGCGCGCAGAGAAAAATCTTCCTCGCGCATGGCGGCAAGCAAATTCGAAAGTGTTTGTAGCGAAAAGACCACACGATTGCGCAAGGAAAACGCGAATCCCGTCCAGAGAGTAACGATCAGGAAGGCCAGCGTCCAAAACGCGCCGGAGGAGAAGTTTCCAGTCCAGAGGAGGATGAGCGCGATCAGCGAACCGGGTAAGCCTGCGGCCAGCGCGAGGAGCTGGATGCGGCGCTCATAAGTCAATCGCGTCATTCCAGTCCGTGTTTTTGCAGCCGGCGGTACATGGCGCTGCGGCTCAACCCCAGTGCTTTTGCGGCTTGGCTGACATTTCCTTCGTGGCGGGACAGAGTGAGATGGATGGGGTACCGTTCGACTTCGTCGAGACTCATTTCTTCAAGTTTTGCGGCACCGCCAGCCGACTGCGCGCGCAATCCCAGGTCCGCAGCGCGAACCGAGGGGCCCGGCGAGAGGAGCACGCCGCGCTCGACCGCGTGATCGAGCTCGCGGACGTTGCCCGGCCAGGCGTGGTCATGAAGCGCTTTGAGCGCGGCAGTGTCGAAGCCAGAAATATTCTTGCGATAGCGTTGCGAGTAGCCGTGAAGAAAATGATGCGCGAGGAGATCGATGTCCTCGCGGCGTTCGCGCAGCGGCGGCAGCTGAATCTCGATAGTGTTCAGACGGAAAAGGAGGTCCTGGCGAAAGCGCCCGGCGGCGGCTTCGGCGTTGACGTCCGCGTTGGTTGCAGCCAGGACGCGAGCATTGACACGGCGCGTTGTGGAGGAACCCACGCGTTCAAGGTCACCAGTTTCCAAAACGCGGAGGAGCTTGGCCTGCAGATTCAGGGGTACGTTGGCAATCTCATCGAGAAAAAGTGTGCTGCCGTCGGCAAGTTCGAAGCGCCCCACGCGGTCGGATCGTGCATCTGTGAAAGCGCCTTTTACGTGGCCGAATAGTTCGCTCTCAAAAACACCTTCGGACAGCCCACCGGCATTTACCGTAACCATAGGCTTTGACGCTCGCGCCGACAAGGCATGAAGGGTCCGAGCAACGACTTCTTTGCCCGTGCCGTGTTCACCCGTGATCAGAACGTTAGCATCGGAAGGCCCGATTTGGCCGATCAATTCAAGTACCGGTGCCATTGCAGGAGACTTTGCCAGAAATGTTGGACGTGACTCCGCACGCAAGATGCGATTCTCCGCCTCAAGCCGCGACGCCTGACGCAAAGCCTGCCGCAGATCGATTTGCGTGCGCAAAATCGAAAGCAGGCGCGTGTTCTCCCAAGGTTTTTGAATGAAATCGCGCGCCCCCCGGCGCATGGCTTCGACGGCCACTTCGATGCTGCTCCAGGCTGTCATAACCACCACGGGCAGCGTGCTGTCCAGCATCTGGATATTGGTTAGCAGGTCGAGCCCTTCCTGGCCCGAGGTCGTGTCGCGAGCGTAGTTAAGATCCATCAGGACGGCATCGAATTCGCGCGTTTCGATGGCGCTGAGAGCTTCTGCCGGAGAAGCGACCGCCTGAGTTTCATAGCCCTCGCGCTTCAGCAAGAGGCGCAGGGCGTCGCGAATGTCCGCCTGGTCATCGGCCAGGAGGACTCGATAAGGTCGCGCGCTAGTTGTTTTCATCCCACTCTGTAGACGGAGTTTACCCTACTGTTGTTTCCGAGGCACGGCAGGAAGCAAGTGGGAAACCGTCAGTCCCCGGATGCCTCACTCATACCGAAGAACGATGAGCGGATCGACACGCGTCGCGCGCCGCGCAGGCAACCAGCAGGCAAATAGGACGAGCCCGCCCAGAACAAACATGCCAGCAAGAAATGTAGTTACGTCGAGGGCGCTCACCCGGAAAAGTAAACTGGCGATGAGCCGTGTAAGGCCGACCGAACCCAGAAGCCCCAAAGCGATTCCCACGCCTGCCATCCGCGCGCCCTCCATCAAAATCATGGACAAGACATCTCGGGACGCCGCTCCCAGTGCCATGCGGATGCCGATTTCCCGATGCCGTTGACTCACCAGATAGGAAATCACGCCATAAATTCCCACGCCGGAGAGCAGCAGCGCCAGAACAGCGAAGGCTCCTATGAGCATCACGGAAAGGCGCCGCGATGTAGAATTATCGGCGACGATGTCCGCGAGCTGCCTCACGTCAAACACCGGCAAATCCGGATCGAGCGATTGCACGACGGAGCGAATCTCCAAACTCAGCGAAGCGGCATCGCCCGAGGAACGAACCACCAGATTTCCTCCATTTGCGGGATCTTGTGCGTTGGGCACGTAGGTTTCGACCCTAGAAGGTTGATCCACGCCATAGTTTTTTACATGCGCTACCACACCGACGATGGTCATCCAGCCTGCACCTTTGCCCTGCATGTGCGGGCCCTGGGTGGTGATGCGCTTTCCCATGGGGTCTTCGTTTTGGAAATGCAGATTCGCGGCAGTTTCGTCGATGATGCAAACCGGCTGTCCGTTTTCATTGTCGTGATCGTCGAAGAAACGCCCTCGGAGAAGCCGCATGCCCATCGCGCGCATGGCATCCGGGGTTACACGTCCCACATCTGTGGATGGTCGTTGGCCCGGCGGCGGCACTGGCCGGCCTTCAACGATGATTGTGGATTGCCGGCCACCCAGTAAGGGATTCTTGAAGCCCGCCGCGTCGACGCCGGGAATCTCCCGGAGTTTCGCGACAACCTGCTCCACAAACACGCGCCGCTTTCCCGCATCCTGGTATTTGAGATCAGGGAAAGTAACCCTTGCCGTAAGTACATGTTCGGGGCGAATTCCGCCGTCAGCCTGCAATACTCTCCAAAGGCTCTTGGTCATTAGTCCCGCGCCGACCAGGAGCACGAACGAAATAGCGACTTCGGCGGTAACCAGCGCATTGCGAAGCCGGCGCTTCCCGCTGCCCATGGTCCCACTGCGGGCCCCTTCCTTTAAGGCGTCGTGAACGTTCGTCCGCGATGCCTGGAGCGCGGGGAAGATTCCATACAAAATGCCGGTGAGCAGGGACACGAGCAGAGAGAAGGCCAATACGGTACGGTCAGCGGAGATTTCATTCAGCCGTGGGAGCCCAGAAGAAGTGAATTGGACCAAACCTGCGGTTACCCAAGTGGCCAGAAGCAGGCCGAGGGTTCCGCCAACGAGCGAGAGCAAAAGACTCTCCGTGAGCATCTGGCGGACGAGGCGTGCTCGCCCGGCTCCCAGCGCCATGCGAACCGCTAACTCCTTGTAGCGGTCCGTCGCGCGGGCCAACTGCAGATTGGCGATGTTCACGCAGGCAATCAGCAGGACCAGGCCGACCGATACCATCAGAACCAGTAGCGAGGGACGGACGTCCTCCACGACGGCGTCCAGAAGAGGTCGCACCCCAGCGCTGTTCTTGCCGTTGGTATCCGGGTGAAGTTGATCCAGGCGCTGTGCAATCGCCTTCATCTCCATTCGCGCCTGCTCTACCTTGATGCCGGGCTTCAACCTCGCATACGCATAGATTCCCGGATGCTCGCCCCGCCGAGCCTCTCCGCCCTGCTTGTCTTCTATTCGCCATAAGGAAACGAACAAATCCGTCTGACGCAGGCTGCCGTGGAGCCGCGACGGATAAACACCGACAACGGTGTAGGGTTCATCGTCGAGAATCAGTCGTTGCCCCAAGACATCCGGATTCCTGCCCAACCGGCGCTCCCAGAATCCTTCTCCGAGAATCACTACCGGCGGAGCGCCGACCTTATCGTCCTCTGGAGTCAACGTGCGTCCCACAATTGGAGTGACTTTCAGCGTGGGAGAGAATCCGGCACTGATTCGGCGAAGCCGAAGCCTCTCGGGTTCTCCACGGCCGGTAAGCACCGTATCGTCGTTCTGATAAGCGACCATGCTTTCGAAGACTGAGTTTTGCGCCCGCCAATCATTGAAATTGGCCATGGCGATGCTCATGTCGGGAATCTGTTCCGACGACTCGCTAAGAAAGACCAGCCGGTCTGCCTCGGGGTAGGGAAGCGGGCGAAGCAAGACGGAATTGATAACCGTGAAGATGGCAGTGTTGGCCCCAATGCCGAGCGCTAACGTTAATATCGCCACGACGGCGAAGCCGGGACTCTTCGCCAGCATGCGGAGTGCATAGCGGAGATCTTGCAGAAATGTCGTCACTAGATGCCTCCTGCCAGAGATGGAATGCCTATGTTTATGCGGGGTGCGTTGCAGTGGCGCGCGCGCCCGCCGTTGCCGTCTCGCTTACCACCCAGCCATCCTTCAGCTGGATGATTCGGCTCCCATACGACGCATTTCTTTCCGAGTGTGTGACTTGAATGATCGTCGTGCCGCCATCATTCAGCTTCTTGAAGAGCTCCATAATCTCTTCGCCTTGCGCCGAATGCAGATTTCCAGTCGGCTCATCCGCGAGAATCAGTTTCGGGCTGAGGATCACCGCGCGAGCTACGCCAACAAGTTGCTGCTGGCCGCCGGAGAGTTGATTGGGGAATAGATCCTTCTTGCCAACAATGTGAAAACGGTCGAGGGCGTCACAGACAAGGCTCACGCGCTCCTTGTGCGGCACATTCTTATACGATAACGGCACTTCCAGGTTTTCAAAAACCGTCAGATTGTCGATCAGGTGATAGCTCTGAAACACAAAGCCGATGTTGGCTTTGTGCAGCTCGTTGCGCTTTTTTACGTTGAGCTTATGAACGGCTTCGCCGGAGAAGTAGTAATCGCCGCTCCATGCGCCGTCCAGCATCCCGATAATGCTCAGCAGCGTGGATTTTCCGGCCCCGGAAGGCCCCATGATGGTTACAAATTCGCCCGGTTGAATATCCAGATTGATTCTGCGCAACAGATAAAATTTATTGGGACCGGCCTCGACAACTTTTTCCAGATTTCGCAGTTGAATCAAAGGTTCCACATCGGCTCCTTGCGGTTCGAACGCTGAATCGCGCTTCTATCTTAGCGCATGTCCCGGGGGTACAAATGGTGTCTCACTCGTATCGCAGGGCAGTGATGGGATCGACACGCACGGCGCGCCGTGCGGGAAGGTAGGAAGCCAGCGTGGCAACGGCAGCCAAAATCACGGGGAGGACGATGAATGCGACGGGATCGGCAACCTTCACTCCGAACAACAAGCCGGACATCGCATTGGCCAGAACGAACGCAACCGGAAGCCCGATACCCATGCCGATCAGCGTGAGGAACGCGCCCTTGCCCATCACCAGCTTTTGAATGTCGTTGGCCGTGGCTCCCATGGCCATGCGGATCCCAATCTCATTGGTTCGCTCGCTCACTGCATAGGACATCAGGCCATACACTCCCACCGAGGCCAGCACCAGTGCGATGATTCCCAGAATGCCCATCATTACAGCGACGTAGCCTATGCCGACAATCGAATCGCTGATGACCGTGTCTAGCGGCTTGATGTCAAACAAGGAAAGTTCGGGGTCCACCGCCGCGACCTGGCTGCGCGCCTCACGGGCCAAAGAAAGCGGGTTGCTCCCGGTGCGCAACACCATCGCGCCGTAGTAGGGCGGCGCCTGTCGGAAAGTTCGGTAGATCGTCGGAATGTCGTCCTTGTTGATCCAACTGTAGTGCACGTCATCCACGATCCCCACAATCGTCATCCACGGCGAGTTGTTGTCGTCCGCCAGGCCGACCTTCAGCTTCTTCCCCAAAGGACTTCCGTCGGGAAAATACCGCCGCGCCAGGCTCCTGCTGATCACCGCGACGCGCAGTGTGCTATCGGCGTCGGTGTTGGCCAGCTCACGTCCCTCGCGGAGCGCGATCTGCATCAATCCAAAATAGTTCGGGCTGATGGTTTGCACGATAGCGCTATTAACTTCGCTGCGATCTTTCGTCGCGCGTCCTTCGACTGTGAACGGCCGCGTGCCTGTTCCTCCTCCATTCGCATAAGGAACGGAGGTGACCATCGCGGCTGATTGTAAGTTGGGGAGTGTGGAGAAGCGTTGCAGGACTTGCTCGTGAAACGACAATCGCTCCGTCGGCGCTTTGTAACGCAGCTCCGGCAAGCTCACGCTCATCGTGAGAATGGACTCCGGGTGGTACTTCTCATTCACGTTGATCAGTGCTGTAAAGTTTTTTACCAGCAAGCCGGCGCCCACCAGCAGCACCAGGGAAAGCGAAATCTCTGCGACCACGAGGGCATTGCGCAAACGATGACGCGCGCGGCCCGCGGACGATCCCCGCCCGCTCTCTTTGAGCGTTTCGCTGACGTTACTGCGCGACGTTAGCAATGCCGGAGCAATCCCGGCAAGGATGCCGCTAAACAATGCGATGGCCAGCGTAAAGAGAAACGCGTTGGCATCCAGGCCGATGGTCTTCCACCCGGCGACGAACTTGGCCACGTCCGCGGGCATGTGCGCGAGGATCAGCGTGATGTCCCACTGCGCAAAGAGCAATCCTGCCGCGGAGCCCAGAAGTGCCAGAAGTATACTCTCCGTCAGCAGTTGGGAAACGATCCGCCCGCGGCTCGCTCCCATGGCCGCTCGAACTGCCAGCTCCCTCTGCCGGCCGGAGACCCGTGCAAATTGCACATTAGCGACGTCAGCGCAGGCAATTAGCAGTACGAATCCCACTGCGCCCATGAGCAACAGGGTGTATTGCCTCGTGATGGTGCCGGTTGCGAATTCGCGCACGGGCATAACGCGAAGTTGCCAGCCCTTGGAAGAATCCGGATAGGCTTCGGCCTGGCGTTGCGCTATGCCGCCCATTTCTGCGGTGGCTTGCTCCAGTGATAAATCGGGTTTCAACTTGCCGAGTGCCCAGATGTAGCGTGCGTTCCGCTCCGCCCGTTGTTTCACATCCAGGGCCAGAGGCATCCACGCTTCCACAGGCATGGGGAAATCAAACCCTTTGTCCATCACCCCGACGATGGTGAAAGTCTTGCCATCCACTTTGACGGTTTTGTTAAGAATATTCGGATCGGAGGCAAATCGCCGCTCCCACAGTCCGTAGCTGAGAATGATTTCCTGTTCTTTTCCCGGCTGTTCTTCTTCGGGTAGAAAGGGGCGGCCCATTTTTGGCTGAACCCCCAGAAGCCCGAAGAAATTCGCCGTTACATCGAACCCCTGGACTTTTTCCGGCTCGCGATTTCCGGTCAGGCTCACCTCATCCCACTCGTAAGCCGCCATTTGCTCGAAAGATTTCGCTTGTGCCTTCCAATCCAGGTACGTTGCGGGTGCTACTGGATTCCTGTCGATCTCTTGCTGCGGACGCACATTTACGACGGCCACGATGCGCTCGGGGTTTTCAAACGGCACCGAATGCAGCAGAAATGCTTCGGCTACGCTGAACATCGCGGTATTCGCGCCAATGCCCAGCGCCAGCGCCGCGGCGCAAACCACCGTCGCTAGCCGGTGCTTCCACAACATGCGCGCGCCGTAGCGAACGTCCTGCCAGATGGTGAACACAATGCCCTCCGAGGATCAGGCTCCGACGCGCGCTTCCTGGGTTTCCTCGACGATGCGCCCGTCAAAGAGATGAATCGTGCGTTCCGCGAAATTTGCATAGCGCTGGTCGTGGGTGACCATGCAGACGGTCGCGCCGTTGCGGTGCAAATCGCGCAGCAATTCCATCACCGCTTCGCCATTTTTGGAGTCCAGGTTTCCGGTGGGCTCGTCAGCCATCAGAATCAGTGGATCGCCGACGAGCGCGCGGGCCACAGCGACGCGCTGTTGCTGACCGCCGGAAAGCTGCGAAGGATAGTGACGCAGCCGGTGTGCCATGCCGACGCGTTCGAGGGCGTGCTGCACCTTCTGCTTGCGCTCCGCCGCGCTCGTGCCACGGTAGGTCAACGGCAGCTCCACGTTTTCATACACCGTCAAGTCGCCGATCAGGTTGAACGCCTGGAAGATGAATCCAATTTCGCGGTTGCGAATCCGCGTACGCTCGCTGATCGAGAGGTTCGCCACCGGTTGTCCGTTTAGCGTGTAGTTGCCGCCGGTGGGCGAGTCGAGCAGCCCCAGAATCGAGAGTAGTGTCGACTTGCCGCAGCCCGAAGGCCCGGCGATTGAGATGTACTGCCCCTTCTTGATTTCCAGGTGAATCTCCGACAAAGCGTGCGTTTCCACCTCATCGGTCAGAAACACTTTCTTCACGCCTTCCATCTTGATCAGTGTTGCCGTTGCGTCGGTCATGTTGTCTCCTTCGAATGGATGCTAAGAGTTTTGTCCTTCCAAGATTCCTAAAACCGGCCCTGCCCCTTCTTTGGATCACAAATCCGTTGTTCCCAACGCTCACTCATAACGCAGCGCCACAATGGGATCGATTCGCGTCGCTCGCCGCGAAGGCAGATAGCACGCAGCCAGGCCCACCAGGCAGATAACCCCCAGAGATGCCACATAGACAGGAATGTCCCCTGCGTGCACTCCGTACAGCAGCGACTCGCTTAACCGCGCCAGCCCGTAGGCCATTGGCAATCCTGCCAGCGCGCCTACTATCATCATCCATCCAACTTCCTTGAACACCAGCCAACGCACTTGCCCGCTAGCTGCCCCCAGCGCCACGCGAATCCCGATTTCCCGCGTCCGCTGCACTACCAGGTACGCCAGCACTCCGTAAATCCCCAGCGCCGCCAGCAGTGCCGCCAACCCGCCAAATGCCGCCGAAAGCGTCGCGACGATGCGCTCTGCGAATAAATCTTCATCCACTACACGCTCCACGGACTTCAGCTCGTACACCGGCAAGTTGGGGTCCGTTCCGCGAACTGTTTCCCGCAGTGCATTGGCGATCAAGAGAGGATCCTGCTGGCTGCGCATATAAAAACTCATGCCAAAAAGTTTCCCGAATTGCGAATAGGGTTGATAGAAATACGGCCGCGCTTCATCCCGGACGTGTGCCTCTTTTGCATCTTTCACCACGCCAACGATCTCGATGTTAGGCTTGGTGTCATTACCCCCGCCCTGCGCGATGTGCACGCCGATCGGGTTTCTGTTTGGAAAAAACTCCTTCGCCATGGCTTCATTGATGATTGCCACCTTCGGGCTTATCGCCGTGTCTCCGGCGTTGAATTCGCGTCCAGAGAGCAGCGGAATCCGCATGGTCGAAAAATAGTTCGGGCTCACCGCGTCGTAATTCACGTGTCGATCATCGCTGTCCAAGTTTGGACGACCCTCAACGGTGATGTTTGTGCCCATATCGGTCCCGGTCAGCACCGCTATCTGCGAGGACCCCACCCCGAGCACTCCCGGAATCACCCCCAGCCGCTCCCTCAACTGGTCCACCAGCGCGATCGTTCTTGCCGCGTCATACCCTCCCAATTGCGGCGCAATCGAAAACGTAATCAAGTTCTCCGTGCTCAAGCCCAGGTTTTGCTTCCGCAGGTTCCACAGCGTCCGGGAAAACAGCGCCCCGCCTGTCAACAAAAGCAGGGTAAAGGCTACTTGTCCCGCAACGAGGAACTTGCGGAAGCGCACGTGCCCCGGTCCCGCGGATGTCGTTGAACCCTGCTCTTTCATCATCTGCGAAACACCGGTTCGCGTCGCGCGCCACGCCGGCACCAGCCCGAAAAGCAACGCCGAGACTGCCGTCGCCGCCGCTGCAAACCCCAATAGACTTCCATCCACACGTGAAGTAATGCCTTGCACCCCTGCTTCAGTAACGACGGCTTGCGTCAAAATGTTCATTATCCAGACGCCCAAAATCAGCCCCACAAGCCCTCCCCCCACCGCGCAAAGGAAGCTCTCCACTAGCAGTTGACGCATCATCCGCCCCGGAGTCGCTCCCAGGGCCGAGCGAATCGCAAATTCGCGCTGCCGGGCAGCGGCTTTTGCCAGAAGTAGGTTCGCCAGGTTGGTGCACGCTATCAGCAGCACCAGGGCCACCATCGCAAACAGTGCCTTCAGGGGTGGCCCCGAATCCCTCTGAACCGTCGTCCTACCCTGCGCCCCGGGATACAACACGATCTTCTTGTTTAGGAATTCCTTGCTGTCTTTTCCATCTGCCCGCAGCTTCAGGGTTGCCGCCTGCTGCTCCAGAAGCCCGGGGTAGTCCACGTTGATCCCCGCCTCCGCCTGCTCCATCGACACGCCCGGCTTCCGCCGAGCCAATATTGCCAAAAACGAATCATTCCAGTCGTCCAACCCATTGCGAATCGGGGTCATTTGCCCCTTCATGGTCATCGGCACAAAAATGTCCGGCGTTTGCCCCACCTGAATGCCGCTGAATCCCGCTTGCGCCACCCCGACGATGGTCATTTCCGTGTTATTAACGAGAATCGGCTGATTGAGCACGCCCGCATCCCCGCCGAAATGCCGCGTCCAATAGGCATGGCTCAGGACCAAGACGGGATGGGCGCCCTGCACATCGTCATCGGCAGGCGAGAGCACCCGGCCGAGCGCCGGCCTCACGCCCAGCACCTCGAAATAATTCCCCGTTACGAGTTCGCCGGAACCCCGCTCCGTTTGTCCGTGGCTCGCGATACCGGCGGCAAATTCATAGCGCGCGATCACCCCGTCAAAAACAGCGCTGTTCTTTGCCAGCCCCTTGTAGAGCGGGTAGGAGAAAATCTCTGAGTCGTCGCCATCACTCCAGGTATGCCCATGCTTTGGTCCAGGCGACTTCAATATCACTAACTCATTGGGATTGCGCACGGGCAAACGGCGCAACAGGACTTGATGGAGCAGGGAAAAGATCGCGGTGTTAGCGCCGATGCCGAGCGCCAGCGTCAGAATCGCAATCGAGGTAAAGCCAGGGTTTTTCGCCAGCATTCGCAGGCCGTAGCGCACGTCCTGCCAAAGCGTGTGCATCTTCATCCTCCCGCGATCATGCATTCAAGGAATTTAGGGTTGCTTCGTTGCAAAAAATCTTTCTTTCGAAGTCTCGCCTCGCGTAGCACCCAACCCGTTACTTCAGCTGGATACGGTCGAAGTTGTCCCAAGCCGACATGTCGGAGAGGATCACCTTGTCTCCAACCTTCAAGCCATCCACGATTTCAATCGTGTTCACCGAGCTCCGGCCCAGCTTTACGTTGACGCGCACAGCTTCCGTTCCGTTTTCCACAATCTTGAAAATTCCGATCGTGCTGTCCGCCTGGCCATGTACCGGGCGGCCCACATAGAGCACGTCCTTCAGATTCTCCAGCGTTACCGTGCCGTCCACGCTCAGGTCCGCCCGGCAACCGTTGGGGCACGGCTCGTCCAGCGTTACGTCGACTGTCACCGTGCCATTTACCACCGATGGATCGATTCGCGATACGTGCCCGCCAACGATGCCATTCCGGGTATCAATCGATGCCTTCTGCCCGGGCACCACGTCCTTGGCCTGTGTCTCCGCAATCTTGATTTCTGCCTTGAGTTTCTTCGGATCGGCCACCCGCGCCAGGTTCGTGCCGGGCGTCACGCGCTGCCCGACTTCCACCGGTACAATTTGCAGCACGCCATCGATGCCCGCGCGCACATGCAGGGCCTCCAACTGGCTCCTCTTTAGTTGATAGAGTGCTTTCTGTTGGTCGATTTTTGCCTGCTGCGCGGCCAGTCGCGCTGTCGCGGAATCCGTGGCGATTCTCGTCTTGTCGCCCTCTAGCTGTACGCGGATGGCAAGCTGCTGTTCCTTGACTCTGGAAAGACGCTCCACCACATCCGCCGCCAGACCTTGCTTGAACAGTTTCTCATCCACTTCGTGTTGGATTTTCGCTTGTTCGTATTCGCTTCTCACTCCCGCTTCGATCGCCTTCTGATTCATCAACTCGCTGTTAACCTGCACTTTCAGGTTGGCGTAATCTGCTTCCGCGCCTTTCAGCTGGAATTCCGCGTCCAGAGCGGTTTGCTGCAAAGTCGGGTCGCTCAGTTCCATAATGATGGAATTAGGCTTCACGATCGCTCCCGGACGCAAAACCCAGCGGTCCACGCGCGAGTCCGTCTGCGCCGGGATCCACCGGATGTCTTCGGGAACCAGCGTCCCTAGCCCGCGCACTTCCCGAACCATGGGACCGCGCTTCACCTCGTCCGGCCACACTGTGGCTTTGTCCACGCTGGGCGCTGCAGGCCGCAGACGCGAAAGCCCAAAGCTCACTCCCCCTACTAATAGGATAGCCACGGTCGCGAACACGATCCGCTTGATTTTCTTTGCTCTTGCGTTGGATGGTCTTTGAATGTCCATAGAGTTTCCTGCCTTATAGAACGCAACTCACCTGCCCCGTGTTCCCCTCCGTAAGTCTACGCCTTTTCAACGTATTAGCCTCCCCTCTTTCGCGAAAAACTCGCCAAATTGCCCGGAAATGGGATTCCCCGTCCCACCTTCGGACAAGCCCAGCCCATCCACCCGCTGCCTCCAAAGCGAAGGTGACACGCGTCACTTCCTGCCGTGATGAACGTCACTGTCCGCCCGCGGCTTTCGAGCTATGACTTGGAACGAAGATGAATACAGCGCTTTCCCAGGAGGTACCTCGATGGCCTACCGCATGCGCGTCATACCAACAAAAAAGCGGCGTATAATCCAGCGGGACGCCCCCATGAAAACTCCCTACGGCTTGCAAGTCATCGAAAGCTGTCTGACATGCCCGCTCGTCAAGGAGCGCATATTCTGCGATCTTCCGCGGCCTGTGATTGCCGCCCTCGACGCCATCTCTTCCTCAACGACTTACCCAAAGGATGCGGTCCTCTTTGTCGAAGGCCAGGATCCTCGCGGCGTGTTCGTCCTGTGCCACGGCCGGGTGAAGCTGTCCACGAACTCAGCCGGCGGCAAATCCATCATTGTTCGCATCGCAGAGCCTGGCGAACTCGTGGGTCTCCCCGGCACGCTCTCCGGCAAACCCTATGAGCTTACTGCCGAGGCTCTCGAACCGCTCCATGCCAATTTCATTTCGCGGGAAGCCTTCATCCATTTTCTGAGGGAACACGGAGAAGCGGCCCTGCGCGTGACGGAAATCCTCAGCCAGATCTATTACGCCACTCTTCTTGAGGTCCGCTACCTGGGATTTGCGAGCTCTACCGCTGAACGTCTTGCACGGTTTTTGCTGGATCTTCCCGCCGCCCCTGGGCAAAACAACGGGCATCTCCGAGTCACCCTCACGCTGACCCACAAGGAGATTGGAGAAATGATCGGGGCCTCCCGGGAAACGGTCACGCGTCTGCTGGCGCACTTCAAGCGCGAGCGCTTCATCGAAGTTCACGGCTCATCTCTGATCATCGCGGACAAGCCCAACCTTGAAAAGCTACTGGAAGGCTGAGCCGTTCCACATCTCGCGTCGGTTGAACACCCGGACTTCCATCCTTCCTGCCGCTCAGCCCAAGGGCCGAGACTTCTGCTCGGTCATTACATGAATTTGCACCGTGCCTGTAGGTACGGTTTGATTCTCAAGTGTGTGCAAAACTGAACAGCCTTCGTTTTGCACAACGTTCTAATCTCTCCCCCACTTTGGTCTCGGGCAACTCCAGCACAACCAAGTTCGCGCAGGAGGGTTCCGTCCGACAAAACCAACGCTATTCAAGCGCCTGGAATAACCTGCTGGGGCACCGTGTGACAGGCATCACAGACTTGGAGAGATTCTCAAACTTAAGCTGCGGCATAGCAAGGTGATGCGGCCTCCCGTTGTGCGGCCGCCGGGAGTAAGAATGGTTGGGTCACTTCATCGCTACGTTCCCATCTCAACGGCCCTCCTGGGTGCTTCGTTATTGGCTCTTTTCCTGCTCGTTCCAGGCCGTGCACAGCAAAGCGGAAAGAAGCCCCAGCCCGCGCACGAATCCAAATCGTATGAACGCCCAACGGATCCTTCACTCTACGTGGGCGAGGAAACCTGCAAGACCTGCCATGAAGACATGCCCTCCAAGGATTTCGTCAAGAACTATGAGGGCTCGCCCCACTTTGTCACCACCATGGACAAGAAAAAAGGGCCCGAGTGGCACGGCTGCGAAGCCTGCCATGGTCCTGGAAAGGCCCACGTCGACGGCGGCGGCGACAAAACCAAGATATTTACTTTCAAAGGATCTTCCGCACAAGAAATCAGCGCGCGCTGCCTGGGTTGCCATGAATACGGCGCCGAGCACAGTAACTATGCGCGCTCCGTTCATCTCCAGAACGGCGTTGGTTGCACGGATTGCCATGATCCGCATCACGCAAAAGAGAGTCAGTTCCTGCTCAAGGCCAGCCAGCCTGCACTCTGCTACACCTGCCATCTCGATAAGAAGCAGCAGTTCAACCGGCCGTTTCATCATCGCGTCAATGAAGGCCTTGTAAAGTGTACCGACTGCCACAATCAGCACGGTGGCTTCCTCACCCGGCAACTGCGCGCTACAGCCACCGAAGACACCGTTTGCCTCAAATGTCATACGGACAAGGCCGGACCTTTCGTCTTCGAACACGAAACGATCAAAATCGAGGGCTGCATCGCCTGCCACACCCCCCACGGCTCCTCAAACCCCCGGCTTCTTAAGCGCGCCCAGGTCAATCTGCTTTGCCTGGAGTGCCACGCCTTCTCGGCCGATCAGGGCGGTCCTGCGGCCACCCCCACTTTCCACAATCAGGCGCAGAAGTATCAAGCCTGCACTATGTGCCACCAATCCATCCATGGCTCCAATTCCAACAAGTTCTTCTTCACTCCTTGAGGCACAACCGCCATGCGACGAACCAAGAGCGAACGGAGCACCGCGATGAAGAACCGGAAACTCTGCATCCGCTTGATGGCGCTGTGCGGGCTCCTGTTTGGTGGTTTGCCCGGTGCGCACGCTCAACAAGACGCCGAACAGAAGGGCATCGACCAGGGCAACTACAACGTAAAGCAATCCATCGAATTCGGTGGGCGCTTCACCAACATCTCCGGAGACACCCAGGCCTACGACACCTTCGTGAATTTACAGCAAGGCCCCCGTCTCCTGGGATTTACCACGGAGATGAATTCCCTCAATCACCATGGGACTTTGTTTGATCGTTTTTACTTCAGCAATTTCGGTTATGGCGGCGACCCTAACCAGGTTTCGCGCCTGCGCATCGCAAAAAACACCTGGTACAAGTTCGACGCGCTGTTTCGCAAGGACGAAAATTTCTGGGATTATTCTCTCCAGGCCAATCCCCTCAATCCCACCACCCCCTTTGTTAACGGCCCGGCGGGCTTCGGTGGCGCGGCTTGCACCGCCTGTGTTCTCACCACCTCCCCTCACACGATGAACACTCGCCGCAAAATGGGTGATTATAATCTCACCATCCGGCCGGATTCCCCCGTGCGCTTCCGCACGGGATATTCGCGCAACATTATCGAAGGTCCCGCCTTCACCACGATTCACCAAGGCACGGAACAGTTTCTCCTGGAAGACGTCAAGACCACCGTCAATACCTACCGCCTGGGAATAGACATTAAGGTTCTGCCTCGAACCAACATCAGCTACGACCAGATTTGGAACTACTACAAAGGCGACACCGGCATGACCGATTTTGCTCAGCCCTTCCCACTCTCGCCCACCCAGAACGTGGACTTGGGAGTTTCCTTCAATGCCGGCGCCAGCCAGCCGTGTGTCGGAACCTTCCTCGCCTCCGGCTTTGTCAATCCCATTTGCAGCGCCTACTTCAGCTATCTGGACCATGCGCGCACGCGAACAAAGACGCCTACCGAACAACTCAACATTCAGTCAAATTTCTGGCCGGACCTCGACCTCTCCGGCCGTGTCAGCTATTCTTCCGGCGATGCCACCGTCGCGGGGTACGATCAGACCCTCTTCGGTCTCGAGTCACGCAGCCACCTCCGCAACCAGACCACCACCGGGCCCGCCTTCGGCCGCCGTGTGGCCGCTTCCGCGGACTTTGGCGCCACCTGGCACATCACCAACAAGCTCAGCTTTCAGAATTCTTTCCACTACAGCAATTGGCACAACCCCATGGAATTTGACGCCTCCACCTGTTCTTTTTTCAGCCCCAATCTTCTGACCAACGCCAATTCTTTCACTCCGGGCTCTCCGGTTCCGCTCACCTGCGTGCCTCCTGCCAATGTCGCGCCGGGAAGCGTTGCTCACAACACCAGCTCCGCGCCGGACCTCTCCATCATCATCAACAGCAACTTCCTCAAACAGGATGAGAAATCAAATCTCTCCCAACTGGATTATCGATTCTCTGAAAAGTTCGGAGCCCGAGTCGGATTCCGTTACCGCCATCGCTTTCTCGCCGACAATTTCTTCGACGCTGAAAATGAAGTCTTTTACCCCGGCCCGACCGCAGCTCTGGCAGCTCGCGGCGTCTGCGCGGTCCCCGCGGGCCTACCTGTGAATCAGGCGAACTTGCCCACAGGCTGCACACTGAACGGAGATGGCTCGATCACTTTTGTCGGCGGCTCTGGCTTCGCTCCGGCTTCCGCAATCGTTCCTCCGATCAACGAATATTCCGGCCTGTTCGGTTTCTGGGCAAAACCACTGCAAAACTGGACCATCCGCTTCGATATGGAACTGATGAGTGCGGACGGTTCCTTCACCCGCGTCAGCCCCACGCATTCCCAGGAATACCGCGTCCGAACGAAATACAACGTCGTCAGCTGGCTCAACCTCAACGGCAACGTTCTTATATGGGAAAGCCGCAACAACGAGTTCCAGCAAGGCGATCTCCAGCACAACCGCGCTTACGGCTTCTCCGCAATCATCCAGCCCAATGAAAAGTTCGGCATGGAAATCGGTTACGATTACAATGACGTCTTCTCGCAAGTTTTGATCTGCTACATCAGCGTCGTCGCCGGACAGCCCGGCCCGGGTCTTCAGGCCTGTCCCAATGTGCCCGGGTTGGTGCAACAGCTTTCCACCTACACCAACAAATCACACTATGGCTTCTTCGATTTTTCCTTTACTCCGGTTCATCGTTTCACCGCGCACCTCGGCGCAAATCTCACTGGAACCTCCGGCGGCGAACTCCGCCTGGACCCCCAGGCGCTAATCCCCAATGCTGTGACCGGCCCGCTCCACTCCAAGTGGCTCCATCCTTACGGTGGATTCGAATATAGATTCTCCAAGGAATGGACCGGCAAAGCGTATTGGGATTATTACGGCTACCACGAAGATCCAACTTTTGGAACCGGAGGTGAAGCCGTCCAGGACCTCTTTGCCCCGCGAAATTTCCGCGGCAACTTGGTCACTCTTTCTTTGCGATACGCATTCTGAAATGCAATGAAATACCATGGGAAATCATAGCCGCAACGGCATCAAACAATCTGATGGGAGGGCACAGTGATCGAGAGGAAGTTCATGAATAGAGTTGTGCTGAGTACCGGGACTATCGCTTTGGTTCTATTATTCTCAGCCTTGTCCGCAAGAGCGCAGGAAACGGGCGACAACCTCTTCAAGAGCAAATGCGCCATGTGCCATGGGCCCGACGGTGCGGGAAAAACGAAGATGGGAGAAACCCTGAAAATTCCCGATCTCCAATCGGCGGACGTGCAGAAAAAATCCGACGCCGACTTGAATGCGGTCATCGCCAAGGGCAGAAACAAAATGCCTGCGTACGAAGCAAAACTCAGCAAAGAAGAGATCGCTAAACTAGTGGTCTACATTCGCGAGCTGGCAAAGAAGCCCACTTGATATCGCCGCGGACAGTGCCGTCGCTGGATGGGATAGGCGGGAGCTCCGCAGCTATCATCGCGCAGAGGCCGGAGTAAAAAATATGACAGGAACGGGTGAAGTTTCGAACAACCCGCCAGGCCGCGAGCCTGCGCAAAACACAGGGGCGATGCAGCAGGCTGCAAACTCTGGCAGACGGTCCTTCCTCGGCGTCCTAGTGGCCATGGGCAGCGCTTGCGTTGGCGCGCTTCTTTCCGTCCCTTTGGTTCGCTTCGCCATCTTCCCGTTGATCCGCCAGACCACGGATACAAAGTGGGCGCCGCTTGGTCCCCTCACTGACTTTTCATCGCTCTCCGACCCGGCCGTGCGCACCATTCAGATCGAACAGCTGGACGGCTGGCGCCGCGCCGTCTCGGAAAAGTCCGTCTACATCACCAAGGATGCGCAAGGCCGTGTCCAGGTTCTCTCTTCGGTCTGCCCCCATCTCGGCTGTACCGTTCCCTGGAATCGAGAGAAGAAACAGTTTGCCTGCCCCTGCCACAACGCCAGCTTTTCGCCCGACGGCGCACGCATCGCGGGGCCGGCGCTTCGCGGGATGGACACGCTTGAATCCAAGGTCGCGGATGGCCAGCTCCAGGTGCGCTTCCAGTATTTTCGTCAGCTGGTCTCCACCAAAGAAGTAATCGGTTGAAGAAGGGAATTGAGAATGGCGTCGAAGCCCGGCAGCGATAGGAGTGCCCAGGAAGGTGGACGTGGCTTTCGGGGCTGGCTGAATCGCCGCATGGGGCTCGATGACTTGCTGCGCCAGGCTTTGGACGAGCCCATTCCCGGCGGCGCTCGCTTTGCCTACATCTTCGGTTCCGGGCTGCTGTTCATTTTTGTTTCCCAGATTGTGACCGGAGTTTTTCTCGCCCTCTACTATGTTCCTTCCGCCGATCATGCCCACACGACCGTAGCCTATATTACCAAGCAGGTGACCGCCGGCTCTTTCCTGCGCAGTTTGCACTCCTACGGCGCCAGCGCCATGGTCGTCGTCTTGTTGCTGCACTTGTCACAAACCTATATTTACGGTTCTTATAAAGGCCGGCGCGAAATCCTGTGGCTCTCGGGCTGCGTGCTTTTCGGTCTCGTTCTCGGAATGGCTTTCACCGGCTACCTGTTGCCCTGGGACCAGCGCGCCTATTTTGCCACCGCCGTTGGCACCAATGCGGCCAGTGAAGTTCCCCTCATCGGCGAAACCCTGAAGCGCATGATGCGCGGCGGCGCCGACATGGGCACGCTCACCATCTCGCGCTTTTTTGTGGCTCATGTTTTCCTGATTCCCGCGTGCATCTTCGCCCTTCTGGCCAGCCACATTTTTCTTTTCCGCAAGGCGGGTGCGGCGGGCCCTGTCGACGAGCATCCCTTTCATCCGGCGCAAGCGACCGAACCCTTCTATCCGCGCCAGGTCTTAATGGACTTGTCGCTGACGGCCTTGCTCATCATCGGCCTGGGGATATTGTCCTTCCTCATCCCCGTGCCACTGGGCCCACCGGCAAATCCTGCGGACACCCAGTTTGTCCCGCGCCCCGAATGGTATTACCTCTCCATCTTCCAGTGGCTGAAGTATTGGCACGGCCCCGCATCCATTATCGGCATTCTGGTGATTCCCTCCATCCTCGTTATCTTGGTTCTGGCCTTGCCGTTCCTGGACCGCGGCATCGAGCGCCGCCCCTGGAAGCGCCCCATCGCCATGGGATCCTACACTTTTGTTTTTGTAGTACTCATCGGACTTGCGCTCCGCAGCCAATACTTGGATTCCCATGACTCCGGCATCGCCCAGCAACTGTCCAAACAGAAATCCGACGAAGCCGATTACATGCGCCAGCCCTTTGAGCCGGAGCTCTCCTCCGCTTCTCTAGCCGCCGCCAACGTAGCCCTTGCCGATCCCCTCGCCGCCAAAGGAAAGACCATCTTCGAAGCGCAATCCTGCAACGCCTGCCACGGCGACGGCGGCGTCGGTACCGCCGCGGCCCCTAAACTCACCGGCATCGGAACGAAGTTCGACAGCCAGAAGTTAGAAGCGCTTTTGAAGCACCCCTCGCCCACCATGACCCAGGGAGGGATGTCGCCCTCCGAACTGAACCCCGACGACCTCAAAGCCTTGGTCGCCTACGTCGCCAGTCTCAAATAAAGCGCACCTCGAAGTCAGCTAACGGAAGCTTGCGCAGCGGATCGGCCACGTCCTTATTTCCAATCATGGCGTTAGTGCGTGATCGTGATCGTAAGATTGGCAGCGTGGTTGGGACCTGCGCCGGCCGCTGACGCGGACACCAAGACTATGCTAGTTCCCGTTGGGGTTCCGGGGTTTCCGCTGCTCTGTCCATTGCATGAGGTTTGCCCTGATGCTGCCGCTAGAAGGATCAGCAAGCTCAAAAGCCGCAACCCTCGCAGCGCCCCTCTCCGGCGAACGACGAAACCAAATATCATGGCCAGAACAGGGAACAGAAACGCGTAGTTCAGGCGCAAAGAGGTCGGCAGAGGCAGCAGCATAGCCGCACTCGGGCCCATTGTGCTGACCGTGAGCGTGCTGCTTACCGCCGCACCATTGGGTGTGACGGAAGTGGGAGCAAAAGTGCAGGTCGCCTCGGCGGGCAACCCGCTGCATGCAAAACTCACCGGCGATTTGAATCCATTTTGCGGCGTGACGGTGAACGTCGCCGTCCCGCTTTTTCCCGCAACAATAGTCAGCGCCGATGGATTCACCGACACCTGGAAATCAGGAGGAGGAGGCAAATTGATGGTGTAGTTTGCCGTGGCCATGGCGCTATTGGCGAAGCCAGTGGCTGTCGCAATCGCTTTAATCGTTTCGGTGACCTTGACCGAAATCGGGCCCGTGTATTGGGTCGAAGTCGTGGACGATGGCGTTGACCCATCAGTTGTGTAGAAGATCGTTGCCCCAGCTGTGGCATCGGAGATCGCTACCGTTTGCGACGACGTATAGGTTCCGGAGGGGACGGAGAATGTGGGAGTCGCCACGGGAGGCGCGATTGTATAGACCGCGGTAGCCACGGCGCTGTTGGCCAGGCCGGGAGCTGTCGCAATCGCTTTGATCGTTCCCGTGGAATTGATCGGAATTGGCGCCGTAAACATCGTCGACGCGGTCGTGGGCGTTGACCCATCGCTTGTGAAGAAGATCGTGGCTCCAGCCGTCGCATCGGAGATGGTCACCGTCTGCGCGGAGGAGTAGGTGCCTGCCGGAGGGATGAAACTCGGCGTAGCCGTCGTCGCCGTCGTTCCAGCGGAGAGCAAGAAGGCGTGAAAAACTCCGCTGGTGTCCACGAAGGTTCCGGTCATATCGTTCAGCGAGTTAATGCTGGTCAGGATAGTTCCCGAAAACATGCCGGTCGTGGCCGCTCCTGGGGCATCGATGGGCGCGGTAATCGTGCCCGCGGCAGTGCGCAGGAATCCGTGACGCGCACCGCTGGCGTCCGTGTAGATTCCCGAAGTATCACCGCCCGCGTTGATGCTGAGGGCGGCGGTTCCCGGTATGATGCCTGCCGTGCCTGCGCCCGGAGCATCGAAGGTGGTGAAGGCCGGTGTCGCGCTCCCAGCCGTATAGAGGAAGCCGTGGTACGCGCCGTTTGTGTCTGAATAAATTCCCCCGATATCTTCCGACGCGTTGATGCTCATGGGAAGCGTTCCCCTAAACGAAATCTTTCCGTTCGGGCCGGTGCCCGCTCCCGGAGCATTGATGGGGGCGGTCATTGTGCCGTTACCGGAGCGCACGAAGCCGTGAAAGGTTCCGCCCGCATCTATGTAGAATCCGGTGATATCCCCCGCCGTGTCGATGCTGAGAGGAACGGTTCCCTGAAGCGCGCTCGCGCCTGCCCCCGGAACATCGATGGGGCCAGTTATCGCGCCGGAGGCGGCAGCGCGCAGGAATCCGTGACGCACATCGTTTGCGTCTACGTAGAATCCCGTGATATCTCCCCCCGTGTTCATGCTCATGGGGACGGTTCCCCGATGACCGATGCTCGTGGGCGCGCCGGAAACATCAAACTCGGTTATCGTGCCAGCGGCACTGCGGACGAAACCGTGAAACGCATTCTTTGTGTCAAAGTACATTCCCGCGACATCCCCCGCCGTGTCGATGCCGACAGGGAAGGTTCCCTGATTCAGTGTCGTGCCAGCTCCCGGAGCATCGAAGGTGGCGAACGTGGGCGTGCCATTGGCAACCGTTCGCACGAAGCCGTGAGCCACATTCGGCGCGGTTAGGAAGATTCCAGCAATTTCCCCCGACGCGTTGATGCTGGTGCCCATGGTTCCCTGAAGCATGCCCGTGCCTGCACCGGGAGCGTCGAAAATGGTGAAGGTCGGCGTGCTGCTAGCGTCGGCTCCCTGCGCATGTACACTCTGCGCGGGCCACCAAAAGAAGGAGCTCGGCTCGCGGCTCGCGTTCATCGCTGCATGTTCGCGCGAATGGAAATTCGCCGTCGGACCGATGACGGCCAGAACCAAGGCGGTGGCGAAGATGATTGCTGCACACATCGCCCTTCGCGCGGGGAGCGAAACTCCTGCAAACGCGCGGAATTTATTCTGAAGAATCGATTGAACCGCGGACGAGCGTTGTTTCATTTCATCTCCTAATCAAGTTGTGGCGCGCTGCTACTACTGATCACTTGCCGCGCCAGGATTTCGAATCTGCCGTTCGAACCTCAGCTCGCGGGCGATGCCACCGTGGTCTGCGCCGGTTTTTCCAGATTTTTCATCATTTCGCCGTAGATGGGCGTGGACCAGTTCTTCTTGACCATCCGGCCGCGGAAACCTTTCTCCGTGGCAATGCGCACCCGCGTCTGTCCGCCGCCCTTCGCTTCCAGCCTGGCCGCCACTTTTTCACCGCCCGAGCCTGTCCGCTCCGTATCGCGGTTGTTCGCCCATGGGCGCTTGCACTCAATTTCCCTGGCGGTCTCGTGCTCCACTTTGCAGTTCATGCTCTCCATCGCGAACTTTAAAGCCGCTGCGACTGCTTCCATAGGGAACGGAATGACCTCGTCCATGTCCTTGCTTCCGGCGGTTGGATTAAACGCGCTGGTATTGGCGTTCAAAGTTGCGATCTTTTTCCCGGTTTTCGCTTCCAGTGTCGCGATCACTTGCTGATACTCGGACTTGTCGAGCCGAAGCGTGGTCAATTGCTTCGCGTCGCCCTCGCGATACTCGATGTCCAGCCAGTGGCTCTTCGTCTTGGTGGTCATTAGAAGCAGGCTGCCGAGCATGGCGCCTTCTGTAACGCGATGGCGCGCCGCGACTTCGTAGGACATCGTGTCGATCGAAGAAAACGGAATTTCCAGCGCAATTCCATCTGCCTCTTTGGAATTCACCAGGATCTTCGAATCCGTGATTGTGAGGACAACCCCGGCTTCTTTGGGCTGCTTCAGGGAGGAATAACGCGTCTTGTTAAAAGTGAGAGATTGAGCAGAACTGGCCGGCACGAGCGTCAGTGCGGCAAGGCATAGCACGGCCGCAACCCTCGCGCCCCGCGCGCTAACCCAAGCTCTTGCGATCGTGCGAAACGCACGCACAGAATTCCAATGGCAAAGTGACAGACGGTTTTCCATTGACTCACCCCATACTTACCGCACGAACAAACTGCAAGATGCGCGAATGCTTGCAGCGGATCGAACTTATGTCAATAGGTGTCGGCCAGAGATGATATGAATTTGGTATGAAATCGTGCCGGTTTCACTGTGTTTCCAAAATCATTCTCACTTGTGCGATTCTAGCCTCACTTCAGAACTTTCTTCCCCAAGCGGCATCACTGCATGGCCAGGATCGCTATCAGGCATGAGTTGTTGAAACGCGGCTCGCCGTTGGGACAAGAGGCAGCATTCGCGCCTAGAGGGCTCACCAAAAGAATCGAACCCCTCGCGCCCAATTTCATATCGTAGTAGCCAAAGACCGGACCATCGTTGACGGGGCTGCTGGAATACGTGAGTGTTGCTGAAAAAGCGTTGCCCACCGCATTGCCTGTCAGCGTGAAGTTGCCAAGTTTGCTGTCGCTGCCGTCACCGGTCAGAGAGCCGTTCGTGTTGGTTAGGGCCGTGACAATGTTCACGGTCTTATCGGCAGCACTTGCTCCAGCGTAGTGGCCCGTAAGCGGGATACTGGTGAGATACTGGCCGGTCACCGTCGCGCTCCCGCTGCCTCCGCAGATACCTGAACTAGTAAGTGTTCCAGTAAATTGCGGCGTGGGCGGCGTGGCAGAGTTGTCCAGGGTTCCTGTGATCGTCACCAACGCGGTGCCTCCGTCATTCTGGTTGAGCGTCACTTGGTTCGAGGAGTTTACGCTTCCGGTTATGCTGCGGTCTCCGCTATCGGCGCCGTTGCATGTATAGCCAAGATAGTCCTCCGCAATGCCATCGACAAAAGAAAGAGAGGTACCGAAAAGGAACACATAAGCCACATTCCCCGCCGGTCCATTGGCCGTCATTGAGCCCGTGGCTGAAATATTTCCGTGGTGGTCTTGCGTCAAGTTGGCTTCAATAACGAACGGAACGTTGCCTTTCGCGTTAGTCACCGTAAAATCCCACGGTCCGGTCATGTAACCGTTTATCGACGAGTAGCTGCCGCCACCATAGCTCCCGCAGGCTGCCAGTCCCAACGACACTGCGAGAACAAGCCAGCACACGGAGAGTCTAAATCCAGAGGATTTCATTGCTGCCCCCATTGCAAAAGTGCGTTGGCCGATGCTTGCAACAGATCGCACTCCAGTCAATGGGTCCGGGGTAGAAATGATATGAATTCGGTATGAAATGGCGCCGGTTTTAGTGTATCTGGACGGGAAGGAACTCCGTTTTACATCCAACAAGGCAGCGTACCCTTTCGAACTCCGCTAGTTCTTCCGCACTTAAGGGATGCGCATCTTTGCCGTTTTGGTAGAGCCGCACGTGATTGCTGCGAAACTCCTCGCCCGCATAAGCACTAATTAGATGAAGGTTCTTGTCGAATTCATACCAGACGGGGCAGCCAGGGGGAACCATGCATTCCCGCACTGTGAGTCGAATGGTGCCATGCTCGACTGTGGGCTCCAGCGCCTCATTGTAGGAGAACAATGCTTTGTTCAAATCGCTCCGTGGAAACAAAAGGCGCAACCTTTCTTGGGCAACTCCCCTGCCGTGGATTTGAAACTTATCGCGCACCTCGGTGGAAGCGCCAAACACCCGGTCTGGATCAAGCACCACTAGTGTCGCTTGAAGATACCCATTATTAATTCCTGTAGCGACAATCTCTTCTCTGCCATCGCCATCCAGGTCGGCTAACACCATGAAGGCTAAATGCCCAGAGTGCCAATACTCCGAGATCGTTTTGCCGCTAGAGTCGAGAACCGCAACCTGACAGGGCCACCACGGGTCTAGGAGGTTGGAAACGACGATTCGGGGAGGTCTCTTTTCCGTTGCCTTCAGTACCCTTAGAGCCACGGTCATAAACGTTGCTGGACTTCCCTTCATCTCCGGCAGGTCTCTCCCGGGAGTCCAACGCCATTTCTCTTTGCCCCGCTCGGAGTAGCAGATCAGCGTTGACGAGTGTGGCTGTGCCCTATCGGCCGGGAGATAAAGAAAAAGAACATCCGTGTGGCCTGTACCCTCTAGGTCCCCGAACCAGATACGCGTCGTCAAGCCCTTCTCGTAGTACCAGTCAGACGAGAATCCCTCAGGAAAGCCCTTTCGCCAAAGCTCCTTTCCGTCTGCATTCATGATCACAAGCGCCGAACCCTCCAGCCGCCCGGAGCGAGGCTGTTCATGCCCCATAAGCACTCGGATGAAGGCGTAACATGCAATGCCAATCGCAGCTATCGCGGCTGCTAACTTCAAGGCCCTGCGGGCGTTCACTTGTCGAATGGGCCGTCGATCCTCGCTTGCGCGCCGCAATCCGACAGTTTCCCCGTCACGAGGGTTCGCCACGATCCAGCGCTTTTCAGGCATGCCATCTGGACCCGGTACCGTACGATTTGGCAGGCAAATGGTGACTGCGTCGCTCTTACCTTCGCCCTTGTAATAGGATTCCAGCGCATGTCGCAGCCGGTTCATCTCAGTCGCTACGTCTGCGGATCGCTTTGTCTTTGTCTCTGCCGGCCACAGTTCCTTAATCACCTGGTCAGGCTTCAAGGTGGCTTGCGAATCCATGTTTTTAGACAGAATTTCCAGCAGCTTCCGGAGCTGGCTCTTGCTTGCGAAGCTCTGGCTGCGCAGGATTCTTTCGATTTGGTCCCTGATAGCGGTGGGATCCATAGGCTCAACGAAGCAGCAATGGAACAATGGCCGGAATCATACCACGCGGCACTAAAAATCGGGATTTAACGCGTATGCAAAGCGCAGAACGAAGATTGTAAATACGCTTCTCGCTGTTCACAAAAATCCTGCGTAACTCGCCCCTCGCGCTCTTCGAGCTAACTCACAGCAGGCAAGCAACTTACCAGTAATCACTTGACAATAGGTACCCATATGCTATAGTTCTCGTGTTGCCACGGCACCCGCTATTGCGGGTGCCTCGCCTTTTATGGCCGCCCACCGCGTGGTTCCTAAAACCTTCCACTATCTTTCCGGCCCAGCCAGTTACTTTTTCGCCAACACCCCACGCCGCTAAATCCTTTAGCTGCAATACTTACGCAACCACCCTCTAAGTGTTGCAAACAAAAGACTTACGCAATCTATAACTCCTTTAGATGCAATACTTACAAAAAACACGGGGTGGGGATGTCCTCCGCATTTCAACCTTCAACGTGCAAACGTTCCAACTTTCAAACGTTTTTCCGATCTATCTCTTTTTGTTTCAAGCCCTTCCGCACTCTTTTCTTGCACGAAAATCATCAAGCCTTTTCTTTCCAACAGCTTCCGCACTCTTTTCACCATAAGGGGGGTATACCCCCTCTTCTGCTTCGCCGCCTCGCCACCGCCTCTCTGTCAATGTATTCTTTCAAGCTATGAACATCCAATTGACCGAAGTCGAATGCCGCGTCCTCGGCGCCCTCGTCGAAAAAGAGATCACCACGCCCGAATACTATCCACTCTCGCTCAACGCCCTTGTCAACGCCTGTAACCAGAAATCGAACCGCGAGCCCATCATGAATCTCGACGAGTCCGCCGTCCGCCAAGCCTTGCATTCCCTCGACGGCCAATCGCTCGTCCGCTCCGTCAGCGCTTCGGACAGCCGCGTCACCAAGTACGAACACCGTCTCCAGGAAGCCTTCAACTTCTATCGCCACGAAATCGCCATTCTCTGCGTCCTGCTATTGCGCGGCCCGCAAACGCCCGGCGAACTCCGCACCCGCGCCGAGCGCATGCACCCTTTCGAAGATCTCAGTGCCGTTCAATCCAGCCTCCAGCACCTCATGAAGCGTGAACCCTCACTCGTCAAGATTCTTCCGCGGCAGCCCGGCACCAAGGAAGCGCGCTATGCCCACCTCCTCTCCGGCGACGTGGAGTCCTTTGACGCAAAACTAGAGAACGAGCCGGCGCCAAATCCTCTCTCGCTCGACGCCGCGCGCGTTGCACATCTCGAAGTAGAAATCGCCGCCCTCCGCAAAGAAATCGCCGACCTGAAACAGCAATTCGCCTCTTTCCGAAAGCAGTTCGAGTAGAAACCACCACCAGATATCTTGTTACTCCATCTCTTAAGAATGTCCTAATACCTAATAAATGTTGTCACGCTCTCAAAGCCCCCAGCCCTCTCCATGAATGCTGGCAAATGCAGCGTGGCGATTGTAGGATGGAATAGATTTCAGGAAACCGACGCGTTCAGCGATGCCAGCGGACGCAAGATACTCCACCGGCGAGGTCTAAGTTGGCCAGCTACGCTCCCTGCAGCCAACATGTTTGCTTCCGTCGGCTCGCCCACCGGAAGCTGAAGACACTCGCGCTTTGGATACCAATCTTTTTCTTCTCAGTGAGTTCGGTCTGGGCTCTGGATTCGAACAAGCGCATCTCCCAATATGCACACACCGCCTGGCTGATCCAGGACGGACACTTTAGCGGAACTCCTCAGGTGATGACACAGACCGCAGATGGATATTTGTGGTTTGGGACCAATATCGGCCTGGTGCGGTTCGATGGTGTTCGTTTCATCACGTGGAATCCCCCACCGGGCGAACGTCTCTTGGACTCCAGAGTTTTCTCGCTCCTGGGAGCACGCGACGGCAGCCTCTGGATTGGCACTGGATATAGCATTTCCCATTGGAAGGAAGGTGGGCTGGTCAACTACCCGCAACTCAGCGGACGGATCGAAGCGCTCGTGGAAGACAGTGAAGGATCGATATGGCTGGCCCGCACGCAGGCGACCGACGGAATTGGTCCCGTTTGCCGAATAAAGGATGAGCAGTTGCGGTGCTTCGGAGTAGCTGAAGGAATACCCTTTCCACTGGCCATCCACCTGGAGAAGAGCGATTCTGGCGAACTGTGGGTCGGTGGTTATTCTGAACTTTCTCGCTGGAAGCCAGGATCGCATACAACGTATTTTGCAAAAACCTTGCGGCGTCCGGAAACATTTGCTTCGTTAAGAGCGATCGTCAGGGGAGCAGATGGCTCCATTTGGGCAGCGATCGATCAATCCGGTCCGGTTCTGCAATTGGAGCACTTTGAGAACGGAAGTTGGGCCAGGCGCGTCTTTCCGGGGATTCCAATCCATACCTCAAATGTTACGACTCTGTTCGTGGCTCGCGACAATTCCCTCTGGATTGGAACCGCCGATCACGGAATCTTTCGCGCTCTGGGTAATGAGGTCGATCATTTTGGAAGTACAGATGGACTGTCGAGCGATGCGGTGGGACGTATCTATCAGGATGCCGAGGGCACCCTATGGGTGGTGACGGCGGAGGGGATCGACAATTTTCGCGATTTGCCAGTAGCCAGCTATCCCATGCACGAAGGTTTGTCGGCCGCCGGCGCCAGTTCAGTGATTGCGTCACGCGACGGTACCGTTTGGGTCGGCAATTTCGAGGCCCTGGATTCTCTGCGAGATGGCAAACTATTCGCAATTCGGGCCAGGCACGGATTGCCGGGAAAATATGTCACCACTCTCTGCGAAGACCATGCTGGACGAATCTGGCTCGGTCTCGATAGTGATCTTTGGGTCTACGACCGAGGCTCATTTCGTGTGGTCCGCCATCCGGATGGCAGTTCACTCGGTATTGTCTTCGCCATTACAGAAGATGCGCATTACAGCATCTGGGTTCGTGCTGGGCCCAACCTGGACCGCATCCAGGACTTCACAGTCAAGGAAAAGCTCACTTCCGTGCAGATTTCTACCGCGTACACGCTCGCAGCCACTCCAGATGGCGGCGTAGTTCTAGGGCTAGTGAATGGAGATTTGGTGAAACTCCGCAACGGCGAAACACAAACCATTGCTTCCAATGAGGTGGGGAATACCCGCCAGATCCGGGACCTCCTGGTTGAAACGGATGGTTCTGTTTGGGGAACGACCCTGGACGAGCTTTTTCTGTGGAAAGATGGCGTGCGCAGGAATCTCACCACACAGAACGGACTGCCTTGCGATGGAATTTTCGCGCTAGTGAAAGACAGTAAGGATTCGATTTGGCTCTATACAAAATGCGGACTCGTCCAAATTGCAAGATCGGAATTGGATCGTTGGTGGCAAGACCCAGAGAGCGTGGTGAAGGTGAAATTGCTGGACGAGTTCGATGGTCTGCAACCTGGTTTGACTCCCCTAAAACCACAGGCCACGAGGACTCCCGATGGGCGGCTCTGGTTCGTGAATGGCCGACTGTTGCAAACGATCGATCCCGGTCATCTCAAGGAAAATGTCATACCGCCCCCCGTACATATTGAACAGATCCTGGCAGACCGAAAAGTCTACGTGCCCCGGGATCATCTTCGTCTTCCTCCACTTACCCGCGATCTACAAGTCGATTACACCGCGCTTAGCTTTGTCGCCCCCCAGAAGGTTCGTTTTCGTTACATGCTGGAGGGCCACGACAGCGCCTGGCAAGAGCCTGGTACACGGCGCCAAGCTTTCTATACCGACCTGCGTCCAGGCAATTACCGGTTTCGCGTGATCGCTTGCAATAATGACGGCATGTGGAACGATGCAGGCGCAACGCTGAACTTCAGCGTCGCACCTGCCTGGTACCAGACAAATTTGTTCCGCCTTCTGTCCGTCGCCGCCGGTCTTTTCGTTGCGGGGTCTCTCTACCGGCTACGGTTGCGCCAGATTGCGCGAGCCATCAACGCTCGTTTCGATGAGCGACTGGCGGAACGCACTCGAATCGCGCGAGATTTACACGATACTTTGCTGCAGGGTTTTCTCAGCGCCTCCATGCAGTTGCATGTGGCGGATGATCATATTTCCGCAGATTCGTCAGCCAAGCCTCTTGTTGGGAGGGTGCTCAAACTGATGAGCCGTGTCATCGAGGAGGGCCGGGACGCACTTCGAGGGTTGCGCTCTTCGCAGTTAAATACGGCGGATCTTGAGCAGGCCTTTTCGCAAGTTCGGCAGGAATTCCCGGTGCAGTCTCAAATTGGTTTTCGCGTTATTGTTGAAGGTATGCCTCGGCCGCTTCGCTCCTTCATCCGCGATGAGGTCTATCTTATCGGCCATGAAGCGCTGTCAAATGCATTCCGTCATGCACAAGCAACAGACATCGAGGTCGAGCTTGAATATGCGGCAAGCCACTTGCGGGTTCTCGTACGCGACAACGGCAGCGGAATCGACACTCAGGTTCTCCGCTCGGGACGCGATGGACATTGGGGCCTGTCGGGAATGAAGGAGCGAAGTGAAAAAATTGGCGGGAAACTGAGAGTCTTAAGCCGTGCAGTTGCTGGAACCGAAGTGGAACTGTCCGTGCCTGGCAGAATCGCTTTTGAGTTTCGGTCCGGCAACCAATCCGCCCGATGGCTATCGAGGCTGTATGGCGGAAAGGGAAGAGACGAAAAATCGCGATCTGGAAACGAACACGCTCAATGACAAGAGGATTTCAGTCACGAGTCCCCTGCGCAAATGACCATCCTGTATTGCGGGGGCGGGTTTTCACTCGGGCGCTTTTGCTGGGCCTCTGTGTCCTGCTTGCTGGATGCGGCTCTCGAATCTCGAATGCCGGGCCGTCCATAGAATTCACCAAAGTTCCTCTCGCAGGCGAGGGTGGCCCGGACAAACTGGATACGGTCGAAGGGCGAGTGGTCCAGGCTCGCCCCGGGCAGCAAATTGTACTTTTTGCGCGATGGGGACCCTGGTGGGTGCAGCCACTCGCAGATCAACCATTCACGAGAATTCAGCCCGATTCGAACTGGAAGAGCCCGACACATTTCGGAACGGAGTATGCGGCCTTACTCGTCGAGCCGGGATATCGCCCGCCTGCAACATTGGACGTTTTGCCGAGCGAAGGCGGTGAGGTGATCGCCGTGGCAATCACGAAGGGCAGACCAGTCTTCTGGCAGAGCTGGTGGTTTTTGCTAAGTATTGCAGCCGCGATCGCACTTGCGGTTGTGGCGCTATTCCGCGCCCGCATGCAAAAAATGACCCAGCAGCTCAGCCTTCGTCTAGAAGAAAGGCTCGCGGAACGCACACGCATTGCGCAAGAGCTGCACGACACGCTCCTGCAAGATTTTCTGAGCGTCTCGATGCAGCTGCATGTGGCAAACGAACAATTAGCCGGCGATTCGCCGGCCAAGCCGATCGTGAGTCGAGTCCTCGACATGATGGGGCGCGTCATTGAAGAAGGCCGAAACACCGTGCAAGGATTGCGCTCATCCAATTGGCGATCTCAGGATCTGGAGCTGGCCTTCTCGCGGATTCAGCAGGAGCTCGGCATGGCCAAAGAAGCCAGTTTTCGAGTCATCGTCGAAGGAGAGGCCCGTCCCTTGCGGCCGATGATAGGCGATGAGGTCTATCTCATCGGACGTGAAGCGCTTGCAAATGCATTTCATCATTCTGGCGCAACCGAGATTGAAGTCGCACTCGAATACGCGGCCAATCAGTTAAAACTCCTGGTACGCGACAACGGTTGCGGGATTGCCAGCGACGTCTTGACATCAGCTCGCCCCGGACATTGGGGCCTGTCGGGGATGCGTGAACGAACGGAAAGAATTGGTGCCAAACTCAGAGTTTTGACTCGCCCGACAGCGGGAACGGAGGTTGAACTGTCCGTGCCCAGTAATGTTGTTTATCTTCGACGCGACCATGACCGTCCCGTGAAGTGGTTTTCGAGGCTGCGACCTCGAGACGAGGATGGAGTTGGTTCACGCATCGAGAGCGAGCGTGTTCGATGAACGAGGCGGCTCGAATTCGTGTTTTCAGTGTGGATGACCATCCGCTACTTCGGGAGGGGCTGGCCACGATCATCAACAATCAACCGGACATGATTATGGTAGCTCAGGCGTCCAATGCGCAGGAAGCCATTCTGCAATACAGGAAGCACCAACCCGATGTGACTCTCATGGACCTCCGGCTTCCGGACAAGAGTGGAATCGAGGCGATGATCGCGGTCCGTGCCGAATTTCCCGAGGCGCGCATCATCATGCTCACGACGTTTGAAGGGGACGTGGAAATCCAGCGCTCCCTGGAAGCGGGAGCCCGCGGCTACTTGCTCAAGAGCATGCCGCCCAAGGAGCTGGTCGAAGTAATCCGCCAGGTGCACGCAGGGAAGAAGCGCATCCCGCCGCAGCTAGCGGCACAACTCGCCGAGCATATAAGCGATGATGACCTGACCGTGCGCGAGATAGAAGTCCTAAGTCAAATTGCCGGGGGCAACCGGAACCGAGACATCGCGGAGAAACTTTTTATCACGGAAGAGACCGTAAAGGTTCACATCAAGCACATCATGGAGAAGCTGGGGGCCAGCGATCGCACCCAAGCGGTGGCGATCGGCGTACGGCGCGGCATCATCCAACTCTAGAACGCGGAGTTCCAACGCGAAACGTATTCCCCAAAAGTGGTAGGAAAAGATTCCGCAATGTGGGGTTCCAACGTCTTGCACAATTGCATATCTTCAGACATCGTGCGTTTCTGAGGTGCCAGGGAGATACGCGCTGCAAAGACTATATTCAACGTTTCCGGGCGGCCGGCCCGGCATCGGCCTGCTTTTGTTGCGGGCCGCAGTTGGTCTCACAGCGACGACCCAAGGAGTTTTCTATCTCCTGGGCCCGTCCAATCCCGCTTCGGGCAAATGGCTGCTTGGTCTGGTTCTAATCGCGAGTGGAGCAGCCATGGCGGCCGGGTTGTTCACCCCCTTTGCGGGACTTTTGGTGGGACTATGCTTCCTGGGGATCGCCTTCTCCTGGTTTCCCGCGCCGGCTCGGGGATTGCACGACGTCAGGCTGCTGTCTTATGGAATGACTATTACGGCGGTAGCACTGGCCTTACTTGGGCCGGGAGCTTTTTCCTTCGATGGCCGCTTGTTTGGACGCCGCGAGATTGTGATCCCACCCTCATCCCGCCCGCCTGAATCTTGACTTGCTACCAGTCGAGTGCTATTCCGTAAGCCCGGACTACCAACTGCTGGGTAAGAAGGATGATCATCAACCGAAAGTGGTATCCCGAGTCACCCCCGGAGTGGTACCCAAGAACCATTCCATCTCGTGATGCGTTCTTTTTTTCATTCCTGCACAGTCTGCTGCGACGAGCCCGGCATTTGAGGGAGCTTCGCAACGAATGGTGATGAGGAGGACAGTGTGGCGGCTACGAACTTAACTTGTTGGGGGGACACGAGCAACCTATCCATGGGAAACGCCGCGGCTATTTCCGAGGCGAGCCTGGTATCAGCCGCAAAGAGCGGACAACGAGCGGCGTTCGGAGAGCTTTGCGAACGGCACGCTAACAGGATTTTCCACACGACGCTTCGCGTTACCAGATGTCAGGAGGATGCGGAAGATGCGGTTCAAGACTCCTTCTTGAGCGCTTTCGTTCACTTGGAGAGTTTTGACGGCAGGTCGAGCTTCGCAACGTGGCTTACGCGCATCGCCATAAATGCAGCGCTAATGAAGCTGCGAAAGAATCGCGGCTCCCGCGAAATCCCGATGGATGAGTCGATCGGAGCGGGAGACGTTTTGACGCCATTCGAGCCTGCGGACACGCGGCCAGATCCAGAGGAGAGATTCGCGCAGCAGGAGCGACAAAGGGTAGTAGTTGCGGCGGTCCGACGATTGCGGCCGGCCCTTCGGAAGGTGATCGAAATTCGAGAATTCCATGAGGCCTCCATGAAGGAAACAGCGCAGACGCTAGGGCTTACGGTGACAGTAGCCAAGGGGAGGCTGTTTCATGCCAGGGCCGCGCTTCGCAAGTCGCTCCGTTTGAAAAAGAGAGGGCTGGCGGGGATGCGTTCGGCGGCATGAGCAGTGGATCGGACAGAGCGACGTCACCGCGGCCAGCCTGATGGAAGTCTGGAGCGATCAGGCGTGTGCCGAATGCGGTTTCTGTCAGAGATTGTGCGAGATATTTAATCAGGCCATATGTTGCTGCAGGACGATACAGTACCACGGAAAGGATTATATGCCGACAATCACTACGAAAGACGGAACGCAGATCTACTACAAGGACTGGGGAAAGGGGCAGCCCATTGTGTTTTCGCATGGCTGGCCGCTGTCCGCGGACGATTGGGACGCGCAGATGCTGTTCTTCGGGCAGCATGGCTATCGCGTTATTGCTCACGACCGGCGAGGTCATGGCCGCTCCACCCAGACATGGGACGGCAATGAAATGGATACTTACGCCGACGATCTCGCTGCCTTGTTTGAAAAACTCGATCTTCAGAACGCCATCATGGTGGGGCACTCAACCGGTGGTGGCGAAGTCGCGCGCTACCTGGGCCGCCATGGTTCCAAACGCGTCGCCAAAGCCGTGCTCATCAGCGCTGTGCCGCCGCTGATGCTAAAGACGGAAAAAAACCCGACTGGTCAGCCGATAGCGGCCTTCGACGGGCTCCGGGCAGCGTACGTCGCCGACCGGGCGCAGTTCTACAAGGACATCACACTTCCGTTTTACGGATACAACCGCCCGGGCGCAAAGATTTCCGAGGGCATCCGGGAGCACTGGTGGTTGCAGGGCATGATGGGAGGCATGAAGGCCCATTACGACTGCATCAAGGCGTTCTCGGAGACCGATTTCACCGAAGACCTCAAGAAGATTGATGTCACTGTGCTGGTGATGCATGGCGACGACGATCAGATTGTGCCAATTGTTGCCGCCGGTCCTATGTCTGCGAAGCTACTGAAGAAAGCAACGCTGAAGGTCTACCCGGGTTTTCCGCATGGCATGCCAACAACCAACGCGGACCAGATCAATGCCGACATGCTCGCTTTTTTCAAGGGCACGGTAACAGCAGCGTCAGCGTAACCGGACATATCTTATGTCGAATGGTAGGAGGGGAGCAGCGCCGGCTGGGCTGGCTAAAAGCCAACGAATGACGGATATTCGATGACAGGACTGCTCTCCTTCTTCGCTGAGTTGCGGGGCCAAGCATGATGCTAAATCGGGGAGGAAACATGAGCGCAGGTCTAGCGGCGTTTACCATTTTCCACGTTGTATTAAGTTTGGCCGGAATCCTCGCGGGTTTTGTCGTCTGCTTTGCGCTGCTAGCCGCAAAACAATCAAAGGGCTGGACCGCGACATTTCTAGTGACTACGGCGGCGACCAGCGTGACGGGATTCCTTTTTCCGTTCCACAAGTTCTTGCCTTCCCACGGGGTCGGCATCGTCTCCTTGCTCGTTTTGGCGGTGACAATTCCAGCTCTGTACGTTTTTCATCTGGGCGGTCCGTGGCGGCGCACGTATGCCATTGGTGCCGTTATCGCCTTGTATCTCAACGTATTCGTTTTGATCGCCCAGTTTTTCATGAAGATTCCCGCGCTCAAGGCTCTGGCACCCACGCAATCAGAACCGCCGTTTCTCGGGACGCAGGTGGCGGTCATGTTGGTTTTCATAGTCCTGGGGTTTCTCGCCGCGAGGCGCTTCCCGGCGGGAACTGTCCGTGCAGCCTGATCTCTGATCAGCATTGAAGGATTGTCTGTATCTTCTTCGGCAGGTCTGGCATCAATTTGCTTAATTCCGCCCGAGGCGTAGATTAGGATTCTCGATTTCGGGGGAAGTCTCACTGCTGGAGGGGTCCGTGAACACGATTTTGAAATACAAGTTTTGGATAGGCGGGGCGTTCTGTTTGGTTGTCATCGGCCTGATCATTGGGGCGGCCAAACCAAAGCAGGTGTCGGGAGCGCCGTCGGGCCCTCTGTTGGACGTTGAAGTTGTCCAGGTTCAGCAAAGGGAAATTCCCATCTACGGCGAATGGATCGGCACTCTGGATGGATTCACAAACGCGGACGTCAGAGCGCAGGTCACAGGCTATCTCTTGCGGCAGGGCTACCAGGAAGGCGCATTCGTCAAGAAGGGCCAATTGCTCTTTGAGATTGATCCGCGCCCGTTCCAGGCGGCGCTGGACCAAGCCGATGGACAGTTAGCGCAAGCCAGAGCCGTGCTAGCCAATGCCCAGGCAGTGCAAGGCAGGACCGAACTGGATGTCAACCGCTACACTCCCCTCGCAAAAGAGCAAGCAGCCAGCCAGCAGGATCTGGACAACGCTGTCCAGAACAACATGGCGGCGAAGGCCACGGTAGCCACGGCTGCGGCCCAAATCAGGTCCGCCGAGGCTGCTGTCGAAACGGCCAGGATCAACCTGGATTTCACCCGGCTCGTCGCGCCCATTGATGGTATTGCCGGGCAGGCGCAACTTCAGGTAGGCGCCCTGGTCAATCCCAGCAGCGGGCCGGTGACGTCCGTGTCCACCGTCGACCCTATCAAGGTTTATTTTACCGTAAGCGAAACAGAGTATCTCGATTGGAACAAACGGTTTCCAACGGAGACAACACGGCAAGCGGCTGGCAAGAGTCTGCGTCTCGAGTTGATTTTGGCCGACGGCTCCACCTATCCACGTGAGGGCTCATTCTACTTTGCGGACCGCCAGGTGAATCAGAGCACGGGCGCGATTCGAATTGCTGGGCTGTTTCCGAATCCTGGAAATATTCTGCGCCCTGGCGGCTACGGCAAAGTACGGACAGCTGTCCGTGTCCAGGAAGATGCGTTGCTTGTCCCTCAGCGTGCGGTGTCGGAGTTGCAGGGCGGCTATCAAGTGGCGGTTGTGGACGGCGAAAACAAGGTGAGCATCCGTGCGGTCAAAGTAGGCGACCGTGTGGGCACGGAGTGGATTGTTGCGGAAGGGCTAAAGCAGGGCGAGCGCGTGGTCGTCGAGGGGGTGCAGAAGGTGCGTCCGGGCGTGCAAGTGAACCCCAAGCCATTCGCCGCAGAAGCTGGGAAGAGGTAGTCCCATGTCAAAATTCTTTATTAACCGCCCCATCGTCGCGATGGTGATCTCCATCGTGATGGTCCTCGTCGGTGCGATCACCATTCTCAATCTACCCGTTGCGCAGTTCCCCAACATCGCTCCGCCGGAGATTCAGGTCCAGGCCACCTATGTCGGCGCGGACGCGCAAACGCTCGAGCAGGCAGTGGCGACGCCCATCGAACAGCAGATGAGTGGCGTGGACAACATGAATTATATGTATTCGCTGAATGCCACCGGCAACTCGAACACGACCCTGATCGTGAACTTCGACGTGAAGACCGATCCGAACACGGATCTGATTCTCACCCAGTCTCGCGAGACGCAAGCAGCATCCCAGCTCCCCGCCGACGTCATCAATTACGGGGTCACCGTCCAAAAATCTGTCACCTCCCCGCTCATGTTGGTCAGTCTCTACTCGCCGCATGGAACCTACGATGCCAAGTTTCTGGCGAACTACGCTTACATCAACCTCCGGGACCCGATCACGCGCTCGCAGGGCATTGGCAACGTCCAGATATTCGGGGCGGGCCAGTACGCAATGCGGCTGTGGGTAAAGCCCGATCAATTGGCAAAGCTCGGCATCACCGTTCCCGAAATCGTCAGCGCCATTCAAGCGCAAAACACGGTCAACCCGGCCGGGAAGGCGGGCGGCGAACCGGCACCCACGGGCCAGGAATTTACCTATTCGGTCCTCGCGCAAGGCCGTCTCATCTCGGAGGAAGAGTTCGGACAGATCGTTCTGCGCGAGACGCCCGACGGCGGGATCGTGCGGGTCCGGGATGTCGCTCGAATCGAGCTGGGTTCCCAGGACTACAGCGTCTCGGGCCGCCTGAATGGGAAACCGAGCGCCATTATTGCCACTTACCAATTGCCGGGCTCGAACGCCGTTGACGCAGCCGCGGGCGTCAACAAGCTAATGGCCCAGATGAAGCAGCGCTTCCCGGAAGACATGGATTTCGTCATAGCGCTGGATACGACGCGCGCGGTCACGCAAGGCATCAAGGAAATCGTCGTAACGCTGTTGATCGCCCTCGGGCTCGTCATCCTGGTTGTGTACCTTTTCCTGCAAGGCTGGCGCGCCACGCTGATTCCGCTGCTCGCCGTGCCCGTCTCGCTAGTAGGCACCTTCGTACTCTTCCCCGTGTTCGGTTTTTCCATCAACACCCTTTCTCTCTTTGGTCTGGTGCTGGCCATCGGTCTAGTGGTGGATGACGCGATCGTGGTGGTCGAAGGTGTGGAACGCCACATCGAGGAGGGCATGACACCGAAGGATGCGGCCCTGAAAGCAATGGAAGAACTCTCCGGCCCTGTCGTCGGAATCGCTCTGGTTCTCTCCGCCGTATTTGTGCCCACAGCCTTCATTCCCGGCATTACCGGCCGGCTCTACCAGCAATTCGCCGCCACAATCGCGATTTCGGTGCTTCTGTCCGCGTTCAACGCACTTACACTCAGTCCCGCCCTGGCAGCACTGCTGCTCAAGCCACGGACAGAGAGCCGTGGATTGCTGAGGCGGTTTTTCGATTGGTTTAACCGCTCGTTCGAGCGTGCAACCGAGAGCTACGTCCGTTGGAGCGCGGCACTGCTTCGAAAGACCGCCGTCGTGGTCGTGTTGCTCGTGGCCTTTGGCGTGGCGGCCGGTTTTTTTTCCAAGCGAGTGCCGTCGAGCTTTCTTCCGGACGAAGATCAAGGCTATGCCTTCGTCAATCTACAGCTCCCGAACGGGGCTTCGCAGGAACGCACGACTGCAGCCGCGGCCGATGTGGAAAAAATCCTGATGAATACGCCGGGGGTTCAATACACGACCAGCGTCGTCGGCTTCAGCTTGCTCAGCTTTGTGCGCACCAGTTATAACGCGTTCTTTTTTGTCACGTTCAAGCCCTGGGATGAGCGCAAGTCACGAGCCGAACAATTTCAGGCGATCAAGGCGCATCTGAACCAGGAACTGAGCAAGTTGCCCACAGCCATTGCCTTTGGTTTTTCCCCGCCCGCTATTCCGGGTGTTGGCAACTCCGGCGGATTCACGTTCGTCCTCGAGGACCGCGCCGGGAACGATGTCCAGTTCCTGGCGAAGAATTTGGCCACCTTCCTGGAAGCGGCCCGTAAACGCCCGGAAATTGCGGGCTTGTTCACGACGTTCTTACCCAACGTGCCACAGGAGTTCGTCGAGGTGGACCGCGACAAGGTGCTGAAACAAGGAGTCGCCCTGAGCGATGTCTACCGGACGGTTCAGGCGTTCATGGGTGGATATTTCATCAACTATTTCAACCGGTTCGGGCGTCAGTGGCAGGTCTATATCGAGGCGGAAGGCGAAGACCGCGCCAAGGCGGAAAACGTTGGGCGGTTTTACGTTCGCAACAACAAAGGAGAAGATGTTCCGCTCTCGACCCTCATAAATATAAAGCCGCGGCTGGGGCCGGAGTTTACGATGCGTTTCAACGAGTACCGTTCGGCGCAAATCAACGGGGGTGCGGCGCCGGGCTACAGCGCGGACCAGGCCACGGCGGCTCTCGAAGACGTTTTCAAACAAACGATGCCGCGCGAGATGGGCTTCGACTATTCGGGCATTTCTTATCAGGAACAGAAAGCGCGGGAGGGCGTACCCGCTTCGGTGATCTTCGGACTTTCGCTGCTATTCGTCTTTCTTATTCTGGCGGCGTTGTATGAAAGCTGGACTTTGCCGTTCAGCGTGTTGCTGAGCACGCCCGTCGCGATCTTTGGCGCGTTTGGAATTCTTTTGTTGCGCCGCGTTCTGCTGCTCCTTTTCCTGCCGGCATACCTGGTCCAGATCGAGACCGATGTCTATTCGCAAATCGGATTGGTCATGCTCATCGGGTTGGCTGCCAAAAACGCGATTTTGATCGTCGAGTTCGCCAAGGAGCAGTTCGAGAAAGGTAAGCCCTTGGCGGATGCCGCGCTCGAGGGAGCGAGGCTGCGCTTGCGGCCGATTTTGATGACGTCTTTCGCGTTCATTCTCGGCTGCGTCCCGCTATGGACGGCGACCGGTGCCGGGTCGGTTGCCAGACAAATCATGGGCACCACGGTTATCGGCGGGATGCTGGCCGCCAGCGCGATCGGAATATTCTTTATCCCAGCGATCTTCTATTTTGTCGAGAAATGGTCCGGCGCCGGCAAGGAGCACGCTTCAGGAGCGTTGCCGGCAGCGCCTGCTCCAGCGGAGGCGGACTAAGATGAAACCCCTTCGAGGGCCGGGCGGCGATAGCACGTCAGAGCAACTCATGAAGAAACTTGCGCTTTTCACGATCGCAGTGATTGCCTCGGGTTTAGTCGCTGGATGCGCCGTGGGCCCGAACTACCACCGGCCGGCCGTACAATCTCCAGCCGCTTATCGTGACCTGAGCGAAAACCCACAAGTTCAGGCTCAGGCAGCATCCTATGCTGATCTTCCCTGGTGGCAGGTCTTCCAGGACCCGCAATTGCAGGAACTCATCCGCACAGCGCTAAAGCAAAACTACGACTTGCAACTTGCGACGGAGCGCATCAACGGTGCGCGCGCGCAGCTTGCCATAACACGTTCCAATCTATTCCCGCAGGTCCAGGGAAACGCCAACTTCAGTGGAGGAAAAGAACATAACTTTCAAACCACATCGAACTTTCTGCTCCTTACGGCCGACGCAGCGTTCCAGTTGGACTTCTTTGGCAGGCTGCGTCGCGCAAATGAGGCGGCGCGCGCCCAACTCCTTGCAACCGAGGACGCGCGGCAGACCGTCATATTGACGCTCGTAAGCGACGTGGCGAGCGACTACTTCGCGCTCCTGCAACTGGACCTGCAACTCCAGATCACGCGCGAAACGGTCAAAACCCAGGAAGATTCGGTGAAGCTCACCAAACTTCGCGTCGATCATGGTGTGGCCACAAAGCTTGACGTTTTGCAGGCTCAGCAGGTTCTTGATTCGGCAAACGCTCAAATCCCTGACTTGGAGCGGCAGATCGCCCAGGAAGAAAATGCCATCAGCATTCTTCTCGGCAACTATCCGAAAGCCGTGTTGCGCGGACGCCCGCTTGTCGAGCAAGCGCTTCCCCCCGAAGTGCCGCCGGGCCTGCCTTCGACGCTAATCGAGCGGCGCCCCGATATTCGCGAGGCCGAACAAACCCTGGTCGCCGCGAATGCGGAAATCGGCGTCGCCAGGGCCCAGTTCTTTCCTCAAATCTCCCTGACGGGCTCCGGCGGCGGATCGTTTGGACGAAGCAGCGCTTTCTCCAGCCTATTTAGCTCGCAAGTGGGAATCTGGTCTTACGGCGCCCAAGTGAGCCAGCCCGTTTTCACGGGGGGAGCCCTTCGCGGAAATCTGCGGCTTGCAAAATCGCAGCATGAATCCGCCCTGATCGCTTACCGGCAAACGATTCAGCGCGCGTTCGGTGATGTATCCGATGCACTGATTGGTTATGAGAAATTCCATCAGGTCCGGATTCGCCAAGAGGACACCGTTGCAGATCTCCAGGAGTCCGTCCGCCTATCCAACATGCGCTACAAGGGAGGCACCACCACTTACCTCGAAGTGCTTGACGGTCAGCGATCTCTTTTTTCCGCCGAGCTGACGCTCGCGCAAGCGCGTGGCACGGAATACCAAAGTCTCGTGCAGCTTTACAGAGCGCTCGGCGGAGGCTGGCAGCAATAGCTTGTCGTGACCTGCCGCAGCCTCAATCCTTCGGCGATGTCTGCTGGATGGAGATATACATGATTACTGGACAATCTGCGGAGATTTCACGGCGTCGTTTTCTCGCTGCAACAGGCCTCACCGCTGCCACAGCCTGGCTTGCTCCGAGAACTCTGTTCGCTCAGTCGGAGGATGTGCTCGTTCCAAGCGCGTTCAAGGTAGCCTCCACAGCAAAAGTCACTGTCCAGGCGCTTCGTCGGAATATCAGCGTCCTTTACGGTGCGGGCGGAAACATCGCCGTTCTCACCGGCCCCGACGGAAAGTTGCTCGTGGACGCGGAAATCGTCACCTCGCGTCCTAACGTTTCTGCAGCCCTCGCGAGCATCAATACCGACCCCATAAGACAATTGATCAATACTCACTGGCACTTCGATCACACCGGCGGAAACGATTGGCTGCACCAAGCGGGAGCCAGCATTTTGGCCCAGGAAAACACGCGTAAGCATCTTTTGAAAGACACGCGCGTCGAAGGTTGGCACTATACTTTCCCGGCAGCGCCGGCTGGCGCAATTCCTTCAACCGTCTTTAAGGAGGATCACACTCTTCAATTCAACGGCGCCACACTCCTTCTTAAGCACTACTCGCCTGCACACACAGACTCCGACATCTCCGTGCACTTTACAGAGGCCGACATCTTTCACACTGGGGACACTTTTTGGCACCGCGATTACCCTTTCATCGACTACTCGACGGGTGGCAGCATCGACGGAACCATCCGTGCCGCAGAGGCAAACCTTGCGAAGGTAACCGACAAAATGATCGTCATTCCTGGGCACGGGGCCGTGGGCGGCAAAGCCGACCTGATTCTCTTCCGGGACGTAATGGTTGAAATCCGCGAAAAAGTGGCGTCACTCAAGAAGCAAGGCAGGTCTCTTGCGGAAACGGTGGCCGCCAAGCCCAGTGCCCACACGGATGAGGAGTGGGGCAAATCTTTCATGGACCCTGGCAGATTTCTCGCCCTGGTGTATCAGGGTGTCTGAAAGAGCTAAATGTGCGGCACTGTGGCTGGCCGCTATTGTGCACGATGAGAATCGTAAAGAAATTGTTGTGCGAAAATGCCGCATCTCGGAAGTTCGTGCTAATGGAGTTTGACGATGCCTTCCATCGAAAAACTGGACACCCACCGCAAAGCGCTAACCCTAAATCTTGATCCAACCACATTCGGCTCGTTCGCCGAAATCGGCGCTGGTCAGGAAGTTGCGCGCTGGTTTCTGGTTGTCGGCGGCGCCTCTGGCACCGTCGCAAAATCCATTTCTGCCTATGACAAGGAAGTGAGCGACGAACTTTACGGCGCGGGTTCCCGCTATGTGTCCAAACAGCGCCTGGAAGCCATGATGGATAACGAGTGGGCCCAGCTGCGCCTCCAACTCGATCACACCCGTGGGCCGCATACGCGTTTCTTTGCTTTCGTGGATACCGTCTCCGCGCGTAACTTCGCGGGAACCAATGAGTCCCACGGCTGGATCGGTCTGCGCTTTCAGATGGAGCCCGGCGGGCCGCCGAACGACGTCCTGCTGCACATCAACATGCGCGATCCCTCCAATGTACAGCAGCAGGAGGCTATCGGCATTTTAGGCGTCAATTTAATCCACGCCGCTTTTTATCAATTGCAGACCAAGGAATCCTTCCTGGCAGGACTCGCACAAGACGTGGTCAAGGAACGCATCGAAATCGACTTCATGGATTTTCGGGGAGACGCTTTCGCGGGCTGGGATCGCCACACGCTCCTGGCCCACCTCGTGCGCGAGGGAATGGCGGAGGCTGTATTCTTCTCCTCCACGGACGCCGCGCTTCCCCCCAACGACGCTCTGCACAAAAAAGCTGTTGTGCTTGCGCCGGGCTCGTTCGACCACGTGGATCCCACTCATGGCCAGATTCACACGGAACTGCTGGCTGCCGGAGTTCGGGAGCTTCGGAAGGAATTGGGGGAGAGTAACTCCGTGCCGATTGGCATCTTCTGCCTCTCGGCGTCGGCGCTTAAGCCGGAAGACCCGGCCCCGGAAATCTCCGATCTGCTGCGTCGTATCGATGCGCTCCTTGCGCGCGGCGCCGACGTGCTGCTGTTCCGCGAACGCGAACTCTACGCCATGACGGCCTTCGTGAATCGCTACACCAAGGCCCCTTTGCGCTTCGTTGTAGGGCTTTCCCTGCTTCTGCGGTCATTTGAAGACCAGTACGGGAGTTTGGAAGGCAGACGGCTCGAAGCCCTTTCACGTCTCTTTGCGCAGAATGTAAAGATATATGCCTATCCGATGACTTCGGCGGATTTGCGGCAATGGGCCAATGATTTTTCGGCCGGCGGCTGGGAATGGAGCGAAACGAACGGTTGGGTTTCCGCTAAACAGCTGCGACTCCCGCCTCCTCTTGGGCACCTCTACGCGTATGTTCTCGCGACGAATTTCCTTGTCCCCATGGAGATTCCCGCGGCGCCTGCGGTAAGCCAGGTTTCGAAACAGAAGGCTGGCTGACCAACGGAAAATTCGTCGGTGCCTCTGTTGAAGTCTTTCGGCGCATGGGTCAGTCTGAATCACACGGTCGAGGTTTTAGGCGCGAGTCACGCCGTCTACGTCTCCAGGCCAAAGGAAGTAGCAGCTCTGATCGAAGAAGCTGCATCGCACGCTCGGTAGAAAAAACAAACGGAGGTGCCGCGAATGAGCCAGAGAGCCGGCCTGAGCGATTACCTGGCCGCGGAGCGAACCTTTCTTGCATGGATTCGCACCGGTCTTGCCCTGATGGGGTTTGGTTTTGTAGTGGCGCGCTTCGGGCTTTTCCTGCAACAGCTCCGGCTCATCGACCACGCTCCCTCAGCAGCGTCTTACGGAGTCTCTCTATGGTTCGGTACTGCGCTGATCGCCGTGGGAGTAGCCGTGAATCTCTCTTCCGCGTGGCGCCATGTGCGATTGGTTCGCGAGCTCGACAAGGGCGAAACTGCATGTTCTCGTTCTTTGACCCCGGCCGTCGCGACCGCTTTGTTCCTGGCGCTGGTTGGACTCGCAATGGCCATCTATCTCGTTTTTGTAAGAGGCTCTGCGAATTTCTATTCGGAAAATCATCAGGAGGTATCCATGGCATCTGCATCAGGTAAAGAAGCACTGGCGCTAGGCAGGGGCATCATCGAAAAGCCCAGCAATCAGTCGGTTGACCAGACCGTGGAAAAACTCAAGAATATCCTGCAATCCAAGGGCGTCACCCTGTTTGCGCTTGTCGACCACAGCGGCGAAGCGGAAAAGGTGGGAATGAAAATGCCGCCCACCAAACTGCTGATCTTTGGCAGTCCCAAAGCCGGCACGCCTCTTATGCTGGCCACTCCCAGCATTGCCCTTGATCTTCCCCTGAAAATTTTGGTTCGGGAAGATGGTCAGGGAAAAGTCTGGGTTTCCTACAATAGCCCGGAGTACCTAAAAGATCGGCACGGTTTGCCGCAGGAGTTGCTGCAAAATATCGCCGTCGTGGAAACATTAGCCGCCAAGGCTGGAGAGTAACTCCTGTAACGAGGGATTCATGATGCTCGGAGAAAATTCCACTCTTAGGAGGTAGAACGATGAACCCAGTCACGAAATCACGTCCGCGCTTCAGCCGCCGGGATATGCTGAAATCGAGTGCCTTGACCCTATTCTCGCTCACAATTCCTCTTGCGAGCCATGCGTTGAATGACCAGCAGCCAATGACTGCAAACGGCGGCACTGATCCTTATCCAATTCCCTGGCTGGACAAAAACGGCAGTCACAATCAGCCCGCGGGCCCAAACCTCGAGCCTTCACATATCTACCATTTCAAAGGCCGCGTCGCCCGGTGCAGCACCTTTACGGGCATGGGCTCTGACAATCAAGGGAATCGCATCGCGTTTGGCGGCCCTACGACGGACTACGGTGTGATGCAAGGAGAGTACTGGGCCGCTCGAGCAGCACAGCAAGGCACGTTCACCCATATATGACTGACGTTGTTCCGGGGACCGGTGGTCCCCGCAAACCAGATCCACGATTTTCACCCACCCATCGCGCCGTCTGGTCTTTATTGGGTTGTTCCCGTTCCGGAGCGTGGCCTGACGATTAGTCCGGATGGGAAAACCTTCACGCTGGAAATGCAGAACGTCCCGGTGGTCGATCAGCCGCGTTGGCCGGCGCTGGACTCAATTGCCACTCCGGCGCGAATGACATTCAAGATGGTTTGGAAATCAACCGGAGAGTCTGTGAAGTATGACGATTCCTCGAAGCACTTCCGGTTCACGGGAACTCGCGCCACATGCCAATTGGAGGCTCAAGTAGAGGTTCCTTCAATCGGTTTTTCGTGGAAGTCCGATCCGCTCAATACGTCGAAGGCTGACGTCGCGATCATCGGAGAAGAAGTCAACGGCCGTTATTACGACAGTTGATGGTACGCCACGTCCTGCGCCACAGAATCTAGCGTTAAGCAAAAAAGTCAGATGAGCTCCCGCGTCGGACCAGACTCGAGGCCTCGTACCTCGAAGGAGGTATCCACCAGATAACCGTGAGAGGTAGCGAAAAAGAACTGCATCTGGTGATGTGTTCGTCTTTATGATTTCCCAAAATGTCCCGCAAAGCTGCCGAAAGATTCTGGCAGAGGGCGAGAGGAGAAACGCACTTCGCGGCGGAACTCCGTGCCGCGTTTCGATCGTTGCGCTAATCCAATTGCTTCTCGCGCGTCCTGCCGCGCGTGAAGGAGATTCAAAAATGAATGCGAATAAAATGTCTGAAAAAATCAACAGGGATCGCCGAAGCTTTTTTGGCACCGCGGCCATGGCCATTGCCGCCACCCAGCTCGACGTACTTGGTTCTGTGGACGCGAGAACCGGCAAAACAAAACCCGCAGATCTGCCTATTGCTGAGACAGGGACCAACACTTCGTTCGGCCCATTGAAGCAAATCGACGCCGGCCTTCTGAATGTCGGATACGCCGAAGCCGGCCCCGCCGCTGGTCCTGCGGTAATACTTCTGCACGGGTGGCCCTACGACATCTACAGCTTTGTCGATGTCGCGCCGATTTTGGCGGTGGCGGGCTACCGGGTGATCGTGCCGTATCTGCGCGGTTATGGCACCACGCGCTTTCTTTCCAGTGAAACGGTTCGCTATGGTCAACCGTCAGTGGTCGCCATCGACATCATCGCCTTGATGGATGCCCTCAAGATCGAGAAGGCGATCATCGGCGGTTTTGATTGGGGAGGGCGAACGGCCAACATCATCGCGGCGCTCTGGCCGGAGCGCTGCAAGGCGATGGTGTCTGTCAGTGGGTACCTGATCGGCAGCCAGGAATCTGGCAAGTTGCCGTTGCCTCCACAAGCCGAGCTCCAATGGTGGTACCAATTTTATTTCGCCACGGAACGCGGCCGCGCGGGTTATGAGAAATACCGGCACGATTTTTCGAAGCTCATTTGGCAACTAGCCTCGCCGAAGTGGAACTTCGATGATGCCACGTTCGATCGCAGCGCAGCATCCTTCGACAACCCGGATCACGTCAGCATCGTGATCCACAACTACCGTTGGCGACAGGGCTCAGTGAAAGGTGAAGAGAAATATGACGATCTGGAAGAGCGGCTCGCCGCCGCTCCGGTCATCACTGTGCCAACCATCACCATGGAAGGTAATGCAAACGGCGCTCCGCACCCGGATCCCAGTGCCTACGCCAAAAAATTCTCCGGGAAGTATGCACACCGCACTATCACCGGGGGCGTCGGACACAATCTCCCTCAGGAGGCCCCCCAGGTCTTTTCCAAGGCCATCGTTGATGTCGACGCCTTCGGTCGACCTTAGCAAGTCAGAGAAATAGAGGCAACGACGCATGAGGCGACATTCATTTATATCAAGTTCGGCGCGTCGCACACTTTGGGTAGCAGGCATCGTGGGATTTGGCGCAATTGCTTTGTGTTCCGGCGCGAATGTACTCACGAGGTTTCACATCATGAATACAGCCAAAGCGGAAGACAATTTGATTGGAGAATTTGACCCCCGACTCGGCGACGAAGGCGCCATGCCTGAATTGGACGGGGCCATCGGCTGGCTCAACTCCGCTCCTTTGAATCGGAAGTCGCTTCACGGAAAGGTTGTGCTGATCAATTTCTGGACCTACACCTGTATCAACTCTCTTCGACCCCTGCCTTACGTGAAGAGCTGGGCGGCAAAGTATAAGGAAGCGGGCTTGGTTGTGATCGGCGCGCACACGCCAGAATTTTCGTTCGAGCACGAACCGATGAACATAGAAACTGCCGTGCGCAAATTGAACGTCACGTTTCCGGTGGCCATCGACAGCGATTATGGGATCTGGCGATCGTTTGATAACCAAGCTTGGCCCGCCCAATATCTCGTCGACGCGAAAGGGCGAATTCGGTACCACCACTTTGGAGAAGGCGATTATAGCGAGATCGAGCGCGCCATCCAGGAACTGCTGAAGGAAAACGGAGCAACCGCCTTCGCTTCTGACACGACGAACGTAGCGGCTGTGGGAATCGAGGCCCCGCCTGACTGGCCGGATGGGCGCTCTCCCGAAACATATATCGGATATCGCCAGGCCCAGAATTTCGCCTCGCCCGAAAGAGTGCATAAAGATTCCATCCAGATATTCAGCGCGCCCGCGAAACCCTCGTTAAACCATTGGGGACTAAGCGGGTCGTGGAACGTCAATGCCGAGAGCGCCGTGCTGCAGGCAGTGCCCGGAAAGATCGTGTTCCGGTTCCACAGCCGCGACTTGCACTTGGTGCTGGCTCCTGCGAAGGACGCCAAGCCAGTGCGCTTTGTCGTACGATTGGACGGCGCCGCTCCCGGCGAAAATTGCGGCGTTGATGCTGCCCCGGACGGCTCCGGCGAAATCCGGGAGCCGCGGCTCTATCAGCTCATCCGGCAAAAAGGTCCAATCGTAGACCGAACCTTCGAGATAGAATTCCTTGATCCTGGCGTTCACGCCCTTGACTTCACGTTTGGTTAGAGACCTCAAGTAACGAAATTTACGGCAATCTGCTCGAGCACACAGGAGAAAAAAATGAAACAACTTAGGAGGCAGCCATGAGCACCAAAGCAGTCCGTAGCAAAGACGGCGGAGATGCGAGCGTCGCGAGAGTCGACATGAAGCTGGAGATAGTCGTCATCCCCGTCTCGGATGTCGACCGCGCGAAGGAGTTCTACGGGCGGCTGGGGTGGCGGTTGGACGCCGACTACGCCGCCGGCGACGACTTCCGCGTGATCCAGTTCACGCCGCCGGGCTCCGGAGGATCGGTCATCTTCGGCAAGAACGTCACCGCGGCGGCACCCGGCTCCGCCCAGGGCCTTTACCTGGTCGTCTCCGACATCGAGGCCGCCCGCAAAGAGCTGCTCGATCGCGGCGTCGAGATCAGCGAAGCGTTCCACGGCGCCGGCAGCGTGTACGCTGGCACGGACGAGCCCTACCTGTTTGGACGGGTGCGGGTCGGCGGTCCGGATCCCGGGCATGGCAGCTACCGTTCGTTCGCCTCGTTCAAAGATCCGGACGGCAACGGCTGGCTGTTCCAGGAGGTCACGACGCGGCTTCCAAGACGAGGACTCAGCATGGACCTCGCGACGCTGACAGAGCTTCTGCGAGAGACAGAGAAGCGCCATGGCGAGTATGAACCGACCGCTCCGAAGCACCACTGGTCGGGCTGGTACGCCGCCTACATCGTCGCTCGCGAAAACGGGAGGACTCCCGACGAGGCGGCCAAAGATGCCGCGCTCCACATAGAAGGTGCCCGCGACGGCGCGCAAGGGTAGAGGTTGGCATATGATGAGGACCCAGGAGTGGAGTCTCCGTGCAAGGAACGACGTCAATTGCGTGCTGCTCATACTCTATATGAAAAGAATGCACGTATCGCAGGTTAGTAGAACTCAGGTGCCATGATCAGTAAAGAAGAAGTCCAGGCATCTTATGAGGGGTTTCTACAAGCGCTAAAGTCCGGGGACAGATCGTCACTCGAGCGGATCTACGCGGACGACTATATTCTTGTGCGGCCGACCGGCGACACTCTTACGAAAGAACAGATCCTCGCTGATTTGCGCCAACACTCCATGAAGTTCACTTCTTTCGAAGTGAATGACGTTCTCATCCGTGCGAAGGGACCTGTTGGCATTCTCACGGCAGTTGTCCGCAGCACAGCGGTTAGAGATGGAGTAGAGATTAGAACGCACGCAAGGCAACTAGCAATTTTTTCGAAGGAAAATGGGCGGATTACAATTTCCCATTTTCAATCAACGAATGTAGTTGATCGCTAGGCGACGATTGAGAATCCAGCACGAGTGCGCGGGGAATGTTGCCGCTATTGGTTCCTGTCGAATTTCGAACTCTACAGAATCACAGCTGCTTCCTCAAAATCCAGCCGAGGATTGCCTGGGTGGCCCGCTCTTTCTGCTAGACTTGGGCTCTGCCGCCGTCAACGAACAGTTCGATCCCCGTGACGAAACTGGAGTCATCCGAAGCGAGAAACAACGCCACCTTGGCAACTTCCTCAGGTTCCCCCATGCGTCCCATCGGGATGGTGGACACAATCCGCCCTATGACGTCTGCAGATAGTCGGTTCGCCAGCGGCGTATTGATCGGACCCGGACTAACAACGTTAGAGCGAATATGACGGTCCTTCAGATCTGTAGTCCAGGTGCGCACGAAAGATCGGATGGCGGCCTTACTCGCGGCGTAGACGCCGAAGGCGGCAGTACCCTTAGCACTCGCTACGGAGCCGTTGAGAATGATAGAGCCACCATCCTTCAGTAGGGGTAAGGCCTTTTGCACCGTGAACAGCGTTCCCCTCACGTTGATGTTGAACAGTTTGTCGAAGTGTTCTTCGGTGACGGCCCCAAAGGGGACAAATTCGCCAACGCCTGCGTTGGCGAAAACAATATCGATTCGGCCTTTCACCTTCGAAACGGTCTCGTAAAGACGATCAAGGTCGGTCAATTTGGCAATGTCACCCTGCACTCCAGAAACATTGGTGCCGATTGCCTTCACGGCCTCGTCGAGTTCCTTCTGGCGGCGGCCGGTGATGAAGACATAAGCACCTTCTTTGACGAAAAGTTTTGCAGTAGCTAACCCAATTCCTTCTGTCCCGCCGGTGATGACGGCAGTCTTGCCTTCGAGCTTTGTGAACATTGTCTTTCTCCGTTATTGCCGAGCTCCGAACTCGCAACCTCCGATCCTTCACTCTCGATCACTTGAGTCCGAGCACCGCTTGGCCGAGGTGATAGGAGAGATGGTTCGTGCGGCTCAGTAGGATGGCGAAGCGATTGCGCGAAGCATCTTTGGCGAAGTCTTCCTCCGATACGGCCGAGTGCCTCTGGACCCAATCGGACCAAGACATTTTGTCAAACCCCTTCCGCAATTCAGCATTGACAGCGTTCCATGCCCGCCGAACTTGTTCGTGCGAAGGAATGTCGGCTCGCGATTTGTCGGGATTCGAGACGAAGGCGACATCAAACTCAGGATGAAGTCGTTCTCCCAGCGACAATAGCGGGAGCATCGCGTCGTGTACGGCTGTCAGATGTCCCCACAAGTAAAGAAGCCTGTTCCTCCCAGGCGCTATCTCGCGCAGAACCTCCTCGGTGGAGAGGGCTCCAAAAAGCTTGTCCGCGCGATCAATTTGGGTGTTCCATGTTTTCAGCCCGAGAGCTGCGTAAGAGCCTTCGTTTCCCATCGGTTCGTCTCCTGTCAACTACTCCGTTTCATTTGTATAGCCTCAAGAGGGCGATTGAAATCCGACCTCCGAACGACCCCAATTGAAATTCAAATCGTCTTGGGTCAGCGGTCCACCGATCTGCTCATGACCGTAGTGGTGTTCGTACACCACCCTGGACGCCGCCCATCCCCGAATCGCGTACCACTTCAAAGTGCACCGTCTCCCGCCGACGCCGGTGAAGTCGATCCTCCATTCGGAATGTGTCTCGTTGGCGCTGTCTCGGGGAACCTGAGTCAGCTGAACTGACATCGACAATCCGGCAACCTCAGCGATTACGTGAAGGGGCACCAGGAAATTCAATAAAAAGGGACGCACTCTCTCCTTTCCACGGATTGTCTCCGGCGAATCTTCACTGCTTACCTCGACATCATCGGCGTAAAACTTGTCAAAGATCTCCAGAAACTCTTCGTAGCTCCTACCGATTTCGGCGCGCAGGATCGCCGCGTTCAGGGTTAGCTCCGCGGCCTGCGAGCTCTTGTACGCGTTGCCGTCGATCTGGCTAACGGTCATGAGATTATTTTCACGGGTCATCGAGTCCTCCTTTAGGCTTGCGAGGTTTCGCGAACTCTTGCGCCGTTCAAGAAAAAGAGCATTGTGACCGGATTGTTGCCTTTGTTTCGCCATGCGTGGCGCGTACCGTTTTGCACGACCACGTCGCCGCGGTTCAAATGCAGAGTCTCGCCGTCGTCCAACTCCAGCCACATCTCTCCGTCGTAGACAACTGCATAGTCAACGGTGTTCGTTTTATGCATTCCCGGGTCTTCCTTTTCGAAGTGACTTGCTAATCCTCGCAGACGAATGAGCGCTTCTTCTTGTGAGGCCTCGGCATCGAAAGAAGGATCCGCGAAGACCGAACCGGGCGGAAAGGTCACGAAGTGCAGGCTGGTACCGCCAGGTCCTGGAACGACGGAGTCGGGATATCGGTCAAACGTCTGCTCATTGCTGAGATCCGGGATCGCCGGGTTGATCCAGATAAGCGTGTGCTCGTAGCCGGGAACAGTCTTGAACTGATAGGCCAGCAACGGTTCGTCGCTTTGGACGACGGACTTGCCGTTTACATTTGCCGTAACGATACGGCGGTAGGTAGTCGGTTTCTTACCGCGCTTGGGCAACTTTTTTTCCTTAGAGGCCGTTCTATTCATGAGTAGATCCTCGCATCGGCAATTTTCAGAAGCTGCTTCCCAAGATTCCGGTCCACAAACATGCGCAACCGGTACCACTTGGACGCTGGCCTAAGCGGTGAGAGCCTTTCCGTGATACGCAGGCGCAAAGACATCCTGCACAAATTTTTCAAACGAAGTCGGTGTGCTGTTCTCCGTCGAACGCAGCTCTTGCGCAGCGAGGAGTCCCGCGTTGACGGCCTCGAACATCTCGATGTACACCGCGGCTTTCTTCTGCGAAAAACCCTTTTGTGTCAACGCCTGTTGCACCTGGTCATATGAAAACTGCACGTAACGCAGATCTGGCTTGCCAATGCCGCGGGCAATCACCGCGGTAGCTTCCGTCATTGACAGGTCGCGCTCGCCAAGCAGTTCGCGCGTTTGTTTGCCGGAAAAATCCAGGTTCAGGAGGCGCTGCGCAGCATAGTCGCCGACGTCGCGCGTCGCGATCATAGGCAGCTTCAGGTCGGTTAGCAGCGCATGCCCGAACAGTCCCATCCCATGAATGATGTCGATCGCCGCCAGATTGTTCTCCATGAAATACGCAGCTCGCAGGTGCAGAACGTTCAAACCGGTGATCCCGTTCAGTTTTTGCTCCGAAGAATGCAGTCCTGCGACTGGTCCAGTACCTTGCGGGACATGCGCGCCATAGCTGCTCAAGTGCACCGCGTAGCGCAGGCCCGACTCTGTCACGGCTTTCGCGATCGCATCGCTCTGTCGCTCTTGCTCCTCGCGGGAGTTCAGCGGTGGCAACATCAAGTATGCTGCGCGCGCGCCTTTGAAAGCTTTGGTGAGCGCAACCGCATCGCTCACGTCGCCCGTGAACGCCTCCGCACCTTTACGCACAAAGCGCTGCAATCGTCCTGCGTCGCGACCTACAACGCGCACCTCCTTGCGCCCCAATAGCAGGGTGTCGGCGATTATCGAGCCGGTGTTCCCGGTCGGCCCCAAGATCACATACGTGGCATCCGTTGCGACAGCCCCCTTGTCTCCAAGACTGCTCATATTCGTTTCTCCTTTCCTTAGGCACACCGTTTGGCGCTCAAAACAACGGGCGCTAATATGTGCTTATAATGTGCACATATGAAGGCAAAAAAATCACCGTTTCCCTCGACGAATTTCGCCTACTACGTCGGCGAGGGTTATTCCATCAAGACTATTCTCGAAACTGTCCTGCGCTTTCTTTAGGACCGACGACATGCATCCCTTAATGTTGCGGCTGATCGGGCATCTCATCTCCACTGGATAGCCATGAATCGCGAATGTCGGAGGTGCGGCGCTGGCGCGATAGACGTCCAAAAGGGTTATCTGCTTTGGGGAACGCGTGAGCCTGCTAGCGCCATTCTTACCGCGCGTGGTAACGATCAGGCCAGCCTTGGAGAGTTTCGAGAGTGATTTTCTCACGAAAGTGGGGTCGGCATTCACGCTTTCGGCGAGAGTTGCCGAAGGGAGTTCCTTGCCACGAAAGAAACCAAGAGCCGCCATGATATGAGCTGCAACCGTGAATTGAACGCTCCTCGCGGACATTAAATCTCCTACCGGTCTATGTGATGTTTATCAGCATAATTAGGATACAAGTTTTTTTCAACCGACGAGAAGTGGTTGCGGGTCGGAAATTCAGCTCACGAGATGATCACAGTTACAGTAGTCTCCATGGACGAGTATCCCTCCACAGAGTTAGCTGGGTCGCGGGGTGAACTGGGAACAGAGCGCGAAAGTTTTCTCCAGGTGCTCGATGAAAATGCGAACTTTGGTGGACAGCCGGCGGCTGGCAGGCCGTACGGCAAGGATTGGCACTGTTCGCTCAAAGTCAGTCAGCAGACGGATGACAGTGCCTTCTCTAAGTTCTGCGGCGAAGAGCCATGCTGGCGCCTGGGCAATCCCCAGATGTTCAAGGACACCCATCCGCATCTGTTCAATATCGCTGGTTCGAAAGACTCCCGTGGGGATAACACGCGTCGCGTTCTGTCCAGACCCAAAGCTCCACGGCTGTACGGAGCCCCGCTCGATAAAGACGACCGATCGAAAGTGTTTGATTTCTTCCGGGGATTCCGGTGCACCAAAGCGCGTGATGTATTGAGGAGTTGCGACGAGAATGGTCATTGTCTGCGCGAATCTTCGCGCAACGAGAGTCGAGTCTGGAAGCTCACCTGAGTGGATAGCTAAATCAAAGCCGTCTTCGATGATCGTTGTCGGGCTCTCCGATGCCGCCATCTCAACTGCCATATCGGGGTAAGCAGCAAAAAAAGCAGGCAGCTTTGACACCATGTGGAGGCGGGCAAACGTGGGAGCAACGGTCACCCGAATGAGGCCTTTCGGTGCTGTCTGGCCTCGGCCGATTCGTGAAGTCGCGTTTTCAAAATCATCCAGAATGCGCAAAGAAGACTCGTAAAATTCGCGGCCTGCCTCAGTCAGTGCGATGGAACGAGAGGTGCGGTGAATGAGTTCGGTGCCGAGCTCATCTTCTAGCCCGGAGATCTGTTTGCTCACAGCAGGTTGACCAATTCCACGTTCCTTTGCGACAGCGGAGAAGCTCCCTTTTTCAATTACTCGGACGAACATCTGCATTGCATCGAATTTGTCCACGGCATCCTCCATATTCCCCTATGGAATGGATTCTAAGCGAGGTCTCTGCGTTACGCATTCCTATTAGGAATAGCTGGCATTCCTCAGAGGTCCAAATCTGCTTGCAGGAATCGCACATCAGATAGGAGGTCTAAGGATTGCGAGCGAGATGGCAGTCAGTTGAATCAGTAGGGCTGTGAATCGCTCGCACAAAACTATAGGAGGTCACATGTCAAAGTTAACCGAAAAAGTGGCACTCGTTACCGGTGGTTCGCGGGGCATTGGCGCAGCGATCGCGAAACGTCTGGCCGCGGATGGAGCTAGGGTGGCCATCACATACACGAAAGGTGCCGATGCCGCCGCATCGGTTGTTAAGGAGATTGAACGCGCTGGCGGGAAAGCGATCGCGATTCAGGCGAACGCCGCCGATGCGGACGCGGTAAAAGCAGCCGTCGAAAAGACGTTTGCAACCTTCGGCCGACTGGATGTGCTGGTGAACAACGCCGGTACAGCCATTCCGAAACCGTTCGAGGAGGCGACGCTGGAAGAGATGGATCGCGTGCTCGACATCAACGTCCGCGGCGTATTCGTCGCGACGCAGGCGGCGCTGAAGCACATGAAGAGCGGCGGTCGGGTGATCATGATCGGTTCGGCCGTGGGTGAGCGTGTCGCGGCACCCGGGCTTGTTCCATATGCGGGCACGAAGGGAGCCGTCAAGATGTTCACTCAGGCGCTGGCGAGAGAGATCGGAAGCCGGGGCATCACGGTCAACAACGTGCAGCCTGGTCCGATCGACACGGATCTAAATCCCGCCTCAGGTGATTGGGCCGTGCCGCAGAAGGCCGCCACAGCGCTCGATCGTTACGGGCGTGTGGATGAGATCGCCGCGATGGTAGCGTTTGTCGCCGGTCCGGAATCCTCTTACATTACCGGGGCGAACCTTACCGTGGATGGCGGAATGAATGCCTAAACGGCGAATTTAATCGACGATGAAGCGGAACGGCTATCTCGGCAAAGTGATCCCGCAGGATAGGGAAGGCCGACTCTATTGCGCAAGTGCGGGTTGCTCAAGACGCAACACATATCAAAGGGAGGAAAGAGCCCAATGGCTAACGTGGTGAAGAAACACAGCATCTCGTCTGAGCTAGCACAGAAAATGGTGAATGCAGCGGTGGCGAAAGCCAGAGAACTTGGCGTTAGTGAGAACGTAGCGATTCTCGATGACGGCGGCAATCTCAAAGCCTTTAGCCGGATGGACGGGACGCCAATTCCGACGATTGAGATGGCGCAGAATAAGGCGTATACAGCCCTGTTAGGCGTCTCCACGCAGGACTTTTTCAACTTCATCCAAGGCGACCCGTCGCTTTTGGCCGGCGTCCCGACGCTTTCGCGTGTGGCGGCGTGGGGTGGAGGGTTTCCCATCGAGGTGGATGGCGAAATTGTCGGCGCGGTCGGCGTGAGCGGAGCGCCCACGGTGCAGAACGACGTCGATTGTGCGAGAGCAGCCCTGGCGGTCGTATCCGATGAGGTGCAAGTGGCATGAATCGCGGATGTATTGCCTTCAACGTTCATCAATCTCCTCAAGTTGCAAAAGAGGCGAACGCATATGAGTGATGCAGTTTGCTGCAGAACGTATTTTCACCGTTGCCCAAAGTGGTGCTAAGAATGCCCGGTAGAGCCCGCCCGGGTAGTTAGTCCCCGGGTACGATTTGAAATCCAACGTCGGGAGCATCTGTAGAAAGAACGGTATGTCTGCGATCATCCAAGCCAGTCTCGTCGAGAAGCTGTCGCAAGAACCACTGCCAACTGGAGATTCACAACCAGAATTCTGGCCTGGAATATTTGCCGGTTAGCCCTTCTACCGGAACCAATCGGGATCACTTCCTGCAAGCCGACTCCCCGTACTTATCCGCACTATGCCCAACTGGATTATTCCGAATCGCCGACGATTCGGGTTGAGCAGCTGCGAGAAAACATCCGCAAGCCCACGGAGCTAATCCGCCGCCCGTGATACGAGGGCATCAAGTCGTGGGCATCGTGCCACCGTCGATAATGTAATCAGCCCCGCTGACAAATGCGCCCCGGTCTGAGGCCAGGAAGGCTACCAGCTCCGCCACTTCCTCGGGACGGCCTGTCCGGCCCATGGGAATGCCTCCAAGCAGGTCCATAATCCGTTGACGTGCAGCGTCCTCGCTGATGCCGTTGCCTCTTGAAATATCGGCGATCATTCCCTTTGCGCCCGAAGTCTCGATGAAGCCGGGCGAAATCATCGTCACTCGCACACCTTTCGGAGCGACACCCTTGGCCAGCCCCTTGCTGTAAGTAGCCAAGGCTCCCTTGGCCGCCGCGTAGGCGAGAGTCGAATTGGGAAATGGTAGACGATGAGCGACGGAAGAAATATGAAAGACGACTCCAGACTTGCGTTCGATCATGCCCGGAAGGAAAGCGCGGTCCAGGCGGACGGCGGCGAGCAGGTTGACCTCCAGTATTCTTTGCCAGTCCTCGTCGGTGAGCACCTCGAATCCGCCTGCTTTTGTTTCTGTTCCGCCGACATTATTCACCAAGATGTCGAGTCCACCCCACTCTCGCTGAATGCAATCGACAACGTTTTGGACACCACGGGCCGTTCCGATATCCGCCTTTATAAAGAGAGCAGAATCCTGGCCGTTAGCCGCCTCAGATCGCGCGGTGGTGGCCACCGAGGCACCGCCCAATGCAAAGCGGCGTGCAATCGCTTCCCCTATTCCCTTCGTGCCACCGGTCACGAGAACACGCTTGCCTTTGAACTCATCGCCAAAAACGGTAAATGGGTAGCTGTCTGTCATGATTCCTCCAAGAGAAATGATGGTTCGAACCATGCCTTGGCCGCTTCGAGCTCGGGAATTCCGCGATCACGATACCCCTCGACGGGATCGCCCTCCAGACCCTCAAGACGGCCGTAGTTGACGAGAACCTTGACCTGGTGACCTGCGAAGGTTGCCCGAATCCTGTCCCAGTAAATCTTCAGCTCCGCCTCACCCAGGGGTATTCGTACGTGTAAACATCAAGTAGACGCTCATTTCCGGTGTTCTCCTTGAGTCGTTTTACTTGTGGCCACCATTCGCGAAGATGGTTTCTCCCGTGAGCCACCCCGCATCATCCGAGGCAAGAAATACGGCCACGCGCGCGATGTCCTCTGGTTGGCCGACGCGGCCCAACGACGTACTCGCGATTATCTGCTTCTTGAACTCCGTTCCCATGACACCCGCCGCGTGCGTACCCTCCGTTTCGGTTCCACCGGGATTGAGAGCGTTAACGCGGATTT